>JGI12316J15309_10000089_pt1:5000-689995 | contig 689995 bp, 647 predicted proteins | sample MarCyaLeptolynsp_FD_15309 | JGI IMG/M metagenome (IMG submission 15309)
GCGGGCGACCGATCGCGTCGGCAACAAGCCGCGTTGCGTTCAGCAGACGGCCCATATCGACCCCGGTTTCCAGCCCCAAACCTTGCGCCATGTAAACAACGTCTTCGGTCGCGACGTTGCCGCTGGCACCCTTGGCGTAGGGGCAGCCGCCAAGGCCGGCGATCGCGCTGTCGACGATGCGCACCCCTTCCTCGAACGCGGCGTAGAGATTGACCAACGCCTGGCCATAGGTGTCGTGAAAATGGGCCGCCAGCCGGTCGGTCGGCACCGTTTCGGCAACGTGGCGGATCAGGGACGCGGCCTTGCCTGGTGTACCGACGCCGATGGTATCGCCCAGGCTGATCTCGCGGCAGCCGAGCGCCGCCAGTTCACCCGCCACCCAGCCGACCCTGCCGGGATCGACCGCGCCTTCGTAGGGGCAGCCGAGCACGCAAGATATGTACCCCCGCAGCCGCACGTCGGCTTCGGCGGCCATGGCGGCGACCTCGGCGAAGCGGCTCAGGCTCTCGGCGATTGAACAGTTGATGTTGCGCTGGCTGAAGGTTTCGGACGCCGCACCGAAGATGGCGACTTCCCGAACGCCCGCTGTTATGGCGTCGGCCATGCCGCGGGCGTTGGGCACCAGCATCGGGTAGCGCACGCCCGGCCGTTTATCGATGGCGGCGAAGACGGCGCCGGAGTCCGCCATCTGCGGCACCCATTTCGGCGAAACGAACGCGCCGGCCTCGACCGCCGGCAGGCCAGCCTCGGTCAGTCGATCGATCAGCGCGACCTTGGTTGCCACCGGCAGTGCTGTGGGCTCGTTCTGCAAACCGTCGCGCGGGCCGACCTCGACAATGGTGATGCGGTCACCCACCGGCCAACTCGTTTCTCAATGTGTCCTTGACCTCGTTCGGCAGGTCGGTCCAGTTGATGTCCAGCAATGCGGCCTGCAGGGACCAGAGCAGGTTCAGGCTGACGGCCTCAGGTCGAGACGCCTTCACCTTGGCGTAGGCGGCGACGGGCCCAGCGCGGCGCAGATCGTTCTCTGTCATCAGGCCTGGCTCGGTCAGCCAGGCTGCTGAGCGTGGCCCAATGTTGCGCAAGCGCCCGATCGGTCTTTCGCCAGCCACCGTCATGCGCCGATCTCAAATCCGACCAACACGACGCCCTCGTCGACCTGGTCGCCGGCCCGATAGGGCAGATGGCCGATCATGCCGTCGGCCGGCGCCTTCACCGTGTGTTCCATCTTCATGGCTTCCAAGACCAGGAGCGCCTGGCCGCGTGTTACGGTATCGCCTTCCGCGACGAGCACGGTGACGATCTTGCCAGGCATCGGCGACGCCAAGGAGTCCGTCGCCGCGTCGTCGACGTCGGCCTTGGCGATCGGGTCGTCGAGGGTGAAGTGGAAGTCGCCGGTTTCGGTAAGGATGGTAAGATCCAGCCGGTCGCGCAGGAAGGTCGCACGCATTCTTCGGTCGTCGATCGTGGCCGTCAGATCGCTTTGCTGCAGATTGCCCGCTACCTGGTAGGCGGTGCCATCAATGACCATGCGCTGGTCGCCGCCATGACGAACGGTGACTGCAAGATCGCAATCTCCATCCGACAGAGACAGGGCTTCGTCGAAAAACCCATTGAGGCGCCAGCCGTCCGTCGCCGACCAGGGATCCGTCCAGCCTCCGGTCGCCGACGATCGTCGATCCAAGGTCACACCGAGCGCGGCCAACAGGATCGCCTCGGCTGGCGCCCGCCCGGGCCCAGGCAACAGGGCGTCCCTGAAACGTTCGATGAAGCCGGTGTCCAGATCCGGATCGCCAAACTCCGGCGCGAAAGCCCGGTGTCGGACGATGTGGCGCAGGAAGCCCAGATTGGTCGCTGGGCCGGCGGCCTTGGTCTCGCGCAGCGCATGGCCGAGCCGGCGGCAGGCGGTTGGCCGGTCCGGCCCATGGACGATCAGTTTGGCGATCATCGGATCGTAATGGGGCGTGATCGTATCGCCGGCGCGTACACCGGTGTCGACGCGCACGCCACCCTCCTCTTCCGGGAACGCCAAATGCCGCAGGCGTCCGGGCGCCGGCAGGAAATCATTGTCTGGGTCTTCGGCGTAAAGCCTGACCTCGATGGCATGACCATCGATCGCCAGGTCTTCTTGGCCGAGAGGCAGGGGCCGGTCGTCGGCTACAAGAATCTGCCATTCAACGAGATCGAGGCCGGTGATCATCTCGGTGACCGGATGTTCGACCTGGAGGCGCGTGTTCATCTCCATGAAATAGTAGGCGCCGTCCTGGTCGAGCAGGAACTCGACGGTGCCGGCGCCGACATAACCAATGGCCTTGGCGGCCGCGACGGCCGCCTCGCCCATGCGGCGGCGCAGATCGTCCGTCATGCCGGGCGCCGGTGCTTCCTCGATGACCTTCTGGTGCCGGCGCTGGATCGAGCAGTCGCGTTCGAACAGATAGACGGCATTGCCGTGGGCATCGGCGAAGACCTGGACCTCGACATGGCGCGGCCGGGCCAGATACTTCTCGATCAGCACCCGATCGTCGCCGAACCCGGCGTTGGCCTCGCGCTGCGCGCCGGCCAGTTGGTCGGCAAAGCTGCCAGCTGTCTCAACCACCCGCATGCCCTTGCCGCCTCCACCGGCCGAGGCCTTAATCAAGACCGGATAGCCGATCTCTTCGGCGGCGGCGGCCAGGATTTCGGGCGCTTGGTCCTCGCCGTGATAGCCTGGAACGAGCGGTACGCCGGCGTCCGCCATCAACGCCTTCGCTTGGCTCTTGCCGCCCATGGCGCGGATCGCATCCGGTGGTGGCCCGATGAAGATCAGGCCCGCCGCCGCACAGGCCTCCGCGAATTCGGCATTCTCCGCCAGGAAGCCATAGCCCGGATGCACCGCGTCGGCGCCGGTGGCCTTCGCCGCCGCCAGGATGCGATCGGCCCGCAGATAGCTCTCGGACGCGGGCGCCGGCCCGATCGCGACGGCCGTGTCGGCCATGTCGACGTGGAGGGCGCCGGCGTCGGCCTCACTGTAGACCGCAACCGTGCGATAACCCATGCGGCGCGCGGTGCGGATCACGCGGCAGGCGATCTCGCCCCGATTGGCGATCAGGATGGTGTGCATCAGCCCTTGTTCCGCCGATCACCGTCCCGCACCCAAGACGGCGGCCGCTTGTCCAGAAAAGCGGTCAGCCCCTCCTGCCCTTCGGCGCCGGCGCGGATCACCGCGATGCGGCGGGCGGTTTCGTCCAGCACATCGGCGGGATCGCGATCGGCCACCAGCGCGACGAGCGACTTGGCCTCACGCTGGGCTTCCGGGCCGCCCTGGCGCAGGGCATCGACAATGCCGCCGATGACAGCGTCCAACGCATCTTCGGCCGCGACCTCGTGGACCAGACCGAGGCGATGGGCCTCGGCCGCGCCAAAGCGTTCCGCCGTTTGGACGTATCTGCGGGACGCCCTTGGGCCGATCGCACGGACGATATACGGGCTGATCACGGCCGGCACGATGCCGAGCTTGACCTCCGACAGGCAAAAACTGGCCCGGTCCGACGCCACCGCGATATCGCAGCAGGCGACCAGACCGACACCGCCACCAAATGCTGCCCCCTGCACGCGGGCGATGGTCGGTTTCGGGCAGATGTCGATGGCTTGCATCAGGCCGGCAAGTGCCTTGGCGTCGGCCAGGTTCTCGGTCTCGGAATACTCCGCCATGCGGCGCATCCAATTCAGGTCGGCGCCGGCGGAAAAGCTCTTGCCCTCGGCGGCCAGGATGACGACCCGAACCGAAGGGGTGGCGCAGACGTCCTGGAAGGCGGCCGTCAGATCCGCGATCAGCGCATCGTCGAACGCGTTATGCACCTCGCCGCGCGCCAGGGTAATGGTGGCGATGTCGTCGGCGATCGTGAGGTCGAGGGCGGCCATTCATTCACATCCTAAAGACGCCGAAGCGCCCGCGTTCGATCGGCGCGTTCAAAGTCGCGGCAAGCGACAAGGCCAGTACAGTGCGGCTTTCAGCCGGGTCGAGGATACCGTCATCCCAGAGCCGGGCGCTGGCGTAGTAGGGATGGCCCTGATGTTCGTACTGGTCGAGGATCGGGGCCTTGAACGCCGCCTCCTCCTCGTCGCTCCAGCTTTCGCCGCCGGCCTCCATCCGGTCTCGCTTCACCTGGGCAAGCACGCTGGCGGCCTGCTCGCCGCCCATCACCGAGATCCGCGCGCCCGGCCACATCCACAACAGGCGCGGACCATAGGCCCGGCCGCACATGCCATAGTTCCCGGCGCCGAAGCTGCCGCCCAGGATCATGGTGATCTTGGGCACGCCCGAACAGGCCACGGCGGTGACCATCTTGGCGCCGTCCTTGGCGATGCCGCCGGCCTCGTACTTCCGCCCGATCATGAAGCCGGTGATGTTTTGCAGGAACACCAGCGGAATGCCGCGCTGGTCGCACAGCTCAATGAAATGGGCGCCCTTCAACGCGCTTTCGGAAAACAGGATGCCGTTGTTGGCGACGATGCCGACCGGCATGCCGTGGATATGGGCGAAACCTGTGACCAAGGTCGTGCCGTATAGCTGCTTAAACTCGTCGAACATGCTGCCGTCGACGATCCGGGCGATCACTTCGCGCACGTCATAGGGCTTGCGCAGATCGGTGCCGACGATGCCGTAAATCTCTGACGGGTCATAGAGCGGAGGTTCAGGGTCGCGCAGGACGGGGCCAGCCGGCTTCGATCGATTCAAGGTGCCGACGATGCGCCGCGCGATGGCCAGCGCGTGGGCATCATCGCGGGCGTAGTGGTCGGTGACGCCGGAGATCTTGGTGTGCACGTCGGCGCCGCCGAGCTCCTCTGCCGAAACCACCTCGCCCGTCGCCGCCTTCACCAAAGGCGGGCCGCCCAGGAAGATCGTACCCTGACCTTCTACGATGATGCTCTCGTCCGACATCGCCGGCACATAGGCGCCGCCCGCCGTGCAACTGCCCATCACGATGGCGATCTGCGGGATGCCGTCGCCGGACAGGCGGGCCTGGTTGAAGAAGATGCGGCCGAAATGGTCGCGGTCGGGAAAGACCTCGTCCTGGCGCGGGAGAAAAGCGCCGCCGGAATCGACCAGATAAATGCAAGGCAACCGGTTTTCCCGCGCGATCTCCTGCGCCCGGATGTGCTTCTTCACAGTCAGCGGATAATAGGTGCCGCCCTTTACCGTCGCGTCGTTGGCGACGATGACGCAGTCCGTGCCCTGTACCCGCCCGATGCCGGTGATGATGCCGGCGGCCGGGACGACATCGTTATAGACCTCGTGACCGGCGAACTGGCTCAGTTCCAAAAACGGCGTGCCCGGATCGATCAGCCTGTCGACGCGGTCGCGCGGCAACAGCTTGCCGCGCCCGGTGTGCCGGTCCCGCGCCTTCTCGCCGCCGCCCTGCCGGATCACCGCCGCCTTCGCCTTCAGATCGTCGACCAAGGCCTGCATGGCCGCCTGATTGCGGCGAAAATCCTCCGATCGGGTCTCGACGGCGGATTTGATGGCGGTCATGCAACCTCGGCGGAACGGGCCATGGAGAGTCGGTCAGCGCAACATCCTGTCGCCGCCGTGGCGAACCGTCCAGGCAAAAGCGCGCATGGCACCGGTGCCGGGCCGCAACCGGTTCGGCATTGCATCGCCCTGCGATCCAGCCGACCTTGGGTTCATGACAGCGACCATGACCGCCCCTGCCCTGCCCAACCTCGATGAGCTTGAGGACGCAGCCGCCCTCATCCGCCCGCTTCTGCCGCCGACGCCTCAGATACGCTGGCCGCTCTTATGCCAGCGCACGGGCGCGGATGTTTGGGTCAAGCATGAGAACCATTTGCCGGTCGGCGCCTTCAAGGTGCGCGGTGGCCTGGTCTACATCGATGATCTCAAGCGCCGCCAGCCGGACTGCCCCGGCGTCGTCAGCGCCACGCGCGGCAATCACGGCCAATCGCTGGCCTTCGCCTGCGCCCGGCACGGCCTGCTCTGCACGATCGTCGTGCCCCACGGCAACAGCCGTGAGAAGAACGCGGCGATGGAGGCACTGGGCGCGGAACTGCTGGAGCATGGCGCGGATTTCCAAGACGCCGTGGACCATCTGGACACGCTGGTCGCCGAGCGCGGCCTTCACCGTGTACCCAGCTTCCACCCGTTGCTGGTGCGCGGCGTGGGCACCTATTCGCTGGAATTCCTGCGCGCCCAACCGGACCTGGACGTCGTCTATGTGCCCATCGGCCTCGGCTCCGGCATCTGCGGCATGATCGCCGCGCGCGAGGCGCTGGGCCTCAAGACGGAAATCGTCGGCGTCGTCTCGACCGGCGCCCCCTGCTACGCCCTCTCCTTCGCGCAAGGCCACCCGATCTCCACCAACCGCGCCGCCACAGAGCTCGCCGACGGCATGGCCTGCCGCACCCCGATGGCCGAAGCCGTTTCCATCATCAACGCCCACGTGGCCCGGATCGTGCAGGTGACCGACGACGAGATCGCCGGGGCCATGCGCGCATTCTTCACCGACACCCACAACGTCGCAGAGGGGGCCGGAGCCGCGGGATTGGCGGCGCTGATGCAGGAACGCGAGCGCCAGCGAGGGCGGAAAGTCGGCATAGTGATGACCGGCGCGAACGTGGACGCATCGGTGTTCGGGCACGTGCTGCGCTACAACCATGCGCCAGAGGCATGATCCGCGCCGCTGCAGACCATCCATTTGCGGGGTGGCAAGATCATGGAGCGACGAAAACGGCTTGACGGAAAACCCTTTAAGAATTGCGGAAATCTCGAAATTTGACTAAACTGTGGCAGGATTTGTGCCAAATGGGTCGCGAAGCCGGAAGATGATTGACTCTGGCAGGCGGCACATTGGCGGGCGGTTGTTACGGAGTTCGAAGAAACGAAACTTGGTTTGGGGGTGCGTCGTGAAGAAGTTTCGACCGGCGACTATGGGCGTGGCAGCGGCAGCCACATCAGTGATCCTCATGGCAGCAACGGCCACATTCGCCCAGCAGAATACGACGCCGATCGGCCGTACCGCCCTCGAACCGGGATCGATGCAGGGCTCGCTCACCTATCAGGGGAGCGTTCAACACCAGTTTATCGCGCCTCACATTCAATCAGTCGGCCCCTATATTCAGGACTTCCGAGGCCTCCTTGACGGCGTCGGGGATCATGCGAACCTTCCAGGTTCCTTCGGCCTCGAGGATTTCCCAGACCTCGAACTGATCCACGGTAATGGCCACGCCAGCTGGGAGGCCGTTCGCGAACTAACCCAGATGACAGAGCCGGATTGGGTAAGTCCAGCCGAAATGGCCGGGTTTCAAGCCTGGCAGTGAGTGCGTTTGGTTCAGTTGATCGATAGAAAAAGGCGCTGTCAGACCGGTAGCAGACCTATCTAGGCACCCTCTCCGTGCCGGTCGGCCTCAGCTAAGGCATGCGCGGCATAGTTTTCGATCATGAGAGGCGGGAGGCCACCAAGAAAAGGGCTCAGGCGTGGTCTCAGCCGACAGCACGGCGACGCGTTGTCCTTCGCCCAGTCCCCGATCTCGCGCAACCAGGCTGCAACGAAACGCGCCAACGGCACAGCCTGCCGGTCCAGGCGGGCGCAGCGGTCGCCACAAGCAATCCCCGCAAAGCAGATGCGGAAGGGCCAGCGCCTACCCGGTCGAGATTGCTGGGTAGCGATCACCGATGGGAATGCGGATGCACGGGGTTGTTGGCGCACCAATGGTCATCTCGCGTACAAGGAATGCGCCGTTTCTGCGCCGACTGGTTTGCGGTTGCGTGGTCTACCGATCACGTCCCGGTTGGCCGAGACAATGATCTATCGTCGGAACCCAAAAGGGGGTTTTTGATGGAAGCTCAGGATAAGCCGGTTCTGTGCCTGACGTTCGACAATATGGGTGAAGCACGTAACGTCTTCCTCGGAAAGTCAGCGGTCCCCGACCCTGACGCGCCCGGCATTGCGGTTGGCTTTCCGAACATCACACGTCTGCTTGAGACATACGATTTGCGCGCAACATTCTTCGTCGAGGGCTGGAGCGCCCTCCACTACGGCGACATCATCGAGTCGCTGCTGATCGGCGGTCACGAAATCGGTCTACATGGCTGGGTTCATGAGACGTTCGCGGATCTCCCTGCACTGACCGCCAGGCAGTTTGTGAATGATGGTTTGCAGGTTCTGAAGCTGCGCGGTGTGCGGCCAGCCGGATTTCGCGCGCCTGGCGGCAGGATTGGCCCCCATGGCCACCAGATCCTGGGGGAGCTTGGCTTTTCTTTTGACAGCAGCGTCGATAAGGCGATGCCACCCGATGTTCCAGTGGGTGCTGATGGCTATGCAGGTGATGGCGTTAGGCGGTTGCCGAACGGCCTTGTCAACATTCCCTGGCAATGGTTCATGATCGATGCGGTCCACTACTTCCTGGCCCGGAACGGCTGCCGCGATCCAGACGACCTGGCTGGCTTTTGGAGCAAGATCATCCGCAACGTCGCTCGCGAAAGGGGTGTCGTGACCATCATTTGTCACGCCCATGTCACGGGCATCGATGCCCACCGGCTGTCTGCTCTCGAACAGATCCTGAAACTGGCGTTGGCGCTCGACTTCAGGATTGTTCCCGGAAACCAGGCAGCGCGCCTGGCGACAGGTCCGGCGTGAGCGTCAAAACACATCGACCTGCCGCAAGCCAACGGCAGATAGCCAGAAAGCCACAACGACGATCCCCGTTCACCCCTCCAAATAGTCATGCACCACCTCACCCAGCCCCAGGGTCAGGTCGGTCAGGATGTGGACGCCGGAGATGACCTCCAGGACCGGCAGGTTGGCCACCGGGGCAAGGGCGTGGCGGTGCAGTTCCAGGGCCGCCGGCCCGCGCCAGGCGCCCTTGACGGTGAGATCCTCGTAGTAATAGCGAACCAGTTGGCACACCTTCGGCCGGCAATCGACGTCCGGGATGATTTTCAAGAGGAAGTTCGGCGCCTCCAGAGCCGTTTTCACGCTGCCCAGATCGGTGGTTTCGTGCTTATAGCCCATGGTGCCTGTGGCGACCCGCACGGGACCGTAATTGAGCGTTCCAAGCAGCGTGTCCTTCTCAACCGTCAGCGTCGGTTCGGCCAACTTCTTCGGAAAACCCCAGATTTCGCGGCCGCCGGATATCGGTGATTCCTCGTTCAGATACATGCCATGGACGAACCCGCCCGCCTGGCCTTCGAATTCGACCGCGATCACCTGCCCCGACTCGCAAAAGGCGCCCCAGCCGGTGGAATCCGGCATCTTGATGAACTCGTACTTCACCAGCGGGTCCTTGATCTCCAGCGGCTCAGGCACGACTTGGCGCAACGCCTCGGGGTAGGTTCGATAGGTGACGATAAAGAACTCACGATCGACAAACCGGTAAGGACCCTTCGGGTAGGACGGGCTGGTCAGTGGCATCGAAAATGCCCGCTCTCTTACGTCACTCGCTTTCATGGCCGTGGTCTCGCTTGCCGTTTCTCATGGTTGACCACTGTCGCCGACAACTACGACGAGGCCAACCATCATTGCGGACAGGTCGGACACGCCCAAGAGCGATATCCGGCATACGACGCGGTGCTTGATTGAAGTTTCCTGGAACGATCTCCTTGACGGTTGTATCGTCCAGCCAGCTAAGTGACCGCGAACGGAGACTCGGGAGGCCAGTCATGATCTCAAGACGCACCCTGATCGGCACCGCGATGGCGCTGGTGGTACTTTGGGCCGGTCCGGCCGCGCTGGCCCAGGATCCGCCGGTGCAGCTCGGTGCCCTCTTCAACACCTCAGGACCGCAGACCTTCTTCGGCGCGCCGGCGCTTCATGGCGCGAGACTGGCCGCCGACACCATCAACGCGTCGGGTGGCGTGCTGGGGCGGTCGCTCGAACTGATCGAGGTCGACGGCGATAGCAACGCCGATGCCTGGACCACATTGGTGCCTGCGGCCTTACGCGAACATCCCCGCATCTCGGCGCTGTTCGGCCTGTCCGACAGCAACAACGCGCTTGCCGCCGGGCGCGCCTCGGCTGCCGAGTCGCACGTGTTTGTCACCAGCGGCGCAACGTCGCCACACCTGCCGGAGCAAGTGCCGACCTACCTTTTCCTCGCCGCCTTCGGGGACAATGTCCAGGCCGCGGCCGCGGCAGAATACGCCTATGGCCGGCTGGACGCGCGCAATGCGTTGGTCCTGTTCGATCCGGACCACATCTACACGCGGCTGCTGCACGGCTATTTCGCCACCGCCTTTCAAGACTTGGGCGGTACGGTGGTCGCCAGCGAAGCGATTGCGCCACGCAGCGCCAGCCCGAGCGTTCCCGAGATCGGTGGCGCCGACCTGGTCTTCCTCAGCGTGGAGTCCGCGGACGATGCCGCAGTCATGATCCCGATCGTCAGGGCGACCGGCTTCACCGGCCCCATCTTCGGCGGCGACGGGTATGCCTCGGCCGCCGTCTGGTCGGCGCACCCGGATGTCGCCGACGTCTATTTCACCACCCATGTCTATCTCGGCGCGGATACGCAAGACCCTACCGTCGCAGCCTTCATCGCGGCCTACGAAGCCGCCGTGCCCGGTGAGACGCCGACGGCGTTCTCCGCCCTCGCCTACGATACGGTCGGGCTGCTTGCCACAGCGCTCACCAATGCCGATTCCGCCGAACCGTCGTCCGTGGCAGACGGCTTGTTCGCCATCGACGACTACCGGGGCGTCACGGGCACGATCAGCTATGCCGGCGGAACGCACATACCAAGAAAAAGCGTCACGATACTTGAGATCGACAATGGCGCCCAAACCTTCGTGGAGGAGATGACGCCTTCCCACGTCCCGGCGCCTTAACTCCCGTCAAAGCATCGCGGCCCACGGCTACTTTCAGGCCGCCCGTCCAGGAAAACGGATGGCTAAATCGGCACAGATCGCGGCGGCTGCATTGTGGCCCGGCCCCATCGAAACGCCGGAGCCTGGGTGGGCGCCGGCGCCGCATAGATAGACGTTGGACACCGGTGTCTGATAGTGCCCCATCTCCGGCACCGGCCGAAAGGCGCCGACCTGCCACGGCACAAAGGCGCCATGCATGTGCGTGCCGTGGACCGAACTCGACGTCCGACGCTCGTAGTCGACCGGCGACTGGATGCTCCGGCCGATGATGCGCTTGCGCAGGCCCGGCAGGAACGCATCGTCCAGCCATTCCAAGAGATAGTCGGCATAGACGTCCTTGATCGCGTCCCAGTCGCCGCCGGAGGTGCGCCCGGTGGCGTCGCCGGTGACCTTGTAGGGCACGAAGTGGACGACGAACTTCATCAGCGCCTTGCCCTCCGGCACGCGCGACGGGTCGCAGGCCGACTCGTTGACGATGCCGACCATCGGATGTTCCGGCAGTCGCCCGGCCCGGATGTCGACGAACATCCGCGCCAGCGCATCGACCGAGAGTTCCGAGGCGTGGACATAACAGACCTGGCCGGCCGGCGCGGCCTTGAAGTCGACGGGCGCGTCAAGCGCCAGATGGATGCCGAAGAAGGACGGTCCCCACTCGTAACGCTTCAGCTTGGCCTCAAGATCGGCACCGACCACGTCCGGCCCCAGCAGGTCGACCACGAGGTGGCGCGGGTCGGCGTTGACCGCGATCGGCCCGTCGACCGCGATGCGCTCGCCATCGGCAAGATGCACGGCAACCGCTCGACCATCGAGAACTTCGATCCGCCCGACCTTGGCGTCGGTTCGGACTTCGCCACCCGCCGCCTCGACCACTTGGGCCAGCGCCAGGGGCACATTGTGCATGCCACCTTTCACGATGCTGCAGCCGACATCTTGAACGACCGCAAAAAACAGCCAGGCGAAATGGCCGCCCAGCGCATCGTCGGGCGCCAGGCCGAAATGCAGGCCGGCCGAGGCGAAGAACAGCCGCAACTCCGGACTTTCGAACGTTTCGTCGGCCCAAGACCGGCCGCTTTGCATCAGCATCCGATAACCGTCGGCTCCGTGGGGAGCGGCGAGTTCCTCGGCCAGGCTCTTCGGCGGGCTCAACATCGCGCGCACGATCGCCGGCTTCGCCGTCAGATAGCGTTGGTAAAGCGCGCGCCAGGTTTCCGCGTCGCGCGACGAAAACTGGGCGATGGAGGCCGCGGTGGCCTCGATGTCGCGACCGATGAGCAGAGATCTGCCGTCGGGAAACACCTGCGCCCAGTTGGGATCGGGTGTGATCAGATCGAGGCCGCGGCCGGCCAGATCGAAGTCCTCCGCCACGGGCGCCAGTTTCGCCACCAGATAGCCGCTTGCGTGCACGTCGGACAGAAAGCCGGGCGCGGCCAGCTCGTCCGACATGGTCATACCGCCGATGACCTCCCGGGCCTCCAGAACAAGGACCTCCAGACCGGCCCGGGCTAGGTAGGCGGCGCAGGTCAGGCCGTTATGGCCAGCCCCGACGATGGCAGCGTCATAGGCCATGGCGTCGTGTTCCTTCTCGTCTGGCGTTCACGATGGGCCGGGTGCGCCCTTCGTACGAACTCCCCCGGCCAGTTTACGCCTCCCCCGATTTCGCAGAGCGGAACAGCAGGCTGCTCAAGAAGCCCACAATCACGAAGACGCCCATCACGCCGAAACCCTGCTGATAGGCGCCGAAATACGGATTCTCGGTTGTGGTCAGGCCGACAAGGTTGGCGCTGTCTTGCGCCAACCCGTAAAGGGCGGCGCTGCGCACGGGCATGTCGACGACGATACCGACGATCGGCTGAACCACCCCGCCGGTCACGAAGGCGGCCGTCACGACCAGCGCGGTGCCCAAGGCCTGTACTGGCTTGCCCAAATGGGTCTGGACGGCCACCAGCGCCAGGATTGAGCCGGCGAGGCCAATGCCGAGCAGGAAGTTCGCCACCAGCGCCACGGTTTCAGAGAACACGAACATCCACATGGCCAGTACGACAACGACCGAAAGCAGGCCGAACGCGCGGGCCGGCAGCACGAAATCGCGTCGGCGTTGCGCCCACGCACCGGCAACGATGCTACCGAGCGTGATGCCCAACGGGATCATCGCGTTCAACAGCGATGCCTGCTGTGTCGTGTTCCTGAAGAAGTTGATCTGGAACTGCATGTTCCACAGGCCGGAATAGGCCAGGATGGTGCCAAACAGGCAGGAGTAATAGACAAGCGCCGCCCAGAACTGGCGCGAGCTGGCGCATGCCTTCAGGATCGCCGACAGGGCCATGTGGTCCTCGGCCCCCTCAGCGGCGGCCTTGGGCTTCTCCCTGCCGCCTGCCAGGAAAACCAGCGCTACGGCCGTGGCCAGGAACAGGACCGCACCGAAGTAGAAGGGACCGCGAAACTCGGCAAAAAGGGTCGTGACACCGGCCAGCACCGCGACCGACGCGCCGATGACGTTGGACATCGCCTGGCTGAGCGCCGTCATGAAGGAGAATCGGCGCGGCAGATCACGGCCGATGATGTAGACGACGCCAACGAACGTGCTCGACAGCCCGAATCCCATCAGCACCTGGCCGGCCATCGCGACAGCCATCGACGTGCTAATTGCAAACAGGAAACAGCCCGCCGCCGCGATCAGCGAGGTGGCACCAAGGATTAGGCGCGGCGAAACCGGCCCCAACAGTGAGCCCAGCACCAGTTGGCCGACCGAGTAGACGACGAAGTAGCTGCCGCCTAGCAACCCTAGCTGGCTCTCGCTGAGACTTAGATCGTGGGCGATGCTGGGCGACAGGACGGCGAAGAACAGCGCGATCATCACGCTGGCCATGAAGAATATGACCGCGGGCACCCACGGCAGATAGCGCATCGGCGGGGCGGCGCCTTCCGGTTCGACGGCCATACTAGCTGGCCTCCGCCAGCCGTTGGCTCCACCGATTATGCTCCTCGATGAGTGGCGCCATATCCATGCCCGCGATCTCGCCGTCTTCGACGATGATCTGGCCATTGATCACGGTCGTCTTAGCCGCCTGCGGCGCGCAGAAGAGGACCGCGGCCACCGGGTCGTTGAGGCCACCGGCAAAGCCGATCGTGTTCAGATCAAGCGTGAAGAAGTCCGCGCACCGGCCAACTTCCAGGGCACCGATATCGCTGCGGCCGAGAACGCGGGCACCGCCCAGGGTCGCCAGTTCAAGCGCCTCGCGCGCCGTCATCCATTCGCCGGCGCGCAGCGGATGGGATTGCGGCAAGAGGAACCGCTTGTGCGGGCCGTCCGGCGGCAGCAGGCCCATCTTCAGTCGTGCCAGCAGCATCGCCTGGCGGGCCTCAAGCAGGATGTTGGAGGCATCGTTGCTGGCCGACCCGTCGACCCCCAGGCCGACACGCACGCCGGCGGCCATATAGGCCTTGATCGGCGCGATACCCGACGCCAGTCGCATGTTCGAACACGGGCAATGGGCCACGCCGCTCCGGGTCCGCGCAAAGGTGCGGATCTCGTCTTCATCGACATGAACCGCGTGGGCATACCAGACGTCCGGCCCCAGCCATTCGAGTTCTTCCATCCACTCGACCGGGCGCTTGCCGAACTTCTCGAGCGTGAACCGTTCCTCGTCGAAGGTCTCGCAAAGATGGGTGTGCAACATCACGCCCTTATCGCGGGCCAGCTTGGCGCTCTCGCGCATCAACGTTTCTGACACAGAAAACGGCGAGCAGGGCGCCAGGACGATCCGGGTCATCGCGCCATGATCGGCATCGTGATACCGGTCGACGACCCGAATGCTGTCCCGCAGGATGTCGTCTTCATCCTCTACACAACTGTCAGGCGGCAGACCGCCCCTGGATTCGCCAAGCGACATCGATCCGCGGCTGGCATGAAAGCGCACGCCGATGTCTTTGGCCGCCTCGATCTGAATGTCGACAGAGTTACCGTTCTTGAAGACATAGGAGTGATCGAAAACGGTCGTGCAGCCCGACAGGACGAGCTCGGCAAGGCCGATCAATGTACTGACGCGCGATGCCTCGCCGTTGGTGCGCGCCCAGATCTCATAGTGAGCCTGCAGCCAGGGAAACAGGTTATTGTTCTGCGCCGCCGGCAGGTTACGCGTGAGTGTCTGGTTAAGGTGATGGTGAGTGTTCACGAAACCGGGCAGAACGATCTGGCCGGAGGCATCGATCACCGTATCCGCCGTGTCCGGCAGCGCACTGCTGTCACCGACTTCCGTGATTACCCCATCCTCGGCGAACAGGCCGCCATTGGCGATCTCGCGACGACCATCGTCCATGGTGACGAGTACATTTGCATTCTTCAGGAGCAAGCTCTGCGGCATCTCTCAACCCCTGGCTGTTCGCTGCCGAATCGCAGGCAGTTGCTGATCTGCAACTGCAGTAGAGCCTCTCTTCTCCCTGGATATCAATAATTGATCCGAACAACGCACGGATATCCAATGTCGCGACCTGGCCACACACCGCACCACAAGACTTCAGCCGATAAGATCATCTTATATGCTCTATACTTGCAATCAATTGGCAAAATCGATGAAACAACTTACATCATTCTTGTAAGAAACGAACAACGTATTATGGAAGCTTAGCGCAGGTATCAGCTTCTGCAATAAAAGAAAGGGAAATAGAGATGGTTGATTATCTAGCCACGATGGGCGCGGTTGCATACAGGCAGCGCCTCGCACGGTCGCTCCGCAGCGCCGAACAGAGAAAGCGCGATCGCAAGTAAAACCTGGTGCAGCCAGATCACGCAACGGCAACCAAGCAAAAGGGCCCGAGACCGAAAGGCGGCGCAGCCAGCGTGCAGCGCCGCCTTTGTTGTCGGCTCTCGCGCAGACCAGGCTGGCGACCCGGGTTGAAACCGCGATAACGTGCGCTCGAACCATGGCATATGGTGCCGGTCAAACCGGGAGGTGGCTGGTGGAACTGATCGATAATGACCTGACCGGCATGCGCGCGCTACTGGCGGACAAGGCGGTAAGCTCGGAGGAGATTATCCGCGCCCACGTCGAGCGCGTCCGCGCCGTCGAACCAATCATCAACGGCTTTGCGCAAGAACGGCTCGATCAAGCGCTGGAAGATGCAAAAGCCACACTGCGCGCAACCGGCCCTCTCTCCGGCCTGCCTTATGGCTTGAAGGACTGTCTGGAGGTTCAGGGCTGGATCACGACCTTTGGCACGCAGGGCTATGCAAACCACGTCTCGACGTTCAGCGCGACACTTGCCAAGCGCCTGGAGGCGGCCGGCGGCATCCTGCTCGGACTGACCAATGCGCCGGAGATCGGCACGTCGATCGAGACCGATAATCTGCTCTATGGCCGCACCAACAATCCGATCGACCCGACGCGGGCGCCCGGCGGCAGCACGGGCGGCGGCGCGGCACTGGTCAAGGCCAAGGCACTGCCTTTCGTGGTCGGCAGCGACTTTGGCGGCGGCAGTCGCAATACCGCCCATTGCTGTGGCCTGTTCTCCCACCGCCCGTCGCTGGGCCGGGTTTCGATGGCCGGATATCTGTTCGGCTGCAACGGCATGAAGGGCCAGATGTGCCGCTTCGGGCCGCTGGCGCGCAGCGTCCGTGACCTGGAACTGATTTTCGATATCGTCGGCGGCGCGGACCCGGACGACCCCAAGACCGACGGCGTGACCGCACGGCACGAGGCGCCAAAACCGGCCGGTTTCCGCATCGCCATCGCAACCGGCGCGGCCACGGCACCGACAGAGCCTGAGGTCGAAGCGGCCATCAACGCCTTCGGCAAAGCGCTGGAGCCGATGCATCGCGTCGAAACGCCGGACCTCGGCGGCATCATCGCCGAGGGCCAGGAAATAGCGCGCCAGCTCTTCTGTGCCGATGCGGGCCGTCTTCTGCGCGAGGTGCTGGCCCATGTCGCGGGCACGACCGACATCTCGCCCTCCATGAATTTCTGGCTTGAGAGTGTCGGAAAGCTTCAGGAAAGGCCGGCGGGCGATTTCGAGATACTGATGAGCCGATGGGAAGGCTATCGGCTGTCGATCAACCGCCTGTTCGAGGTTTACGATTTCCTGATCTGGCCGTCCTCACCGACCGTCGCGCCCAAACATGGCGAGACCCTGAATGATCAGGCGTTCTGGAACGCCCTGGCCTACACGACCCCATTGTCGTTGACGGCGTCCCCGGTGCTGGTCGTGCCGGTCGGCATCGGCCGCGACGGCATGCCAATCACGGTGCAAATTGTGGCCGCGTCCTGGGCCGACGAGAAGTTGCTCGCGTTCGGTCGCGCACTGCAGGAGGGCGACGGCGACGCGCGCGGCCTGATCGAACGCGCGCTGGCGATCGCCACCGTCGTTTAGTTGCTTCACGGCCGCCGCGGGTGACGAACTCGCATGTATTCGCCACACTGCTCATGACCTTCCTCGCGTCCGCGACCGCACCCGTTGGCAAGACGGCCAAAACCGGAGGTGACGCACGCGTTTAAGTCGCTGAGGAAGCGCGACACTTCAGCAGCATCAGCCGGGACGGACGGCCATTCACCGTGCACGGACCCCTGTCGACGAAACCGAGCCCTTCCAGAATTCGCCGCGACACAGAATGCTCTTGGTCGACGCGGGCCGTAAGGTCGTGCTGCGGCTTGGTGCGTCTGAAATGCCGGACGAGCGCCTTGGCCGCCGCCTTGGCGTATCCGCAGCCGCGATACCGCTCAAAGATCAGATAGAAGATCTCAATCTCGGTCTCACCCGTTTCGAACGCCCCGCACGCGCCGATGATTGTCCTGTCATCGGGCCGGCAGATGGCGAGCGCCATCGCCGTGCCGGGATTGGCATAGGCAGCGATCGTCTCTGCGACAATCTGGGCGCCTGCCTGTCGGTTCTTCATCTCCTCGGGAAACGTCATGAAGCGCGTGTTTTCCGGCCGCGCCATGAAGTCACCGAACGCGGCGCTGTCCCCCGGAACAAAGCGCCGCAACACGACGCCGGCGGCGGTCAGTTCGGTGGGGCTAACGAGGGTCATGCCGCCGATGGGGCCGCCAACATCCTCGGCGACCCCTTGAACGCGGCCGCCGTGCGGCTGAACGGCGTTTGCGGCTAGTGGCTGCCGGCCGGCCGAAAGCCCTCGATCAGCTTGCGGGCGCCGGCGGCCGCATCCGCGAACTCGGCCGTGGAAAACGCCATGGTGGTCGTCAGGCCCGTCACGCCGCCCGTGGCGCCGGCCGTTATCAGAACCTTCAACAACGCCTGTTCATCCGGTGCCCTGCTGATCGCGAGAAAATCGTAGTCGCCCAACGTCACATAATAGTCGAGCAGCTCCCCGCCGGCGGCCTCAACCAGCGCGGCCACCGCCTGTTTGCGATCGTCGGGCTTCGCCGTCATACCCTTGATCGCGGCCTCCGAATAGCGGCCCTGCGTGATGAATGTCGGCATCGTTCTCCCCTGTTTCTATGGTGTGTGGCGCCCGACCGTAGCACGCTTGGCACTAGTGGCTGAAGGCGGTCAAACCGCGCGTCGAACACTGCGCCTCTTCGCCCGATGCAGCCCGGGCAGCATGAGCCACAGTTTCTCTGTATGCGGGAACGGTGTGAAGATCCGCTCTCGCTTCGACCGAAAACCTCTTGGTCCATACCACTATTCTGGCCTACCTTCACGACCGAATCATGCAACCCGAATCGAGGATATCGCGATGGCCGCGAGCGAAAATGCTGGGCGCCTGACAGTTGGATTTGTGCTGGTCGGAATCATCCAGATCGTCGGCGGCGGTCTGGGGCTGTACTTCGTCGCCCGCGCCTTTTTCGGCGAGACGTCCCCTGAACCGGTGGCGGATGTCATCTATGCGGTGGCCGCCGTATTGTTTCTCATCAGCCTGTTTGCCGGCATACAACTGCTGAGGGTCAGAAAGTCGGGCGTCTATTGGTCGTTCCTGGTCCAGTTTGTGCAGTTGATCCACATCCAGACGCAGGCCATCGTCTATCAGTTTGTCAGCGGGGCCTATCTTGTGGCGGGCGTAACGGCCCGTGACAGCGACACCAGCTTCAGCTTCAATTTCGAGATTCTCGCGTCATCCCTAGTGTTTTACGCGCCGGCACCAGAGGGCAGCCATTCGGGCGTCGAGGTCTATCTGAATATCTTGGCGCTGGTCATCTTCATCTGGCTGTTCAGGGCGCGGCATCGGGTGCGATAGACCATCGGTCTAGTTCCTTCGGCCGCACGTGTTGTCGCTTGGGGGACCTTGTGATCCCCCGGGAGGGGCCGTTGCCGATAGCCTGCGGCCAGACACCCCCTTCTGCGCCAAAACCGCAGAGGCTCGACTCCGGTTGCGGTCCGTTTCACTGTATGTCCGCGACAAAGCCGCCGCAGCCGGACAGAGGCCCCCATGACCGAGGCATCCGAGCACCAAGAAGGCTCCGCGGACAAACCCGATGCGGCCCCGGTCGAAACGAAGCGGTCGCTGGGCGTCTGGACCTGCACCGCCCTTGTCATCGGCAATGTCATCGGCGCCGGCTTCTTCCTCGCACCTGCCGCGCTGGCGCCCTACGGCGCCGTCGCCCTGATCGGCTGGCTGGTCATGGCGGTCGGTGCCATGTGTCTGGGCCTTGTATTCGCGCGGCTCAGCCGCCTCTCGCCGAAGACCGGCGGGCCCTATGCCTACACGCGCCAGGCCTTCGGCGACTTCGCGGGCTTTATCGTAGCCTGGGGCTATTGGATCGCCGTCTGGTCGTCGATGCCGGCGATCGCGCTGGCCATCGTCGAATACCTGCATGTCTTCGTGCCGGCCCTCGGCGACGTGCCGCTCTCCAACCCCGCCATCGCGCTGATCGCCATGTGGGGCGTCGCCTTCATCAACATGCTGGGCGTGAAGGAGGCGGGGCGGCTGCAGCTCGCCATGGTCGGCATCAAGTTGGTGCCCCTGCTCGCGGTTTCGCTGCTGGGCCTGTTCTGGGTCGATTGGGGGCAGTTCACGCCGATCAACCCCTCGCCGCTGCCCTTCTTCCTGGCGCTGTCCGCCACCGCACCGCTGATCATGTTCGCGTTCAGCGGCGTTGAGTCCGCCACCGTGCCGGCCGGCGACGTGAAGAACCCAAGGCGCACGATCGCGATCGCCACCATCGGCGGCACCTTGGTTGCAGCCGTGATCTACCTGTCCGGCACCATGTCGACCATGGGCATTGTCGGGCTGGATGCGCTGGCGCACTCCGACGCGCCGTTCGCCGACGCCGCCTCGATCATGTGGGGTCCTTGGGCCGCCGACCTGATGGCCGCCGCCGCCATTCTCTCGTCGATCGCGGCCCTGAACGGCTGGACCCTGATGATGGCGCAAGTGCCGATGGTGGCGGCCCAAAACGGCCTGCTGCCGCCCGTCTTCGGCGTCCTCAATCGCCGGGGCGTCGCGGCCAAGGGGATCGCCATCTCGATGGGGCTGGCGACAGCAATCCTCGTGCTGCAGGCGTCGGGCGCGCCGACGCTGATCGACATCTATGAGTTCATCGTCAACCTGTCGATCACGACCTACATGGTGCCCTACGTGTTCTGCTGTTTCGCCGAAGGCATCATGTTGATCATGCTCGGCCGGCGGGTCGGCTTCATTGCGCCGAAGGGCTACGGCCTCATCGCCGCTGTCGCGTTCCTGTTCTCGATGTGGACCATCTACGGCGCCGGTGCCGATGCCGCCATGTGGGGTTTCCTGCTGATCCTGGCGGGATTGCCGGTCTATATGGTCTTACAGAGCAAAGCCCCGAAGACGCTCTGAACGTATAAGCCTGCGCCCCGCGACGGTGCGGCCCCCGTTCCTCAGGATGCGATCTTGATAGGCGCGACGGGCTTCGCGAAGTTTTCGTCCTCGAGTTCGCGGATGTCCTTAAGCGCGTCCTTCAAGAAGTCCGCATACTCCTCGACCTCCGCATGGCCTGCCGCAAAGGCGGTGTCCAGCCAGTCCGCCACGATGCGCTGCGCGCGATACGGCGTGATCACCCAGCCGCCGATCGCCAGGACGTTGGAGGCGTTGATCAGGCGCGAGAACTTGGCCGTGAACTCCGTCTCCACGACGCTGGCATAAACGCCTTTGAACTTGTTGGCGACGATCGCCACGCCCATCCCTGTGCCGCAGAACAACAGCGCGCGGTCGACCTCGCCCCTTTGCAGCCGCCGCGCCGCGTCCGCCGCGACCACGTGATAATCGAGCACACTTTCAGCGTCGGTCATGCCGATATCAATCAGGTCGACATCATCACGCGTCTCGGTCAGGTAGCTTTGGACGGCCTGCTTCAGGTCAAAGCCGGTATCATCGCATCCGATCGCAAGTCTCATGGTCGATCTCCTGCATGGTCTAGCCTTCGAGCAGTGCCGACTATACGCCCGTGATGTTCCGCCGCTAACCCTCGCTGGCCTTGTCTGCCCTAATCGGGTCGTGGTTGGGGCGCTTCGCCAGATCGGCCTGGGCCGCCGTCTCCCCCTGCCCATCCAGGATGTCGAGCACCGGTTTGATGCGCGAACGGATACGTGGGTTCTGCTTTTCGTCCTCGGGACGTTGATCCGGCGGCGTGACGATGCCGGCGGAGACCACCATCTTGATGCCCTCCTCCACCGACATATCCAGCACGATCAGGTCACGGCGCGGCACGAACAACAGGAACCCGCTGGTCGGGTTCGGCGTCGTCGGCACGAAGATGTTGATTGTCTCGTCCTCGGTGAGATTCTGGACCTCGCCTTCGGTTTTGCCGGTAACGAAGGCCAAAGACCAGATTCCGCGCCTGGGATACTCAATCAGCACGACGTCGCGAAAGGCGGTGCTCTGATTGGCCAGTACGGTTTCGAAAATCTGTTTGAACGCCCCGTAGACGCTGCGGATCACCGGCATGCGCGCCAGGATGATTTCGCTCAATCGGATGAACAGCCGACCGAAATAGCCCGCCGCAACCCAGCCAACCAATGTCAATGCCATCAGAACCAACAACAGGCCGATGCCAGGAACTGAAAACGGCAGATAGGTGTTGGGGTTCAGGTTCGGTGGCAGAACGCCTGCGACCTGTCGATCGATGAACGAAATGAACAGCCACGCCAGATATAGGGTCAGCGAGATGGGCGCCGTGACAAGGATGCCCGCAAGGAAATAGGCGCGAAGCCGGGCCCAGAGGCTCCCCCGCACCTTCACCTTCTTCGGATCGCGGTGGTCTTCCGACATCGCTGAACGGTTCGTTCTGCCCCTTGGCTCACATGCGGTCCCAGCAAAGATGGTCCGTCGATGAATGGTGATCAATCCTGCACGCACCCGCAAGAGGCATGTCACGCGAACAGGGCAATTGACCAAGGGGGCCAAGCGCTTATGCTTCTGCGCTCACGCGCTCTTGAGGGGGTCCCTTGTCTCAACCGGCGGGCGCCAGCCTGAACACCATTCCGCTGTTCTCCGAGATCGGCGACGCCGAACGCGATCGCCTGTCCCAACTGTGCAGTTGGCGGCGCTATGGCCCGCAGGAACAGATCATCGACCGGGATGCCGAGACATCCGACGTTTACTTCATCGCAGAGGGCCGGGTCCGGATCGTCATCTACTCGTTGTCTGGCCGCGAAATCGCCTTCGATGAGCTGGTCGAGGGCCAGTATTTCGGCGAACTGGCGGGCATCGATCGCGGCCGGCGATCGGCCAGTGTCGTCGCCTTGCGGCCGACCCTGGTTGCCGCCATGAACGCCGCCACCTTCATGGACACCGTCTGCAACAACGCCAGCTGCGCCAAACCACTGCTGCAGCATCTGGCGCGCATGGTGCGCCGCGCGACCGACCGGATCATGGATTTGAGCACGCTGGGCGCCAACAACCGGGTTCACGCCGAGATTCTGCGCCTGGCCCGCGATACGCTCCAGCCCGACAACACCGCGACAATCAAGCCAATCCCCGTCCACAGCGATATCGCGGCACGCGTTAGCACCGCCCGCGAGACCGTCGCCCGCGTATTCGGCCAGCTAGCACAAGCCGGCATCGTCGAGCGCCGGTCCGATCATCTGCTGGTGCACGACTTCGACCGCCTTGAGGAGATGGTTGAAGAGGTCCGAGGCGACTTCTAAAAGCCTCGAGATTTGTGACATTATATATATCAATACATTGAACGCCTTTCCTGATCTTTTTTGTGAGAACAAGAGGCAGAAAATCGTAGATTCGAGAACAAAGTGATCATCATCACTTTTCATCTGCGCCACAGTGTATATATTAGAAGGTGAAGGATATGCATTGGAACGGCGCATCCTTCAGCCTCCGCGAGAGAAGCCCGGTGTCGCACCATGCGGCACCGGGTTTTCTCGTTGTTGCCACACAAAGGCGCAGACAGGCCGGTCGAAGGCGCCACGAAACGACGGCTGACAAACCCCGGGTATTCCCTACGGACATCGGCAAGGTTCTTCGCCAACACGCCGGCCGCCGATGTCAACCAGGAGGCGCGGTATGGAGCAGTTCACCGGCGGGTGCCTTTGCGGCAAGGTTCGGGTCGTGGCATCGGGCCGACCTTACAGGGTCGGTCTTTGCCATTGTCTCGACTGTCGTAAGCACCATGGTGCTTTGTTTCACGCGTCGGCGATTTTCCCGCAGGAGGCCGTGACGATAGATGGCGAAACACGCGCGTACGAAGGACGGTGTTTCTGCCCAACCTGCGGCTCCTCGGTCTTCTCGCGCAGCGCTGACGAGATTGAAGTGAACCTTGGGTGCCTGGACGCCCCGAACCAGCTAGTCCCCACTTACGAACTCTGGACCGTCCGACGCGAGACCTGGCTGCCGGATTTTCCGCTCAAGCGGCGATACGAGCGCGATCGCGACGCGACGGACCGCTTCGAGGAATAGGTCGCGCCTGGCGCCGAGGCCGCTCAGCCAGAGACGACTATCGGGCAAGACGTTGAAAGGAATGGTACGCTCGGCGGGGCTCGAACCCGCGACCTACAGATTAAAAGTCCGTTGCTCTACCAGCTGAGCTACGAGCGCTGAAAAAGACCCTCTCGCGAGGCGCCGCACCCTAGGCAGGTCACCGCTTTCGGTCAATCACTCAATCGGGCGGAATGCAGCCGACCGACTAGCCGACGGCGGTCCTTGGGTGGTTGAACCGGTGATTGAGGCGTTCGGCAATGCGGTCGCTGACGAAGGGAGTGATATCGCCGCCCAGACGACCGATTTCCTTCACAAATCGCGACGAGATGAATTGGTTCCGGTCCGACGCCATCAGGAAGACTGTCTCGATCGTTGGATCGATCTTCGAGTTCATGCCGGCCATCTGGAACTCATACTCGAAGTCGGACACGGCCCGCAGACCCCGGATAATGACGCTGGCCCCAACCTCTGCGGCGAAATGCATCAGCAGGCTATCGAACGGGCGGACTTCGATATCCACGCCATTGGTGTCGATATCCTGCATTTCCCGACGCACCAGTTGAACACGCTCGTCGGTGCCGAACAGCGGGCCTTTGCCGTCGTTGCGCGCAACGGCCACGATCAGGCGATCCACCAGGCGGCTGCCGCGCACGATGATGTCCATGTGACCGTTGGTAATCGGATCGAAGGTGCCCGGATAAACGCCAATACGCGTCATCGTCCTACGCCTTGTCGTCCGAGGCCGCGGCGTCCTCGCTGTCGTCGGCTTCGGCCTCGCCTTCTGTCTCGCCTTCTGTCTCGCCCTCGGCGTCTTCGTCCTCGTCTTCGGCAAAGCGGGCGACCGAGACGACCCGTTCGTCCTCGTCTATGCGGAAGATCGTGACACCCAGCGTCTTGCGTGCTGCGATGCGGATATCATCGACAGGGCAGCGGATCAGTTGGCCGGCGTCGGTGACCAGTAGGATCTCGTTGCTGTCGTCTACCGGGAAGCAAGCGGCGATCGCCGTGTTGCGGCGCCCCATCTCCATGGTCCAGATGCCCTTGCCGCCCCGATTGGTCAGGCGGTAGCCATGGCTCGAACTGCGCTTGCCAAATCCGGAGTCGGAGATGGTCAGCAGGAACTCTTCGCTATCTTCCAGTTCGGCATACCGTTCGTCGGTGAGCTCGACTTCCGCCTCGACGGAATCGGCCCCGTCGGTCTCCTCGCCCTCGGCCTGGCGAGCGGCGTTGGCCAGCTTCAGATAGGCTTTGCGCTCCTCCGGCGTGGCGTCCAGATGTTTCAGGATCGACATGGAGATCACCCGGTCGCCCTTGCCCAGCTTGATGCCGCGCACGCCCGTCGCGGTGCGGCCGGCGAAGACGCGGACGTCACCGACCGGGAAGCGGATGCACATGCCGAGATGGGTGGCCAGCAAGACGTCTTGATCCTCGCCACAGGTCGCCACGCCGATCAGGCTGTCGCCCTCGTCCAGCTTCATGGCGATCTTGCCGTTGCGGTTGATCTGGGTGAAGTCCGACAGGCTGTTGCGGCGCACCTTGCCGGAGGCGGTGGCGAACATGATGTCGAGATCGCCCCAGCTCTCCTCGTCCTCCGGCAGGGCCATGACGGTCGAGATGCTCTCGCCCTGCTGCAGCGGCAGCAGATTGACCAGCGCCTTGCCGCGCGATTGCGGCGCGCCCATGGGCAGGCGATAGGCCTTCATCTTGTAAACGATGCCGCGCGACGAGAAGAACAGGATCGGCGTGTGGGTGTTGGCGATGAACAGCTCGCTGACGAAATCCTCTTCCTTCGTCTGCATGCCCGCGCGGCCCTTGCCGCCGCGGCGCTGGGCGCGATAGGTCGACAGCGGCACACGCTTGATATAGCCGCCATTGGTGACGGTCACGACCATGTCTTCGCGCTGGATCAAGGACTCGATGTCGGCCTCGAACTCCATGTCCTCGATTTCGGTCCGGCGCGGGTCGGCAAACTTCTCGCGGATCTCGACCAGTTCCTCGCGCAGGATGGCGAACAACTTGTCTCGATCCGCCAGGATGGCCAGGAACTCGGCGATCTGGTCGACGACCTCGCGCAAATCGTCACTGATCTTGTCCCGCTCCAGCCCGGTCAGCCGGTGCAGCCGCAGGTCCAGGATCGCACGCGCCTGGGCATCAGACAGATAATAGGTGCCATCCTCTAACAGCGGCCGGTCCGGCTCGTCGACCAATTGGATCAACGGGCCGACATCGTGCGCCGGCCAGGCCTTTGACGTCAGCTGTTCACGCGCCGTTTGGGGATCCGGCGCGTGGCGGATCAGGGCGACGATCTCGTCGATGTTCGCCACCGCGACACCCAGCCCCAGCAAGTTGTGGGCCCGCTCGCGCGCCTTGGACAGTTCGAAGGTGACCCGGCGGGTGATGACCTCGGCGCGGAAGGCGATGAAGGCGTCCAGCACCTGGCGCAAGGTCAGCAGTTCCGGCCGGCCGCCGTTCAGCGCCAGCATGTTGACGCCGAACGAGGTCTGCAGCGGCGTGTAGCGGTAGAGCTGGTTCAGGACGACATCGGCAACCGCGTCGCGCTTCAGCTCAACGACGACACGCACGCCATCCCGATCGCTCTCATCGCGCAGATCGCTGATACCCTCGACCTGCTTTTCGCGCACCACCTCGGCGATGCGCTCGACAAGCCGGGACTTGTTAACCTGATAGGGGATTTCCGTGACCACGATCGCCTCGCGGTCCTTGCGGATTTCCTCAATCGTCGCCCGCGCCCGCATGACGACGCTGCCGCGCCCGGTCAGATAGGCCGAACGAATGCCGGAGCGGCCGAGAATGATCGCGCCGGTCGGAAAATCCGGCCCGGGCACGTATTCCAGCAGGCTTTCGTCGTCAATCTCGGGATTGTCGATCAGCGCGAAGCAGGCGTCGATCACCTCGCCCAGATTGTGCGGCGGGATGTTGGTCGCCATGCCGACGGCGATGCCGCCCGCGCCGTTGACCAGCAGGTTCGGAAAGCGCGACGGCAGAACCGTCGGTTCCTCGGTGCTCTCGTCATAGTTGGCCTGGAAATCGACCGTGTCCTTGTCGATGTCTTCCAGCATGGTTTCGGCGATCTTGGCCAGCCGCGCCTCGGTGTAGCGCATGGCCGCCGGCGGATCGCCGTCCATGGAGCCGAAATTGCCCTGCCCATCGATCAGCATGGCGCGCATGGAAAAATCCTGCGCCATGCGCACCATGGCGTCATAGATCGCAGCGTCGCCATGGGGGTGGAACTGGCCCATCACGTCGCCGACGATGCGCGAGGACTTGCTGTAGGACTTCGAACTGTCGTAGCCGCCGCGCTTCATGGCGTAAAGAATGCGGCGGTGCACCGGTTTCAGCCCGTCGCGCACGTCCGGCAGCGCCCGGGCCACGATCACGCTCATGGCGTAATCGAGATAGGACCGGCGCATCTCCTGCTCGATGGTGACGGGCGCGATGCTGGCCGCCGGCGGCGGGTTCTGCGGGTCGTTCTGGTCTGTCACGCTAGGGGATCGGTGCTAAGGGCGAATCGCGGCCATCTGCCGCTGCGGCTAATATGGTTACCCTAGCACGATTTTGCACCTGCTAACAAACCGGGGCGTCAGGCCGTGGCCGCCGCCTTCGCCGCCGCCAGCCGGTCCCGTCGGCACAGACGGTAGAAGCGGAAGGTCAATAGGGCGAACGAAACCGCGCTGCCGATTAAAATGGCCTCAAACAGGCCCATGGCGCCACGGTCCCAGACCACGCCCAAAAGCCAGCCAACCGGCACCATCACGCCGAAATAGGAAATCGCGTGGCTGATCGTCGGCACCAGATTGTCGTGCCGGCCCCGCAAGGCATGGGCAGCGACGACCTGACCGCCATCTAGGATCAGGATAAAGGCGCTGAACGCGATCAGTGCGCCGGCCAAGCCGACCAGGACGGGGTCATCGTTATAGAGGCTGGCGATATCCCAGCCATAGACGGCGATGACGACGCCGAACAGGATCATGACGATGGTGTTGACGGCCAGGCCCGTCCAACCGGCCAAGGCCATGTCGGGCACGTCCTGCCTTCCGTAGGCGATGCCGACCCGCACGGCGGTCGCCGACGCCAATCCCAGCGCGACCATGAAGATCAGCGCCAGGATGTTGAGCGCGATGGCAAAGGCGCCGAGCGCGGCCACGCCGATCAGCCCAGCAAACAGGTTCAGGACCGAAAAGGCCATGCCTTCCAGCCCGATGCTGGTGCCGGCAGCGTAACCGATGCGGCGCTGTGGCCGCCATTTGGTCCAGCCGCCCAGCGTCGGCCAGCCAAGGCCGAACTTGTGCCGATCGTGCATGCGCCAAAGGAAGATCAGCATGACGGCGACAAGGAAGACGCGGATCAGTGTGGTCGCCCAGGCAGACCCCGTCGCGCCCATGGCTGGGAACCCCCAATGGCCGAAGACCAGCACCCAATTCAACAGGATGTTCAACAGGTTGGCGGCCAGCATCATGATCATGCCGGGAATGGGCCTTTTGATGCCCTCCAGGAAGAACAGGCCAAGGTTGAAGACCAACAGCCAGGGCAGACCCAGACCGATGATCAGGATGACCTCGCCACCGCCGACCGCGATGTCAGGCGTCTGGCCGGTCAACAGCAGGAAGGGCGTGCCGAACAGACACAAGACCATGCCGACCAGGCCGATCGCCAAACCGTACGGAATAGATCGGCGCAGGATCGCCCCGCACTCCCGGTAGTTGCCGACGCCAAAGGCATTCGACGTCACCACCAAGGCACCCAGAATCAGGCCGATGGAGATCATCAAGATCGAGCTGGTCGGCGCCAAGCCGATACTCTGATAGGCCAGTTCGATCTCGCTGAAACGCGCGACGAACAGGGTGTCGACCATAGCCATCGTGATGATGCCCAATCGCGAGACCACGACAGGCAGGGCCAGCCGCAGCAGCTCGCCCGTATGGCGGCGCAGGCGGGCCCAAAGCCAGCTCCGGCCGGCCTGGATCGGTACCTGATACATGGTCATCGCAGCGCGTTTTCGTGATGGGCCGCGACCCTAACAGGTGTTTAGGGTTGCCGCCCCGTCACAAAGCGCATAGCGGCAATGCCGCACCCGTTCAGGGATTCAGGCGCCAAATCGTGAAATTCAGGAACGTGGCGAAGCCAACCCAGCCGAGATAAGGCAGGAACAGGACGCCGGCCACGGGTGCCTTACGCCAGAAGGCGATCGTCGTCGCCAAGACAGCAACCAGGATGATGACGATCAACACCAAGCCGCCGCCAATCGACCGAGCACCGAAAAACACGGGCGTCCAACTGAGGTTGAGCACGAGTTGGATGCCAAACAGCCAGAAGGCCGCGCGTGCTCCAGCGAAGCCATAGCGACGCCAGACCAGCCAGGCGGCGTTGCCCATCAACAGATAGAGGATTGTCCAGGCGATCGGAAACGCGATGTTGGGCGGCTGAAATCTGGGCAGCACCAGCGTGTCGTACCAGCCCTCGATGGCGGGCCCGGTCATCGATCCGACGGCGGACCCGGCGGCTAGACAGCCGCCGGCAAACAGGACCAGCATCAACAGGTCCCGTATACCGCTGCGTTCCGCTGCTGTGTCCGGTGCCATCAGCCCCTTCCCCTTTTGCAAACCGCCAAACCCTTATACTAAGGTGCGCAAACCGGGATTGAAGTCCAGCTTCGCAAAAAACCCTGGAGAAACAAGCGTGTCACGGCGCGGCTTCACCAAGATCGTGATCCTATTGGGCCTGCTGACGGCGATCGTCTGCGCTTGGACGCTGACGCCGCTTGATCGCCTGACCAACACGGCCGAACTGCTGGATGTCGCACGGGCCTGGGCGGCGTCCTGGTGGGCGCCGTTGGCTGTCGGGTTCTGCTACCTCATCGCCGGTCTGGTGGTTTTTCCGTTCACCATCATGATTGCGGTGACCGGTCTCCTCTACGGGGCCTGGTGGGGTTTCGTGTTGGCCGTGGCCGCAGGCATGTTCGCCGCCAGCGTCATGTTCATTCTAGGGCGCTATCTCGGCCAGGACACGCTGCGCCGTTTCGGCGGCCAAACCGTAAATCGGCTAAGCGAGCAGATGGGCCGACACGGCGTCACCACCGTGGCCATCCTGCGCATGACGCCCGTCGCGTCTTTCGGTGCGATCAATCTGATGGCCGGCGCTTCGCACATCCGGTTCGGCGATTATTTCGTCGGCACGCTGTTGGGCATGGTGCCCTACGCCTTTACCGTCAGCCTGTTCGGCGATGTGCTTGAACGGGTTTTGCGTGAGCCCAGCCTTGAAGGTGCCTTGCTGCTGGTTGCTGCTTTTCTCGGCGTTCTCGCGGTCGCTCTGATCTTGGATCGGGCTATCCGCCGGTATCGCAAGCGCAAGGGCGATGAAACGACAGAGCTGGCGGACGTCGACGCCTGACGTTTTCGCGGGCCAGATAGGGCTCGGCAGGTACGAGACTTCAAGCGTCTTTGTGGCTCAAAGCCAGCGCGAGACGTCCATGCAATCGCCATAGCCTCGGCTGATCCGACGCCCCGCCGATCACGCGTCGTTAGCAATGTGACGCTCAGACCACTGCCGAAGGCTCTCAAGCACACCCAAGGCCGTGCGGCCGTGATCGGTGATGCTGTAGTGCACGGAAACCGGCGCTGTGGCCATAACCTCCCGCCGGATCAAGCCATGCGTTTCCAGGTGCCTCAACCGCTCCGAAATCATCTTCTTGCTCGCGCCGTTGATCATGCGGGCGAGGTCGTTGAACCGAACTGGGTCGCCCTTCAGATGCCACAGGATCGATCCTGTCCATTTTCCGCCGAGCACGCGCATCCCCTGCTCAATCGCACAGGGTTGCCAACACGGCTCCGCGACTGTGCGTCGCCCTCGCTGATCCTCTATGACACGGGCATCCATACCACCCACCTAGGTTACAAAAAGTATACTGGTTGCTTTTCTATAGCAGACTGGGCAACTGATCCGCCAGAACGGAATCCAGTGCTCTAGAGGACGACCCGATGGCTGCCCCCGACATCCACCTTTACACCGCCGCCACAATGAACGGTTACAAGCCAGTGATCTTCCTGGAGGAGGCAGGCGAACCCTACGACCTCACCTTTATCGATTTTGCTAGGAAGGAGCAGAAGGCGCCTGAGTACCTAAAGCTCAACCCGAATGGGCGCATTCCCACGATCGTTGACCGCGCGAACCAGGATTTTGCTGTTTTTGAGAGCGGCGCCATTCTTTGGTACCTTGCTGAAAAATTTGACAAATTTCTCCCAACTGGCCCTAGAGACCGGTCCGAGACCCTGCAATGGCTGATGTTTCAGATGGGTGGTATCGGCCCGATGATGGGACAAGCGATGTACTTTCAGCGCATTGCCGCACCGAATGGCCAAGAGGAACCGTTCTCCATTAACCGCTATGTCGATGAAACCCGACGGCTGTTGGAGGTCCTCAACACCAGGCTGCAAGACCGGGAATGGCTTGCGGCCGATCAATACACGATCGCGGACATGGCGACATATCCTTGGGCCAGGGCTTACGTTTGGGCAAAGGTGTCGATCGATGGGTTGGACCATCTGGGGGCATGGTTCGATCGCATGGACGCGCGCCCGATGGTGCAAAAAGCCCTGACCATCCCGAAAGAGCAGCCGGCGTTTTGGGGCAAGGCTGACGAGATCGAGTTCCTGAAGGAGAACGCCGCAAGGTTTGCGTCGGACGTCAGGGCTTAGGCCTGACGCAGCCCCAACGCATGGCTGCTTTTAAGTCCTCGCCCCAATGAGAAACTTCGTTTGCTCGGCCGGCCTTTTGCGATCCGGCCTTGGTCTGCGAATTGATTGCGTGGCCGGTCTCAGTCGCCGTCGTTAGAACGGGATCTCGTCGTCCAGATCGTCGTTGTTGGGACCTGGTGCATAGCCGCCGCCCGACTGGCCGCCGCGCTGGCCGCCATCGTCGCGCATGCCGCCGCCGTCATAGCCGCCGCCGGCCGAGTCCTGACGTCCGTCTAGCATCGTCAGTTCTCCGCGATAGGGCCGCAAGACCACCTCTGTCGTGTACTTCTCCTGGCCAGACTGGTCGGTCCATTTGCGGGTCTCCAGCTGGCCTTCGAGATAGACCTTGGAGCCCTTGCGCAGATAGCGCTCGCAGACGCCGACCAAGGCGTCGTTGAAGATGACCACCCGGTGCCATTCGGTCTTTTCCCGGCGCTCGCCGGAATTGCGGTCCTTCCAGCTCTCGGAGGTGGCGACGGACAGGTTGCACACCCGCCCGCCGCTTTGCATGGTCCGGACCTCCGGGTCGCGCCCGAGATTGCCGACGAGAATGACTTTGTTGACGCTTCCTGCCATGTCCTGGTTGCCTGATCCCTCTGGGCCTGGTTAGGCGCCGGCACCGTCCGTCATGATGATGGCGGCGGTGGCGGCACGGTGGCCGCGGCGCTGTCCCGCTGGTCGATGCGTTCGGCCCAGTCGGCAAGCGCCTGACGTTCGGCGATCATGGGGCCAACTTCCGCGTCGGAACGCAAGTACCAAATAATCGGGAAGGCCAGATAGTCCGCCAGGCTTGGTGCCTCGCCGGCGAAATAGGGGTTTTCTTCCAAGGCCTTGTTCATGGCGTCGAGTTGGGGCGCCAGCTTCTCACGCGCCTCCGCCAGTTCCGCCTCGTCGGGCCCGCCTTCCGGCGCGAAGAGCTTTTTCAACAGATAGCCGGGAATCGCTTGCGGATAGATGTAATCAATGATCGCGCTGTTCCATTGCGCCATCTTGGCCTTGCCGACCGGATCGGCCGGCTGCAGGTCCGGGCCGTCGAAGGCCGCATCGGCATAGTGGCCGATCGCGGTGGTTTCGAACAGTTGGACATCACCATGTTGAAAAGCCGGGATCTTGCCGAACGGATGGCGCGCATACAGCGCCTCGGAGCGCAGTTCGATCGGCTCCAACCTGTGTTCGACGCCTTTTTCGTGAAGCATCATCAAGGCGGAACGCGTGTAGCTGCTGAGGGGAATTCCGTACACGATGGCTTGGGTCATGATCGTCTCCCATGGTTAGACTTCACTTACGTAAGGAATTGGTTACGAAAAGTAAAGAATGGCGATCAGTTTGCTGACAGTATGCTGTCGGCAGGCTGCGGGCCATTCGGCGCGAGAGTCGCTTTTTCTGCCCCCCTCGCCCATATTGTCGGCTGGTGCGGCATTCTGCCCGTCGCGCCATCCCGAACCGGTGGATGTGTATGCACAAGTCGATCAGCGTGCGCGGTGCGCGTGAGCACAATCTTAAGGACATCGACGTCGATTTGCCGCGCGACAGCTTGGTGGTGATCACCGGCCTGTCGGGCTCGGGCAAGTCGTCGCTGGCGTTCGACACGATCTATGCCGAGGGCCAGCGGCGCTATGTAGAAAGCCTGTCGGCCTATGCGCGCCAGTTCTTGGAACTGATGCAGAAGCCGGACGTCGATTCGATCGAGGGCCTGTCGCCGGCGATCTCGATCGAGCAGAAGACGACCAGCCGCAACCCGCGCTCCACCGTCGGCACGGTGACGGAGATCTACGACTATATGCGCCTGTTGTGGGCGCGGGTCGGCATCCCCTACTCACCCGCCACCGGCCTGCCAATCGAAAGCCAGACTGTCAGCCAGATGGTCGACCGCATCCTGACGATGGAGGAAGGCACAAGGCTCTACCTGCTGGCGCCAATCGTGCGCGGCCGCAAGGGCGAATACCGCAAGGAACTGGCGGACTTGCGCAAGCGCGGGTTCCAGCGGGTGAAGATCGACGGCGAGCTGTACGAGATCGACGAGGCCCCTGCCCTCAACAAGAAGGTCAAGCACGATATCGAGGTCGTGGTCGACCGGTTGGTGCTGCGCGACGGGTTGGGCAACCGCATCGCCGATTCGGTCGAAACCGCGCTGGAGCTGGCCGACGGATTGTGCTTTGCAGAGGACGCCGCGACCGGCGAGCGGACGGTGTTTTCGGCCAAGTTCGCCTGCCCGGTCTCCGGCTTCACCATCGACGAAATAGAGCCGCGGTTGTTCTCCTTCAACAACCCGTTCGGCGCCTGCCCGGCTTGTGACGGTCTAGGCACCAAGCTGGTCTTCGACCCCGACCTGATCGTGCCGGACGAGACCAAGAGCCTGGATGGCGGCGCCATTGCGCCCTGGGCCAACTCGTCCTCGCAATACTACCGCCAGACGCTGGAGAGCATCGCCCGGCATTTCGACGTCTCGATGACCACGCCCTGGACGGACCTGCCGGACAAGGTGCGCCGGGTCATCCTCTACGGCTCCGGCGGCAAGACCATCCCGCTGGAGTACGATGACGGGCTGCGCTCGTACAAGACCAACAAGGCGTTCGAGGGCATCGTGCCCAACATGACCCGCCGTTACCGCGAAACCGACAGTTCCTGGGTGCGCGACGAACTCGGCAAGTATCAAAACGCCATGCTGTGCGAGACCTGCCAGGGTCAACGCCTCAAGCCGGAGGCGCTGGCGGTCAAGATCGACATGATGACCATCAGCGCGGTGGCCGACTTCTCCATCGGCCAGGCGACTGAATGGTTCGCCGGCCTGAACGACAAGCTGTCGGCCAAGGATCAAGAGATTGCCTATCGCATCCTGAAGGAAATCAACGAGCGCCTGGGTTTCCTGTCCAGTGTCGGCCTCGGCTATCTGACCCTGTCGCGCACCTCGGGCACGTTGTCCGGCGGGGAAAGCCAGCGCATCCGGCTGGCGTCGCAGATTGGCTCCGGCCTGACGGGTGTGCTGTATGTGCTCGACGAACCCTCGATCGGCCTGCACCAGCGCGACAATGACCGGCTGTTGGCGACCCTGCGCCGGCTGCGCGACCTCGGCAACACGGTCGTCGTGGTCGAACATGACGAAGACGCCATTCGCAGCGCCGACCATGTGCTCGACATGGGCCCCGGCGCTGGCGTGCATGGCGGGCAGCTGGTGGCCAGCGGCCCGCCACCGGCGATCATGTCCAATCCGAACAGCCTGACCGGCCAGTATCTGACCGGCATGCGTCAGATCCCGGTGCCGGAGACCCGCCGCAAGGGCAAGCGCGGCAAGGTGCTGAAGCTGTCCGGCGCCCGGGCCAACAATCTGAAGAACGTCGATCTCGCCCTGCCGCTGGGCGTGCTGACCTGCATCACGGGGGTGTCCGGCGGCGGCAAGTCCTCCCTGGTGGTCGAGACCCTCTACAAGGCGCTGGCCAAGCAGCTGAACGGTGCCCGCGAACATGCCGGTGAGCATGACAAGATCACCGGCATCCAATATCTCGACAAGATCATCGACATCGATCAGTCGCCGATCGGCCGCACGCCGCGCTCGAACCCCGCGACCTATACCGGCGCCTTCACCCCGATCCGGGACTGGTTCGCCGGCCTGCCCGAGGCCAAGGCGCGCGGCTACGGACCCGGCCGGTTTTCGTTCAACGTCAAGGGTGGCCGCTGCGAGGCCTGCCAGGGCGACGGCGTGATCAAGATCGAGATGCACTTCCTGCCCGATGTCTATGTCCAATGCGATGTCTGCCAGGGCAGCCGCTACAACCGCGAGACGTTGGAAATTCTCTATCGAGACAAATCGATCGCCGGTGTTCTTGATATGACGGTTGAGGAGGGTGCAACGTTCTTCAAGGCCGTGCCGTCGATCCGGGACAAGCTGGAGACCTTGCGCCGGGTCGGCCTCGGCTACATCAAGATCGGCCAGCCGGCCACGACCCTGTCGGGCGGCGAGGCGCAGCGCGTGAAGCTGGCCAAGGAGCTGTCGCGCCGGGCCACCGGCCGCACGCTCTACATCCTGGACGAGCCGACCACGGGCCTGCATTTCGACGATGTGCGCAAGCTCTTGGAGGTGCTGCACGAGTTGACCGACCAGGGCAACACCATGGTCGTGATCGAGCACAATCTGGAGGTCATCAAGACCGCCGACTGGATCGTCGATCTGGGCCCAGAGGGTGGCGATGGCGGCGGCGAGATCGTCGCCGAAGGCCCGCCGGAAAAGGTCGCCACGATCGACCGCAGCTATACGGGCCAGTATCTGGCCAGCTATCTTGGCCGCGCCGAGGAGGGTCGCAAACGGGCCTGACGGGCTCCCTAGAGCCGCTTGCGCGCTATCCTTATGCTTGGCCGACCATGACGTTGAAACGGAATTGTTGAGCCGCTGCATATGACGTCTGTTGTCACAGGAATGGTCGGCGGTGGTTTCTACGACCGCAACTCCGCCCCGCAATGGGCCGCTGCGGATCTGCCGCTCACCTGGCTGGAGTCGGCGCTGGCGGAGCGCTCATTCAAGGACACCGCACCGGCCATCGGCGTCGCCGATTTTGGCTGTTCGGAGGGCCGCAACTCTCTAGCGGCCATGCGGCGGGTCATCGGCGCCTTGCGGACAAGGTCGGATCGGCCAGTTCAGACACTGTTCGTCGACTTGCCGACCAACGATTTCGGGCGCCTGTTCGCGGCGCTTCGGCCCGACGGTCGATCGGCCTTCGATGATCCGGCGGTCTATTCGGCAGCCGTCGGCGGCGACATGTTCGACCCGTTGCTGCCGCAAAACTCTGTGCATGTCGCGACAACCTTCAACTCGGTCGGCTATTTGAGTCGGCGTCCCGTCGAGCGGCTGTCGAACCATGTCATCGCCAACGGCCCGTTCCTGCCCGACGCCAAGGGCAGCGTCAGCGATGCCGAACACGCGATCTTCATGCATCAGATTAGAGACGACATGCGGCGCTTCTATCGGGCACGGGCGGCTGAACTGGTGCCTGGCGGTCAGTTGTTGATGCAGTGTTTCGGCGAGAAGGACGGTTTGTGGGCTTGCGATTGCACCTACGATGTCCTGAACGACGCGCTGTTGGAGGCGGTCGATATGGGCATCATCGATCGGGACACCTATGAGCGCTATTACTCCGCTGTCTACTATCGGACCGTCGAACAGCTGACCGACTTGGTCTCCGGGCCGGAAGCCGAGTTGGGTGCGCTCTTCCGGGTGGACCGCGCCGAGGGCTACGAAGTGCCGATGCCGTTCGAGGAGGACTTCAAGCGGACCGGTGATGCCACGACCTATGCCCGCGCCAGCGTTAACTATTTCCGCGCCTTCACGGAGGCCATGATGCGCCAAGCCTTGTCGGGCCATCCCAGTCTGGATCGGTTGATCGACCACGCATTCACGCGCGTCGAACAGGCGATGAAAGACGATCCTGAACGGCTTCGGATCCGTTTCATCTCGATCGCGGCCCTGCTGACGCGCCGCGACCATACCTGATTGCCAAGCGGTCAACGCACCCTGCCGCCGGGCGCTTCACGCCTTAGTTCACGGGCCGTGGCAGAAGCCGGGCCAGCAGGCCGGCAAGGAACGCGGTGCTCAGCCCGAACGTCAGCAGGCCTGTAACCGCCGACATGGCACCGAAGATCCGGAAGATCGGCCCCAGCGTCACGTCGCCATAGCCCAGCGTGGTGTAGGTCACCAACGCGAAATAGATCGATTGGCTGAGCCCGTCGATCGCGCCGAGCACGACGAACGCAGCGGCCCAGATCCAGACTTGGAGCGTGTGGGAGAACACGACGGTCGCGAACATCGAGCCGATCAGCAGCCCTCGATGCTGCGCGGGCGCCAGCCCAGAGACGCGGTGGCCAAGCCTTTCGAGCATACCAACCGCCCAGACCAGAAAAACGACATGCAGCAATGAGCAGGCGATCAGCAGTGCCGTTCCTAGAAGGATCTGAGCCAGGGTAGTCATATTTGTCCGCCCTCCACGTTTTGGCCGCGCCGACACGCCACGTCTGTTTCACAGGGTCCTCGTGCCGGCCACAGCAACCGGTCATGGTTCATCCTTCCACACGCGGCACCAGACCTGCTAGGTCAGCGGCATGACACTGCCGGAGTATCTTGGGCCGATCCTGTTCTCGCGCGGGGTCATGGCCGACCAGCACAGGGTCGACGCGCTCGTGGTGTCCAGCGCGCAATCCGAACCGCCATCGCTGTGCCCGATGGACGGGCAGTTCGTGACGCCCCTCAAGCTGTTGTCGGCACACGAACACACCATTTGGCGCTACGACTTCAGCCTGCCCTTGGACCGCCAGGCGTTCTATCGCCTGGGCGACGCACGCTATGAGGTGTCGGGCGACCTGACGGGGGATGTTCGGGTCGCCTACGTCTCATGCAATGGCCAGGAACACGAAGACGCCAGCGTCTCGACCGAAAAGCGGAACCGGATGTGGCGCCGGCTCGGTGAGGAACATGACCGCGCGCCCTTCCATCTGATGCTCCATGGCGGCGACCAGCTCTATGCCGACCAGGTTGTTCAGGCCCACCCCACCCTCGCCGCCTGGGCCGATGCCGACCTCGACGACAAGGCGGGCTACGCGTTCACGGACGAGGTGCGGGCGGCGGCGAAATGGTACCTGTTTCAGCGTTACGCCAACCTCTACAGCCAGCCAGCAATTGCACGGCTTCTGGCCTGCATACCGTCGGTGATGATGTGGGACGACCATGACATCATCGACGGCTGGGGCAGCCATCCGGCCGAAATGCTGGACAGCCCTGTCGGCCAGGGCCTGTTTGAGGTGGCGCGGCGCATGTTCATGGCGTTCCAGATGGGGATAACCGAGGCGCCGGCCGCGACAGGCAAGAGCCTGACGCTCTCGCTCTCATATCCGGACTTCGACGTCATTGCGCCCGATCTGCGCAGCGAGCGCCGGCCAGACCGAGTCATGGGGCCGGATGGCTGGGCCGCGACCGAACGGGCCATCACACGGCAGGCACCACCCGCTAGGCGGTTTTTGATGTCCAGCGTGCCGCTGCTTGGCCCAAGGCTGAGTTGGATCGAACGGCTGATCGGCGTGGTGCCGAAGCTGAGGCGCTATGAAGACGACCTAAGGGACCAATGGCAAAGCCGCGCGCATCGGGAGGAATGGCGACGCTTCCTGACCCTGCTCGATCAGGCGGCGGCGAAGGACGGAGGTGCGTACACCGTCCTTTCGGGCGAAATCCACTTGGCCACGCGGGCGGAAATGGCGCTGGGTGGCGGCGGCACGCTGCATCAGCTGGTGGCTTCCGGCATCGCCCACCCGCCGCCGCCGCGGGCTTACGCCAGCGGCCTCGGCTGGCTCGCCAAGCTCGGCGAAGACCCCCTGCCCGACAAACCGATCCGGCTGAGGCCCCTGCCGGGTCACAGGCGGGTCTACGTAGCCGAACGCAACTATCTTGTGCTCGAGCGGGCTGGCGCGCGCTGGACGGCGTCTTGGGAGCTGGAGGACAGCGGCCGCACCCCGCCGCTTGACATCTGACATCGCCGGACGCCGCCTACTCTTGCACCCCTGTGACTGCTGGGCTTTGCTGTGGCCAACCGGCGCCGGGAGAGCGCTCTCTTGAGGAGAAACAGTTGTGACCGCTCCGCTCAACGGCGTCCGCGTTCTTGACCTCAGCAACGTTCTGGCCGGCCCGTTCTGCTGTCATCAACTCGCCCATATGGGTGCTGAAGTCGTTAAGGTCGAAGCTGTCGGTCGCGGCGATCTTGCGCGGCAATTGGGGGCCGATCCAGAGTTGAACGCTGCCAAAATGGGCGTGTCGTTTCTGGCCCAGAACGCCGGCAAGAAGTCCGTCACGCTGAACCTGAAGCATGAAGACGGCAAGGCACTGCTGAAACGCCTGGTCGCCACGGCCGACGTGCTGGTCGAGAATTTCAGGCCCGGCGTTATGGCACGGCTGGGCGTCGACTACCCGGTTTTGAAACAGGTGAAGCCGTCGCTCGTCTACTGTGCCATCTCCGGCTTTGGGCAGGACGGGCCCTGGGTGGGGCGCCCGGCATACGATCAGATCATCCAGGGCGCGTCCGGCGTCATGGCCATCACGGGGGATGAGGCGAGCGCGCCCTTGCGGGTCGGCTATCCGATCGCCGATACGATCGGCGGCATGACGGCGGCGTTCGCCATTGCCGCCGCCCTGAACGATCGCGAACAGGGCGCCTTCATCGACATTTCGATGCTCGAGGCCACGATCGCGACCATGGGCTGGGCGGTTTCCAACTATCTGATCGCGGGTGTGGAGCCGGCTGCCCACGGCAACGAGAACACGACGTCCGCGCCTTCCGGCGCCTTCCAAGCCGCCGACGGCCTGGTCAATATCGCCGCCAACAAGGACGAGCAGTGGCACCTGTTGGCCCATCATCTCGGACGCGACGACCTGATTGACCGGCCGGACTATGCGACACGCGAGGATCGCAAGGCGAACCGCCTGAATCTGAAGGCGGAGTTGGAGGAGACGCTGATGACCAGACCGGCCCGGGAATGGGCGCGCGAATTGAACCGGATCGGCGTGCCGGCCGGCGCGGTGCTGACGGTGCCGGAGGTGCTGGCCCATCCCCAGATCGCCGATCGTGGCATGCTGACCAGCTTCGCCGACGTGCCCGGCGTCGGGCGGGATATCTCGGTGGTCAGAACCGGCGTGAAGCTCGATGGCGAGGCGCCAGCCGTGGACGCGCCTCCGCCAGAGCTGGGCCAGCACAATGGTGAAGTCTACAGGGCGCTGGGCGTCGATCCGGGAGAGATGGAGCGCCTGAGACAGGAGGGCGTGATATGAGCGATGTCGCCGACTGGTGGCGCACCGACATCATCGACATGGCGCCGGGCAAGATCCGCTTGCGCGGCCAACCGATCGAAACACTGATCGGCAACGTCTCGTTCCCGCAGATGATCTGGCTCATGCTGCGCGGCGACCTGCCGGGCGCGGGACAGGCCGCGCTCTTCGAGGCGGCGCTGGTCGCCGCGGTCGATCACGGCCCACAGGCACCGTCCATTGCGGCCGCCCGCATGGCGGTGACCTGCGGCCTGCCGCTCAACAACGCCATGGCCAGCGCGGTGAACATGCTGGGCGACGTGCATGGCGGCGCCGGCGAGCAGGCGATCGAGCTTTATCGCATGATCGACGAAACCGGCGGCCCGGACACGGCGAAGGCGGCGGTCGAACGCTGGCAGCGCGACCGCGGCGCGTTCATCCCAGGCTTTGGCCATCGCTTTCACAAGCCTGTCGACCCACGGGCGCCCAGGCTTCTCGCGCTGGTCGATCAGGCGGTCGACGACGGTGTCTGCGACGGCCGCTTTGCCGCCATTGGCAGGGCGGTCGAGTCGACGCTGGCGGCGCAAAAGGGCAAGCCGGTGCCCATGAACATTGACGGGGCGACCGCCGTCATCTACGCGGAGCTGGGTTTTGACCCGCCGCTCGCACGAGGCCTGTTTTGTCTGTCGCGATCGGTCGGCATCCTTGCCCATGCCTGGGAGCAGCGCCAACAGGGCGGCCGCAACAAGGGTCCGACGCCGCCCGCCTACCGATGGACCTACGGCGGTCCAAATCCGATTGACGAGGGCGATGGATAGAACTGAGGCAGCGCCACCGGGCCTCTCGCGCATCAACGTCGGTTCGTGGTAGCCGCCCTCGCCAAGATGTTTGGTGCCTTGCTAAAGTGACTAACGTCATCCGGCGACGGCTTGCTTCCGTCACCCCCGTCAAAGACACTCGCGGACCATAGTTGCGTGAACACTGAAACGATACCGCGCGATCGCTCCGCGCTCCGCATCCTTGAGCTTGGCGACAACATGACCTTTGCGTTGGGCAAGCCGGGGCAAACCGATTTCTATATGGCCAGCATGCGCGGCAATCGCAGCAAGAGCGCCGGGCCCTGGCCGGAGATGACCTTGGCCAAGATCTGGACGCTATTCGCGCGCGTGCGCCGCGGCGATTACGACCTGGTCGTCGTGCAGCCGCCGATTTATCCGTGGTGGCATCTCCGTTCGTTCCTGACGGTGGTCAAGAACACACTGTTGCGCGGTCGCGTGCTCGGCTTTTTTGCTACCTGGTCAGCGACCCTCGCCTTTCCGCTCTTGCGGTTTCTGCCGCGAACCGTGCCGATGGTGGTCGTCGACATGAACGACAGTTTTGGCATCTTTCGCCATAACGTCTTTCTGTTCGGTCGCTGCCACACCTACTTCAAGCGCGAGTTGCCGATCGACGAATGGCACGTCTTCTACCGGTCCGGCCATCGCAACCTGCCGACCGCCAACTTTCGCGCCAAGCCCCGCTGGCGACGGCGCATGGACAAGATCGCCCCGCTTGGCGTGGGCACGGTGCAGCCGGCGCTCGATCGGGCTTTGGCCAGCTTCGGCAGCGAGAAGAAGACCGACCTGTTCTTCGCCGGCACGACGTTTGCCACCAATCGGGTGCGCGAGGAGGGTGTGGCCCTGCTGGACAAGTTGAAGGAGCGCGGCGTGGTGGTCGACCATGTCACCGAGACACTGCCGTTCGGCGACTTCATCGATCGCTGCGCGCAGGCCTGGCTGACCTGGTCGCCAGCTGGCTTCGGCTGGGAGTGCTTTCGCCATCTCGAAGCCTCGCTGGCCGGTTCGGTGCCGGTGATCAGCAGCCCGACGATCCATCGCTATCGGCCGATGAACCATGGCGAACACTGCTTTTTCTACCATGTCGAGGGCGAGGATCTGGTCGAGACGGTGATCGAGGCCTTGAAGGACAAGGACAAGCTGGCGCGCATGGCCGAAGCGGCACGCGATCACGTACTGCAGCACCATACCCACGAGGCGCTGTGCGACCACGTTATCGACGTTGCGCTTGGTGATACAGTGACACCGAGGCCAAATGCGGAAACCGTCCAATGACCGCTGACCCTCATGCCGCCAACAAGGCGCTGGTGCAGCCCCTTCGGTTGGCGCTCTATGATTGCGAGCCTGATGCTGTTCGGACGGCGCTGTCCGATGCCTTCCATCGTGATGCCGTCGTTCATCTTGCGCACCCGTTTGAGGATCTTGACGGGGCGAGCGGGCTCTACGAGACGGCCTTCAGCCCGCTACATGACGCCCTGCCCGATCTGGAGCGCCGCGACACGATCGTGATCGCCGGCGACAGCAAGACGGGCGCAAACTGGGTCGGCTGTGGCGGCTACTACACCGGGACGTTCGCGGCCCCCTGGCTCGACATTCCGCCGACCGGCCATCAGGTGGCCATGCGGTTTCACGAGTTCTTCCGGATCGAGGACGGTCGCGTGGCCGAGATGCAGGCGCTGTGGGACATCCCGGAAATCATGATGCAGGCCGGCGCCTGGCCGATGGCGCCCAGCCTCGGCCGTGAGTGGCATGTGCCAGGGCCGGCGACACAGGACGGCCTTGTGCCCGGCCCACGCGATCCTGAGCAATCGCAGACCAGTGTCACCCTGGTCGGCGACATGCTGGCCGCGTTGGGCCAGTACGCCGACGGCGGTGTCGAGGCCATGCGCCTCGCCGACTATTGGCACCCGCGCTGCAGTTGGTACGGCCCGTCCGGCATCGGAACCGGACGCGGTATCGACGGCTTTCGCCACTGGCATCAGATTCCGTTCCTGAACGCCATGCCGGACCGTGTCGGCACCCTGGGCAAAGGCGACCTGTTTGGCGACGGCGCCTATGTCGGCTTCACGGCCTGGCCGGGCATGCGCGCCACGATCACCGGCGATGGCTGGCTGGGCATCGCGCCGTCGGGCCAGGAGGTGACGATGCGCAGCCTGGATTTCTGGCGCTGCGAGGCGGGCCTGATCCGGGAGAATTGGGTGCTGGTCGACCTGCTGGACGTCTACAACCAGATCGGCGTCGACGTCCTGGCCCGGATGCGCGAGTTCAACAAGGCTTGGGCGCGGGATTAGACGCTATTCAGAGGCCGCGCGAGCGCGCCGCCGCGATCGTCTGATCCAGAAAAATCCGACCAGCACCACGATCACTGCGGCCAGCCCGACCAGGGCCAGATAGTGACCCGCCGGGAACAGCGCGCGGAGCCAGGACAAGTGCCGGTCGACGAAAAACACGCCGTAGCCCCAGAACCCGACCCAAAGCGCAGCGCCTAAGCAGTTATAGGCCAGGAAACGCCACCAGTTCATCTCGGCAATGCCGGCAACGATGCCGTTCAACTGCCGTGCGGGCACGACAAAGCGCGCGAAGATCACGACCTCGCCGCCGAAGCGATGAAAAAAAGCCTCGACCTTGGCCAGCCTCGGTGCCGTCAGGCCGACCCGCCGGCCATATTTGACGACCAGTTCGCGACCGGCAAAACGGCCGATCGCGTAGCCGATATTGTCGCCGACCACCGAGCCCAGCCAGGCCCAAAACAGCATCATCGGCAGGCTGATATCGCCCTGGGCCGCCAACACGGCTGTCGAGACGATGATGCTTTCGCCCGGCGACGGCATGCCGAACGAGTCCAACAGCACGCTGACGAAGACAATAACCAGGCCGAATTCGTGAACGTAAGTTTCAGCCAGTTGGGTCAGATGATGCATGAGGCGATCGCGACGGGGATGGTCTGATGACAACCTGTATGGCCGCCACCGCCTCTGTCAACGCAAGCCTGGGACGATCAGGCCTGCCCCGTGCCCCCGCTCGCCTGAAGCTCGACTGCCTGGGAGACGAAGTCGGCAAGGCGTTTGGTCTCGATCTCCTGCACGGTGGTCAGTTTGACATGTCGGCGCGCCTTGCCCTTGCCTTGCAAGATGCGATCAGGATCGTCGAGCAGAACGCCATTGGAAAACTCGACCCCGACATGTTTGGCATAGACGAAATAGCCGCCGAACCGAGACTTCGGGTCACCCGAAACAGCCTCGAAGACAATCCCGCCATACATTTTGCGTTTCGTGCACGTCGGTGCGATTTTGCTGACCAGGCGATCGATCGCCTGCGTGATCTCCTTCGCGTCCATCGTGTCGCTCAACCGCCGATCGGTGTGCAGAGCTCGACCGTGTTGCCCAAAGGGTCGGCGACGTAAGAGATCGTCTGCCCCCACGGCATGTCCGCGGGCGGCTTGCGCTCCGCGGCACCGGCTTCAAGCGCCGTTCGGTGGGCCGCGGCCACATCGTCGGTCACGAGCGCGATTTCGAATGCCGGCGCATCGTCCCCGGCCCGCTGCCTGCGAAAGCCGAAACCGTGGCTGCTGGCCAGGTCTTCGCGCGCAAACGCCAACGTCGTCTCTCCGGTCTTCAGCTCCGCATACGTGCCGCTGTCATGCACGAAGCCGCGTTCCAGACCAAAAGCCCGCTCATAAAAGTCCAGCGCTACCTCGATATCCGGCACGTAAAGGATGATGTATCCCAGCTTCATGAAAGGTCTCTGTCCTGCGTTGCTCTGAGTGGGAACATAACAAGAACACTTTGGCGTGGTCAAGCCGCGATCGCCGCTCGCGTCTTGATAATCCCCAAGGCGGCAGCGGCTGCCTCCTGGCCCTTCACCACGAAGTGTTTTCGGAATATGGCGGTGTGGTGTTCGGTCTCTTGGTATTGATGGGGCGTCAGGGAGACGGACAGAACCGGCACCCCGGTCTCCAGACCCGCTTGCATCAAGCCGTTCACGACCGCCTGCGCGACGAACTCGTGCCGGTAGATGCCGCCATCGACAACAAAGGCCGCTGCGATTACGGCCGCATAACGTCCTGACTTTGCCAGATCTCGCGCCAGCAACGGCATCTCGAACGCGCCGGGGACATCGAAAACATCGACGTCTTCCTTCGGCACCTTTTGAAGGAAGCCAACCAAGGCCTGGTCGACGATATCCGCGTGCCAGCCTGCCTTGATGAAGGCGTATCGGGCGTCTGTCATGGTGATCTCCTTTCGTGATGACACGTCACCCAAGGCGATCACGTGCGGCGCTCCGGCCCGTTGGCCGGAAACCTGCACATTCTCTTCCATCCGGACTGTGACCGTCGGCCCAGGATTCTCACCTGGTCTGCTTGACCCTCAGATCATGGGGCTGAGGCGCTCGCGGGCTTGCAAGTCTGACTGCTTACCGCCGGTGGGGAGTTCCGCCCCGCCCTGAGAACAGGGGCAACTTATAGGCAAGGATTGCGTCGGCACAAGGCAAGAACGAACCCGACCTTTGCCGTGCAGCGAGCTCCGGTCACCCCGGACCCAAACGACCCTACTCGGCCTTGGTCGCCTTGAACCGAAGGCGCACATAGTCGACGAACCATTGGCCCTGGTCGTCGCACAAGGCGGGCTCCAGCAGGTCCACGATGGCGGCAATCGCGGGTGTTCGGTGGTGATCTTCCAGGCGATTGAGGAAACCTTCGGCGAAAACGGCAAGCCAGCCCTCGATATCCGTCGGCAGTGGCGTCGGACGGGGGAACAGCCGACACTCCTCGACGGTGAAGCCATGGCTTTCCAGCCGCGCTCGATAGGCCTCCGCGGTCGGAAAGTACCAGCCCAGTTCGCGCCACTTCACGCCGTGACGCTGCAGGACGGCGCGCAGCGCGGTGGTCACGGCCGCGATGTTGCCGTGGCCACCGAACTCACCGACGAAGCGGCCGCCCGGCTTCAGCACATGGCTGACGCCGCGCAGGACGCCGTCGGCATCCGGCATCCAATGCAGGGCCGCGTTTGAGAACACGGCATCGAAACTCTCGGGGTCGAAGGGCAGATCCTGGCCGTCGCCATGAACAACGTTCAGGCCCCTGGCCCGCGCGCTGGCGACGAAGGCCTCGCCGGCGTCGATGCCCAGCACGTCGACCTGCCTGCCGGCGATCACTTCGGACAGCGCGCCGTCGCCGCAGCCGAGGTCGAGAATGCGCTCGCCCGGCCTTGGATCGAGCAAATCGACCACTGGTCCGCCGAGGTCGGACACATAGCGAACATGGCGGTGATAGCTGTCCGCCTGCCATTCGGGTTTGTCCAAATGCTCGTTCATCGCGTTGCTCGGCCCGTCGTTCCAACGGTTGTGTCATAGCCGGCTTGGGCCTATCTGTTCCAGCCATGGATCACCCTATTCACATCATTGGCGGCGGCCTGGCCGGCAGCGAGGCCGCCTGGCAGATCGCCCAGGCCGGCCACCCGGTCGTCCTGCATGAGATGCGCCCGACGGTTGGCACGGACGCGCATCAAACGGAGGGGTTGGCGGAGCTGGTCTGTTCCAACTCCTTCCGCTCCGACGATTGGGAGAGCAATGCCGTCGGCCTGCTGCACGAGGAGATGCGGCGCTGCGGTTCGCTGATCCTGGCCCAGGGCGACGCCAATAAGGTGCCGGCGGGTGGCGCCTTGGCGGTCGATCGCGATGGTTTTTCTGAGGACGTCACGCGCGCGCTTGCCGATCACCCGCTGGTTACGATCGAGCGAGGCGAAATCGCAGGCCTACCCCCCGCTGACTGGGACAGCGTCATCGTGGCCACCGGCCCCCTCACCTCGCCCGCCTTGGCCGGCGCGATCCAGGAACTGACGGGCGAGGCGGAGCTATCGTTCTTCGACGCCATCGCGCCGATCGTCTATCGCGACAGCATCGATTTCGACCAGGCTTGGTTCCAGTCACGCTATGACAAGCCCGGCCCGGGCGGCACCGGCAAGGATTACATCAACTGCCCGCTCGATCGGGACCAGTACGAGGCCTTCATCGCCGCCTTGCTGGAGGCGCCGAAGACCGAGTTCAAGGAGTGGGAGCGCGAGACGCCCTATTTCGAGGGCTGCCTGCCGATCGAGGTGATGGCGGAGCGCGGGCCGGAGACCTTGCGCTACGGGCCCATGAAGCCGGTCGGCCTGACCAACCCGCATCGCGAGGAACGGCCGCACGCCGTGGTGCAACTGCGCCAGGACAATGCGCTGGGCACGCTCTACAACATCGTCGGCTTTCAGACCAAGCTGAAATATGGCGAGCAGAAGCGGGTCTTTCAGATGATCCCGGGCCTGCAGAACGCCGAGCTCGCGCGGTTGGGCGGCATCCACCGCAACACGTTCCTGAACAGCCCGAAGCTGCTCGACCCCGAACTGCGCCTGAAGGCCCAACCGCGCCTGCGCTTCGCCGGGCAAGTCACCGGCGTCGAAGGCTATGTCGAGAGCGCGGCGATCGGCCTGTTGGCCGGCCGGTTCGCGGTTGCAGAGCGGCGTGGCCAGCCCTTCGGCCCGCCGCCAGGCACGACGGCGCTTGGAGCCTTGCTCGGCCACATCACCGGCGGCGCGGAGGCCGAGACCTTTCAGCCGATGAATGTCAATTTCGGCCTGTTCCCAGAACCCGAGGGCGTGCGGCGCGGCCGGCGCGGCAAGGCAGACCGCAAGCGGGCTTACGCTCTACGCGCCCTGGCCGATCTCGACGACTGGCTCGGCAAGCCGGCAGCCACGGCCGCGGAGTAATCGACGTTTGGTCAGCCGGTTTGAGCGGTCAAGATCCTGATCAGCGTGGCTGCAAGACGGTCGGCGTCCCAACGCGTCCAGGTTTCGTTGATCTTGATGGCAAGCTTGCCGTTTGACGGTGCGGGCAGCTTCACGCCTTCCCGTTCGGCGGCTGCGTCCAACCGCCCCTTGTCCAGGTCCACCGCCGGATAGCTCACCAGAAAGATGTTGGTGCCGTTATCGATCCGCTCGACCGTGATGCGATCGTCGGCCGCCAAACGGTCGATGACCGACTCGCTGCGTTCGATCGCGGCGCGCCATCGGCCCAAATGGCCCGGCAGGTGATCCAGCGCCAGCAACGCCGCCGGCCAAGACTGATAAAGGCCGCCACCAAAACGGCGCCGGTCGTGGTAGAGGTCGTCCAGCATCTCAGCGTCGCCGGCAATGACACAGCCGAACGGCGCGCCGAGATACTTGTAAAGCGAGACATAGACCAGATCGTACGGCGCCACGATCTCGGCCGGCTCACGACCCGTGTAGGCCGCCTCGATCATCATCCGGGCGCCGTCATAGAACAGCGGTATGCCGTCGCTCTTGGCCAGCGCGACGATTTTGGTGAGTTCATCAGACGGAAAGCAGGCACCGTGATGTCGGCGCACCGGGCTTTCGATCGCGATGCCGGCGAGTTTCGTCGCAACGCGGGCATTGGCACAGCGCGCGATCTCTCCGCGTACCGCGCCGGCCGAGTAGCCGGCGCCGGCATCATTCAGCGGCACCATGGTGAAGCCGCCAAGCTGGCTGAGATTGTCCCCGCTGTCGTTGAACAGGTGGCTGTCCCGGTGCACGACGATCCGCCCGCCGGCCGTGCCGCCGAGAAGGCGCAAGGCCAGCACATTGGCCAAGGTGCCGGTCGGAAACATCACCGCCCGCTTCTTGCCCAGAAGCGCGGCCATCGCCTGTTCCAGCGCCGTAACCGCGCCACCATTGCTGTAGTAGTCTGCTTCGGTGGACCCGTCGGCGGTCAACTCGGCCAGGCGCGCGCTCATTTGGCGGGGCGACAATTCCGGCCCGTCATGGGCGAACGAGACCTCGAAATCCGGCTTCGCTGTCATTGGTCGGAGGCCCTCTGTTCAACGAAATCGACCACCGAACCCTCCGCCTCATCCGGCAAGACACGCAAGCGATCACCCAGCCTTTCGGCGTTGACCCGGTCCCTGGCGAGACAATCTGCAGCGGCGGCAAGACTACCAACTGTAAAGCTGGCCGCGATCGCGCTTGGCACCACGGGCGGTGTCACGCCGGGGAAAGCCTTTGCCGCGGCTGCCTCCGTCATCACGTCGATCCAAGCGCCATCGGTGAGCGGGAAGCGGCTGCCATGCGGCCCCGACGTCTCGGCCAACCCCAGCCGAGCCAGGCGGCCAGCCGTTGCGACGGCATCATCGGACACGATCGTGGCGCTTTGCAAACCGATCGCCGTGTTCGGGTGGTCTAGCAAGGGTTCCTGCCACAAAACCTCCGGCGTCAGGTGCTGGATCGCGAACAGTTCGACCTCCGGCATCGCGGCGTCGTCCAGATAGACGATCTTGAAGGCCCCGTGCTTCGTGCCGCCGGCGGTCAGCGGCACATCGCGGCCCAGCGTGACGGCCGGCTGGCATCCGTCCGTCGCCGTGCGCCACGCCTTCTCAACGGAGCTCGCATCATCGCAACCCAGAGCGAACAGTTGCAGACCGGCGTAGCGCTCCAGCCGTTTGGCGATGGATGCGTGCGGCAGAGCTGGATCGGTGACGCCCAGCAGTTCCAGATAGCCCTGACGCAGCATGATGCAGTGGTTGCCGGAGCCCAGGGGCTCAAACGGGCCGTCCGGCGTGGCCTGCTTCTTGTGCGAACTGCGCGGGGTCAGCCGGAAACCAAGCCGCCGATAGGCCTCGAAGGCCCGGTCGAGATCAGGCACGACGATGCCGACGTGGTCGAGGGTCAGGCCATCCACGATCACCGCTCCTGTGCGCTACGCGCGATATCGGCCTCGAAGGTGTCCGCTAGCTGTCGTTGCACGATCGTTCGGTCGACCTTGCCAGCGCCGTTTAGCGGCATTTCGGGCACGATGCGAACGCGACGCGGGTGGGCATAGGCAGGTCCATTGTCCAGGCAGTAGGTCTTCAGGGCCTGCTCATCGGCAGCGCCGTCCTTCTCCAACATCACCATCGCCACCGGCACATGGCCTTTGACCGGATGGACGACCGGGACGACGCTGGCGTCGAAGACGGAGGGATGACTGATCAGAAGGTTCTCGACCTCCTTGGGATAGATATTCTCGCCACCGCTGTTGAACATGTCGTCGGTGCGGCCTCGGAAGAAGAAAAACCCGTGCGCGTCGAGATGGAACAGGTCGCCTGTGGCCAGCCAACCATCCTTCAGTCGCTTGGCATTGACCTCCGGCAGGTTGTGATAGCCGGGCGTCACGCCCGGATTGCGCACCCAAAGCTCGCCGTCGCTTGGGTGCTCGTCGCCGTTGGCATCGACCAGTTTCACTTCGCCCTCCGGCCAGGCAACGCCGCAACTGCCGAACGGCACCGCGCGCCCGTCGGTCGGCGGCCCGATCATGACCGGACCGCCCTCTGTCAGGCCATAGCTCTCGCTGATGCCGCAACCAAACGCCTGTTTGACCGCGACCATGAGCTCCTCCTGGACCGGTGCCGAGCCGAGTTTGAGCGACTCGAGCGCGGAGAAATCGAGGCTCTCGATCAGGTCGCGCTGTTGCAGCAGCAGGGTGAAAACAGCCGGCACCGCACCGGCATAGGTGCAGCGATACTCCGACAGAACGGTCAGGAAGCGTCGCGGTTCGAAGTCGGGCAGGATGACCACCGAGCCGCCGATATGCAGCATCGGCTTGATCGCGCCCGCCATGGCGTTCTTGTGATAGAGCGGCACGGCGGCCAGCGCCCGCTGGTCGGGACTGCCCGGCCAATAACGCTGCACCGCCCGCGTCCACCAATACTGCCCGCCATGGGTCAGAACCACGCCTTTCGGCCGCCCCGTCGAACCCGACGTGTAGGGCTGAAATGACGGGTGATCCGGCCCGATGGCGGGCGGTGTGAAGTGAGGCGCGGCATCGGCCAGTGCAGCCTCATAGTCCGCCCAGCCGTCGGGCACCTGATCCAGCGCAATACGGTGTTCGATCGCCGAACCGTCCACGACATCGACGATCACCCGATTGCAGGCCGGATCGACCACGGCCGCGCGACACCCCGCATCCGCCAGGATGTACTCCAGCGTATCGGCGCCGAGCTTGGTGTTCAGCGGCACGGGCACGACGCCCGCGCGCATGGCGCCATACATGATCTCGACGAACTCGTACCGGTTGCCGATAACCATCGCCATGCGGTCGCCGGACTTAAGGCCCAGCGCCTTGGTCAGGCTGGCGAAGCGGTTCAAGCGCTCTTCCAGGATCGCATAGGTAACGCGCCGTTCCCGGTCACCCGAAAGGTCGATCATGGCGATCTTGTGCGGATAAGCGCGGCCGGCCTCGTAGTTCCAATAGCCGAAATTGTCCTTAATCAGATCGGCGTTCATGCCGTTGTCCCCTTTGCTCGCGCTGCCGCCGCCCGTCCGGCAATCTCGCCGCCGACAAAACATTCCGCGAGATTGCCGCCGGACATGTAGAGATGCCCGAACACGCTGCCGCACTCACCCGCCGCGTAAAGGCCGTGGATCGGCGCGCCGAAGCTGTGCAGGACACGCTGCTCGGCATCGTGGACCGGGCCGCCTTGCGTGTTCGAAACGATCGGCCAGATCTGGCCATAGATGAAGGGTGGCCGCCGGATCGGCATCATGCTGGTTGGCGGCCTGCCGAACTCACCGTCCTCCGCCCGCTCGCAGGCCTGGTTCCAGCGCTCGATGGTCTCGGTGAGAGCCTCGACCGGAACGCCCAAGCCCTCCGCTAAGCCGTCAAGATCGTCCGCTTGCCTCAGAATGCCGAGATCAATTTCGGCGCGGTTATCGGCACTCCATTCATAGCCAACACCGGCTTCGTGCCAGGTCGGCCTGCCGAACGGATAAAGGCGCCTGCCATCCTCGTCCGCCAGCAGCCAGGCCGGCAGGGCCGGATAGTCCTGCGTCTCCGGCCGGAAGCGGCCCAAGGGCCGGGCGCCCGTGTCCTGCAAGTAGGGCTCGTATTCGTTCATGAAGCGTTTGCCATCGCGATCCAGCAGGATCCACGGCATGCGCACCTCGGGCGGAGGCCCCTCGCCCGGCAGCCAGTCCGGCACCCGCTTGGTGCGAATACCGAACGGATAGTCCGGGTCGGGGTGCCGAAAGCCGTACGAACCGTGGAAGTGCCAGAGATGCCACAGCCCCGCCCCGGCCTCCTGCGCCAACCTGATGCCGTCGCCCGTGTTGTGCCGATAGGCCGCGTTCAGGACCGGTTTCAGGGGCCAAAACTGGTCCTGGAGGTCAGGCGACCCTTCGAATCCGCCGCACGCCAAAACCACGCCGCCAAGCGCGCGTATGGGGACACCGGCCTCACCTGCCCCCGCCCAAACGCCGTGGACCGCGCCATCGTCCGCCAACACCAGCCGCGACACCGGCGTGGCGCAGCGCACCTCGATGCCGCGCCGTTTCAGGTTCAGCTCCATCAAGCGAAACAGGCGCGCGCCCTCGGATGAGCCGCGCACATGCGGGTAGGTTTCCGCTGCCGAAAAGCCGTCCAGCGCGTCGATGTAGACAAAGCCGAAGGTGCGATGGCCCGGCAGCGGATAGTTGGCGTTAGCCGGCCGCCTGCCCACCGTCGCCCCGAAACCATCCGCCAACGCATCGATGGTCGAGGCGGCGGTCGTCATGCCGTCCGCCAGACGTCGCAAAACCGGTTCCGGCGCTGTGCCGCCATTGGTCGCGACCAGATACACGAAGGCCTGGTCGGCATCCTCGGCGACGCGCACACCGCCTGCCGAACAGACGGAGATGCCGCCCGGCTCCTCCGCCTTTTCCAGAACCAACACCCGGGCGCCCTGATCGTGCGCAGCGATCGCCGCCATGGCGCCGGCATAGCCGCAGCCGACAACGACGACATCCCAGGTCTCGTCCCACGCCTCGGGTGTCGGCATGCGGACGGGTTGCTGCTGCATGGGCGGTCAGGAGCCCAGCGCGTCGGGAAAGATCGCGCGCAAACCGTCGATCAGGTCCGCCGCCATGGCCGACAAGATGCGCTCGCCCTTCTCGACCGTGGCGAGGGTCGGGTCGCCGCGCACGCCGGTGATCGAATAGTCGACGCCGGCGTTCGGATCACCGTCGAACGTCGACGGGGCGCGGAACACGGTTTCCGGCTGGCCCAGCATGTTGCCATAGTCCGGCACCGCCTTTTCGAAGCGCACCACGTTGCGATCGATGGCCATGATCATTGAGGTCTCGGACTCGTCGCCATGGCCGCCCAGCTTTTGATCAAGGATGTCTCGCTCGCCATGGCCCAGATTGCGGATGTCGGCCACATGCACCCGCGTGCCGGTCTCGTTCAGCAGGTTACGGGCGGCGAGTTGGACAACCGGCTCCGTCGACACGCCCGTGTTCAGGATCGCCAGATTGCGCACGCCGTCCGCGACGAACTTGGCCAGAATGTCGCGCAACACGGCCTCGAACGTCGCTGACTGCAAATGCTGGCTGCCGGGATAGCGCACGAAGGCCGGGTAGAAGCCGAAATCCACCACCGGCGCCGCGACAATCGGCAGGTCGGCCAGGACGCGGTTGGTCAACTCGCGCGCGACCAGCCAGTCGGTATTCAGCGGCAGATGGTGCCCGTGTTCCTTCGAGATCGCGCCAATTGGCACCAGCACTGGCGCGCCGCCATCGAGCCAGGCCTTGGCCTCGACCCAGGTCAGCGTTTCAAGCCAGACTCCCTCCGCCATCTCAGCCCCTCCTCAAAGATGCTGGTCCAGAAAACGGCGCACATGGGGACCCCAGATCATGGGCCCGTGCTTTTCGAACAAGTGCCCCTCCTCGTCCGTAACGCCAAAGGCCGGAAAGATGCGGGTCTCGATCGGCAAGTCGCTGTCCTTCAGTGCAGCAGCGATATCGTTGGTCGGGCCGATCGAATAGTCGTTCTCTGCCTGGATAAAGAAGGAGGGCTGGGTCAGGCTGTTCGCCGCCTCGATCATGTGAAAACGCAGCTTTGGCGCGCGCTCCCAATTCATCGCCGCCCCTGCGAAGTCGATCATGCAGCGGAAGCCCGGATCCTTGGTTGCCGCCAGCAACGAAACCGTGCCGCCGAAGGAACTGCCCATCACACCGACCCGATCGCCATCGATCTCGGGCCGAGACTTGGCGTAGGAAAGCGCGGCCACGACGTCGTCGGCCTCGGCATCCAATCTGTTACGCAATTGGCTGTCGTATTCGTCCGTGCCATAAGCGGCCGTGACCTCTTCGCGCCAATAGAGACCGTCGGACCGGCCGTATCCCCAGCGGTGCGGAAACAGGCAGGCTATACCCCACTGCATCAGGGTCGCGGCGACCGAGGGCTTGCAAATGTCCTTTGTCTCGCTGGTCAGCCCGCTGCCATGGTTGGTGACCATGCAGGGAAACGGGCCTGTGCCAGGCGGCAGGTAAAGAAACCCGGTCAAAGTACCGCGTGGGCCAGTAAACGTGACGGCCTCCGGCGCCATGGGCCATTCGGTCAGATCGATCAGCGTTTCCGGATCATTCGCGACGTCCAGCACGTGACGTTCGAATTTGTCGATCAGCGAGGACATATGGCTGCGCGCCGCTTCGAAGTCCGGGCTGGCGGCCCTGGCGGCAAGATCGGCGTCGCGGGCGGCGCGATCGGTGAAACGGCATTCCCATTCCACGTCCGGCCCCGGATCCGACCCCTCGGCCCGCTGTGAAATGCGGCCGGCAGGCAGGCCGATTGCCGTGCGGACCCGGCTGGCCGCCCGGCGCGCCTCTAAGACCTCCGCCGCCCGGCCCGGCTTGGCGAAGTAATGGGTCCGTTCGATGCAGGCGGTGGTCATGGGAGGGCTCTTTCAGTGGCGGTTTCGGCAAGAGTAGGCAAGGATTCGCCCGGAAAGTGGCAGCGGACCATGCGCCCGGGCGACCATTCACGATAGTCAGGCAGATCCGTTCCGCAGCGCGGGCGCGCGATCGGACATCGCGTGTGGAACGGGCAGCCAGACGGCGGGTTGACCGGGCTGGGAATCTCGCCATCCAGGGGGACGCGCTCGGTCTGTTCATGGATATCGGCCTCGGGCACGGCGGAGATCAGCGCCCGCGTATAGGGGTGCAACGGGTTCTCGAACAGATCCCGCTCCGTCGCCAGCTCGACGATCTCCCCCAGATACATCACGGCGATCCGGTGGCTGACATGGCGGATGACGCCGAGATTGTGCGAGATGAACAGCAGGGTCAGGCCAAACTCCTGCTGAATGTCGGCGAGCAGGTTCAGGATCTGAGCCTGGATCGAGACGTCCAGGGCCGAGACCGCCTCGTCGCAGACGATCAGCTTGGGCCGCAAGGCCAGCGCCCTGGCAATGCCGATGCGCTGGCGCTGGCCGCCGCTGAAGGCGTGCGGGTTGCGGTCCATCGTGTCGGGCTGCAGGCCGACCACCTCCATCACCTCGCCAACCCGGCGCGTGATCTCCGCCGCGCTGAAGCCGAAGTTCGACAAGGGCTCACCGATGATCGCCCGGACCGTCAGGCGCGGGTTCAGCGACGAGTACGGGTCCTGAAACACGACCTGAATGTCCTGGCGTAGGCCCCGCATTTGGCGGAGGGACAAGTGCGTGATGTCCCGGCCATCGAACCGAATGCTGCCTCCCGTCGGGTCCAGCAGGCGCAGGATCAGGCGGCCCAAAGTGGTTTTGCCGCAGCCGCTTTCGCCGACGATACCCAGCGTCTCACCGGGTGCCATCTTGAATGACACGTTGTGGACGGCGCGTAACGTGGCACGCTGGGCGCCCAGCAGCGACCGTTCGACCACGAACTCCTTGGTCAGGTCCTGGACTTCCAACAACGCCATGGTCATGACGCCGCCACGGTGTCTTGCAAAGTCTCCAGCGACCGCCAACAGCGGCTCGATCGCCCCTCCGGCAGGGCGTGCAGCGCCTGCGTTTCGGCCCGGCAGCGGTCCACCGCTTCGGGACAGCGCGGGTGGAAGCGGCAGCCTTGCGGAAAGGCGTGCGCCGATGGCGTGCTGCCCGGAATGGCGTCGAGTCGCGCAGATTTGTGCCGGGCTGACGGGATCGAGCGGATCAGCAATCGAGTGTAGGGATGGGCAGGCCGGTCGAAAATCTGGGCCGCCGTGCCCTCTTCGACCACCTGGCCGGCATACATGACCACGACCCGCTCGGCCATCTGAGCGATGACGCCGAGATCGTGGGTGATCATCAGGATCGCCATGTTGAACTGGTCGCGCAGAGAACGCATCAGATCCAGAATCTGCGCCTGGATCGTGACATCGAGTGCCGTCGTTGGTTCGTCGGCCAATAGCAGCTTCGGCTGGCAGGCCATGGCCATGGCGATCATCACCCGCTGGCGCATACCGCCGCTGAGCTGGTGTGGATAATCAAGGGCGCGTCGCGCGGCATCGGGAATGCCGACCGCCGCCATCAGTTCCACCGCCTTGGCGTGGGCTTGCGCCGGCGAGGCACCGAAATGCTCGACCAAGACCTCGCCGATCTGAAAGCTGACCGTATGGACCGGGTTCAGGCTGGTCATCGGTTCTTGGAAGATCATAGCCATGTCGCGGCCGCGCATCTCGCGCATGGCCTTGCGCGACAGGCCGGTCAGCTCCGTGCCGTCGAAACCGATCGAACCGCCGGCAACGCCTGCAATGTCCGGCAGCAAGCCCATGACCGACATGGCCGTAACCGACTTGCCGGACCCGCTTTCGCCCACCAGCCCGACGATCTCGCCGGGATGCACGGTCAGGCTGACATCTTCCAACACCTTCAGCCGATGGCGCAGGGTCGCGAACTCGACCGTCAGGCCGTCGACGTGCAGAAGCGGCTCGCGCGCGCTCATTGATCGCGCACCTTCGGGTCGAGCAGATCGCGCAGCCCGTCGCCCAACAGGTTGAAGCCGATGATCGTAACGGCCAGCGCAAGGCTGGTGAACAGCGCCAAATGCGGGTCGGTGCGCAGGGCCGCCAGACCGTCGCGGATCATGCCGCCCCAGGTCGGCGTCGGCTCCTGCACGCCGATGCCCAGAAAGCTCAAGGTCGCTTCGGCCATGATGATGAATCCGACCCCGACCGAGGCGCGCACGATGATCGGCGAGGCGATGTTGGGCAGCAGATGGCGCAGCAGGATGCGCCAGGATCGCGTGCCGCTGGCGATCGCGGCATCGACGAACATCTCCTCGCGCAAAGACAAGACAAGCGAGCGCGTCAGGCGCGCGATGCCGGGCCACCAGACCAGGGACAGCGCGATGATCACGGTCGTCGTGCCGGTGCCGAGCACGGCGGCGACCAGGATCGCCAAGATCAGCTCCGGGAAGGCAAAGATGATGTCGACGGTGCGCATGATGATGGTTTCGGCCCAGCCGCCGAAATAGCCGGCGATCATGCCCAGCGTGACACCGATGGTCAGCGTAATGGCGAGCACGGAGCCGGCAACGGTCAGAGACACGCGCGCGCCGATCAAAATACGGCTGAAGACGTCGCGGCCAAGCGCGTCGGTGCCCAGCAGATGCTCACCACCCGGCGGCCGCCAGATCGCCAGCATGTTGATCTGCTCGTAGTCGTAGGGCGCCAGCCATGGCGCAAAGATCGCGACCACAAGCACGATCGAGACCAGGACCGAACCGATCATGGCGTTACGACTGCGCCGAAAGCGCAGCGCGAAATCGGACTGGAGGCCACGACGGATCGGCCCGATGACCGGCACCTGCCTCATGCCGCCCGGTCCCCCAGCCTTATGCGCGGGTCGATGGCGCTGTACAGCAGATCGACGATCAGGTTGATGCCGGCATAGAACACGGTGAACAGCAGCACGATCGCCATGGTCACCGGGTAGTCGCGGGCGAAGATCGCCTGAATGGCCAGGCTGCCGAGGCCGGGAATGTTGAAGATGGTCTCGACCACGAACGTACCGCTCAACAGGCCGCCAAGAATAATGCCCACCGTTGTGAGCAGCGGTACCAGCGTGTTGCGCACCGCATGGCGCCAGATGACGATCTTTTCGCGCAAACCCTTGGCACGCGCGGTGCGGATATAGTCGGTGCGCAGCACCTCCAGCATGTAAGTGCGGTTCAGCCGCGCGATGTAGGCCGACGTCGGCACGACGAGCAGCGTGATCGGAATGATCGCCTGGCTGAACGAGCCCCAGCCCGCCACCGGCACCCAGTCAAGCTGAAGCGCGAAGATGTAGACCAGGAACGAGGCAAGCGCGAAGTTCGGCACCGAGATGCCGGCGACCAGCACCAGGATGATCGACGTGTCGACCCACGAGTTCTGGCGAATGGCGGCGATCGTGCCCAGCAGCATGCCGAGCGGAAAGGCGATCGCCAGTGCCGACAGGGCCAGCACCGGGCTGATCAACAGCCCTTCGCCGATGATGTCGATCACCGGCATCTGGGCAAACCGGAACGACAGGCCGAAATCGCCCTGCAATACGCCGAGAATGTAGTCGACGAACTGCTGCCACAAGGGTCGGTCGAGCCCATAGGCGGCGCGCAGCCTTGCCTCCAAGGCCGCGTCGCCGGACTGGTCGCTCAACAGGCCTGTGATCGGGTCGCCCGGCACCGCCTGGTTGGCCAGAAAGGTCAGGATGACGGCCGCGAGCAGCACCGGGATCAGCCCCAGCAGCCGCCTAACGCCATATCTCAGCAAGGCCGTTTCTCCGGCCGCATCCCGTTCATGTCGACAGGTATACCCGAGCTGCGTGCTCGCCGCCTGCCTAGTTCATGGTCACCGAGTTGAACGGCAGGAAGCGGAACGGCGTCAGCCGCACGCCCTCGACATCCGGCGAGACCAGCGCGAGCTGCATGCGCACCGTCGTCGGGCAGGTGCCGTACTCGCCAACCAGGATCTCCTCGGCCTGGTTGTAGAGCGCATAGCGCGCCTCGTTGTCGGCCGTCGCCCGCGCCCGGTCGATCAGCGCATCGAACTCGTCGTTCTGCCAGCGCGACCGGTTATAGGGGCTGGGCCCATACCAGACCTGCGACAGGAAGTAGAGCCCGTCCGGATAGCCCGCCGACCAGCCCCAAGGGAAGAAGGCGACCTCGCCCGCATTCATATTGCGGATATGGCTGCCGCGCTCGACGATCTCGACCTCGACCGGCATGCCCAGCACCTGCTGCAGCTGGCTGGCGAAATAGAGGATATCGTTGCGGTTAGGCTCGGTCGAGGTGATGTTGATCGGCGGCAGGCCCTCGCCGCCCGGATAGCCGGCGTCTGCCAAAAGCGCCTGGGCCCGATCCGGGTCGTAGGGCATCGGCTCCAGATTGGGGTTGAAGCCGGCCACCCCCGGCGTCACCTGGCCCGCGAGCGGAAACGCGGCGCCCTCGTACAAGCCGTCGATCATGGCCTGGCGATCGAAGGCGATGCAGACCGCTTCGCGCACGCGCGCGTCCTGGAACGGCTCGTAGAGGTTCTGGTTCATGCCCAGATAGCGGATCTGTGCCGCGGGAACCTGCAGGGATTGATCGGCCAGTTCCGGTGTTTGCAGAATGCGGCGGATCGACGGGTTGTCCGCATAAACGACGTCGAGTTCGCCGGCGTCGAACATCGAAACGGCGGTATCGCCCGACGGCACGATCAGAAACTCGACCGCGTCGATGCTCGGCCCCTCGCCCCAGTAATCGTCATGCGCGCTCAACAATACGCGCTGGCCACGGTCCCAGGCCTCGAAAGCGAACGGCCCGGTGCCGGCCGAGGTTTCCAGGTACCACTCATCCCCGGCGGTTTCGACGGCCGCATCGTCCATGAAGTAGAACGGATAGATGGGGAATAGAACATCCGGCTCGGTAAGGCGCACTTCGACCGTGTGCGGGTCGATTACGGTGACACCTTCCAGATCGGTCGTCTCGCCGTCAGTAACCGCCTGCGCGCCGACGATGGTCGACAGGTACCTGGCATTCAGGCCGCCCTGATTGTCCGGATTCAGCAAGGCCTCGAAGGTGTATTTCACGTCATCGGCCGTGAACTCGTTGCCCAGATGAGTGGTTACACCGGGCCGCAGATAGAAGGTGAAGCCCATATTGTCGTCGTGGGCATCCCAGCTCTCCGCAAGGGCCGGAATGACGTCGCCGGCCTCATTGATTGCGGTGAAACCCTCATAGACGTTGCCGATGACATCGCCGGCGATCAGTTCCGAATAGGTAATCGGATCGACCATCGCCGGATCGGCATTGATGTTGGTGCGCAGCGTCTGCGCCTGTGCGGCGCCGGCCGCCAGCACGAGGACGGTCACGAGCGCGCTGCCGGCCTTCAGACCGCTGATACGGTTGGACATTTTCATTGGATACCCCCTGTTCAGATCATTTGATCAACGTCAACGGCGACGACTGCCCCCTAGGCTCGGCTTTCACGAACGATGTTTGCTTCGGCGCCAGATGTCAAATCGGACATCGGCGACCGGCCACCTCCGCAAGTCACTGACTGGTTACTTATGCTGCTCCTGTTGTAGCTGACTGGCGGGGCAGCCTCAAGGCCTGCTCGAATTCAGCGGCTGCGCGGCAACAGGTTTCGCCGAAACTTAAGGTGCTGAATAGAGCCAGTTGGCGAACAGCATGTAGGTGGCATTGGTCCACCCAAAGCCGCGCTGGGCGTGAGCATAGCCAATCCGAACCCGAGGATCGTCCGTCGGATCCCGGACATCATACTTCTCGATTATCACGGGATCCGCAGCAAAGAATGCGTTGATGGCCACAATCCAGTTCTCCATGGCCAAGGCGGCCTCGGCCGAGAACCCGTTCGCGATCAGCCCATTGACCGCGAAGTACTGAATCGGTGCCCAGGCGTATGGCGCGTCCCACTGCTTGCCCGTATCGATAAGGCTGGTGGGAATGCCATATTGGCGCGAACCGGTGCTGCCAGCCGCCGCAGGAAGGAATGTCAGCCCGTCTTGCAAAGTCTGGAGACCTTGAATCAGGTCGCTCGCGGCCCTGGGCGCGAGCACGCCCGCCCAGAGAAGGTAGGTCTGGGTTGCGTAAGCATAGGCGAAGTCGGGCGCGCCGGACGCACGGTCGGTGGCGACAAGCCGGTCTCCGAACCCGGTCCCGTCCGGCCGCAGGAAGAAGTCGGCGAGGAAGGCACGGCGGTCGGCTAATGCTTCGGGACCATTGCGCGGGCTTTCGCCGGCGATCATCGCCAGGTGGTCGATGTCTTCGGCCATCACCAGCAGCAGCACGTTCAGACTGATGGGGGCATAATCCATCGCCCACTGTCCGGCCTCGCCGAAGCGGCTTGACAGGTCGAAGCCTGACGCACTCAGGCCCCTGTCAGCGGCATAATAGTCTTGGGTCAAACCATAGGTCGGATCGCCGCAATTACCGGCGGCCTCGAAGTCCACACAGGTCGTTTCGGCATTGTAGAAGCGATTGTCGACATTGACGTCGGGGTTCGCCTCAAGATAGGTCGCATCGTCCCGATAAATCGCCCGGTTCTGTGGCTGCGTGGAGCGTGCAATCTCCGGCGCCGGGCCGACACCGTCCGTGCCGTACAAGTAGACCGGATGGCTCGCCCCATCGTGCTCAACCACTCTCAGCCGCGGATTGGACGACGACGTGCCCCAAAAGGTGTTCGGATCAGTCCAGTAGGCATAGTAACGCTCCGCCGCCGGCAGGACCTCCTGCGCGATCCAGCCGTCAAAGCCGTCGGGTGCCTCATAATCCGGGTCGATCTGTGACAGGTAGGGGCTGAGCGTATCGGTATAGTCGAAGCCGTACCGGCGCGCCGCCTCGTAGACGGCAATTGCCTCTCGGGTAAACAGCGGCGGTTGTGATCGGGTGAGGTAATAGGTGCGGTTCGCATTCGGGACGAAACCGCCATAAAAGGCGATCTCGAAAATGTGGTTGTCGACCATGCCCTTGGCGGTGTCGAACAGCCTTTCGGCGAAATCACGGTGATAATCCGGGCTGGCCGGATCGGATGACAGGCTGGTCAAGGCGCGGTCAGACGGCGACCATACAGTCGTCTCGGGATGAGCCATCACGTGATCAATGGAAGCAAGCAGTCCGCGAATGATGAAGTATGAGTCCCAGCCGTACATTTCGTTAAAGGTCTCGCCGGGGACAACGTAGGGATTGGGCAGATACAAAAGGCCGATCGAATTGTAGAGACTGTCGGGATCGAGACTCGGCGCCGGCAATGGGTCTGGCAGCGCGTTGATCACGACATCGGTCTGGCCATCGAGTTCCGGCGCCAAACGCGTGCGCACATCCTCAATGAGTACGGCGGGGGCGAAGATGGGAAACGGCTCGCCATCCGGGTGGCTGACCAGCCTATCGGTCGCCTGCGCGACGATATCGTCGTGGCTGCGATAGAGCACGGTCGGATCCAGCCACAGGCCGGTGACGTAGGGCGCGACACAGGCCAAGGCGAAATCCCGGGTACTCAGCGCCGCAGGGGGTTCACCCGGCTGGGAGAACAGGCACGCGCTCAAGATTGGTGCCAGGTCGGGGGCATTGGTGATTGTGCTCGAGTGGCCACCGGCCTGTGCCGGCAGAATCTCGACGCTGATCGTAGGACCGCTGACAGCTTCTTGGGCATACGCGCCATTCGGACCGACAATGGAGAGCAGAACCGCCGCCTGGATGGCGCAACAGCGTGCTACCGCCTTGAGATCGAGCGTCATGTTCATATCGACCACCTTTCAGCCCATGCCGGTCGCTAGACTACCAGAACCGATTTGCCAAAGACCTTGCGATCGATCATGTCGCCGAGCGCCGGCCTGATGTCCTCCATCGGCCGAACATTGTGGATCGCGGGCTTCAACTGGCCCTCGGCCATCAGGTTCAACAGCGTTTCGTGATCGGAGCGCAACCAGCCATTAGCGCCCAAGATGTTGTATTCAAACGACCAGATGTAGCGCAGGTCAGTCTTCGGGTCGTAGCCCGCCGTGGCCCCGCAGGTGACGATCCGGCCGCCGCGCTTGACCGTGCGAAGACAGCGCGCCCAGGTGTCGCCGCCGATATAGTTCACACACACATCGACGCCGCCGCTTTCGCCGCGCGTCCTCGGCTTGCCATAGGCGCGCACGACCCAGTCGACAAAGTCCTCCTGGCTGGTGTCGATCACGTGATCGGCGCCAATCGCGCACAGCTTTTCGCCCTTTTCCGCCGAACTTGCGCAGGCGACAACCTCGCAGCCCGCCAGTTTGGCGAGCTGGACGCAACACGTGCCGACGCCGCCCGTGGCGCCGAGGATCAGAACCGTCTCGCCCGCCTTGATCCGCGCACGAGCATGGAGCAGCCGGTGCGCCGTGCCAAAGGCTGTCGGCAGACACGACGCCTCCACATCGCTGACCGCGTCGGGGATCGGCACCAGATACTCTTGGCCGACCGACACGAACTCGCAAAGGCCACCGCGCTTGGTCTCGCCCATCATGCCGTCATTCTGGCTGGGCTCGATGCCGACACGCTGGCCGACCCGCCATCGCGACCCGTCGACGCCGGGGCCGAGTTCCACGATTTCGGCCGCAATGTCGGCGCCGAAGATCATCGGCAGTGGCGTTCGAAGCCCGGGAATGCCACGCAGGACCATCGGGTCGAAGCCGTTGAGCGAGACCGCCTTGACCTTCAGCAGGCATTCGCCCTGCCCGACCTCTGGCTCGGGGAAATCCTCGACCCTGACAGTCTCCAAATCGCCGTGCTCGTGAAAAACCGCCGCGCGCATATGCCCCCCGAGAAGTGATGTCGACTTAGGCCGTGCTGTAAGTGCCCCGCCCGACCGCGATCAACCGATCGCTGTCATCCGACACTTCGATATCGGCAACGCCGATCGATCGGCCAGCCTTGATCACCCGGGCGCGCGCGATCAAGTCGCTGTCCTCGGCCATGCGGAGATAATCGACCGACATGTTGATGGTTGGCACCGTCCGACCGATAACAGTGGCGATCGCATAGACGCCGGCAATGTCGATCAAGGCAGCCGTGATGCCACCGTGAATCTGCGGCGCCTTCTTCGACCGGGCGAAGCCGGGCGCGAAGGGAAGCCGAATGACCACGACGCCGGCATCCGGATCGGCCGCCTCGACGGCCATGTTCAGGAACTCGTGGAACGGGCAATCATTGATGATGGCGGCAAGCCGCTCGTGATCCATGGCACGCTCGCTTTAGTGTTTCGGTAACCGAACGCGGCGCACGCCAGTGCCGCCAAGCCCGGTCTCAAGGGCCGCCCCCTTCGTTCGGATGACTGAAGGGTATGCGCTACGCTAGCAGGCGCGCCTTGGGTGGCAAAACACTGAAACGAGGGGCCGGCTATGCCGGCACGGCCGACCCTCGGTAAACGTAGGACATGGGCTTCGGCCCTTTGAGGTAGGACTGGTCGACCCGATCGGGCCGCCAGCCGGCGTCCTGCAAGAGGCGCAGGATCGGCCTGCTCAAATGGCAGCCACCGGCGATCCGCCCCCAGACGGGATCGAGCCGCCTTTGCCAGCGGACGACCCGCTCGTCTGGCGCCAGGCCGTGTTCGGCGAACAACAGGCGCCCGCCGGGCCTAAGTACGCGGCGCATCTCGGCCAGCGCCTCGACAGGCATGGAGATCGAGCATAGCGAGAACGTCACGACGACCGTATCGGCGACACCGCTATCCAAGGCAATGCTCTCGGCGGATGAACCCAGCCGTTCGATGGCGAAGCCTCGATCGCGGCGACGCTTTTCGGCGCGGCGCCACAGCTGATCGTCCGGATCGATGCCGATCACCTTGGCAACCTTGGCGGAGTCATAGTGCGCCAGGTTAAGCCCCGAGCCGATGCCGATCTCGACGACCGTGCCTTCGGCCTCTGGAACGATTGCCCGGCGTATGTCCGTAACAGCGCCGTTCGAACAGGCGATATCCAAGGCGCGAGGCAGAATGTAATGGCTGTAGAGGCCCATGACCGGTTCCTGAATGTCGTGCCGAAGACTTCGCGGCATCCGCCAGGCGCTTGCCATCCCGGCTCTCGCCCGCCATCGTCGGCGCGACGCCTCTTGGAGGATACACCATGCAGCAGGTCTGGGAATTCGTAGCAGGCCTTTGGGGCCAGCAACTTTTCGGGATCGGCGTCGGTCGGATTGTCATCGCGGCGGTCGTCCTGATTGCATTCCTGCTGGCGAGGCACTTGCTGGCGCGGCTCATCCTGTGGCGGCTGCGCGCCCGAGGCCGGAAAACCGACAGACCGCGCTTCAACAAAGTCATCGACTCGCTGAAAAAGCCAATCGGCCTGGTACCGGTGATTATCGGCCTGTTCCTGGCGACGGAGATTCTTGAACTCGACGGGCAGCTTCAGATCGTGGCCGACGATGTCAACTTGTCACTGGTCATCGTCGCCGTCTTTTGGGCCGCCTACTGTCTGGTCGAACCGATGAGCTTCGCCCTGAAGCCGGTCGAGCGCATGTATTCCGGCGAGATGGCGGAATGGGTGGCGAGGGCCATCAAGGGTGCGTTCATCTTCCTGGCGGTGGTCTCGATTCTCGAACTCTGGGGTGTCCAGGTGGCGCCGATTCTGGCCGGGCTCGGCATTTTCGGTGTCGCGGTCGCGCTGGGCGCCCAGGACCTGTTCAAGAATCTGATCGCCGGGCTGTTGATCATCGCCGAAAAGCGCTTCGGCAATGGTGACTGGATCAAGGTCGACGGCGTGGTCGAAGGCACGGTCGAAAAGATCGGCTTCCGTTCGACCCTGGTGCGCCGGTTCGACAAGGCGCCGGTCCAGGTGCCGAACTTCCTGTTGTCCGACCATGCGGTGACCAACTTCTCCGCGATGACCTATCGCCGCATCTACTGGACCATCGGCGTCGAGTACCGCACCACGGTCGACCAGCTGCGCCAGATCCGCGACGATATCGAGGCCTACATAACCGACAACGACGTCTTCGTCAGGCCGGAGGATGCCGCCACCTTCGTGCGCATCGACAGCTTCAGCGACTCGTCGATCAACATCATGCTCTATTGCTTCACCGTGACCACCAATTGGGGCGAGTGGCTGGCGATCAAGGAAGAGCTGAGCTACACGCTGAAGCAGATCATCGAGGGAGCCGGCACGGCCTTCGCCTTCCCGAGCCAGTCGGTCTATGTCGAGACGCTGCCCGGCGAGCGGCCCGAGGCTTTCAGTCCGCCCGATGGCCCGAAGGCAGGGCTCAAGACTGACGGGGTGGAACCGACCTCGGGTTAGCGCTTGCGTCGAATAACGGCATCCTCGACTGCCGCCTGAATGCGCTCCGCCACCGGTGCATAATAGGGATAGTCTTGGGCAGCACGATGGGGGATCAAGTTCATCATGGCGTTGGCTTCAAAGACGATCACTCGGCCATCGATTGTATAGCCGAAGTCAATGCCGAACAGATCAAGTGGCGCATCCGCCGCGATGCGCTCGAGGGTCGCAATTGCCTCACTTGTCAACGTCGTCCCGTAGTCGCGCTGCAGAGCCTTTTCCTCCTCGACCACCGCCGCTGGTGCCTTGTAGTCGAGACCACCCCTGGTTCGGTGTACCAACCAGTCTTGGCGCGCATCGATGCGGAAGGGAATGAGCTCACCGTCGATGACGGCCGCCCGATACTTGCGATAATAGCCGCCGTGGCTGACCGTCTCGTGATACTGGATGGCATAAAACTGATTTCGTTGACTCAGATCTCTGAGCTTCTCAAGCAACTCTGCCCGCGTTTTCGCGAGAACCATGCCGGCACCAACCTGGGTGATCGTCGGCCGCAAGATCACCGGATAGTCGAACGACGCCTCGATCTCGGCAGCAACCGTTTCGATGCTGCGGCCCTCCCAGGCCATGCGAACCGTCTTGGGAAACAGGAACTCGGGCGCATTGGCCCAGCGCCGATAGTTCGCCTCGCGCGACATGGCGATGTGATCGCGCGGATGGTTCAGCGCCACGGCGTTCAGTTGGGCCAGGAGCGCGTCGTAGCGCTCGATGATTTCGGTGCCGGGTTCCGCGCCGCCCCAGGTCAGGTTTGCCAAAACGACGTCAATCGGCGGCAACTGCCCAATCACACGCTCGATCGTACTGCTCTGAAAGTGCAGGTTATGCACCTCCAGGCGTCCCGGACGAATCTCCGACGGAAAGTTACCGCTGGCGTAGGCACGTGGTCCGAGCGCCTTGTGACTTCTCGTGAAATGTCCCCGGACCAAATCAACAACGATCGCCAAGGACGCCTCGCCACCTTCGGTCGGCGATCGAATGAAGGGCCGAAGGGCCAGTGCCTTGCCGGTCAGCGCTTGGGCTTGCTTGTTATCACCGGTCGCGGCATGGGCGATGGCAGCGGCGATCAGCAAGTCTGGATTGTTGGGCAGGCGTGTCAACTCCCGGATCAGGAATGGTTTTGCCGCCTCGGGCTGATCCAGCATGACCAGCAACAGGGCAAAGCCAATCGGCGGCTCAGCCGTTCCACCGGCGACCAACATCGATTGCAATTCGGCCACTGGCCGATCCGTCCAGCCCGCAGCCTCGACATGTTCGGCGATCCAGTTGAGATCAAGCGTCGTCTTCACGTGCGAAAGCAAGGCGCTCAGCGCTTGGGCCAGCAGATCGTCGCGCCGAGCAGCCGCCGCGAGCTGCGCTTTGAGCCGGAGGGGCTGTTTCTGGCCAGGCTCCGCCTCGGCTACCTCGTCACACAGTTGTGCCGCCCGGTCGACTAGTCCGGCTTGGGCGAATGGCTGCACCGCGACCAGTCGCAAACGTTCGCCGGGGCTGGTGGCCTCGATCAACTCCTCGCTGGGCTTGAGGGCCTCGTCCACCTGGCCAGCCTTGACCATCGTCAGAATCGATCGGGCCAGGTCGGCCGGATCGGCTTTCATGGCGCCCTTGGCGCCAAATGATGCATGTTCCATCTACGCGCTCAGCCACATCGTTCCGTCAGGATAGCGCTGCCATAATCCATGTTGATGATCACCATCGATTGGCGCTCGCCGGACTCCAAGATTGCAAACAGAAAGGGGACCTCCCATTCCTCACCCTCGCCTCGGCATTCGCCGGCGACCTGCCAGGTCGAGCCGGCCTCACCGACGGGCGCGACCTCCGCGATCGCACAGCGGCTCTCGTAGAAGCGGATCTCGGTGGCCGTGATCTCGGTGGGCACCGTATCCCCGGCTGTCGCGCACTGAGTACCGACAAGCCCCCACGATCCCTCAAACCCATAGGTCTGCGCGATTGCGGGCAACCCCGAACAAAGTGAGAGAGTGGCGGCGTATGCCGACCCTTTTAACCAGTGCATGTCGTTCTTAAACCCTAGATCTCGGTCGCGAGCGCGACGACCCTAACCGATCGCCGGCCACCCGAAAACCCGGCGGGCGACGGCCCGCATTGTCCCGAGCTTGTGTTTGGCACTTTTGTGACGGATCATTGCGCATCGGTAAGGATAGTGCCGCCGTCTGGTGCGTTCGTTGCACGATCGACCGCGCCAGGGCCCGCATTGGACAACCACGGGGACGCGCATGGCCACGGTGACGGAAAGTCGTAACACGGGCGTGCTTGGCGCCATAGAGCGTATCGGCAATCGCCTGCCGGACCCGGTGTTCATCTTTGTTTGGCTGATCGGCATCCTGATCGTGGTCAGCGTGCTGGCTGCCCTGGTTGGTCTCCGTTCAATACATCCGGTCACCGGCGAGCCGGTAGACGCTATCAGCCTGCTGTCGGGCGAGAACCTGCGTCGGCTGTTCACCGACATGCCGGCCACGTTCACGCACTTTCACCCGCTGGGCTACGTGCTGGTCGTCATGCTGGGCGCCGGCGTGGCGGAACGCTGCGGGCTGCTGGGCACGGCCATGCGTGCCGGCGTGCGCAACGCGCCGAAACTGTTGCTGACCCCCGTCGTGGTGGCCGTCGGCATGATCGGCAATCTGGCGGCCGACGCAGCCTATGTCGTCCTGATCCCGCTCGCCGGGGTCATCTTCGCCGCGGCCGGGCGCCATCCCATCGCCGGCATCACCGCCACCTTCGCCGGCGTTTCGGGCGGGTTTTCGGCCAATCTGTTTCCCGGGCAGTTGGATGCCCTTTTGTTCGGCATTACCCAAGCAGGCGCGGAGATCCTGGACCCGACATGGAGCGCGAACATCGCCGGCAACTGGTACCTGATCATTGCGATGTTTTTCGTCTTCCTGCCGGTCATCTGGTTTCTCACCGATCGGGTCATCGAACCACGGCTCGGCCCCTGGACCGGCGGCGCGGTTGCCGGTGCGGATGAGCCTGTATCTGGTGCCTTGTCGGCGGTCGAACGCAAAGGCCTGAAATGGGCTGCTGTTGCGGTGCTGGCCGTCATCCTGTTCTGGGTCCTGCTGACGATCGGCCCCGGCACGCCGCTGATCGACGAGGCGGCCCGGCCGGAGGCGCGGCTGACGCCGTTCTATCAGTCCCTTGTGGCCGGCTTCTTCCTCCTGTTTCTTGTCAGCGGCTGGGTCTATGGCTCAGTCGCCGGCACGATCAAGGGCCATCGCGATCTGGTGAAGATGATGGCCGATTCCATGGCGGACATGGGCTACTATCTGGTCCTGGCCTTTGCCGCCGCGCACTTCGTGGCGATGTTTCAATGGTCCAACCTGGGACTGATCCTGGCCATCGACGGGGCGGAGTTCCTGCGCTGGACCAACTTGCCTGGCCCCGTCCTCTTGGGCGGACTTGTCATCCTGACCGGCATCATCAACCTGTTCGTCGGCTCCGCCTCGGCCAAGTGGGCGTTGCTGGCGCCGATACTGGTGCCGATGCTGATGCTGCTGGGCATCAGCCCGGAGACGGCGACGGCGGCCTATCGCATCGGCGACAGTGCGACCAACATCATCACGCCGCTGATGGTCTATTTCCCGCTGATCCTGATCTTCTGCCAGCGCTGGAACAAGGATTTCGGGCTGGGCAGCCTGATGGCGGCCATGGTGCCCTACTCCATCTGGCTGATGATCAGCGGCGTTATCATCATCGTCGCCTGGGTCGCGCTCGACATCCCGCTGGGACCGGGCGCGATCGTCGACTTCGTTTTGGAAGGCCCCTCGTGACCGCCGGTCTTATGCAGGCACTGTGGTCGTGGCCGGCAACAGAATCGCCTCGAACAACAGGTAGATGGCGATCGACAGCGCCGCCGCGACCGGCACGGTCAGCAGCCACGAGGCAAGGATCCTGAGCAGGACGCGGGCGTTCAAGTCCGCCTTGCCTTGCGCCAGGCCGGTCCCTGTCACCGCGCCCACCGCCGTTTGCGCGGCCGATACCGGCAGGCCGAAATGAGATGCGACCATCAACATGCTGGCGGTCGTGAAGTCGGCCGAAAAGCCGCGCACGTTCTCCAGCTCCGTGATCCCTTCACCGACGGTACGAATGACCCGCGCGGCGATGCCCGCAACACCCGCCGCCAGCCCGATTCCCCCAATCAGCAATATCCAAAGAGGCACCTCCACGTCCGGGCTGAGCACACCCTGGCGTGCCAAAAGATAGATGGCGAAGACCGGACCGATCGCATTGGCCACATCGTTGGCCCCGTGGGCCAGCGACAGATAGCCCGACGTGAAGATCTGCAGTCTCTTGAACGATTCCTGGATGGTCTCTTCCGGGTCGTCGCGACGCACGAAGTGCCGATCCACCATGAGGCGATAGCCGAGGACGTAGACGATCGTGGAAATCGCGATCAACAGCAGGCCAATCGTGGCCAGCGATACCGTCGTATCCGGAAACATCTCCTCGACGACAAAGATCATGACGATCATGCCGACCGAGGCCATCCAGATCGGCACCACCTCGACGATCCGCTTCGTCCGGTGGCTTTCGGTCTTAAGGCTGAAGCGAATGAAGCGCACAAGCGCCCAGGCCATCGCCGCCGCCACGAAGGGCGTGATCACCCAGGCCACGATGATGACGATCATCGCGTCCCAATAGACGACACCCCAGCCGGCGACCAAGACACCAAAGCCCGCGATCGCGCCGACAATCGCCTGGCTGGTCGCGACCGGCAGCCCCATGATCGTGGCCACAAGCACGAACAGCCCGGCGGCCAGAAGCGCCGACAGCATCCCCAACGCAAGCTGGTTGGCATCCGGGATCTCGGTGGCATCAATGATGCCCCCCGCCACCGTTGCGGTAACCGCGCCCCCCAAAAAAACGGCACCGACGAAGTTGGCAACAGCGGCGACGAAAACCGCCTGGCGCATCGTCAACGCCCTGGCGCCGTAGGCCGAAGCCATGGAGCTGGCCGCGCCGTTGCCGCCGATGGAAAAGGCCATGATCGCCGCGCCGACAATCGCGGCGTAGAACACAACGTCGATCAGCAACTGAGCCCCCGTCGAGTGGCGCAGGGCAAGAGGCACCCCAGGGGGACTAGGGTATGCGGTTCAAAGCTGGGGGATCAAATACTATCGTGCGCGGACTGAGCGGCTGGTCACGGCAGTGCCATGGCATGCGGCCGCGCCGCAGCGCACGTGCCTCGGCAGTGGCGCAGCGGCGCTCGGCTAAGCCCCGCATCGGCAAACAAAAACCTGACAAGAAGCTTGACGTCGTCAGTCAGCCGACAGTCACAAGCTGTGCTTACTTTCTCTTCAAGAGGCGCCGGCCCGCCCGGCCGATGTCGCGGACCATCTCGCCGGCGGCCTCGGAGCGCAGGCGTCGCGCCCGGATCATCAACTCAGTCGTTCGGTCGAGGCGACCGACAGCGTTTGGGTCAAACGGTGTGTTTGTCATTGTTCAGTTCCTTCATCGCTAGCTGAGAAACCGGAACGCTGCCGCTGGCGGCAGTGTCCCGACATCTCCTTCTCATCAATGAAGTTGGGCTGGTTTGTCCGATAATCCCAATTGCTTCTTGGGATGAAGTTGATAACGAACTGCTATTGCGGTTGCAGCAGAACAGCCATTCTCCGCAAAACTCGCTACCCCCTTTGGTGACCACAAGGGCGGGCACCTCCACGCCGAGACCGATGGCGCTCAGGCGCCCCGAATGGCCGCCAGCGCCGCCTTGCACTCTTCAAGAAGCCGCTCGTATTGCGGGCCACGGACCGAACCATCCCGCCAGATGAGGCCGATCGGCCTGGTCACCGACGCACCTTCCAGTTTGCGCAGGACGACCCGCGGTTCCTTGGCGAATTCCGACGCAATGTAGAGTTCGGGAAACAGAAACAAGCCCATGCCGATTGAGACCATGAGCCTGACCATGTCCAGGCTGGTGCCCTCATAATCCTCATAAAGCTCCGCGCCGGTCGACGCGCAAAACGCACGGATCTTCGGGTTCATGCCATGCGCCGTGCCCAGGGTCAGCATGCGTTCGCCCTTGAGCATCTCGGGACGGATGCTGCGTTGCTTGGCAAGCGGGTGCGTGTTCGGAATACCCAGCAGCAACTCCTCCTCGATCAAGCCGCGATAGCAGAGGCTCAAATGCTGCGACGGCGGACGCGACAGCGCGCAGTCGATCGATCCATCCAAGACCGCCTGTTCCAGGTCTGGTGGCGGTGCCTCCTGAATGTGCAGTTCCAGGCCGGGATAATGCGACTGGAGCCGGGGCAACACCGCAGGCAGAAAATAGGGGCCGAAAGTCGCCACGACACCCAACCGGATCAGGCCGCCGAGGTTTTCGCCGGCGTAGTGGGCGACGTTTTCGATCTCTTTCAGCGTGGACAGTATCTGCCGCGCAAGGTCGACGACAGTCTCGCCAACCGGCGTCAACTGGGCACCCGCGGGCGCGCGATCGATCAGCTTTACGTTCAACCGGTCTTCAAGCAGTTGGATCTGAGTCGACAGCGCGGGCTGCGACACGTTGCAGATCTTGGCGGCGGCGCCGAAATGCCCCGCCTCGCCGACGGCGACGAGATATTCCAGTTGCCGGTGGGTCAGTCGACTCGTCATTCGTTCTTGGCCATATCAAACCGTTATGGGTTCTTTGCCGATGCCAGATTTTGCTTATTGATTTTGGTCCTGCGTAGGGACGAATTCAACGAAAGAAGACAGTCCCAAGGTGCCTGCGTCCACCCGTCTGCAGGCCGCGCGTTCGCTGGCATTCGAAGCGGAGCTTCGCCGGGCCGCGCAGGGCGGAAGCAAATGCCTAGCGTTCCGCTCACACCGTGCCATATTGAGTGGCTGGGCTTTCTCGGAGAACGGGTGACGAGGCACCATCTGCCAATGCCGGAAACAAAGCAGCTTAATGTCCGGATCGAGCCGGAGCATGAGGCGCTGGCGCGCAAGACCATCGAACGCCTGCGTCGCGGCGGGGCCGCCTTTCGCGAAGCCCTGAACGCGCTGCTGCACGACGATGCCGCCGCGGTTTACCTGCCCGCCAGCGAGATCAGATCGCGCTTCGATAATCTGGAGGCCAGGATCGCGCGCTTGGAGCATTCGCAGACGCCGAAGGACTGACACTGTCCAACGCGGCTTGGCAAAGGCTTACTGACGCAACGAAGCTGCCAGCCCACCCCCCTTAGACGGGCAGAACCGTGGAGTTTTTGACCTGGCGCAGCAGTAACTGGCTTTGCGCCGACGCGACACTTGGATGGGCGAGCAACTCATCCATCAAAAACCGCTCGTAATCCGCCACCTGTCGCGTGCGCACCATCAGCGTGTAGTCGTGTGCGCCGGTCATCGAATAGCACTGCAGAATGTTCTCGTGGTTGCGAACGAAGCGCTCAAAGGCGTCACGGGTTTCGGTCGATTGGGCCACGATGTTCACGTTGAGCAGCACGCAGACGGTCAGCCCCAAAAGCGCCGGATCGACCAGCGTCACCCTGCCGGTGATGACGCCGGCCTCTTCCAGGTCCTGAACGCGCCGCCAGGCGGTCGATGACGACATGGCCACCCGCTGCGCCAGATCCTTCAGCGACAAGGTGGCGTCGCCCTGGAGCTCGCGCAGGATCCGTCGATCCGCGTCCTGAAGCTGCATCGAACGCATTCCCGCTAATCGTCAATATGTGAAAGAACTTGATCAAAAGAGCACCGAAAATCAAACGATATGAAAAAAACTCCGGCCCACCATGGGCTATCTTAGTTGCAGTGATGTTATGAGGAAGCGAGACCGACATGAACGCGACCAACCGGAAGCTCGCCGAAGACCCGGAGCCGAAGAACCGCTATCTGAGCGCGAAGCGCAACCCTGACTACACGATCGATCAGGATTGGGCCTCCTACTCCGCCGAGGAGCATGACCGTTGGGATCGCCTGTTTGACCGTTCGGTAACGGTACTGCAGGACAGGGCCTGCCCTGAGTTTCTCGATGCCATGCGACTGCTGCAGCTATCCGAGGCCGGCATTCCCGACATGGCAAGGCTCAGCGACCGGCTGGAGCCCGTTTCGGGCTGGCGTGTGGTTCCGGTCACGGAGCTGGTTCCCGACGATATCTTCTTCGATCATCTCGCTAACCGGCGCTTTCCCGCCGGCGCCTTCATTCGGCCGGAGAGCGAGATGGACTATCTTCAAGAGCCCGACATCTTCCACGACGTCTTCGGTCACGTGCCGCTGCTGGCCAACCCGGCCTACTCCGACTTCATGCAGGCATATGGCGAAGGGGGTCAGCGAGCGCTCAGGCGCGGCATGCTGAAGAACCTGGCGCGGCTGTACTGGTACACGGTCGAGTTTGGGCTCGTGCGGTCGAAAACGGGCCTCAAGCTGTTTGGCGCCGGGATCATGTCCTCCGCCTCCGAAAGCGTCTTTGCGCTTGAGAGCGACTCGCCGCACCGCGTTGCCTTTTCGCTCGAGCGGGTCATGCGGACGAACTACATCATCGACGATTTTCAGCAGACCTATTTCGTGATCGACAGCTTCGAAAAGCTGTTGGAGGCGTGTTATCGGGACTTCGGCGAGGTTTACGACCGCCTCGAATCCGCATCGACGATCGAACCGGATCAGACGGTTCCGGAGGACACGGTAATCACCCGTGGCACGCTGGCCTATTTCAAGGACAAGGCGTGAGATAGGCTGGCAGCAACCGCGTTCGCCTCGGCGGACGTCAACCACCACGAAGATGCATCCAGCACAACGTGAGGCCTGTCCATCGCGGTGCCGGGGCCGCCGTCAAAGGTGGGCGCCGGCGACGAATGCCCAATCATTGACCGGTTGAGCACGGCGATCTCGACGGCGGCGGCATGTCCGCCGCAGTCCAACCGAAGATATAGGCTCTATCTGTCGCGAGGCTTCACGGAATCCCACGGGCCGTCCTAGAGTGGCCGGCTCACGGCCGGCCGATCAAACCCGAGGGGAGCCATCGTTGCCCAATCCCGAGCGTCCCAATTTCCTGTTCATCACGACCGACCAACAGCGGGCCGACCATCTTGGCTGCTACGGTAACGCCGGCCTCAAGACGCCCGCCATCGACAGTCTCGCGGCAAGCGGCCTGGTGTTTGACCGCTTCTACGTCGCCTGCCCGATCTGCATGCCCAACAGGATTGCCATCCTCACGGGCCGCATGCCGACCGTGAATGGCAGCCGGCACAACGGCATTCCGCTGCCGCTGGATGCCGTCACCTTTGTCGATGTCTTACGCGCGGGTGGCTATCACACGGCCTTGATCGGCAAGTCTCACGCCCAGAACATCACCGGCCGGCCGGTCACGAATCCGGACATCTTCCCTCAAGAGGTCACGGGCGAACCGCCGCCCGCGCCCTATGACGACGCCTTTACCAGCCGACGGACGGGACCGGATTACGAGGCTGAGTTGATGCCCCTTTGGCATCGCAACCCGGGGCGCAACGGCCCCGCGACGCCCTATTACGGCTATGACTTCGTGCGCTTCGCCAACGGCCATTCCGACCATGTACAGGGCCACTATACCGGCTGGCTGGCGGAGCGATGCGCCGACCCCGATGCGCTGCGCGGGCCGGACAACGCCTTGCCGGCGCCGGGCCTGGTTGCACCGCAGGCGTGGCGGACCGCCATGCCTGAGGCGCTGTACCCGACCACTTACGTGGCGGAAACCACGAAAGCGTTTATCGACCGACATGTGGACAGTCGGGCGGACCAGCCCTTCTTCATTCACTGCTCGTTCCCGGATCCGCACCGTCCGTTCACGCCGCCGGGGCGCTATTTCGACATGTATGATCCCGACGACATGGTCTTGCCGGCCTCGATCCATCACATCGACGCTCACGAACCGCCAATGATGCAGTTGCTGCGCCAACGGCAGGCCGAAGGCACCGCGACCACCCTGTGGGAAACACCGGCCGGCGTCGCCTATCGAACCTCCGACAAGGTTCAGCGGTCCCTGCCCGCGCTGCTAGGCTTCATCCGGGCCGCTTTTCCCTCAGAGCCGGCGGAGTTGCCCCAGTTCTGAGCGCTGCCCGGACTGCTCTTCGCGAGACTCACAATGAACACTCCCGACAAAGCCTCGGTGAGCAGAGCGTCGGCGACCGCGCGGCTGCCAGTCAACTCGCTGCCTGGCTTCAAGCGGTCAGCGACGAGGACTGGACTGAGCTAGCGTCGTTCGCGCCAGGCGACCACGGACGCGGTGACCAGGGCGAACAGGATATGGCCGACCAGGGCAACCCAGGTGATGTTCGTGAAGCCGAGGAAGGACGGGTTTCCGGCGATCAGCGACGCCATCACGTAGAGCGCGAAGACCCACAAGACGACGCCGTAAAGGACGGCTGTGACAAGGGTCGGCACTGATGGTGCCACACGAACTGACAGCGGTCGGACGATGAACATCCAGCCGATCGGATAGCCGATCACGCCCGCCAGGTAATGCAGCAACTCGGCCCCTGGCCGATAGCCCTGCCCGAAAACGACCGAGATGACGGCGTTGGCCAGCGGCACGGGCGCCAGGGAGGAGAAGCCCAGCATCGGGCTGAGGCTCTGGCCGAAATACTCAAACGCCACAGTCGAGAGGGCGCCGGCCAGCACGATCGTCCATAGCGTGTGGCCGTTTAGCGGCGGCAGAACGGCACGGTGTCCCTCGGTTTGGCTGTGGGTCATTTGGGTGGTCGGCCTTCCTGGATCGATGATGGGTTGGGGGCAAGGCGGCGCCTCCACAACAGCTTGGATGCCGAACGGGCGCCGATGGTTACGGAGGGAGGCTCTGGAAACACAAAGCCCCGCGGCCCGCCATCAGACGGGCCGATCGGCGCACCTGAAGCCAGCAGGGTCCTCGCGGGTTCGAGGCGCCATCATCCGTCGGCCGATGACGACAATGCGTGCCAGGTTACTGTGGAGGCCTCAGGTAAGCGATCGGGCCACCCTGTCGCCGATGGCAAGGGACGCGGTCAGGCCGGGGGACTCGATCCCGAACAGGTTGATCAGGCCTGGGATGGCGTGAACCGTCTCGTCCTGGATGACGAAATCGGCGGCCGCCTCGCCCGGCCCCACGATCTTCGGACGAATCCCAGCATAGTCGGGCGTCAGATCACCCTCGGCCAGTTGTGGGTAGTAACGCCGGATCACCTGCTCAAACTCGCTTAGCCGGTTGGTACTCGGCTGATAATCCTCCGCATCGATCCATTCGGTGTCCGGACCAAACCGGTTCTGTCCGCCGAGATCGGTCGTTGAGTGGATGCCCAGCCCGGCCTCGTCGGGCAGCGGGTAGATCAGCTTCGTAAACGGCGACTTGCCGCTTGCCAGCCCAAAGTAGCTGCCCTTGCACAGATAGCTCTTGGGAATGTGCCGCGCGTCCAGCCCGTCGAAGGTCCGCGCGACTGCGGACGCATGCAGCCCGGCGCTGTTGACCAGGACCCGCGTGGTCATACTGGTGGGCTCAGTTCCGCCCGCCTCGATCCGAATGGAGGTAGGGCCGACCTCCCCACCCATCACCGGCGTGTTGAAGGCGATCATGCCACCCGCATCCTCAAAATCGCCTTGCAGCGCGAGCATGAACGCATGGCTGTCCACAATGCCCGAGACCGGCGAGTGCAGCGCCGCACTGCAAACAAGGTTGGGCTCAAGCGCAATGGCCTGCCTGCCGGAGAGCATCTCGAGGCCTTCGACATCATTGGCCTTCGCGGATGCCATCAAGGCGTCGAGCTTGGCGTGCTCGCCCGCGTTTGCGGCGACGATCAACTTGCCCAGCGCGCGCGCCTCAAAGCCCTTTTCGTCGGCATAGCGGTAGAGCTGTCGTCTGCCCTTCACGCAGAGGACGGCCTTCAGGCTGCCCGCGGGATAATAGATCCCGGCGTGGATGACCTCTGAGTTTCGGGAACTGATGCCCTGACCGATGGCGCCGGCCGCCTCCAAGACGATGACCCACAAGCCGCGCCGCGCCAGCGCTCGGGCGCATGCAAGCCCGACTGTCCCCGCCCCTATAACAACGGCGTCAGCATCCAGCGGCATCGAAGCGGCCTAAAAACTCGCGCGCTCATGGACGACCCAAGGACCACGAGCCTTGTGGTTTTTCGGCCCTAGTTGCGTGAACGGTTGCTTCAATGGCGACCTCGGCGCACGCAAATCGCGGGAGGCACGCGGACGTAACAAGGATCTTGATAGAGTCTCCAAAGTTGGCTTTTGCGGCTCACTCCTGCGACCTCCTCAACCGCTCACTTGTCCTTTTGCGATGCAATGACATCGTGCCCAAAAATGGCGAAATTTCGCTGTCACAGCAACCGCCATACCATGATTGTGCAACAGGGTCCTTGCCAAGTCTTCCGTCGCGCCGTTCGCCAGCCGGAGTGAGAGATCGACAGCCCGTCAACAACCCGCTTTGGCAGAAGAGTGTTGCCATCGCATCGCAAGTTGGGTAGCGGTCCTGCGCGATTTACCGAACTGCGCGATGGAGAAAACGGAATGGCCGAACCGCTCTTGGAGACGCGTGTGGCGGGCCATCTGGACCGCACCCTGGTGCCCGTAGCCGCAGGCTGGCAGTTGGAGCATTCGCGCGATGATGGGTTTCAGGGACGCGTTCGTGGTAAGCCGGTGTTTCGTAACAGAAAATTCAACAACGCACAAAGTCGCTAATCTTGTCACAGCCAACGCAGGAATTGGGTGTCGAACTGAAGTCTCCGTCCGCAGTTCGATCGGCCTTTACCGACATTAGGGACTCTCTTCTTAATGTCCGTTTCTGGATGACACTCGCCTGGGTCGACATTCTACAGCGCTATCGAGGCTCGATGCTTGGCCCGTTCTGGCTGACGATCACGACCGCAGCATTCCTGGCCGGCCTGGGGCCAATCTATTCACTGCTCTTTGACCTCGAGATGGCGGATTATCTGCCGTATCTGGCCTCGGGGCTTATTGTCTGGAACTTCATGGTCGCCAGCGTGAACGAGTCCTGTTCGGCTTTCATCGCCGCCGGACCTCTGATGAAGCAGGTCAGGATGCCGCGGATGATCCCGGTTCTCCATGTCGTGGCCCGCAATGCCATCATCTTCGCCCATTCCATTCCGCTCTATTTCGTCGTGCACATCGTCTTTGAACGCCCTTGGCATTGGGGCATGCTCTGGGCGCTGCCGGGCTTCCTGCTTCTGTGTGTCATTCTGATCAATATCGCGATCATTTTTGCCGTCATCTCGGTGCGCTATCGCGACTTCATCCAGATCGTCGCCAGCGTGATGCAGGTAGGCTTCTTTATCACTCCGATCATCTGGCAGCCGGGGCATCGTCCCGCGCTCCAGGTGGTTTCTGACGTCAATCCTCTCGCGGCAGCGATCATGATTGTTCGCGGCCCGCTTTTGAATGTGCCCGTCTCGAACGCCCACCTGGCCTGGGCGCTTGGAGGCTTCGCCATTTCAACAGTCCTTGCCTTCGCGCTGTTCGCCCGTTACCGGCAGCGCATCATCTATTGGGTATGACGCGGATGCCCGAACTCATCCTCAAGGACGTTTCCGTTGAGTTTCCGCTGCTTCATGTCGGCCATCGATCCCTAAAGAAGGCGTTGGTGTCGCACGCAACCGGCGGCGCGATTCTGAAGGATGCCAGTTCTCCCAAGATCGTGCGGGCCCTTAGCCACTTTTCGGCCCAACTGTCCGCCGGAGACCGCGTTGGTCTTATCGGCCCGAACGGTGCCGGCAAGACGACGCTTCTGCGGACCATGGCGGGGATCTATGAGCCTGTGGCCGGTTCGGTTCATGTCAGTGGCTCCGTGGCGACGCTGCTGGAGATCACGGCCGGCATGAACCAGGACCTGACAGGCTGGGAGAACATCGACCTTCGGGGCGTGTTCATGGGGCTTGGCCGCTCGGAACTGCGCGAACTGGCCGACCAGGTGGAAGCGTTTACCGAGCTTGGCGACTTTCTCAACATGCCGATCCGAACCTACTCCTCGGGGATGACGCTGCGTCTGGCCTTTGCGATCGCCACCTCGATCAAGGCAGACATTCTGTTGATGGACGAGTGGGTGCTGGCGGGCGATGCGGCCTTTACGACGAAGGCGGCCGAGCGTCTCGAAGGGCTTGTGAAGGGGGCGGGCATCCTCGTGCTTGCCACGCATAACAACGAAACCATTCGCCAATGGTGCAACAAGGCGATGTTCATCCGCCAAGGCAGCCTTGAACAGTTCGGAGATGTCGATGCGGTATTGGATCACTATGCCGCCACCATCTGACCAGAGCGGCGCGAGCGGCGTTCACCCGGCATACGACCTGTTCTGCGTTCCGCGTCTGCCCGCGGCTGACCGTCAGGGCGATCACCACGGTAAGCCGCCGCTCTAGCTGCGGGCTTCGTGTGTCGACAGTGCAGGAGATCTTCGAGCGTCCGATCAACCAGGAGACGGAGTGAGCCGCGTCAGCATTAGCCGCGTCCGCCGCCTTGTCAGGCGCTTTGGTCTCTGGGGACTCGCCGTTTCGGTCTTCTATCGCTATTGCGGACAGGCCCTCGCCCGCTGCGCTCCAAAGCGCGCGCGCCAGCACCTGCGATCGTTCCTCCGCGGTACATCCGACGGGCGTTCGCCGTTCATTCTGGTCTCCACGCTCGACTGGGACTTTCCGTTCGACCAGCGCGTCCACCATCTGGCAAAGGCCCTTGCCGCAATCGGCTGGAGGGTCGTCTACGTCTCGCCGTCGACCGGGTACGACCACTGGGCGTTCAGCCATCGCCCCGCGCCGGGGATCCTCTGCATCAACGACCTGGATGCGGCGCTCGACAGTGTTGACGCGCCGCTCGTCTATCTGCATTCGGCCGACTTCCGCTTCACGCCGGCGCTGCTGGAAACCGTGCGCGCCCGTGGTGGTCACATGGTCTATGACTACCTGGACGCGCTTGATGAAAAGGTTGCCAACGTTCCGATGACAGATGAACGCCTGCGCCTTCATGAAGATCTGCTCGCGGACGAGGCCGGCTGCCTATGCATCGCCACGGCCGACGATATCATCGCCGACGTGCGCTCAGTGCGGTCGCAGAACTTTGGGCTCGTCACCAACGGGGTGGATCGCGGCCACTTCACAGTCGATCGGGGTCGCGAGGGTCTGCGCGCTGATTTCGCGACGGTCCTCGATCGCAACCGACCAGTCGCCGGTTACTTCGGAGCGCTGGCAAGCTGGTTCGACTATGATCTCGTGTTGGCACTCGCCACGGCGGCACCGGACATCGAGGTGGTTCTGATCGGACCCGACTATGACGGCTCGCTGACCGCGCTTGATGGCCGGCCTGGGAACCTGACCGTGCTCGATCCAATCGCCTATGGCGACCTGCCACGCCACGCCGCCTGGTTCGACGCCGCCATGATCCCCTTCAAAATCAACGAGATCACCAACGCCACATCACCGCTGAAGCTGTTCGAGTACATGGCGCTAGGCCGGCCCATCGTGTCCACCGCCATTCCCGAAGCACGCAAGTACCGCTCCGTCGCCGTGGCGGAGACCTACGCCGCCTTCATCGACCGCATCGTGCGCACCTGCCACGACGGGCCGAGCGTGGAAGAACGCTGGCTGCTCGCTGCCGAAGCGGCCGAGAACGACTGGTTGGCCAAAGCACGGGAGATCGACGTGCTGATCGCGGCCGCCGGTTGGCGGTGAGGCTTGTGGGGCGCACTTCGATTGACCCTAGAAGGGTACGGAAAGAGTGTTCCAAGGTCGGGCTGTGGAATTGGCCTTGTCCCCTGAGAGAAAGGAGTGAGCTGCTGCCGGTTTGGCGGACGGCTGATCAAGCTCCCATAGCTTGTTTTTCGTATGCGATAGGGCTGAGGTAATCCAACGTCGAATGACGTCGTCGGGGATTGTAGAAGCGCTCGATATAGTCGAACACGTCGGCCCTGGCTTGATCTCTCGTGCGATAGACCCTGCGCGCCGTGCGCTCGGTCTTCATCGATGGGAAGAAGCTCTCCATGGCGGCATTTTCCCACACATTGCCTGATCGGCTCATCGAGCAGGTGATGCCGTGATTGGCCATCAGGCGCTGGAATTGCTCGCTGGTGTACTGACTTCCCTGATCAGAGTGATGCATCAGTTCATCGGGCTTGCCACGCCGCCAGACCGCCATGACCAGCGCATCGGTGACCAGATCGGCGGTCATCGCGTTATTCATCGACCAACCGACAACGCGCCGGGTGAACAGGTCAAGCACCACCGCCAGATAGAGCCAACCCTCCGCGGTCCAGATGCAGGTGAAATCGGCGACCCACTTTCGGTTTGGTCGGTCTGCCATGAAGTCACGCTCAAGCACGTTCGGTGCGATGACGGAGCGTGTGCCAGCATCCTTTTGACGCTGGCGGCGCCTTGGCCGAGCCCGCAGGCGGTGTAGACGCATCAGCCGTTCGATGCGATGCAGGCCGCAGACGAAGCCTTCCTCAAGAACGTCGCGCCCGACACGGCGTGCACCGTAGGTCCGATCGCTGCGCAAGAAGCTCGTCCGGATGCGATCGATCAATATCGCATCGCTTCTGGCCCGCGCACTGGGCGGCCGTGTCAGCCAGGCATGAAAGCCGCTTCGCGAAACACCGAGCGCTTCGCACATCCAACTGACCGGCCAGATCCCCCGGTGTTTCGCAATGAAGGCGAACATCACGCCTGATCCTTTGCGAAGTAGGCCGCGGCCTTTTTTGGAATGTCCCGCTCCGCCTTCAGCTTGGCCACTTCGCGCCGCAGCCGGTGCAACTCGTCATCAGCAGGCGTCATCTGACAATGGCCGGGAACCGCGCCGGCAGGATCGTTCCCATATTGCCTGATCCAGCGCCGCAGCACCGTCGCATGAACATCAATATCCCTTGCCGCCTGGGCAACGCTGACGCCTCGCGCCGTCACCAACTGGACCGCTTCGCGTTTGAACTCCCGGCCGAACTGTCGTGTCGTCATCTCTGCTCTCCAGTTTCAAAAACACCCTAACGCGGGGTCCTCAAAACCGGCAGCAGCTCAGTCTTTATCGACGAGACCGGCACCTCGACCAAGATGGCAAGGCGCTATGGCCGCTCGCCGCGTGGCAGCCGCTGTCGGGCACCGGTGCCGCACTGCCATTGGAAAACCACCGCCTTCGTCGGCGCGCTCAGGCTCCAAGGCATGACCGCGCCCATGGTGCTCGACGGGCCCATGCACGGCACCGCCTTCCTGGCCCATGTCGAGCTGCTCCTGGTGCCAACCCTCAAGCCAGGCGACATCGTCATCATGAACAACCTGTCCGCCCACAAACCGACCGCCGTTCGCCGGGTCATCGAACGGGCCGGAGCAGAACTCCGCTTCCTGCCGCCCTACAGCCCGGACTTCAACCCAATCGAACTGGCCTTCGCCAAATTCAAGGCCTTCCTCAAAGCCATCGTAGCCCGTACCGTCGACACCCTCTGGAACGCCATCGCCCAAGCCGTCGATATCTTCACGCCCAGTGAATGCCGCAACTACTTCACTGCAACCGGATACGAACCCGAATGGTCGAAAAATGCTCTAGCGATTATCGTACCCTGGAAGGTTAAGCAGCAAGCATTGATAGGGCGGATCTAAAAAAGCCCCCCAAGCGATTGAATGAACTAAAGTCCATTCATCATTGTTGAAGTTGGCTAAGAACGCCTTGTCCAAGACACTAATGTGTCCTGGCGTGAGAGCCTCTTGGGGCTCGTCAAACGGCGCATACACGAAGACACGCTGCCTAGCAAACTCTCTAAGTCGGTTCACGAACTCCAAGGGGTTTTCAACATGCTCTATTACATGGCTCGCAATAACTATATCGTAGGTATCGCTCATCTCGAAAATGTCTTCATATCGGTTATTCCTTATGAACTTTGAGTGAAAACGAATTACATCGGCATAGTCTGTGGACAAATCGACTGTATCCACGACCAAGCGATATCCAAGAAAATCGGTATTATGCAGTGACGCAAGGAGTTCGCTACCGTATCCGGCGCCGGGTCCCACATCGAGAACCGTGAATGTGGAGCCAGCCGGATAGGTTCGGAGGTGAGACCAGATGTGAGGCAACATCTCAATCATGAATGCGCGCGACTGAGCGCCGCCATTCGCTTCGATTTCCTCCACACTCGGCCTGCCGATGGCTCCAGCAATCTGTTCTGACTGAACGCGAAGGCGTGCCCTGTTCTCGGCCCACAAGTCTTGGTTTCTTCCAAGCTCCTTAGCGCACAGACGACGGCTCGCTGCATTTGGGCCGATCCCACATTTACCCCATCTCGCTAATCCATAGCTTCGAATCCACCGTGCTACGGTTTTCCAACCCGCCATTTCTCCCAATAGTCTCCTTTACACGGTCCTAAGGTCAGTGGCAGGTCGCCGAGCACCGCCTCTTGATTTGAGAGCATTTTGACCCGCCTTTAGGATGACTTTGGCACGTTCGTCCCACGTGTTGGCTATAGCGTGATCTCGGAGACGCGCGCGATAGCGTTCATCATTCGCGTGGATCAATGCCTTATCTAGACACTTGGAAAAATCAGCGGCGGTGTCCGCTGCGAAGACTTCGGGATAAACCGTGCACTCGCGCATATCGCTTGTGACCACAACCGGTTTCTCCAGTGCGAAGTACTCGAAGAGCTTAAGGGGTGACGTCGTTTGCGCCACATCACCGTGGCGAAACGGGATGATCGCTACATCGAATTGCTTGGCGTAGGCTGGAAGTTCCGGATAGGGAATTGGTCCTATTTTCAAGACGTTGGGGCGCTCAGTGAGTTGTTCTTCACCGCCATAGTAATCCGGGCCGATGAACACAAACCCCAGTTCAGGCCGCGCCTCAGTTATCTCGTTGATCATTTCGTACCAGAGCCAAGGCGCTAGCGCGCCAAAATACCCGATGATTGCCTCGTAGCGGTGTTGAAATCGTACGATTGGCTCTGGCGTTGGAAGGTCGGTTGCCATTGCACTTCGGTAGTGATCGTAATCCACACCGTTTGGCACAAAGACGGTGCGATCATCGCCAACAGTCGCTATCGCCTCCACTTCAAGCTGTCGGGCAGAGGCGACAACTAGATCGGCCCCTCCACCGAAAAAATAGTTCTTGACATCCAGCAATTTTTGAACGTTTTCGATGCCTGAAATGGTGCTGTCAATGTGATCAATATACTCATATAGTAAAACGTTGTTCTGTTTAACTGATTTGTACAATGCCAATGGAGTAGCATAAGCTGTGCTGTATACAGAGCAAATGGCGCCAGAGATTCTCTTGACGAGATCAATATCGTTCGTGATCCAAATATTCTCTTTTATATTACAATATCCGTAAAATTTATCAACTGTATTTGAAGTCAGGTACACAACCATTGCTCCGGCGCGTGCGATTGCCTCAGCGATGTGCTGGGGGCGCTGATAGAGCGGTACGTTCCAGTCGATGATTGGTAGTTGTAACCAGACTGGTGCACCTGATCGCTGACAAGCCTCGATCATACTTAAGAATTTTTCGCGGCTTTGCTCTTCGACGATCGCTTCTGACGGAAGCGAAACCAATGAATGCTTCGCCTCAGGTCTGTTCTCTGTTCCAGCGTCTAGTCGTTGCCTAAGCCAGCCATAGGTCCCAACAACACCTTGCGTGCGCGCCTTCTCGCGAAGGAAAACGAGACGTTTTACAGCTCGCCCGTCCGTCAGCATGCGGCCAGCAGTAGACATCATCCGCAAAGGCTTCGTGACGCGCCAAGAGTTTGAGTTGGCGAGTGCGCGGGCTTGATACTCCCAATCGTTGCGTAGCCGATCTGCTTCAGCCAGTTGGTTCGTTGACTCCGTCAGCTCGGCGCGTGCCTTAGACTCCAACGCGTTGCGTAGCCGATCGGCTTCAGCCAGTTGGTTCCTTAACTCAGTCAGCTCGGCGCTTGCCTTAGACTCCAACGCGTTGCGTACCCGATCGGCTTCGGCCAGTTGCTTCCTTAACTCAGTCAGCTCGGCGCTTGCTTTAGATTCCAAGGCGTTGCGTAGCCGATCAGCTTCAGCCAGTTGCTTCCCCAGCTCCGTAAGTTCGCTACGCGCCTTTTCGAGCATGGCGTCTTGCCGTGAAGCGCCGTCCGACAGCTCCTCAATGCGGGTTTGCAGATAGTGAAGGCGTTCTTGCTGCATTCGGCTTTCATTTTCGCCGTTCAGCAGAGCCTGCTGACTTGCGGCTAGGTCCCTACGTAGGCCTATTGTTATTGCAAGGCTGTCGCTCAGCGCTGCCACCTGATGAGCCGATGAAACTGGTTCCGCCTCTGTCATGCTCCAGTCATCCAGAGCAGGCGTCTCCATACCCTGGTGCGTACCGAGGGCGAGCATCAGGTAGGCGCGCTGATCAATCGGCAGCAATGGGGATCTGTGTACCGAGAGAAGCTCAGCCTTCAATCGCTCGTCGAGCCCTTCTATCGACGATATGAACTGCTCTGTCCAAGAAACTGCAACGAATTTGAGACCGAGATATCGAAGCCCGGCCGCTTCGAAGACCTCGCGCATGTCCGAGAGCGGCACCTCGCGACCGTAGGGCCAGTTGCCCGAAGCCGTCGCGAGCGTCCGCCATATCCAGTACCAGTAGCATCGCTTGTTCGGCACTGCGGCCGCGACGTACCTCGTCGACCTGCTCGCCATGGCGCGGACAGCCTCGACCTGACGATCGACGTCGTAGTGCTCCAGTACCCCGAAATTGTAAACGAGATCGAACTCGGGAAGGCCCTCCTCGAACAGGTCGCCTTCGAGGAACTCGGCGTCGGTTCCCTGCGAAACATAGAGCTGCCGGGCGTGCTCCAGCGCTTCTGGCGCGAAATCCATGAGCGACACGGAAAAGCGCTCGTCCTGGGCCAAACGCAGGCTCTGCGCACCGGAACCGCAACCTGCTTCCAAGATGCGAGCGGCACCCGGAAGGAGGCCGGCAAAGACTCTTAGGACCTCGTCGCTGAGCGCCAAGGTCTCGGCGCCGATCACCTCCACATTGGCATCACGGTAGATCGCCCGCCACTTGTCACGCTCCGCGTTGTCCAGGGCGCGGGATCGGGAAGTCATCGTTTACCTTCTCTTGTCAGTATTGGGGCGCCCTCACCGCAACTTGCGCATCGACCCATTCACGCCGCCTCGTCGGCCGAGCGGCCTTCGAGGTAATCGTGGCAGGCGGCGGCGATCCTTTCGGCTGCGTGGCCGTCGCCATAGGGCGAGGCACCGTTCGCCATCGTGGCATAGAAGCTTTCGTCCTCCATGAGGCGGGCAGCCGTCTCGACGATGCGCCGGCGGTCAGTGCCCACCAGGCACGCCACACCCACATCCACGGCCTCTGGGCGCTCGGTTTCCTCGCGCAGGACGAGGACCGGCTTGTTAAGCGCCGGCGCCTCCTCCTGGATGCCGCCGCTGTCGGTCAGGATGAAGTGGCAATTCTGCATCAGCGAGACCAACATCGTGTAGTCCGCCGGCGGGATCAAATGCACCCGATCCAAAGCGCCCAGCGCGCGCGTCACGGGCTCCTTCACGTTCGGATTAGGGTGGACCGGGTAGACGAGCTCCAGGCGCGGATAGCGCTGGTGAAGCTCGGCGAGTGCCGAGCAGATCGACTGCAGCGGCGCACCGAAACTCTCCCGCCTGTGCGCCGTCACCAAGACGAACCGGTTGCCGGGTAGACGCGGGTAAGCGCAAGGAAGCTCGCGCCCGGCAATCTCCAGCAGTGCGTCTATCACCGTGTTGCCGGTGATCATGACCGTATTTTGCGGCACCGCCTCCGCCACCAAATTGTCGAAGGCGCGGCGCGTCGGGGCAAAGTGCAGTGCCGCCACGCGCCCGGCAACCACACGGTTGAGCTCCTCGGGAAAAGGCAGCGTAATGTCGTGCGTACGCAACCCGCCCTCGACATGCGCCACCGGCACCTTGCGATAGAACGCGTTCAGGGCAGCCACCATAACCGACGTGGTGTCTCCTTGAACAAGAAGGAGGTCGAAGCCACCGTCAGCCAGCACCGGGTCGAAGCGCGTAAAGATCGCCGCGCTTAGGCCCGCCAGCGTCTGGTTCGGCGCCATCACGTCCAGGTCGATATCCGGCTTGAGCGAGAATGCGCCGAGCGTCTGGCGGACCATCTCCTTATGCTGTCCGGTGCTGATGATCGTGACGTCGGCCGAGTTGGAGGCCCTCAACGCCTTGATGACCGGCGCCATCTTGATGCATTCCGGACGCGTACCGACCAGGCAGGCGATGCTGTGTCTTCTACGAATCATACTGTCACCGCTCTCAACATGTTAAAGGCAGCCCAACCTTCCCTACGCGCCTCCGGTGGCCGCGTTGTCTTGGCAAAAGAAGAATGCCGATCCCAGCACCACGCGCGATGGCCGGCGACGAATGTCCGAACGATCGGCAGTCGCGTTGCCGGGAAACTCCCCATACCCACCATGCCCAAAAGAAGCAAGCGGCTGAATGTGACAGTTAGACACTGTGAAAAAAAATCAATGTTCAAATTTTTAACCAGAAGGAAACGCGTGGTGTTTTGGCATTTACGGAAACGAACGGGGGTGCAGACCTTGTTCCTGGCTTAGATACGAACGTTGTCATTTTTTGGCTATCTACCGTGAGCTTGGATCAACGGTGTTTGCGCAAGATAGGAGACGATGCATAGGCCCCACCTTCGGTTTCGATGTACCAAGAATGGGGCCTGTCTGACGTCTCGACCAATCGGACTTTTCGCCAGGCATAAGGTCAGGTAACAATGATGGCCTGGAGTACCCCGTTTGTGCCAGCCCAGAAGCAGTCCCCGGGAGTGGGAACACGGGGCATATGATCTGCTAACACCGCCGGTGATCCGGGAGCGCAACAAGTCCGACTTCAGTCAATGGAACGTCCAGCCTTGTGAATGCCGAAACAGCGCAGCCTGCCAAAAACCGCCCCGTCAGCTCTGAAATGGCTGCTGCCGTCCAAGATAGATCGCCGCTATATTCGCACAAGTTATAGGTGCAGCGTTGGGTCAGAGAGCTGAAGTGGCGACGACGTCGCAACCCAAGGTCTTTGTTTGGCAGTGGGGGCGGTTCGGTGCCGGTCCGCGCTTGGCCGCCGAGCTTGCCGCGGCGCTAAACGATATCGGCGTTGACGCCATTCTTTCACTGTCGAAGTCGGCAGAGGCGTACGCTGACTTGGAAGGCCTTTGCAGCAAGCAAATCGCGCTGCCGGGGGCTCCATCCGTTGCGGGTATGGCACTACGCGCGCCGCTTTGGCCCGTAACGCTCGGGAGGCTTGCTTATCGCCTGAGGCGCGAAGGCATCACGGCGGCGATCAATGCCATGCCCGGGTTTCTCGACCCGGGCATGGCCATATGGCTCAAAACCGTCGGCATTCCATTGACCACCATTGTTCACGAAATCTCCGCCCATCCCGGCGACCGGCATGGTCTGCTTTATCGTCTGCAGCGTGCCCAGCTTCGCCGCAGCCGGCGTATCGTCGTGCTGTCACGGTTTGTCAGAGATCAGATCGAGGCCCAGCCCGGCTTGGTCGGGCGCCATACCGAACTGCAGACCCTGTTTCATCCGGCCTTTTCTTTCGCCGACCTTGATCTACCCGAGGTCCGCCCCTTCTCGCCGAGAGCCGAAGGCCCTCTGCGGGTGCTGGTTGCCGGGCGCTTGAGGGCTTACAAAGGCATCGAAAATGCAATCTCGGCGATCGACCGGCTGCCGTCCGGCGCGATAACGCTTGAGATCGTGGGCCAACCCGGCGACGAGGCCTGGGTCGAGCGTGCAAGACATCATCCGGCGATTATGACAAGCTTCGGATGGCAGTCGGAAGCCGACCTAATTGCGGCGATCGATCGCGCCGATCTGGTCATGTTTCCTTACAACGAAGCGTCCCAGTCCGGACTTCTGCCGCTTTGCCAATCGCGGTCGAGGCCGGTTCTCGTCACACCCGTCGGCGGGCTGGTGGATCAAGTGAACCACGGCACCGATGGTTTGATAGCGCCAGGCACCGATCCCGCAGCGATCGCGGGTGCGATACGACCTTTATTGCACGACCGGAAAACGCTGGCAGCGCTTAGTGAGCGTGCCCGCAGAACGGTTCTATCGACGCACAACTGGGATGCTTTTGCCCGCCATTTGATCGTGGAATGACCGGCGCGTTCGATCTGCGACGCTGCAAACGCATCGGTGCCTAAAAACCGGAGTCCAGCTAACCCACTGAAATCAAATGGCGTCCCCTACGGGATTCGAACCCGTGTTGCCGCCGTGAAAGGGCGGTGTCCTAGGCCTCTAGACGAAGGGGACGTGGCCGTGGTGCCGAAGGCGCGCAGAGCATTAAAGGCGGCGTGGCGATAAATCAAGCCTTGATCTCGCGCGATTGCCGGCGCGGTCTATTCCGTGTCCTGGCCCCAGGCGGGCGCGGCGTCCTCGATCTGGAACTGCGGCTGCACCCGCCCCTGCCAGCGGTCGATGCGCAGGCGGCCGGCCAGATGCAAGGGGGCGCCGGTGCCGGCCAGCAAGGCGTCGCCGACCTGCGTCTCCCCAGCGCGAAAGGCGATGGCTTTCAGCCGCTCCGTCCCATCCCCGGTCAGCCAGCAGCGGACATGGCCGGCCCCGACAATCGACGGCTTCACGACCCGGGCGTGGCGCAGGACAAAGCAGGGTTCCTCGTTGCCGGGCCCGAACGGCGCCAGACGCTCTAGGCTCTCGGCGAATGCCGTCGTCGCACCGCCGACCGAAAGCGCCCCATCGACGTCCAGCAAGGGAACGGCCGGTCCGCCGCCTTGGGCGGCGATGTGGCGGTTGAGGTAATCGCGCAGTGCGGTGAGCTTGTCGGCCGCAACCGTAAAACCCGCCGCCATCGGGTGGCCACCGCCCGCCAACAAGAGACCCGCACGCCGCGCTTCGATGACCGCGGACCCGAGATCGATGCCGGGCATAGAGCGGCCAGACGCCTTGCCGACGCCGCCTTCGAGCGCAACCGCACAGGCCGGCCGGTCGTAAAGCTCGCGCAGCCGGCCGGCGACGACACCGATCACGCCTGGATGCCAGCACTCGCCCGCGACCACGATCACCGGCCCGGTCTGACCGGCGACCTGCTTATTGGCCTCGGCCAGAACCTGTTCCTGAATCGCCTTCCGGTCCTCATTGTGGGCGTTCAGTTGCTCGGCGATCATCCGCGCCTCGCCGCCATCCTCCGTCGACAAGAGACGCGCACCGAGATCGGCCTGGCCGATGCGACCCGCCGCGTTGATGCGCGGGCCCAGAATATAGCCCGCATGATAGGCGGTGGGCCGATCGGCGAGGCCAGCAGCGGCCATGAGGGCATCAAGCCCGACGGTGCGCCGCTGAGCCATGATTTTCAGCCCTTGCGCAACCAGGGCGCGGTTCAGCCCGATCAAGGGCACGACGTCGCAGACGGTGCCGAGCGCCACGAGATCCAGCAAGGATAGCAGATCTGGCTCGGCTCGATCCTGGAACATCCCCGCCTCACGCAATCGTCGGTTCACTGCGACCAGGACGAGAAAGGCGACGCCGCAGGCGGCCAGGTGCCCGAGGCCACTGTCGTCGTCGAGCCTGTTAGGGTTCACCACCGCCCGTGCCGCCGGCAGCCGCGCCTCGGCGGCGTGGTGATCGATGATCACGGCATCGAGACCGGTCTCGGCAGCCGCATCCAGCGCGTCAAAGGCGACGACGCCGCAATCGACGGTGATCACAAGATCGGCGCCGCGCTCGCGCAGCCGCCGCATGGCCGTCGGGTTGGGGCCATAGCCCTCCTTGATCCGGTCCGGCACGTAGATCAGCGGCGGCTTGCCGGTCACGGCTCCGAGATAGCGCGCGAGCAGCGCCGCCGACGTGGCGCCGTCGACGTCGTAGTCGCCGAACACCGAGATCGTCCGGCCGTTCTGGACCGCCTCGACGATGGTCTCCACCGCGCGGTCCATATCCCGCAAAACCGACGGATCGGGCAAGGAGGACCGCAATGACGGGGCAAGGAACGACTCGACCTGTGCCAGATCGATACCGCGCGCGACGAGCACACGGGCGACGAGCGGATCAAGCGCGTGGGTCTGCTCAAACGCCCGCGCGGCACGATCGTCGGCCGGGCGCAGAGACCAGCGGCGGCCCGCCAGCGAGCGCTGGACGCCGAGATATGCGTCGGCGTCAGGCGCGCTGTCTGTCACCGATCCTGGGGCGTAAAGCCGGTCTTGCGCCGGAAATTGTGCTGGGCCTCGATGACGCGGACCGTGCCGCTCTTCGAGCGCATGACGATCGAATGGGTCACCGCGCCGCCGGCATAGCGCCGCACGCCGCGCAGCATGGGGCCTGTGGTCACCCCTGTCGCCGCAAACATGACATCGCCGCTGGCCATCTCCTGCAAGCCATAGACACGATCAAGATCGGTGACACCGTGGCGGGCGGCGCGCCCGCGCTCATCATCATTGCGGAACAACAGACGGCCCTGCATCTGCCCGCCGATGCAGCGCAGCGCCGCAGCCGCTAACACGCCTTCGGGCGCACCGCCGATGCCCAAATAGATATCCACGCCCGTATCCGGCTGTGAGGCGGCAATGATACCCGACACGTCACCGTCGGAGATCAGCATGATGCGTGCGCCCGCCTCGCGGACCTTCGCGATCAGTTCTGCGTGGCGCGGTCGGTCAAGAATGCAGACCACCAGGTCGGAGGCGTCGCAGCGTCGCGCCAGCGCCAATGATTTCAGATTGTGCGCGGGCGCGGCATCGATATCGATCAGATCGTCGGGCAGGTTGGGGCCGACCGCGATCTTGTCCATATAGACGTCCGGCGCCTTCAAGAAGCCACCCTTGTTGGCCATCGCCACGACGGCCAGGGCGTTCGGCCCGCCCTTGGCGGTGATCGTCGTGCCCTCCAGCGGGTCGAGCGCGATGTCGATCTCGGGCCCCCTGCCGACGCCGACCTTTTCGCCGATATACAGCATCGGCGCTTCGTCGCGTTCCCCCTCGCCGATCACGACCTCGCCGTCGATATAGAGGCTGTTCAAGGCGCGGCGCATGGCATCGACCGCGGCCTGATCGGCCTGCCGCTCGTCGCCGCGCCCCATCTCCAGGGACGCCGACAGGGCGGCGGCTTCCGTAACCCGCACAACCTCCAGCGCCAGGTTGCGATCCATGACCGGACCTTGCCGGCTTTTGGGCGCGACTTCGTCCTGTTTTGTCGCCGTTGACTGTTGTGCCATGGGGAACTGCCTTTGCCGTTAGTGAACCAAGCTCTCAATCCTGATCAGATGGGGCGGCTCCAGCACCGCCTCCTCCCGCTCCAGCGCATCGACAACCCGCTGCATGGCCGCCTCGTTGGTCTCGTGCGTCACGATCACGACCGGCACCGCATCGGTATCCGAGCGGCCCCGCTGTAGCAGGCTCTCGACAGAGATGTCATTGTCCCGCATCAAGGCCGCGATGGTTGCGATGACCCCCGGCTGGTCACTGACCATCAGGCGCAGATAGTAGGCACCGCCGCGTTGCGCGATCGGTACCGCCGTCAGGGGTGCCAGGCCGTTCACGGGTGCCCCCAGGACCGGCAGCTTGAAGCCCCTGGCGATATCGACGATGTCCGCGACCACGGCGGACGCGGTTGGCCCGGCCCCCGCCCCCGGCCCGACCATCATGACCTGATCGACGAAATCGCCCTGCGCGATGACGGCGTTGAACACGCCCTCGACCGAGGCGATCGGCGCCTCCTGCGGCACCAGGCACGGGTGCACACGCAAGGCCACGCCTTCCAGCCGGCGCCGGGCGATGCCCAGCAGCTTCACGCGATAGCCCAGCTCTTCTGCGTAAGCGATGTCGCGCGCAGCGATCCGGCGGATGCCCTCGACATGGACGTCGTCGAAGGCGACGGTGCCATTGAACGCCAGGGCGGCCAGGATGGCCAGCTTGTGGGCCGCATCGACCCCGTCGATATCGAAGCTGGGGTCGGCCTCGGCATAGCCCTTGGCCTGCGCCTCCTCCAGCACATCGTCGAAGTCGCGGCCAGTGCTGCGCATCTCCGACAGGATGTAGTTGCACGTACCGTTCAGGATCCCATAGACGCCGTCGATCACGTTGGCCGACAGGCCTTCGCGCAGCCCCTTGATGATCGGGATGCCGCCGGCCACCGCCGCTTCGTAAGCCAGGCTCGTGCCCGTCTCGTCCGCCAGGGCCGCCAGTATGCCGCCATGTTCCGCCATCAGCGCCTTGTTCGCCGTGACCACAGGCGTGCCGGCCTTCAGTGCCTTTACGCACAGATCCTTGGCGATGCCATCGGCACCGCCGATCGCCTCGACGACCAGGTCGACGTCCGGAAGGTCGACCAGGTCGAGCGCATCGTCGCACCAGATGGCGCGGCTGAGATCGACGCCACGGTCGCGCGTCCGGTCCCGCGCCGACACGGCCGCGATTTCCACCGTGCGCCCCGCCCGGGTTGCAATCAGATTGTGATGGCGGGTCAGCAGCGATGCGACGCCGCCGCCCACGGTGCCGAGGCCGGCGATACCTACTTTCAGCGAGTCGGGCATTGATGGATGCTCATTGGTTGTCACGTCGATCGGTCGCCCAGACAGAGACGACTCGGCTACTGGGCCGCTGCCGAGATGCTCTCTGCCTCGGATATCACTTCAGGATTGGCAAAGAACGCTTTGATATTTTTGGTTGCTTGTCGAATGCGCTGTCTGTTCTCGACCAAGCCTAGACGAACATGCCCGTCGCCGTATTCGCCAAACCCGATGCCGGGTGACACCGCGACCTTGGCATGCTTCAGCAGCAGCTTGGAGAACTCCAGCGAGCCCAGATCAGCGAAGGGTTTCGGGATCGGCGCCCAGGCAAACATGGTGGCCTCCGGGCTGGGCACGTCCCAGCCGGCTGCGGCCAGGCCGTCGATCAGCGTGTCTCGCCGCTCTCGATACAGCGTCCGGATGTCCGCCACGCAGTCCTGCGGGCCGTTCAAGGCCGCGGTTGCCGCCACCTGGATCGGCGTGAAGGCGCCATAGTCGAGATAGGACTTCACCCGCGCCAAGGCTGCACACAGCCGGGCATTGCCGGCGGCAAATCCGATGCGCCAGCCGGGCATGTTGTAGGACTTGCTCAGCGAGGTGAACTCCACCGCGATGTCCCGCGCATCGGGCACCTGCAGGATCGATGGTGGCGGATTGCCGTCGAAATAGATCTCCGAATAGGCCAGGTCGGACATGATGTAGATGCCGTTCTCGCGGCAATAGCCGACGACCCGGCGATAGAACTCAAGATCAACGGTTTCCGCCGTCGGGTTCGATGGATAGTTCAACACCAGTGCCGTCGGGCGCGGTACGCTGTGGCGCACCGACCGTTCCAAGAGTTCCAGGAAATCCCCACCCTGGCCGATTGGGATGCTGCGAACCGCGGCGCCCGCGATGATGAAGCCGAACATGTGGATCGGATAGCTGGGATTGGGCACCAGAATGATGTCGCCCGGGCTGGTGATGGCCTGGGCGAGGTTGGCCAGCCCTTCCTTCGAGCCCAGGGTGACCACCACCTCGCTCTCCGGGTCCAGCGCGACGCCGAAACGACGGTCATAGTAACCGGCCAGCGCGCGCCGCAGACCCGGAATGCCGCGCGAATTGGAATAGCGATGGGTGCGCGGATTCTGCACCGCCTCGATCAGCTTGTCGACGATATGGCGGGGCGTCGGCTGGTCCGGATTGCCCATGCCGAAATCGATGATGTCGTCTCCGGCCGCCCGCGCTGCCGCCTTCATGGCGTTAACCTCGGCGAAAACATAGGGCGGTAGGCGCTTGATTTTATGAAACTCTTGGTCGATCACCGACTTATCCAATCCCCCGTTGCGGCGACCAATGTCGCCGTAGGATCCGGGCTCTTCAGCTTACTGCAAGGTTATGTCGACGCGCCGGCTGCTGGGCAGATCCCGCTGCGTAACATCGGTCAGGGCGTTGGCGAAGACCGAGATTGCCGATGGGTCGGCACCGTAGCTGACCAGGGCGCGTGCAACGGCGTTGGCGCGATCGAGCGCAATGCCCAGGGCAACCGGCCGGTTCGTTTCGTTGGAGGCGTAGGCGAACCCGATCAGCCGAACGTCACCGCCGGTCTCGCGCTGCGCCAGGGCCACGGACTGCAAGGTGGCCAAGCCATCAAGGTTCAGCGCCGACGACCCCGCATCAAACGTAACGCTGGCGGTGCCGCCGACAGACGGGTCCAGCGAACCCAGGCGCGCGCGCGCAATCCGCATGATCGAACCGTCCGTCACGCTGGGCGGCGTCTCGCCCTGGTTTATGGCGTCGCGGTCGGCCTCCAGCTCCGCACGGATGGCCGCCGTCTCGTCCGCAGTCGGCAGGTTGCCCGGGTTGCCCGGCACGTCGGCCAGATTGGGATAGTCGGTCGGGCGCTCCGGCCGCGCGGCGGGATTGGGGACGACCCTGACGGTCTCAGCCACGTCAGTCTCCTCGACGGACTCCGGGGCCGGCTCTGGGGCCGGCTCTGGGGCCGGCGCTGGAACGGACGCTGGCGCGGGTTCGGGCGCGCTGACAATCGGTCGGTCGGGAACGGGCTGACGCACGATCGTCGGCGTGGCCGGCGCCTGTCGCGTCACCTCTGGCGGACGCGCCTCGAAGGGCGCTGCTGCCGCAGGTGACGTCACGACCGGCGTCACCGCCGACGGCGACACCACGGGCGGCGCGACCGTCGGCTCAGGCGTGACGGAGCGGGGTTGCGCCCTTGCGACCACCTCATCCGAGGGCTGAGCCACCTCGGCCGGCACGGCTGCCGCCGGCACAGGCACATCGCCAGTCGGGTCATTCGACGGCAGCGCCGCATAGCTTGGCAGACTGGAAGCAGAGACCGTCGGCACGCGGCCGACCGTGGGCTCCACATCGGCGGCATAGACGGTTTGGCTGCCCGGACCGGCACCTCCGCCCGCGCAGGCCGTCAGCATGGTAGCGCTTGCCAGCAGCACCACCACAGAGCCAACCCTGGAGGCCACCCGTCGGTCGGTTTTCCCGGAAACGACAGCAAAGACCTGATTCAAAACGCCAACTCTTGTCACGTGCCTAAGGCCCATACCCAAGCTTATCCGGGCCACCGCCAAACCAGAACCGCGGTGCCACTGTTGCGCAGGAAGGCATACGCTGCGACGCGCCCGGTGCCAAGAAACTCTTGCCCTGTTTGCATATCCAGCTCTGGTCCGCACCCAAGCCGTCGTGCCGCGCACGAAAGCCCCGGGCAAAGCCCCCGAAACCTAGGCAAAGCGCGCGGCGATCGTGTAATAAGGCGACTGATGCGTCCGCACCTGACCGCTATCTTTCGGCGGCAGATCGGCGAAATGGAGGCAATAGCAATGGCGACCAAGGAAACAGCCCCCGCCCGAAGTCGGCCAACGAAGAATGCCGAGACCAACGGCAAACCCGGCCCGAACGGTAGCAACGGCACGCGTCAACCGGATCTTGCCGCCATGGGCCGCGCCTGGAGTGATATCGCCGAACGCAGCCAAAAGCTGGTCGGCGAGTTTCTGCAACGCCAGGCGAGCACGTCGAACCAGGAGACGCCGAATCTCGACCCGCTGAACATCGGCAGCGCCTTCATGGAGATGACGGCGAAAATGATCGCCGATCCGGCCAAGCTGGCACAGGCGCAGATGGGACTGTGGCAGGACTATGTGACGCTGTGGCAGCGCACCGCCGTGCGCATGATGGGGGGCGAAGCGGACGCCGTCGTCAGCCCCGAGCGCGGGGACAGGCGCTTCAAGGACAGCGCCTGGGACGAAAACACGCTGTTCGACTTCATCAAGCAGTCCTACCTCTTGTCCGCGCGCTATGTGCAATCGGCGGTTCAAGAGGTCGACGGGTTGGACGCCAAGACCGCCCAGAAGGTCGACTTCTATACCAGACAGTTCGTCGACGCGATGGCGCCATCGAACTTCGTGATGACCAACCCCGAGGTTCTGCGCACGACCCTGGAAAGCGGCGGCGAAAACCTGATCAGCGGGCTGCAAAACCTTCTGTCGGACCTGGAAACCGGCAAGGGCGAACTTCAGATCTCGATGACCGACAAGACGGCGTTCGAGGTCGGCAAGAACATCGCCGTCTCGCCCGGCAAGGTGATCTATCAGAACGACCTTATGCAACTGATCCAATACGCCCCGGCAACCGAATCCGTCGCCCGGCGCCCGCTGCTGATCGTCCCGCCCTGGATCAACAAGTTCTACATCCTGGATCTGCAGCCGAAGAACAGCTTCATCAAATGGGCCGTCGAGCAGGGCCTGACCGTGTTCGTGATCTCCTGGGTCAACCCGGACGCAAAGCTGGCCGAAGTGGATTTCGATCACTACCGCAGCGACGGGCCGATGGCCGCCCTCGACGCCATCGAAAAGGCGACGGGCGAGCGGGACGTAAATGCCATCGGCTACTGCCTCGGCGGCACACTTCTGGCGGCGACACTGGCCGTGATGAAGGCGCACGGCGACGATCGGATCAAGAGCGCCACCTTCTTCACGACCATGGTGGATTTCGAGGAAGCGGGCGAGCTGAGCGTCTTCATCGACGAGGAGCAGATCGCCGCGTTGGAGGCGCGCATGGATCGCGAGGGCTACCTCGACGCCGCGTCCATGGCCAACACCTTCAACATGCTGCGCGCAAACGACCTGATCTGGTCGTTCGTGGTCAACAATTACCTTCTGGGCAAGGACCCCTTCCCGTTCGACCTGCTCTATTGGAACAGCGATTCGACCCGCCTGCCGGCCGCGATGCACAGCTTCTACCTGCGCAACATGTACCAGCAGAACCTGCTGGTCGAACCCGGCGGCATCAGCCTCGACGGCGTGCCGATCGACCTTCGGACCGTGGACGTGCCGTCCTTCATCCTGTCCACCAAGGAGGACCATATCGCGCCGTGGAAGGCCACCTACGCGGCAACCCAGCTTTACAGCGGCAAGGTCAAGTTCTGTCTCAGCGGTTCGGGGCACATCGCGGGCGTGATCAATCCGCCGGCCGCCGAAAAGTACGGCTATTGGACCAACACACGCAATCCGAAGGCACCGGATAGCTGGCTTAAGACCGCGACCCATCACGCCGGCTCGTGGTGGCCGGAATGGAAGAAGTGGCTCAGCCGCTTCTCAGGCGGCAAGGTGCCGGCCCGGACACCGGGCGACGGTGGGCTGAAGCCGCTGCAGGACGCGCCGGGCAGCTATGTGGCCAACCGGGTCGTGGACTGACCGCGGCACGCTTGGACAGTCGGCATGCCGACAGCGGCCAGGCCAACCGGGTTGGAAGCGAGCATGACGGGGTGACGCGCGACGTGGCGCGATCCATAAGTCGAGTTCCGACCGTTGCATTTGGGATGTTTGGCGTCTTGGTGCTTGCCGCTGCTTTCCTAAGCGCACACCTGGCGACCACACCCGCGAGGGGCATGCCAGGCTGCCCGGACATGTCCGGCCGCATAGACGTCTTTTCGCTGATGGCGCCGTCTCTTGGCCATTCCGCGAGAATCTCCGTTTACGTGCCGCCCGGCTACGATTGCGACCGCAGCCGGCGCTATCCCGTGTTCTATTTCAATGACGGCCAGCAAATCTTCGGCTGGCGGTCGCCCACGTCCGGGATCAGCCCGGAAGTCGCCGCACAGATCGTCGTACAGAGCGAGGGATACGGCAGCTGGCGCGTGGACGAACAGTTCGCACAGGCCGCTGCGGACGGCCTGCTGCCGCCGATGATCGCGGTCGGCATATCATCGGACAGCGGTCCACGCTCGCGCAATCTTGCGCCCGTGCCCTGGGCCGGATCGATCGAGGCAAGAGGCGTCCAGTACGGCGATTTCGTTGCCAGGGGCGTCGTTCCGGTCATCGACAGCCGCTATCGAACAAGGGCAGATCGAGCTTGCCGAGGCATTGCGGGCTCGTCACTCGGCGGCGCCAGCGCGCTCCAGATCGGTCTGGTGCACCCGCACGAGTTCAGCCTCGTGATCGCGCTCTCGCCCGTCATCGGCGATCCCGCCATCGCGGCCTATCTGGCCGAACGTTGGCGATCGCCTCACGTCGACCTGCCCACGTCAATTCTTGTCGATTTCGACGACGACCCCGTAGGCAACGCCGATCGGGTGTGGCTGTCAGATGTCCTCAGCACCATCAGCAGGACACCGCGCGCGCCGACGATTTGGCAAACGGCTGGCGGCAGCCACACGATCGAGTCTTGGGCCGAGCGCGTGATTCCGGCAGTGGAAAGCGTGCTCAGCGGGCGCTGCGGCGACTAAAGGTCGTTTAACGCCGCGCGATAGGCGAAATCGCCATAGCGCGTGATGCCTCGGGCGGCAAACGCGAAGATCCTGCCCTTGGCGTGGTGACGCCAGCGATGGCAAAGGCTGTCATCCTCCGACAGGTAGGTGCCCTCGCCTTCCAGATAGACCCGTTCGAAATAGCCGCGGATTGACTTGCCGGTGCGCGGATGCAGTACGTCGGGGATGGCCTCGTCCGCCGCGTCCAAGGTCTCGAAAACGTCGCGGCGCAGCAGCAGCAGGCCCGTGCCCACCCGTTCCGCCTCGACCACACGATGGCGAGCTGGCCGCGCGGGAGCACCGACGAAACCATTGGCGGCCGCCAAGGCGGCTTGCAATGGATCGGCCGCGCCGCTTGCCTCCGCCTCGCCATAGGCCTTGGCGAACATCGCGAGATCGAGCTGCCGCTGAGGACTGAACGCACCGACGAAGGGCTGTTCGACCGACAACATGTCGCCGATCACCTGCGGCTGGAATGCCATATGGTCGTCGACGAACAGCAGGTGCGAAAGATCGGTGTTGAGGAAATCCGCGACCAGGGCGTTCCTGGAGACCGGCAGTTCCGCATAAGACAGGCTTGAAAACGTGATCTTGATACCGTGCGCATCGAGAGCGTTGGTCATCCGCACGATGGAGTTGAGCGTTTCGACGCGCACCGAACCCGTCGCCGTCGGCATGGCGACAAAAAGCGATGTGGCTGGACTGTTCATCGGGGCCCCCTTGAACCTAGGGAGCTTGCACTGACGGCCCGGCGGCAGATTCTGGCAAATCCGCCAAAGCGGCCCGATAGGGAAAGCTGCCGTAATGGGTGATGCCCCGGCCGGCAAAGGCGAACACCTTGCCCTTGGCCTTGGTTCGCCAGCGATGGCAAAAGCTGTGGTCTTCCGACAGGTAGCCACCGCGCTTCATCAGATAGACCCGGTCGAAGTAGGCCTTGATCGGCTTGCCGCCGGCCACGCCGGGCACTGTCGGTATCGTGTCGTCGAGGCGGTCCAGCGTTTCGAAAACGTCGCGCCGCAGCAGCAGGATGCCGGCCCCAACCTGTTCCGCGGAGACGATGCGGGCATCGGTCGGCCGCAGCGGACGGCCGACAAAATCGGCAGACTGGGCCAGCGCGGTATGCAAAGGATCTTTCGAACCTGTGTTTGCGGCTTCGCTGTAGGCCTTGCCGAACCGATCGAGATCGAGCGCTCGTTTTGGACAGAACACACCGACAAAGGGCCGTTCGACGGCCAGCATGTCACCGATCACCTGCGGCTCGAAGCCCATGTCGTCGTCAATGAACAGGCAATGCGTCCGTCCGGAGGCCAGAAACTCCGCCACCAGCAGGTTTCGCGACGCCGCGATCTCGAGATGGGAGGTGCTGGCAAATGCGACCGAAACATCATGCGCCTGCAGCGCCTTGGTCATGCGCACGACCGAACTCACGGTCTCGACGCGGACATTGCCCGTGGCGGTTGGCATGGCCACGAACAGGCTGGCCTCAATCGGCTTGGCTTCAGCCGCTGTGTCCGTCGCTCGTGCCGCGGCGAGTGCGCTGTTTTGATCGCCTTGAGGCTCCACCTGCCCTGGCCCACAATCCGTTTCAGCGCCCAAAGGCTGCGCCGACAAGACGCTTCTATCTCTGAAAGATCGAAAAGGCACGCGCATTTGGTGCGTTTGGGTGAGATCCGCCCGCATGCCTCACGTGCAAAACCTCGAAAGTTTCGCGCATGACCTCAGAAAACGTGGCTAGCCTGGCACAAGGTCACGCGATACTGTCCACCGCACGTTGTATTGCATGGACTTGCGGAGAATATGAATGGCGGTCGCGTTCTTGAGGGGGGTTCGATCCCGCTGGCCAGCACTGTGTCTGATCGTCGGCGCCGGCCTCCTGGCCGCATGCGATTCCGAAAGCAATCAGCCGGCGGCCGCCGCGGAAGCCGCACCACCTCCGTCCGTCGTGGTCGAGCCCATCGCCTTTCAGGAGGTGGCCACCACGGGCCAGGTGATTGGCAGAACCGAGGCGTCGCAAAGGGTTGAGTATCGTGCCCGCGTGACCGGCTTCCTGGAAGAGCAGGCCTTCACCGAGGGCGCGCTGGTCAACGAAGGGGACCTGCTGTTCCGGATCGATGATGCGGAGTTTCAGGCCGCGCACGATGCCGCCACCGCGGACGTCCAGGGCATCCAGGCGACGTTGACGCAAGCCCAGGCCGAGCTACAGAGGACCGAGACCCTGTTCGAAGGCGGCAACATCGCCGAGTCGACGCTGGACGAACGGCGCGGAGATGTTGCCCGTGCGGAGGCGGCGCTGGCGGCCGCCCAGGCCGCGCTAGCCCGGGCCGAACTCGATCTCGGCTACACACAGATCCAGTCAGCGGTCGCCGGCCGTGTTGGCGAGAGCCAGGTCGATGTCGGCAATCTGATCGGGCCAGACAGCGGTGTGCTGGCCACGGTCGTCGCGCTGGACCCCATGTATGTCACCTTCTCGATCGCCGAGCGCGTTCTCCTGGCCGCACAGGCCGACGCCATGGAGGCCGGCGAGTTGAACCTGCCGACCGTCGAAATCGAACTGGCAGACGGGTCGGACTACCCAACCCTGGGCAGTATCGACTTCATCGACAATGAGGTCGATATCACGACAGGCACCCTGCGCATCCGCGCCGTGTTCGACAATCCGGACGGCCAGCTTCTGCCAGGGCAGTTCGTCGAAGTGATGCTGACCACCGCCGAAACCGAAAACGTCGCCTTGGTGCCGCAGTCCGCCGTTCAGCAAAACCAGTCCGGTTACTTCGTCCTGGTGGTCGACTCCGAAAACCGGGTTGAAGCACGGACGGTGACCACGGGCGCCCGGATAGACGGCGACTGGGTTATCGAGTCCGGCCTTGAGGAAGGCGAAACCATCGTCGTCGAAGGCGTGCAACGGGCACGACCCGGCGGCCAGGTGACACCCGTCGAACAGACGGGCGGCTAGCACCATGATCAGCGCCTTTTTTATCGATCGGCCGAAGTTCGCCTTCGTCATCTCGATCGTGATCGTGCTGGCCGGCTCGCTGTCGCTTGCCGTGCTGCCGATCGCGGAGTTCCCCGATATCACGCCGCCGCAGGTGCAGGTCACGGCCAGCTATCCGGGCGCCAGCGCGCAAGTGGTCGAAGAATCGGTCGCGGCGATCATCGAGGCGGAGGTCAACGGTGTTGAGGACATGATCTACATGTCTTCGTCCAGCACCAACAATGGCGACTACAGCCTGGCCGTCACCTTCGAGGTCGGGACGGATGCGGATCTGGCCCAGGTGAATGTGCAAAACCGCGTGTCGGCCGCCATGCCGCGCCTGCCCAGCGACGTTACCCGCGGCGGTGTCCTGGTCCGCAAGCAGTCGACCGCGATGCTGATGATCCTGTCGCTCTATTCCCCGGACGACAGCTATGACCAGCTGTTCTTGAGCAACTACGCGGACATCAATCTGCGCGACACGCTGGCCCGCGTGCCCGGCGTGGCCTTGGTCGAGAATCTCGGCGCGCGCGACTACGGCATGCGCATCTGGCTGGAACCGGACCGGCTGGCCACCTTGGAGCTGACCCCGAGTGACGTCATCGCGGCGATCAGGGATCAGAACCTGCAAGCCTCGGCGGGCGCGGTCGGCGAGGAACCGGCGCCTGCCGGCCAACAGCTGACCTATACGATCTCGTCCGAAGGGCGCCTGGTCGAACCGCAGGAATTTGCCGACATCGTGCTGCGCGCGCGCAATGACGGCACGAGCGTCACGATCGGCGATGTCGCCCGGGTCGAGCTCGGCTCGCAATCCTATGGCTGGAACGCCGGGCTGAATGGCGGCGATGCGGCCCTTTTGGCCGTCTATCAGTTGCCGGGCGCAAACGCGCTGGCCGTCGCCGACGCGGTGCGATCGGAGGCCGAACGCCTGTCGCAACGGTTCCCGACCGGCGTCGACTACACGGTTCCCTATGACACGACCGTCTATGTCCGCACATCCATTGGCGGCGTGGTCGAGACACTGTTTGTCGCTGTGGTCCTGGTTGTGCTGGTCGTCTTCATTTTCCTGCAAGACCTTCGCTCCACGCTGGTGCCCGCGATTACGATCCCGGTGTCGCTGATCGGTACGTTTGCCGCCATGCTGGTGTTTGGCTTGACCATCAACACGGTCACGCTGTTTGCGCTGATCCTGGCGATCGGCGTGGTCGTCGACGATGCCATCGTGGTCGTGGAGAATGTCCAACGCCTGCTGGCCGAAGGCCGCGATCCCCGCCAGGCGACCCGCGACGCGATGAAGGAGGTGGCACCGCCAATCGTCGCAACGACGCTTGTCTTGCTCGCGGTGTTCATCCCCATCGGCTTCGTGCCCGGCCTGACCGGCCAGTTCTATCAGCAGTTTGCGATCACGATCTGCGTCGCCGTCATCATCTCCTCGATCAACGCGCTGACGCTCAGCCCCGCGCTCTGCGCCAGCTTCCTTCGGCCACCCAAGCAGAACCGGCGCGGTCCGCTCGCCTGGTTCGAAGGGTTGCTGAAGGTGCTGACGCGCGGCTATTCGGCCACCGTCGGTTTCCTCGTACGCCGCGTCTTCATCGTCATCATCGTCTTTGCGGCCCTGATGGTCGTGGCCTGGCAGGCCTTCACGACCTTGCCGACCGGCTTTCTGCCGCCCGAGGATCGCGGCGCGTTCTTCGTCGATGTCAGCTTGCCGGAAGGCGCCACGCTCAGCCGAACGGAGCTTGTCGTCGCCGAGGTCGAACAGATGCTCGAGCAGACGCCCGGCGTCTCGGACGTGGTCACCGTCAGTGGCTTCAGCATCTTGGGTGGCGGCCAGTCGGCCAATGCCGGCCTGGTGATCGGTATCCTCGAGCCCTGGTCGGAACGCGAGGACCCGTCGCTGTCCTCGACCGCGATCGTCAATGGGCTGCGGGGTCAGCTCGCCTCCGTTCTCGGCGCCAACATCGTGCCGTTCGAGCCACCGCCCATCTCGGGCCTTGGCACCACCAGCGGGTTCGAATTCATTCTGCAAGACGCGGAGGGCCGATCGCCGGCGGAACTGGTCTCGGCGCTCAACGGTCTGATCTTCGAAGCCAATGGCGATGACGTGCTTCAGGGCGTCTTCAGCACGTATCAGGCGAACTCGCCCCAGCTCATGGTAACCGTCGACCGACAGCGGGCAACGGCGCAGGGCGTGCCACTCGCCAACATATACGAGACCCTGCAGGCGACGATGGGGGCGTATTACGTGAACGACGTCACCCTGTTCGGGCGCCCCTACCGCGTCATGGTCCAGGCCGATGCCGAGTTCCGCGCCGTGCCGGACGACATTCTGGCGCTTTACGTCCGCAACCAGGACGGCGCGATGATACCGCTCGGCTCTCTGGTCGAGGTCACGCCGATTGTCGATGCGGATTCTATCGAGCGTTACAATCTGTTCCGGTCGGCGACCGTCAATGGCAGCCAGGCGCCGGGTTACAGCTCAGGCCAAGCGATCCAGGCCATGGAACGGACCGCCGACACCACGCTGCCCGCCGGTTATGTCTACGAATGGTCGGGTCTCACGCGCCAGGAAATCGCGGCGGGCGCGGCCGGTTCGCTGGTCATGCTGCTCTCCGTGGTCTTCGCCTATCTGTTCCTCGTCGCGCAGTACGAGAGCTGGACCATCCCCTTTGCCGTGATCCTGTCGGTGCCGATCGCCGTGCTGGGCGCGATTCTGGCGCTGACCGCGACCGGCATCAGCCTGGATATCTATGCCCAGGTAGGGCTGGTGCTGTTGATAGGCCTGGCCAGCAAGAACGCCATTCTGATCGTGGAGTTCGCCAAGGCCCTGCGCGAGGAAGGCAAGTCGATCGTCGAGGCGGCGCAAGAGGCCGCACGCTTGCGTTTTCGCGCGGTCTTGATGACGGCGATCTCGTTCATCCTGGGCGTGGTGCCGCTGGTGATCGCGACCGGTGCCGGGGCCGGCGGTCAGCGCTCGCTGGGCACAACCGTGCTTGGCGGCATGGTGTTCTCGGTCGTCATCGCAACCTTCCTGATCCCCAGCCTCTATGTGATCCTGCAGTCGGTTCGCGAATGGGTCAAACGGCCACGGCGTCGGCAAACGGCGGCCGCAGATGGCGCCGACGCTTAGCGGTCGGTCGCTCCAATAGGTCAGGCGGCCGGCACAGCCTCGGCAAAAAGGCGTCGCCTGCGCGAGTACTCGTGGAACACAGCCATGGCGCCAATGACGAGGGCCGCGAGGGCAAGCACCTCTCCAACCCATGGCAGGTGCCGATAGTTGATGCCGTAATAGAGGGCCGACGAGGCGATCCAGGCGCCGGCAGCGCTTCCGAGATGGAACGATCCCTGGTTCAAGGTCGACAGCAGATGGGACGCGCCGCCAGCCGACCTGATCGCCCAGTACTGCATGGCCGGCACCAGCGCAAAAACGAAAAAACCCCAAACGATCAACGCGCAGACGGCAAGATAGATGTCCGCCATCACGATCGCAATGACCGCGAGCAGAACCGCGACGGCGGCAATCATGCCGACGATCGACGGCAGCAGGCGCCAGTCGGCGAGGCGCCCGCCAATGAAGTTTCCAATCGTCATGCCGATGCCGAAGATGAAGAGAAACAACACGACTGTGTGCTCAGTCGCGCCAGCCACGTCCTGCAAGATTGGCGCGATGAACGTAAAAACCGTGAACAGGCTTGCCCAAACCAGCGCGGTCACGACCAGGGCAAAGATCACCTGGCGGTTGCGAAGGGTACGAAACTCGGCGCGGAAATCCGCACGATGGACCGGCAGATCGGCCGGCAGCCAAAAGACGATCGCGACCAGGGAAACAACCCCCAGCGTCGCGACCATCCAGAACGCTGCTTGCCAGCCAAACGCGCTGCCGGCCGCCGCGCCCAGGGGGACGCCGGCGATGGTGGCGATCGTGGCACCGGAAAACACAATCGCGACGGCCCGTGCACGTTTGTCCGCCGGGACGATGTCGGCAGCCATAACCGCAGCCGACCCGAACAGAGCCGCGTGCGACAGCGCCGTCATGAATCGTGCCACCAGCAGGACCGTGTAGCTGGGCGCCAGCGCGCATACCACGTTTCCCGCCGCAAAGGCCGCCATAAGGCCCAGAACCATGGGCCGACGTGGCAGACCATTGGTGATGAGGGCAACCACCGGCGCGAACATGATGACCCCCAATGCGTAACCGGTCACCAGCAAGCCTGCTTCGGGAATGCTGACGTCGAGCGAGGCGGACAGTTCCGGCAGCAGGCCGACCAGCATCAACTCCGACGTCGCGATTGAAAAAGTGCAAAGCGTCAGCGACACCAGCGGCAGCACGGAGGGTTTGGACATCGGGCTCTCCTAGCTAAAGGCCAGTATGGCGTGACTTCCACTAGAGAGACAAGGCGAGTTGAATAACTAGCGCGTTGGTAATGTCGACGAAGAAAGCGGAGACCAGGGGCAGGATGATAAAGGCCATCGGCGCCGGGCCGTGGGCCTTGGTCACGGCCGTCATGTTGGCGATCGCCGTCGGCGTCGCGCCCATGGCGAAGCCCCCGAAACCGGCGCTGAGCACGGCGGCCTGATAGTCCCGTCCCATCAGCGGGAATAGCACCAGCAGAATGAAGACCACGGCCACGATCGTCTGCAGGGCCAAGATGCCCAGCAGCGGGCCGGCCAGTTCCGCAATGGTCCAAAGCTGCATGCCCATCAAGCTCATGGTCAAGAACAGGCCGAGCGAGAAATCCGACACCAGGGCGAGCGCCCGCGTACGCGCCGGCAAGCGGATTCTGGGAAACACGATCGGAACGGTATTGGACAGGACAATGGCCGCCAGCAGGCAGGTCACGAATAGCGGCAGCCTCAGCCCGATCTGCTGCACCGCCTCATTCAGGATGTAGCCGATGATGATCGCGACATGCAGCGTCAGCAGCACCGACATGATGCTGATATGGTTGATCTTCTCCGTCGGCGCCTTCTCGTAGGCCACGCCGACCACGGTCGGGTCTTCTTCCGCGCCGGAAAGCTGATACTGGTTCAGCAGGAACCGGGCGATCGGCCCGCCGATCAGGCTGGCGATGACCAGGCCGAGCGTGGCGGCGGCAACGCCGATTTCCAACGCATTGGGAACGCCATGGTTTTCAGCGATCTCGGGCGCCCAGGCGATCGCTGTACCATGGCCACCGATCAGCGAGGCCGAACCCGCCAGGACGCCCACCGCCGTCGGCTGGCCGAACAGCAGCGCCCCGCCGATGCCCACGACGTCTTGAACGACGATGAACCCCAGCGTCAGCCCCAACAGAATCAGCAGCGGCCGCCCGCCCGCGATCAGATCGGAAATACGAGCGTTGATGCCGATGGCCGTGAAGAAATAGATCAACAGCCGGTCGCGGGTGTCCATCTCGAACGAAACCGCCATTCCGGTCGTCAGATAGAACGCCAGAACCAGCAGGCTGGCGAGTAGCCCCCCCGTTACCGGCTCCGGGATGTTGAACGCGCGCAGGAACTCGATGCGCTGGTTCAGGCTCATGCCGATCAGGAAAACGATGATGCCGATCGTATAGGCCAGAAAGCTGGGGACAAAGACATGTCCCGCTTCAACGACGACATCAGCCGGCATCATGTGACTGATCGCTTAGGGCCTGAGAGATGACTGGCCGCTACGCGCCCAGATAGTCGCGCGCCAGCTTCGCATAATGCCTGGCGGACCAGACAAAGCGCTCGCGCTCGTCGCGGCCTAAATCGCGCATATACCGCGCCGGCGATCCGGCCCAAAGCTGGCCGGAAAGCACGCGCTTTCCCGGCGTCACGAGCGCGCCGGCCGCGACCATGGCGCCGCTTTCCACGATCGCGCCGTCCATCACGCAGGCCTTCATGCCCACGAAGCTGTCATCCTCCAGCGTGCAGTCGTGCAACAGCGCCATGTGGCCGACCGTAACGCGGTCGCCGACATGGGTCCCCTGCCCGTCATGATTGCAGTGGATAACTGTGCCGTCCTGGATGTTGGTCTGCGCGCCGATGCGGATGACGTTGACATCACCGCGCAGAACGCAGCCGAACCAGATGCCGCTCTCAGGCCCGATGATCACATCGCCAATCACGCTTGCCGTGGGCGCCACGAACGCCGAAGGATCGATCGTCGGTAAAACGCCCTTATAGGCCAGCCCCTGGGCGGGTTCGGCCAAGATCTGCTCAGCCAACGGAGAAGCCAGCCGAAGCAGGGCAGCGGATGTAGGTCCAACTGTTGGCATAGTCCGGCTTGCCGCTGGCGTCGTAGAGAATGTAGTCGACGATTTCGGCGCTGTAGAAAGAGAGCTCACCATCCTCCGGATCGTTGATCGGGCCGAGCTCCGAATCTAGCAGGTACTCGCAAGAGACCTCATTGCCGAAAGCGACGCAGTACCCCGCATAGACGGCGGATACGACCCCGCGACTGTCCATCTCAAAGCCGATGAAACCGCCATCTGGCGTGTAGCTGTCCCAGCTACTCATGCAGAAATCGTTCAACTCGCCGGGACCGGCTGCGCGTGTCCCATAGTCGAAATAGGTCCACCGTCCCGTCAACGGGAACTCCGTTTTTGCCTCGGCGGCGCTCATCACGCCGCCTCCGGTAACCGCGACCAATGCCGCAACAATCAACGTCCGCAAAGCCATCCCCTAACTCCCCTAATTGGCTAAACTAAAGTCTGCCGTAAGGTGGTCCAGCGCACAAGCGCCGGCCCGGTAGGGTGACGCAAGAAACTGGGTGAACGGAACCATGTCCGCCTATCACGAACCGCTGTTCGAAGCCGCGGCACGCGACAATACCGAACGCGTGCTGGCCCTGCTGCCCGCGGAGGTCAGCGCGTCGGACCTACGCAATCGCGACGGCACGAGCCTGATTCTGCAGTGTCTCTACAACCGCGCCGAAACGACGCTCGCACAGTTGCTGGCCCTGTTTCCCGAAGGGCCTTTCCATGAGGCCGCGGCACTTGGCAATGCCGACCGGGTCGGCGCGCTGATCACTGCAAACCGCGACATCGTCAACCTGCTGTCCCCCGACGGCTGGACCGCGCTGCATCTGGCGGCCTTTTTCGGCCATCGCCGCACCGTGGGCATCCTGCTGGATGGCGGCGCGGACCCACACCTGCTCAGCCGCGCCTTCGAGGTCAACATCCCGCTGCAGGCCGCCTGTGCCGCCGGCGCCACCGATGCCGCGCTGGCCTTGGTGTCGGCAACGACCCTGATCGACGAAACCGGCCCCAGCGGCACGACCGCCCTGATGAGCGCTGCCCATAACGGCATGGCCGATGTGGTCGACGCGCTCTTGGCCAAGGGCGCCGATATGAGCCGTCGCGATACCGCCGGAAAATCGGCCCTGGATTATGCCTCGGAGGCGGGACATCACGACCTCTCCGATCGCCTGCGCAGCCGCTAATGCAAAACGGGGCGCCCGCTGGACGCCCCGCCGGGTAACCCGAAGCTGGCCCCCGTTACCGCTTTGAGAACTGGAAGCTGCGGCGAGCCTTGGCCTTGCCGTACTTCTTACGCTCGACCGTACGGCTGTCACGGGTGATGAAGCCGCCCCGTTTCAGGATCGAGCGCAGGCCCGGCTCGTACAGGACCAGCGCGCGGCTGATGCCGTGCCGGACGGCGCCGGCCTGGCCCGAGAGACCGCCGCCGGTGACCGAGCAGTCGACGTCGAACTGGTTAAGACGCTCAGTGACCAGAAAGGGCTGCTGGATCAGCATGCGCAGCACCGGGCGCGCGAAATAGATCTCCTGGTCGCGGCCATTGACCGTGACACGGCCGCTGCCCGGCTTGATCCAGACGCGGGCCACCGCGTCCTTTCGCTTGCCGGTGGCGTAGGACCGGCCCTGGGCGTCGCGCTTCGGTTCCGGCAGCTCGGCGGCCGCCTCCGGCTCAACGCCCGTGCCCTGGCCGAGATCCTTCAGATCCGTCAGTGTTTGTGCTTCGGCCATCACTTACCTCTTGTTCTTCGGGTTCATCGCCGCGACGTCCAGCACCTCGGGCTGCTGGGCCTCGTGCGGATGGTCAGCGCCGGCATAAACGCGCAGCTTGCGCATCACTTCACGGCCCAAGGGACCGCGCGGGATCATCCGTTCGACGGCCTTCTCGACCACGCGCTCAGGGTGCTTGCCGGCCAGGATCTCGCCCTTCGACCGGCCCTTGATGCCGCCGGGATAGCCGGTATGCCAATAGAAGATGTCCTGTTCGGCCTTGCGGCCGGTCAGGCGCACCTTGTCGGCGTTGATGACGATGACGTTGTCGCCGGTATCGATGTTCGGGGTGTACATTGCCTTGTGCTTGCCGCGCAGGCGGTTGGCGACGATGCTGGCCAGGCGGCCCAGCACGACCCCCTCGGCATCGACCAGCAGCCATTTGCGCTCCACGTCGGAGGGCTTGGCGGAGTAGGTCTTCATGGCCTCGACTTCTCGCTTTTCTTTGGTCTCAAGTCCGCCGCGCCAACGCGGCCGGTCAAAACAGATCGCCCCGCCGCGGTCGCGACGGGACGAAGCGGCGGGTATGTATTACGCCCACGGCGTTTCGTCAAGCAGAAAGGCCGAAAAACCTATAAATTCTAATGCGCTATCAATACGGTATTATGATACCTCATCTGGCGGTATCGAGTACGTGCCGGTGACATGGGCGATCGGATCCGGTTCGCCGATCGAGTAGAGATGGATCTCGCCGTAAGCCAAACGCTTGCCCAGCTTCAACAGTTTGGCGTCGGCCGCGAGGTCGGTCAGCGCCGGGCGGCGGAGAAAGTTGATGGTCATGCTGATCGTGACCGCCAGTTCGACGCGCCCGATGCGGCTCAGCACGGCGCCATACAGGGCCAGATCCGCCAACGCAAACAAGGTCGGGCCGGAGACCGTGCCGCCGGGCCGGCCATGGCGATGATCGATCGGCATCACCAACCGGATAGCACCCGGTTGCCATTGGTCGATCCGTAGTCCGGCGTCGGCCGTTTGCGGCAACCCCTCCTCCACCAGCGCAATGAACTCGTCGGGCGTCACGCTCATTTCACAGTCTCTTTGTGTCGTTTGCACATTCAATGCACCGAATTTTGTTGAAATTCGACACTGGTTCGGATGTGTTACCCGCCGCATTACGAGGCTGCTAGACTGGATCAGTTGCCGATCGATGCCCAGCTATAGGCCATCGACCATAGGGACATACAAGGAAAGGTGCCATGACCCAGGCACAAGCCGTGTTGCCAACGGAGACAGAGGAACTGGTCCTGCGCGCCGATGTCGAGGGCATCGCGACCTTGACGTTGAACCGGCCAGCCGCGCGCAACGCCCTGTCGATGGGCTTGATGGCGGAGCTTGACGGTGTCCTGCAGGCCATCGCCGAGGATCGCACGGTCAAGGTGGTCGTTTTGGCCGCCGCCGGACCCGCCTTTTGCGCCGGCCATGATCTGAAAGAAATTCGCAGCCAGCCGCGCGAAGAGGTCTATGCCGCACTGTTCGAGCAATGCTCGATCCTGATGAAACGCATCGTACGCCTGCCCCAGCCAATCATTGCTCAGGTGCACGCCACGGCAACGGCGGCCGGCTGTCAGCTTGTCGCCAGCTGCGATCTGGCCGTGGCGGCGGAGACGGCGCGTTTCGCCACGCCTGGCGTGAATATTGGGCTGTTTTGCTCCACACCGATGGTGGCGCTCAGCCGCAACGTCGCACGCAAGCACGCCATGGAGATGCTGCTGACCGGCGACATGATCGACGCGGAAGACGCCCGCCGGATCGGCCTGATCAACCGGATCGCCCCGGCGGACCGGCTGGCCGACGAAACCCTGGCTTTGGCCCGGCAGATCGCGTCCAAATCTCCGCTCAGCGTCGGCATCGGCAAGGAGGCGTTCTACCGCCAGGCGGAAATGGATCTGGACGACGCCTATGCCTATGCCAGCGCGGTGATGACCCGCAACATGCTCGCCGACGACGCGGCGGAGGGCATTGACGCCTTTTTGACAAAACGGACGCCAGTTTGGCGCGGAACCTGAGCGGTCCCTGAATGAACCACGACAGTTACCCGGACGCCTACGTCAAGGCGATCCTGGACACGACCAGGACCATTGCCATGGTCGGCGCCAGCGCCAACTGGAATCGGCCCAGCTACTTCGCCATGAAGTATCTGCAAGGCAAGGGCTACCGGGTGTTGCCGGTCAACCCTCGCGCCGCCGGCCAAACCATCCTGGGCGAGACTTGCGTCGCCAACCTGAACGAGTTGGCCGAGCGGGTCGACATGGTCGACATCTTCCGCAATTCCGACGCGGCCGGCGCGATCGTCGACGAGGCTCTTGCGATGTCGCCACGCCCGCGCACGATCTGGATGCAGCTTGGCGTGCGCAACGACGCGGCCGCGCAGCATGCCGAACGCGAAGGGCTGCAGGTCGTGATGAACCGCTGCCCGAAAATCGAATACGCCCGGCTTAACGGGGAGCTGGGCTGGCAAGGCCTGAACTCCCGTGTCATCAGTTCAAAAAGAAGGAAACTCGCCTCATGACCGACCAGTCGAAAGGACCCGGTTTCAACACGCTGGCGATCCATGCCGGCGCCGCGCCCGACCCGGCGACCGGCGCCCGCCAGACACCGATCTATCAGACCACGTCGTTCGTCTTTGACGATGTCGACGACGCCGCTTCGCTGTTCAACCTGCAAAAGGTCGGCTTCATCTATTCGCGCCTGACCAATCCGACCGTATCGGTGTTGGAGGAACGCATGGCCGCGCTGGAAGGCGGCGTCGGCGCGACGGCGACGTCGTCCGGGCACGCCGCGCAGTTGCTGGCGCTGTTCCCCTTTATGGAACCGGGTGCGGAGATCGTTGCCGCCGAGAAGCTTTATGGCGGGTCCATCAACCAGCTCGGCAACAGCTTCCCGCGCGCCTTCGGCTGGAATACCAAATTCGTCGATGCCGACGACCCCGAGAACTTCCGCAAGGCCGTCACCGACAACACGCGCGCCTTCTTCATCGAGAGCCTGGCCAACCCGGGCGGTGTCGTCTCGGACATCGCCGCGATCGCCAAGACCGCCCATGAGGTTGGCGTGCCGCTGATCGTCGATAACACGCTGGCCACCCCCTATCTCTGCCAGCCGCTGGCCCATGGCGCCGACATCGTCGTGCATTCCACGACCAAATTCCTAAGCGGCAACGGCACCTCGATCGGCGGCGTGGTGGTCGACGGCGGTAAGTTCGACTGGAGCCAGTCGGATAAATTCAGCGGCCTGACGGCCGAGGATCCGGGCTATCACGGGCTGAAGTTCACCGAGACATTCGGCGAGCTCGGCTACACCATCCACGGCCACGCGGTCGGCCTGCGCGACCTTGGCGTGAACCAGCAGCCACAGAACGCCTTCCTGACCCTGCTGGGCATCGAGACGCTGGCCCTGCGCATGGAACGCCATTGCAGCAACGCGCTGGCCGTGGCGTCGTATCTGGAGAGGCATCCGGGCGTTGATTGGGTCGCCTATGCCGGCCTCGACGACTCGCCCTACAAGGCGCTTGCCGACAGATACCTGCCGAACGGCGCCGGCGCGGTGATGACCTTCGGCCTAAAGGGCGGCTATGACGCCGGCGTCAAGCTGGTTGAAAACGTCGAGCTGTTCAGCCATCTGGCCAATATCGGCGACGCGCGGTCGCTGATCATCCACCCGGCCTCGACAACCCACCGGCAACTGTCGGACGAGGCGCGGAAGGTCGCCGGTGCCGGGCCCGACGTGGTGCGCTTGTCGATTGGGCTTGAGGCCGTCGACGACATCATCGCCGACCTGGATCAGGGGCTGGCCAAGACCGTGCCGGCAGCGGCAGCGGAGTAACGAGCCAGCAGGGGCCGCCTTTGCCGCGGCCCCTGCCCCTTTCTATTCGGCGGGCACCGCCACGGTTGTCGCACCCCTTGCGGACTTGCGGTCGTTCGGCAGGAAGATGCCAGCGATGACGGCCACGGCGCCGAGACCCGCCAGTATCCACAACAGCAGCACAAAGCCAGCCGGCTCCCCCGACGACCAGCCGACAAGCTGCACGGCCAGCGGGGCGATGCCGAACGAGAGCACGAATTTGGCCCCGTATGCCAGACCGCGCCGGCCGGCGGGCGTGTAACGCGCCAGCATCAGGTTCTCCGCCGGAATGACGAAGCTGGAGATCACCACATAGACCGTTGCCGCAATCAAGAGCGGCGCGCTGAACAGATAGGCGACCAAAAGCAGGACCGGAACCTGCATGGAAATGCCGACGACGTAGATCAGCTTGATCGAGTGGCGATCGACCATGATGCCGCCGACGATCTGGGCCAGGGCGCCGGTGAGAAACACCACCGTGACCAAGGCGCCGACCCCGAGGATCGAGTTGCCGACCAGCGCGGTCATGCGCTGTTCGAACAGCTCCGGCATCGACGTCACCATGCTGTGGAAGATCAGGGCGGCGATGGCCATGGTGACGGTCAGAAAGATGAACGCCCGGTACATGTCGCCGCGGCTTTCCTTCCGCATAGGCGCCAGATGGCTGTCACCATCGACCACCTTGCCGGTGCTGCGGTAGTAGAACAGCGCGGCGGCAAGACCCAGGCTAACAAGCCCGGGCGCAATAAACGCTGCGCGCCAGCTCACCAAGGCCATCAGGCCGCCGGCGATCAGAGCGGCCGACGCAACACCAACCCCGCCGAAAACCCCGAGTATCCCAAGGGCCCGGCCCGGGTTGGGCATGGTGCGCACCAGCCAGGACATGCCGACGGGATGATAGATCGAGGCCCCGAGGCCGAGCACGACCAGGCCGATCCAAAGCGCGGTCGTGTCGTCGGCCAGACCCGCCGCGATGCCGCCAACGCCCGTGACGGCGAAAAACACCACCATCATGCCGCTTTCGGACCATCGATCACCCAGCCAGCCGGCCAAGGGCGCGCCCAGCCCGACGAGCAAAGCGCCAACGGTCCACAGCCGGATCAGCGTGTCGTAGTCCAAACCCCAGGCCTGCTGCAGACCGATCACGATCGTGAAATAGAGCGCCGTCATCACATGCATGGTCGAATGACCGATGCAACTGAAGGCGAGAGCAAGCCGCGCGGAAGATCGGGCCATGGAGGTTCTTTGCGCCTGGGATATGCGTTTGCATGAGATGCTAAACTGAATCGCGAGATAAGCCAGCATTCCCACCTCATGCCTCCCATGCGACGGCTTGTGACTTCATGTTATTGTTTAAGTAAGAGGCAGCCTCTAATTCCTTGGCAACACTTGTAATTTCGCCTAGGTTTAGCCTGCCTTCTTAAGTTGGACGATGGCTGAGGAGCGACATGATGGGCACTGTCAGCCCCCTACCCTTGAGCGCCGAAGCGGTCGCACGCGTTGAGCGTGTGCACAATCGGCCGGTCGGTCCGTCACCAGCACAGTTGACCTGGCTCAGCCGTGGGCTTGACCAGCCCGGCGGCAAACTGCCCTTGTTTGATTGGCAGGGTCAGAAGATCGACACCGGCCTGGTGCGCGACTGCATCAAGGCCGGCTGGGCCGAAAGGTGGTTCCACAATCCGCTCAAGCCGGACTGGCAGGTCTGCCGGCTGACCTCAAAAGGCCGCAGCGTCGCCGCCGCCGCACGGTAAGATCGGTGCACCACCGACCGCCGGCCCATACGGCGCTGGCGACCGAGCGGCCGCCTGATCCTACCCGCGAGGCCCCTGATGATCCTGAACGCACGACAGCGCGCCCTGTGCGAGAACCACGATTTCGACTTCACCGATCTCAGCGCGGTTATCCTGAACTGCACGCTGAAACCGTCGGGCTCGGTCTCCAACACCGAGGGCCTGTTGCAGGTTCCCAAGGCGATCATGGAGGCCAATGGCGTCTCGGTCGAGATGCTGCGCCCGGTCGATTACGACATTCCGCCTGGCGTCTATCCCGACATGACCGAGCACGGCTTCGACAATGATGACTGGCCCCAGATTCAGGAAAAGGTCATGGCGGCCGAGATCCTGATCATCGGCACGCCGATCTGGCTGGGCGAGGAAAGCTCCGTCTGCCGGCAAGCGATCGAGCGTCTGTACGGCCAAAGCGGCGTGTTGAACGACAAGGGCCAGTACCTCTATTACGGCCGGGTCGGCGGCTGCGTCGTTACCGGCAACGAGGACGGCGTGAAGCATTGCGCCATGTCGGTGCTCTATGCACTCGGGCATCTCGGCTACACCATTCCGCCGCAGGCGGACGCCGGCTGGATCGGCGAGGCCGGCCCCGGCCCATCCTATCTGGACGAGGGTTCCGGCGGGCCGGACAACGACTTCACCCAGCGCAACACCACCTTCATGACCTGGAACCTGATGCACATGGCCGCGATGCTGAAACGCAATGGCGGCATCCCCGCACACGGCAATCAACGCTCCGAATGGGACGCCGGCTGCCGCTTCGATCATCCCAATCCGGACTATCGTTGATCGGGAAGGGCTTGAGGGCGCCTTGCCAGGGTGCATAGAACGTTCAAAGCATACTTCTAGCGTGGCTTAGCGATCGCCGTCAGCGACCAGGGTGGTATCGGAGCCGATATTTCACAGTCGGTGGAGCCCGGCCTGGTGATACGGGATGGCGATGCGCTGTCCGAGCATCAACGCAAGGCGGCGGTCGACGAATGTCGGTTGATCACGGGCGAAGGCGTGTGCGCAGCTAGACAGTTGGGCTCGCCCGCCTAGATCTGTCGCATCGCGTTGAACACGGCCGAGGCCAGATCGCGGATCCAGGCTGCAGGGATTGCCATGAACCATGCCAAACGCCCCAACAGGCTTGGAGCACAGAGCTTGCCTCTTCCGCCAACGCTATTGCTGTTCGTTTTGGTGTTCGTGGTCGCCCTTACGTCCGCCGGCCACTCGACCGCCACTGAACCCTTTCAGGTAACGAGGTATCATCAACCTGGCGACGGATCTGTGAACACGTTCATCCTGGAGTCCGCCACCGACGTGGTTGTCATCGATACCCAAAGAACCCTTTCGGCCGGCGGCGAAGTTGCCGCCGAAGTGGCGCGGATCGGCAAGCCTCTTCAGGCAATTCTGATCACCCACCCGCACCCGGATCACGTCAACGGTCTCGCCGCTCTGCTGGATGCCTATCCGGGGACCCCGGTCTACGCTTCGGTCGAGGCGCGCGATGAAATGCGCACCGACGGCCAAGGGTACTTCGCGATGTCACGGCAGTTGCTCGGCGACGACGCTTCGGCATCCGTCGCGCTGCCAACGAAGATCTTTGAAGATGGCGACACCCTTGAGTTCGGCGACATCGCTCTCGTCGTGGACGAAATCGGGCCCGGCGAGTCCGTCCACATGGCGATGTTCTATGCGCCCGACCTGAACGTTCTGTTTACCGGTGATCTGATCGACAACGAGATGATCGGTTTCGCCCTTGAAGGACGCACATCGGAATGGCTGGAGCAGTTGGCTGCCGTCGCGCGCGACTATGGTGATAGGCAGCCGCTTGTCTATCCCGGCCATGGTGACGTTGGCACGTTTGAGGAACTACTGGACGCGCAAACGGCTTGGTTGACGGACCTTCGCAGGCTTGTCGGAGAAAATCTGGACGACGGCGCTCTGACCGACGACGAGGTTGCCGAGATTCTTGTCAGTTTCACCGAACTCCATCCGGCTCAGTTGCCGGTCGCACCTATCCCGGGGCTTATGGAACTGAATGTCCGAGCGGTGGCTGAGGAACTGCGGGCTGAGTAGGCGTCGACCGCATGTCAAAGAGAGCGGCGCCAGCCTCGGCAAACCGATCAAAGAGAAGGAAGCGACGGAGTGAAGATACTAGCCCTTTGGCATGTCCGACCGGACGCCGACATGAAGGAAGTCGAAGCGTTGCTGCTCGAAGAAGAGCGGTTTGCCTGGCGGTCCTATCTGGCCGGCACGCTGCGAGAACACTATGAGAGCGACATGCCGACGCCCGCGATCTCCGTTATCGAGGCCGAAAGTGTCGAAGCGGCGCGCAGGGACTTCGCCGACCTGCCCCTGATGAAAGCCGGCCATTTGACCGTCGACTTGCTGCCGTTGCGCCCCTTCAAGAACTGGGATGTCCTGTTTCGGGACGAGGAGCGAGTTCCCTCGCCATCGGACTAGGTCTGGGCCTCGGTCTCCGCCTGCCCTCGCTGCAGCTTCTTCTCGTCGATCGCCAAAACCACACCGATGCCGATGACCGCCGCGGCCAATGCCAGCCAGTAAGCCTGGCTCATGCCGGAGGTGAACGCGTCGTTCCAGACGGTTCGGATCGTCTCGGCCTGCTGCGTGCTGTAATTTGCCAGAATAGATTGCGCGGCGCTGGCGTTGACCGCGCTGCCGTTCAGCGTGGCCTGGTCGGCCGCCGACATGGTGATGTTCGCCTGTGTCAGCCCCTGCCCCAGCCTGGCCAGGCTGGTGGTGAACATGATGGCGGTTGCGCCGGCAACCCCGATGGCGCCAAGGCTGAGATGGAAGACGAAACTAAGCCCGCCAGCGAGGCCGACATGCTTTTCGTCGACGGCGCTGACGGCCGCGGTGCCGGCCGCACCGACCGAAAACGCGCCGCCAAAGCCGATCAACACCATGGCCGGCAGGAGGGCGAAGTATCCCCAGCTCGGTACCAGGACGACCACGGATGCCGCCCCGAGCGTGACCAGCACATAGCCGGTGAACAAGATCCGCTTTGGCCCGAACCGGTTGTAAAGGCCGCCGCCGGCAACCGAGCCTACCGACAGCAGGATCATCAGCGGCAGCATGCCGAACGAAGCCTCAAGCACGGACCAGCCGAGCAGCTTGTGCATGTATTGCGGAAAATAGAGGAAGGCGATGAACACCGACGGGATCAGCAGACCGTTGGTGAGCAAGGTCAGCATGAACACCCGGTTGGCCAACAGCGACGGCGGCATCATGGGATCGGCAACGCGCCTTTCGACAAACGGAAAGGCGGCGAACAGCATGAGACAGAGCCCGAGCAGACCCAGCACCGGCGCCGACCCCCAGCCCAGGCTGGCCCCGACATCAAGCGCGTAGAGCAGCGCCACGATGGCGCCCGAAAGCATCAACATGCCCGTATAGTCGACCCGCTCGTCCTGATCGTTCGGCGCCTCCTTGGTGACAAAGCGCACCAGCAAGAGCGCGGTCACGACCGCCAGGGCGGCGGCGAGTACGAAGAACAGGCGCCAGTCGCCCAGCGCCACGGCAACGCCGCTGAACAGCGGTCCGATGACGTTGCCGGCCGTCACGGCGCCGAGGATCAGCCCGATGACCAGGCCGCGCCGGTCCGCGCCGACCACCGTTGCGCCCAATGCCAACACGCAGGGCCAGATCGTGGCCGAACCGATGCCCTGTACCGCGCGGGCCCCGATCAAGAAACCGATCGAGGGCGCCAGCGCACAGCCAATCGTCGACACCAGAAAGATCGCCAGGCCGATCAGCATCAAACGTCGCCGTCCGAACATGTCGGCCAGCCGTCCGCCCGCGACCAGGCACATGGCAAAGGCAATGGCGTAGACGTTCAGCACCCATTGGCTGGTCGTGATGTCGATGCCGAACTCGTTTTCGATCGGCGGCACCAGCAACAGCGCGCCAGTGAAGATCGTGCCGATGGTAAAGGCGGCGACCATCAGCGTGACGATGGTCAGTCTGGTCCGGCCTTCCATTTTGCTCTCACGTTCCCCCATGTCACAGGCCGGCGACCGCCGTAGGGCCTCGCATGGCCCAGGTGGTATCTACGCCGCAGTGTGTCGCCCTATCGCCGAAACGGCAACGCTTGAGCGTCAGGGTCGGCCGTGCAGGCAACGATGTCGAGTCCGCGCGATCTCAAAGGTCGCGGTAGCCGATCAGCTCAATGGCCCTGGTCGAGACTGCGGACTTCACCCCCTCGCTGACGAGCACGGACAGGCAGGTCGTGCGATCCTCAAGGACGTCCTCATAGCCCTCGTGGCCCGTGGCCCGCAGTTCGGGCGATTCAACCGCTGGATGATCCACGAACATATAGGTTCCGGCCTTCAGCGCGCCGAGCTGTTCGACAAAGGCCGTCTCACGACGCTCCGCGCTGCGTGGGTGCTTCGGATAGCCTTCAAACCGCATCAGCCCGTGCCCAGGCCGAACATCGATCAGCTGAAACTCATCACAAAGCTCGGCGACGATCTCCCCTACCCGCTGATCGAAGGCAGAGAAATGCGGGGCCATGTGTGCGCTGACATGGCTCGCATTGTCGAACGCCGCGATACCTCTTTCGATCTGCGCCCGAAGTTCCCGCGCGATGTCGTCCACGGACCAGTCGCTCTCTTGCAAGCTGGGCCGATCATCGCCGGGCCTGGGCATCAGCAGCGGACGAAAATAGCCATCTTCGTCAACGAGGCTTCGCGCATCGGTCAACGGGCGCCACCTTACCGCAGCCCACTCGCTGGTAAGGGTAAGATGGATCCCGACATCGATCTCGGGTCGTTGGTTGAACAGCCGCGCCGCATGCGACACCCAACCACACGGCATCATCACCTCGACACTGCGGACAATGCCGTCAGTACAGGCCTTCAGGCAGCCCACGTTCGAGGACCAGCTTGACCCGGCATCGTCCGCCCTCACGAGAAGCCTGGTTTTGTCGCCTGCCGCCATTTCAGTCGCCTGTTACACTGTCGCTGGGAATGCGTATGTTGCCTCATGAGGCAGGTTGATGTCCCGCCATCAATGGTCGTGTGGCGGCCAGCCTGGCCCCGGCGCACCGCACGCCGCGCCGCCGCTACCGAGGAAAGAGATCCGCGCATGAGCACCGCCCCCGACGGCCCGGCGACGATGGCCATCAGCATACGCCCAGCGACGCGCGCCGATACCGAGGGGATCAGCCACGTCCTTCAAGAGCTGGTCGCTGCCGGCAAGCGCATCAGACCCAGCGACCAGGAGTTCACCCGAACCCAATACGTCGAGAATCCTCATCGCATCCAGTGTTTCGTGGCGGTGGACGAGGATGGCGAAATCCTGGGCTTTCAATCCCTCAGCACCGCCGTCGAAGGCAATGTCTACGGCACGCCCACGGGGTGGGGCATGATCGGCACCCATATCAGTCCGCGTGCCGCGCGTCGTGGCGTGGGCGCACGGCTGTTCACGGCAATGCTGGATGTCGCCCGCCAGGCGGGAGTTCCAGCCATCGAGGCCTATATCGGGGCGACCAATCAGGAGGGCCAAGCCTACTACGAGGCCCTGGGCTTTCGAACCTATCGCCGCCCCGAGGGCGTGGTTTGCAAATGCTATGAGCTTCGGTAGGCGTCACCCGTTGAACACGCGTTCCGCTCAAACGCGGCACCAAGCCAGCTCAGACGCACGCAGCATCTCCAGCGGCCTGAAACCTCCGGCCTATGCTCAGCTGGGCAACGAGCGCACTTGATGGCCCCGACGCAGCCTCTTACGTGTCCAGCGCCGACCCGTCGAGACCCAGCCGGTGAGATCTATGACCAGCAAACCACGCGCCTATGACGGCGCCTGCCTGTGCGGCGCCACGCGCTTTCGTGCACTCGGGCCACCGCTGAGGCCCCACACCTGCTCGTGCAAGATGTGCCAGCGGCACAGCGGCGCGCTTACCGTCGCCTGGGTTGAGTTTCCAACGGACTCGGTCGCGTGGACGGGAAAGAATGGCGCTCCCGCGACATATCGGTCGTCCGACACCTCCAGCCGCGCCTACTGCCGATCTTGCGGGGGCACGATCGGGGCCATCGACGATGAGCCCACGGTCGCGCTGCTTCTGGGCGTCTTCGACAAGCCGGGCTATCGCGAACTCAGGCCGACCTCCCACTCCTACCGCGCAAAATGTCCGCGCTGGTGGAAGGTCGACGCCGCCGGTCCATGACGATTGCCTTGATTGGAAGCATTCGGCACTGGCCGCCACCTCATCGGAAGCGGGCAACGAGGGTTCATAAGCCGAGCGTGCCGTCCAGGTGGGCGCGCATGGCCGCCCATGAACGTTCGTCGGCCATTTGATCGTAGACGATGCCGCGCTCGGGAAACTTCGCAGCTTCGAAGGTGAAGGCGTGCTTCGCGTGTCCATAGGCATGAAGCTGCCAGTCGGCCTCGGCTGCCGTGAGTTCGGCGGCGACCGCGAGGACGTCTTCAGGTGGAGCCATCGGATCGTCCCAGCCATGCAACAGCAGGATGCTGGCGTCGATCGGCGAGCGTTCCCCTGAGATCGGCGCTTGCAGCCCGCCGTGGAAGCTGACTGCCGCCTTCAGGTTCGGCGCCGCCGCGCGAGCGAGATCAAGCGCGCAAAGCCCGCCAAAGCAATAGCCGACGACGGCCATGCGCGTGTTGTCCACGCCCGGTAGCTGTCCGGCTGCCTTGTAACCAGCGAGAAGCCGACGGCTAAGAAGAGCGCGGTCGGACATGAGCGGGTCCATCAGAGGCGCGTTGAAACCAACGGGGTCACCACGAACGCCCTTGCCGTAGACATCGAGGGCAAAGCAGATGTAACCGAGGGCGGCATAGCGATGCACCAATTGCTTGGTGGGATCGGTCAACCCGCTCCAATCATGGGTGAGTACCACGCAAGGGAGGTTTTGGTCCCCGCAGTCCGATGTGACGGCGTAGCCTTCGAAAATGGTCTCGTCGTCGGTGTACTCGATGGCCCGTCCAGTCAGGACTTGGGCATCTCTTGATGGCATGTACCGGTCCTCCCGCTCTCGTTTGGGCATGACCCTACGGTCCCGCGTCGATCGCGTATTGAACGAATGGGACAGATGCGCTCAGAGATAGAAGGCGGGCTCGGATGCCGTTTTGCTCATGCTGAAATAAGCCGCCATGGGCGAGCGCGCATTGTCGCGATAGGCCCCAGGCGTGACTCCCAATCGGCGACGCCAATTCCGGATCTGATGAGCCTGATCGCTGAAGCCTGCAACCGGATCGCCCCGCCTTGCCTGCACGCTACGCAGGCTCGCCTGCAGCCGTTCCAGATCGGCCAGTTCCTTCGGCCCAATGCCAAGATGCCGGTGACACCACCGTTGCAGTTGACGGCGATCGATATCTGCAACCTGTGCCGCCTCCGCGACTGACCCTCCGCCTTGCAGGATGCGATGCGCAGCAGTTAGTCGTTTGCTTTCCGGCACAGGCTCGGAAGCCGCCAATCTCGCGAGCAACCAGCGATCGAGTTCAGCGGCAATGCGCACAGGCTCTACCGCCGCAGTTACACCGCGCGCCAGCGCGCCGGCCGGCCCATCGCCCAGCAATGCGCCGAGATCGAGCAGACGATCGGAGCTGTCGGAACCGATGTGCGGGAACAACCGAAGCTGGCCGGGAATGGTCAGCATCACCATCAAAAAATAGGTGTTTGACCAGGAACGCCAGGAACGGGCACGAGACTGCAGGCCCAAGAGCGACGCCTTAGGAACGAGAGAACCATCCTCGGCAGCGTTGGGGCGGCCGATATTGACGGACAGCACTGCGGCCGGAACCGGGCTCGTGCGGATCGGCCGCCCTTCGTGATGTCCAGGTATGTCCTCGATGAACCAATAGGCATGCACCATCGAGGCGAGCCCGGGTGCTGGTGGTAGCGTCAGGAACATGCCCAGGGTATTTGCGCATCGGGCACCGCGCGACAAGAGAGGCCACCGACAGTTTCTCCCCGCACGGCTATTCCGGCGGATCGACGGGGTCGATGCAAACGGTGCACAGGTCGCCGGTGTCCAGCCCGGCTTTCCTGCATTGAGGATCGGTGAGATTGAAAAAGAAGACGTCCGATCCCTTGCCCCAGGGCCGGATGTTGCGCTCGAACGCCGCAGACCCGTTCAGCCGCACCATTGCCCGGAAGGATTTGGTGCGCCCCTCCACGTGGCCGGGCTTGACGACGACGTAGCGCGGCAGATTGTGCTGCTTGCGCAGGATCCGTCCGGAAAAGGTGATCGTCCCTTCCTTCATGCATGGCCTCCTTCAAAGAGCGTTCAAGCGCGCAAACGGCATAGCGCGGTCAACCAAAACACGTCGACGCATGCGTCAGCCAAACAGTTCGTTGAAACGCCGTGTGCCAGCGGGCGAGAAGGTCACCGTGCGGCTTTGCTTGCTCCGGCTTGCCCAGCCAAGCTCTTCGAACCGGGCCAGAAACGCCCTTCCGAGACTGCCGGAGAGATGCGACCTGCGGCCACTCCAATCCAGGCATTCGCGGCACAGTGGCACCGCCTTTGCTTCAAGCACGGCGAGATCGATGCCAAACCCCTCAACGAAAGCGCGACCCGCGGCCGTCAAAACCAAAGCTTCGGCGTCACGGTCAAGATAGTTCTTGGCAATCAGCGCGTCGAACAGCTGGATGCCCATATCGCCGGCGAGATGATTGTAGCAGCTTCTGGCCTTGCGCAACGCCGCATCGCGCGGACCGGTACGGGTTCTGGTGTGCCCCGCCACCTCCGCCAATCCCATCAGCCCGCCGAGGACGAGAGCAACCTGTTCGTTCGCCAAAGCATAGTATCGGTGCCGCCCGTGCCTTTTTTGAACCAGCAGCTTGCTTTCGCCCATCTTGCGGAGATGCGAACTGGCTGTTTGCAGACTGACCCCGGCCTCGCCGGCAAGTTCAGTCGCGGTAAGAGCTTTGCCGCTCATCAACGCCGTCAACATGTTGGCACGGGCCGGATCGCCGATCAGGGCCGCGATCCGGGCAATATCCGGGCCCTCCTTCATGCCGTCAGCGTCAGGCCGCGCGCGCTTGGAAGAAGCGGGCACGCACATCATTGATGCAGCGTTGCCGCGACGAGCTTGCGATTTCATGAGCCGCAAAGTCGGACTCGACGGTATCGAGCAATGACACTGTTTGCTCCAGCAACCGAAGGCGGTCGGCTGTCAGGCCGCTTGGTCCATCGTCGACGATCCGATCGATGAACGCTACTCCAGCCTCTTTCAGGAAAATCGTTTCGGGCTGGCCATCGCGTGTGCAGACGCCGTAAACGCCGTTCAGGAAATGCGACCACGTTTCATGGACGCGCTCGGTATCAAATCGTACGGGTACGTCGGGCGCGACCGAGGCAAGTTGTCTCCCCAGGGTTCCGGCGAAAAAGGCGTCTTTGGCCGCGGCATAACGGGCGAAGAAGTACCGCCGGGCCTGAGCCTCGCTGTCGAGGCCCAGCCTTCGCACGCTGGACATCCACATTGTGTGCCCCTTCAAATGAAAACGATACTCACCCTGGTCGCGACACTCACTGACGAAGGACACACAAAGCCCTTCGACTTGAAAACCGTAGGAAGCGCGCGGTGCCAGACGCCGCTCGATCATCGCGTGGAGGTCGTCGACCGAGAGGCCGCACGCCCGCGCGAATGCCTTCTCGTCCACGAAGTTTGAAAACAAATAGTCGAGCAACATGGTCAGCCCCCCAGTAGCGAAATCAACCAAGATCGTACCAGCGATCGTCACCGAATGCTTCGATGCTGGTCGAAGTATTGTGCATCGGTCTTTGCTCATGATGCAGTCGGGCCGACCCGCATCCGCTTGGTCAACGCGACCGACACGCAGCCCGTCGCAGCGGACACCTGTATCAACATCGGGCAGATACCAAGGCACGGGTGTACGGTTCATCCGCGACGGGTGACCTAACCATGTCCAGGCCGTAGAAGGGGACCGGTTGATCGCGGTTGAGCAGTGACCGCAAATTGTTGCCATGAATGACGACCAAATGACCGAGCCGGAAGATCCTGTCGCAGTGATCCAGGCTGCAATCGATGACTGGGAAGCGCCGATTGTCGAACTCGACATCTTCGGCACCGGCCGCGCGGACGAAATCCTTGCCGTGGTGGACGAATTCTGCTGCCGACAACTCGGCTCGGGGATTGCCGGCTACCTGTTCCAGAAGTCGAGCATTGGCAGTGCCCATGGGGTCCGACTGCGCGATGGACGCAAGGTCGTCGTAAAGGCCCGCCTTCCCGCCTCCGCGAACCGCGGTCTCAATTCCGATGCGTCATCTCTCTCAGTTGTCTGCCGTGTCATGGGCTGGCTGCATGAGCGCGGTTATCCCTGTGCACTGCCCATCGCAGGCCCGGCCCCGCTGGGGTTGGGGCTTGCGACAGTGGAGGGCTTCCTCGAAGGCGGTCACCGCGTCGATGGCCTGGATCCGAAGTACCGCACGGCAATGGCTGCCGGTCTCGCCGATTTGGTCGAAACGCTGCGAAGCGTTGATTTCGAAACCTCCTGCCTGAAGCCATTCTTTGGTGGCAAGACGCTTTACCCCCAGCCGCACTCGAAACTGTTCGATTTCGAGAGGACCACGGCGGGGGCGGAATGGATCGACGCCTTTGCCGCCCGCGCACGTGCCTTGGAAAGGCATGAAGGCCTGCCGGTGCTCGGCCACTGCGACTGGCGCGTGGAGCATGTTCGCTTCGACGACGACGAGATCGTCGCCGCCTACGACTGGGACTCGCTGGCCTGGATACCGGAAGCGAAACTTGTCGCCTGCGCGGCGTACAGCTTCTCCGCTGATTGGACCGATGCGGACCGCCCCAACTTGCCCAGAGCCGCCGACATGCAGGCCTTCATCGCGGATTATGAGCAAGCGCGTGGACGGCCGTTTTCAAACGATGAAAGGCGGTCGCTTCTGGGGTCCTGTGTCTACGGCCTTGCCTATGGCGCGCGCTGTTCACACGCCCTTAAGCCGGAAGTCGGGCATTGGCCCGAAGACAGCTTTCCGTCCATTCTGCGGGCAGATGGCGAGACACTGCTCCGCGCCATAGAGACCCCGGACTGACCGGCCAAGCCGCAACGAGCGTCCGGAACGGGCACCATACGGCACAGCCTGCTCAATTGGACTATTGCTTACTATTCCTCAGCCGATGCCCGGCCCAGCAGCTTGCAATAGGTGCGCTCGTCGATGTTCGTGCCGCAGACCACGATGCCGATGCGCTGGCCTGCCAGTCTCGACTTCAGCGGACCCAGCAGTGCCGCGAGCGCGGCCGCGCCGGCTGGCTCCACGGCGAGCTTCAGATCGCCGAACATGAGGGCCATGGCGTCGATCATCTCCTGGTCGTCAACCGTGACCATGTCGTCGACGAAACGCTGGACCAGGGCGAACGAGCCGGCGCGGTGGTGCGGGGCGCCGAGGCTGTCGGCGATGGTCTTCACGACCACCGTATCCAAGGGGGCACCGGCTGCGAGGCTGAGCCTCATGCCTTGGGCCCCGGCCGGTTCGACGCCGAAGACCGCACAATCGGGCTTCAACTGCTTGATCGCCGAGGCGATGCCCGAGATCAGGCCGCCGCCGCCGACCGGAACGATGACCGCGTCCAGGTCCGGGGCGTCGCGACCGATCTCCCAACCCACGGTGGCGGTACCTTCAAACGTGCGCGGGCCCTCGAAAGGGTGGACCATGACGCGGCCTTCCGCCCGCTGAATCGTCTCGACCAGGTCGAACAGCTCGCCGACATGGTCGGCAAAGACGATCTCCGCCCCGAACGCACGGCAGCGCGCGACGCGGAACGGGTTGGACGATTTCGGCATCGCCACCTTCGCGGAGATGCCCAGCACGTTCGCGGCATAGGCGGTCGCCATCGCATGGTTGCCGGCCGACGCGGCGACAACGCCGCGAGATCGCTCTGCGTCGGACAAGGACAGCATCACGTTCACCGCGCCGCGCGCCTTGAAGCTGCCCGTGCGCTGGAGCAGCTCCAGCTTCAGAACGGGCTCGGTGCCCGCCGGCAAGCGCCGGGGCACGGCACTGCCGTAATAGGCCAGCATGGGGGTTTCCAGCACATAGGGCGCGATGCGCGCGCGGGTCGCCTCGATCTCGGCCAGGGTCGGGGGCGTGGTCATACGGTCTCCGGCTGGGGTTCACTCAGCTGGCTATCCAACTTTAGTCACCTTCTGGCCGCAAGCCCGTACCGTGAAAGGCTGGGTTGCTGATCCCTCTCGCTTGCGGAGATGCAATTGCCCGCTTCGCCGTTCGCACGGCCAAGCTTTGTTTCAGGGCTCTTGACCTGCCGCTGAGCTGTCATTCAGTGGAACCAGGGTCCATGGGTTGCTAAGCCAAGTGGGGCTTGCGCCGGCGCAGGCGGCCGGCTCAACTGAAAGACCCTCGGAAAGGCAAAAGCATGCGGCGCCCTCTCATCGTTCTTGTCGGCATTTGTACACACGCGCTGTTTTTGGCGGCGGGTTTCGTTCTTGGTATCTACATGCTGCCGATATTGACCGAGCGTCCGTCTCCAGACGCGGCAACACTTGAAGCGATTGCCGAGAACGCCGTCTATTCGGCGGACATCGCGGAGGATCTGCGGGGGAACGACTTTCTCCACTGGGGCGAAGGGACAATCAGCCTGACGCAAACGCAGATCGTGCACGAAGGGGAGCTGGCACCGGGACCCGACTACGTCGTGTATCTCGTTTCACAGTTCGTCGAGCACGAGGACGACTTCCTTCCGTTGAAGGACGAAAGCCAGGCGATTGGACCGGTCAACTCCTTTGAGGGCTTCGCCCTGGACATCCCCGGCGACGTGGATGTCGATGACTACACCACCGTCCTCATATGGTGCGAAGCGTTCTCCCAGTTCATTGCCGCAGCCCAGTATAGGTGAGCGCCCCGATCCAGGAAGCTGAGGTAACTCAGCAATTGATATCGACGATCCCGGATGGCCGAACCACTCCTGAAACGATGTCGGACTCCAGAGAGACAATGCGGACAAAGGATGGCCCCAACACAGATGCGAACGAGCGGCATCCGTCGGTGACCGCGTTCTTCTCCGACGCACAATTGGACCCCGGCGCGATCGACGCGTTTCTGGCGGCCAACACGTTCCCATTGACATCCCCGGGCACCGCCACATTTGCCTGGCGCGGCGCGGCCGACCGGGTCGAGCTGTTGCGCTGGATCCATGCCGGCGTCGACCGGAGCGGCTTTGGCCGGGTGCCCAACACCGATCTGTGGCTGCTGACACTGCCGGTCGAAGATGGCGGCCGGTTCGAATACAAGCTGGCCGTTCACGATAGCGATGGCGAACACTGGGTCCTCGACCCGTTGAACCCGGCACGAGCCGGCGATCCGTTCGGTGAGAACTCGGTCTGTCGCACCTGGGGCTACCGGCCGCCTGTATGGAGCACGCCGCTCGGCGCGCCCGAAGGCACGGTCGAAACCCTGGCCGTCGACAGCGAGACGTTCGGCGAGACCCGTCAGGAGCGGGCCTATCTGCCAGCGGCTTACGACGCCGACGCGCCCTACCCGCTTGTCATCATCCATGACGGCGATGATTTCGACACCTACGCCAGCCTGAAGACATCGCTCGACAATCTGATCGACCGGGGCGACATCCCGCCTCTGGTGGCCGTGCTGATCCAAACCAAGGACCGCATGGGCGAGTATGCGACGGCCCGGGACCACGCGCGCTACGTGGTCAACGAACTGCTGCCGGCGATCACCGTGCGCTACCCGATCTCGGCCGACGCTGCCGATCGCGTGCTGCTGGGCGCCAGCCTCGGGGCCGTGGCATCGCTGGCCACCGCCTTTCGCTATCCGGGTATGTTTGGCGGTCTGATCCTGAAGTCCGGGACATTCATTCTGGATGACCGCGCGCTGGAGCAGCGCCAGCACCCGGTCTTTCACCAGATCGCACGGCTGGTCAGGGCCTTGCGACGCGCGCCGCCGATCCCCGGCACCCGTGCGTTTGTCTCGACCGGCGAGCTTGAGGGCTTGGCGGACGAAAACCGGGCGCTTGCCAGCTTCCTGCGCTCGCACGGCGTCGAGGTTCTGTTCAAAAGCGCATGGGACGGGCACCATTGGCACAACTGGCGCGACCAGTTGCGCGACGGGCTGATGTGGGTTCTGCGACGGCCCGACAATGAAGGCTGACCGGGCTCAAACCGGCGGCGGGAATGGCGGAGGCAATATGAGCGATCGCACGGTCAGCATCGGACTGTCTTTGGGGGCCGATATCTGTTGGCCGATCTGCTACGAGACCCTGTTCGACCAGTTGAAGCTGGACTTCGAGCTGGACGGGCGTCGGCTGGCGTTCAACTGCGAGCGGGTGACGATCGAGCCGTTCAACCTGCGCCAGCCGGTGAAATACGACGTCGTCATCGACAGGCTGACCCATTGGTATTCGGTCAGTCGGGAATGGATCAAGAAGGGGATCCTGCTGAACGACCTCTATGTCTACAACAATCCCTGGTCGCTTCAGTCGAACGAAAAGCACACCTCTTACGCAGCCATGATGCGCCTGGGCTTGCCCGTGCCGGATACCTGGATGCTGCCGGCAAAGTCGTACGACCCGTCGGACGATTTGGAGCCGACCTTGAGACAGTATGCGCGCATGTTTTCACTGGAGGAGATCGGCGATCAGATCGGCTATCCGTTTTTCATGAAGCCCTATCATGGCGGCGGCTGGAAGGGCGTGAGCAGGATCGACGACGCCGACGGCTTTCACCGGGCCTACGACGCCAGCGGCACGGAAATCATGAATCTGCAGGCCGCCATCCTGCCGCACGACTGGTTCGTCCGCTGCGTCGGGTTGGGGCCGCAGACACGCAAGGTGAATTACGACCCCGCCGCGCCGCTGCACGACCGCTACCGCCTGGACATCGACTTCCTGTCGGCCGAAGACCAGTCCGTGCTGGAGGACATGACGCTGACCATCAACGCGTTCTTCGGTTGGGACTTCAACTCGTGCGAGGCGCTGCGGCGCGACGGCATCTGGCATCCGATCGACTTTGCCAATGCCTGCCCGGACAGCCAGGTGACCTCGCTGCACTATCATTTTCCTTGGCTGATCAAGGCCAACCTGCGCTGGTCGATCTTCGCCGCAGCCACTGAGCGCCCGATGCGCAAAAACATGGACTGGGCACCGTTCTACCAAGTTGCGGACCGTGATTTGCCGCCGAGGGAGAAGCTGCGCGAATACGCCAGGATTGCGCACGAGCGGTTCGAGACCGAGAAGTTCCGCGAGTTTTGCCGTACCCGGCTGGGGCATCTCGACGAGTTGGCCTACGCCTTCTTCGGCTCGCCGACCATGCGCGATGCGATCCACCAGAAGGTCACGTCCCTGTTCCCGGCCCATGAGGTGGACGAGTTCACGGAGCTGTTTTGGGGCCGCGTCCAACTTTGGCGCGAACAGGAAGGGGCCGCCGGTGACCAAGACGGTTTCTAGGTGGTACTCGCCGCGCTGCCAGCAGGGCATCATGCTCGTGCGCTGGGGCCATTGGGGCCAGCCGGTGCTGCTTTTTCCAACCGCCGGTGGCGACGCCGAAGAGGTGGAGCGCATGCACCTGATCGACGCCCTTGGGCCGCTGATCGAGGCGGGCCGGATCAAGGTCTATTCTTGCGACAGCGTGGCAGGTCGGGCCTTGTCGGCCCACGAGGGGTCGGTCGAGCATCGTTGCTGGTTGTTGAACCAGTATGAAGACTACATCGCCTACGAGGTCGCGCCCGCGATCCGCTCCGATTGCCAGAACGACGCGATCGAGATCGTCGCGGCCGGCGCTTCGATCGGCGCCTTCACATCCGTCGCAGTGACCTGCCGCTACCCCTGGCTGTTCCGCACGGCGATCGCCATGAGCGGCACGTACGATCTGGAACGGTTGTTCGGGTTTCAGGGCAACGAGGATTTCTACTTCGCCTCGCCGCGCGCCTTCCTGCCCCAGCTTGGGGAGGGGCCGATTCTCGACCAGCTGCGCCAGCGCTTCATCCTCATGGCCTTCGGCCAGGGCCGATGGGAGAGCCCTGGCGAGAGCTGGGCGATGGCCGATATCCTGGGAGGTAAAGGCATTCCCAACCGGGTCGACCCCTGGGGCGAGACCTACGATCATGACTGGCCGACCTGGCGCGAGATGCTGCCGCTCTATCTGGACGACGTCACGCCCTGAGCCGGGCTTTGCCATACATGCCTTGCAAGACTGGCTGAGATGTCGCACGCGCCCGGGTTGTGTGTGCGGCCGATCGGGCCGAAGGTGGCACCAGCCTCAGAAAGGAAGGGATCCCCCGCCATGACCATGGTTCGCTCAATGACGGTGCTGCAAGTCTCTGATGTCAAAAAGTCGGCCGCGTTTTATCGCGACAAGCTCGGCTTCACGCCGGGTAGGTTCTGGGGTGATCCCCCGGCCTTCTGCATCGTCGGCCACGACACGGTGACGATTGCGCTCGACCAGTCGCGAAAAGAGGGTCCGATCCCGCAGAACCAGTATTGGGCAGTCTATGTCTATGTCGACGACATCGAGGCCGTGATCGCCGATTTCAAAGAGCGGGGTACCGAGATTGCGCGCGGTCCGGAGGATACCGTTTATGATTGCCGCGAAATCGACGTCGCCGATCCGGACGGCCACATGCTGTGCTTCGCCCAAGACCTTGACGAACAGCCGGCCGGCCCCGGCCTTTGAAGGCGAAGAGCGATCGGCTGGATTGACTGTCTCGGCGGGGAGAAGCGGATGCAAGAACAGCAGGTCACCCTGCGCGCCGCACGCGGCGATGATCTGGACGCGGTTTACGCGCTCTTCGCCGAGGTCCAGGCCATCCACGCGAATGCCGAACCGGACTTCTTCAAACCACCGGCAAATGACGCGTTCTTCAAGGCCTTCTTCGACGGCGTCATCGACGACCCGCAGCGTCGCTTGACCTTGGCTTGTTTTGGTGACGAGGCGATCGGCTATGTCCAGTACTTCATCGGTACCCGTCCGGAGACCTTCTTTCGAGCCGAAGGACGCGTCGCGCGGATCGACCAGATATGCGTATCAGAGGCGTTTCGGCGGACCGGTTGCGGCACCCGATTGATCGATCACGTCAAGGCCGAGGCGCGGCGACAGGGTATCTCACTGGTGGGCATCGATTTCTGGTCGTTCAACGCGGCCGCCGGTGGCTGTTTTGAAAAGAACGGCTTCAAGATCGGCCATCAGAACATGTGGCTTCGTTTGCAAGACTGAACTGGCCGGGGTTCAGCGGTGCTTCGGTCGTGCGTGCAGATCTCGCGTGCGCTGGCGACAGATGGCAGGCCGCCGAGGCGCGCGACAGTTCAGTCGGTTGCGAGCAGGGTCTCGATACACTGGCCGATGGCAAGAATGTCGAGATCGCCGTCGGGGCGACCGTCGATCTCAAGCCCGACGGGCAGACCGTCGCCGGTCTTTCCGATCGGAATCGAAAGCCCGGGCGCGCCATAGACCCCCGTGGACGCGTTGTTGCGGATGTAGGTTTCCAGGGTCGAAACCGTCTCGCCGTTCAGCATAACGGTCTGTTCCGACCCCACGATCGGCTGGGCCTCCAGCGGCGCGGTCGGAAAGATGACGGCGTCGAGGGCGTGGTCGTCCAGAACCCTCAGATAATCCAGCCTGATCTCACCAATCCGGCCAATCGCTTCCCTATAGGCGGCCTCGGTCGGGGCCCCCTCTCCGAGGACCGAAGTGGTGTAGACCGCCTTCACATCCGGGCTCGCGATCTGGTCGACGAGCTGCTCGAGACTGGTTTGCGGCTGGTATTCGGCGAGAAACGCCGTCATGGCGCTGTTCATTTCGTGAAAGCCGATCGAAAAGCCGATTTCGAAACAGGCGGTCACGATGGCCGAAAGGTCGACGTCGACCAGCGTCGCACCGCCCCGGCGAAGCCGCGAAACCGCCGCGCCAAACGCGCCAGCCACGCCGGTCGACAGGCCCTCCGCCTGCGGCCTCGCGATGCCCAGACGAAGACTTCGCGCGTGGCGACGGTCGGGCAGAGGGCAGTCGTTCATAATGGCGTTCAGGATCGCCACGTCTGCTACGGTGCGCGCCATCGGGCCCGCGACATCAAGAGTCGGGATCGACGGTACGACGCCTTCCTGATCGACGCGGCCAGTGGTCGGGCGGAAACCGACCACGCCGCATAAGGCCGCCGGCTGCCGAACCGAGCCTCCGGTATCCGTCCCCAGCCCGGCCGGTACGATGCCAGCCGCAATCGCCGTCGCTGTCCCGCCGGACGAACCGCCCGGAAACCGGGTCGGATCTATGGCATTTCGAACCGCGCCATAGGCGGCATTGTTGGACGTCACACCAAAGGCAAGCTCGTGCATGTTGGTCTTGCCGATGACGATCGCCTGTGCGGCCTCCAGACGGGCGACGATCGGGGCGGACTGCTCCGCGACAAGGTCGATCCCTGGTGTGCCGGCGGTCGTGCGAAGGCCCGCGACATCGATGTTGTCCTTCACCACGATCGGCACGCCGGCCAACGGGCCGACATCATCTCCCTTTGCAAGCATGTCATCTACCTGCCGGGCCTTAGAACGGGCACCGTCGCGATCGAGTGTGATGAAGGCGTTGAGGGCGGCGTGCGCGTCGGCCTGACGGAACGCCTGGTCCGCCAGCGTGCTGGCGGTGACCTCACCTTGACGCACCATCCGCTCCAGTTCGGCAAGCGTTCTTTCCATCGGGGCTAGCCGTTCAAGGCGGTCCTGATAATGGCTCGCTTGGAATGGTCGGAGCGGCGGGATTTGAACCCACGACCCTCAGTCCCCCAGACTGATGCGCTACCAGGCTGCGCTACGCTCCGACCGGTGACCGGGCCCTTGGGACCGGCGGGCTCTGTATACGCGGCAGCCGCCAGGCTGGCAATGCCGCGATCGGCTGAATGAGGGTGGCCGACTATTCCGGCTCCGGCCCACGCAAGGCGTCGCGCAGAACCCGCAGATCGTCCAAGAGGGAGGTCAACTGGCCACGCACCTCCGGCGGCAATGCGCTTGGCTGGCCGGACGTCACAGGCGCAGGCTCGATGGGTAGCTGCGGCGCGGGTTCCTCGGCCGGCGCGGCGCGCTCAACCGCTTTGGGTTTGACGTGGCCTTCGCGCAACAGCTTCTGCACGCCCTTGATCGTGTAGCCGTCCTCATAGAGCAGGCGCTGAATTTCGCGCAGCAACTCAATGTCTTCAGGCCGGTAGTAGCGCCGTCCCCCACCCCGCTTCAGCGGTCGCACCTGGCCGAACTTGGTCTCCCAAAAGCGCAGCACGTGCTGGGGCACGGACAGTTCGTCGGAAACCTCGCTGATCGTTCGATAAGCCGAGGCCGACTTGCCGCCCCGCCGCGTCGACGTGGGTGCCGCTTGTGCCATCGCTACTGGCCCGCACCGCTGTTGATGCGATCCTTCAACACGTGGGAGGCGCGGAAGACCAGAACGCGGCGCGGCAGAATCGGTACTTCTTCGCCGGTCTTGGGGTTACGGCCGATGCGCTGGCCTTTCTGGCGGACCGCGAAGCTGCCGAAGCTGGAGATCTTGACGCTTTCGCCACGTGCCAAGGCGTCCGACATTTCATCGAGCACCGCCTCGACCAGTTCGGCGGACTCGTTGCGGGACAGCCCGACCTCCTCGTAAACGGCTTCGCTCAACTGCGCCCGTGTAACCGTTATGCCCGGCATCGACCTCTCCCCCATCGGAACGCTGAGAGAGCACTGTATGTCGGGATAAAAATTCCGTCAATTCCAAAGGCTTGTTCGAGGTCTTTAATGTCGGTCACAGAAGCCGACCGACAAACGATGCGTCGATGCAACGTCCAGGCGTGCGTGGCCTACCAGCGAACCAGTGCCGACCCCCAGGTGAAGCCGCCGCCCATGGCTTCGAGCAGCAGCAGGTCGCCCTCCTCGACCCTGCCGTCGGCAGCGACCTCGGCAAGCGCCAGTGGGATGGACGCAGCCGAGGTGTTGGCGTGCCGCTCGACCGTGTAAACCACGCGTTCCGGCGGCAGGTCGAGCTTCTTGGCCATGGCGTCGATGATGCGGCGATTGGCCTGATGCGGCACCAGCCAGCGCACATCCTTCGCCGTCAAGCCGTTGGCGTCCAGCGCCTCGTCGACCACCTCGGCCAGCTTGTTCACGGCGAAGCGGAAGACCTCGCGACCCTGCATGCGGACATGGCCGATCGTGCCCGTGGCCCCAACGCCGCCATCGACATACAGCGCTTCCTGATAGCGGCCGTCGGAATGCAAATGGGTCGAGAGAACGCCGCGATCGTCGCTGGTTCCCCTGCCCTCGTCGGCGCGCAGAACCACCGATCCGGCCCCATCGCCGAACAGAACGCAAGTCGACCGGTCCTCCCAGTCCAGGATGCGCGAGAACGCCTCGGCCCCGATCACCAGCGCATTTTGCGCCTGGCCGGTAATGATGAAATTGTTGGCAACGGCGAGCGCATAGACGAAGCCCGAACACACGGCCTGAACGTCGAAGGCCATGCCGTTGTTCATGCCCAACTCGGCCTGCACGCGAACGGCGGTGGCCGGGAAGGTATTGTCCGGCGTGGTGGTCGCCAGGACGATCAGATCCAGATCCGCCGGGTCGAGGCCAGCCTGCTCCAGGGCGGGCCGGGCCGACGCCAAGGCCATGTCGGACGTCAGCTCGTCCTCGGCAGCAAGGTGGCGCGACTTGATGCCGGTACGCTGGACGATCCACTCGTCCGACGTGTCGACCGACAGCGCGAGCTCGTCATTGGTGACCTGGCGTGCTGGCAGATAGGCCCCGCATCCAGAGATGCGGGCGCGGCGTACCGTCATGTGCCCCCCATGGCGGCGGCGAGTTCCTCATGCCGGTCGCCATAGCGGTCCAGCTCTTCCTTAACGTGTTCGTTGAAGCCGTTGCGCACCAGATCCACCGCAACGTCGATGGCATTCGCAAAGCCCTTGGCGTCCGTGCCGCCATGGCTTTTCACGCAGATGCCGCGCAGGCCCAGAAACATGGCACCATTGTACTGGCGCGGATCGGCGCGCCGGCGCAGCTTGCGAAACGCGTTGCGCGCCAACAGGTAGCCAAGCATCGCGAAGACCGACGACCGGAAGGTGCGGCGCAACCACTCGTTCACGAGAGCCGCCGTTCCCTCCGCGGTCTTGAGGGCGATGTTGCCGGTAAACCCGTCAGTAACCACGACATCGACAGTGCCCGCAGGGATGTCATTGCCCTCGACAAAGCCATGGAAGTCGCCCGGCAGCTTCATGTCCTGCAGCCTGTTGGAGGCCTCTTTCACCACGTCATTGCCCTTCAAGGCCTCAGCCCCGACATTCAAGAGGCCGATGGAGGGCCGGGTCCGCCCCAGCACGGCCTGCCCGAAGATAGCGCCCATCACCGCGAACTGGACGAGATTGTCGGGATCGCATTCGATGTTCGCGCCCAGATCGAGCATGACGCTTTCGCCGCGCATCGTGGGAAAGAACGAGGCGATGGCAGGGCGATCGATGCCCGGCAAGGTCTTCAGCACGAACTTCGCCATGGCCATCAGGGCACCGGTATTGCCGGCCGAAACGATGCAGTCCGATTCGCCCGAGGCGACCAGATCGATGGCCATGCGCATGCTTGAGCCGCGACCGGCCCGCAGCGCAACCGACGGCCTCTCGTCATTGGTGACGACTTGGTCGGTATGGACGATCCGGGCGCACGACTCCAACAGCTTGCGCTTGGCCAGCAGCGGCTTAATGCGCGCCTCGTCGCCAACCAGCACGAAACTGACATCCGGATGCCGAATGCGCGCCAACTGCGCGCCGGCAAGCACCATGTCGGGCGCACGGTCGCCGCCCATCGCGTCCAAGGCGATGGTCAGTCCCGATGTTTCCTGCCCGTTCATATTCCGATGCCCGGCGCCGCCGGTCTTGACCGGATCGGCCCTGCGTCTAAGCGCACGGCGGCTTGGGTGCCACCGCTCAGCGCGGCCGCTTAACCTCGATCACCTGCCGGCCCTTATACATGCCGGTCTTCAGATCGATGTGGTGGGGGCGCACATATTCGCCGCTATCCGGGCTCTCAACGTAAGTGGGTGCTTCAAGCGCATCATGAGCACGGCGGAGATTGCGACGCGACTTCGATACCTTTCGCTTTGGAACAGCCATGGTCGTGTTTCTTTCATGTAAAAAGCGGCCATGATCGGGGCCGCTTGCGGAGCGCCTTCTTAAAGGAAATGGACAATCCGGGCAAGCGGCAAGGCCAATGCCCCTCAATCTAGGGTCGCCGCTTCCAACGCTCAAGCGCTGCGAACGGTTTGTCGCTCGCCGCGCCTTGCGGATCGCCGTCGTCGCCCGGCGACACCGGCGCCCCGAACACCAGTTCAGCCGGCGGCAAGCCTGGCCGGCGCGGATATGGATCCAACGCCAGACTCAGCATTTGCACCGCCAACTCGCCGAGGTCGATGCGGCCACCGACAATCGGCTCCGGCTCATCGTCCAAGGCGGCGTCGATAACGACTTCCGATCCGTCATCCGACGTGGGTGGCTCGGTCGTGAAGCTGGCGCTGAACGCCTCGGTGACCGTGCTGTCAAAGGGCTCCAGCGTAACGACGCAAAGCTGGCGGATGTCGGCGTTGAGGCTGCCTTCAACGCCGATGATGGGGCTGTTTTCGACCCGCGACAGCTCGAACGACGCCGAGAGCGTGCTCATGGCCTCAAGCCCGAGCCGTTCGGCGATCGCGGCGCACTCGTCGGCGCTCGCCTCTACAGACTCGTCCGTCTTGCCATAGGGAATGTCGATCAACCGGACGGTACGCTTGAACTCGGTCATCGGCTCGTTCCGCCCGGCGGCCCAAAGCTGGGGCGTCCGCCGAGAATGCCAGCCAGCGGCTGTGCCGCCAGGTTTACGACCTCGGCGCGCAAATAGTCCGCAAGAACACCGACCTGATCGGTGCTCGGGTCCGACTGCCGGTAAAGATTGCGGCGCAGGGCTTCGGCAAGGGCATCATCGCTGTCCGTCTTCAGCGCCTCGCGATAGGCGACGCTGCGCCCGTAGAACGCCTGGGCCATTTGCTTGACCTTCTTGCCGACGCGCAGGTCGCTGACCCCAATGGTCCTGAGGTTGGCTTCCATGTCCTTGAACATGATGTCGAACAAGGCCTGGTTGAAGCGTTCGGCTTCGGCGCCACTACCCGCGCTTCGATGCATCACCAGGAAGGCATGCAGCACGATCAGGTCGAAACGGCCATCCAGCGTGTCGGGCACGCCGGCCTCAAGATAGAAGTATGGCTGCCGCGCCTGGGCAACGATAACGTCGTAGGCGCGCGCCGCTTCGGCAGACAAGGGCTTGCGTTTGAACACCGAAAACGGCATGGAAGTCCTATGGCAAGGATGGCTGACATCGTTTGCGCCGCATGATGGCCGCGACCAGGACGCCGACGCCCGCCAAGATGGGCGCGCGGCGCGGCGGGATCAATGCTTGGCGTGAAGAATGCCTGCCGCTTGCCGACGCAAGGACTATCTGAGGAACGGTGGTAACCATGGCCGAGAGTTCGATTCGCAACCGGTGGCGAACGGCGCGCCGGCTCGGCATCGTCATGGCGGCCGCGGTCGCCGTTACGGCCTGTGCCGCGGAGGTGCGCAATCGCGGTAATCTGGTGGAGGACCGACGGCTGGAGCAGATCCAGGTCGGCACCAGCACAGCCGGCGACGTCTTGCGCACTTTCGGCTCACCGACCGCCGTCGCAACGTTTGACGACGGCATCTGGTACTACATTGGCCAGCGGGTTGAGTATTTCGCGTTCTTCGAGCCGGAGGTGCTGGAGCGGCGCGTGATTCGGGTGCAGTTCGACACGCTGACCGGCGTCGTCACGGATCTCCAGGTCCGTACGCTGGAAGACGGTATGGAGTTCGCCTTCGAGGAATCCGAAACACCGACGCTGGGGCGCCAGATGGGCGTACTGGAACAACTGTTCGGCAACATCGGCCAGTTCGGCGCGCAGACACTGGGCGGCAACTAGGGCGCACCAGCATTGAAGTAGAAAAGGCCCGGCACCGATTGGCGCCGGGCCTTTTTCCTTGTCGCTTCCCGCGGCTTAGTGAGCCAGGACGGCCAGCAGCAGCAAAGCCACGATGTTGGTGATCTTGATCATCGGATTGACCGCCGGGCCGGCGGTGTCCTTGTACGGATCGCCGACGGTGTCGCCGGTCACGGCCGCCTTGTGGGCCTCCGATCCCTTGCCGCCATGGTTGCCGTCCTCGATGTACTTCTTGGCGTTGTCCCAGGCACCGCCGCCAGCGGTCATGGAAATCGCCACGAACAGGCCGGTCGCGATCACGCCCAGCAGCATCGCACCAACCGACGAGAACGCGGCGGACCGGCCATCGATCAAGTTGATGATCAAGAACAGCACGATCGGCGCCAGAACCGGCAAGAGCGACGGCACGATCATTTCCTTGATCGCCGACTTGGTCAGCATGTCAACCGCCCGGCTGTAATTGGGTTTTGACGTGCCGGCCATGATGCCGTCATCATCGCGAAATTGCCGCCGCACCTCTTCAACCACCGAGCCCGCAGCCCGACCGACCGCCGTCATGCTCAGCGCACCGAACAGGAAGGGCAATAGACCGCCAAGGATCAAGCCGACGACGACGTACGGGTTGGAGAGGCTGAAATCCAGGTCGAGCCCGGCGAAGTAGGGATAGCTCTCCGGATTGCCAATGAAGTACTGCAGATCCTCGGTATAGGCCGCGAACAGGACCAGGGCGCCCAGACCGGCCGACCCAATGGCGTAGCCCTTGGTGACCGCCTTTGTCGTGTTGCCGACCGCATCAAGGGCGTCGGTGGTGTTGCGCACCTCAGCGTCCAAATCCGCCATCTCGGCAATGCCGCCGGCATTATCGGTGACCGGGCCGTAGGCATCGAGCGCTACCACCATGCCGGCCAGGGCCAGCATGGCCGTCACCGCAATGGCAATGCCAAACAGGCCGCCCAGGCTGTAAGCGGCGATGATCGCGGCGCAAATGATGATGGCCGGAATGGCCGTGGCTTCCATCGAGATTGCCAGGCCCTGAATAACGTTCGTGCCATGGCCGGTGGTCGACGATTTGGCGATGGACTTCACGGGCCGATAAGTCGTTCCGGTGTAGTACTCGGTCACCCAGATCAAAAGGCCGGTGACGATCAGGCCGATGGCGGCACAAATGAATAGGTCGAAGCCATTGAACGTCGATCCCGCGACCGTCATCTCGGTCCCGAAACCGACAACGACCAGGGTCGCCAGCGCGATACCGACCAGGGCAAGCCCCGCCGAGGCCATGAAACCCTTATAGAGAGCCCCCATGACGTTCTTGGTCGGGCCAAGCTTGACGAAAAACGTACCCGCGATCGAAGCCAGGATGCAGACCCCGCCGATGGCCAGCGGGAACGCCATCAACGGGCGCATCAGGTCGCTGCCGACGAAGAAAATCGACGCCAGCACCATGGTCGCAACGACGGTGACAGCATAGGTCTCGAACAGGTCGGCGGCCATGCCGGCGCAGTCACCGACGTTGTCGCCGACATTATCGGCGATCACCGCCGGGTTGCGCGGGTCGTCCTCGGGAATGCCGGCCTCGACCTTGCCGACCAAGTCGGCACCGACATCGGCCCCCTTGGTAAAGATGCCACCGCCTAGACGGGCGAAAATTGAAATCAGCGAAGCGCCGAAGCCAAGGCCAACCAACGGGTCGATCAGGCCCCGTCCGTCGGCGCCCATCAACAGCAGGATGCCGTAATATCCGGTGACGCCGATCAACGCTAACCCAGCGACCAGCATGCCCGTGATCGCCCCAGACTTGAACGCGACTTCAAGGCCCTGGGACATCCCGTGTTTGGATGCTTCCGTCGTGCGGACGTTGGCGCGAACCGAGATGTGCATACCGATATAGCCGGCCGCACCGGACAGCACAGCACCGATGATGAACCCGACGCCGACCGTCCAACCCAACAGCAATGACACGATAATGGCGATTACGACGCCGACGGCGCCGATCGTCAGGTATTGCCGGTTCAGGTAGGCGCTTGCGCCTTCCTGGATGGCGGCGGCGATCTGCTGCATGCGTTCGGTGCCGGCGCTGGCGGACAGGACCGAGCGCGCGGCCCAGATGCCATAGGCGACGGCCAGCGCACCGCAGATCAATACAAAGATCAACACGAGTGTCATTGTTGGTTCCCTGAGGACTCAGCTAGCGAAAGGAATGGCCGGAACGGCAGAATGGGCAGCCATCGAGTCCCTCTCAGCGCCGCCCGCCCCAAAAAGCGCCGGGAAAATGCCAGAACCGACGGTGCGTTGCAACAAATTGGTCGGATAATGCGGTTTCGGTCCGCAATTTTGCCGCGAGCTACTCCGCCGCGGCCGGTGTCACGGGTGCCCGTCGGGTGAAGTGAAGGTACGAGACGGCCGCCATGGCCAGCGCCAAGAGCGGCGTCACGCCAATCACCACCGCCTGCCAGCCGAACCAGTGATGCAGCGCCCCGGAAGCCAGCGACGCGCAGGCCACGGTGGTGAAGATGATGAAGTCGTTCAGCGCCTGGGTCTTGTTGCGCTCGACGATGGTGTAGGTCTCGGTGGCAAGCGTCGTTCCGCCGATGAACATGAAGTTCCAGCCCAGCCCGAGCAGGAACAGCGCCAGCCAGAAGTGCCAAAAACTGGTCCCCAGCAGGGCGACGATGACGCAGGCAATCGTGATGAAGCCGCCTGTGAGGATGATCTGCGTTGGGCCGAACTTCTTGATCAGGCTGCCGGAAACGAAGCTGGGCACGAACATGGCGAGCGCATGCCATTGAATGACCCAGGCTGTATCGCCGAAGCCGTGATCGTAGCTGTCCATGGCGAGCGGCGTGGTCGTCATCACCAGGCTCATGACGCCGTAGCCGACGGCCGCTGCCATGACCGCGACGATGAAGGTCGGCTGCCGCGCGATAACGCGCAGGGGCCGGCCATGATCGGCGCGCTGTTCGGCCGTGAGGGGCGGAATGCGAATGAATTGCAAGACCACTAGGGCCAGCAGGGAAAGCACCGCGATCGCCAGATAGCAGCCGACATAAAGGTTCGGACTGAACAGTTCGCGCGTCGCGCGGGCCAACGGCGCCCCGGCCAAAGCGGCCGCGACTCCGCCCGCCAAGACCAGACTGATTGCCTTCGGCCGAAACGCCTCGCTGGCGGTATCCGCGGCGGCAAACCGGTAGAAATGGATGAACGAGCCCTTCACGCCAATTCCAAGCGCAGCGACCGCATAGAGCCAAAAATCCTGCGTCCAGATGGCGTAGGCAGACACCAGGGCGCTGATAATGCCGACAACTGCGCCGAGCGAAAAACCGGCACGCCGGCCAATCCGGCGCATCAGTGCCGATGCCGGGATGGTCGTTAGCATCGTGCCGACGAACCCCAGAGCCAACGGCAAGGTCGCCAAGCTCTTGTCGATGGCAAGGCTGTAGCCGACCAGACCGACAATGATCATCAGCACCGAGATGCCGGTCATGCCAAGCGCCTGGCATAGCGCCAGCAACAGCACGTTGCGCCGGGTCGGGTCGTAAGTCCGGGTTTCCGTCATGGTCATTTCAGCCGCAACAATGCGACGATGGGCCGGTTACGGGCAAGCATGCGTCTTCGCATGCCTCCCGTGCGCCCGCTAGAAGTGGCGCCAGCCGGTGAGGCCTTCGATCTCCTGTCCCGCATCGTCTAGGATGCGCGGCGTGTCGCCCGCAATGATGGCGCCGATGCGGGTGATCGGCACGCCACACTCCGCCCTGATCGCCGCCAAGCCCGCCTCGTTCTGGCCGGCGACCGTGAACAACAGCTCGTAATCGTCGCCGCCGGCCAAGGCCGTGTGCGTCAGTTCCGGGTTCAGCTCCAACAGTTTTTGCGCCGGCTTGGACTGCGGCAAGCGGCTCGCGACCACCGTCGCCGCGACGCCGGACGCGCGGCAAATGTGGCCGAGATCGCCGACGAGACCATCGGAGATGTCGATCGCCGCGCTGGCGATGCCGACCAGCCTTTGGCCGACCTCCAACCTTGGAGTCGGCCGCTGATAACGCCCGGTCAGATACTCGGCGTCATCAACTAACAGCCCATGGGTGCGCTTCTGGCGCAGAAGGTGAAGGCCGAGTACCGCGTCGCCGGGTGTGCCCGTGACATAGATGCCATGACCCGAGCGCGCGCCATCGCGGCGCAGGGCCTGGCCGGAGGGCACTCGGCCGAGGGCGGTGATCCCAACCGAGAGCTGTCCAGACGTCGACACAGAGTCGCCGCCGATCAGATGCACCGAAAAGCGCTCCTGATCATCGGCCAGCCCTCGGGCGAACCCGGCAAGCCAATCGTCACCCAGGTTTCGAGGCAGCGCCGTCGTCAGCAGATAGGCAAAAGGCTTAGCGCCCATCGCGGCAAGATCGGAGAGGTTGACGCGCAGCAGTTTCCCGGCGAGAGAGCCCGGCGGCGTTCCGGCCAGGAAGTGGACCGTGTCGACCATCGTATCGGTCGTGACAACGATCTGCTGTCCTGGCTCCACATCGATCAACGCCGCATCGTCCATCAGGTTCAGCGAACCCGGATCGCCGGCTGCCAAGGGGCGGAGCATCTGTTCGATACGTTCGAATTCGCCGAGATTGGTCATGCGTGGCGCGCTCAAGTCGCCGCGGGTTGCGTCGCGGCCCCCAGTTCTTCCGGGCGCAGCACACGAGCGATGCGGTCCAGAACGGCGTTGGTGATGCCCGGCTCCTTGCCTTCGTAGAAGGCATGGGCCAAGTCGACATAGTCGGCGATGACGATGCGCGCGGCGACGTCGGGTGTGGCCAACAGTTCCCACGTCCCCGCCCGCAGGATCAGGCGCAGCAACAGTTCCAGCCGGTCTGCCGTCATGCCCTTATCAAGGGCACCATCGATGATCGGGTTCAGATCCGCCTCGCGCTCCACAACCCCGCGCACGATGGCGGCGAACAAGGGGCGGTCCGGATCGACGTAGCGGTCGCCATCGACCTCTTCGCCGAGGCGGAAGCGCACGAACTCGCCCAGCACGCTGTCCGCGCTCTGACCGGTTCGGTCGATGTTGTACAGCGCCTGTACCGCATGCAGACGGGCCGCGCGCCTGCGGGCGGAGGCCGAGGGCTTGCGATCCGCCAAGGTCAGGCTCCTCCGGCGAAACGGCGCTTCAGGGCGATCATGGCCAGGCACGCTTCGGCCGCGTCCCTGCCCTTGTTCTTCTCGTCGCGCCGTGCGCGCACCCAGGCTTGCGCATCATTCTCCGTGGTCAGAATCCCATAGCCGATGGCGAGCCGCCGCTCGACAGCGAGGTCCTGCAGCCCCCGCGCGCTTTCGGCGCAGACATAGTCATAGTGGCTGGTCTCGCCGCGAATGACGCAGCCCAGCGCGACATAGCCGTCGAAACGGCCCGTGTCATCAGCGATGGAGATGACGGCCGGAACCTCGAACGCGCCCGGCACGCTGGCATGTTCGACCGTCGCGCCCGCCGCCGCCAAGGCCTCCTCGGCACCGGCGCGCAGCTCTTCCACAATGTCGGCGTAGAACGGCGCCTCGACAATCAGGATATGCGGTCCGGCGGTCATTCACTCTCTCTCAGCGGCGGAATCGGGCGACGGCCGGCGATGGTCAAGCCATACCCCTCAAGCCCGATCACCGTCTTTTCGTGGTTCGACAACAGTTCCATCTCGCGGACGCCGAGGTCGAGCAGGATTTGCGCGCCGACGCCATAGTCGCGCAGTTCCTTTCCGCTATCCGGCTTGGTGGCCTGCTGGCGCGCCAACAGGCGCTGCGTCAGGCTATCCGGGCGCGGTTCGCGGATCAGCACGACGACGCCGCGCCCCTCGTCCGAAATGGCCTGCATCGCACCATGCAAGTCGCTGCCGACGCTGCGACGGCCGCCCAAGACGTCGTCCAAAACGCTGAGCGCGTGCATGCGCACCAGAACCGGCCCCGGCGCCGAAGGGTCGCCCTTCACCAGCGCGACATGCTCGGCATACTCGGCCGTGTTCACATAGATCACCATGCGCCACTCGCCGCCATAGCGGCTGTCGAGCACGTCTTCCATGCGCCGCTCGACCAGCGATTCCCGGCCTCTGCGATAGGCGATCAGATCAGCGATGGTGCCGACCTTCAGGCCGTGGAACTGGGCGAACTTGACCAGGTCCGGCAACCGAGCCATCGACCCGTCGTCGTTCATGATCTCGCAAATCACGGCCGACGGGTTCAGCCCCGCAATGCGGGCGAGGTCGACGGAGGCCTCCGTATGGCCGGCGCGGGCCAGGACGCCGCCATCCCGCGCCAGCAGTGGAAAGACGTGGCCCGGCGTGGCAAGATCATCCGCGCCCTTGCTCGGATCGATGGCCACGGCGACGGTGTGCGCCCGGTCCGCCGCCGAGATGCCGGTGGTAATGCCCTCGCGCGCCTCGATCGAGACCGTGAAGGCCGTGCCGTGGCGCGAGGCGTTGGTCTGGCGCATCAGCGGCAGATGCAGTTGCTGGATGCGCTCGCTTTCCAGCGCCAGGCAAATCAGGCCGCGTCCGTATTTGGCCATGAAGTTGATCGCCTCGGCCGTCGCCGTTTCCGCCGGGATGATCAGGTCGCCTTCATTCTCCCGATCCTCATCGTCGACTAGGATGAACATGCGGCCGCGCCGCGCCTCCTCAATCAGATCGGCTATCGGCGACAGAAACTCTTGGTCATCGGCGCTCAGCCGCGCTTCCTCGCGGCGGGCGGCGGCGATGGCTTGCTTGCTTACCGTGGCGGGCGCGCTGGGGCCTGCGGTCATGGGTCGGTTGCTTTCACCTCGTTCAGGCGAGCGACATAGCGCGCCAACATGTCGACCTCAAGGTTAACCGGGTCGCCAAGCGCCACCGATCCGACCGCGCCGTTGGCGCCAAAGGTGGTCTCGGCCTGTGTATGCGCGATGATGTTGACCCCAAACTCTGTTCCTTCAACGTCGTTCACGGTCAGAGAGACGCCGTTCAGCGCCACCGAGCCCTTTTGCGCGATGAACCGCTCAAGGCCGGCCGGCACCGCGAAGCGCCAGCGCAAACTGTCACCGTCCGGTTGGACATCGACGACTTCCGCGACGCCGTCGACATGGCCGAAGACCAAGTGCCCGCCGAGTTCGTCGCCGAGCCGCAATGACCTCTCCAGATTGACCTTGGTGCCGATCGCCCAGGTGCCGATGGTCGTCTTGGCCAAGGTCTCGGCCGATGCGTCGACTGAGAAGCGGCCGGGCGTTTTCTCCGTGACCGTCAGGCAAACGCCGTTGCAGGCGATCGAGGCGCCGAGATCGATGGCGTCGGTATCAAAGGCGGTCGACAGGGTCAAGCGCGTGTCGCCGTTGCGATCAATCGCAACGATCTCGCCAACGTCGGTAATGATGCCGGTAAACATGCCCTACCCTTGCGAACGCACCGCCCGGTTGCCGACAGGCGCCCCGCCCTCGCCGATGTCCCAGAACAGGGCCGTCATGATCTCCAATCCCTCGCGGGCCAGCGGCAAAAGGAGATGCTCGTCCGGCCCGTGCTGGCCACAGCCGCCATAGGAATGCGGTACCCATAACATGGGCAGGCCCAGCTCTTCGACAAAGACATCGGTCGGCAACGAACCGCCGACATTGGGCAGGATGTCCACGGCGCGTCCGGTTTGCCTTTCCGCTACCGCAGACGCCCAAAGCACGAGATCCGACTCAGGATCGGTGCGCGTCGCACCGAAGACGACGCTGTCGGGCTGGCTGATCGTGATGCCGCCGAAGCCGTTGGCATCGAGATGCTCGCGCAAGGCCGGCAAGATCTTGTCGACATCGGTGCCGACGACGAAGCGCAACTGGCAATGGGCCTCCGCCGACGGCGGAATAGCATTCACCGGCGTATCTGGCGTGCCGGCCGTGAATGCCAAGACCTCGAAACTGTTCCAGCCAAACACGCGCTCAGCCGGGCTCAGATCGTGCTCGCCCCAATGGTCGTCCGGTGCGAAGGCGCCGTCGGGCCCCTCAAGCGCGATGGCCGCCAGCGCACGGCGTACCGCGGGTGTCAGGCTGTCCGGCCGCCAGTCCGCAATGGCGATGCGACCACGCTGGTCGGCGATCGACGCCAGCGCGTTCGCCAGAATGGTTGCCGGGTTGGCCGCCAAGCCGCCCCAATTGCCCGAATGGACGCCCCCTTCGCGCAGATGGAGCCCCAGGGTGAAGTTGATCGTTCCCCGCGTGCCCAAGGCCAACATCGGCCGATCGGGCGACAGGCGCGGGCCGTCCGATGCCAGCAGGAAGTCGGCTGCGAGCGCGTCGCGATGGGCACGGCAGATCTCGCGCAGGCCTGCCGACCCTGCCTCCTCCCCGGTCTCGATCAGCCATCTGAGATTGAAGCCGAGCCGCCCCCGCGTCTCCAGCACGGCGCGCTGCGCCGCCATGACGATTGAATGCTGGCCCTTATTGTCGGCGGTGCCGCGACCGTAGAGCCGGTCGCCGCGCCGCTCCAGCCGCCAGGGCGAAAGATCGCCCTGCCACAGATCGTCCAGTCCGCGCACCACGTCGCCGTGCCCATAGCAGAAGACGGTGGGCAGCGCGGGATCTTCGGTACGGTCAGCGATCAGCGCGGGGCAATCGGGTTCGACCGGATTCTCGATGATCCGCCAATCACAGCCCAGCGCGGTCAGGGCCGGTGCCATCTCGTCCACCAGATAGGATTGACAAGCAGCGCGCTCAATCGGCGGCTGGCTTACGGTCGGGATGGCGACGCGTCGCGCCAGGTCGCGCTCAAAACCGCCGTCGTCTATGTGCGCGGTAGCCGCCGCGATGGCCGTTTGAAGCGTCATCGGCCCGACCGTCCAATTATGTCGGTGATCGGACGGTGATCTCGATTCACCGTGGATCGAAAATCAATTGATATCAGCATGATAAGATCAGTAGTTATTTGGTAACTTCAAGTAGAGCCGATCAGCATGATGACCGGCAGGGCCGCCAGGCAGAAGAAGAAGTTGGCGTTCATCAGGTCCAAGGCAACGGCGCCATCACAGCCATAGCGCATGGCGATCACGCCCGCCACCATACTTGGGGGCATACCAGCCTCCAACACCCGCAGTTCCCGCTTAAGCGGTTCGACGACAAGCTTCGGCCCGGCCGCGATCGCGATCAGCTTCGGACCCGGACGTAAGTCTCGCAGATATCGTCGCCAAGCACGCGCCGATCGATCGCCAGGAAGCGCGGGCTCTGGTTTAGCTTGTCGACGCCGAACCCGGCGATCGCCGGCAGACCGTCGCCGCCGATCAGGCTGGGGGCGCGGAACCAGGCCAGCCGGTCGACCAGGTCGGCCTGCAGCAGGGTCGCGGCCAAATGGGCGCCGCCTTCGACCAGCAGGCGGGTGATGCCGCGTTCGGCCAACACGGAGAGCACGTGGTCAATATCTTCGGTACCGGGTGCTGCGGGGGCGACGGGGATGACGGTTACACCGCATTCCTCGAACGCGGCGCGGCGCGTGCGATCACTATCCGGCAAGGTCACCAGCCACGTGGGCGTCTCCTTTGCGGATGCGACAAGACCCGACGTCAGGGGCAGGCGCAGCCGTCGATCGGCGACGATCCGGATCGGCGACCGGTCCGCCAAGCCCGGCAGCCGGCAATCCAGCCGCGGCCGGTCTTCCAGCGCCGTGCCGCTGCCGACCATGATCGCATCGTGCGTCGCCCGCAGGCGATGGGCCTCCATGCGCGCCAGCTCGCCCGTGATCCATTGGCTCTCGCCGGTATGCGTCGCGATCCGACCATCCAGGGTCATCGCCAGCTTCAACGTGACCATTGGCCGTTTGTGCTGAACCCGCTTGAGGAATCCTTCATTGACGGCGCGTGCCTCGAGCTCGCCAACCCCCTGGTCGACATCGATGCCGGCCTTCTTCAGGGCCCGCACGCCCTTCCCGTTCACACGCGTGTCCGGGTCTTCAACCGCAATGACGGCGCGGCGAATGCCGGCGGCGATCAGCGCGTCGGCGCAGGGTGGCGTTTTGCCGTGATGGCTGCAGGGTTCAAGCGTGACATAGGCCGTGGCCCCATTGGCGGCCTCACCGGCGCGGGCCAGAGCCTCGACTTCGGCATGCGGGCGTCCGCCAGGCTGGGTCCAGCCCCGTCCGATCACCAGGCCGTCCTTGACCAGGACACAGCCAACGGCGGGGTTTGGCGATACGCGGCCCAAACCCCGGCGCGCCAGCGCCAAGGCCATGGACATGAAATGGGTGTCAGCGCCCTCGCCCATGAGTCTCGCGATTAATCATCCGCATCCATCTTCAGCCTGTCGACGAAGTCCGAAAACTCGCCCGGCTCGCGGAAATCCTTGTAGACGGAGGCATAGCGGACGTAGGCGACCTTATCCAAGGTCGCCAGAGCCTTCATGACCATCTCGCCGATCGCCTTCGACGGAATGTCGCTCTCGCCGGAGCTTTCCAACTGCCGTACCATGGAATTCACCAGCCGCTCGATCCGTTCCGGGCTGACATCGCGCTTGCGCAGCGAAATCTGCAGCGAGCGGAACATCTTGTCCCGATCGAACGGCTCACGATCGCCGTCGGACTTGACCACCGTCAACTCACGGATCTGGATCCGTTCGAACGTCGTGAAGCGGGCGCCGCAGGCCGGGCAGAAGCGCCGCCGTCGTATTGCCGAGTTGTCCTCTGTGGGCCGTGAGTCCTTCACCTGGGTATCGTCGTGACCACAGAACGGACAGCGCATGCCTTATGCCTCGACTTGTTCTTGTTGCTTTGCCGGACGGCGCTCCACGACCGGAATCACAGGGACGGATAGATCGGAAAGCGGCCCGTCAGGGCCGTAACGCGTTCCCGCACCGATGCCTCGACGGTCGAATTGTCGTCCGGATTGGCAACCAGGCCGTCCAGGACTTCGACCATCAACTCACCAACCAGTTGAAATTCGGCCTGGCCGAAACCTCGGGTCGTCGCCGCCGGCGAGCCGACGCGAATGCCTGACGTGATCGCCGGCTTCTGCGGATCGAACGGCACGCCGTTCTTATTGCAGGTGATGTAGGCCTCCTCCAGGCTGGTCTCGGCCGCCTTGCCGGTCAGCCCCTTGGGCCGCAGATCAACGAGCGCCAAATGGGTGTCCGTGCCGCCCGACACGATGTCCAGCCCGCCGCTTTGCAAGGTCGAGGCCAGCATCTTGGCATTGTCGATCACCGTGCGCGTGTAGGCCTTGTATTCCGGCGTCAGCGCCTCGCCGAAGGCCACCGCCTTGGCGGCGATCACATGCATCAGCGGGCCGCCTTGCAGGCCGGGGAACAGTGCGGAGTTGATCTTCTTGGCCAGATCGCCGTCATTTGTCAGCACCATGCCGCCGCGCGGGCCGCGCAGGGTCTTGTGCGTCGTCGTGGTGACGACGTGGGCATGCGGCAGCGGGCTGGGGTGCACGCCGCCGGCGACCAGACCGGCGAAATGGGCCATATCGACCATCAGATAGGCACCGACGCTGTCGGCGATCTGCCGGAAACGCTCGAAGTCGATATGCCGCGGATAAGCGGAACCGCCGGCGATGATCATCGCTGGCTTGTGCTCATCGGCCAGTTCGGCCAACTCGTCATAGTCGATCTGCGCATCCTGCCGGCGCACACCGTACTGAACAGCGTTGAACCACTTGCCGGAGAGGTTGGGCGGGGCCCCGTGGGTCAGGTGGCCGCCGGCCGCGAGCGACATGCCCATGACCGTGTCGCCCGGCTTCAGCAGTGCCAGCATGACGGTCTGATTGGCCTGGGCGCCCGAATGCGGCTGGACGTTGGCGAAGCCGCAATCGAACAGCTTGCAGGCCCGTTCGATCGCAAGCTTCTCGGCGACGTCAACATATTCGCAACCGCCATAGTAGCGACGGCCGACATAGCCCTCTGCATACTTGTTGGTCAGTACGGAGCCTTGTGCCTCCAACACCGCGCGCGAGACGATGTTCTCGCTTGCGATCAGTTCGATCTGCTGCTGCTGACGCTTAAGCTCTCGGCCCAGCGCATCGGCGACCTCGGGGTCGCGGTCGGCCAAACCTCGACCGAAGAACGCATCGGCGACGGCTTCTCCGGACGGTGAAAGGCTGGCTGACGACATGGGCTCACTCCCTCAAGCAGCGGTGCTTCGGTTCAAGACAGCTTGGCCACGCGCCTGTCGTGGCGGCCGCCTTCGTACGCGGTCGCAAGAAAGACCTCAAGACAGTCCTTGGCGACCTCGGTGCCGATCAGCCTTGCGCCCAGCGCAAGCACGTTCGCGTCATTGTGCTGCCGGGCCAGCCGCGCGGCTGTCGTGTTGTAGCAAAGCGCCGCGCGCGCCGCGCTGTTCCTGTTGGCCGCGATCGAAATCCCGATCCCCGTGCCACAAATGATCACGCCGCGTTCGGCAAGCCCGGACGCCAGGGCCTCGCCCATCGCAAAGCCAAAATCCGGATAGTCGACGGAGGCCGTGCTGTTGGTGCCCAGATCAAGCACCTCATGCCCCAGCTCTTGCAAGTGGGACTTCAGCAGTTCCTTCAGCTCAAATCCGGCGTGATCGCTGGCGACCGCAACGGGCAAAGTCGACATGGTCTATTAAGGCCCCCAAGACGGCGAAACCGACGGCGCATTCTGGCACAGACTTCTAGTGCTGCACACCAGATATTGTTCGTGTCCTGTCACCAATCCCAGATAATGGGGTTGCGGTGAACGACCATGACAAAGCGGGCACGGCGCGCTACTTAATGTGCACTGCAAAATCCAAGAACCAGGAATCGCCATGACCGCCGCACCGGCCGCCGAGATCGCTCCAAAGAAGCCCGCCAACCTGCGCCCGTCCTTCGACTGGCAGGACCCGCTGATGCTGGAAGAGCAGTTGAGCGAGGAAGAGCGGATGGTGCGCGACGCGGCCCGCGACTACTGCCAAGACAAGCTGATGCCCCGCGTGCTGGAGGGCAACCGGCACGAGATCTTCCATCGCGAGATCATGAACGAAATGGGCGAGCTTGGTTTTCTCGGCTCAACGATCGACGGCTATGGCTGCGCCGGCGTCAACTATGTCTGCTATGGGCTGGTGGCGCGCGAGGTGGAGCGGGTCGACAGCGGCTATCGCTCGGCCATGTCCGTGCAATCGTCGCTGGTGATGTATCCGATCTACGCGTTCGGCAGCGAGGAGCAGCGCCAGAAATACCTGCCGAAGCTGGCGACCGGCGAATGGGTCGGCTGCTTTGGCCTGACCGAGCCGGACGCCGGGTCCGACCCCGGCGCCATGAAGACGCGGGCGCGCAAGGTTGACGGCGGCTACAAACTCAGCGGCACCAAGATCTGGATCACCAACTCACCGATTGCCGACGTCTTCGTCGTCTGGGCCAAGGATGATAGCGACACGATCCGGGGGTTCATCCTGGACAAGGGGATGGAGGGTCTGTCGGCGCCGAAGATCGAAGGCAAGTTCTCACTTCGGGCATCGATCACCGGCGAGATCGTCATGGATGAGGTCTTCGTTCCGGACGACCATCTGCTTTCGGGCGTGACGGGCCTGAAGGGTCCGTTCAGTTGCCTGAACAACGCCCGCTACGGCATCTCCTGGGGCGCGATGGGCGCGGCAGAATTCTGCTGGCACGCCGCGCGGCAATACACGCTGGACCGCAGCATGTTCGGCCGGCCACTGGCTCAAACCCAGCTGATCCAGAAGAAGCTGGCCGATATGCAGACGGAGATCACGCTGGGCCTGAACGGCGCCTTGCGCCTCGGCCGCATGAAGGACGCGGGTACGGCACCGCCAGAGGCGATTTCGCTGATGAAGCGCAACAATTGCGGCAAGGCGCTCGATATCGCACGCACCGCGCGCGACATGCATGGCGGCAACGGGGTCGCGGATGAGTTCCACGTCATCCGCCACGTCATGAATTTGGAGGCCGTCAACACCTATGAGGGCACCCACGATGTTCATGCCTTGATCCTGGGCCGGGCACAGACGGGCCTCAACGCGTTCTTTTAGGAGAAGATGCGCACATCCAGAGGCTGCAACCAGAGATCCCAAGGACGGAGTAAAAGGCTCGCCTCGTCTCACTTATGATCTTTTCGCTTGGCATCCCGGCGCTTGCAGCCGGCATCCACGGTTGGGCCGGGTTTCGGAACGGTGATGGTGCAACCAGGATCGATTGAGTTGCGATGAACGATCGCCTGACACGCCTGTTCTTGATCTGGATGCTGGTGCTGGCGACGCTGTGGATCGGCGCCGACTATGTCCGCTGGTTCCTGTTCGCCGCTGACGAACCTCGTATCGTCGTGCCGCGGGGCGACTTGTCGGAGTTCGAACTGGTCACCATCGAGGTCTTCGAGGCTTCGGCACCGGCGGTCGCCTTTGTTTATTCGGAACAGCCCACGAACGGCGCGGTGAGCCCCCACGGGCCGGCTGCCGGCACCGGGTCCGGCATCGTTTGGGACGCGGCCGGCCACGTCGTGACGAACTATCACGTTGTCCAGAATGCCAGCCGCATCCTGGTCCGCCTGGGCGCTGGTGACGCCATGACCGCAACGCTGGTCGGGGCTGCCCCCGACTACGATTTGGCGGTTTTGCGTCTCGTCGACGCCCCGGTCGGCCTGCGGACCTTGCCGATCGGCAGTTCGGAAGACTTGAAGGTCGGGCAGACTGTGTTTGCGATCGGCAACCCGTTTGGCCTCGACCGCTCGCTCACCAGCGGCATTGTGAGTGCGTTGGACAGAGACCTGCCGACCGAAACCGGACGCGAGATTCGCGGCGTGATCCAGACCGATGCCGCGATCAACCCGGGCAATTCCGGCGGCCCCCTGCTGGACACCTCCGGCCGGCTGATCGGGGTCAATACCGCCATCATCACCGATACCGGCAGCTATGCCGGCATCGGCTTTTCCGTGCCCGTCGATATCGTCAACGAAATCGTGCCGCAGTTGATCCGCGATGGCCGCGTGCCGCGGCTTGGCATCGGCATCTCGGTGCTGAGCGAGGAGGTGAGCGCCGGGCTGGGGGTTAACGGCCTGGTCATCGCCAACACGGTGCCGGGCACGCCTGCCGCACGCGCGGGCCTCACCGCCATGGACCGACAGAGTGGACGGGTCGGCGATGTGATCATCGCGGCCAACGGCCAGCCGGTACAGGACCTGTCTGATTTCGTCGCCCAGCTCGAAACCGTGGGCATCGGCAACTCGGTGGACCTGACGATCCTTCGCGACGGCCGGCGCCGCAGCGTCGACGTTGAAGTGACCGATATCTCGCAATGATTGGCAGCCGCAGGACAGCAGGTTGCCGGGATCTGTGTCCGCACTAGCGCGGCAACGCGAGGGACTGCGTGGGCTCGCCGTCTACGCGCGCCGGTTGGCGCCTTGCGTTGGTGATGCCGACGATCTGGTGCAGGAGGCCCTCATTGAAGCCATTCGCACTGGCAACAGGGATTTCGCCGACTTCAAGACCCTTCGATGGCTGCGCGGCGTGATTCGCAACAAGGCCCGCCACCATGCACGAACCCGGGCGCGGGCCATGGCACGTGACAAGTCTTGGTACGTGCAGCAATCGGACCAACCCGTGCGGAATGTGGACGCGCAAGCCCTCGTTCTTTCGTCGGACATGCCCCCATCGTTGCGGCTTTTGGCGTTGCTGGCTCTTTCCGGACACAGCCGTATCGAAATCGCCTATCTGCTGGGCATCACCGACGCGGCCCTGCGCCAGCGTATCCGGGCGCTGAGGAAGGCGCTTGCGCAGCGAGGCGCGCCGGGGTTCGAGGAGTTTGTCGGATTGCGCGGCGATCTGAACTACGGGCAGATTCGCCGTCACGCACGCTCTTATCTGGCCGCCCAGCGCGGCGATCTGGCCACCCATGATCCAGATGGGCACGTTTTTATCGTCCGGCGCTCACAAAAGCCGGCTCGGCGGCAATAGTAGGGTGGAGTCAGCAACACACACCTGAGTAGGATAAAAAATGATCCCAAAACCGCATACCGCCGCCGTCGTTTTCTACGTCTCCGACATCGCCGCGACCGAGGCGTTCTATCGAGATGTCCTCGGTCTGGACATCGAACGACAAGAGGGGTTTGAGCCGTTTTGGCTGACAGCGACCTTGGACCAGGGGCTGGAAATCTCCTTCTTTCAGATGGACGCCAAACGCGGGACCACGCCGGCGCTGGTGTTCTCGCTCGCCGACGGCGGCATCGATGACATGGTCGCGGCCCTGGCCGAACAAGGCGTGACCATCGTGACGCCGGTCAGCGAGGCACCCGGCGGCTGGACCGCGGACTTCAACGACCCCGACGGCTTTCTTCTCAGCTTCTGGCAAAGCGGCGAACAGCCGAGATCCAGGAAGTAGGTCCGGGCATCGGCCGATCGGACCGGGCGACGATCGGCGTCGCACGGCGTTTAGCCGAACTTGTCCGATCCGGGCCCGGTCAACGAGCTTAAGCAGATTGGCGAGAGAGTTCCGTGCCGCTTTCCGGCCTGGAGTTCTCTCGATCTGCTTTAACGCGCCTTGTCTTTGTGATTGGCCGCCATCATCTTGAAGATGGCTGAGAAATCCTGTTGCTGGTTGCCGGCATTGCAATAGAGCCCGTAGAGCGCCGCCGCCTCGGCACCCATCGGGGTCGCCGCGCCCGACGCATTCGACGCGTCCTGCGCCAGACGCAGATCCTTCAGCATCATCTCGGCGGTGAACCCAGGCGCGTAGTCGCGGTTGGCCGGCGAGTCCGGCACCGGGCCCGGCACCGGACAATAGTTGGTCAACGACCAGCACTGGCCCGAACTTTGCGAGGCGATTTCGAACAGCTTCTGCCGATCGAGACCGAGCCGATCTGCCAGCGCAAACGCTTCACAGACGGCGATCATCGATACGCCCAGGACCATGTTGTTGCAGATCTTCGCCGCCTGTCCGGCCCCGGCCGGTCCCGCGTGCACGATCGTCCGTCCCATCGTGGAAAGTAGCGGCCGCGCCCGATCGAATGCGTCGGCGGGGCCGCCCACCATGAAGGTCAGCGTTCCCGCCTCCGCGCCCCCGACACCGCCCGAGACCGGTGCGTCCAACAGATCGAGCCCGGCCCGTTCGGCCCCGTCGGCGACGATCCGCGCGGTGGCCACGTCAATGGTGGAACAGTCGATCAAAAGCGCGCCCGCCGCGGCCGCGGCGAACACGCCCCCCGTGCCCTGGTAGACCGTTCGCACCGCCTTGCCGGCCGGCAGCATGGTGAAGATTGTGTCGGCGCCCTCGATCGCCTCCGCCAACGACGTGCAGGCCTCAACGCCCGCGCCCGCCGCCTGTTCCAAGCTTGCCGACGAGGTGTCGTAGCCGCGTACCTTGTGGCCCGCCTTGACCAGATTGGCGGCCATCGGCCCGCCCATGTTTCCGAGCCCAACAAATCCGACTAAGGTCATTTTCCCCCTCTTTCGACGACCGGCCTCTGCGCAATGCCGGCGCATCCTACGCGGCGCGCGCGCACTTGAGAACGGGCAACAGGGCGACACGGCCGATTGACCCCGATAGTCCCGAAAAACGGGGAATACTGCGCGATCCAGGCCGGTTGATCGGCGCGACCATCCGGGCGACCGTGGCGGGTTGCCGCAGTTCCGCAAGCAAACAACAGCCTACCTAGGGGAATCACCCTTGACGCGCATGCCCTACGCATTGCCCGCCATCGGCGCGTCGATGGCGACCGCAAGCGCGGCCGGACAGGATGACACCGCGGGGGGCAGTCGCGACGGCTGGCCGCTGTTTCCGCCCATGGGTTACGGCTATTGCGCCACCATGACCCCGGAAGACCTCGCGGCGCTGGTGGCCTATTTGCGCACGATCGAGCCGGTGGCGGATGCAAGTTAGAAGGGTTTCGCCTGGGCTGCGTTGCGGCTATGCTGGTTCATCTTTACGTTGTTTCCTATGGGAATCGGGGGAATTGGAGAGGCCATCATGAAGATACTGCAAATCTGTGCGCTTGGCGCGGCGGTAACGCTTGTCGCGGCATGTCAGTCGACCAACGATGAGACCGCCGGTGCCGTTACCGGGGCGGCGCTGGGTACCGGTGTTGGGCTGGTAACCGGCGGATCGTTCGGACAGGTGGTCGGTGCCGGCCTGATTGGCGGCGCCGCTGGATACATTGTCGGCGATCTGGCCGGCGACAACTGATCACAACACCGCGTCGTGCGACGTCGCAAACAGCATTGGCTTTAGGAGGCAGGATCATGGGTTTTAGGCAAGCTTGGCGGCTGGGCGCCGCCGCGTTGGTCGCCGGATTGTTCGTATCGCAGCAGGCGTCGGCCGTTGATCTGGTGTTCGAGGAACTCGTGTTCATGTCGTGCCAGGATGTCCACGACCTTCCGGCAGCGGATCGTCAGGCGGTGGGTGAGTATCTGGCCCAGCGTTCGGCAAGCTATCGCGGTGTCGAATGGCCGTTGCCGGGTGAGTTCGGCGACGATGTCGGTGTCCTGGCGGTTGCAGCCTGCACGCTGAACCCGAGCGAGAACCTGTTTTCCGTGATCGACCGGGTCATCGTCGCGACCTACCCGACGAACTAGGCAACCGGTCTAGATCATCCCCTCCGACGGCGGGCGGCCCTCATGGGCCGCCTGCAGCAACTCCGTTATCTCCTGCACAGCGACAGGGCGCGGGTTGTAGGCGAGAGTCGCAACCGTCTCTTCCGCCGCGTGCGCGAGGCCGTCGGCGGGCATTCCCAGTTCTAGCAAGGTTCGCGGCGCCCCGATGCGGCCGGCCAAATCGAAAATGCCGGCGGCGGCATCCTCGGCGCTTAGTGCTCGTTTGATGGCGTCCATCGCGTTCGGCGCCGCGGAGGCGTTGTAGGCGACGACGTAGGGCAGGATCACGCTGTTCGATTCGCCATGGGGCACGCCGAAATGGCCGCCCAGTACGTGACAAATGCGGTGGTGCAGCGCGATACCGACCATGGTCACCAGCAGGCCGCCGAGAAAGCCACCATAAAGCGCCTGTTCGCGCGCCTTGAGGTCATCTGGCTGCTCGACACTGCCGGGCAGTCCGATTGAAAGCGCCTCGATGCACCGTTCCGCCAAGTCGGCGGCGATCGGATTGGGTTCCTTGGGATAAAGCGCCTCGACCGCGTGGGCGAGGCAGTTCATACCCGTGGTCGCGGTCAGGCCTGCTGGCAGATCAACCGTAAGCGCGGGATCGTAGATCACTGTCTTCGGCAGGGCGGCCGCGTCGCGCCAGGTGCGCTTCTCATGACCGATCTTCATGCCGTAAATCGGCGTCATCTCGGACCCCGAATAGGTCGTCGGGACGGCCACCATGGGCCGGCCCGTGCGCACCGTAATCACCTTGCCCAGACCCAGCGTCGAACCGCCGCCAAAGGGCACGACGGCATCGGCCCCCAGGGCGGAGAAGCGTTCCAAGGCCGCCTCGGCGACCGGCTGCGGGCAATGCGGCTCGGCCCCGTCAAACACGCCGGCCAGCCGCTCGCCCAGCGCCTGCTGCAGCGGCCCCAGCCGGCCGGTCGCGCCCTTAGTGCAGGCGATCATGACCCGGCTGGCGCGCAACCGGTCAATCTCTTCGCCGAGACGGCTGATCTCGCCGACGCCGAAGACGGCGCGCGCCGGCATGATCTGAAACAGGAATTTCATCGGACAGCCTCCCCGATCAGAAATGCCGGGCCGAGGCCGCGAAGGCAAGCCGGAAGATGCGTGGAGGGCCTAAGGCCTGACCGGTGGCGGCAGGCGCTCGAACAGGCGGCGGCGTTCTTCGGGCGTCAGCTCGATCGCCAACTGCAGCAACCCCTCCTGGATGACCTCCTGGACCTGATCGGTGTACTGCCGCACCTCGGCGAACGCCGCGCGCGCCGCATCCTGATCGTACGGGTCGGCCAGCAGCGCGCGCCCAGCAGCGTCGCGGGCGCGCTGAAGATCGGGCAGGATCACACGCATCCTTTCGCCGCTCTCCCGCACAATGACCCTGGCTTGGTCGCGTGCTTCGCGCGGCAGATGGTCGACGACCTGGCCCCAATCCACGCGTGGGGAGCCGCGGTCGAAGGGCCGTCGGCCGTCGTCCAGGTAGCCCCTGGTCGCCTGGCCCAAAATGAACGCTACAATGAACAGGTTGAGCGCCAGCGACGCAACCAGGGCGATCGTCTTCCAGCGCCCTCTCCGGCGCCGTCGATGCGGCTTTTCGTCCGGTCGTTCAGTTGGCGGCAACGGGTCTGTCATTCAACGACCTCCACCGATCCGAAACCCAGATAGTCAGCGGCGTAGACAGTCGTGCCGCCCAGCCAACCGTCGAAAGTGTCCGGCGACACGCCGACACCGACCACAAGCCCCATCACCAGGGACGCGGCCAGGGCGAGCGACGGCCACCCCAGCCGCCGCCGGCGGCCGGCGCCCGCAAGCGATACGACATTGTCCGGCGGTGGCGTGGCCACAGCCTTGGCAAGGATCCTATCGGCCAAATCGGCGCTCGGTTCAGGAACGGCGGCCGTGTCCAACAGGCCGTCAAGCGCACGGGCCTCGGCCCAATGGGCCCGCGCAATCGGGTCGCGGTCGATCATACGGCGCGCCTCGGCGGCGGCGGCCTGGTCCGGCCAGGCCGCCAGATCAGCCCCCCACCGATCCAGCCAGTCAACGATCCGATGGCCGCCGCGTCCGTCGGCCGCGGCGGTCGGGTCCGTCCGATCCTTGGCATCCGCGTTCATGCGACCTTCTCCTTCATCTGCGCAATATCAGCCGCAAGCAGCTTCTTCAACTCGCGCCGCGCCCGACCCAGCAACGATTCGACCGCCCCTACCCCCGTACCCAGGATCTCGGCGGCCTCGGCCTGGCTCAGACCCTGATAGTGGCATAGTACCAATGCCAACCTCTGGCGTTCCGGCAGCGCCTCCATGGCGGTGCGCACCTTGCGATCCAGATCCGCGCGGGTCGCCGCCTGCTCCGGGTTCGGATCGGCGCTGGCCACATCGGCGGCCGCGTCCAAGTCGGCCTGCGGCCGGCGTTTGCGGTGCCGATCGATGCATTGGTTCACCGCGATCCGGTAGATCCAGGTCGTCGGCTTGGCCTCCGGCTTCCAGCCCGCTGCCGCCTGCCAGACCTTCAGGAACGTGTCCTGCGCGGCGTCTTCCGCCTCTGACCGGTCGCCCAACTGGCGATAGCAAAAGGCCGTCACGGCCGCCAGATGCCGGTCCAGCAACAGGCGAAAGGCCGGTGCATCGCCCGTGGCGATCCGGCCCATCAGCACGTCGTCGGACGGCTGTCGATCCAATCCAGACCTCGCCTGTGGCCTTCCGCCCGGGATGGCGGGGACGGCCGAAGCCGCCCCCGCGCAAAGATGACAGCCTACCGCCGAGGGGGGCGTGCGTTAAGCAGTTCATCTTCGGTCAGGACCCCGTCGCCGTTCTCGTCGGCATGCTCGAACATCCTGCCTTCGCGGCCGCCCAGATCGTCCTGGGTAAGCTGGCCGTCGCCATCCTGATCGATACGGGCAAACATCTCAGCAGCCCGTTCGGCCATCCGCTCAGCCGCACGCGCTTCGGCGGCGACCTGGAATTCAGACGAGTCGATGACGCCGTCGTTGTTGGCATCCGCTTCGTTGAAGCGGGCCGTCCGCAAGGCCTCGACTTCCTCGACCGTGATCTGGCCGTCGCCATTGGTGTCAAATCGCTCCATCAGCATTGTGACGCGATCTTCCGCGGAGCCGCGATGGCCGTGACGATGACCGTCGCGGTCGCCGTCGCCTTGGGCCAGGGCGACACCGCCGACGGCCACGGATCCGATCAAAGTCGCTAGGATCAAAGTACGTTTCATTATTCCACTCCGTTGGGGGCAAGCACGGCTCCACGCCATGCCGATAGCCCTTTCAACGGGGGTGGGAGAAAAACCCGTCGCGGATTGCCTAGGATTCTGTTTCCGAATGCCGTGGGTGCGGCTCAAAACGCCGGCGATAGACCATTTGCGGCCGGGATAGCCCGCGCAGACGGCGCGCACCGATCAGCTCGACCTGGTCAGGCACGTGCTTTGCAACGGCACCCGACACCAGCACGCGATCGCCAATCTCGGAGCAGAGCCGCTCCAGCCGACTGGCCAGGTTGACCGCGGGTCCGATCACCGTGAAGTCCAGCCTGCGCGCGGCACCGACATTGCCGAAGCTGACGTCACCGAGATGCATGACGATACCGATGTCGAGGTCCTCCTGGTCCGCACCTGTCTCGTCATTCCACGCATCGATTGCCGCCCCTGCCCCGTCGGCGGCTGCCATGGCCGCCTCGCAGGCCGCCGAGGCGCCCCCCTCGATGTCGGTTGGAAAGATCGCCAGCACCCCATCACCGATGAACTTGATGACCTCGCCGCCATGCGCCAGCACGGGCGATATCACCTTGTCGTAGTAAGCGTTGAGGACTGCGATCAGGCGATCGCGCGGCAACCGGTCAGACAGGGCCGTATAGCCGCGCAGATCGACCAGCCATATCACCGCCTCCAACGTTTCGCCGCTGCCGCGCGCGATTTCGCCGGTCAGGATGCGGGCGCCGGCCCGCGGACCGACATAGGTGTCGAGCAGATGGACCGTTGTCTCTCGAAGATTTCGGTTTTCGAGTGTTTGGGTCGTCGCCGTTAACTCGCGCTCAATGAGCACGAGTTCATCCGTGGCAAAACCGCCCGGTCGGTCCGTCGTCCAGGTTGCGGTGACGCCACCAATGATGCCCGCGGAGGTCGCCATGGCGACATAATCCGTGGCGCCCATCGTCCGCATCTCGTCGAGCACGCCGAGATCGTTCAACTCGTCCGGTCGCTCAAGCCGGCGACGGATGCCGGCATAGCCGTCCTCGAAGAACAGCCTGTAGGGACTGCGGTCATAAAGCCCGTGCTCAACCCTGATGCGCCGCCCTTCGACCTCGACCGTTTCATCGGTCTGGCGCGTCCAGCGATAGCTGAACCCGGTGAACTCCGGATGCAGGGTGGTCAAGGCGATGTTGGCGCGCAGCAGCGGCACATCGGCGGCCAGCAGACGCCGGAATAGCGCATCGGAGATGCCGCGCGTGTCCGATGCCGGGGCTTCGTCGATGAAATGCCGCCCGAGAATGGGCGTCCATGGGCGATCAGTCACGGCTTTGCGTCTCGCGGCGCTGTCAGATCAACCGGCCGAAAGGAACTTGATGAGACCATTGACATAACTGTCCCAGCCTGCGTCGTGCATGTCTCTGCTCTCCTGCTTGGCGAAGCCCGTATGGCTGAGCTGAAGCGCGGTGCCATCCGGATGGCCGGCGAAGCGGACGTCGATCTCGGTCACCTCACCGTCGGAATTCCACTCCCAACTATAGGTCAGCCGTTCATTCGGCACGACGCGGGAAAAGATGCCTTCGCTGCGCGCGGTGAAATCCGGCCTCTCCATCATCAGACGGTAATGGCCGTCGACCCTGGGATCGATATCCATCGCCGTGGCCGGGGGAATCACCGTGTCGGATGCGGTCCAGGCCCGATAGACGCGATCAACCGGAAACGGCAGCAAATACGACTTCGCAATCGGCTTGACCATGGTCGCCCCTCATCAGGAGCAACCATACTAGCACGCCGGACGCCTGGCAGGCCTGTCGAGGGCCGCCCTTGTCGTAACCCCTTTGAATCGCCACCTGAAATGATCCGACAGCAACCGCCGAAGCCGCCCGATGCCAACCGCAATTCCTCTCCAAAGAAGTGTGCTGCGCCTGACCGGCGAGGACCGTGTCGAGTTCCTGCAAGGCCTGACCACCAACGATGTCGCGCTGGCCGGTCCCGACCGTGCGATCTACTCGGTGTTCCTCACCCCCCAGGGCAAGTTTCTGCACGACTTCCTGATCGTCGCGGCGCCGGACGCGCTGCTGATCGATCTTGATGGTGATGCGGATTTACGGGCCGACCTCTTGCGGCGGCTCAAGATGTACAGGCTGCGGTCCAAGGTCGCGATCGAGGATGTCAGCAACCAGTGGGCGGTGGTCGCGCTGATCGACGACGGAGCTCTGGACACCGTCGGTTTGCCGGCCAAGGCTGGCGCGACAGCAGAATATGAAGGTGGCTACGCCCTTGTCGACCCGCGCACACCGTCATTGGGCGCGCGCCTAATGCTGCCCGCCGACACGGCACAAGGTGTTGCCGATGGTCTGGCCGTCGCGGCCGGTAACGCCGACACCTACGACCATTTGCGCCTGTCGCTGGGCGTGCCCGACGGTCCGCGTGATCTGGAGCGCGAGAAGTCGAACGTTCTGGAGGCGACGCTGGATCAGTTGAACGGGATTTCCTGGACCAAGGGGTGCTACATGGGCCAGGAGCTGACCGCGCGTGTCCATTATCGCGGGCTGTTGAAAAAGCGGCTGGTGCCGGTCGAACTGGACGGCCCGACACCGGTCGCGGGCAGCGACCTCACCCAGAATGGCCGGGTCGTGGGCGGGCTGCGCAGCACGGCCGGCGAGATCGGACTGGCGCTTTTGCGGCTCGACGCGTTGCAACAGCCGGAGCCGATCGTGGCGGGCGCCACCAAGGTGACGCCTCGTCAGGCGGTTTGGGAAAGGGGCTGAGCCCCGTTAGCGTCAACCAGCAGGCTCCGGCCGCAGAAACCGGATGACCATGTCCTCGGCCTCGACCCGCCTTTGCTCAAGCCACGCGTCGGTGATCGCGCAGCCGAAAACGGCGCTTAGCGTGTGCCGGTTGGACAGCGGGAAGTAAAACAGCGACGCGATCGTGATGTAGAGCTCAATCGGATCGACGTCCGGGCGGAACACGCCCTCTTCCGCGCCGCGCCGCAGAACCTTCCGCAGTTCATCGATGAGCGGGGACTGGATCTCGCTGACATCCTCGATCCGGCGGATCGCCGTGCCGCCGCGTAAATTCTCGGTGTTCAGCATCGAGATGAACCACGGCGCGGACCTGAAATGGTCGAGCGTGAAGCCGACCAGCGCCCGGATTGCGGCTTCCGGGTCCTTGCTTTGTAGGTCCAAGGTGCGCTCGCCGGCGCGGATCTGAACATAGGCTTCACGTAGGGCGGCGGTGTAAAGGTCCTCCTTGTCACCGAAATAGCTGTAGATCAGCGGCTTGCTGACCCCTGCCCGTTCGGCGACGTTATCGATGCGGGCGCCTGCGTGGCCGAATTCAGAGAATTCGACCAGGGCGGCATCGAGGATGGCGCGTCGGGACCGTTCGGCATTTCGCTTGGCTTTCGGCCCAGCCGCCTGTCGCTCGGCGCCGGCGCGTGTCACGACCGATCCCCGGCACCGCCGAAGAGCCGCGAGACAAACGCCCGGACCGACGGAATGGACATGGCGATCGTCGCGACGATCAACACCACGAACACGGCCGAGATTGGGCGCGTGAAGAAGGGCGTCAGATCCCCGTCGCTGAGCATCAGGCCACGCCGCAGGTTCTTGTCCAGCAAGGAGCCAAGAATGATGCCCAGCACCAGGGGCGCCATCGGATACTTCATCTGACGCAAGACAAAGCCGAGGAAGCCGAACGCCACCATGACCCAGATATCGAACAGGCGCTGGGTCAGAGCGTAAGGCCCGATGACGCACAGAGTGAAAACGATTGGCATCAGGATCTCGCGCGGCACGCGCAGGATCAGGATGAACAGCCGTGTCAGGGTCAGGCCGAACACGCCGATGGCCAGCATGGCGAAGGTGAGCATGATGGCGACCGAATAGATGAAGTCCGGCATCTCGACCATGATCATCGGGCCCGGCCGGATGCCGTGGATGAACAGGGCGGCGATCAAGACCGCCGCAGGTGCCGAGCCGGGCACCGCCAAGGTCAGGGCCGGGATCAAGGCGCCCGGCACAACCGCGCTGTTGCCGGTTTCGGCGGCGGTCAGGCCCTCGGTCGAGCCCTTGCCGAACATCTTCCGCTCGCGGCTGCGCCGACGGGCGGCGGCGTAGGACGCCCAGGCGCCAATATCCTCGCCGACGCCTGGAATGATGCCGATCATCGTGCCGATAACGCCGGACCGGCCGATGGTGATCTTGTATTTCCACAAGTCCGACAGCCTGGGCAGAACCCGGTCCTCGTCCTCACGCTTGGCGACGAGCTTGGCCTTGGCGCGCCACATCACGGTCAAGACCTCGGCGAAACCGAAGGCGCCGACCATCGCCGGGATCAGGCCGATGCCGCCGTTGAGGTCCTGAATGTCGAAATTGAAGCGGACATGGGCGTGGATACCCTCGCTGCCGATCATGGCCACCATCAGGCCGAGCAGACCGGCGATGTAGCCCTTCAGCGGGCTGGTCTCGGCAGTGAGCTGGCCGGAGATGACGATGCCGAAGACCGCCAGCCAGAAGAACTCGAACGAGCCGAAGCTCAAGGCCGCCCGCGCCAATAAAGGCGCCAGCAATACGAGCAGAATGATGCCGACCAGCGTGCCCAAGACGGAGCCAGAGGTCGCCAGCGCCATGGCATAGCCGGCGCGGCCCTGCTGGGCCAGCGGATACCCGTCCAGCGAGGTCGCGGCGCTGGCCGGTGTTCCGGGAATGTTGAGCAGAATGGCGCTGCGCGAGCCGCCATAGATGGCGCCGACGTACATGCAGATCAGCACCAGGATCGCCGTGTCGCGGTCCAGCGTATAGGTCAGCGTGGTCAAGAGCGCGACGCCCATGGTCGCGGTCAGGCCCGGCAGGCTGCCGACGAAGATGCCCAGCAGTGTCGCCCAGGCAACGTTGAAGATGGTGCCGAACGAGGCCAGGCCGGCAAAGGCGGTTCCGAGGGCGGCCAGGCCTTCCATCAGGGCAGCCTCACGAGAAAGCCGTAGCGGAACAGCGCCGAGATCGCGGCCGCCGTGGCGAGGGCGAAGACGAGCGCGATGATGACGACCTTGACCTTACCCGCACTGGTTCCCGATCCGGGCCAGGTGAAGCACAAGATAAACAGGCCGACATAGAGCGCGGTGGCGACAAAGAACGGCAGCCAGCCGACCAGCACGAGCGCGTAGACGGCGCTGAGAGCCGCGGTCGCCGCCATGCGACCCCAGGATTCGCCGCCGTCAGTGGGGGTCGGCTCAACCGCTTCGGCCCGCGCGCGCCGGGCGGCACCGACGAACAGCAATGCCGCGCAAAGCATCATGGTCGCGCCCAGGATCATCGGCAACAGGCCGGGAATGCTGGCCGGATGGATCTGCCGGATCTCCAGACGATCCATGGTATAGCCGCCGACCAGCATGGCGAGGCCAAGCGCAAACAGCACGACCGCCGTGATGCGGTCTGCCGTGGCGGAGTCCAAACTCACGGTAAGCGCGTCCTAGCTACCGGCGGGCCGAAACCGCGCGCAGCGGCGACCGTCAAAGCCCGCAAGACACAGGCCGAATAGGCTGCGCGGCCGAGATCGCTCGAACCGCGCAGCATCCTCGGACCCTACTCTTCAGGACAGTCGATGCCAATGTCCGACGGATCGACGACCGCCTCGCCGCGCGCTACCCGGGCACAGGCTTCGAAGATCACCACCGGCATGGCCACCTCGCGCGCCGCATCGCCATAGCTCGGCGCAAAGACCGCGCCGCGATCGGACGCATAAGCCTGCAACTCTGGCGCCGTCATGACATGCTCTTCCCAAACCTGCTCGACGGTGTCGTAGACCTCCTGCGGCGCGCCGACCGGGATGAAAACTCCGAAATAGTCGGCCGCGATCGGCATGTCGGGGATCCACTCGGTGATCGGCGGGATCGGGTCGATGCCCTCGACCACCAGCGGCTGATCGGACAGCACAGCGAGCGGACGCAATTGCCCGGCGCGGATCATCTCCGTCTGCTCAACCGCAAGCTGGGTCGTCGCCGCAACCTCGCCGCTGGCGGCCGCAACCACGGCCGGGTTGCCGCCATCATAGGTGATCATGCGGGCGCCAAAATCGCCGCCAGCCGCCTCGCGAATGCCCGCCAGCGCCATGCCGCCGGAGGAGTTCACGCCGGCGGTGCCGACAGTGACATCGTCGCCGCGCATGGCCTCCAGCAGCTCACCGAAATCAGCGTAGGGCGCGTCGGCATTGACGCTGACCACCGGCACGTTGGCGACATGCAGGAAGATGGCGTAGTCGTCGATCGAGGTGTCCTCGATCAGGCCCGTGACGGCATAGGTCGCATTGTTTGCGATGGCGTTGGCGGTCCAGGTATAGCCGTCGCGCGGGGCATCCAAGGCGGCCTGCGTTCCAATCGAGCCTGATGCGCCGGGCTGGTTAACCACAACGATTTCAGTGCCGAGGCCCTGTTCCAGAAGCGGTGCCACGACACGCGTCACCTGGTCGGTCGATCCCCCGGCGGACCAGGGCACGATGATGTTGATCGGTCGGTCCGGTTCCCACTGGCTCATGGCCGGCGAAGCGGCTAGTGCGAGCGCAACGGCGGGCACTGCGAGAATAGCGGCTTTACTGATGTTCACGAGATCTCCTCCCCTTCGGTTTGTTACCTACTAGTTGGTAACTTTTGAGCGCGCGCGCTGTCAAGATCCACGCGACACCGCCTCGTGCAAAGCAATCCTACGATGGCGGGCGGCCCCTAGAGCAGGCTGGCGCGCTTTTTGTAGCCTTCAGGCACTGCGGCATCGGTGCCAAAGAAGGCGTGTTTGGACATGTCGGGCGAGAAGCGGCTGGCCTCCGGTCGGCGTCCGAGCGCCTCGGCAACCGCGCGGATGTGATGGGGCCCGGCACCGCAGCAGACACCCAGATAGTTCACGCCCATCGCGTAGGCCGCCTTGGCGAACTCCGCCAATTCGTACCGATTGCACGTGAACGGGTCGAGCGCGACGGGGAACGGCCGATCATCGGGAATGCAATGGCACCCTGGATCGCGCAGGCTTTGGAAGGTCGGCATCGCGTCGGTCGTACGATACGGCACCGGCAACGCCGCTACCGGGCACGAAACCGCATCGCGAATGCCCTGAAGCAGCGGCAGCATGCTGTCCGGCCCGCGTATGCAATTGACGCCGACCACGTCCGCCCCCGCCCCTTCCAGCATGCGGCAGGTCTCGTTCAAATCCACACCGTCCATGGAGGTCGGGTGGGCATGGACCGCCATGGTCACGACCATGGGCACACCCAGCACCTTGCACGCCTCGACCGCGATCATGGCCTCGCCGGTGAAGGAAAACGTCTCCGCGATCACCAGGTCCGGGCTGAACTCCGCCGCCCAGGCCAACTGCTCGTCGAAGATGGCCCGCACCTTTGCATGCGTCTCCGGGTCGTCGGCCTCGAAGATGTTGGTGTTGCAGATGTTGGCGGCCAGCAGGGTGCCAGTCTCGTCCGCGACATCCTTGGCGATCTGCAGGGCCTGGCGGTTCAGCGGCTCCAGCACCTCCTCCATGCCGATCAGCCGCAACTTTTCGCGATGGCCATAATAGGTGAACGCCTCGATAATGTCGGAGCCGGCGCGCGCGAACTCGACATGGAGCTGACGCACGGCGTCGGGATTCTCGAGCACGACGATGGGCACAAACGCGCCGGCCTGCAAAAAGCCGCGTCGTTCAAGCTCGAACAGATAGCCCTCGGCGCAGATCACCGGACCCTCGGCCAAGCGCTGCATGAAGCCCGGGCCAGAAGCGTTTGCTGACATTCCCTTACTCCCCAACCGAAGGCGGCTACGCCGTCTCTCGCGTCAAAAACTCTGTCAGCGAAGCGCAATACGCGGCAAGAAAAATCGTGCGCGGGACCGCGATCAGCCGCGCATCCGGATGCCGTCCGGGTCGAACAGCGGAGCATCGAGCCGGCGTGCCGCGCGCCGATCGCCGAGAATCTCAATCTCGAAGCCCTCGCTCGCCGCGGCCAATCCGGCTGGAACATAGCCAAGCGCAACCGAGGCCTCGGACCAATGCGCATAGCCGCCCGACGTGACCCAGCCGATCACCGCGCCGTCATGCCAGATCGGCTCGTCACCGATGACGTCGGCGTCGGCGGCATCGACGGCGAAAGAGACGAGTTGGCGTTCCGGACCCCCTTCGCGCGCCGCCAGCGCGGCGTCACGGCCGATGAAATCGCCCTTCGCCGGCCTGACGAACCGGTCGAGACCCGCCTCGGACGGCGTATAGATCGGCCGGTACTCCCGCGCCCAGGAGCCGAACGACTTGTCGAGCCGGAGACTGTCCAGCGCGCGGCCCCCAAAAAGGCGCAGGCTCAGGTCCCGCCCCTGATCCATCACCAGATCAAACAGCCCTGCCAAATACTCGGGTTCGACCCAGATCTCGTAGCCGAGATCGCCGGTGAAACTGAGCCGTCCGACAAGTGCCGGAAACGGCCCGAGGTCCATGCGCCGGATGGCCATGAAGGGAAAGGCCTCGGTCGAAACATCGTCTGGCGTCAGCCGCGCCAGCAGGTCGCGCGCCTTCGGGCCGGCGATTGACAGTCCGGCCAGCGATAGCCCGAGCGGCTGCAGCATCACGCCGCGTTCCGGCAGATGGTCGAGGAACCAGCGCATATGGTACTGCTCGGCCACGCCGGAACCGAAGATGTAGAAGGCTTCCGGCCCCGTCCGCGCGACAGTGAAATCGCCGATCAGCCGCCCCCCCGCGTTCAGCATCGGTGCCAGCACGATGCGCCCTTGGGCCGGCATGCGGTTGGAGAGCAAATGGTCGAGCCAGGCCTCCGCGCCCGGGCCGCTGACCCGGTATTTGGCGAAGTTACTGATCTCAATCAGGCCGACGCCGGTACGCACGGCACGCACTTCCTCGGCCACCGATGCAAAGGCGTTGGAGCGCTTGTAGGTCACGTCCTCGACCGGCTCCGCACCGTCGGGCGCGAACCAAAGCGCGTGTTCGATGCCGTAGGCCGCGCCGAAGACCGCGTTGCGGGCCTTCAGCCGGTCGTGAATCGGCGTGGTACGCAGCGGCCGGCCCGCCGGCAGTTCCTCGTTCGGAAAGGTGATCTGAAAACGCCGGGAATAGTTTTCGCGCACTTTGGCATTTGTGTAGGCCGGCGTCGCCCAATCGCCGAAGCGGGCGACATCCATGCCCCAGACATCAAAGCCCGGATCGCCGTCGATCATCCAGTTGGCCAGAGCCAGCCCGACGCCGCCCCCCTGGCTGAAGCCGGCCATCACGCCGCATGCGACCCAGTAATTGCGCAAGCCCCTTATCGGCCCGACCAGCGGATTGCCGTCCGGCGCGAAGGTGAACGGGCCGTTGATGATCTGCCTGATGCCGGCGGTCTCGAACGGCGGGAAGTGCTGAAAGCCGACTTCAAGCGAGGGCGCGATGCGGTCGAGATCGGGCGTCAGCAACTCGTGGCCGAACTCCCATGGCGTTGTCTCCGCAGACCAGGGCACGCCGGCACGCTCGTATGTGCCCATCAGCATGCCCTTGCCTTCCTGGCGCAGGTAGATCTCGCCCTCGAAGTCGATGACGCCCATCACCTCCTTGCCCGTTGCCTCGTTGTAGGCAACCACCTCCGGCATATCGTCGGTCAGGATGTACATGTGCTCCATGGCCAGCACCGGCAGTTCCAACCCGACCATGCGACCGACCTCCCGCGCCCAAAGGCCACCCGCATTCACCACATGCTCGGCGCGGATCGTGCCCTGCTCGGTCACGACATCCCAACTGGCGTCGGGCTGCTGGATCAGCTCTACAACGCGGTTCTGGCGATAGATCTTCGCTCCGTAATGGCGGGCGGACTTGGCGTAGGCATGCGTGACGCCGGCGGGATCAAGGTGCCCCTCCAGCGGGTCATAAAGCGCGCCCAAAATGTGCCGCTTGTCGAGCAACGGCATCATCTCCGCCGCCTCGTCCGGTCCGATCAGCTCGGTCCGCATGCCCAGATAGCGGCCCTTGGCGTGGGCGACGCGCAGGAAGTCCAGCCGTTCCGGCGTGCCGGCGGTCATCAGCCCGCCCGGCAGATGCAGGCCGCAAGACTGGCCCGACAGCTCCTCGATCTCCTTGTACAGCTCGATCGTGTAGGCCTGCAGCTTGGCGACGTTGGGGTCGCCGTTCAGGGTGTGGAAGCCGCCCGCCGCATGCCAGGTGGAGCCTGAGGTCAGTTCCGACCGTTCGACCAGCACGACATCGCGCCAGCCAAGCTTGGCCAGATGAAACAGCACCGAACAGCCGACGACGCCGCCGCCGATCACCACCACCTGCGCCGTTGTCTTCATCGCTGGTTCATGTCCGGCATTGCTTCCGTTGACAAAGATCGCTCACCCCGACCCTAGGCAGGCGAGCTTTGTGCAATCAAGCGCCTTCGATCAGTGGCACCCATCGTCGCGGCATCTACGACGTTTCTGCTGATTGAGGCTTCGCAAACCTCGGCAAGGTTCGCCAGCAAACGACGAGGACGATGAGGAACAAGACGGCGGTCAGCAGAAAAATCGTCCAATAGGCGCCAGTGGTGGCGAACAGGGTGCCGCAGACGGTCATGCCGACCGTGCCGCCCAAGAGCTGGGCCGTCATACTGATACCCCCGGCCTGCCCGCGCTTGTCCGGCGAAACGGCGTCCATGACGTCGCGCAGCGACGGCACAAACAGGATCGACACGCAGCCACCCCAGATGATCATCGCCGGCAGCAGCGGCCAAAAGCTGTCCCATGTGACCGCGAGCGCCAGCCAGAGCATCGACAGGAACGATGCCAAAAGACCGCCGAGCAGAAGTGCGCGCCCACCGACGCGATCAAGGATCATGCCGGTCGGAAGCGACGTCAGCAGGGGCGGAACCGTGCCGGCCAGCAGTATCACCCCCGCAATCATCGCCGAGAATCCAAGCCTGTCTTGAAGGTAGGCCGCAATGAAAATGAACACGGCAAGCTTGCTGAACTGTGCCAGGAAGATAATGAGATTGAGCGAGCTGAACGCGCCGTTTCGAAACAGGGCCACATCGATCAGCGGGTGCGCTGCGCGCAGTTCAACCACCACGAACAGCAGCGTAATCACCAAACCCGCCGCCAGGACCAGCCAGATCGCCAGATGTGCCCAGCCCCAATCCGGCCCCTGCATGATCGCGAAAACCACCAGGCCGACCCCCGCCACCAGCGTGACCAAGCCCGGAACGTCCAGCCTGACGGCCGACTCGCGCGGCGGATCACGCCAAACAGCCACCACCACCGCGCCAATCGCAATCACGATCGGCGGGTTGATCCAGAAGATCCAGCGCCACGACAGGAACTCCGACAGGAAGCCGCCGGCGAAGGGGCCCAGCGCCAGAAAAAACGTGCCAACCGCACCGTAAACGCCCATGGCCATGCCGCGCTGTTCGGGCGGGAAGGCGTGGGTGATCATGGCCAAAGAAGCTGGGAACACGATTGCGGCGCCGACGCCCTGTATGGCCCGGGCGGCTATCAGCCAGGCACCGCTTTGGGCAAAGCCGGACGCCAGGGACGCCAGGCCAAAAATGGCCAAGCCGATGATAAACAGGGTCTTCAGCCCGACGATGTCGCCCAACCGCCCAGCCGCGGCGGCCAGCCCGGCGAAGACCAGCAGATAAGCATTGACAACCCAATGCGATCCCACCGTCGACAAACCGAGATCGCGGATCATGGTCGGCAGAGCGACCCCGACCACCGTCTCGTCCAAGACCACGATGCCGAGCACGGCGCCCATCGCGGCCAGCACCCAGTACTTGCGGGCGTTCTCTTTGATCAATGGCATTGCGACCGAGCCGGGGCTTGAAGCGGATCGCAGGCTTACACACGGCCTTCTGGATTGCCAGCCCTTAACAAGCGGCCATAGGCGGTGCGCAGTGCAGCGTTCGTCGCATAGCGGTGACCCAGCCTGGCCGCCGGGCCACCGCCTCCAAAAATACCCCGCTGCTGGGAGATCTAGATCCCGAACTGGTCGCGCATGCCTTGCATAAAGGTCGCGTCGTCAGCGGCCTTTCGGTTTGCCAGGTAGATCTTGGCGTCCTCGCCTGCCGCGTAGCGCAACTGATCAGTGCCGTCGGTTGTGGCCTGATAGATAACTTCCGCGACGACGCTGGCCGGCGAAGCGTTCGCCAGCAGGCTTTCCGCGGCACCCATGAGCTTGGCCACGATGTCCTGATACTCCGTCAGCGTCTCATCATTGGCGAAGTCGAACGACCGGCCATTGAAATCGGTCGCGATGGCGCCGGGCTCGACGATCTTCACCCTTACGCCGGCGGGCTGCAGTTCATAGCTCAGCGCTTCGGAGAACCCTTCGACGGCGAATTTGGTGCCGTGATAGAGCGCCCCGAGCGGGAACGTGATCTTGCCGCCGATGGACGAGATGTTGACGATCACCCCGTCATGTTGAGCGCGGAAATGCGGCAACAGGGCCTTGGTGACGTCGATCAGGCCCAGGACGTTGGTATCGAACTGGCGCCTGACCTTGTCCATCGAGAACGCTTCCAGCGGGCCATAGGCGCCGTAGCCGGCATTGTTCACCAGCGCATCGATGCGGCCGAACTTGTTGATCCCGGCATTGACGGCGGCTTCGACGGACGCGCCGTCGGTCACGTCCAGCCGGGTGACGAGAATGGTGTCGCGCGCCGTCAACTCGGTCTCATCCTCCGGCCGGCGCATCGTCGCGACCACGTTCCATCCCTTGTCGGCGAAGAGTTGCGCGGTGGCCTTGCCGATGCCGGACGAGGCGCCGGTGATCAAGATGGTCTTGCTCATGCTTGCATCCTGTTTTGGTCTATTGGGGGTCGGTCTTCCCGATCGGCCTGCTGCCGAAGTTCACGGCGCAACACACGCGCCGCTCTCGTGAAAACCTAGGCACGAGGGTGCGGAACCACACTCGCAAGTCGCGCCAAAGCGCTCGCCAATGCCGCCAAGATAATTGGGAAGAAGATCTGGTCGGGGCGTGCCCGGCCGTCCGGGCGGCCTTCGGACCTATCGCCGATGCTCAGACGCCGTGATCGGCGAAAAACGCGTCGACGGCCTCAATGAGAGGGGTTCGGGTCGTGTCCTGCTCCATGAACAGCTCGTGACGGGCATCGTCGAACACCAGCAGACGCGCATCGGGCATCCGCTTGACAGCCGACTCCATGGCGCGATTGTCGACAAGTGCCTCCTGACCGCCCTGCCCAATCAGGACGGGCACGCCAATGCGTTCAAGATAGCCCTTGGCGGCTATCTTCTTGACACTGCGGAAGGCTGCATCCAGCCAGCCCATTGTCACCGAACCGACGCGGAGTTCGGGGTAGGTCGCGAAATAGTCCGTCCGAACCTGATAGCGGTCCGGGTCGCCGGTTAGGACGTTGCCGTCAAACGGTTCACGGGCCGGATCGAACGGGCCACCGCCTAACGTGTAGCGATCGGCGAGGCCGATGCGCGCGGCAAGCCACGAAATCAGATGCACGACGGCGCGGTGCAGAGGGCCCGTCTTGAAGTTGATCATCGGCGCGGCAAGCGCCACTGCGCGCACGGGCGGGCGGCGATCTCCAAGAAAGCGAAGGGCGATGTGCCCGCCCATCGAATGCGCCACCATGACGATCGGCCGCGCGCCTGCCGCGGGCACGACAACGCCGTCGAGGAAGGCTTCGAGATCGTCGAGATAGGTCTCGAACCGGTCGATATGCCCCTTGTCGGTGCCGGGCAGCAGCCGCGTGGACAGCCCCTGACCGCGCCAGTCCAGGCTGAAGACGTCGAAGCCCAGGGCGGCGAAGTCCCGCGCGGTCTCGTCCCACTTCTCCAGAAACTCGCTGCGGCCGTTCAGCAGCAGAAGCACGCCACGATCCCTGACCCCGACGGCCGGCCAGCGATACCAGCGCAAGCGCGCCCCGTCGCCGAGAGCGAACCACTCGGCGTTCAGCAGATCCCGGCGGTCGGCGGATGCCTCCATTGCAATCCTTATGATTGGCGCGGGCGATCGGCCGGTCCATACTGCCCAACGCATCGTTCGAGACCAAGACCCGTGATTTTGTGACGCCGACCGACGGCTCCTTAGCCCGCGCCTCTCACTACCCGACCCGGTTCCCACAGGTTCGCCGGCCGTAATGGCGGCCGGCAAACCGTCGCCGACGCAAAGCCGGCTCGCGCAACTGCGCGCCGTCGCCTATCGCCGGCTGGCGCTGGCGCTGGCGATCGGCGCGGTGGGCGGCGCGATCGCCGACGCCTTCCATGTCCCGCTCGCCTGGATGATCGGCGCCATGCTGGCGACCAGTGTTGGCGCGCTGGTAAAGGCGCCGATCGCCGTTCCGGGCGGTTTGCGGGCGGGCATGGTGATGGTCCTGGGCATTATGCTGGGCAGCGCCTTCAACCCGGAACTGTTGAACCAGATCGGCGACTGGGCGCTGTCCCTGTCGATCCTGATCCCCTACATCCTGACGGCCATCGGGCTTTGCCTGCTCTATCTGCGCTTTGCCGCCCGCTATGACCCGGTGACGGCCTTCTTCGCCGCCGCGCCCGGCGGTTTCAACGAGATGATCATGATCGGCGGCGCGATGGGCGGCGACGAACGCACGATCGCGCTCAGCCACTCGCTGAGGGTTTTGCTGGTCGTCTGCGTCGTGCCTTTCTGGTTCGTCCTGACCCAGGGCTATGACGGGGCCAACCCGAACCGCTCGCTCGGGCCGGCGCTTTCGGAGATGGAGTCGATCGACACGCTGTTCTTGATCGGCTGCGTGCTCGGGGCACCGTTGGCGAAATGGGCCAGGCTGCCGGCCGCAAATCTGGTCGGTCCGATGGTCTTGAGCGCGGTAATCCACCTGATCGGCCTAACCGACGACCGGCCGCCGGCCCTGTTGATCGCGGTCGCGCAGATCGTCGTCGGCTCGGCCATCGGCTGCCGGTTCACCGGCATCAGCCTCAGGCAGATCGGGCGGGCCTTGGTGGTCGCGGCCGGGCTGACCGTCATCTTGCTCGCCATCGCGGCCTTTTTCGCCTACCTGATCAACGCGCTGACCGGGCTGCCGGTCAACGCGCTGCTGCTGGCCTATGCTCCCGGCGGACTGGCGGAGATGAGCCTGGTGGCCCTCAGCCTCAACGTCGATGCGGCCTTCGTGGCGACCCACCACATCGTACGCATCGTCTTGATCGTCCTGTTTGCGCCGCTGGTCTTCAAGCTGTTCAGCCTGGCGACCGGCGCCGGCCGAAAACCGACAACCGGCCATCAGCCTCCGGTCGAGAAGCGATAGATCTTCAGCGGCCCGCGCAGGGACTCGGTGTCACCGAAAGGCAACCAGCCTCGGCGCTGAAGAATGCCCTCGGCCGCGTCCGTCGACGTGTAGATTTCGGCAAATCCCAGTCGCGCCGCCTCGCCCTCGATCGCGGCCACAAGGGCTGTGCCCACGCCCCGCTCCCGATGCTCGGACGCGACCAGAAACGCGGCCAGCCAGGGGCCGACGCCCAGCTCGCTGCCGACCGACTCTTCCTTCAACGCCGCCGTCGCCAGCAGTGTGTCGTCGGCATCGAGTGCCACCAAGGCGACCGGCAGAGTGTCGCGATTGAGGCACCCGCGCAGGTCGGTGCCGGCGTCACCGGGCCCGCCCGCGCCGTAGTACGGCTCCCACTCGGCGACGAACCAATCGGTCAAGGTCGGGATCAGATCCGGCCGGTCCGCCAGAAGAACGATGCGGAGCGCGAGGTCGGTCATCGGCTTTAGCCCTATCCTCAGGCGTGGGTGGCGGAGAGTCCGCCATCGACGATCAGCTCGGTCCCGGTGATGTATCTGGCCTCGTCGGAGGCCAGAAACAGGGCGGCATTTGCCACGTCCCAGGCATCGCCCATATGCCCCATCGGGCAAACCGCGTCGCGCTCGGCCATCATCGCCGCGCTGTCGTCGCCATAATGCGCCTTCAGCGGCCCCTCGATCATTGGCGTGCGCATCAGCCCCGGCAGGATGGTGTTCGCCCGGATGCCCTGCCGAGCGTATTGCAGCGCGACCGACCGAGTGAATTGCATCACCCCGGCCTTGCTGGACGAATAGCTGATGTAAGGGATGCTGGTCGAACGAATGGCGCCGACCGTCGAGACGGTGACGATAGCTCCGTTCCCTCGATCAAGCATCGACGGCAGCACCGCCTTTGCGGTCAGGAACAGCCCTTTCAGATTGACATCGACCACCCTGTCCCAGTCCGCCTCGCTGGTCTCGAGCGGGCCGCCAAGCGTCAGGATGCCGACATTGTAGTGCAGCACGTCGATGCGGCCGTGATCGCTCAACACCCGGTCGACGGAGGCGGCCATGCCCTCGCCGTCCACGACGTCGGCCGCCAGCGCAAACGCCGCACCGCCCTCGCCTTCGATCAGGCCGACCGTCTCCTCCGCCGCTGCCATGTCGCGGTCGAGCGCGGCCACGGTGGCCCCCTCGCGTGCGAACAGCACGGCCGCCGCCTTGCCGTTGCCCCAGCCAGGCCCGCTGGACCCCGCGCCGACCACCAGTGCCACCTTGCCGGCCAGACGTCCCGCCATCTGCATCCCCCGCCCGAATTGAAACACCCTTCATGCTATGGTGAAGCACGCTGGCATAAAACCACGGAGGATGACATGGCCCGAACGACGCTCACCCGCATGGCCGCCACGCTCGCGCTCGGCTGGATGCTGATTGCCGGCAACGCGCTGGCCCAGGACATCGCCGGTGCCTACGCGATGTCCGGCACCAGCCTGACGGGCGCACCCTATTCCGGCACGACAACCATCACCCGCACCGGCGAAACCTTCGCCATCGAGCAAAACCAGGGCGGCGGCATCCTGGAAGGCACCGGCATCCTCCACGGCGATACGCTGGCGGCGGTGTTCGTCGCGGGCGGCGACTCGTTCGTGGCGATCTACGATCTGCAACCGGACGGCAGCCTGGTGGGCGAATGGACCAGCTTCGGCAGCCCCACCGTGGGTACGGAAACGCTGCAGCCTCTCGGAGGCGGTGGCGGTGGCGGCGGATCGGGGAAATAGCGCCAAAACGACCACATGGTGCCCGCTGCCGGACTCGAACCGGCATGGCCGAAGCCCAGGAATTTTAAGTCCCTTGCGTCTACCAATTCCGCCAAGCGGGCATGTGCCCCAGCCCAAAAGCCAGGGGTCTGAGGCGGCGGCACCCTAGGAGTGATCGGCCGGCGAAGGCAAGCGCCCTGTCGCTGTCTTACGACGTGAGATGGAACGCCTGTTGGGCGCCGTCGATGATGAACTGGATCGACAGCGCGGCCAGGATGACGCCGAACAGGCGGGTCAGGACGCTCGTAACCGTGTCGCCCAGCAGCTTGTCCAACTTGCTGGACAGCAGGAACAGGGCCATGCACATGGCCATCAGCACCACGACAACACCCAGGACGACCGCATCGCCGACGCCGCCCTCGGTCTGCTGGCTCATCAGCAGCAGGACGGTCGTGATGGCGCCGGGGCCAGCCAGAATGGGAATGGCCATGGGAAACACCGAGATATCGACGGGCGGGGGGTTGCCGTCATCGCCCTGATCGGTGGCGGCCTGCGGTGCGGGCCGAGAGGCAGCGGTGCTGGCCGCACCAGCCGCCTGCTGCTTTCGCTGATGGATCTGATGGGCACTGTTCGACCGGCGTTTGCCCCGGAGATCGAATACCATCTCAAACGCCACCAGAAGCAGCATCAAGCCGCCGGCAATGCGAAAGGCCGACATTTCCACGCCGATGAAGCTGAGCAGGCTTTCACCGGCCAGCGCGAACAGCAACAACACGCAAAGCGCGATGATCGGCGCCTTGATCGCCATCGCCCGTTGGTGGGCGGCCGGCGTGTTGGCCGTGAGCGAAATGAAGATCGGCAGATTGCCCGGCGGATCGATGATCACGAACAAGGTCGCGAAGCTGGTCAGCGCAAGTTCAAGCATGGTCGGCCGCCTTCTTGTCAGTGGAAAGGTCACGATCCTCCGGCGTGCCGCCGAGGGAGCGCATCAGGTCGCGGACCTTGTCGGCCGCGGCTTCGACGTCTGTCGTATCCAGCCCGCGCAGCACGATGCTGACACCGAACCGGCTGGCCGACCGCGCCGCCGCAAAATGCGGATAGCTGCCGATCGACACGTCCGGATGGTCCGACTGGATTTCGCCCAACCCCGGCGCCAGGATGCTTTCCGGCAAGGCGCAGGTGATCGACACCGCATGCATCTGCCGGCCGCCTGCCATGCGGCCCTGCAGCCCGTCGATCATCGCCTGCATGATGCGGGGCACACCGGCCAGCACGAAGACGTTCTCGACCTGAAAGCCCGGCGCGGCGCTGACCGGATTGTCGATCAGCACTCCGCCCCGGGGCACGTTGGCCATGCGCAGGCGCGCCTCGGTCAGGTCCTCCGGGCGTTGGTAATGGCGCTGCAAGCGCCGCACGGCTTCCTCATGCCGGTCGAGTGGCACGTCGAACGCCTTGGCGATCGAGGCGGCAGTGATGTCGTCATGGGTCGGGCCGATGCCGCCGGACGTCAGCACATAGTCGAACTTGGCGCGCAGCGCGTTCACCGCGCCGACGATCTCGTCCTCGATGTCCGGCACCACCCGCGCCTCCATCAGCTGGATGCCCCAGCCGACCAGCCGTTCGGCGATGTAGGGCAGGTTGGCGTCCTTGGTCCGGCCGCTCAAAATCTCGTTGCCGATGATGATCGCGGCCGCCGTGACCACGCCTTGATCGCCCATACCCGTTTTCCGCACCGTTGTCAGAGTCGGGCACAGCCTATAGGAAAGCGCGATGCGCTTCGCCACCCCTTTGATCGAAGGCCGATTGATTCGCCGGTACAAGCGGTTTCTGGCCGACATTGCCTTGCCGGACGGCACGGAGATCACGGCCCATTGCGCCAACCCGGGCGGCATGATCGGGCTGAACATGCCGGGCATCGGCGCCTATCTGTCCTATCACGACAAGCCTAGCCGAAAGCTGAAACACTCGCTGGAACTGGTGCGCTTGGACGACGGCACCTTTGTCGGCATCAATACCAGCCATCCGAACGGGCTGGTCGAAGAGGCGATTCGCGATGGGACGATCGCCGAGCTTGCCGGCTACCCCTCGCTACGGCGCGAGGTGCGTTACGGCAAGAACAGCCGAATCGACATCCTGCTCGAAAGCCCGGACCGGCCGCCCTGCTATGTCGAGGTCAAGAACGTCCATCTGACGCGACCCGACGGCCCCCACCCGACGGCGGCGGAGTTCCCCGACGCGGTGACGGCGCGCGGCGCGAAGCATCTGCGCGAGATGACCGACATGGTCGCCCATGGCGCGCGGGCGGTGATGGTCTATCTGGTACAGCGCGGCGACAATGACCATTTTAGGATCGCGGCCGACATCGACCCCGCCTATGACGATGCCCTGCGCGAGGCACGGGCCAACGGGGTCGAGGCCGTTTGTTATGCCTGTCAGGTCAGCCCTGCCGGCATCACCGTGGAAAGACAACTGCCGCTGATGCTATAGCCGGCGGCGAGATTGGTTCGACAGGATCATATTTGATGGCTCAGGATTATTTGGCCGACGCCTTGGAACTGGAACGGGTGCCGATCCACGGCCCCGAAGGCTTTGCCGGCATGCGCAAGGCCGGCAGGCTGGCGGCCGCGACGTTGGATTTCATCACCGATTATGTCGAACCCGGGATCACCACCGGTGAGCTCGACAAGCTGTGCGAGACCTACATGCGGGACAATGGCGCGGTCCCGGCCACGATCAATTATCGCGGCTACACCAAGGCCAGTTGCATCTCGCTGAACCACGTCGTCTGCCACGGCATCCCCGGCGACCGGCGGCTGTCGCGCGGCGATATTCTGAACATCGATGTCACGGTCATTCTCGACGGCTGGTACGGCGACAACAGCCGCATGTACTTCGCCGGCGACAAGGTCTCGGTCAAGGCGCGCCAGTTGGTAAGCGCGACCTATGAGGCGATGATGAAGGGCATCGCGGCGGTCAAGCCCGGCGCCACGCTGGGCGATATCGGCCATGCCATCCAGTCCCATGTCGAGCCGCGCTTTTCCGTGGTGGAGGACTTTTGCGGCCACGGGCTGGGCCGTGTCTTCCACGCGCCGCCGAGCGTTTTGCATTACGGCAATGCAGGCGAAGGCATGGTGCTGAAGGAGGGCATGTTCTTCACCATCGAGCCGATGGTGAATGCGGGCCGACGGGACGTGAAGGTGCTGTCCGACGGCTGGACCGCCGTGACCCGCGATAAGAGCCTATCAGCCCAGTTCGAACACTCTGTCGGCGTGACGGCTGACGGGGTCGAGATCTTCACCCTGTCGCCTGCCGGCTATACCCAGCCGCCCTATGCGGGGCCGTGACGGGAACGAAGACCAAGCCTCACTACACCGGCCACCGCGACCGGCTGCGCCAGCGCTTTTTGAGCGCCGGCCCTGACGGGCTGGCGGACTACGAGCTTTTAGAACTGCTGCTGTTCGGCGCCATCCCCAGGCGCGACGTGAAACCGCTGGCCAAGCAATTGCTCGCCGAATTCGGCGGCTTTGCCGGCGTCCTTGCCGCCGATCCCGCCCATCTGGAACAGCGTGGCGGCCTGGGCCCATCGGCGGTCGTGGCGCTGAAGGCCGTCCAGGCCGCCGCGGAGCGCATGCTGCGTCAACAGGTCGCTGAGCGCCCGGTTCTGAGCGGCTGGGAGCAATTGATGGCCTATCTGCGGCTGGCCATGCAGGATCAGACGACGGAACAGGTCCGCCTGCTGTTCCTCGACAAGAAGAACACGCTGATCGCCGACGAGGTGATGCAGCAGGGTACGGTTGACCAGGCGCCCGTCTACCCTCGCGAGGTGGTCAAACGGGTGCTGGAGCTGGGCGCCACCGCGATCATCCTGGTGCACAACCACCCGTCCGGCGACCCCCAACCGTCGGAGGCCGACATCGCCATGACGCATCAGATCGCCTTGGCGCTTTCCTCCGTCGATGTGGTCATCCACGACCATGTCATCATCGGTCGCGCGGGGCAGGCCAGTTTTCGAGGGTTAGGGTTGCTGTAAAACCGCTACTGCCTTGGTGGCGAAAAAGCGTAGGTAGGGGTCACAGTTGACCGCAAACCGTATCAGTGAAGACCCCAATTAATGATCCCACGCTATTCCCGGCCCGAGATGGCCAAGATCTGGGAGCCGGAGAACAAGTTCCGGATCTGGTTCGAGATCGAGGCGCACGCCTGCGACGCACAGGCGGAACTGGGCGTGATACCGCGCGAGGCGGCCGAGACGGTCTGGAAAAAGGGCAAGTGGGAGATCGCGCGCATCGACGAGATCGAGCGCGAGACCCATCACGACGTCATCGCCTTCCTCACCAACCTGGCCGAGCATGTCGGGCCCGAGGCGCGCTTCGTTCATCAGGGCATGACCTCGTCGGACATTCTGGACACCACACTGGCCGTCCAGCTCAAGCAAGCCGCCGACCTGCTGCTGCGCGATGTCGATGCCCTGCTGTCGGCCCTGAAAACCCGGGCGTTCGAGCATCGCAACACGATCTGCATCGGCCGCAGCCATGGCATCCACGCCGAACCGACGACCTTCGGGCTGAAGCTGGCCGGCCATTACGCCGCCTTCGCGCGGGCGCGCAAGCGGCTGGAGGCAGCGCGGGCGGAGGTCGCGACCTGCGCGATCTCCGGCGCGGTGGGCACTTATGCCAACATCCACCCCAGCGTCGAGGCGCATGTCGCGGAAAAGCTGGGCCTGGTGCCGGAGACGGTGTCGACGCAGATCATCCCGCGCGACCGGCATGGGGCCTTTTTCGCCGCGCTGGGCGTGGTCGCGGGCTCGGTGGAAAACCTGGCGGTCGAAATCCGCCATCTGCAGCGCACCGAGGTTCGCGAGGCGGAGGAGTTTTTTGCCGCGGGCCAAAAGGGCTCGTCGGCCATGCCCCACAAGCGCAACCCGGTGCTGACCGAAAACCTGACGGGGCTGGCGCGCATCGTCCGGGCGGCCGTGGTGCCGGCCTTGGAAAACATCGCCCAATGGCACGAGCGGGACATTGCCCATTCGTCGGTCGAGCGCGTCATCGCGCCCGACGCGACGATCGCGCTGGATTTCGCGCTGGGCCGGCTGGCCGGCGTGATCAGCAAGCTGATGGTCCATCCCGACGCCATGCGCGCCAATCTGGACCGGTTGGGCGGACTGGTGTTTTCGCAGCGCGTGCTGCTGGCCCTCACCCAGGCCGGGATGAGCCGCGAGGAGGCCTACGAGGCCGTTCAGCGCAATGCGATGGCCGTCTGGCAATCGGGCGGCAGCTTTCTCGATCTGCTGCGCCAGGACGCGGCCGTGACCGCGCGGCTCGATGAAGATCAGCTAGGCCGCCTTTTCGACCTGGCCTACCACACCAAACACGTCGACACGGTGTTCAAGCGTGTGTTCGATCCGGACTGACGGTCCAGGAGCAATTGACGAACCTCAGTCCGTCTCCGTCATGATCTGCTCGTGCGCCGCCGCCAGCAGTTCGTCCATCTTCTTGCGCAGGCGGTGGTCTGAGAGGTCGACGCTGGCCGCCTCCAGGTCCGCGGCGACCTTGTCGTGGACGTCGTCGTCGCCCGGCGCCTCGAAGTCGGACAGGATGACCTCCTTGGCATAGGCATCCGCATCCTCGCCGGACTTGCCCAACAGGTCGGCGGCCCAAAGACCAAGCAACTTGTTGCGACGATTCTGGATCTTGAACAGCATCTCCTGATCGTGCTGGTACTTGTTTTCAAAGCCCTTTTTGCGATCGTCGAAAGTTGACATTGGTTCCTCAATCGTTGCCCGTCTGCCCAAAAACCGCCGCTGTTATAGCCGCCGCCGACACGGCGACAACCCCTTCGGTCCACCAACACCTTCAACGCGCCGATTGAGCCTTAGGCCGGCAATTGCTATATGAGCCCAGGTCCGCCCAATTAAAGGGCGCAACCGCCCAATCGAGGCGATACCAAGTAATGATACTGTCACTCTTAAGGTCCCCGGGGGTTTTGACCGGGATCAATTCAGAAGGTCGCCGCGCATGAACAAGCGCCGCCGCATATATGAGGGCAAGGCCAAGATCCTGTTCGAGGGGCCAGAACCAGGAACAATCGTGCAATATTTCAAGGACGATGCCACCGCGTTCAACGCCAAGAAGAAGGGCGTGATCTCGGGCAAAGGTGCATTGAACAACCGTATTTCCGAATATGTCATGCTGCGGCTGGCCGATATGGGCATTCCGACCCATTTCGTCCGCCGTTTGAACATGCGCGAGCAGCTGGTGCGCGAGGTCGAGATCATCCCCGTCGAGGTGGTGGTCCGCAACGTCGCCGCCGGCACGATCTGCAAGCGCCTAGGGCTGGAGGAAGGCACCGCCCTGCCCCGCTCGATCATCGAGTACTATTACAAGTCCGACGAGCTCGGCGACCCGCTCGTCTCCGAAGAGCACATCACCGCGTTCAACTGGGCCGCGCCGCAAGATTTGGACGAAATGATGTCGTTGAGCCTGCGCATCAACGACTTCATGTGCGGCCTGTTTCTCGGCATCGGCCTGCGCCTGGTTGACTTCAAGCTGGAGTTCGGACGGATCTACAACGAGCATGGCGACGTCCGCATCATCCTGGCCGACGAGATCAGCCCGGACAGTTGCCGGCTGTGGGACGTCACGTCCGGAGAGAAGCTGGACAAGGACCGCTTCCGCCAGGATCTGGGCGATGTCGAAAATGCCTATCGCGAGGTCGCGAGGCGGCTGGGCATCCTGGAGGATGGCGAGGTGATCGAACTGACCGAGCAAAAGGGGTTTGCGTCTTGAAGGCCACCGTTCACGTCACCTTGAAGGACGGCGTCCTCGACCCCCAGGGCAAGGCGATCGGCAATGCGCTGCATGGCCTCGGCTTCGGCGAGGTTGGCGAGGTCCGCCAGGGCAAGCTGATCGAGTTGGAGATCGACGGCGACGATCCCGAGGCCGCCAAGGCGCGGCTGGACGAGATGTGCCGCAAGCTGCTGGCCAACCCGGTGATCGAGCGCTACGCGATCGAGGTCGCTTCCTAGAGTTTGGGTTGGGCCGTGGCTGGCGAGGCGATTCGCCATGCGGGCGATCTGCAGCAGGCTGCCGCACTGGTCGCCGCGGATGAACCACGGCTGGCCCCGGCCCTGCCGCTGATCGACGCCTTTCCGTTTCGTCTGCGCGGGCCGGGCTTCCCAACCCTCTTGCAGCTGATTCTCGAACAGCAGGTTTCGGTCCGCGCCGCGGAGGCGATGTGGCGCAAGCTCTCGGCCTTCTTGCAGCCGATAACGCCGGAGGGCTTTCTGACGCTGTCAGACGACACCATGCGGGCCTGTGGCTTCAGCCGCCCGAAGATGCGCTACGGCACGGCGCTCGCCCACGCCGTCATCGACCGCCAGTTGGATTTCGATGCGATCGGCGAGATGGACGACGCCGACGCCATCGAGACCCTGACCCACCTGAAGGGCGTCGGCACTTGGACGGCCGAATGCTATCTGCTGTTCGGACTGGGCCGGCCCGACATTCTGCCGGCGAAGGATCTGGCGCTGATGGTCGGCTGGCAGATGCTCGCAGGTCTCGACTCGAGGCCCTCGGCTCCTGAGTTGGCGGAGGCGGCCGAGGCCTGGCGTCCCCGCCGCAGCGCCGCCGCCTTCCTGATCTGGCGCTATTATGTCGCCAAACAGAAGGACAGATAGCTGCCGGGGCTGTAACCGGCATTCGAACCTTGAAAGGCGGCCAGACCGCCGCTACACCCGCGCTCATGAAATCCTGCGTCATCGTCTTTCCCGGATCGAACTGCGACCGCGATCTGGCGACCGCCCTGACCCTTGTCACCGGCACAGCGCCCACGATGGTCTGGCACCGCGAGACGGCTTTGCCGGACGTGGATCTGATCGGCGTCCCGGGCGGGTTCTCCTACGGCGACTATCTGCGCTGCGGCGCCGTGGCGGCGCAATCGCCGGTCATGCCGGCCGTCGCCGAGGCAGCCAAGCGAGGCGTCCGAGTGCTGGGCATCTGCAACGGCTTTCAGGTCCTAACCGAAATCGGCCTTTTGCCGGGCATTCTGATACGCAATCAAGAACTCAGCTTCATCGGAAAAGTCATTGAACTAGAGGTAAAAAGAGAAGGATCTTCATTCACCTCTTCGTATGAGGATGACACGCAGATCCGCTTGCCGATCGCGCACCATGACGGCAACTATTTCGCCGACGACGAGACGCTCGACCGGCTCGAGGGCGAGGGCCTGGTGGCGTTTCGATATGTCGACAACCCGAACGGCAGCCAGCGGGACATCGCGGGCATCGTGAACCCGGAACGCACGGTCCTGGGCCTGATGCCGCATCCGGAACGCTCGGTCGATCCGGCACTGGGCCCGACCGACGGTCGCCCGCTATTCGACGGCCTGATGCAGGCGCTGTCATGACGGTAGCGATGGGTGAGGTGACGCCGGATATCGCGGTCGAGCACGGCCTGACGGCCGACGAGTACGCCTTGATCCTGACGCTGCTGAACCGGGCGCCAAACCTGACCGAACTCGGCATCTTCTCGGTCATGTGGTCGGAACACTGCTCCTACAAATCGTCGCGCCGCTGGCTCAAGCAATTGCCGACCGAGGCCCCCTGGGTGATTCAGGGGCCGGGCGAGAACGCGGGCGTCATCGATATCGGCGACGGGCTGGTCGCCATCTTCAAGATGGAAAGCCACAATCACCCGAGCTTTATCGAACCCTATCAGGGCGCGGCGACAGGGGTGGGCGGCATTCTGCGCGACGTTTTCACCATGGGCGCCCGCCCCATCGCGAATTTGAACGCACTGCGCTTCGGCGCACCGGATCACCCCAAGACGCGGCATCTGGTGGCCGGCGTGGTCGCCGGCATCGGCGGCTACGGCAATTGCGTCGGCGTACCGACGGTGGGCGGCGAGACCAACTTCCACCCGGCCTATAACGGCAACATACTGGTCAACGCTATGACCGTCGGGCTGGCGGCGGCGGACCGCATCTTCTATTCGGCGGCCGCCGGCCCCGGCAACCCGGTGGTCTATGTCGGCTCCAAGACCGGGCGCGACGGCATTCACGGCGCGACCATGGCCTCGGCTGAGTTCGGCGAGGGGTCGGAAGAAAAACGCCCGACGGTTCAGGTCGGCGACCCGTTCACCGAGAAGCTGTTGATCGAGGCCTGCCTGGAACTGATGGCGACCGACGCCATCATCGCGATCCAGGATATGGGCGCGGCCGGCCTGACCTCGTCGTCGGTGGAGATGGCAGACAAGGGCGGCTGCGGCATCGAACTCGACCTTGATCGCGTGCCCTGCCGCGAGACGGGCATGAGCGCCTACGAAATCATGCTGTCGGAAAGCCAGGAACGCATGCTCATGGTCCTGCGCCCCGGCCGCGAGGATGCTGCACGCGCGATCTTCGAGAAGTGGGAGCTGGATTTCGCGATCATCGGCCAGGTGACGGACAGCGGGCATCTGGTGTTGCGCAAGGACGGCGCCGTGGTGGCCGACATCCGTGTCGGCCCGCTGGTCGATCAGGCGCCGAACTATGACCGGCCCTGGACACCGACACTGACAGCGCCTGAAGCCGACGCGGCCGATTTCCCCCTGCCCGATGCGCCAGAGCGTGTCCTCGCGCGCCTCCTCGCCAGCCCGGACCTGGCGTCCAAGGCCTGGATCTATGAGCAGTATGACAGTCAGGTCATGGCCGACACGGCCGCCGGCCCGGGCCTGGAGGAAGGCGGCGACGCGGCCGTCGTGCGCATCCACGGCACGTCGAGGGCGCTGGCGATGACCACCGACTGCACGCCGCGCTATTGCCGGGCCGATCCGGAACGCGGCGGCGCCCAGGCGGTGGCCGAAGCCTGGCGCAACTTGACCGCCGCCGGCGCCAAGCCCTTGGCGATCACCGACAATATGAACTTCGGCAACCCGGAAAAGCCTGCCATCATGGGCCAGTTCGTGGGCGCCATACAAGGCATGAAGAATGCCTGCGAAGTTCTTGATTTCCCCGTCGTTTCCGGCAACGTCTCACTCTACAACGAAACCGATGGCGAGGCCATTCTGCCGACCCCGGCGATCGGCGGTGTCGGCCTGATCGACGATGTCGGCCAGCACATGACGCCGCGCCTAAAGCGGGCCGGCGAGACGCTGATACTGATCGGCGAGACCAACGGCCATCTCGGCTGCTCGATCTATCTTCAGCAGCTCTTCGGCGAAGAACGGCACCGGCCGCCGCCGGTCTCGCCCGCCGGCGAGCGGCGCAATGGTAGCCTCGTCCGGCGCCTGATTGTCCGGGGCTTGGTCAGCGCCGTTCACGACCTCTCCGATGGCGGCCTCTATGTCGCCCTGGCGGAGATGGCGATCGCGGGCCAGATCGGCGCCGACCTCGACGTGCCGGAAGATCTGCCTCTCCAGGCATGGCTGTTCGGCGAAGACCAAGCGCGTTATCTGGTCTCGACCGCAGAGCCCGACGAGGTCGAAGCCCGGGCAGAGGCGGCCGGGGTGGAGTGCCGCGCTGTCGGGCACACGAGTGGCGATGCGTTGACACTAAATGGCGCGAACGCCATATCTTTGGACACGTTGCGGGCGGCCCACGATTCGTTCCTTCCCGAACTGATGGCGCGGGCCCGCTGACGCACGAGCGTAGCAGACGATAAGAACTCTAAAGGGGCTGACGACATGCCGATGGATCCGACTGAGATCGTGCGATTGATCAAGGAAGGCATCCCCGACGCCGACGTGCAGATCGAGGATCTGCGCGGCGATGGCGATCATTACGCCGCCCATGTCACCAGCGCCGCTTTCGAGGGCAAGTCTCGCGTACAGCAGCATCAGATGGTCTATCAGGCCCTGCAGGGCCGGATGGGCGGCGAGTTGCACGCCTTGGCGCTGCAGACAGCCACCCCGGCCACCTAGAACCCCAGTCTCCTGAAGGGATCCCCGGCATGGACAATCCGGTTTTCGAACGCATCCGCGGCGACATCGACCAGAACGATGTGGTGCTCTACATGAAGGGCACGCCCGTGTTTCCGCAGTGCGGCTTTTCGGCCGCGGTCGTTCAGGTCTTGACCCATTTGGGCGTCCCGTTCAAAGGGATCGACGTGCTGGTCGACCCGTCCCTGCGCCAGGGCGTCAAGGACTTCTCCGACTGGCCGACGGTGCCCCAGCTTTACGTGAAGGGTGAGTTCGTCGGCGGCTGCGACATCGTGCGCGAGATGTTCCAGACCGGCGAACTGTCGGAACTGCTGAGCACGCGGGGCATCAACCTGCAGCCGGCGACGCAGGACGCTTAAGCCGGACTTTGCACCGGGCGGCTCGCAACGCCGCCATGCATCCAGATCGATTGCTGTACGTTGGCGCCGGCCTCTAGGCTTGGCGAACCATGGCGCAATCCCTGAACACGACCGCCGCGACGCCAGACGCTCGGCACGAAACGCTTGTCGGCGTCGCGGCGGCGCTCGGCGCGTTCGTGTTTTGGGGGGTATCACCGCTTTACTTCCATGCGGTGGCCCATGTCGGGCCATGGCAGGTCGTCGCCCACAGGATCGTCTGGACGGTCCTGTTGATGCTGGTGCTGATGGCCCTGCTGGGGCGTCTCAATCACATCATGCCGGTGCTCCGCAACCGGCGCTTCGTCCTCGTACTGACCTGCACGACGCTGATCATCTCGGTGAACTGGACGATCTTCGTCTGGGCCATCGAGCATGGCCGGCTCTACGAGGTCAGCCTGGGCTACTTCATCAATCCGCTGGTCAATGTCGCGCTTGGCATGGTGTTTCTGCGCGAACGTCTGCGGCGCTGGCAGACGGCGGCCGTGCTTCTCGCCCTGGTTGGTGTCGGCTATCAACTGGCAGTGCTTGGCACGGTGCCATGGGTCGGGCTCTGGCTGGCGATCACGTTCGCCATCTACGGCATGATCCGCAAGACCGTCCGCATCGATCCACTGGTGGGCTTGTTCGTCGAGACCCTTTTGATGCTTCCCCTCGCCCTGACATTCCTCATCTGGCTGGCGGCGGTGGGCCTTGGGGATTTTGGACCGGCGTCGATCGGCGGCGGTGGCTGGGGCATCAGCCTGCTGCTGATATGCTCCGGCATCGCGACGGGCGTGCCGCTGGTGCTGTTCGTTACGGGCGCCCAACGGCTGCCCTACACAACCATCGGCCTGTTGCAGTACCTGGCGCCAACGCTGCAGTTCGCGATCGCGACACTGGTCCTGCGCGAGACGTTCGACCCGCAGATTTTCGTCACCTTCGGCTTCATCTGGCTGGCGCTGGTCATCTTCAGCACCGATGCGGTCCACGCCTTTCGCCGCGACAGCCAGGCACAGTCCACGCCGGTGGCCCAATGACCGCGGCAGGCGATATCTCCTTACGGCAAGCCACCCCGGGCGATGGCGCTGCGGTCGCGGCCATCTACCGCCCCATCGTCGAACAAACCGCCATTTCGTTCGAAGAGGTACCGCCATCGGCCGACGAACTGGCCGGGCGCATCGCTCAGGTTCTTGAGCGCTACCCCTATCTGGTCGCGGCGCGGAACGACCGCGTCATAGGCTATGCCTACGCGGCACGGCACATGGAGCGGGCCGCCTACCGCTGGTCGGTCAACGTGTCGGCTTACGTGGCCGAAGGCTTTCGCGGTGCCGGAGTTGGCAGACGGCTCTATGAAGCGCTTTTTGAAACCCTCGCTGAGCGCGGTTTCCACATGGCCATGGCCGGCATCACATTGCCCAACGAAGCCAGCGTGAAGCTGCATGAGGGCATGGGGTTCAAGCCGGTCGGCATCTATCGCGAGGTCGGCTTCAAGTTCGGCCGCTGGCACGATGTCGGCTGGTGGCAACGCCTCGTTTAGGCGCGGGTCGACCGCCGGCCCAAACGAAAGAAGCCACCCGGCCTGGCTGGCGGGTGGCTCCGTGTAAGGCTTCGAGAAGAGCGCGTTAGCGCGAATAGAACTCGATCACCAGGTTCGGTTCCATCGGCACCGGATAAGGCACGTCGGCCAGTTCCGGCACGCGGATCAGCCGGCCTTGCATCTTGTTGTGATCGACCTCGAAATAGTCCGGCACGTCGCGTTCGACCGACTGAACACCTTCCAGCACGACCGGCAGTTCGCGCGACTTCTCCTTCAGCTCGATCAAGTCGCCTTCCTTGACCATGTAGGACGGAATGTTGACGCGCTTGCCGTTGACCCGGACATGGCCGTGGTTGACCAGTTGCCGCGCGGCGAAGACCGTCGGGCAGAACTTCATGCGATAGACCGCGGCGTCCAGCCGGCTTTCCAGAATGCCGATCAGGTTCTCGCCGGTGTCGCCCTTGCGGCGCACGGCCTCGGCATAATACTTGCGAAACTGTTTTTCGCCGATGTTGCCGTAATAGCCCTTCAGCTTCTGCTTGGCCATCAGCTGGGTGCCGAAATCGGTCGGCTTGCGGCGGCGCTGGCCGTGCTCACCGGGGCCATATTGACGGCGGTTGATGGGGCTCTTGGGCCGGCCCCACAGATTGACGCCCAACCGGCGGTCAATCTTGTACTTTGAACTAAGACGCTTGCCCATGGCTGCGGGCTCCTTCTCTGATGCTTCAGTCGCGTTTCGTCTTGTTCCGATAGGTCCCAGTCGGGACGGGGCGACGGCTTCAGACACCCGTTTGGGCGCTGCACCGGACCCGCGTTCTCGGAAAGCGGCGCGGACCATACTCCCTGGCGTCCGAATGTCAAGCGAGACGGGGCACAGAGGCTCCCGCCTTCTTGCCTTCACGCCTAGCCACGACGTCGTGGGGGACGGCAGAGCTTCTTCCTACGCGGTCAAGGCAAGCCTTTCCTCTCGCGATTCGCGAGAAAACAATTCTAAATTGCTTTGCTGTATACAGTTTTGAGGACTATTCTCGAACAGATATTGCGTTTTAGTAGCAGCATCGACTTCGATGCTCAGATCAAGGGGGCAAAGATATGAACGCGCTGATCTCGGGCTCCATGACCCTAGCATTGGCCCTTCTGGCCACCACATCGGCGCTCGCGCAGGACGCGGAGCCACCGGACACCGACCTTGCGCGCGCCTATGACGGCCTGTTGGCCGACGTCGACCTCACCGATGATGGCGTGATCACCCTTCACCGCATCGACGACCGGCTGCTGTTCGAGCTGCCGCAATCGCTGGTCGGGCGCGACATGCTGTGGCATTCCGAATCCGTGCGGCTGCCGGTGGAGGTCACCAGCTACGCCGGCAACATCCTTGCGTCCGGTGTCGTGCAATGGTCGCGCCGGGACGACCAGGTCGACCTGTTGAACCTGACCGACGGCCTGACGCGGCGCGGCGCCGGCGGCAGTGAGGGGGTCGAACCGGTTCAACCCATTACTCGCGCGGTCGAAGGCGCCACACTGCCGCCCATCATCGAGAGTTTTCCAGTTTTGGGCGTGGGCCCGAACGGGTCCGTTGTAATCGACGCAACCACCTTTCTTACGGACGACATCCCGGAATTCTCGGCAATCCCGCATCTGATGGAGGCGGGTTACGATCTCGTCGACGTTGCCGAGGACCGTTCCTTCATCGCAAGCGCCCGGTCCTTTCCCGGCAATATCAATATTCGCACACTTCAAACCTTCGAAACGGCGGGTTCTTCGGACGCCCTCGACGGGGAGGCCCTGTCGATCGAAATCGGCCACTCGATCGTGCTGCTGCCCGAAGAGCCCATGACGCCACGCTGGTTTGACCCGCGCGTCGGCTATTTCACCACCAGCTATGCAGACTACGATCCGACGAGCGGTGTCGGTGCCGTGCCGCGCGACCTGATCCTGCGCTTCCGGCTGGAACCTCAAAGCCCGGATGCCGAAATCTCCGACCCGGTCCAGCCGATTGTGTTCTATATCGACCGGGACGTTCCCGACCGTTGGGTGCCGGCGATCCAATCTGGCATCGAGGCTTGGCAACCGGTATTCGAAGCCGCCGGTTTCAGCAACGCCATCACCGCGTTGCCGGCGCCATCCGAGGCCGAGGAACCGGGCTGGGCGCCGGAAGATGCCCGCCATTCCGTGGTCCGATGGATGGCGCAACCATTTGCCAACGCCATGGGGCAGAACGTCCACGATCCACGCAGCGGCGAGGTTTTGTCGGCCCATGTTCTGGTCTGGCCGGAGGTTCTCGAATGGGCGCAGATCGAATATCTGATGCTGGCCAGCGCGCTGGACCCCAGCAGCACGCGCTTACCGCTTCCCGAAGCGACGATCAGCGAGCTACTGAAGGACATCATCACCCACGAGGTCGGCCACACGCTCGGGCTGCGCCATAACTTCCGTGCGGGGTCTGCCTACTCGATCGACATTCTGCGCAATCCGGTGCTGGCCGATCAGCTTGGCCCGACGGCGTCGATCATGTCCTACGGGCGGTTCAATTGCGTCGCCCAGCCCGGGGACGGCATAAGCGATCCGACCCAGCGCATTTCGCCCTACGATGTCTTTGCCATCGCCTACGGCTATCAGCGCCTGCCCGGAGCGGGGTCGCCGGCCGAGGAGGCGGAGATGCTCGACAGCTGGATCGACGAGCAGATCACCAATCCATGGCTAGCGTTTGGCGGCGAGGAACCCAGCTTTGCCTTCGACCCGACCGTCGGCACGGAGTCGATTGGCCAAGACAGGATCGAGGCGACGCGACTGTGTGCCGCCAACATGCAGCGGGCGCTTTCCAACGCCCCCGAGATTGCTACCGGTTCGTCGATTCCGCTGAGCAGAATCTATACCGCCATGTTGTCTCAACATGTGCTTTGGCTGATGGAAGCAAACCTTACGGTCGGCGGCATGATCGAGGACCGCTCGACCCCGGAACCGGGGGCGTTCGTGTATCTGCCGCCCACGCGAAACCAGCAACGCGAAGCGGTCACGTACGTCCTGACCGAGGGGCTTGGCCAGTTCGAGGAGTTTCTTGAGCCGAACCTGGTGCTGCGGCTCGGGCCGACGGGCCACGTGGAACTGATCACACACCTGCAGGAGCGCGTGTTGGAAGACCTGCTGTCGGGCTCGACCCTGTCGCAGTTGCATATGCAGAGCATCCTGCTTCCGAACGACGCCTATCCGGTCGGCGAGTTCGTTGCCGATGTCACCGAGGCGGTTTGGCGGGAACTCGGCCAGCCACAGCCTGAGATCAGCCCGCTGCGCCAGGCGCTGCAGCAGACCTGGCTGGACCGGACGATCGAGTTGCTTGCGATTCAGCAGACTGCACAAGCCGAACTGGGCGGGTCCGTCTCCTACGGAGCGTTGCAGCGCATCCGGGCAGAATTGACGACGACCGGCGCCGGCTCCGGGTTTGAGGAGTTCGCATTGCTGTCCCTAATGGACGTCCGCCGGGCCCTGATCGAGGCTTTCGATAGGGTCGAGGATCAATCGACCCGCTTGCATGTGGCGGCCATGATCGGGCAGATGAACAGCCTGGTCGGCGGGTCCGGACCGACCAGTGACGCCGATAATGACGACAACGGCAATCCGATGGCGTTCGGACGTATCGGTCGCATCCTCGACTATCTCGACCCGGCACTGGAGATGGAGTTTCCCGACGCAGAGGATGGGTCGGCGGCCATAGGCGGCGCCGGGGGTGTGATCATGGATATCAACCGTTGGGCCAGGCTCGGCATGCGAAACTGACGCCGGCACCAAGACGGGAATGGCCGCGACCTTGGCGGCAGGACGATCCTCAAGATCTGCCACGTTTGTAGGCCGGCAGGTCCGTCGGGATCTCGGCCCAGTCGACCGACGACGAGACCCACGATTGGTAGGCCGGATTGACGACCGCCGGATCGTCGAGACTGCCGGCCTTCACGAACACGCAATCCGGATGGCGCGGCGATGACGTGTAGACCGGCGACCCGCAGGCGGCACAGAAATGCCGCGTCAGGCTATTGCCGCTTTCGGCTGCTTTGGTGAAGGCCCTTGGCGCGCCGCGAACCAGGAAGAAACCCTCGGTCTCCAACCTTACCCCGACATTAAACGCGCTGCCGGTGCAGCGCCTGCAGTCCTCGCAATGGCAATAGGCCGCTGGCCCCACCATGCCGCGATACTCGTAGCGAACTTCTCCGCACAGGCACCCACCGCCGATCGGCGTCATCGCACGTCCTCCCCTCGGCAGCCCAGAATTGCGATCGAGTCCACCGGGCTCTTTTCTAGCTTCGAACTTGGACATCAAACACGACAAGCGGCTAGGCTGCCAAGGCGCGGGATTGAGATCCCTGACGACGGGCCCGCCGGCACAGTCCAAGCGCCCAAAGTGCGGAGGCAGGCATTGAATGCCGAACCGTCGGGACACTCCAGGCCCGGCCCACCCGAACCCGACCCAAAGCTGTTCAATGCCGATCTGGCGCCGGTTCGCCGCCAGCATCAGATCTGGGGCTGGTTCGAAATCTTCAGCGTCTGGGCGAACTTTTCGCAGAGCCTGTTCGCCTACACGGTAGCCGGCACGCTGTTCCTATCGTTCGGGCTTGATGGATGGACGGTCTTTGCCGCCATTGTGGTGTCCGGGTTCACCATCATGGTGTTGATCAACATTTCAGGGCGGCCGGGCATCAAGTACGGCATTCCCTACCCGGTGATGGCACGGGCCGGCATGGGCGTGTTCGGTGCCAACCTTCCCGCACTGATGCGGGGCGTCGTGGCGGTCTTCTGGTACGGTGCCCAGACCTATGTGGCGTCGAATGCCGTTGCGCTGTTGATCCGCTCGCTGTTCGGGCCCGGCCCGGACTGGCGGTTCTTGGCCTTGGACGCGGCCCATTGGCTGGCCCTCGTGATCGTCAGTGTCACCCAGGTCGCCCTGTTCTGGCGTGGCATCGGGGCCATCAGGAGGTTCCTGAACTGGGCGGCGCCCGCTGTCTACTCCGTGATGATCGTCCTGCTGGCGATCCTCTGGATCAGGTCCGGCGATAACCTGCTGCGCGAAACCGGCTCGATCATGCGGGGCGACCATTCGTTTCCAGGCGGCACCTTTGCGGCCTTTATGGCAGTCGTCGGGACCCAGATCGCCGCCTATGCGCCCGTCATCCTCAACTATTGCGATTTTTCACGCTATGTCCGGTCCGAGCGGGACATGAGACTGGGGAACCTGTTGGGCCTGCCGCTGAACATGGCGTTCTTTTCCCTGCTCGTCCTTCTGACCATGAGCGGTGTCTCGGCTGTTTTTGGCGAAAGGCTGACCGATCCAACCGCGATCATCGGCCAGGTCGACAATCTGACGCTGACCATCATTGCGACTCTGACCTTCTTCATCGCCACGGTCGGCATCAATGTGGTGGCCAACTTCATCGCACCGGCCAACGACCTTTCGAACCTGATCCCCAGCAGAATCAGTTTTCGGTTTGGCGGGCTGCTTGCGGCCCTGGCCGCGTTTGTCGTCTCTGCCCTCTGGGTGTCGGTAATCAGCGAGTTTGGCGTGCCGAAGTTCGTGAACACCCTTGGGGCCGTGCTCGCCCCGGCCTACGGCATCCTTGTCGCCGACTATTACGTTATCAGACGGCAACGGCTGGATATCGACGCAATCTTTCGCTCCGACGCCGACGGCGCCTACTATTACACCAAGGGCTGGAACCGACGGGCATTGGTGGCGTTCGTCATCCCGACGGTGTTCGCCGTCCTCACTGTCTGGCTGCCGGCGCTGGAATTCCTGCTCGGCTTCGGTTGGCTGATCGGTGCTTTTCTCGCCGGGGTGATCTATTGGCTGATCAGCAGAGACCATCGAGCCGAACGGCACCCCCGACGAACCCTAGCGGAGGAAGATACTCGATGACGATTAAACGGTTTCACGGTACCAGTCGCGGCCGCTGTCGCGCGGTCGCCCATGGCGGCCTTGTCTACGCCGTCGCGACCGATACCAGCTCGGCGCCGACGGTTGCCGAACAGACCAGATCCACTCTGGCGATCCTGGAACGGATATTGGTCGAGGCGGGCAGCGGCAAGGATCGCCTGCTGCAGGCGACCGTCTATCTGCGCGACATGTCGACCAAGACGGAAATGGATGCCGTCTGGTGCGATTGGATCGGGGACAAGGACAACTGGCCCCAACGCGCGTGCGTCGGCACCGACCTGGCCGGCAACGACTTGGTCGAGATCGTCGTGACGGCCGCGGCCTTAGAGCCTGTTTGAGAATTGCTTATGGCCTGCACCGTCTTATCAAGGTCTTGGGCAAGGAGGGCGTCGCGCCGCGATGCCTGGCGCATCGCAAGCGACGGTCGACGCAGTCCCAAGGCCTTGATAAGACGGCCCTTCGGGTCGCCACCAGGGCCGCGATTGTCGTGTCGCGCCGGCTTGACGATGCCTCCAGCATCGCCGGCGCCGCCGCTCTTAACACTCGCGGCCCTGGTGACGATGCAGACCGTAAGCAATTCTCAAACAGGCTCTAGGCCTTCGGCGTTTGTCATCCCCCAAACGTCATGTACGATTTGGCCGGCGATCAACGTTTCATCCAAACCCGGCCGGATCTGGGGCGAAGGCGATAAAGCGTGTCCATCATTCGCAAGCTGAGTTCGATCGGACTGCCCTACTGGATCGTCATGGGCGCCGTCGTCGGTTGCCTGATCGGCGTTCTATTCGGCGACTACGCCAGCGTGCTTTCGCCCTTTGGCGAGGCCTATGTCGGCCTGTTACAGATGGTGGTCTATCCCTACATCATCTGCTCGCTGCTGCACGGGCTCGGCAAGCTGACGCCGAACACGGCGCTGCGCCTGCTGAAGGCCGGGATCTACGTTTTCGCGCTTGCAGCGATCGGCATCTTCGCCACCGTGTTCATCCTCGGTCTGGCCATCCCGGAACCGCGGCCTCCGGTGGTCGTTGAACCGGGCGGGGAGTCGGCCGGCGCGGAGCTGATCTCCCTGCTGATACCGTCGAACCCGGTGTCGGCGCTGGTGGACAACTACGTGCCGGCGATCGTCTTGCTGGCGGTCATCTATGGCGTCGCCATTCAGCGCTTTGACAATCGCGAGGGCTTTTTGAATGGCGTGGATCTTGTGCGTCGGGCCAGCGCCAAGATCTGGAGTTGGGTGACCTACGTGGCCCCCATCGGTGTGCTGGCCCTATTCGCCGATCTGTCCGGGTCGATCCAGATCGACGAGTTGGGCAGCATTATTCTCTATCTCGTCTTGTTCACGCTCGGCGCCGTCGTGCTGGCCTTTGGCGTGATCCCCTTTTTGGCAACCTCCCTGGTGCCGATCAGCTATCGCGAGATGCTCGGCAGCCTAAAGGCGGCCCTGATCATCTCCGTCAGCACCTCGCTGCTGGTCACCTGCGTTCCCTATGTCGTGCAGTTCGGGCAGAAGCTGGCGGCCAAGCTGGGTATCGAGGATAAGGACCGCGACGATATCGTCGCCACGACCGTTGCGGTTGCCTATGCCATCGCCGAGATGGGCAACTGGCTGATCGGCTTGTTCGTGCTGTTCGCCGCCGACTTCTATGATCACGCGCTGACCTTCACCCAGTATCTGCTGCTGCCGTTCATGACCATTTTGTCGACGGTCGGTTCGCCGACCTCGACCGTGAATGCCGTCGGCTTCCTGGCGGACTGGATCGGTCTGCCGTCGGACACCACGTTCCTTTACGTCGAAACCTCGGCCGTGACCCGATACCCGCAGATCCTGCTGTCGGCCATGGGCCTGGCGATCATCACCATGGCCGTCGTGCTGGGCTATTTCGGCAAGCTGCAGATCCGCCATCGGCGGTGGGTTCCCGTGTCGCTGTTGAGTGTGGTGTTCGTCGGCTGTCTGGCGGCCGCCGGCATCGCGGCCAGGCCAATCCTCGTGCCCAGCCAGCCCAACCCCTATCTCGCCTTCGAACTGCCCCAGGACTTGATCACCGACGTAGACGTCAGCTTTGTCCAGCGCCCACCATCCGCCGCTGCGCAAGCCGGAGGAGCCGGCAATGCCACGGCGGCCAGCGACGACCAAGCCGGCGGCGCGCAGGCGACCCAAGGCGATACCGCCTCAAGCGTCGACACGACAATGGACCGCATCCGGGCAACCGGCACCATGCGGGTGGGCTACAACACCAACATCATCCCATTCGCCTACTTGAACGATGACGGCAATGTCGTCGGCTACGACGTAGAGTTGGTTTATGCGCTGGCGCGCGACCTGAACGTCCGGTTGGAGTTCATACCGTTCGAGTGGAACTCGCTGAGCGACGACCTGGTCGCCAACGAGTTCGACTTCGCCATCGGTGGCATCTTCGTAACGAATGAGCGCTTGCAACAGGTAACGATCTCCAATCCGCAGCTTGTCGCCCCCATCACGGTTATCACGCCGGCAAACCGGACGCTGGATTTCTCAAATCGCGAGGCCATCGCCGGCGGCGACGGGATGACCATCGCGGCCTTCAGCGACCCGGTTATCGTGCCGCTCGCCAATGATCTGTTTCCAAACGCGGATATCCTGGTCGTCGAGACCTACGCCGACATCCTCGACAACCAGTGGGTCAGCGGGGCCTTGTGGACCCTGCCGCAAGCCCGCGCCTGGGCGGAGATCCATGAAGGCTATTCCGCTGTTGTGCCGGAAAACATCGGCACGCCCCTGCCCATTGCCTACCTGATGCCGCCCAATTCGCCCGAGCTGCTCAACTTCGTGAATTACTGGCTGAGCCTGCGGGAGTCGGAAGGCTATCGGGAGCAGCTTCGAAGCTATTGGCTGGAGGGTCGTCCGCGCCCCGACACATCGCCACGCTGGAGCGTGCTGCACGACGTGCTCGGCTGGATCGATTAGCGGACGCTGAGACCGATTTCCTGATGCGTCAGCCATCGCCCAATGCGCTTTACGACGATCCGGAACTCGCGCAGTTCTACGATGCACGCGGCGCGGCCAGGCCGGATTTCGACTATTGCCGCACGCTGGCCGGAGAGGCCGCTTCGGTCCTGGATCTCGGCTGCGGAACTGGTGAGCTGGCCGCGAGCCTGGCGGCAGGCCGCTCGGTGACAGGCATCGACCCGGCGGGCGCCATGCTGGACATTGCGCGCGAACGAGCGGGCGGCGACAAGGTCGCATGGGTTGAGGCGGACGCGCGGACAGTCCGGCTGGACAAGCGCTTCGACCTCGTGATCCTGACCGGGCACAGCTTTCAGGTCTTTCTCACGGAGGATGACCAGGCGGCGGTGCTGGCGACAATCACGGCCCATCTGGCGCCGGGCGGACGTTTCATCTTCGACACACGAAACCCGGCCTGCCCCACCCGGAAGACCCGTTCGGCCGATGGGACACGCCGACGCTTTCATCATCCTCGCCTCGGAGCCGTCGAAGCCTGGAACGTGTCTTCCTACGACGATGAAACGGGCGTGCTGAGCTACGAGAACGCCTATCGTGTGTTGGACACCGGCAACGTTTTCTCCGCGACCGCCCAGATCCGCTATACGTCGCAGCCCGACCTAGCCGCCATGATCGCTGACGCGGGCCTTGCCGTCGAGGACTGGCTGGGCGACTGGACGGGTACGAGGTTCCAATCGACATCGCCTGAGATCATTCCTTTGGGGCGTTTGGCTTAACGTCTTCAACCGCCGGCTGCAGCACCGCGATCGCACGGGCAGCTCCGGCCACATCAGAGACGCCCCACAGGCCGTCCTTGAAGCCAACAGACCTGAACTTTCGGACCCCATACTGATCCTCGCCGACCGTAACCTTGTAGCGGAACGTAACAGTGCCGGTTCCATCTTGTTTCTCTAGACGACGCAGTTCTTTGATCTCGACCCCGGTAACGCTGTCGACCGAAATCGATCGACCGGCCGTGATGATCAGGATGCGCCTGTTCGTTACGGCATAGTAGGTGTGGCCCGCCTTGAGATAGTAGGTGAGCGTGTGAATTGACAGCCGGACACCATAGAACAGGCCTACCACGCCAGGTATGGTCATCAGTACATGGGCGTTAATGACAAGAAGCGTCCAGGCGCCACCAACTATGATGAAGATCACGCCAAAAATGGTCCGAGACAGATCGATCCTCGCACAGGCCCCGGGACTCGGGCGGCCGCGCCAAACAATCTTTTCGCCTTCATTGAGAACGGCGTTCTCGACATAGGTGAGAATGGCGGCATCCCTGTCAGCGTTCACGGTCGACCCCTGCCCTGCGTCTGCAACCGGCCCAGTTATCGCCGCGCCGTGATATGCGCGTCAAACGGCGGCGGACGAAAGAGTTGGGCGATGGTGCCGAGGGATCGTGCGGAACGCAGCCGTCAGGAGGGCGAGCAGGCGACCGACTGCATCTGGCCGGCCGACAGCATTGCGGGGAAGTCCGGCCCAAAGCGCTGGAAGTGTGGGAAGGAACCGAATGCCTCGGTCACGACCGCCAGATTCTCTGCCCCGGTGAGCGGCGTCAGACTGGCGACCACCGACCAGGATTCTCGATCATCGATATCGATCGACAGCGCATCCGTTCGGCAGTCGAATGTCAGGTCGCCGAGCCGCAGGGCGCGGCGGTCAGGGGCCTCGACAGTCTGATAGCGCACCTCTTGCCCGACCGGATCGAACACGACCTGCCAGCGGGTCGACGGCGACCGCACGGCCGAAAGCGCTGCGAACGCGGCTTCCGGCGATGCCGCCGCCCGCGCCTCTTGGCCCGCCAGCACGGCATGCGCGAACCGGACGACGCTGTCGTCGAGCCCGGAACCGGGCAGATCACGCACGGCTGGAAGTGCCGTGTCGCCGCCAAATGGCGCGAACAGGTCAACCTGGTCGACCAGGACGTCATAGGACAGATTTGTCAGCGCGGGCATCGGCAGAGTTTCCCCGCGCCGAACCACGGGCGAACCGTCGAGAAAGGCCAGCGTCGCAGCGTCCCCGCCGGCATCGGCCAGGAAATAGTGGATCGGGACCATGCCCGCGACTTGGGCCTCGTCGGCGATGGCCAGCGCCTCCTCCACGCTGCCGGCCCCGTCAAGCAGATACTGGATAAACTCCAGTTCATTCAGCCGGGGACGGCCATCCGGCGGCTCGTAGGCCACGTCGTCGTTCCACATCAGGGTGACGACGAGGCCGGCCGTATTCAGCCCTGCCGTGGGCATGCCCAGCCCCGCCTGATTGACCGTCACGCTGCCGTAGCGAGCCTGCCAAGTTGCGCGGGGCGGATCGTAAAGAGAGGTCCGCACTATGCCGGCCGGGTTGACGATCACCATGCCAGCACCGGTTGGGCCAAAGTCGAAGCTGTAAGCGACAAGCCTGTAGCTGGCAGGCCCCAATGCCATGGTGGTGCAGGCCAGCGCGGTGACGGTCGTGGCGAGCAGGCAGACGATAGCATGTGTTAGGGACCGGGCAATGCGGCAAGCGAATTGGCCGAGAGACGGCATTTCGGTATCCTCAAGGAAAGCGATGATCACAGATGGACGAGCGTGTGACGCCGATCTGGAAACGGGCCCAGGGCCGAGGCAAGGCGAGATGAGCGAACCGCCACTGCAATGCGCGAATGACAGCCCGATGTCATTCGCGCTTCGCGAAACGCGCGGGATTGCACGGGCGCCCCGCGCCTGGGTCGGACTTGCCGTGATCGCGGCCCTTGTCGGCCTGATCGGTCCGTTCGGAACGTTCGATGCCTTCGCCTTGCCCGAAAGACTGGCCTATTGGACCGCCAACGTGGCGGCGACCTTCTTCGCGGCGACCTTTACCATCACGCTGGCCGACGCGTGGCTTTCGCAGCGGATCGCCTCACGGCCCCTGACGCTGGTGCTTGCCGCATTGCTGGCGGCTATTCCGGTCACGATCATCGTCGTCACGATTGTCAAAGCCACCGGTGCCAACCCGCGGGCACTGGACATCGCGGTGCTATATGCTTACTGCGCGTTCATCACCTTGGGCGTTGCGCTTCTCTCGATCCTGGTCGGCACCCCGAAGCCCGCCGCAATGTTCGATCCGGCGACGCCGCCTCTGCTCGGCCGCCTTCCCGTGGCGAAGCGTGGGCGGCTGATCCGCCTGAGCGCGCAGGATCACTACACCGAGGTCGTGACGGAGGCCGGACGCGAACTGGTCTTGATGCGACTGGCCGATGCGATTGCCGAGGCCGCGCCGACGGAGGGTCTGCGCATTCACCGATCCCACTGGGTGGCAAGCTCGGCAGTTACCGGCGGCCACCGCCGAAATGGTCGGGCCTTCGTGGCATTGGAAGACGGCAGCGAGATGCCGATTAGTCGCAGTCAGATCGCGGCGGCGCGGGCGGCAGGGTTCATCTGACTGATCGCGACGACCGCCAGCGAGCCACCGTGGCGGCCGCTAATCCCGCCGCTCAAACCGCGCCGAGCCGTCCTTTCGCATTCCCGACAGCGCGGTGATGATGCCATGCCAGGTGCGGACCTCTTGCTCGGTCAGATCGGCGCGGTGGAGCATGTTGCGGAGCGCGCGGACCATGGACGGGCGCTTTTCGGCGACGCGGAAGAAATCCGCGGTGTCGAGGGCGCCTTCGAGGTGTTCGAACAGGTTGACGAGCGCATTGGTATCGGCCAGCGGGCTGTCGCCTGTCTGAAGCTGCCTCGGGGGCGTTTCGTCGGCCGCCTGGCGGTACTCGGCGGCGACCAATAGGACCGCTTGGGCCAGATTCAGGGACGAGAAGGACGGGTTCAGCGGGGCGGTGATGACCGTGTCGGCCAGGGCGACATCGTCATTGTTGAGGCCCGTGCGCTCCGCCCCGAACAGGATGCCGACAGATGTTCCGGCGGCCTCGGCCACGCGGATCTCGGCGGCCGCACCGCGCGGTGTCAGCACGGGCTTGACCATGTCGCGCGGCCGCGCGGTGGTGGCGTAAAGGCGCCGGCAGTCGGCGGCGGCGGCCTCGGTCTTGTCGAATAGGCGGACCTGATCCAGCACGATGTCGGCGCCAGAGGCGGCGGAGACGGCGCGCGGGTTGGGCCAGCCGTCGCGGGGGCGTACGAGGCGCAGATCCGTCAGGCCGAAATTCAGCATGGCACGGGCCGTGGTGCCGATATTCTCGCCCATCTGAGGGTCGACCAGGATGATCGCCGGGCCGGGCGGGCCGGCCTCCGCCCTGCCCTTCGTGCCGTCCGTGCCAGCCACTTTGGTTAGCCGGCTGTGACGCCGTTGCGGAACAGCTTGTAGGTGAAGCTGTCGAGCAGGGCGTCGAACGAAGCGTCGATCACGTTGGTCGACACGCCGACCGTGGACCAGGTCTCGCCCTTGCCGTTGGCGCTTTCGATCAACACGCGCGGCATGGCGGCCGAAGCGTCGCCGGCGCGCAGGATGCGCACGCGATAGTCGGCCAGGCGCATCTCTTTCAGGACCGGATAGGTCGGCTCCAGCGCCTTGCGCAGGGCGCTGTCGAGCGCATTGACCGGACCGTTACCGAACGAGACCTCGTGCAGGGTTTCGTTGCCGATCTGCAGCAGGACCGTGGCTTCGGATTCCTGCACCACCTCGCCGCGCGCGTTGAAACGGCGCTCGTCGACCACGGTAAAGCGCTCAACCCGGAAATAGCTGGGCACCTGGCCCAGCATGCGGCGCGCCAGCATCTCGAAGCTGGCGGCCGCGCTGTCATAAGCGTAGCCGTCATACTCCCGCTGCTTGACGGTTTCGACCAGTCGGGACACGCGGCTGTCGCCCGGGTCCAGATCGATGTTCAGCTCGGCGAAGCGGGTCAGGATGTTCGACTTGCCCGATTGGTCGGAGACGACGACCAGGCGCCGGTTGCCGACGGTTTCCGGCTCGATGTGCTCGTACGTGGCCGGGTCCTTGCGCACGGCTGAGACGTGGGCGCCGCCCTTGTGGGTAAAGGCGCTGTAGCCGACGTAAGGGGCGCCATTGTCGCTGGCCCGGTTCAACCGGTCGTCGAACCATCGGCTGAGATGGGTCAGGCGCTTCAGCCCTTCATCCGTGATGCCGGTCTCGAAGCCCATCTTCAGCATCAGGCTGGGGATGACCGAGATGATGTTGGCGTTGCCGCACCGCTCGCCGACTCCGTTCAGCGTGCCCTGGACGTGGCGCACGCCGGCCCGCACCGCCGCCAGGCTGTTGGCCACCGCGTGCTCGGTATCGTTGTGGGTGTGGATGCCCAGCCGGTCGCCAGGAATGTGCTTGGTCACCTCGCCGACGATGCGCTCGACCTCATGCGGCAGGCTGCCGCCATTGGTATCACAGAGCACGATCCAGCGGGCGCCGGCCTCGTAGGCGGTCTTGGCCGCCGCCATTGCGTAGTCCGGGTCGAACTTGAAACCGTCGAAGAAGTGCTCGCAGTCGAACAGCGCCTCGCGGCCGCGCTTGACAGTTTCCGCGACGCTGTCGCGGATCATGTCGAGGTTTTCCTCGCGCGGGATTTCGAGTGCGACATCGACCTGAAAGCCGGAGCTTTTGCCGAAGATGCACACCGCCGGGGCGCTCACATTGTAGAGCGCATTCAGGCCCGGATCGTTCGCAGCACTGCGGCCTGCGCGCCTGGTCATGGTGAAGGCGGTCAGCGTTGCGTGCTTCAGTTCCGGCGGATCGGCGAAGAAGCGGTCGTCGGTCGGGTTGGCGCCCGGCCAGCCGCCCTCGATATAGTCGATGCCCAAGAGATCGAGTTCGCGCGCGATGGCGATCTTGTCCGCAACGGTGAAATCGACGCCCTGCATCTGGGCGCCGTCGCGCAAGGTGGTGTCGAAGAGATAGACGCGGTCGCCCATCAGCCGGCTCGCTTCCAGACCGTGCCACCGGCACCGTCCTCCAGCACGATGCCGCGCGCGGCGAGCTGGTCGCGGATCTCATCCGCCCGGGCGAAATCGCGCTCGGCACGCGCCGCCTGCCGGTCGGCGATCAAGGTCTCGATCTCGGCGGCGTCGGAAGCCTCGGTTTCGCCCTGGAACCAGCTTTCCGGCGTCGCCTCGAGATGGCCGATGATGCCACCCATCAGGTGCAGCAGCCCTTTCAGGCGCGCGGGATCACCGTCGTCGAACACCTCGGTCACCACCCGGTCAATCACCGATAGCGCCAAGGGCGTGTTCAGGTCGTCGTCCAGCGCGGCATGGAATTCCTGCGCGAGCGGATCGTCGTCGACATCCGCCGGCTCGACATCCTCCAGCCTGCGCAGGGCCTCGTACCAGCGGTCTAGCCGCGCCTTTGCCGCGCGCACGCCGTCCTTGGTGAAGTCGGTCGGCTGATGATAGTGCGCCGACAACAGGGACAGGCGCAGCGCCTCGCCCGGAAACTCCTCCAACAGTTCGTGAACCGTGTAGTAGTTGCCGAGCGACTTCGACATCTTCTCGCCTTCGACCAGCAGGAAGCCGTTATGCATCCAGATGTTGGCCATGACGTCGGTGCCGTGGCCGCAGGTCGACTGGGCGATTTCGTTTTCGTGGTGCGGGAAGATCAGGTCGACGCCGCCGCCATGGATGTCAAACACGTCGCCGAGATGTTCTGCGGCCATGGCCGAGCACTCGATATGCCAGCCGGGCCGTCCCCTTCCCCATGGGCTGTCCCAGCCAGGCTGGTCAGTGTCGCTGGGCTTCCAAAGGACGAAGTCCGCCGGGTCCTTCTTGTAGGGCGCCACATCCACGCGCGCGCCGGCGATCAGCTCGTCGCGGTTGCGGCGCGACAGTCGGCCATAGGTCGGCATCGACGGCACGTTGAACAGGACGTGGCCCTCGGCCTCATAGGCGTGGCCGCGTTCGATCAACCGTTCGATCAGGGCGACCATCTGGGGCACATGCGCCGTGGCGCGCGGCTCAATGTCCGGGTCAAGCGCGCCCAGGGCGGCCATGTCCTGACGATAGATGTCGGCCAACGGTTCGGTGATCGCCTCGATCGCTTCGCCGGTTTCCTTCGCCCGGTTCAGGATCTTGTCGTCGATATCGGTGATGTTGCGCACATAAGTCACGCGCGGGTAGCGGTGACGCAGCAGCCGATTGAGCACGTCAAACACCACGACCGGCCTTGCGTTACCGATATGCGCATAGTCCCAGACGGTCGGGCCACAGACATAGAACCGGACATGGTTCGGGTCGATTGGCCGGAAGGCCTCCTTCGTGCGCGTCAGCGTGTTGGTCAGTCGAAGTGACATGACGAAATGGCCGGTTCGTGGGCTATGGCTGTTTTCGGGGCCGGGACAGGTATCAGGTTTTGCCAAGCCCTGTCCATGCCTAGGCTTCAACCCTGCCCTTTCGGTGGCGCCCCCGTCAGCCGGCGCACGGCCCGATCGCGGCCCATCAGGGGCAGCAGGGCCGCAAGCTCCGGCCCATGGTCCTGGCCCGTCAACGCGCGGCGGAGCGGCAGGAATAGGGCCTTGCCCTTGGTCCCTGTTGCCTCTTTGACCCGGTCGGTCCAGGTTTTCCAGGTCTCCGGCCCCCACGGGTCCTCCGGCAACAGCTTCGCCGCTCTGTCGAGAAAGTCCGGGTTGTCGCGATGGCGTTCAATCGGCCCGCGCGCGATCGCCCACCAATGGCCGACATCCGCCATGAGGTTCAGGTTCGGCCGCACCGCAAGCCAAAAGGCTTCATCGATCTGGTCGAATCCGAGCGCTGCCAGGCGGGGCCGTGCGGCGTCGAACGACAGGCCGTGCAGGATGCGGGCGTTCAGTCGGTCGAGTTCCGCCGGATCGAACTTCGGCGTCGCGCGGGCGAACTTGGCGAAGTCGAAGCCGTCGATCAGGGGCTGGATGTGGTCGAACGGCTCGATCGGGTCGGACGTGCCGAGGCGGCCCAGAAGGCTGATCAGGGCCATCGGCTCTATGCCGCGACTGTCGCGCAACTCCGCGATCGACAGGCTGCCCAGCCGTTTGGACAGGCCCTTGCCGGCCGCGTCGGCCAACAACGGTAGATGGGCGAAGGCGGGTGGCGTGCCGCCCAGCGCCTCAATCATCTGGATATGGGCGGCAGTGTTGGCGACATGGTCCTCGCCGCGTACCACATCGCTGATGCCAAAGCCAATGTCGTCGACCACCGACGAGATGTGATAGAGCGGCCGACCGTCGGCGCGGATCAGGACCGGATCGGACATATCCGCGCCGTTGAAGCGCACCGGGCCGCGTACCAGATCGTCCCATTCGATCGGTTCGTGCTTCAGCAGGAAGCGCCAATGCGGCTGACGCCCCTCCTCCTCCAGCCGAGCCTTCTCGGTATTGTCGAGGTCCAGCGCCGAGCGGTCATAGATCGGCGGCTTGCCCTGCTGTAAGGCGCTCTTGCGCTTCAGCGACAGCTCCTCCGGCGTCTCGTAGCAGGGGTAGAGCCGGCCGGACTGCTTCAAGTCCGCAATCGCCGCATCGTACCGCGCTGTCCGCTCCGATTGACGGGCTAGCTCGTCCCAATCGAGGCCCAGCCAGATCAGATCCTCTTGAATGGCCGTGGCATAGGCTTCTTCCGACCGCTCGGTGTCCGTGTCGTCCAGACGCAGCAGAAAGTGGCCGTCCTGGTTGCGGGCAAACAGCCAGGTCACTAAGGCAGTGCGGACATTGCCGATATGCAGCAGCCCGGTCGGGCTGGGGGCGAAACGGACGCGGACGGTCATAGAGCTTAAATGAGACTGGTGAAGGCGTTTGTGATCGGATAGCGGCGATCGCGGCCGAACGCGCGCGACGTGATCTTCACCCCGGGGGGGGCTTGGCGGCGCTTGTATTCGGCCCGATCCAGCAGGCGCCACACCTTGCTGACGGTCGCCTTGTCATGGCCGCGCGCGACGATGGCATCGATGCCGAGATCCTGCTCGACCAGACAGTTCAGGATATCGTCCAGCACGTCGTAGGGCGGCAGGCTGTCCTGGTCTGTCTGGTCGGGCTTCAACTCCGCCGAGGGCGGCTTGGTGATGATGCGCTCGGGCATGACACGGCCCTCGGGGCCGAGCGCGCCGTTGGGGCGCCGCTGATTGCGCCAGCGCGCCAGGTCGAAGACCGTGGTCTTGTAGACATCCTTCAACACCGAATAGCCGCCGCACATGTCGCCATACAGCGTGGCGTAACCGACCGACATCTCCGACTTGTTGCCCGTGGTCAGCACCATCGGCCCGAACTTGTTGGATACCGCCATCAGGATCAGGGCGCGGGCCCGGGACTGCAGGTTCTCTTCGGTGATGTCGGTGGGCAAGCCGTTGAACAGCGGCGCCATCATGCCGTCATAGGCCGCCATGGCCGGTTCGATCGACACCGTATCGTAGGCGACGCCGAGCAGGTCGGCGCAGGCGGCCGCGTCCTCCAGGCTTTCCGGCGAGGTATAGGGCGATGGCATCATCACGCAGCGCACCTTGTCGGCGCCCAGCGCATCAACCGCGACAGCTGCCGACAAGGCGCTGTCTATGCCGCCGGAAAGACCCAGTACAACACCTGGAAAACGGTTCTTGCCGACATAGTCGCGCAGGCCCAACATCATGGCGCCGTAGATCGCATCGAGGCCGTCGGCGGGCTGGTCAATCAACCCCGGTTCGCACACCCAGCCATCGCTACGACGGTCCCAGCGCGTGAGGCGAACGTCCGATCCGAACGGTGGCAACTGGGTAGCCAGACTGCGATCCGCGTTCAGCACGAAGGATGCACCGTCGAACACCAGCTCGTCCTGGCCACCCACCTGGTTCACGTAGATCAGAGGCAGGCCGCTCTCGGTCACCCGCGCGACCGCGAGGTTCAGCCGCGTGTCCAGCTTGTCGTTATCAAACGGGCTGCCGTTCGGAACGATCAGGATTTCAGCACCGGTTTCCTCAAGGCACTCGGTGACGTCAGGCGTCCACATATCCTCACAGACCATGACGCCCAGCCGGACGCCCCTAAAGTCGATGGGCCCTGGCAGCGGGCCGGCGTCAAACAAGCGCTTTTCGTCGAAGACGCTGTAGTTCGGCAGGTCGTGCTTCAGCCGAACCGCGACGACCTTGCCCGCGTCCAGCAGAAGCGCGGCGTTGTAGAGCTTGACGTCCATCCGATGCGGCGCGCCGATCAACATCGCCGGTCCACCATCGGCGGTGGCCTCCGCCAACCGGGCCACCGCCTCGTCGACCCGGTCGAGGAAGAACGGTTTGACGATCAGGTCTTCCGGCGGATAGCCGCAGACGCAAAGCTCGGTAAACACGGCCAGATCGGCGTCCAAATCCGCAGCTTGCCGGCGGGCGCCGAGGATCAGGTCCACATTGTCGTTCAGCGCGCCCATGGTCGGGTTGATCTGGGCCAGCGCGATGGTGAGGCGATCAGTCATCGTGAACGGTATGTAGGCGTTCGGCGTCGAAAGAGTATCGGCGCTATTTGCGCATCAGGAATTCGCGGCCGACCTTCACCCGGCCGACGCCGTCATACTCGACGATATCGGCTGTGGCGTAGGTCTCGCTCCACTTCTCCGGCAGGAAGCTGCCGGTGCCGATGATGTCGATCGGCGCGTCGGCCAAGGACATCACGCGGCATTTCGCCGGGCTGAAGCCGGATGAGGCCACGATCTTGACCCTATCGAACCCGGCCGCGTTCAGCTTGTCACGCAGGTGATGGACGGCGGCGGCTGAAACGCCGGTGCCGATCAGATAGCGCAGCTCGGTCTCGTCGCGGTAGCCCCGGATCGAATGCGGCACGTGGCGTTCCAGCACCGCATAGGATGTCGGCGGGTCCAGGCCCTCCAGATAACGTCCGCCCGGCGTGTCGATGCGCACGCCGAGCCGGCCCTCGGCCGCCAGTTCCGGAAACCGCTGGCAGACGGCCAGGGCGTCCGTGATCTCCTGCCCGAAATAGTCGACCAGCACGATCAGGTCGATGTCGGGATGCACCTCGTGAAACATCTCCGCCGCGCGGACGGTCGACTTGGCATAGCCGATCAGGGCGTGAGGCATGGTGCCGAAGCCTTGGCTCTGGCCGAAATAGTGGGCGGTCGCGTCCGTCGCGTTGCCGATAAAGCCGGTGGCGTCAGCCTTACGCTTGGCCCGATCGGAGCCGACGCTGGCGGCATAGGCCATCATCTCGGCCATGTCCGTGCCCGCGCAATGGCGCGCGTCCATAGCCAGGAAGGCGACGTTCGGCAGTTCCGCGCACATGACAGTGGCGTTGTAGGCGGCGACGCAGGCCGGCCCGATCTTTTGCAGGAAGATCGTCTCACAATCGATCAGATGCGCCAGCGGTCCGGTGATGTACATAATCGGCTCGCCGGCACCGACCCATTTGCCCTCGGCGAACTGCAGGTCGATCTTGATCGTCACCCCGCGCTCGGCCGCCACCCCCTCCAGCCATTCGATAGCCAAGCGGGGCGCGCAAACGACGGGCCGGCGCATGAAGATGGCGTAGGTCGCCTCGACATCGCCGAAATGCTCGATGACGGCCTTGGTACGCAGGAAATACTTGTCGGTCCAACGCCCGAGATCGTCGGCGCCAGGCGCCATGGCGCCGGTCATTGCCGGCGGGCCACTACCGTCCGCCATCTGGTCGGCCTTGTGCTATTCGGCGGCCGCGGCTGCGCGGCGATGCCCGTTGGCGCGATCCCGGTCTTCCTTCAGCCGTTCTGCCACCAGGAAGGCCAGTTCCAGCGCCTGGCTCGCATTCAGCCTGGGGTCGCACGCCGTGTGATAGCGCAGGCTGAGACCATCATCGGTGATGGCCTGGGCACCGCCGGTGCATTCGGTGACTTCCTCGCCGGTCATCTCGAAATGGACGCCGCCGGGATGGCTGCCTTCCGCGCGATGCACGTCGAAAAAGCGGCTGACCTCGTCCAGGATCCTTTCGAACGGGCGGGTCTTGTAGCCCGAGGCCGACTTGATCGTATTGCCATGCATGGGATCACAGGCCCAGACGACGGTTCGGCCTTCTTGCTCCACCGTTCGAACCAGCGCGGGCAGATGCTTTTCGACCTTGTCCGCGCCCATGCGGGCGATCAGCGTGAGGCGCCCCGGCTCGTTGTCCGGGTTCAGCGTATCGATCAGCCGGATCAGATCCTCGGCCTCCAGCGACGGCCCGCACTTCAGGCCGATCGGGTTTTTCACGCCGCGCAGGAACTCGACATGGGCGCCGTCCAATTGCCGCGTCCGGTCGCCGATCCACAGCAGGTGGGCGGAAACACCGTACATGTCGCCCGTGGTGCTGTCCTGGCGCGTCAGTGCCTGCTCGTAGGGCAGCAACAGCGCTTCATGGCTGGTGTAGAACTCGGTTTCGCGGATCTGCGGCGTGGTCTCGGCGTTGACGCCGCACGCCGCCATGAACTGCACCGCCTCGTCGATCCGATTGGCCAGCCCGTGATAGCGCTCCGCCTGCGGCGTCTTGGCGACAAAGCCCAGATTCCACTGGTGGACCTTGTGCAGGTCGGCGTAGCCGCCCTGGGCAAAGGCGCGCAGCAGGTTCAGCGTGGCGGCAGACTGGTTGTAGGCCTGGACCATGCGATCAGGATTGGGCGCCCGATCCTCAGCCACGAAGTCGAAGCCGTTGATGATGTCGCCGCGGTATGACGGCAGTTCGACACCATCGACGGTTTCCATGTCCGACGAGCGCGGCTTGGCGAACTGGCCGGCCATCCGGCCCAGCTTCACCACCGGCAAGCCGCCGCCGAATGTCAGCACGACCGCCATCTGCAAAAGCACGCGGAAGGTGTCGCGGATCTTGTCCGGATGGAACTCGGCAAAGCTCTCCGCGCAGTCGCCGCCCTGCAGCAGGAACGCCTCGCCCTCGGCGACCTTTCCCAGGTTCGCCTTCAGGGATCGCGCCTCGCCGGCGAAGACCAGCGGTGGAAACCGGGTCAACGTCTCCTCGACCGCCGTCAAATGCGGCAGGTCGGCATAAACCGGCATCTGCTTGGCAGGCCGTTGCCTCCAACTCTCGGGGCTCCAGCGCTCAACCATAACGGTTCCTCCTCAAGCGGGCAGCCCGGCCGCGATGCGCGCCCGAGCCAGCCCTCTGATCAACAGGGCACTGGCTATACGCCCTGCACTCGCCGATTTCCAGCCCGAAGCGGTTGTTTTCGACCGTTTCGTCGCTGATTGCCCCACATTTCGTCACAGGGATGTGAAGCGTCGTCAATCAGGCTTTACTTCAAAGCATTGGTGCAAGGCTTTAGATCGCCGGTAAGGTAAATCCGGGTCAGAACCGACTGAGAAACCGACGCGCCGACATGTCCAACGCTTCAATTGCCGCCCAGATTGCCGCGCTTGCAGGCGCCGTTGCCGCCATGGCCGCGCCCGCCGCCGCGGAGGGTCTGGAAAGATGCTACGGCATCTCGATGGCAGGCGAGAACGATTGCGCCGCCGCCTTCGCTCACACCTGCGCAGGACAGTCCATCGAGGATTATAGCGGGGCCGACTGGGCGATCGTGCCGATGGGCAGCTGCGTCGAGCCGGGCGCCACGTCGGCCTTTGAAGGCCGCGGCGGCCCGATCGATGTCGACCGGAGCGCGCTGGCCGAGGATGGCGATGGTGGCTGACCAAACACCTCAACAGCATGCCGGTTTTGAGCACTTGGGAATTCCCGATCGCGCCGGTGTCGGCCTGCGCCATCCGCATATTCCCGCCTTCGTGCGCGAGCGGCCACCTGCCGCATGGTTGGAAGTCCATACCGAGAACTATGTCGGCGCCGGCGGGCCGAGGCTGCGTGCATTGGAAAAGATCCGTCAGGACTATCCGCTGAGCTGCCACGGCGTGGGCCTGTCGCTCGGCTCGGCCGAAGGCCTGGACAAGGACCATCTGGCAAACATCAAAGCGGTGATCGACCGATTTCAGCCGGGCCTGGTATCGGAACACGTCTCCTGGTCGGTGACCGGCGGTGTCTACCTCAACGACCTGTTGCCGTTGCCGTACACGGACGAGGCGCTGGACATCATTTGCCGCAACATCGAACACGCACAGGAGGCGCTCGGCCGGCAAATGCTGGTCGAAAACCCATCCTCTTACGTGTCGTTCAAAAGCTCGACGATGCCGGAATGGGAGTTCATGGCCGCGATCGTCAAGCGCACGGGCTGCGGACTGCTGCTGGACGTCAACAACATCCATGTCAGCGCCCACAATCACCGTTTCGACGCCAATGCCTATCTGGACGCTGTACCGCTGGACGCGGTCCAGGAAATCCACGTAGCCGGGCATTTCGTGCAGCACTTCGCCGACGAGGACGGCACCGACCGGGTAGTCCTGATCGACGATCACGGCACCCATGTCGAGCCCGCCGTTTGGACGCTGTTCCGGCGGGCTCTGGAACGGATCGGCCCGACCCCCACCCTTGTGGAATGGGACAACAACATCCCCGAACTCGACGTTTTGCTGGCCGAGGCGCGCAAGGCGGAACTGATCCTGTCCTCGGTCCGCGCCCAGCACAGCAGCATGGCCAATGTCCACGTTGCTTGACATCCAAGAAGCGTTTCGCGTCGGTGTGCTGGGAGACAACGATCGCCCGGCGCGCCGCTTCATCATCGAAGACGAGATCTCGTCTGACCGCCGGGTCGGCATCTACCGCAACAACACGCTGATCTCGCTGTCCAAGGCCTTGGCGGCCTGCTATCCGGTCGTCGAGCGGCTGGTCGGCGAGCGGTTCTTCGACCACGCGGCGCGTGCCTTCGTAAAGGCCCACCCGCCGCTGCAGCCGCAATTGCTGGCCTATGGCGGCGGTTTCGGCGCCTTTCTCGATGGTTTCGAGCCGGCCCGATCGGTGCCGTATCTCGGCGATGTCGCGAGGCTGGAATGGGCGCGCAACGAGGCGCTGTTCGCCGACGAAGCACCGACCGTCGACATCGCCGCGCTGCAGCGCGTGCCAGCCGATCAATATGGCGCGCTGCGCTTTCGCCCGCATCCTAGCGTCCGCCTCGTGCGGTCACGCTGGCCGGTGCAATCGGTCTGGCAGGTCAACCAGGCCGACGAGGTCGAACCCGTCGACTTGGATCAGGGAGGCGAGACAGTGCTGGTCCTGCGACCGACGTCAAAGGTGGTCAGCCAGATTTTGACCAAGGGCGACGGCGCCTTGCTGGCGGCCATCGCCAGCGGTGCGACCCTTGAAGGGGCGGCGGCACGGGCCGCCGAGACAGACGAGCATTTCGACCTGCAACACGCGCTGGTCGCCCATCTGCAGCGCGGCACCTTCAGCACGGTGTCGTTGGATACCGATCGCGGGACGGCTGAATAGCAAAGGAAAGCACCCATGTCGTACGAAAGCACCACAGCATCCCCTGCGCCCAGCAAGGCCCGAACCTTTTGGGCCCTCGTGTTCGGACGCGGCCCGTTCGACCGGCTGTCCGCCATGCCGGCCTGGATTCTGGGGCTCGTGTTGCTGGCACCGCGCATCTGGCTTGCCATACCGTTCTGGGATGCCGGCCAAATCCGGCTGGCCAGCTACAGCCGCCAGCCGCTGTTCTTCCAATCCATCCACCCGGTGCCTTTCCTCGACCCGCAAACAGCAGCCTTTGTCACCACGGCCGCCGAGATCACCTTGCCGGTCCTGCTGGTCTTCGGCTTCTTCGGCCGCTGGGCGGCGCTTGGCCTCGCGATCATGGCGGCGACCATCTTCTTCATTGTCGGGCAGACGGAACAGGGCATCGCAAACGGCATCGCCATCGCCAGCGAACAGTTCCCGTGGATGTTCGTGGGGTTGGCCCTGTTCATCATCGGCCCGGGCCGGGCTTCGATCGACTACGGCATTCGGTGGCTGATCCTGAAAGAGCGGTAAGGATCGGCGGCAAAACCGTGCAGAAGGGCGACCCATCGCGGTCGCCCTTTTCTTTTCAGCTTATTCGGCGGCTTCTTCCAGATCCGGTTCCGGCGCCTTCTGGCGCATGGTGACCAGTTCTTCCGCACTTGTCGGGTGGATGCCGATGGTGCGGTCGAAATCGCGCTTGGTAGCGCCGCAATTGATCGCGACGGCGACGGATTGCACCATTTCCGCCGCATCGTCACCGACCACATGGCAGCCGACGACGCGCTGGCTTTCCCGGTCGACCACCAGCTTCATCAGCGAGCGGGCGTCGCGGCCGGACAGCGTGTGCTTCATGGGCCGGAAGCTTGTGCGGTAGATGTCCACCGCGACATGCTTGCGCCGCGCCTCGTCCTCGTTCAGGCCGACGGTCCCGATCTCCGGTCGGCAAAAGACGGCCGTGGCGATGTTGCGATAATCGACAGAACGGTCGTCGAAACCGCCAAACAGGGTGTCGGCCAGCGCGTGCCCCTCGGCGATCGCCACCGGCGTCAACGGAACGCGGTCGATCACGTCGCCCAGCGCATAGATGTTCTCCGCCGAGGTGCGGTAGTCGTCGTCCACGATAATGGCGCCGTTCTCGGCCAGATTGACGCCCGCCTTCTCCAGGCCCAGGCCCGCCGTGTTCGGTGTGCGGCCGATCGCCATCAGCACGGCATCGACCTCCACCATCGAGCCGTCGCTGAGTTCCACGATCAGGCAATCATGACTCTTGCTGACGCGGGAGATGATGGTGTGAAACCGCAAATCCACACCGTGCTTGGCCATCTCTTCGGCAACCGTGGAGCGGACATCATAGTCGAAGCCGCGCAAGAACAGCTCTCCGCGATAGAGCAGGCACACATCCGCGCCGAGACCGTTCAGGATGCTGGCAAACTCAACGGCGATGTAACCGCCCCCGGCGATCACCACCCGCTTGGGCATCTTGTCCAGGTGGAAGATCTCGTTGGACGTGATGGCGTGTTCCTTCACGCCCGGCTCGTCCGGCAAGTTGGGCCAGCCCCCGGTCGCGACCAGAATCTTGTCCGCGGTCACGGTTTCGTCGCCGACCCGGATGGTGTGGGCGTCTTCGAGAACCGCCCTCGCCTCGTAGATCGTGACGCCCGCCCCTTCCAACAGGCGCTGATAGATGCCGTTCAGGCGGTCGATCTCCGTATCCTTGTTGGCGATCAGGCGCGACCAGTCATGGCTGGTTTCGCCGACCGTCCAGCCGAACCCGGCGGCATCTGAGAAATCCTCGGCAAAGTGCGAGGCGTAGGCCAGCAGCTTCTTCGGTACGCAGCCGACATTCACGCACGTGCCGCCGAAATACCGTTCTTCGGCGATGGCGACACGCGCGCCATGCTGAGCGGCGATACGGGCCGAGCGCACGCCGCCCGACCCCGCGCCGATGACGAAATAGTCGTAGTCGAAAGCCATTGTCGGCGTTCCCGAAGCGACGGATCAGCTGTCGAGGCCGGCCATGCAGAGATACTTGATCTCGACATAGTCCTCGATGCCGTACTTCGAGCCTTCGCGCCCGATCCCGCTCTCCTTGATGCCGCCGAAGGGCGCGACCTCGGTGGAGATCAGGCCGGTGTTAACGCCGACGATGCCGTATTCCAGCCCCTCGCCGACGCGCCAGATGCGGCCGATATCGCGGGCGTAGAAATAGGACGCAAGGCCGAACTCCGTATCGTTGGCCATCGCGATGGCCTCGTCTTCCGTCTTGAAGCGGAAGACAGGGGCGACGGGGCCAAAGGTTTCCTCCTTCATGATCTTCATGTCGGTGGTCATGTCGGACAGCACCGTGGGTTGGAAGAAGGTACCACCATGGGCATGGCGCTCGCCGCCGGCGACGACGCTGGCGCCGCGCCCAACCGCGTCGGCGATATGCTCTTCCACCTTCTCGACCGCCGCCATGTCGATCAGCGGGCCCTGCTGGGCGCCATCCTCAAGACCGTTGGCGACCTTCAGCGCGTTGGTCGCTTCGGTCAGCTTGGCAACGAACTCCTCATAGACGCCGTCCTGCACGAAGATGCGGTTGGCGCAGACGCAAGTCTGGCCGGTGTTGCGGAATTTCGAGATCATCGCACCCTCGACCGCCGCATCGATGTCCGCGTCGTCAAAAACGATGAAGGGGGCGTTGCCACCCAGCTCCATCGAGATCTTCTTCATGGTGCCGGCGCATTGCTCGGCCAGCAGCTTGCCGATTTCGGTCGAGCCCGTGAAGGTCAGCTTGCGCACGATCGGGTTGGCGGTCAGCTCGCCGCCGATGGCCGACGACCCGCCCGTGACCACATTGATCACGCCGGCTGGAACGCCGGCGCGTTCGGCCAGTTCGCACATGGCCAGGGCGCTGTAGGGCGTCGAGGTCGCCGGCTTGACGACCATCGGGCAGCCGGCGGCCAGGGCCGGCCCCGCCTTGCGCGTGATCATGGCCGCCGGGAAGTTCCATGGCGTGATCGCGGCACACACCCCGATCGGTTCCTTGGTAACGACGATGCGCCGGTCCGCGGCATAAGTCGGAATCACGTCGCCGTAAATCCGGCGTCCTTCCTCAGCGAACCAGTCGAGAAAGCTGGCGGCGTAGGCCACCTCGCCCTTGGCCTCGGCCAACGGCTTGCCCTGCTCGATCGTCATCAGCCGGCCGAGATCGTCCTGGTTTTCGATCATCAACTGAGACCAGCGTTTCAGGATGACCTCGCGCTCCTTGGCGGTCTTGGCCCGCCAGGCCGGCCAGGCCGCGTTCGCCGCCTCGATTGCGCGGCGCGTCTCACGCGCGCCCAGCTTCGGCACGGTTCCGATGACGCTGCTGTCGGCCGGGTTGGTGACATCGACGGTGGTGCCATCGTCGGCATCGATCCAAGTGCCGTCGACGTAGCATTGCTGGCGAAACAGGGTGGCATCTTTGAGGGACGGCGCGGCCATGGGTTTTCCTCTGACGATAGGATTAGTGATCTGAAGGCAGACACCGGCGGGACCGGGGTCGAGCAGTGGTTTCGCATAGCATGTAGGCAGTCGGCCCGCCATGCCCAAGCCAGGAATTCGAGAGCGGCGCTGCCGCTATTCGACCGTGACGCTTTTGGCGAGATTACGGGGCTGATCGACGTCGGTGCCCTTGTGAACGGCCGTGTGATAGGCCAGCAGTTGAACCGGGATGGCGTAGAGGATCGGCGTCACGAACGGATGCAGGTGCGGCAAGGTGATGGTCGCTTCCGGTCCCTCGCCCAGCGCCTTCACACCGTCCGGATCGGAAAAGAACAGGACCCGGCCGCCCCTGGCCATCACCTCCTGCACATTGGAGGCCGTCTTGTCGAACAGGCCGTCGCGCGGCGCCAGCACGATCACCGGTACCGCCTCGTCGATCAGCGCGATGGGACCGTGCTTCATCTCGCCGGCCGCGTAGCCTTCGGCGTGGATATAGCTGATCTCCTTCAGCTTCAACGCGCCTTCCAGGGCCAAAGGATAGGCCGTGCCCCGGCCGAGGTAGAGCACGTCGCGCGCCTCGGCCAAATCGTGGGACAGGCGCCTCAGCGCCTCGTCATGGTTCAGCACGTCCGCAGCGCGCGCTGGCACCTCGGTCAGCGCCTCGACCAGGTCGGCCTCCGCCTCATGATCGATCGCGCCGCGTGCCTTCGCGGCTACGATCGCCAGACAGGCCAGCATGGTGAGCTGGGTGGTGAACGCTTTGGTCGAGGCAACACCGATCTCCGGCCCCGCCAAGGTCGGCAGCACCACGTCGCTTTCACGTGCGATGGTGCTTTCCGGCACGTTCACGACCGAGACGATGTGCTGATCCTGCGAACGAGCGTAGCGTAACGCGGCGAGCGTGTCGGCGGTCTCACCCGACTGGGAAACGAACAACGCCAGACCGCCCGGCGGTAACGGGGCCTCGCGATACCGAAACTCAGACGCAACGTCGATCTCGACCGGCAGGCGCGCCACCGTTTCCAACCAGTATTTGGCGACCATGCAGGCGAAGTAGGCGGTTCCGCAGGCCACCGCCGTGACCTTGGGCACCGTCGACCAGTCGAAGGGCAAGTCGGGCAGGCTGATCGTGCGGGTCTGCGGGTTCACGAAGGCACCGAGCGTGTCGCCGATCACCGCCGGCTGCTCGTAGATCTCCTTCAGCATGAAGTGGCGGAACTCGCCCTTGCCGATCAGGGCACCTGAGGCAGCGGTCTGACGGATCGGGCGTTCGACCACGCGGCCGGTCTCGTCGTGAATGACCGCCTGGTCACGGGTGATTTCGACCCAATCCCCCTCTTCCAGATAGCAGATCCGGTCGGTCCACGGCGCCAGCGCGATGGCGTCGGATCCGATGAACATTTCGCCGTGGCCGAAGCCAACCGCCAATGGCGAGCCGCGCCGGGCGCCGATCATCAGGTCCGGCGCTTCGGCGAACAGGATTGCAAGCGCAAAGGCGCCTTCCAGACGGGCCAACGCCTTTGCCGCCGCCGCGCTGGGCGTCTCGGAGGTCGCCAGGTGATGGCTGATCAGGTGCGCGACGATCTCGCTGTCCGTCTCGGTGTGGAAGACGTGTCCGGCGGTCTCCAGCTCGCCGCGCAGTTCACGGAAGTTCTCGATGATCCCATTGTGGACGATCGCCACCTGCTCGGTGGCGTGCGGATGGGCGTTGGTCTCGGTCGGCCGGCCGTGGGTGGCCCAGCGCGTATGGCCGATACCGATCGTGCCGGCCAGGGGCTCGCTTGAAAGCCGCTGGCCGAGATTGACCAGCTTGCCCTCGGCCCGGCGCCGTTCGATCCGGCCATCGACCAGGGTAGCGATACCGGCGGAGTCGTAGCCGCGATACTCCAGCCGTTTCAGCCCATCCATGAGGCGGTCGGCGACCGGCCCTTCGCCGACAATCCCGATGATGCCGCACATGGGCGATCAGTCTCCGCGCCGGCGCTCGGCCTTCAACCTCTCCAGCCGTTCACGATAGATCTTGGCCCAGCCCGGCCGGTTCTCCTGGTGCCCCCGAGCGATGCCGAGCGCATCGGCCTCGACATCCTTGCCGATCGTGCTGCCCGCCGCGATGTTGGCCCGGTCGCCAATCGTGACCGGCGCAACCAATGCCGCGTTGGTGCCGATGAACACGTCCTCGCCAATCACCGTACGATGCTTGTTGACCCCGTCATAATTGCAGGTGATGGCACCGGCCCCGATGTTTGTTCTGGCGCCGATCTCCGCATCGCCCAGATAGCTGAGATGGTTCGCCTTCGCGCCAGCCCCGAGACTGGCGTTCTTGACCTCGACGAAGTTGCCGATCCGCGCGCCCTGCCCGATCTCCGCACCGGGCCGCAGCCTGGCATAGGGGCCGATCTGGACCCCCGCAGCGATCGTCGCGCCCTCGATATGGCTGAAGGCCTTAATGGTCACGCCATCCCCCACAACCACACCGGGCCCGAAGAAGACCGCTGGTTCGATCACCACATCGCGGCCCAGGCGCGTATCGGCGGCGAAATAGACCGTCTCAGGATCGACAAGGGTCGCACCCTCCTCCATCGCCTGCAGGCGTAGCGCGTCCTGAAGCCTAGCCTCGGCCGCCGCCAACTCCGCCCGCGAGTTGATGCCGAGCAAGCCGGGTGGACCCATGGCCTCGACAGCCGCCGCGCCCCAGCCCCTGGCAACGGCCTCACCGACGATATCGGTGAGGTAGTATTCGCGCTTGGCATTGTCGTTGCGCAGCGCGTCGATCAGAGCCGGCAGGCGCTTGCCATCGATCGCCATCAGGCCGCCATTGCACAGCGTGATCGCCCGTGTCTCCGCGTCGGCGTCCCTGAACTCGACGATCGCCGTCAGCCGGCCTTGCGCATCCGTCACCAAACGCCCAAACGCCGCCGGATCGTCCAGCCGCACGCCCATGACGACCACGGCGGGATCGTCGGCCGCGCGACGGCGGGCCAGCATGTCGCGCAGCGTCGGCTCCGACACCAATGGCGCATCACCGAACAGGACCAGCACGTCACCGGCAAACCCGACCAGTTCGGGCATCGCGACCCGGACGGCCCCGCCGGTGCCATCCTGCGCCGGCTGTATCGCCGGGATTGCCGGCGCCGCCGCTTCGGCGACCGCATCCATATCGGGGCCGATGACGATGACTGTCCTCGACGGCTCAAGGGCGCTGACCGCATCCAGGACATGGCTGATCATCGGCTTGCCGGCGAGCCTGTGCAGGACTTTCGGCAGTGCGGACTTCATCCGCGTGCCCTTGCCGGCGGCGAGGACGACACAGGCAAGGTCGCGGGAATCGTTGACGGGAGGCGTGCTTGCAGTCATGACGCAGCCTGATGCCACGCCGGGCCCGAACCGGCGAAATAAATCTTTGTTGCGGAGTGTTTCAGCATTGCCTTCCTCAACGCAAAACCCAGCGCTGTTGATCTTCGATCTCGACGGTACGCTGGTGAATACCGGCCCGCAAATAACACGGGCATGGGGCCGCATCCTGACGGAACTGGGGCGCCAGCCCCTGCGGCAAAACGCGGTCGAGCGCATGGTCGGCGACGGCGCGGCGAAGCTTGTCGAACGTGGCCTTGCCGCGACGGGCGGGCAGCCGAAGGCGCCTCCGTTCGAGGCCATTGTCGAACGCTATGCCGCGATGCTCGCGGCCGAACCGATTGATGCCGGCGACCTATACCCGAGCGTTGCAGAAACGCTGAGCCATTTTTCCGCTGCCGGACACGGCATGGCCGTGTGTACCAACAAGCCGGCCGAAGCCGCTGAAACGGCGCTGGAGATGACCGGGATCCGACACTTCTTCGACCCGGTTGTCGGCGGCGGCTCGGCACCGGCGCTGAAGCCGGACCCCGCACCGGTGCGGGCGATCCTCAACCACCATGGCTGCCGACCACGCCAAGCCATCATGATCGGTGATCACGAAAACGACGTGCGTGCCGCCCACGCCGCTGGTGTTCCTGCAATCCTCGTGACCTATGGCTATGCGAAGCCCGCTCAGGAGACGTTTGGTGCCCAGTCGGTCGACCGTTTCGACGCACTGCCCGGCACCATCGCCGCATTTGCTCCTACCGCCTGACGGACAATCGAGGGCGTGCCGTGACGGCGCATGGCATCTCGACTGCCGCTATGGTCTTATCACAAGGGCACAGACAGGCATCTGATCGAAGGACGTTGCCGGGATGAGCGAGCTAAGGATGCGGGAGCCACGGCGTCCAGCGCCGGACGGACCGGGTATAGGACCGACCTGGACCAGCAGCGCGAAGGACATGGTCGGCTGTGCGCTGGGGCCGTCGCGGATCTGGTTCACGATGGGCTTCGGCATTATCAACGAAGTCTACTACCCGCGCGTCGACATCCCGCAGGTGCGCGATCTCGGCTTCATCGTCGCCGACGGCAAGGGCTTCTGGGTCGAGGTCAAACGGCTCAACAGCTATGAGATAACGTTGCCGGAGCCCGGCATTCCGGCGGTCGAGGCGATGCATCGGCACGAGCGCTTTACGCTGCGCCTGCGGGTCACCCCCGATCCCTTGCGCGACGTGCTTGCGATTGAGCTGGACCTGAGCGGCGATCCGGACTTGCGCCCTTATGCCCTCCTGGCGCCGCGCCTGGGCGCCAGCGGCTGGCACAATCGGGCCGCGATCCAGGATCTGGGTGGGCGCCGCATGCTGACCGCCTCGCAAGGCCCGTTCGGCCTGGCGCTGGCGGCCGTGGATGGTGCCCAGCGCGACGCGTTCGGCGCGGCGAGCGCCGGCTATGTCGGCACCAGTGACGGCTGGCAGGACTTCGACCGCAACGGCCGGATGACGTGGCTCCATACGGAGGCGGGACCGGGCAATGTCGCGCTGATGGCCGCCTTGCCGCAACAGGCCGTGCTTGGCCTCGGCTTCGGCGAGTCCGCGCAATCGGCGGCAACACTCGCCCTTGCCACGCTGCTATCCCCCTTCGAGGCCATGTGGGACCGGCAAATCACCGACTGGCGCCAATGGCACGCGGATACCACGGCGGACGTGATTGCCGGTCTGACCGCACCCGAGGCCATCAAGAACCAAGTGAAGCTGTCGGCAACCGTGCTGCGCACGTCCCGGGATCAGACCTATCCCGGCACCATGGTGGCCAGCCTCAGCGTACCCTGGGGCACGACCAAGGACGACCGGGCCGGCTATCATCTGGTCTGGCCGCGCGACCTGGTGGAAAGCGCGGGCGGCCTCCTGGCGCTCGGCTGCGTGAACGAGGCGCGCGATACGCTGCGCTATCTGATCGCGTCGCAGGCGGAGGACGGCCATTGGTATCAAAACCAGTGGCTGGGCGGCACGCCGCACTGGACCGGCGTTCAGCTTGACGAGACCGCCGCCCCGGTCCTGCTGGCCGCCATGCTGGCCGAGCGCAACGCCCTGGACGGCATCGAGGTCGCCGACATGGTCGGCCGCGCGCTCGGATTCATCGCCGCCAACGGGCCGTCGAGCGACCAGGACAGGTGGGAGGAAAACGCCGGCCTCAACTGTTTCACCCTGGCCTTTTGCATCTCGGCCCTGGTGGCGGGCACCCGCTTTCTCGAGACCGATACCGCCGGGACGGCACGCGCCTTGGCCGATTTCTGGAACGCCCATCTGGAAGACTGGGTGACGGTCCGCGATACGCCGCTGGCGCGACGGCTCGAGATCGGCGGATACTATGTGCGCATGGCCCCCGCCATGGTGACCTCCGACGAACGCTCCCTGCATCAGCAACTGATCCTGCGTAACCGGCCCGCTGACCGCGCCGCCGTGCCAGCTGACGAAGAGGTCAGCACGGACTTCCTGCAGCTTGTGCGCTTCGGTCTGCGCAGCCCCGATGACCCGCTGGTCCGCGACAGCCTGACCGTTACCGATGCCTTGTTGAAGGCCGAGACACCGAACGGTCCCGCCTGGCGCCGCTACAATGGCGACGGCTATGGCGAGCATGATGACGGCACCGCCTATGACGGCACCGGCCGGGGGCGGCCCTGGCCGCTGTTGACCGGCGAGCGCGGCATGTACGAGGTCGCCGCCGGGCGCGACCCGCTGCCCTATCTCAACGCCATGACGGCCATGACCGGGCGTGCCGGTTTGATGCCGGAACAGATCTGGGACGCCGAGCCCATCGAAGCGGCGCGCCTTTCTCCCGGCCGCCCCACCGGCTCCGCCATGCCGCTCGCCTGGACCCATTCGGAGTTCATCAAGCTTGCCGTCTCGCACCGCCTCGGCCGCCCCAGCGACCAGCTTGAGACGGTGTGGCAACGCTACAAAGGCAAGCGGCCGCAAGCCGAGCGGGCCTTTTGGCTGCCCCAGGCGCCGATTTCGACCGTCGCGCCGGGACAGAAGCTGACGATCGCCTTGACCAGCCCGGCCGTCCTGCTTTGGTCCGCCGACAACTGGCAGACGGTGAACGACACGCCGACGGCGGAACTCGGCCTTGGGCTCCATGGCGTCGATTTCCAGCCCGACACGCTGAACCGTCAGAACGGGATCGTCTTCACCTGGCGCCGCCTGATCGACGGCGGCTGGGCCGGCCAAGACTTTAACGTGCGCCAAGGCGCCGGAGGGCCAGCCGACTGATCCGCCGGCCTCACCCAAGGCAGAAGCGGACCGCTTGACACGGCCATGCCGCACCCCCTACTACACCGGCTGGATCGGGCGCGTAGCTCAGCGGGAGAGCACTGCCTTCACACGGCAGGGGTCACTGGTTCAATCCCAGTCGCGCCCACCATCTAACTATATGATTTGGGTGGTGAATTTAGCTTAGTCGGAATTTTCCAGCCTACCAGACAGTTTGTGTTTTGCGCAGTATTTTGCGCACTAGACGAAATTCGGCACCAGCAAACCAGCGAGCTGTCGCCCTCCGATCCAGCCGCCCGCTTCACGGCGGTCAACGGAGATCGTCCTTCCACGCCTACTGCACCAACTACCCCTTGGACCTCGAACACACCATCACCGTCGACGTCGAGGCCACCGCGCCGATCCGGCAGGGCGAGGCCAGCGCGGCGATGGACAGGATCGAGCGGACGCGCGACCGATTTGGCCCCTACCCCGAGAAACTGGCGACCGACACCGCCTACGGCTCAGCAGAGACGCTTAGCTGGCTGGTCGAGATGCACTTCACACACCTCAAGCGCGTCCTCGGCCTCACCCGACTGCGTCTCAGAGGACCAAATGGCACCAAGGACGAGTTCCTGATGGCCGCCACCGTCCAGAACCTCCGCAAGCTCGCAATGACCCTGCCAACACCGGCGTGGCAGGAGCGGCGTTCGCTGCACACAAGGGAAACGCCTTGGTCGCGCAGGACGCGCTCTAGATGACAGCTGTTCGCGTGCAACGGAAGCAGTCCGGCTGATGGCTGGCCTGGGGCCGGTTTTGCGGGCGCTCTCATCACCGCGCAGGAGATATCGGTTGTCCAGACTGGACAGCGCGGTCTTCTCGGCTTGGTCGAAATAATTTGAGTGGTTCAGAGGGTGAGTTCCGCAGCCTGTCAGAGTGAGCCCGGACTAGGCTTGCATTGCGGACAGCGCTAAAGTGTCGCGGTTCGGCCTGACTTGATGGCTCCATCGCCTTTGGCTGCAGAGGCGATGTTCTCGGCTTAAATGGGCACCGCCTTGGCGCGTGCGCATCGCGAGGGGGAGCGAGTTGACCATTCTTGAAAACATCACGCAAATCGCCGCGAGTTCGAGCGATCTGGTTTGGGCGGTGGATACCGACACCAACACGGTCTATCGCCGAAACATCGTGACGAAGGACTTCGAGAAGGTCCCCGTCAACATCGCGGTCGCCAGCCTGGATGTCAGCGCGGACGGCCACGTGGTCGCCCTCGACACCGCCGGCAAGCTCTACGTTTGGAACCCGGCAACCACCCTGTTCGAGCTAAGGGCCGAGGACCAAACCTTCGACCAGGTAAGCATCGGCGATGCGGCCCTTTGGGTCCGCGAGGCGGCCACGGGCACGCTTCTTCTGTGGGACGACGACAGCGGAGGCTTTGCCGAGGTCGGGTACCCCGGATCGGCCGCGAGCGCCTTCGTGGCGGCGAAAGCGGAGGATGCGTTCTACGTCGTCGACAATACGACCGGCACGCTGTGGCAATACACTTATCCGATTCCCGCCTCGCCCGGCGAGCCGCAGGAGCCCGGAACCTGGCAGGTCGTTACCGACGACTTGGGCGCAAACAGTATCGAGTCTCTCGTGGCCAGCCGCGAGGAAGACCTCTGGGCGCTCGACGGCGACGGCGACCTCTATCAGCTCAATACGGTGGACCTGGACGACCTCGGCGCCCCGCCGACCTTCGTGCCACAATCGGATAGTTTGGGGATTGGCCCCCTTTCCGACTTCACGATCGACGAGAGCGGGGTTCTCTACGGCACTTCCGGCGACGACGTCAGTTTCGTCCAAACCGAGACCGAGGCGGTGCAGACCCGTTATAGCGATTCGACCTCCGCCGTGGCGTTGGGCACGGACGGTGCGGGCCGCACCCATTACGCGTTTTCCACCGATGGCGGGGTTTTTCACAGCTTCCTCCGCGATGGGGAGTGGATAAACGCTCAGTTCATCCCCGGCTCCGGCCTTGCCTCCGAAATCAGCATCGATTTCGACGGGAACGACAATGTCTACATCTCCTGGGTCGAGAGCGTCGGCAACGGTTCGGAGGTTTTTGTCGCCGAAGGCGTGAAGAATGAGGGTTTCGACGGCTACAGGTTCGGCCCAGGCCATCAGGTCACCGACGACGAGGTCTCCGACCGGGATCTGGACATGCACGTCACCCCGGACGGGCAAGTCACGCTCTCGGTCACCAAGCATGACGCCCTCAGCAAGTACGACGACAAGGATATCTACCACTACAGTCTCGACGGCAACGGCCCGCTGTTTCAAAGAGCGCCCGATATCGACGCCGTCGGCTTCAACGACGACGGCAAGTTCCTCGAGCTTGAACCCTTACAGCAATTTCTGACCGGCGAAGACGGGCTCGGGGGCGGCGGCGTCAGCGCCGTTTTTCCGTTCACCTTTGGGTTCAAGTATAAGGCTGAGGGCGACCCATTCAGCATGCGTCTCTTTGTCCGCGGAATTTCCGATAGCAGGGGCGACGAGACGGAGTACTGGGCCGGCTACGAGTTTGTCGCCGGGCTCAACATTGCCGCCATCTTTCCCGTGTCCTTCGAGCCCATCAAGGATTTCAAGCTCTCGGTGTTGAGCGACGGCCGTGTGAACCCAGGCCCGCCATTCGAGAGCCTCATATCGGCAGGCTGGCGGCTCAATCTCGACGCGGACTTTTGGGGCTCCAAGGGTCTTGGCGCCCCCTGGCCGGGTTTCGATCTTGGGGCGGGAGATAAGTTTGCGGATATTGGCCTGGGCGTCTTCGGCGAGCTCGATTTTCTTTGGGTCATTGAAGAGCTGTCAACGCCAACGCTCGATGCCGGCGAGGCAAGCGCTTTTGCCATCCCGATCGACTTCGTCGACGAGAACGGCCAGCCCATTACCGATGACACACCGCCATCGGATGTCCGCGCGCGCTTTGCGCCCGACCAGCTCGCCCTTTTCGGTCTAACCTCCACACTGCCCAACCTGTTCGGCGCGGACGGATCGGACCCTGGCGGCGGGGATTTCGAATTCCTGGAGATCTTCGGTCAGCATCAGTCATGGTTTATCGGTCTCTACCTTGAGGCCAAGCTTGGCGGCAACCTCGAGTTCAAAACACGCAACGGGCTCCAGGCCGGGACCGAAGGCACGCTGGGTAACGAAATTCGGACCGAAATCGGGTTTCGCAGTTTTGGCGAGTTCTTTTGGAACCCGTTTTACGCCCGACTATGGGATCTTCGAGTTGGCGGCAAGATCGATCAGGAGGCCTTCGCCGCAGCCCCGGTCTTCGGCGAATTCAACACCGGCGGCTTCACGGACCTCTATGACGACGGTCTGGTCATTGCAGCCGACGGCACGCCGGACGGCGAGTCGGACATTCTGGACAACAGCGAGTTCGACTATGTGGTCTTGCCCGACAACAGCGTCGTCGGCGTCTACGTCCAGGCGGAGATCGATCAAGCGGACCGCTCGCTCAACACCATCAACACGATCGACGGGACATACACGCCCAGCACCGGCGAGATCGTATGGGATCTCGACAGTATCAAAGAGGTGCCCGGCAGCAAGGGCATCAGTTCCGACCCCCGGATTGCGCTCGGTGGCGACGCCGCCGACCCGAAACTGATCGTCACCTGGGCGAACGTCTCCACCGAGAACGAAGAACTCGGTGAGCTGATCGACACCCCGCCGGGCAAAGCCTATGTCATCTTCGGCGGCGACGTGGAGAACAAGACCGTCGAGCTTGCGGGTCTCCGCAACGGTCCGGCCCCCATTTTGAACCGGGACTTCTTTTATACCACCGCCGAAGGCACCTCGCTGTTGGGCGTCGGCACCAGCGCCGCTCAACTGGGCGATGTCAACACCGGCAGCGGCAAGACCGACTTCATCATCGGCGCACCCGAAGCGGTCCAGGAATCCGGCAAGGCCTATGTCGTTTTTGGTGAAGGCTTCCGCAACGTCCCCAATCTCGACGACGGCAGCGACGGCACACACGCTTTCAATGTGCTCGGCGACCTGGACAGCGAGTTGGGTTTTGCCGTCGGTACGGCCGGAGACTACAACAAGGACGGCATTGCCGACATTGCCATCAGCGCGCCCGGCGCAGACAACCATGACGGTGCGGTCTACGTCATCTATGGCGGTCAGGATTTCACCAAGGTCGGCGGCCAAGGCGCACCTGGCCAGTTCACAGTCGACGACATCGCAACGGTCCTGGACGGCGTCAAGCTGACGGGCCCGACGGATGGGGGCCGCTGGGGCACGGCGCTCGCCGGCGGCTACGACTTCACCGGCGCCGGCGGGGACGATCTCGCGGTGGGCTCGGTCGAGGACGGCACGATCACCCTCGTCAATCGGGACGATGTGGCGGGGCCAATCACCATCGAACTTGTCGGCGATTTCGCCCAAGACACCAACCCGAACGACTATGGCCTGGGCGATATCGGCGGCTCTCTTGCCATGCTGGAGGACATCAACGGTGATGGCAGCGCCGATCTCTTGATCGGCGATACCGACGGCAGCGCCTATGTCGTGTTCGGCGGCGACGACTTCAGGAACTATGCCAGAAACTATGTGGTGTCCTGGGGCGTGGAAGACGACGTCGGCCCCGACTATCAGGTTCTGCTCAGTTTCCGCGGCGAGGATCGCAACGGCGACGGCATTTTGTCATCCACGATCCCTGGCGAGATCTTCCGGTTGCGGATGGAGGTTTTCGAGGACGACACGCTGCAATATGTCGCGAATACCGGCGATATCGGCGCCTTCGATCTGAACTACGAGCTTGCCACGGGCCTGGTTCTGGTCGACAGCGCCGCTGCCAGCGATCCCGAAAACGGGATCTATGGTCTCTCGATACGCCCGGGCGACGTGCCGCGCTTCGAACTTTTCTCCGTCGGTGCCGACCCCTCCATCCGGCTGGAGGAGGTTACGAACCTCGGCAGGACACCCGTGGCGGAAAGCCCCGGCGGCAACACCCTGTTCGCGGCCTTGTCGACGCCCGACAGCTTCGATCTGCAATATCTGGCAGATTTCCCCCGCAGCGGCTTCACGCTTGCCTCCGATACGCCTTTGCCCGTTCAGGTCGCCGCGGCGGGGGATGTGGACGGCGATGACCAGCAGGACTTCATCGTCGGTTTCGACCAGGCCGATGACGAAGACGGCAACCCGCTCCCCGGCGACAGCTATGTGGTGTTTGGCGGCGAAGCGCTCACAGCGTTGTCGGGGATTGTCGATCTGGACGACCTGGTCCAGCAGGGCCAGGCCTACGATATCGGCCGGGCCGGCGCCCCGGGCGGCGTCCAGGCAGGCGGCGCGGTGAGCAGCGCCGGTGACGTCAACGGCGACGGTATCGGCGACCTTTTGGTCAGCGCACCCAATGACGGTTCGGGCGCCGAGCTATCGGGCAAGAGCTGGGTCATCTACGGCAGCCAAGACATCCGCGACGAAAACTTCGTGGCCGAGATCGGCTTCGTCCTGGAGAACACCAACGCGCTGGAGCGTAGCGGTGCCGCGCTCACCTCGCTCGGCGACCTCAACGGCGACGGCTTTGACGATCTTCTGGTTGGCGCCCCGCAAGCCCCCGATACCGACCTTGCGTTCGAAGCTAACGAAGACGCCGAGATCCTCTATAGCCTGCGCGACCCCGACAACCCGACACCGGTCTGGACCCGGGGCAAACCCGTCGTCGACGGACCCGACAACGGCGGCAGTACCCCGCCTGAGGACCCGTTGGCCCTGGCGCAGACGGAGCTGGGCATGCTCGCCGCCTGGATCAGTCAAAGGACCGACGCGGACGGCGACACCTTCTCGACCCTTTTCACGTCGTTTTTCGACGGCAACGACTGGTCCACGCCCGAAGCCGTCGGTCCCGAGACAGCCAATTTCATCAGCGAAGCGACCATCGCCGAAGTCCGGTTCACCAGGACAGAGATACAGCCGCTGATCGTCTGGGTGGAGAGCGATCCGGAGCAATCCGAGACCACTACGGTCTTTCAGTCCAGATACAAGGATGGCTGGCAAGAACCGAGCCCAGTCGCGCCGATTGCCGCCGATGTGCCCTCACCCGCCGGCTTCAATTTCGTCTCGGAAAACGTGCTGGTGGTCGGCGACGAAAGCCTCTCCGTTGCGGACGTCCATATGGACGAGCCGGAAACGGGCAGTACCTTTGCCAGTTTCGTGGTCACCCGCAAAGGCGACACGTCACAAGCCAGCGGCCCATACGAATTCCGGCTCAAAGACTACAGCGCCACCTTCGGTCTCGACTTTGCCGGGGATCACACCGGCACTTTTTCCTTCGAGGCCGGCGAGACCACCAAAGATATCACGGTCGAGATCCTCGCGGACAGTTTGATCGAAAGCACGGAGCAACTGCGTCTTGAGATCTCGAGCACGGACGCATCCGCATTCGTTTCCGACAACGGCCTTGCGGTTCCCGGCGCGAAAGCCATCGCCGCGACCTTAACCGTCGAGGACTCCAACACGGTCCTCAATCTCAACTCGATCGACAGCGGCTTCAAACTCAACGGGGACAGCGACGTGGCGTTGGGCTACGCGGTCAGCGCGGCCGGCAAGTTCAATGCCGACGAGATCGGCGACTTCATGATCGGCGCGCCGACCGCCGGCCTCGATAACGAAGGCAAGGCCTATCTGATCTATGGCAAGGGCGGCATCTCCATCGAGCTGCAGGAATTCGAGCTGGATGATCTCGACGCCGAGCAAGGCGCCATCCTCGTCGGCGGCGACCCGGACGTTCAGGCGGGCTCGAGCCTGGCCTCCGGGCGATCGGGCCTGCAGCCCTTCGTCGCGGTCGGCGCCCCGGGTGATGCCGACACGGCCGGCCGCGTCTACGTGGTCGTGCCGCGAAACGTCGCGGGCTCCGGGACCAAGCCCAACGAGATCATTCTCGACGACGACACTGCCTTGGTATTGAGCATCGACGGGACGGAAACTGACGTCGGCGATGCCTTCGGACGTGCCGTGACCGTTGCCAATCTGAATGAGAAAACCGATAGCGGGAACCTGGACGATCTGATCGTGACCTCGGGAGAGGCCATTTACGTCATCTACGACGTTCTGTCGCAAGGCCTGACGGGGGACATCATCGTCGACCCGGACAACAGCCCGTTCGAAGTCACGAAGATCGTCAACGGCGAGGGCACCGGCTTCGGCGACGGCCTCGCGGTGCTCGATTTAGACGGCGACAAATACAACGATCTCGTGGTCGGGTCCGCCGCGGGCAATCCGCTGGTCAATCAATACGGCCTGGAGCAAGGCGTGGGCGGCTCTGCCGCCGTGATCTGGGGCAGCGATACGGGTCTCGACACCGACGAAGACATCGACGTCAACAATCTGGGTGACCAAGGTTTCAGACTTCTCGGTCAGGCGGCTTTCGCCCCCACGGAAGGCAATCTGGACGGGGACCCCAACAGTCCGGGCGGGTCTGTCGACAATAACGGCCCGCTCGCGGGCACGCCGCTCGTCGACGGGATCGGCGACGCCATCGCGGCTGTGGACCTCGATGGCGATGGCCTACAAGACCTGATCATCGGTGCGCCGCTGGCCTCTATCGCCGATCCGGACGGACAGCAGAGCTTCAAGGGCGCCAATGCGGGCCGCGTCTATGTGCTGTTCGCCGGCGACAGCGACTGGCGCACGGACAATGTCGACTACCAATTGCTCGATCTCTACGGCAGCCGCTTCCAAGACGGCCTCGTTCTGGAAGGGACCGAGGCAGGCGGCTTCGCTGGCACATCGCTCGCCAATGTGGGCTTCTTCCGCGGCGTCACCGACCAGGAAACCGAGATCGAGGATCTCGGCATCGGCGCGCCGGCAGCCAACGGCGCGGCCGGTCAGGCCTATATCGTCTTCGGCAGCCAGATCAATTATTCGAACATCATCAAGGCCGGCGACAACGTCTTCAAGATCGCACCGGTCGCGGAGAGCCGCGACATCAAGGCCCTGCCGGTTTTCACCTATCAGGGACCGGCTGAGTTGCTCAATGAGAGCAATCTGCCCGTCCAAGCGGCGGTCGGGTTCGACGTCGCAGGCCTCGGCGACATCGATGCGGCCGAGTTTGATCTCACCGGCGGGACCGAATTCGCCATCGGCGCCCCGTTCTCCGACGTGGACGGCAACAGCCAGACCTATATCGCCACCGGCCATTCCTGGATCGTGCCGGGCCAATCGCTGGACGTTGAAGATCTGCGCGCCGACAACGGCTTCATCATTCCACAACGTTCGGGCACAACGGTCCCCGTTGGCGATTTCAACGGCGACGGCTACGACGATTACCTCTTGGCGGAGGTGACGCAGCAGACCACCAACGGGAGTTTGTCCAGCCTGACGCTGGTGCTCGGGGCTTCGACCTTCGACATCGAGGCCTCGACGAACCGCGAGATCGTTCTGGATACCGCCGAGGGCGCCTGGGGACGGTATTTCACCGCCGGAGACTTCGACGGAGACGGCAGGGCCGAAATCGTCGCGTTGATCGACACGGGCGAGCCCGAACAGAGGTTTCAAACGGTCGTGTACACGGCGGACGCCTTGGCGGACCCGGATACGGCCGCGTTGTCGCCCGTCCAAGTGACTGCGCCCGACAGCCTCGCCGATTTCATCGCCCTGCCCATTTCTGTTCTCGGCTTTCACAGTCCCGATCTAAACGGGGATGGCTTCGACGACCTTTTCGTGAGCGGGCTCAACGAAGGATCGGGAAGCGCGCTGAACTCGTTTGCCCTTGGAACCCCGACCCTGGGCGTCTTCGGCGACCAATTCCAGCGCCTCGGCGATGAGGACCTGGCGGGCGTTCCCCTGGCCTTCGCCGATTTCAACGGCGACGGCACCGACGAGGTTGTGCTGGCGAATAACCTTGAAAACCCGGCGGCCGGCGATGCGCGGATTCTGTCGTGGAACGATGCGACGCAGAGCCTGGAGGTCGTGGTCGCGAATTTCGACTGGGCCGCGCTCGGCGGCACGTCGCGCGCCGACAACCCATTCGCCTTCGACAGACAGAACATCTACCAGGCATCGTCGGCCGGCGACGTCAACGGCGACGGCTATGAAGACGTGGTTATTTCGTTCCGCGGGGCACGCGAAGTGACCCCGCAGATCAAGCCCAGCAGCATTCTCGTCTACGGGGCGGAGGAGTTTGAGGACATCACAGGGGCGGCGCTGCGGCCGTTTGTCGGCACGAGCGAGGGCGCGATATCCGATCCGATCATCCCACGGCAGTTCGCCGATATCGTGCGCGATACCAACGGGGATGGCTTTGACGACATCCTAGTGAGTCAAGTCAAACCGGAGGATTTCGCCTTCGTAATCTACGGTGGCGAGGACCTTCCGCAGTCCATCGCCTTGCCCGATCCGGGCTTCGACCTCGAGGTAGAGGGGTTCGAGATTCAAGGCTTCAGCCAGCGCGAAGGTGGCCTGCCCTATCTCGTGAGCGCGGCCGGCGACGTCAACGGCGACGGGCTCGGCGACTTCATTCTGTCGGACGATACGATCTTCGACCTGACCTTCACCGTCTACGGCGAAAGAGACGAGACCGAGGCTCAAGGCGCGGCGGCCGCCAATCAAGCGAACGGGGCCTCGGGCGTCGAGGCGATGCAGACCGAGATCCTCGACGGTACGCGGCAGAACGACTACATCGTGCAATCGCAAGACGCCGGCATTGTCAGCATTCTGGCGAAGGAAGGCGACGACGTCGTCCTCACCAGGGCCAATACAAAGGTGCTCGCCTATCTCGGCGAGGGCGACGACAGGATCGGCATCGGTGATGTTGATGGTTCGGCATTCCTGAGAATCGACGGCGGCAACGGGTTCGACACTCTGTTCTTCAATGAAGCCCTGGGCGAGCCCAAGACGCTGGACCTGACCAGCGCCGACTTAAAAGGCAAGGTCACCGGGTTCGAAATGGTCGATCTCGGCGTGCAGAACGGCCTGACCCTTGATGTGGTGTCCCTTAAGGAGCTGACCGGATCGGGCAACACCCTTCTGGTTCGCGGCGAGGACGCCAAGCTCAACCTGAAACGCGAGCCCGACGGCAGTTGGGAAAAGGTCGGGACGAACGCCCATGACGGCGTCGTCTACGATGTCTATCAGTTCGCGTTTGACGATCAGTTTCAGTTTGACGACGGGCCGACCTCGAACTTCTCCGTCTGGGTCGAACAGGGCGGCGTCTCGTTCAATGATCTTCAGGCCGGAACCGACGGTCGCGACAAGCTGCGGGGCACGCGGGAGGATGACAACATTTTCGGCGACGGTGGTCGGGACTTCATCTTCGGCCGGCGCGGTGACGACACGCTCGACGGCGGCGAAGGCAGGGACTTCTTGATGGGTGGTAGCGGCGATGACGAGCTGAGAGGCGGGCCCGATGGCGACACCCTGAAGGGGGGCCCCGGCGCCGACACCTATATCGGCTCCGCGGAGGACTTTTTCGGCGACCGGATCATCGGTTTCGGCAAGCACGACCAAATCATCGTCGAAGGCTTCGACTTTAACGACGTTTCGGTCGAAAGGAGCTGCTTCGGCCAGACCGAGATCCTGTTCGACATCGATGCCGACGGCGAATTCGACGGTTCCCTGCTCGTCAAACGGCTCTTTGGACGACCTTCTTTCCAGATCGAACAGGTCGACGGCGATACGGTCATCACGTTGGAGAGCCAGGATCGGTTCGGCGGCTACCTGTCTTCCATCTTCGAGCGGCTGTTTGACGGCTGGGACTACGCCTGATCGTGCCGAAAGAAGTTGTCCGTCAGGTCTGGACCAAGCAGCCAGACCTTGACCCATTAGAGAACGAAATCGGCAGAACTCTGCATCGAAGATCTGCCGGGCATTCCCATCTAGCAGGAGCCTGCGACATCTGTTGCCCTAATAGCTCAGGGATAGCTCAGACGATACTACGTGTGACTGAACACGACTTTGCCAGGCTAACTGCCCTGCCGCCTCGTTTGCGGAACTGGACGGGCATGACGAGATAACACTGGTCATAAGGCGTCGCGACGGGCGTGTCGCCGTCATAGCCAATCACAGTTCCCGTCTTGTCGATGCAGTCGCCATTGGCGAAATCATCAACGAATCTGAAGTGATCCGACGACGTGTACACATGCTCGGAGATCTGGACGTGCGTGTGGCTCGTCTCGGTCACGTTTGGGCGAAAATTGTCCGGAGCCATGCGGCATAGATCGATGAACCCGAGCGCGATGTCGTACGCCGTGTCGGCAGTCTGTTTTTGCCAGTGCTGTCCCGCCTCAATCTGCAACGCGGTCGCGTCGTCATTCAGGTGGCTGAATCGCCCATAGTCGCGCAGACGCAGCAACGTCGCGTCGTGAAGTTCGCCGGAGACGACAAAGTTTGGATTGGGAAGCTGCATTGCTAAGGCCAGCGCCTTCGGGTTGCCTCCGGCAACTGCTACCGGCCGCCCCTCGCCTTGCATACTGTGGATATCGAGCAGTGCATCCACGTCGTCGATCAAGGGTCGCAGCGCACGTGCACGGCGAATCTCGACACTTTCCGCGCACCCGTCCAACACGTCCGGCGCCCACAACCGATTGAGATCCTGATGGACATGCCTGCTCGCCGTCGGCTGGGAAGGGTCGAAGCGCGCATAGGCGTCTGGATTGGCGAAGCAGATGGTTAGGCGACCACGCACTGGTCTGATTCCGCTTTGAAGCAGACGGTCCAGAGCGATGGCGCCGGCGATTTCGTTACCGTGCACAATACCGCAGATCATGAGATGCGGTCCGCTGGTCGAAGACGCGTAGGACCACACGTACGGAATGCCGCAATTTCCGTCTTCGTAAGCGTCGATGGGGATCCAGTCGAGCTCGACGGTCGAGTATTTGGCGATGGCGTTTTCCATGAATTCTCCAAACCGTCGATCTCGCGACGACAAGTCGATTGATTGTTTGCGTATTGATTGTTTGTTCGATCGATTGTATGCTCAGCGCATGTCAGCACGCAACCCTGACCTTGAAACCGCGGTATCGGAGGAGGATCTCGGGCGCATTCTTCGCTCCGAGATCCAAGATCTGGCGCCCGGCACACGCCTGCCGACCGTTCGGGAGATGATGCAGCAATACGGCGTCACGCTGCATATTGCGCAAAAGGCGCTGCAGGGCCTGAAGGCGGATGGCCTGGCGACAACCCATGTGGGACGGGGCACCTTTGTCAGCCACGATCGCGATCCCGGGTTGGCCGGCGCCGACTCGATAGCGTCGGCAAGCAAGACCGACAATCTGCGCGTGCTGACGCTGCATCATTTGACCGCCAGCCATCGCGGCGACGTCATCGCCCATTCGCTGCATGACCGCCTGCAGCAGAATGGCCATCGATCAATCTCTGTTGCTTACGGCGATGTTGCGACGCTCGAGCAACTGCTGGGGCGTGGCGAGTTTGATTTCTGCGTAATACAGCCGCGTCGCTCGGTCCTGCCGGTCCGGCTGTTGGACCTGATCCGCACGCGCGCCCGTCACGTGGTGGTCGAGGGGCGCATTCTGGAAAACTTGGACGTGGATGTCGTGGTCCGCGATCGGCGGGCCAGTGTTGCCATCGCGCTGGGGCATCTACTGGAACTCGGCCATCGCCGGGTGATGCTGCTGACCGAGGACCCAAGCGATGCCGTCGGCTATTCCGAGATCGAAGGTCTCTTCCGGATGTGGCAACAAGCGTCCGGCGTGGGCGAGGAGTGGAGCGTCTGCCACGTGCCGCTCGCCGACACCGACAACGGCGCGGATTATGGCGCCGTCACCAGCCATCTTGAGAGCGCCAAACCCGATGCGCGGCCCACCGCCATGCTGGTCTCCGGTCGGTTCGACGAGGCCACTCTCAGAGACGTCATTCAGAAGTCCGGGCTGAATATCCCCGACGATCTGAGCGTGGTGCATCTGCGGTCAGCGACGTCGCAGGCCGACGACGGCGTCGGGTTTACGACCGTCGGCCGCAGTGCTGAGCAGGTTGTGGCGACGTTGCAAGAACACATCGCTTGGCGGGCAGCAAACCCCAAGGCTCCACCACGCACATTGTTTGATCGGCCGACGCTGACCGTGCGCGGAAGTTCCAAGGCACCGGCCGAATAGCGATCGAGACAACGACTCTGATCGGCCGTCAGACCGGCCGATCGGCGTTCGCAAACGAAAACGAATATGAGGGAGGAACGGAAATGTTGACACTCACCAGGCGTGGTTTCGCCAGTATGATCGGCGCCGGTGTCGGTGCGGCCTCGACCTTGCGCTTCAGATCGGTCTACGGCCAGTCGCGTCCGGAGGTCGTGGTGGCGGTGCAGGATTTGCCGCCGATCCTTGCCCCCGGCAATGACACCAGCGATGTCGGCGTGCGCATCACCTACAATTTGTTCGACAAGCTGATCGAACCCGATTTTCACCAGAACATGGCGTTGCGGCCGGGGTTGGCGGAATCGTGGACCATCAATGACGACTATACGCAGATCGAGTTCGTGTTGCGTGACGGCGTCACCTTCCACAATGGCGATCCGATGACGGCGGAAGACGTCGCCTTCACCTTCTCCCCCGAACGCATGGAAGGGGAAGGGCCCAGGCGCTTCAATCAGTATTTCTCCGGTATCGCGGATTCCGAGGTCGTTGATGATCGGACCGTCCGGATCACCTTCTCCGCGCCCGATCCAATTCTGGAGCAGCGCTTTTCCATGTGGAGCGGTGAGATTATCAATCGGCGCGCCTATCAGGATGCGCCCGACTATGAAAGCTGGGGACGTGCGCCCGTGGGCACGGGCCCGTTCAGGTTGGCCAGCGGCGTGGGACCCGACCGGATCGTATTGGAGGCGTTTGACGATTACTTCGACGGTCGTCCAATGGTTGAACGCATCACCTTCGTGGAGGTGCCCGAGGTCGCGGCCAGGATCGCCGGTCTTGCTGCAGGAGACTATGACATCGCCGTCGCAATCCCACCTGACCAGACCGGAACGGTCGAGGGGCTGGGCGATGCGGTCATCGTCGGTGGGCCGTCGGCTCAAATCCGCATGCTGGTCTTTAATCAAGGCGAGTCCGCCGACCCGATCATGCGTGATGTGCATTTTCGCCGGGCGCTGACCTTAGCGATCGACCGCCAGCTTATCGTCGAGACCATCTTCAACGACCGAACGGTCGTTCCCGCGGGCGCCCAACTGCCGACATTCGGCGAGCTCTATGTCGACCGCCAAACCGTGACATACGATCCGGAGCGCGCCATCAGTGAATTGGCGCAATCGGGTTATGACGGCTCGGACATCTTCTATCCGATCCTGCCAAATTACTTTGTCAACGAGGTTTCGACAGCGGAAATCCTTCTGGAGATGTGGCGGGCGGTCGGCATCAATGTCGAGCTGGCGATCCAGGAGAATTGGGGGCAAATCACGCGTGGGCGGCATTCGATCCGCAACCTGTCGGCCACTATGCTGTGGCAAGACCCCTCCGTCGCACTCTGGCGCTTGTTCAAGCCAAGTGTGATCGAAGGGCGCGGCTGGGCATGGAACAATGACGAGTTCGTGCAGCATGGCCAGGTCATGGAAGTCAATCCCGACCCTGAAGCAAGACGCCAGGCGTTCGCGCGCATGGCCGACATTTGGGAGATCGAAGACCCCGTTGGTGCCGTTCTGTTCGAGGAAGTTGCGCTCTACGGCATCCGCGGCACCCTGGACTGGACGCCCTATTCCCTTCCCTACATGGATTTCGGGCCGCGCAACATAACGAGCTGAGGGAACGGAGGCTGTGCCGTCGGCACGATTCGAACTGCGTGAGCGCGAGATGCCGGCGGCAATCCTTCGACACATATCCGGCAGAGAGTCGGAGCACGGTCTGGACGGTTTATGTCCGTAGCGACCGAGCACCCGGCCCTCGACCTGGTCAACGTCACGATCGATCTGCACAGTCGCGGTCGCAGGGTGAACGTGGTCGACGATGTTGGCCTTTCGATCGACGCCGGCGAGATCGTCGGCCTGGTCGGCGAAAGCGGCAGCGGCAAATCGGTGACGTGCCTCGCCATCCTCGACCTGCTTGGGCATGCCTTCCATGTTGAAGGCGACGTTCGCGTCGCCGGCGAAATTGGCGGGACCCTGGGGAACAAATCCCGGCGTGGCCGCGCCGCCTCGATGATCTTTCAAGACCCGACCGCGTCCCTCAACCCCATTTCGACGATCGGTCACCAGCTCATTGACGCCGTGGGGCGCTTGCGCGGTGTTGACGGTTCTGAGGCGCGGGCGATCGCCATCGATCTCTTGACCCGTGTCGGCTTGCCAGAGCCCGAGGTCCGCCTGCGCCAGTACCCTTTTCAGCAATCCGGCGGCCAGAACCAGCGGGTGATGATTGCCCTGGCCCTGGCCGGCAATCCTCGGCTGTTGATTGCCGACGAGCCGACGACGGCACTGGACGTCACCATGGAGGCGCAGATTCTGCGCCTGCTTGACGGGCTCAGGACCGAAACCGGCATGGGGATCTTGCTGGTGACGCACGATCTCGGTGTCGTCGCGCAGATCTGCGACCGGGTGGCCGTGATGTATGCGGGGCGGATCGTCGAGCAAGGCTCAGTGGCCGATATCCTCGATCGGCCGCGACATCCCTATACGCGGGGTCTCATCGCCGCGATGCCGACCATGACCGGCGCCCGCCGCCACGGCATTACAGGGGCGGTGCCAGTGCCCGGGGCGCGCCCTGACGGATGTGCCTTTGCGCCGCGCTGCGGCAATGCGATCGATATCTGTCGCTCCGCGGTCCCCGCACTCGCCGATAGCGGTGGAGGCCGTATCGTGGCCTGCCACAATCCAGAACCGCAAACGGACGCCAAACTCGACGAAGCCTTAACGGAACACCGCGCGGAGACGGGCCTAGGCCAACCGCTGCTTGAGTTGCGCGGCGTCGATTGCGCCTATCGCGTTCGCAAACCGGGCCGCCTGTTTGGGCGCATAGCCGAGTTCCGGGCGATCAGAAATGTCAGCCTAAGTCTCGCGCGCGGTGACAGCCTGGCGATTATCGGAGAAAGCGGGTCAGGGAAGTCGACGACGGCCAAGCTGGTCATGGGGATGGAACCGCCGAGCACGGGCCAGGTGTTGTTCAATGGCACCCCGGTGCCCCGCCTTGGAACGCCGGCCCATCGCGACTACGCCCGTTCCGTTCAGCTGATTCCGCAGAACCCTCAACAGGCGTTGGATCCGCGTATGCACGCGGGCCGCCAGATCGTGGAGCCGCTGGACATTCATGCCATCGGCACCAAGCGAGAGCGTATCACGAGGATGCACGAACTGCTCTCTGCCGTGGGCCTGGCGGCTGACGTCGCCGATCGCTATCCGCACCAGATGAGCGGCGGCCAGAACCAGCGTCTGGTGATCGCAAGAGCGCTGGCGCTGAAGCCAAAACTGCTCGTGTGTGACGAACCGACCAGCGCGCTGGATGTCTCCGTCCAAGCGCAAATCATCGAGCTGCTGGACGAGTTGCGCCGCCGGCTGGACCTCGCGCTCCTCTTCATCAGCCACGATTTGCGCGTCGTTCGCTCGCTCTGCCGCCGGGTCGCCGTCATGCATGACGGTGTGGTGGTCGAGGAGGATGAAGCTGCCGCGATCTTCGGGGCACCGCGCCACCCCTATACGCAATCGCTTGTCGCCTCGATCCCCGACATGTCGCGCGCCCGCTCGACATCGCCAATTGCGACCGGTGGTCCTGGACACCTAGCGAACGGCCTGGCCGAGGGGATCGCAGGCCCATGAATTTGCGCTTTGTCACCCGCAAGCTGCTTAGGGCACTGATCACCCTGATCCTGGCGGTCACCTTCGTCTTCGTCATCCTGCGTGCGGCAGGGGACCCCGTCCTCGCTATGCTGCCCGACGATACCTCGCCGGAAATCGTCGAGCAGATGCGGCAGGCGTGGGGTCTGGACCTGCCGATCTGGCAGCAGTATCTGCGCTATTGGCAAGGCGCATTGCAGGGCGATCTCGGCACCTCGATCTATGAGGGTCGGCCGGCGGTTGATCTGGTGCTGGAGCGCATTCCGCAGACGCTGCTGCTGACCGTCCCCAGCTTCTTTTTCATGCTGATCGTCGGCGTCCCGGCCGGCATTTGGGCAGCGCTGCGCCGTAACTCGGGTGTTGACCGTGTGATCATGAGTATCTCGGTCAGCGGCTACAGCTTGCCGAACTTCTTTCTCGGCATCCTGCTGATCTTGATTTTCTCGGTGCAATTGCGCCTGCTGCCAAGCGCCGGCAGCGGTTCGGCGGCACACCTTGTCATGCCCGTTCTTACCCTCGGCACGGCAGGCGCCGGCGTGATCGCCCGCTTTGTGCGATCCTCGATGCTTGAGGTCATGAACAAGCACTATGTGCGGGCGGCCATCGCCCGAGGCGTTCCAAGGCGCATTGTTCTGACCCGCATTGCCCTGCCGAACGCCGCCATCCCGGTGATCACGATCGTGGGTTTCATGATCGGCACCCTGATCGCCGGGTCGATTGTCACCGAGACGGTGTTTGCCTGGCCCGGCGCCGGCCGATTGCTGCTGGACGCCGTCTCGTCGCGTGACCTGGCGGTCGTTCAGGTCGGCGTGATGCTGATCGCGACCTCGATGATCGTCACCAACTTCACGGTCGACATGGTCTATTTCCTGGTCGATCCCCGCCTGCGCTACGGCAGCGGTCAGGGAGAAGGTTCGTGACCGCCTCGCCCGCCGCACCGGCTCGATCGGAGCGAAAGCGGCTCTCGGCCCGCTATCTGGGCTGGGCGCCGCGCGGCACGCTGGTCCGGATCGCTTTCGCCTGGCTGCTCCTCATGATCGTGGTGGCGGTCTTTGCTCAGGTTCTTGCGCCCTACGACTATCAGGCGATCAATCTGCGCAACCGGCTCTTGCCGCCCTTCAGTTCCGATGCGCTTGGGTTTCACCTGTTCGGCACCGACCATCTCGGCCGCGACGTGCTCAGCCGGCTGATGGTCTCGATTCAGATCAGCCTGCTCGTCGCGTTGGTCGGCACGCTGATCGGTGCCATTGTCGGCACCTCGATCGGCTTCGTCGCCGCGCGGGCACGGGGCGTGGTCGACGACGTCGTCATGGCCCTGGTCGATCTGCAGGCCTCGATGCCCTTCATGATCATCGCCCTGGCCGTATTCGCCGTTGCCGGCACGGGCAACATGCTGCTGTTCATTCTGCTGGTCGGGTTTCAGGGCTGGGAGCGTTATGCCCGCATCACGCGGGGCATGACGCTGTCCGCAGTCAATCATGGATACGCCGCATCCGTCCGCCTGCTCGGCGGCGGCACGTTCAGGGTCTATGTCCGGCACATTCTGCCGAACATCCTGGCCGCCCTGGTCGTCCAGATGACAATCAACTTCCCCGAAACCATCCTGCTGGAAACGGCGATGAGCTTTCTCGGCGTCGGCATACAGCCGCCCAACACTTCGCTCGGCAACTTGCTGAGCTACGGCCGCGACTATCTGCTCGACGCCTGGTGGATCGCCATGGTGCCGGGCATGACGATCTTTTTCACGACATTGGCGATGAGCCTGGTCGGCGACTGGGTGCGAGATGAACTCGACCCGACGACCCGAGCAACGGACTGAGAGGCTGACATCGTGCCCCTTCCCTGCTCCAGGACAGTTTGCTGACCTTCTTCCCAGAAAACAGCCCATGAGGAAGGTGAGTTTTCCCGTAGATTGTTGGGAGAGGGAGAACTGGAGATGAAGCGCGGTCGGTTTGGCGAAAAGCAGATCGTCGGGGTCCTGAAGCAGACCGAGGCCGGGGTGACGGGCAGAGAGGTGTGCCGTCGGCATGGCATCAGCGAACAGACGCTGTATCGCAGCAAGGCGAAGTTCGGCGGCCTGCAGGCCTCGGATGTTGGGCGCCGAAGCAGTTGGGGTCGGAGAACGCCGGGCTGAAGCGTCTGGTGGCCGACCTGACGTTGGACAAGGAAGCGCTGAACGAGCTCTTCAAGCACTCACCCTCTGACTGGAACCAATCCAGGGAAAGGTCAGGGGGGCACGTCCTGCCTTCGCTGCCAAGTTTTCGAAGAGTTAGATCACCGGGGCCGCCAAGTGGTCGCAATAGCGGCCCCTGACCGAGCCGATTTCTGGTCGCGCTGTCTGACTTTACGAGGTCGGAAATCGGGTCGGCGGGCGGGCCGGTCCACTAGACGGACCCTGTAACGTCGCGATTTCGCGCGTGTCAAGAATTCTCACAACAGCAGCACTCGCGGCGTTCCATTGACTTATAACGACACTAGACTTCATTATACAGCATCGCCGTGAGTGATCTTCTCTATTTTAGAGAGCATGGCGTAGCACCCAAACGGGGATATGGTGGATTGTATTGCTTATTGCAAAAGTGTCGGAGTGAGCGGACGTCAAACTGCCGCATCAGGTCCTGCGGAGGGCGCCAAAGCCATTCGGGCCTCTGATCGTGCACCTACGTTCAACCTCGCGATGAATGCTGTTGGCGGGCTTTCGTGAGCACGGCAGGAGGCGTCAGCGCGCAATGATCCAGGAAAGCCAAATCCCCTCCGTCCGACTGGACGCTCAACTCGTCGGCAAGAGGCACTGCTATGACGCATGGCGTGAGGAGATTCGTCCCTTTTATGATGTGGAGCCATTTTCGGCGGCCGCGAATGGTCAAGAACAGGTCAAGGCATGGCTGCTGGACGATCTGATCTTCTCCGAAGTCGCATTCTCGCATCAATCCTTCAGCCATAACGCCCGCCACGCCAGCAACGCGAACTACCTGTCGCTTCAGGTTTATCGCCGTGGAGCCATGCGGGGGGCCATTGCAGATACGCCTTTGGAAGTGAGGCCCGGCGAGGTCCACATCTTCGATTTCTCCCGCGAATTCCACTCCGTCGCCGAGGCGTCTGCTGTCGCGGGCGCGGTCGTCGCTCACGAAGCCGTTGGCTATGATCCGGGACAGCACCCGGCCCATATGAAGTTTTCTAGCGACTCTGCCGTCGGTCGGTTCCTGGCGGACACCTTCTTTGCCCTTATGGGCCAGTTGCCAAGCCTTCAAAAGGCGGACGCAAATGCCGTGGCGGAAGGCTTCTGCGGATTGATACGCGGCCTGTTGGCGGCCGCGTCGCGCAAAGGGACCCCAAATCGACGATTTCAGGCAGAGCGCCGTGCGGAGATGCGGTCTTATCTTGACAGGCACCTCGCGGATACAGCGCTCAGCGCAGAGCGTCTTTGCAAGGAGTTCGGCGCGTCTCGGGCGTCGATCTATCGAGACTTCGCCGAGGCCGGCGGCGTTGCGCGCTACATCACCCAACGACGGCTCGATCGGATCTTCCATCAGCTTCTGTCGACATCGCCTGCGCGCGGCCGGGTCCAGGAAGTTGCCGGTCGTTGGGGATTCGACGACCCGGGCCATTTCAGCCGGCTTTTCCGCCAGCGCTTCGGGGTTCCCCCGTCGGTCGTTTTGGGTTCGGGCGACAACGCAGTGAAACCGGGCCGCTGGCACGCGCGGTCCGCCAGTTACCCGGATCGCGACGCCAGTCTCGGCCGTTGGCTAAAGGCCATCTAGGCCAAGGGCCCGTCTCGAAAGAAAATTGAGACTCTCGTCCATAGATCAACGGCAACCCGGCGGCTAACAATAACGGCGTCCCAGTCTTTTGGGCGACCAGGCTGAGCACACGGCACCCGCGAAAGTGAAAGTCGACGAAGGAAACTCGTTCGTCTATTGGAGAGTTGTGCCCTGCACTGAGCTCTGTCGGCAAGGGAGCGTGGCAAGTGTAACGAGTTCGCCTCGAATCTGGCCCGCCTGCCCGCCCCGTCAGGGAGCCATTGCGCATAGCCTCCTTAGCTCAGGTTCGACCTCCACACCGCGTGATGACACTGGCTCGACGTCCACCAGAAGCACCCCGGAGCCTCGGAACAGAGAGCTGCGTATGATTTTGATAACAAGCAAAAAATAAAAACCAAATCAAAGAGGCAAGAGGTCATAGAATAATTCCTCAATTTAGAGGTATATATTCAGATAATACATCAGAATCTTTTTCATCTCTATTTCCCAAACACCGCTTTATTGCCCTCCGGCTACCAGCCGACCCACATCACCCACCAAACAGGCACAGGACTCAACCAAGGAGCATGTCATGGACATCGTGATCTCGAGTGACGACCAGTTCACATACACCACACAAATCTTTCTGCTGACAGCGCTGGCCGGGCAGACCGTTAGCCGCGGCACCGGTAGCAACAATGTTCAGACAGTAACCAACGGCTTCGAGCTGGACGCGGACAATACCGACCCCCTGTTGACGTCGCTGTCGATGGACGCACTAGAGGCACTCGAACTGCCGCCCTTTTCGACCGAATTCGTCGCCGAGATCTTCAAGGCCATCGATCTTGACAGCCCCGATCTGATCGACTTGACGACCGACGTCTTCGGTTCGGAGGCCGAACGCCTGCTGCACGAGATCTTCAACGATGAAAGCGCCATACAGGCCGGACTCGGCGCCTTGGATGAGATCTTTGGCGGCCAGCCCCTGGGCGGCGTTTCGGGCCTCGTCGATCAGAAACTGAATGATGACGACAGCGCCAACATCATTCCCCTCCTCACGCTGATCAGCCAGATCTCCGATGATGTCGACGCCGGTTCCGGCCTGTCGATCGTGATCGATGCCGGCGACAGCTTCGACTTCGTCGTCGGCGCGACAAGCGTCACGAAGTTGCTGGGTCAGACCGTCAGCTACGTGGCGGGCCAAAATAACCAGCAGACCGTCGTCAATGGCTTCGACGACCAGCAGGCAGCGGACCCGGCCGGGGCGGCAGCGCCGGCGGAGCCCGTTTCAGGATCACGAGACCAGATCGGCGCGACCGACGCGCCCGATGACGACCCAACGGCCGAAGCAAGAAACGGCGTCATCGCGCCCACGGCCAACGCAACCCGGCCGGAAGCAACCGAGGGTGCTGACGAAGACGGCTTTTCGATCGTCATCGACACCGGGGATGATTTCACCTTCACCGTCGGCGACGTCGATATCGTCAAGATGTTCGGGCAGACCGTCAGCTACGCAACCGGCACAAACAACGTTCAGACGGTGACCAACGGCCCGATTGTCACGGCCGCGACGTCAACAAACGCGCCCGCACCTCAGACCGAAGATCCGTCCGACGCGGAAACGCCCGATACCGAAGCCGAGGCCGGCATGGACACGGACGTGGAAGTGGCGCTGCCGAACATCCTGATTTCCACGGGCGACTCGTTCTACTTCGATGTCGGCGACACCAGCGTCACCAAGATGTTCGGCCAGACCGTCAGCTTTCTATCCGGCACGAACAATACCCAGACCGTTACAAACGGATTTGTCGAAGAGACCAGCCAGGATAGCGACGCCCTCGGACTGGAGTCGCTTGTAGATAATGACGGCCTGTCAGACGGGCAAATGGCCGCGCAAGACGTGGATCAAGACGGAGACGACGGCGATGAGGTCGATATCCTCACCTTGATCGCCGATATCATTGGCGATTTGGAGGACCCCTCGGAGATCTCCATCATCATCGAGACGGGTGACAACTTTTATTTCGACGTCGGTGACACCGCGATCACCAAGATGTTCGGCCAGACGGTCAGCTATGTGACCGGCGAAGACAATACCCAGACCGTCACCAACGGTTTTGAGGCCACGACGGACGACGAGGACGGCCAATCGCCCTCGGCAGTCTCAAACGCCGCCGCCTACGGGTTAAGCGCCATCAACTTGGGCGACCCGGTCCTGAACGAACTGATAGCGGCGGAGTTCGAGGCCGAGGCCGAACAGCTGCTGACCGAGATTGCCAGCGACGACGGCGTGGTGACGGAAGTGATCGGTACCCTTGACGAGGTTTTTGCCGAAGCCGGCTTGTTTGGCAGCGTGTCGGGACTGATCGAGGACAGTTTGACCAACGACGGGTCGGACGATGTGGTCGCAATTCTGGAACTTCTCGACCAGATCTACGACGATTTCGACACCGGACCCGATCTCTCGATCGTGATCGATTCCGGCGACAGCTTCGAATTCAATGTCGGCACGACGACCGTCACCAAGATGTTCGGCCAAACCGTCAGCTACGCGACCGGCGAGGACCTTGAGCAGACAGTCACGAACGGGTCCCAGGTCGACACCGGTCAGGCGCTGGCCGGCCCGTTCGACCCGCGGGCCGAACGGGCCCAATCGGTGCCGGACCCAGTTGACGCGCGTGTTGATCCCGCCCAAACGGCAACGGCCAATGCCTACGCCGCCACGGCGAGACCGATCGCTGAATTCGAGTCGCCCGATACGGGCGACCGCGCGGCCGCCAGTCCGCACCGGGCGGAATCCAAGTTCGGCGGTTGGTGGGGATGGGGCGGCTGCGATTGGTTTGGCGACGATGACGACCCGGACGACAACGATAATGACGACCCGGACACCGGCTTTTCCGTCGTCATCGATTCCAGCAATGACGTCACCTTCAATGTCGGCGACGTCGAATTGGTCAAGATGTTCGGCCAGACCGTCAGCTATGTGAATGGCGAGAACAACGAGCAGACAGTCGGCAACGGCTTTGTGGAAATCCACAACGAGTCGCCGGCCGATCCCGATGAACCGGCCGGCGAAGGCGCCACACCGGAGGATACGACGCCGGCCGCCGCGCCAACTTCGACGGATACCGAGGCCACCGACGGCAACGACGATCAACCGACGATCTACATCGATTCTGGCGACAACTTCGTCTTCAACGTCGGCGACGTCGAAATCGTCAAGATGTTCGGCCAAACCGTCAGCTACGCATCGGGCGAAGACAATATCCAGACCGTGACGAACGGATTAGTCGCGGAGGATACCGGCATGTTGGAAGAGCCGTCGGCCGTCGACGAGGATCTCGCGCCATTGTTCGATCCGGGCCTGCTTGCCGGCGACGCGGAGCCTGGGTCAGGCGCTAGCGACGAGACCGACAACCTGCTGGACATCCTCGCACTGGTGGCCGACATCGCCGGCGATCGGGCCGACGGTTCCGACCTCTCGATCAGCATCGACGCCGCTGATGACTTCACCTTCAATGTCGGCGAGACCGATGTCGTCAAGATGTTCGGCCAAACCGTCAGCTATGTCGACGGTGACGAGATCACCCAGCAGATCGTCAACGGCCCGGTCATCGCGGCCGATGATGTTTGGATATCCTGACGGCTTGTTCCGCCAGGATCGAAGTGCGAATGCTCTTTCGACGTCAGGACAACGATGACGGCATTTCTCTGATCTGCTCATCGGCCGAGTGACACAATCCGTCGGCAAGATCCCGCGCGGAGAACCGCGCGGGATCGCCTGGATCAGTTGATGGTCAGCCCCGTGATGCCGGCGAGGTTGTCGTTGAAGCTGTCCCTGCAGACATCGCCGCACCGCTCGACCCAGCCGGGCAGGACGGCTTCCACGAGCGCCTGGCGCCGCAACTCGCTGTCGCCTTCGCTGGGATCGACGCGCGTCATGCCGGCCGGTTCGCCGAGGGGGCAAGGGCCCGACGTGTTGCAGGCGATGCCAATCTCGTTCTCTTCCCGGTTCAGATCCCACATCCGGTCGGCAAGGGCGCCGATCTCCTCGGTCAGGAACGCCTGAACCGCCGGATCGAGACCGTCCCACCAGGCCGCGTTGGCCACGGTGGCGCCGGCACCGAAGTTGATCGGCAGCGTGTACAGATAGTCCGCCGATTCATGCCAGCGCGCGCTATAGCCGCCCAGCGTCCCCGTGATCGCGCAGTCGATGACGCCCTGCTCCATGGCCGTCTGAACTTCGCCAAAGGACACATCGACGGGCGTCGCCCCGAAATGCCGCATCAGGTCGGCCTGAGACGCGCCGGAGCCCCTTATGCGTCGGCCTTCCAGATCGCTCAGCCCCTCGATCGGGTCCTTGCAGTAGAGGATCTGCGACTGGAACGACTGGATCGTGATCAGGTGCAGCCCGAGTTCGTCGCGATAATACGCCGCCAGTATCGGAAAGAAGGCATCGCTGACCGTCTCGAACTCGTCGAGCGTCGCCGACAAACCCGCCAGATCATTGCCGTCATTGATCGGATCGGCGCCGGAATGGTGGCCGAGCTGAGCGGTCGCAATGTTCATGACGCCGTCAGCCAGAAGACCGAACACTTCAGGGCCCCGCAGGCCCATTTCGTTCCAAGGGCGGAAGTTGGCCGTCACGGCGCCGCCTGAGCTTTCGCCGACCTCGCCAGTCCAAAACGGTGCCTCCAACTGCCGGCTTTGGGTGGTGATGCCCAGATTGCCGACCACGTTGACCGTGGTTTCCGGCAGATCCTGGGCCATCGCCGTCGTGGCGCCGGCCAGTCCGGTGGCGAGTGCGAGGGCAATCGCGCATTGGGTGTTTCGCATGTCGTTTTCCTCCTTGTTCAACGCGGGTATGGACGGGTTCGCGTCAGCCGCGAACCGCTTGGGGAAGCCACGTGGCGAGTTGCGGGAACGCCAGCAGCAGGCCAATCATGACCAGCATCATGGCTAGGAACGGCAAGGCGCCGATCATCACGTCGCGGAAGGGCCCGCCGCCGCGCACGGACTGGACCACGAACAGGTTGACGCCGATCGGCGGTGTTATCAGCGCCGCCTCGATCAGGATCATGAACAGGATGCCGAACCAGAGCGGGTCATAGCCGAGCGCGACCACGATCGGCACGACGATCGGCGTCGTCGCAATCATCAGCGACAGCGTCTCCATGAAGCAGCCGAGGATGAGATAGATCACGACGATCACCAGCATCACGGTCAGCGGCGCGACGTCCAGCCCTGTCACGAAGCTGCTGAGCTGACCGGTGAAGCCGATGCCGACGATGACGAAATTGACCAGAACCGCGGCCGCCACGATGAACATGACCATGCAGGTGATCCGCATCGTATTGTTGAGCGCCATAGCCATCAGTGACCAGCTCAGGCGTCCGCGCGCGGCGGTCAGGACGGTCGCGCCGAGCACGCCCAGCGCCGCTGCCTCGGTGGGTGTAGCGACGCCCACATAAATCGAGCCGACCATCAGCGCGAACAGCAGCAATGGCGGGACCGTTCCGCGAAGTCCCCGGAGCCGGTCGCGCCAACTGGCCCGATCCTCGCTGCGCCCGCCGAGCGACGGCATGAGCCAGAACAGTACAAGGACAAGGCCCGAGAACAGCAGCGCCAGCAGAACTCCCGGAATCAGCCCGGCCAGATACAGCCGGCTGATCGAGACATCGGCCAGCACGCCGTAAATGATCATGTTGATCGACGGCGGGATGAGAATGCCCAGAGTGCCGCCCGCGGCAATGCTGCCGAGAAACATGGGTGCGTTGTAGTTGCCCCGTTTCATCTGAGGCATGGCGACGGTGCCGATCGTTGCCGCCGTGGCCACCGAAGACCCCGAGGTGGCCGCGAACAGGGCGCTGGATGCGATGTTGGTGTGAAGCAAACGGCCCGGCACCCGCCGCAGCCACTGGTCGATGCCCGAGAACATGTCCTGGGCGATGCCCGAGCGCAGCAGGATCTCACCGGTCAGGATAAACAGCGGCACCGCGATCAGCTTGAAGTTGGCCATCGAGCCCCAAAGGATCTCGCCCATGGCCGGAAACAGCGGGAAGAATGAGTAGAGCTGGTCCATCGTCAGCGCGACGACGATCAGCACGACCGCGACCGGCAGCCCGACGGCAAGCAGCCCGAACAGCAGAAGCGAGCCGACGCCGATCACCTGCCAACCTCCGTATCGACGGCCGGCCGGGCGTGTTCGGCCAGCTCGCTTTCGCCCTCACGGGCGATGCCGGCCAGCGCATCGGCCGCGGGGCCCCGACCGGACAGCGCGAGAAAGCCGTGCCGCAGCAAAAGCAATATCGCGGTCAGTGCAAACGCCGTCATGCCAAGCGCCCAGAACGCTTGCGGCAGCGCGAGCGGAACGGCCAGGGCACTGTTTGACGTCACGCCGCGCATCGCATTCTCGATGGCCAGGTCCCACGCCTTGAAGGAAAACAGAGCGCCCACGGCTGCAAGGCAAACCAGCGCGATAAAGTCGACCGCTCGGCGAACCGGTCGCGGAAAGAGCAAGTAGACGACGTCGATCCGGATATTGGCGCGTGTCACCAGCGCGTGCGAGAAGCCGAAGGCAACCGCCGCGGCGAACAGATAGATGCTGTACTCGAAGCTGTTGAAGATGACCGTGTTGAGCAGGTTGCGGGCGGCGATATCGCCGCAGACGATCACCGCGATTAGCAGGATCATCACGCCGCCGATCCGCGCGAACCAAAGCGCCACGCGGGCGATCAGCCGATCAATGAGCGAGCCAACAGTGCCCATAGCGCGGGAAGCCTTCTCAGCCTTGTGGTCTGGCATGCACAAGGCCAAAGAGGTGGTCAAACGGTAAACGGCTGCCGCTTTGGGCGTTCACGTCCAAAAGGCACGCTTCGCGCCGATTCCTCAAAAATCTGATTGCTCTGTTCCCAGTTTGTCCTTGGAGACCCTGTTCAAGATTTGTTCAGTGGTTTTCGAGAAGCGGGCCGAAGCCGGCGACCGTGTCGTTGATACCGTTTTTGCGCAACGCATCCCAGTAGATCGCAGTATTGATCGCGATCACGGGTTTGCCCTTGGCGCGCTCCAGTTCCGGGGCCAGACGGGCCATGGCCAGATTGGTTCCGACCTGGACGATCGCGTCGACATCGTCGCCGTCAACCGCGTCGGCCGCGGCGCGTAGCCGGTCATGACCGACCTGCGCGATGGCGACCGGGCTCTCGCATTTAAGGCCCTCGATGCGCGTGACCTCGAACCCGGCCTCGCCGAAAAACCGCTCAACATTGCGGTCGCCGACGGGCTGGTACGGCGTGATGACACCGATCCGCTTGCAGCCGAAGAGCGCCAGCGCGGCCTGACAAGCGTCGGAGCCCATGGCCACCGGCAAACCCGTATGCTGCTCCAGCTCCGTCCTCAGTTTCTTGCTGGCCGTGTAGCCGTCCCAGAACGTCTCCGCCGAGATCCCGAGCACCATCACGTCCGGCTCGCAGGACATGACGCTGTCCACGGCCTCCATCTGGGCGGCGGCGATCAAGGCGATCAACCGTTCGAAATCGGCATCGTTTTCCAGCCGGATGTTGGGAATGCGAATGCGCGAGATATGGTTGGTGACCCCGCGCGGGCGCATCTCGTCGAACTCCGGCTGCACGGTCGTGTTTGTGGATGGGATGAGGACAGCGACCTTCTTGCGCCAGCCGAGAGAATCCGTCATGCGCACACCCCGCGATCGCCATGTCTGGCACCGACTGCGCCCAAAAACGCGATCATGTCCATCTCATTGTGTGCAATAATACCAAGAACTCGCCGCATGAGGCACAGATTAGCCCATATTGCATACAATTAATGGCAGGCGCCTATGCCTCCTGCAAGCCCTTTTGTGTCCGGCTTGCAAACGCGTTCGCGACGAGCCCATGCGGTGATCACCGCACCTCCCGGGCAAAACAGGCTGTTAGCGGAGAAGGTGTTGGCCGAAAGCGGCTCACCCGGCGCTTGGCTGGGTCAGCGCCAGCTCGCGGTCATCTGTGGAGCTCAGGGCGCCATTGTTCACGATCTTCCGGATGGGGATGGTCGAGCCCCATTTCCGTTCCAGGGTTGCGTCAGATGACGCCGTCGGCCTCTAGCTTTTCGAGGTCCGCGTCGCTCAGATTCAGCTCGTCGCTGTAGATCGCCTTGTTATGGCCGCCGATCTCGTCGGGGCCCAGCCATGCGATCTCGCTGGGCGTCTCTGAAAGTTTCGGGGCAATGCCGGGCACCGCAATGTCGCCGAAGCGTGGGTCGGGCATTCTCATGACCATATCGCGGGCCAGGAAGTGGGGGTCCTGGGCGATGTCGTCGATCGCGTAGATCGGGCCGCAGACGACGCCATGTCGCTCCAGACGCTCGGTCAGCTCGGACATCGAAAACTGAGCGCTCCACTCGGCGATCAAACCGTCCAGTTGCGCGGCATGCTCGCCGCGCGCCTTGTGATCACTGTACAACGGATCATCGGCCAGCTCGGGGCGCTCCATGGCGTCGCAAAGACGGCGGAACATGGTGTCGAGGTTGGCGGCGATGACGATGTATTTGCCCTCGCGCGTGGGAAAGATGTTCGACGGCGACACGTTCGCCAGACCGGTGCCTGACGGTTTGCGGATGACGCCGAGCTTGTCGTATTCGGGCAAAGTGCTCTCAAGCATCGAAAAGCAGCTCTCGGTGATCGCCGCGTCAATCACCTGGCCCTTGCCGCCTCCGCCGGCGTCGCGCCAGTAAAGCGCCATCAAAACGCCCTGGGTCGCAAACAGGCCCGTCAGCGTATCGCCCAGCGAGATGCCGAAGCGCGGCGGCGGCGTATCGGGAAAGCCGTTGATGTAGCGGATACCGCCCAGTGCCTCGCCGACACTGGCAAAGCCCGGCTTTTCGGCATAGGGGCCGGTCTGGCCGTAGCCCGACACCCGGGCGATGATCAGGCCCGGATTGATCGCGTGCAGGGCGTCCGGGCCAAGGCCCCACTTCTCCAACGTGCCCGGCTTGAAATTCTCGACCAGCACGTCGGCGGTCTCCAACAGCCTGAGCACGAGGTCGCGGCCCCTTGGATCGCGCAGGTTCGCCGTTACGCTCTTCTTGTTGCGCGCCAGCACCGGCCACCACAGGCACTTGCCCTCGTAGCGGTGATGCCCCCACTCGCGCATCGGGTCGCCCTTGCCCGGCGCCTCGACCTTGATGACCTCCGCCCCGAAATCGGCCAGCCGCGAGCCGACAAACGGCCCGGCGAGCAGCTGGCCCATCTCGATCACGCGCACGCCGGCCAAGGGCCCGCTGGTGCGGCCCTCACGCTCGCCCTGGCTGCTCATGCCGATTGCGCCTGTGCTGCATCGACCTCGTGGAGGAAATCCAGCAAGACCTTGGCGAACCTGCCCCGCAGCTCCCGCCCCGCGATGACGTGAGCCGCGCCTTCCAAGGTCACCTCGCGCGCGCCTTGTATGGCCTTGGCGATGGGAACGGTCAGGCGTGGGCCGGTCACCTGGTCAAGGGGGCAGTGTACGATCAGGGTCGGCGCGGAGACGCTGGGCAGCCGGTCGAGCGTGTCATGGGCCAGGCAGGCATCGATCAGCCGGCTGTGGGCCTCGAACCGGCCGTTGACCTCGCGCCACGGCCCCTGCGGCCCCAGAACACGGTCCCGGTTCGCCAGGTAGAACTCCGGCTCCAGCGACAGGACGCATACCAGCTTCTGAAACGCCTCCCAGCCCATATCCCGATGGACGTCGCGCAGCATTTCGATCTGGTCGGTAAAGAAGGCGTCGGGCCGCGCCCAGGCCGCCAGGTTGGTCATGCTGCGCACCAGATCCGGCCGGTTGATCGCCAGTTCCTGGCTGATGCATGCGCCCATGCCGACCAGGCCGATCAGATGCACATCGGTAAGGCCCAGATGTTCCAGCAGGCCTGCCGCGTCGTCGGCGTAAAGGCGCATGCTGGGGGTGACTGTCAGGTCGTCGTCGGACTCGCCGATGCCGCGATGATCGAAGATCACGACCCGATAATGGTCTGTAAGGCCGCGCGGCAGGTGATAGTGCGCGCCGTGGCAATACGTTCCCCAGCCCCCCATCAGCAGCAGCGGCGGGCCTTCGCCATGGATCTCGTAGTACATCTGGTGGTTGTTGATCGTCGCGATCGGCATGATTGACTTCCCTGACGCTGCGCCTCGTTTGGGGTGATCGGAGCAGATGGTGGACGGTGGAATTGTCGCCCGGTCTGCACACCGATCTACGGTAAAAACGTATACAATATGGAGCACCTCTAAACCAGTTTGGCAAGCCAAATCTCACTGTCGAACGACAGAACGGCGCGATCAGAATATGACGCTAACTATTTATAAAGATTGAGTGATTTATGAATTCCGGCAAGCCATCGAGCGGCCTGTCGCGTTTGTAGGCGCTGGCGCAAGGCGGCGCTCATTGCTGCTTGGTTTGTATACGATGCAGGGCCGTTCCATCAAGAGCACCTGAGCAAACCGCGCGACGTGGTGTCACAAGCGGCGGCGCTGAATCGTCCTTAAGGTCGAATGCGCAACTCACCAATCACGAAAGATGCCACCATGGACAACACCAAGGCCGTAAACAACGAACGCGAGATCCCCGATGTGCTGACCGCATTGGCGGGCATTCAAAAGGTCACGGACGGCCACGGTCTCGACCGGACCATTCATCATCTGGTGCAGTTGCGGGCCTCGCAGATCAACCGCTGCGGCTATTGCGTCAGGATGCATACGCGCGAGGCCCGGGAGGACGGCGAAACCAGCGACCGACTGGACCGGGTGATCGTCTGGGATTACGGCAACGACTTCAGCGAAGCGGAAAAGGCGGCGCTGGCCTGGACCGAGGCACTGACGACGCTCGATCCGCACGTCGACCGAGGCGCGCTGCGCGCGCGACTGCGGCAAAGCTTCTCCGATGAGCAAATCGCCGCCCTCACCGCGACGATCGCCATGATTAATCTGTGGAACCGCATCGCTATCTCGGGGCATTGACAAGGATGGATCGCGATTACGGCCGGGCGTTCGAAAACGTACGGCCTACCCTCATGGGTCTGGCCTATCGCATGCTCGGGTCCCGCACGGATGCGGAGGACGCGGTACAGGATACGTTCGTGAAGTGGGCGAGCGCGGACCAGGCGCAGATCGAGAACGAAGCGGCATGGCTGACCGCCACCTGCACGCGGCGCTGCCTCGATCTGCTGCGTGCCGCCCACCGCAAACGGGTCGACTATGTCGGCGCCTGGTTGCCTGAGCCGATCCAGACGCCGATCGAAAGCGACGTGCAGGACAAGCTGGATCTGTCCTCGTCGCTGACCACCGCGTTCCTGCTGATGTTGGAGCGGCTGACGCCGAAAGAGCGGGCGGCGTACATTCTGCACAATGTCTTCGACGTCCCGTATGAGCAGGTCGCGGCGGCTCTCGATATCCGCCAAGCCGCCTGCCGCAAGTTGGTCTCCCGCGCGAAGGCAAGCATCAGCCAGGCGAAGGTTCGGTACGCGACACCGGTGGAACGGCAAGACAAACTTCTCACCGCCTTCAGGACCGCCATTGGCGGAGGAGATACCGCTCAACTGACCGCGCTTTTGTCCGAGGATGTCAGGCTAAGCGCCGACGGCGGCGGCAAGGTACCGGCGGTCCTAGAGACGCTGCAGGGCAAAATCGACGTGCTGGCGTTTGTGTCCGACCGCTTGCGGAGCTACTGGGCCGGGTTTGAGTGGCTGGAGGCCGACATCAATGGCACGCGAGGCGTCATCGTGCGGGATCGGGGAGAAACCCATGCCACGGTGTCGTTTGCCTACGACAATGCCGGCTGCGTCACGGACATCTACATCGTGCGCAACCCCGACAAGCTGATCCATCTCGACGACGCCACGATCCATTAAGGGATCCATGGCGGCACAGTATTCAAACCGCTAGCAACGGGACAACTGTCATGCGCCTGTTTAAAACCGCCCTCATCTTGGGAGCTCTTCCAATCATGACTACTCAACTTACAACCAGCCCCGTCGCCCAGGCGCAAGGGGTCGAGTTGTCCATCATCAATCCCGCCGATCTCTACGATCCGGCGCCAAACGGTTACAGTCATGCTGTTCTGGCCGCGGGCGGCGACAGGATTGCGTTCATCGCCGGCCAGACGGGGGAGGACAGCGCCGGCGCACTGTCGCCGTTGTTCGCCGATCAGCTTCGGCAATCCTACGCCAACCTGCGCACGGCCCTCGCGGCGACGGGCGCCGAGCCTTGGCAGGTGGCAAGGATCACGACCTATGTGGTCGATTACGACCCGTCGATGCTGTCATTGATGGCGCAAGAAGTGCGGGGGATGTTTGGTGACAGGCTACCGGCGCAGACCTTGGTCCCGGTCCCTCGCCTCGCGCTCGACGGCGTGCTGTTCGAGGTCGATGCCATTGCCGTCCTCGGACGCGATCGGTAAACGGGCAGACGGTCCGGCGCTATCGCTCCAAGCCGTCGGTTTCGACCAGACGGCCGTCGCTCAGCCGGGCCGACAGAATGCCGCGGCCGCGGATCGAAACATGACTGCCGTGGTGACCTAACCGTCCGGTGTCGCCGTCCAGTTCCACGGCGCGGACGATCACGTCGTCCGTATCCTCCGCTGCCTTGATTGCCGTGATCGCCGAGCCCTCGCCAGCCGGGAGGTCAAGCCAGGTTCCCGCGTGATCGGCGGTTCCGTGACGGGCGACATGAGTGGTGACGATCGGCGGCTTGGTCAGGTTGTCGGCCATGATCTGGGCCTGGCGGCGCGAAATTCCGTGGTCGCTGCAAAGACGCAGCGTGAAGCTTTGGGGCCCTTGGTCCATGTAGCGCAGGTGGGCGTCGTCGCGCAGTTCGACCGGGTCGTGATGGGCGAAGACGGGTGAGCGCACGACGGTGATGAAGAGCGTGCCGTCCTTTGCCGCGTAGGAGTATTTGGCGTCGTTGGCGATGACCACGGTCTGGTCAGGGCCGACGGCCCGTACCCAGCGCAGGCCGGGCACCTCGTGACCGACATCGGGTCGGGCCTGCCAGCCGGCGGGGACTTCGTACTCGAAGCTGTCGGCTGCTAGCGGATAGGCAAGACGGAACAGCTTGCCCTTCTCCCGCCAGTCCAAGCTCACGCGCAGTTCCACCGGCAAGTCCGCATCGACCGGCAACACGATCACCGTTGTCATGGTGGTCGGGCCACGACTGGCCGTAACCTCGATGGTCTTTTGAACGGGGCCGTCCTCGATCAGGCTGACATGGTCTAGCGCCAGATTGTCGCCTTGGTAAGGAAAGCTGTGCGTACCGTGGCCCCACGTGTCAGTGCCGTCCTCCACGATCAGGCCGCGATGGGCGGAACCCGCAAACAGGTCGAGGCCCGTGCGCTTGTTGACCAGGCTGGCGATGGCGCCCGTTGCCGGGTCGAGCCTGAGGCGGTAGCCGCCGGTCTCGAACTCTCGCGCCTCGACCCGGCTGCCGAACACCATGCCTGGGCTCGCGGCACCCGCCTGGTCGACGGTGAAACGGAAAACCCGATAGCCGAAGGCTGGTATCCGCGCCCGAAACGCCAGGCGCTGAAGCCCCGGCGTCTTGCCGTACGGGTCGATGTACTGCAGGGACACGACGCGATCCTGATCGTCCCGCAAGGTCCGCGGCGAGACGACATCCTTGTCGACCCAGGGTTCGGCCTCGATCAGACCGTCGAACTCCGCACCGTTCAGGTTGATGACGACGAACGTGCCATCCGTCGGATCCTTTGGCGGGGCGATCAGGCTGGCTAACCGGCGGACCGCCGCGTTAAGGGCAATCTCGGCATCCGCAATCACGGAGGACAGCTCGAAAACCGAGTCCTCGCAGGCCGTGTGCAGGCTGGTGCCGCCCAGCGTGTCGTGGAACTGATTGAACAGCAGCCGGCACCACATCTGCTCGAACGCCTGGCGCGGATACGCCGCACCGGCTCGCACCATTGCCAGGGTGGCGGCGGCCTCCGCCTGTTCCAGGATTGACTCCGCCCGGCGGTTCAACTGCTTGAGATCGCTGGCGACGGCATAGCAGCCGACCGCGTGGAACTGCAGTTCACCGTCCACTTTGGGCAGTTCCTCCGACGCGGTCTCGGCGAAGAAGCGATTGGGGTCGGAGTATTTCAGGGGCTCGCCGGCAGCGATCCGGCCGTCGATCTCGCGGAGTTCCGCCTTGGTCGGCGCGCCGCCATGGTTCCCGACGCCGAAAAAGGCCATGTAGGAATGGCCCGCCCTGGCGCTCAGTGCGTAGTGCAGCGGGATCTTCTCCGGCACCTGCATGTTGCGCTTCGACGTGTTGTAGGCGCCCTGGATGCGAAAGGCGGTGACCGCCGATCCGTCGGGGGAGGCCCACACGAACAGCTCTTGCGGCAGGTCCATCTCGTCTTCCGCCGGCCGGCTGAACACGTATTTCGACGAGCCGGTGTGGCGCAGCAGCATTGGGAAGGTTCCGGCATGGCCGAAGCTGTCGACATTGTAGCCGACATCGACGTCGACGCCGAAGCGGGACTGGAAATAGCGCTTGCCGTAGAGCGCCTGTCGGATCACGGACTCGCCGGACGGAATGTTGCAGTCCGGCTGGATCCACCAGCCGTTCACGATGACCCAGCGGCCCTCGGCGACGAAATGGCGGATGCGGTCGAACAGGGCCGGATCGAGTTCTTCGATCCAGAGATAGACCTGCGCCTCGCCCTTGGTGAAAACGAAGTCGTCGCTTTCCTCCAGCCGGTCGATGGCCGCCCAGCAGGTGCTGATCGCCTCCGCGCAGCCCTCCTGCCAGCGCCAAAGCCAGACCGGGTCGAGATGGGCGTTGCCAATCATGTGCAACATCGGCGTCGCTGGGGGCGGCTGTTCGGGCACTCGGGCTCTCCGTTTGGCGGCTAGGCGTCCACTCGCGTCAAAACGAAACGGCGCGTTCGCGGGCGTTGCGAATGTGATGGTCCATAGCCTCGACCGCGCGGGCGGTATCGCGGGCCAGCATGGCGTCGATGATGGCGAGATGGTCGCCGAAAGCCGCCGGCAGGATTTCCGGGTTCAGCAGGATGCGATCGAGCTTGATCAGGCGGATTCGGATCGCGTTGATGCTGTAGGCACGCACCAGCAGCTCGTTCCCGGTCGCTTCAATCAGCAGGTCGTGGAAGCCGCTGTCGATGGTCTGGCCCTCGGCCAGGATCTCCGGCGTGGCATCCTTCTTGGTCCGGTCCATAATGTCGACATGCAGGGCCCGTTGGCGCGTCAGTTCGTCGTCCGGCATCCGGCGCACGGCGGTGATCACCGCCTCGCGCTCATAGGCGGCGCGCATTTGGAAGGCGTCGCGGATCATGGGCAGGTCGATCGCCGTGATCTGGATACCGCGCTGGGGCAGGACGGTCAGCAGCCCCTCGGTTTCAAGCCGGGGCAAGAGTTCGCGCAGGGCGCCGATCGAAACACCCAAAATGGCCACCATCTGGCGCTGCGAGACCAGTTGGCCGGGGCGCAACCGGCCACTGAGCAGCGCTTGTTGAAAGCCCTCATAGGCCGCCTGTTTGACGGACGCGCCGGCCGCTGGTCGGGCCGCTGCCGAGGGGCTGGCCACGATGTCAGGCCGCCGCCACGCCCGGCCCAGGGCCCGCAGCGGCAAGTGCGTGTTCGACCTCATCCAACCGCGCGTTGCTCGACGGCAAAAGCGGCGGCATGACGCGCCGCCAGCTTGGGTCATCGGTGGCGCGGGCCAGAATGCCCTTCATAACCGCAACGCCGTCTTCGTGGTCGACGGCGTCGATCCGGGCCTTGGCGAGCCGGATCAGCCTTGGCGCGTCCTCGCCTTCTGGCGACCGGCAAAGGGCAGCCAAGTCGGACGCGAACAGGTTCGGCAAGCCGCCGATCAGTCCGGCACCGCCGGCCGCCAGCAGGTCGGGCAGGACCCTGTCGTCGCCCGTGAAGATCGCGAGATCGGGAAAGGTCCGGGCCAGCATCACGCTGGAATCCCGGTCGCCCGTCGAGTCCTTGACCCCGACGATCCGCGCGCCGTGGCGATCGACAAGATGGCGGATCAGACCCGGCGTGATCGGCACCCTGCTGCGATCCGGTATGTGATAGAGAATGATGGGCAGGTTTGGGGCCGCCGCCGCCTCCAGCACCGCTTCGTAGAAGGCGGCAATGCCCTCCTCGCCGGCGGCATAATAGTAGGGCGGCAGCACCAGCGCCGCGCGACAGCCCAGGTCGGCGGTCGCATCCAACATGCGAACGGCGCCGTCGATGGTCGATCCGATCACGGCCGGGATCAGGCGATCCATGGTGACAGCGCCGCCAGCGGCCATCGCCCGCAGCGCGGCGATCTTCTGCCGAGATGAAAACGACGCCCCCTCGCCCGTCGTGCCGAACACCGAGACGAAATCGCAGCCCTGGTCCAGCAGGCCCGCACTATGGGCACCGAGGCGATCGGCATCGATCTCCAGCCCTTCCGTGACCGGCGTTAGTGAGGCGGCGATGACACCGCGAAGATCCGTATCGCGCACGCTGACATTCTCCCAGGCTGCCGTGCCATCGTAAACTGATACAATCAGTCATACAATCAATGTTTACATCAGCGCGTGATTGCTGCACAGTCCAGCCATGGCAACTCGCTCGGTCCCGCTGGCCATGATTGGGTCGTGGCGACAAGATCGCGGTGGTTGCCGGCCAAACGACACGCCTAGGGAGGAACCAAACATGCGGATCGTCAAAACTCTTACGCTGGCCGCACTGGCCGGAACCATGCTTACGGCGGGCGCCTTGGCGCAGGATCCGATCGAGCTGAAGATCACGACCGTAAGCGTGCCGACGGATATCCATACCCGCGCCCTGCATGTGTTCTCCGACGCGCTGAACGAGGCCCTGCCCGGCCGGTTCGACGTCCAGATCTACGATTCCGGCTCGCTGTTCGGCCAGTCGGGCGACCTGGACGCCCTGCAGCGCGGCAACGCGGAGATGGCCTACGTCTCGTTCCAGTCGATCGCGGACAACATCCCCGAATTCGGCCTGTTCACTGCCGGCTATCTGTTCCAAAGCCCGGAACATGCACGCGCCGTGATGCAAAGCGACATCGGCGACGAGGTTAAGGCGCAGGTGTCCGACGTTCTGGGCTTGCAACTGCTCGACACCTGCTATCTGGGCACCCGCCAGCTCAATCTGCGTGAGGCCAGCGACGTTCAGACACCGTCGGACCTTGAGGGCGTGAAGCTGCGGATGCCGAGCTCGGACGCCTGGCTGTTCCTCGGCGAGGCTCTCGGCGCCAGCCCGACGCCCCTGCCCTTCTCCGACGTGTATCTTGCCCTGCAGACCGGCACGATCGACGCGCAGGACAACCCGCTGCCGACAGTCGAGGCAGCGCGGTTCTACGAGGTGACGCAACAGATCGTCCTGACCGGCCATCTGGTCGATTTCATCAACCTCGCAGTCAACAACCAGACTTGGGAGCAATTGACCGAGGACGAGCAGGCGGCCATGACCGCCGCCGCGGTCGAGGCCTGCGACTGGAACAATGCCGAGCGCGTGGCCAACGAGGATCGCCTGGTGGCGTATTTCGAAGGCGAAGGGCTGACCGTCACGACGCCCGACGTGGACGCCTTCCGCAGCCATGTTCAGGATTTCTACCTCAACTCCGACCGCGCCGCGGAGTGGCCGGAGGGCTGGATCGACCGGATTAACGAGCTGGGCGGATAATCCGTTCCCCTGGACGACCTTCCCTCAAGCCCATGCCAGGCTTGGCGAAGCAGCTAAAGAAGGGCGCCGATCTTGTCGGCGTCCTTCTCTTTCTGGCGACGTTCGCCGGCATCATCCTTCAGGTCTTCTTCCGCTACGTGCTCGACAGCCCGGTGGCGTGGTCGGAGGAGTACACGATGATCGCCTATATGTGGACGGTGTTCTGGGCCGCCGCCTTCATGGTGAAGGAACAGGAACATGTCTCGTTCGACATCGTCTACGATTCGGTGTCGGCGCGAACACGCCGCTGGCTGGCGGCTATTTCGCTAGTCTTCCTGATCGTGGCCTTCGTGCTGCTGCTGGCGCCGACCTGGGACTATCTTGAGTTCCTGACCCGTAGGCGCACGTCGGTCCTGCGCATTCCCAGAGTCTGGGTCTTCGGCGTCTTTTTCATCTTCCTGATCGCCTTTGCCGCGCAGGGCGGCTGGCGGTTGCGCGGCCTGCTTAGCCGGCGCTGGCCCGACTACGTCTGATGCTGGCCGAATACGCCTTTATCATCATGCTGGCCATCCTGATCGGGACCACGGTCGCCGGCATGCCGATCGGCATTTCGATGATCGTTTCCAGCGTCTTCTACCTGCTGATGGTCGGCCGCGATGTCGGACTGGCCTCCGAACAGGTGCTGAACGGCATTTTCGACAATTTCGTCGCCCTGGCCGTGCCCCTGTTCATCTTCGCCGCCAATTTGATGAACGCCGGCAAGATCACCGACCGGCTGCTCGATTTCGCGCTGGCCATGGTCGGCCGCCTGCCCGGCGGCCTTGCCCAGGTCAACATCGCCACCAGCCTGATCTTTTCCGGCATGAGCGGCAGCGCGGTTTCCGACGTCGCCGGTGTCGGCAAGGTCCTGGTCAACATGATGACCGACAAGGATCGCTATCCCGCCGGGTTCGCCGGCGCGGTGACCGCCGCCTCGGCCGTGGTCGGCCCGATCTTCCCACCCTCGATCCCGATGGTGTTTTACGCACTGATCTCGTCGACGTCCGTCGGGGCCCTGTTCCTGGGCGGCATGATCCCGGCGATCATGATCTGCCTGGCGCTTGGCACCATGGTGATGGTTATGGCCAAGATCCGCGGGTTCCCGGTCGAAAACGCCATACCGTTGCGCCAGTTCCCCATCATCATCCTGCGCGCCCTGCCGCCCCTGTTCATGCCGGCGCTGCTGTTGGGCGGCATCTATACCGGCGCCTTTACGCCGACCGAGGCGGCGGCCGTGTCCGCGTTCTACGCCCTGCTGCTGGCGGTCTTCGGTTACCGCACGCTGGGCTGGAAGGAATTCCTCGACGTCGTGATCGCAACAGCGCGAACGACCGCCGTGGTGACCATCATTCTGGGCGGCGCGTTCATCTTCAACTACGTGGTCACGATCGAACGGCTGCCGCAGGCCGTGTTTGAGTTGTTTCAGCAGCTCGACCTGACGCCGGCCATGTTCCTGCTGCTGCTGAATGTTCTCTACCTGCTGCTGGGCTGCGTACTGGACGTGTCGACCATCATGCTGGTGGTGACCCCACTGTTCATACCGGCCGCAGCAGCGTTGGGCATCGATCTGGTGCATCTGGGTGTCGTGCTGGTGTTCAACATGATGATCGGCCTGATCACGCCGCCGCTCGGCATTCTGCTGTTCATCATCAAGGCGCTGAACGGCATCCCGCTGGGCCAGATGATCCGCGAGATCTGGATCTTCGTCGCGGTCCTGGTGGCCCTGCTGCTGCTGATCACCTATGTGCCGGACCTGGTTCTGTGGATACCCAGGATGGCGGGGCTGGGCTGACAAGCGCCGGATTGGCCCGGCTTGCTGTCCGATCGCCCGCTTTCCGATTTCGAGCCAATGGAGTATTTTGGTGCCCCCTTAGGGCCAGGGCGCGTCGCCAGGGGCGGCCCATCAGAGACGACGACACGTCATCCGTCCCGAACGTCGGCCACGGCGCGGCCCAAGCCGGCCGCTGAAGGCAAAAACCGGGAGGGACATATTATGACAACCGTAATTTGGGGACCGCTGCGGCTGACCATAAGCGACGCCAACGAGGCCGATCACCCGCAGGCGGAGAAGGAAACCGTGCTGCTGCATGCGATCTATGACTGTTTCCCGCCGCCCGGATCGCACGGCTTTGTTGAACTGCCGGAAAAGACCGGCCCCCAGTTGATCAGCCGCTTCCTGCGGCGTCAGGAGGCGGCGGACCTGCTGCGCTTCACGCCGAAGATCAACGGCCAGGCGCCCACGCTCGAGACCGCCGTCGCCGCGATCATGGACAAGCTTGGCGCAAGCGCGCTCGGCATCTTCTATGTCGCGGACAGCTACCAAAAACTGCTCGCCATCAAGCCCTGCTACAAGGCAACGATCTATCTGCGCATCCGCTACGTGATCAAGGAGATCAAGGTCGCCGCCAACCAGGACCTCGGCACCGGACAGGATGCGTTCGCGGCCGGCGACGAGATTGCGACGTTCCGCATCAAGCAGCCCGATCAGTTCCGCTTCGAGAAGTACTACGAGTTCAATCGCAAATGCTGCAACGAAGAGCCCGCCGAGGCGCCCGAGACGGAAACGACCGAATGGCTGCCGCGAGACCTGGACCTGGATGGTTTTGGCCTGGAGCCGAGATGGCGCTTCGATTTCAGCCCCGAGTTCCGATACCGGTTCGATTTCAAGCTGCGCTACCGCTTCGCGGATGAAGAGGATGACTGACGCCGATCGCTAATGCATGGGAAATGGAGCGATCTTGCGATCGTTGCCTAAAGTTGAGGCGGTGCTTTTGACGTACACTATGCACCGCACGGGTTCGCTTCCGGTCAGGCGATTGAAGGTCACCGGGACTTGCAATTGAACGGGGCAACCCAAAATAACCGAATTGTGACGATTGAGTTGGATTATCACTTGACCCGCAGGACGGGTGCATTAAAACCGTCTCAAATTATCGTAAGTATGCAAATCACCAAATTTCATTGAGGAGAAATTCGTTATGGCAAGTCGTATGGTCGAAAAGGACGAGGGGCCAAACCCCGTCGATACATATGTTGGCGCAAGAATTCGTTTGCGGCGCAGAATGCTGGGTCTGTCCCAGGAAAAGCTGGGCAACGCCGTCGGTCTTTCCTTCCAACAGGTTCAAAAGTACGAGAAAGGCGCGAACCGCATCGGCGCCGGCAAGCTTTGGCGGTTCGCCGAATTTCTGGGTGTTCCCGTCGGTTTCTTTTTCGAAGGTGTGGATGAAAACATCGAGGGCATCCCGGCTGGCGTTGCGGAATCCGCGAGCGATGTCTTCGACGCCCATATGGACCGCGAAACCAACGAATTGGTCGAGGCCTACTACGCCATTCATGACGAAAAGCTGCGCAACCGGTATGTCGGCCTGCTGCGGGCGATCGGCGAAACGGAGTAGCAGTTCCCGAATTGAAGTAGTCAATCGAAAAACAAACAACCCACACATGTAGAATGCCGTCCCTTGTTGGACGGCATTCATTGTTTTCTGCCCCTTGTTTGAACGAATACGTCGATTAATCTTGCGCGGGCTGGTATATCCAGTCACCGAGATCAAAAACCATTACTGACGGACGCTACGGCAAAAGACCCGTGCTGCGACTACGCCCCATAGCCCGCCCGCAGATCAGCCGATTCCTGATTGGCTTCAGCGAGCGACTGGCCGCTAACGGCAATTGCCTGTTGCGGCGCGACGAATATGGCATCGAGGCCGTGGAGGCGTTGCCGGACTTCGCCCAGATCTACGAGCGGTGGCAAGGCCATGGCTCACCCGATCGACTGCCGCGCCACCAGGATATGCTCACCTCCTTCAAATCCAAGAAGGACGGGCTTCAAAAGCACCTGATCGACGTTCAAACCGGTGATCCCGACCGATACGCCTTTGTCGAGTTCGATCGTGAGGCGCGTCTGGCGGGTGAGGACCTGAGCGGCAAGCTGGTCAAACACTATCCCGACCCGATCATGGCCGAGGCGGTCATGGTCGACTATTCCACGGCCGCGTTCCTGCGCCGCTGCAGCTTCATGGAAATCTCGCTCGGTACCGGCGGGGTCTCTCGCCGTTTTGCGCGGCTGATCATGCCGCTTGGCTCGGACAACGGACGGCGGTGCACCCATCTGATGACGGTTGTCCGCCTGCAGGAATGCTCGACCGACAGACAGGTCGCGCCCTTTCACTTCCAGGACAGGCGCCCGTCCCATGCCGGGTTCGCCAATGTCGAGCAGGCCAACGACGCAATCGTCGGCCTGGACCCGGACATCTTCGACAAGCTGGACGATACCGCCCTGCTGGAGCAGTTCCTGATCCAGATCTTTCCGCGGATCGACCCTCGGGCCACCGCCGCCCGGCTGGTTTCGACCTTCGGCAACCTGGCCGAAGTGATCAATGCCGAACCGCAGCGGCTGAAGGATATCGGCAACCTCTCATATGGCAGCATCGCGCAGCTGAAGGCAGCCGGCGAAATGGCCACGCGCATCATCCGGCGCGATCTGGTCGACAAGCCGCTCTTGAAGAGTCTGGACGAACTCTTGGTCTATTGCCGTGCGCGGGTGGGTCACAGATCCGTCGAGGTCGTGCGTGCCCTCTTCGTCGACAACAGGCTGCGCCTGATCCATGACGAGCAGATCAGCCGAGGCAGCAACGCCTTTGCACCGGTCGAGTCGCGTGAGATCATCAAGCGCGCCCTGAACCTGGACGCCAGCGGTGTTGTGTTGGTGCATAACCACCCGTCCGACGACCCGACGCCGTCGGCCGCTGACATCCAGTTTTCGCGTGACCTGAAATACGCCGCCAACAGCGTCGATATCGAACTTCACGATCATTTGATCGTTACCCGCGACAGCTTTGCGAGCTTGCGCCAACTTGGCTATTTGCGCCGGGCCTCCACGCCAGTCTCCTAATCATCAGCCGGCCGTCCACGGTGCTTGATCGTGGACGGCCGGTGTCTTTGCGGCCGATGCGCCAGATGGCTATCCGGCGGCTGCCATCTCGCCCGCCACTTCGACGCCATGCTGCTTCAGTGATTGCGAGAAATCGCGGTCAAGCACCAGGTCCGGGCTGGACTGCAGGAATGCCAGATCCATGGCGAACTGAACCTTCGCCTGCTGGCGGTTCAACGGCGTGATATAGAGGTCGCAACGCGGCAAACCGGGAACGAGATAGTCGCGGGCGAAATGATCGATGCTGGCATAGCCATAGCTATAAACAGGCAATCGGCTCTTTGCGAGCCTCGCTAGCGAAAAGCCGAAATAGTGCTCGGGGTCCCACAAGTCGCAGGCAACACAGCGCAGCATACGGCTGAGACACCAGGAATACGCCCGCCCCCGATAGCTGGGATCGACCCACATGGAGCCATCCAGAACGATTTCACCGTTCAACACCGGATCGTCCGGATCCGAAACCACGTCCAGCGGTTCACTGAATCGAATCTTGTCGCCATACCAAAGGCTGCGATCCACCGCCATTTCCCGCAGACTGCCGGTTTGGATCAGACGCGCGGCGATGAAGGCGATGGTCGAGTCGTCCGGCTCGCGAAACCGGATCCAAAAGCTGTTCGCAGGGGTCAGCGGGTGAAGGTCCGGGTCGAACTCCGGGTTGCCGCTGCGCTTGCCTTCGACGGCAAACGCGACGGTTTTGAACCCCTCCACACCGGGTCGAACCTCGACTTGAGCCCCAGAACGTCTGACGAGGTCGGCGATTTCGTTTGCAAGACGCATGGCCGGCATTGACAGTGTCTCCTTTGTAAGGCGGCGTTACGCATGGTCGTCTTCTACTACCGAGGGTAGCTTCCACTGGTATATATTACATCGAATGCATAACCCATATCATAGAAACAAAACTATTTGGCGGTTTGCAGGCGGAAAGGTCTGCCTTGCGACGAAAGTGTATCGGAATGTCGGGGCCAGCTTGCTATGGTTGCCGTTCATGCCCAGCGCAGGGCCTCAGATGAAACCCTCAACAGATAAGGCCCAAAAGGACTGAAAATGTCGGAGATCGTATTTCTAGGCTTGGATTGGATTCAGCTTGCTGTGTTGATTTTGGTCCCGATTTTTTTCTTTCTTGCCATTTATCTTGGCCTAACAGCCGGCGGTCGCGACTGACTGTTGACTTGATACGGCTGCAGTTCTTCGCTGGCTCGTAGTGCCCGAGCACGCCGGACGAAGACAGTTTTCGGCGACGCCGCAGACCTGGCCCGCCAGCTGGTTGGCACAAACGGATCGAAGCGGCCGAACGCCCCGACGCGCTCGAAGGTTTCGGGTTTATGGGCGCGAACGATGCAATGCTATCATGAGCGGTCTTTTGCGGTGACAGCGTTGACCGGTCGGCCTCCGATAGCGATGTTAGCCTTAGACCTAGAAGACCGAGCAAACTCAGCAAACCCAATCGCCGGCCCTGACCCGGCGTCCCCGATAGTGACAGGCGAACGCCATGGCAAAATTCGGCATCGGACAGTCCGTTCCGCGCACCGAGGATCCCAAGCTGATCACTGGTAACGGCCGCTACACCGACGACATTCGACCCAATGGCCAGTTGCAGGCCTTCTTCGTCCGATCCCCGTTCGCCAATGCGACAATAACAGAGATCGACCTCGGCGAGGCCGCCGAAGCGCCGGGCGTTGTCGGCGTCTTTACCGGCGGAGACCTGACGCAGGCGGGCATCTCCGGCATCCCGACCTACGCGCGCCTGACCAATCGAGACGGCAGCGCCATGGCCGAGCCGCCGCGCCCGAACCTGGCGGTGGATCAGGTCCGCCATGTTGGCGATCCGGTCGTGATGATCGTGGCCGAAACGCTGGCCCAGGCGAAAGATGCCGCCGACCTGGTCATGATCGACTACGACCCGATCGACGCGGTTGTCGACCCGGCGGCCGCGTTGCAAGACGGCGCGCCCCAGATCTGGCCGGAGGCGCCTCGCAATCTGGTCTTTGACTGGGAACTGGGCCACGAGGCCGAGACGAACGCGCTGTTCGACCAGGCGGACCGGATCATCACGCTGGACCATGTGAACAATCGCGTGGTGTCCAGCCCGATGGAAGGTCGTGCCTGCCTAGCCGAATACGATCCGGCGACCGAACGGTTCACCTTCACGGTTTCGAGCCAGGGTGCCCACAACATCAAGGACCGGATCACCAAGGACGTCTTGAACATCGATCCGGAATCCATGCGCGTGCTGACGCCGGATGTCGGCGGCGGCTTCGGCATGAAGATCTTCCTGTACCCTGAGTACCCCGCCACCCTGCACGCCGCCCGCGTCCTGGGCCGCCCCGTTAAGTGGGCCGCCGAACGCAGCGAAGCCTTCATCAGCGACGATCACGGCCGTGACAATCTGACCCACGCCGAACTGGCGGTGGACGCTGATGGCAGATTTTTGGCCTTGCGCGTCGACACGATCGCCAACCTCGGCGCCTATCTGTCGAATTTCGGACCGTTCGTCGCGACCAATGCCGGCAACCGCATGTTGAGCGGCCTTTACACGATCCAGCGGGTGCACAGCAGGGTTCGCGGGGTCTTCACCAACACCCAGCCGGTGGATGCCTATCGCGGCGCCGGACGGCCGGAAGCCGCGTTCACGGTCGAACGGATCGTCGACAAGGCAGCGCGCGAGCTGGGCATTTCTCCGGCCGAGATCCGGCGCCGGAACTACATTCCGCCGGAAGCCATGCCGCACACGACCGCGACGGATCTCACCTACGATTCAGGCGAGTTCGCGCGCAACATGGACGATGCGCTGGAGGCCGCGGATTGGCATGATTTCGAGCACCGTCGCGGCGAGGCCGCCGAACGCGGCAAGCTGCGCGGCATCGGCCTGGCGACCTATGTCGAGGCCTGCGGCGGCGGCGGATCGGAATATGCGTTGGTCAGTGTCAAGGGCGATGGCCGCGTTGTGCTGACCGTGGGCAGCCAAACCAACGGCCAAGGCCACGAGACCGGCTTCAAGCAGATCATTTCCGAACATCTCGGTGTCGATTTCGACGACATCACCATCATCCAGGGCGACACGGACGCCATGCCCACCGGCTCCGGCGTCGGCGGATCGCGTGCCATCCCGGTCGGCGGCGCTAACGTCGCCGATGCGGCCCTGAAGATCCAGGAACGCGCCAAGGCTCGCGCCGCCGACATGATGGAGGCCGCCGCCGCCGACATCGCGCTGGAAGACGGCCGGTTCACCATCGTCGGCACCGATCGGTCGGTAACGTTGGCCGAGATTGCGGCCGACCTCGGCGAAGACGTCGCCTTCGACGAGCAGGGCGACTTCAAGCCGCCCGCCTCGACCTTTCCCAACGGGGCGCATATCTGCGAGCTGGAGGTCGATCCAGACACCGGCACGGTCGAGATCCTGCGCTATACCGTCGTGGACGATTTCGGCAAGGTGCTGAACCCCCTGCTCGTGGCCGGCCAGGTCCATGGCGGCATCGCGCAAGGCATCGGCCAGGCGCTGCTGGAGAAGACCGTGTATGATGAGGACTCCGGCCAGCTTCTCAGCGGATCGTTCATGGACTACGCCATGCCGCGCGCCGACAGCTTGCCGTTCGTGGATTTCCGCTACAACGAGATCCCCTGCAGGACCAACCCGCTGGGCGTGAAAGGGGCCGGCGAGGCCGGCGCGATCGGTGCGCCGCCAGCAATCATCAATGCCTTGGTCGACGCCTTGTCCGTTCACGGCATCGACCACATTGACATGCCGGCCATCCCCTCTGCGGTCTGGCGCGCGATCCAGGATCGACGTATCGAACAGGCGGCGGAGTAAGCAAAGAAAACGGGCGACGACGTATGGCTGTTCCCCCGACACCGGAACTTTTGGCCCGTGTCGACACGCTGGCGTGCCAGGCGGGCGATGAAGTGCTGCGCTATCACGGCAAGGTGCAGCCGGGGACCAAGGCGGACGGCAGCCCGGTCACGCAGGCGGACCAGGCCGCCGAAGCGATCATTTTGAAGGGCCTGGCCGACCTGACGCCGGAGACCCCGGTGGTGGCCGAGGAGGCGGCCTCCGCCGGCCACGTGCCTGAAACCGATGGCGGCCCCTTCTGGCTCGTCGACCCGCTGGACGGCACAAAGGAGTTCGTCCGCAAAGACGGCAAGGGCGAGTTCACGGTCAACATCGCCCTGATCGTCGACGGGCAGCCCATGCTGGGCGTTGTGGTCGCCCCCGCCCTCGATATCGTTTACGGCGGCCTGTGCGGCGTCGGCGCCTATCGCCGCTGGGCCGGCGGCGCCAACGAGTCCATTATTGCCAGGCCAGCGCCCGTGACAGGCCTTACGGTCGTCTCAAGCCGCAGCCATGGTGACAAGCAGGCCCTGGACGCGCTTTTGCAGTCGGCCCAGGTGAGCAACCAGCGACAGATCGGCAGCTCGCTCAAGCTGTGCCTGGTCGCTTCCGGCGAAGCCGACATCTATCCGCGCTTGGGCCCCACGATGGAATGGGACATCGCCGCCGGCCAGGCAATCCTGGCCGCCGCCGGAGGACGGGTCGAGACGCTTGACGGCGCGCCGATGGCCTACGCCAAGAAGGATTTCAGAAACCCTGACTTCGTGGCCTATGGGCGCTGTCCATCCATTAGCCGAACACGTTGACTGCTGGGCGCGATACGCCGCCGCCGCGGGCTGAAAAGCGAGCAGGTCCGCCCATCGCAAACGAAGACCCATCGAACCTCTCGGTCGCGGCCAGCGACCTGATCTACCGGCTCGATGATCGGCCGGATGCCCTGCGCAGTCTGCTGGCGGCGCTTCAGCACCTGATGGCCAGTGTTTTCGGCATTGCGATCGTTCCGCTGCTGATCGCACGTGGGCTGCAGCTTGACGCCACCGAAAGCGCCTATCTGGTTTCAATGGCGCTAATGGTCTCCGGTGTCGCCACCTTCATCCAGTCGCGCCGCATCGGCCCTGTCGGGTCCGGCCTGCTCTGCCTCCAAGGCACGAGCTTCACGTTTGTGGCAGCCATTGTTGCCGGCGGTCTGGCGATGCGCGCGGCGGGCAGCAGCGACGAAGCCATGCTGGCGGCCATTTTCGGCACCTGCCTGGCCGGCTGTCTGGTCGAGATCGGGCTCAGCCAAATCGTCCCGCTGATCCGGCGCATTATCACGCGGACGGTCACGGGCGTCGTCGTGACCGTGATTGGCCTGAGCCTGATCGAAGTCGGCTTCAGCAGCCTCGCCGGCGGCAGCGGAGCGGCCGACTTTGGCAGCCTGACCAATCTGGCGATCGGCGGGGTCACCATGGCGATCATCATCGCCGCCTTCATCCAACGCCGACCCCTGGTGAGGATCTCCGCCATTCTGATCGGCATTCTCATCGGCTCGTCGCTTGCGGCCCTGACCGGGCTCTTGGACCTCGGCAGCCTCGCCGGCCAACCGGCCATCACGATGCCGACGCCGCTAAAGTATGGAATTGACTTCAGCATCGAACTCTTTGTTCCGATTGCGATTTTATACCTCGTGACGGCCATCGAGGCGGCTGGTGACCTGACCGCGACATCCGTCATCGCGGGCGAGCCAGTCGCGGGGCCGACCTACCTCAAGCGCATTCGGGGCGGCATTCTGGGCGATGGTGTCAACTCGGCGATCGCCGCGATCTTCAACAGCTTTCCGAGCACGACCTTCGGCCAGAACAACGGTGTCATTCAGCTGACCGGCATCGCCAGCCGCCATATCGCGTTGTTCATCGCGCCGATCCTCGTCCTGCTCGGCCTGTTGCCCTTTGTCGGCGCCCTGTTTGTCGCCATCCCCCAACCGGTCATCGGTGGGGCCATGGTCGTGCTTTTTGGCTCGATCGCCGTGGCCGGCATCCGCCTCTTGTCGTCCGAGCCCTTCACCCGAAAGCGCGTCCTGGTGGCAGCGGTTTCGCTGGGCCTGGGGCTCGGCTCGGCCTTGGTGCCCGATGCCTTTCAGGAATTGCCGGCAATCGTGCGTTCGGTCACCGGGTCACCCATAGCGCTGTCCGGCCTGACGGCCATCCTGCTGACGCTGATCTTGCCCGAACCCACGGCTGTCGCACGTCAGCCCGCTAAGGAAGGCGATCCAGGATCTCATTAGCCAGGGTGTCGATCTCTTCGGCCGCCGTCGAGCGTCGATGGGTTTCGGTGACGCCGCGTCCCTTCATCAAGGCGGCCGCCAGGGCGATCCGGTTGCCGATCTGCGCGACGGCCAGATCGGCGCCCAGTTCATCCATCTGATCGGTAATTTCGTCCGCCAGCCTGGCTCGGGCGGGCACGCGGTTCAGGACGACCAGCACCGCCGTCTTTTCCGCCGCCGCTAGCGCAATCGTCGGCTTGGTGGCCCAGAAGTCCATCGGGCTGGGTTGCACCGGTACCAGAACCAGATCGGCCGCGCGCACGGCAATTCGGGCCTCTGTTTCGGCGTGCGGCGGGCTGTCTACGATCACGATGTCAAAGTCGCGCGCCAGCCGTTCAACGGCACCGGCGGCGCGCCAACCGGTGACCTGATGGCCGGCAATGGCCGGCTCCGCCTCACCCCGCGCCTGGGACCAGGCCGTCAGGCTGCCCTGCGGATCGATATCCATGATCGAGACGGACCGGCCGGATTGAGCCATTGCCACAGCCAAATGGGCCGCCAAAGTGGTCTTGCCCGCGCCGCCCTTTTGCTGGGCGATCGTGATAACCGATCCTGCCATGGCCGTTCCCCGCACTGGAAAGCCTCATACTGCACCGCAACAAATCAAACGCAAGTCAATGTTGCACCGCAGCAGTCGTGCATTGCCGCAGCCCGCGCATCGACAGCCGGGGTTGGTCAAAACCGCACCAGCGCGCTATATGGCGGCCATGTCCAAAGGTTCGAAGCACGTTGACACGCGGCTGATGGCGGCCAGCCCCACTGGGGTTGCCGAGGCTGCGCGCCTCTTGCGCGCTGGCGAACTGGTCGCTTTTCCCACGGAAACGGTTTACGGCCTGGGCGCGGACGCCACGGACGATCGGTCGGTGGCCGCGATCTTTGCCGCCAAGCAGAGGCCCCGGTTCAACCCGCTTATCGTCCATGTCTTGAATGCCGAGACCGCTGAAACGCTGGCGGAGTTCGACGATCGTGCACGGCGCCTGGCGGCGACTTTCTGGCCGGGTCCGCTGACCCTGGTCTTGCCGCGACGGCAAGATAGCTCGGCCTCGCTGCTGGTCAGTGCCGGCCTGGACAGCATTGCCGTCCGCGTTCCGGCGCAGCCAGTGGCAAGATCCCTGCTGGCGGAAACCGGCAGGCCCGTGGCGGCGCCAAGCGCCAACCTGTCCGGCCAGGTCAGCCCGACGACGGCACAGCATGTTCGCGATAGCCTCAGCGGCCGCATTCCGCTGATCTTGGCTGGTGGCCGGTGCTCTGTCGGTCTTGAGAGCGCGGTCGTCGACCTGACGGGCCCCATCGCCCGGCTGTTGCGACCCGGGTCAGTTACGGCGGAGGATCTGGAGGCACTGATCGGCCCCCTTGCCAGCGGCGACGAGACCGACCGGCCAAGATCGCCCGGCCAGCTTGCCAGCCACTACGCCCCCAACGCGCCCTTGCGGCTGAATGCGAGCCAGCCGCGCCCTGGCGAAGCGTACCTCGCCTTCGGACCAGATCTGCGCAAAGGCGATCGCATTGCGAACCTGAGCACCGAAGGCGACCTGCACGAAGCGGCCGCGAACCTGTTCGCCATGCTGCGCGCGCTCGATCAGGCTGGCATCGCCGGCATCGCGGTCGCTCCCATCCCCGACCAGGGGCTGGGCGCCGCCATCAATGACCGGCTCACGCGGGCCGCCGCGCCCAGGCCCCTTTCCTCTACCGCAGCCGCGTCATAAGCCGCCAGCACTACCGCCACCAAGGATGACCGAATGACCGCATACACCGCCCCGCTTCAGGACATGCGGTTCGCCCTCGCCGAATTCGCCGGTCTGGCCGATCTGGCAACACTGCCCGGCTTTGAGGACGCTTCGCCGGAACTGGTCGACGCGGTGCTTGAGGAGGCAGCCAAACTGACCGGCAAGGTGATCGCGCCGCTCAACCAAATCGGCGACCAGCACCCGTCCGCCCTGGAAAATGGCGTCGTGCGCACGCCCGATGGCTTCCGCGAGGCCTACGCCCGCTACCGGGACGATGGCTGGAATTCGATGCCGTTTTCGCCTGATCACGGCGGCCAAGGGCTGCCCTGGTCGGTCGCCATGGCAGTGATGGAGCAGATCCACGCCGCCAATATGTCGTTCGGCCTGTGCCCAACGCTGAACGTCGCGGCGGTGGAGGCCATCGAGGCCCACGGCACCGACGACCAGAAGGCGCTGTACCTGCCCAAGCTGATCTCCGGCGAATGGACCGGCACCATGAACCTGACCGAGCCGCAGGCCGGTTCGGATGTCGGCGCCATCCGCGCCAAGGCGGTGCCGAACGGCGACGGCAGCTACCGCATCACCGGCCAGAAGATCTACATCACCTATGGCGAGCACGATCTGGCGGACAACATCATCCATCTGGTGCTGGCCCGTCTGCCCGACGCGCCGGAGGGCACCAAGGGTATCAGCCTGTTTGTGGTGCCCAAATTCATCCCGGACGCAAACGGCGTACCGGGACAGCGCAACGACCTGCGCTGCGTCAGCCTGGAACACAAGCTGGGCATTCATGCCAGCCCCACGGCGGTGATGGCCTATGGCGACAATGCGGGCGCGCAAGCCTGGCTGGTCGGCGAGGAAAATCGCGGCATGGCCTGCATGTTCACGATGATGAACAACGCCCGCCTGGCCGTCGGCCTGCAAGGGGTCGCGGTCGGCGAGCGGGCCTATCAGCAGGCGCGCGACTACGCCATGGCGCGTGTGCAGTCCCGCGCGGTGACGAAGCCCGGTGACGGGGCGGTTGCGATCATCCACCATCCCGACGTGCGGCGCATGCTGATGGCCATGCGGTCCCAGGTCGAGGCCGGGCGGGCGCTGACCTACTACGCCGTCGGCGCGCTCGACCGGTCGAAGCGGCACCCGGACGAGGCCGAACGGCAACGGGCGGGCGCGCTGGTCGACCTGCTGACGCCGATGGTGAAGGCCTGGTGCACCGACATGGGCGTGGAGGTCGCCTCGCTGGGCATCCAGGTGCATGGCGGCATGGGTTTCATTGAGGAAACCGGCGCCGCCCAGCACTATCGCGATGCCCGCATCGCACCGATCTATGAAGGCACCAACGGCATCCAGGCCAACGATCTGGTGTTCCGCAAGGTCCTGCGCGACGACGGCGCGGCGGCAAAGGCGCTGATCGCCGAAATGGCGGCCCCGCTGGACGGCCAGCCGGCGACCGATCGCATCGCTGATCGCCTGCGGGCCAGCCTTGATGATTTGCGGGCAGCGACCGACTGGCTTTTGAACACAGATAAGGACACGCCGGCAATCGCGGCTTCCGCGTCCACCCCGTATCTGAATCTTTTCGCCATAACCGTCGGCGGCTGGTTGATGGCGCGTGCCGCCGCCGCGTCGGCCAACGGCGCCAATTCTGACTTTGCCGAGGCCAAGCGATCCACCGCCCTGTTCTTTGCCGATCAGGTGATGCCTCAGACCGCGTCCCTGCTGCCAGCAATCATCGAAGGTGCGGAAAGCGTGATGGCGTTGAAGGTGGAGCAGTTTTAGCTACGCCGTGACGAGACAGTGAACTGCACGGGCATCCGCCCATGACCTGTCATGGGCCTTGCCGGCCTTAACGAGGCAACGGTCCAATCAGGCCCGTTGGAGCAGGCACGCATACGCTCTCCCATTGCCAAGTTCAACGCGTTCAAGCCTTAACCGCTATCCGCGCGGGGTGCAAACTCAGCGGTTGACATCACGCGCCCATTAAATAACCATACAGTTATGGAACTTTATGGTTATGCACCAGACCCCCAAGCCTTAGACGCTGTCTTTGCGGCGTTGGCCGATCCGACCCGGCGGGCGATCCTGTCGCGGCTGGCGACCGGCGAGGCGTCCGTCAACGAGCTCGCCGCCCCGTTTGAGATGAGCCAGCCGGCGGTGTCGAAGCATCTGAAGGTGCTGGAACGGGCCGGCCTGATCGAACGGGACATCGACAAGCAGCGCAGACCAGCGCGGCTGAAGGCCGAGCCGATGGCGGCGGCGGTCAGTTGGCTTGAGGAATTCAAGGAGTTTTGGTCGTCGAGCCTGGATCAGCTCGACGATCTTTTGCATGAGCTGAAACAGGCTGAAAAGAAAGGGGCCGACAATGACTGAAGTGCCGACTTACGTGCTGGAGCGGGTGTTCGACGCGCCGCGCGCGCTGGTGTGGAGAACCTTCACCGAGCCGAAGCTGCTGTCGCGCTGGTACGGCCCCAACGTGGAGACGATCGTTCACCGGCTAGACGTCAAGCCGGGCGGCCTGTGGCTGAACGAGATGAAATGGGGCGGCAACTCCAACTATGAGCGCGTCGAGTATACCGAGGTTGAGCCCCCTGCCCGTCTGGTCTGGCTGCATTCCGTCGCGGACGCGGACTGGAACATAGCCGCCAATCCGATGATGGCCGACTGGCCGCGCGTGTTGCTGACGACGGTGACCCTCGAGGAAGACGACAGCGGCCGGACCACCATGCGCCTGACCTGGGTGCCGCATGAGGCCAGCGACGCCGAACTCGCCTGCTTCGCCGGCGCGTTGGAGGGTCTGGACAAGGGCTGGGGTGCCGGCATGGCGCTGCTGGAGGAACTGCTGGCGGAGCTTCAGGCCCAAGCCGACTGACGCGTCTTTCCGCTTGCCTTTGACCGTCGGGGGCGATTGGCACCCCGACGGTCCGCACGTTATCGCTCGATGGCCTGCCGAAATCTGGCGGCGGCGCGACGCAGTTCGGTTTCCGCAAACGGCGCGTAGCCCAGGATCAGGCCTGTCTTCCTTGGTTCCTGAAGGCCGAACCAGGACAACGGCATCTGTTCCAGTCCGGCCGACACGGCAGCCGCGACGAGGTCTTGTTCCGACGCTCTCGATCTCGGCCAGCCGACCAGGTGCAGGCCGGTGTCGAGTGCCGGCACGTCCAGAAACGCGCCGAGTTCGTCGGCCGCCACGGCGACCAGGGCGGCCTGGCGTTCGGCATAAAGCGCGCGCATGCGGCGGACATGGCGGGCGAAATGGCCCTCATCGATGAAATCGGCGACGACTGCCTGTTCCAACGGCGGCGAGTGCTGGTCGATCAGCCACCGTGCGGCCGCGACATGGTCGATCATGCTGTCAGGCACGACCGCATAGCCCAGCCGCAAGGTCGGAAACAGCAGCTTGCTGAACGTGCCGACATAGAGCACCCGGCCGGCCGGCGCCAGCCCATGCAGCGCCTGCAAGGGGCGCCCGGCATAGCGATACTCGCCGCTGCAATCGTCCTCGAGAATGGTGGCACCGGCCCTCTCCGCCCAATCCAGCAGCGCCAGACGGCGGGCCAGCGACATGGTCTTGCACAGGGGGAACTGGCTTGCAGGCGTGACGAACACGAGTTTTGCCCTCGGCGCACGCGCATTCAACGCGTCGACGTCGATCCCCTCATCGTCAACGGGGACCGGGACGATCCTGGCGCCGGCGAGTTCGAACACCGTGGCCGCCGGCACATAGCCCGGGTCCTCAATACAGACGGTGTCGCCCCGATCGATCAGCAATTGGGCAATCAAATTGATCGCCTGCTGGGCGCCGGCCGTGACCATTACCTGGTCGGCATCGCAGGTTACCCCGCGCGACGACCCAAGATAGCCCGCGATCGCCTCGCGCAGTGGTCGATAACCGCGAGGATCGGCCCGCTCCATCCAACTGCGCGACAGCGTGCGCAGACGCCGAGCAACGAGCTGGGCCCAAAGCCGACGGGGAAACGCGTCGCTGGCCGGCGTATGGGCCCGAAAGGGGCGTGACGGCCGATCGACCTCGTCGGCGATCACGGCGTTAATGGAAAACAGCCTGTGCGCCGCGTCGGACAAGACCGGCGGCTCGGCGACATTACTCGACGCCCGCCCCGCATCCGCCGCCTTCAGCAAGCCATCCGGCACCGGCGTCGCGACGCGCGTGCCCGACCCGGCCGTGGGCGCGAGATAGCCTTCGATGATGAGCTGTCCGTAGGCGTTGACGACGGTGTTGCGGGCCACGCCGAGGTCGCGGGCAAGTTGTCGCGTGGACGGCAACCGCTCCCCCGGCCGCAGCCGGCCAGCCTGGATCGCCGCGCGAATGCCGGCCTCGAGCTGCCGGTAAAGGGGCTCCTCGGCGGCCTCGTCCAGATCGATCGCCTCAAGAGCGAACCGTTGGGGACGCGCGGCTTCGTTAGCGCCCGGCATGGCGGAAGAACCTCAAAAGACGGCTCACAAGACGGAGGTCGTCAGCCCTGTCCATGGTTCGCCAGACACCACATCCTCGCCCCGCCCTTACGCAGTCAGACGGCCATTCGGTTCTCGTTCTAGCAGATTTTTCTGAGGGGCTTGAGGGCGTGTTCTGCCGATGGCTCGCGACGCTACAGAAGACTCCCTTGATCAGGTTCGTCGGACACCGGCTCGATCAGATACCGACCCTGCCTCGGCCGCGATCGTTTTGCGGCATCCGATACGCGCCAACCTTCCATGTCCGCCGCCGGATAGGGCTTCAGCAGATCGAGGGGCCAGTCGGGATCGAACAGCCATCGCATTGCAGCCTCGTCGTCTTCGATGGGGATGATGGCCGGCATCCGATTATGAACCCGAATTGTCTCGTTGGCCTCAACCGTAATCAGCGCATAGGTCAGTATGACCTCACCGTCAGGCGTGACGAACTCGTTCCAAAGACCGGCGATGTAGAATGGTGGCGCATCGTCAAGATCGCCGGACCTGGACTTGCGCTGGTAGAACGACCAGGCAACCTTCTCCCTGGATCCTTGGACCTTCTCCGGCTCATAGAACCCGTCGGCGACCTTCAGACATCGCGCGCTTTGCAGAAACCGCCAAGGGAACGTCTTGGCCAGACCTTCGGCTCGCGCATTGAGGCGCGGAATAACTCGGCCTTGCTCGCGAGTGCCCCCGAACCGCAGGCCAAAGATGGCCGGCTCAGCGCTGATGCTGCCATCCGGCATGCCGCGTAAGATGGTGTGCTCCTCGTCTGGTCCGTCGCGGTAGGCGCCTAACGCCGGCTCGCCATCAGCACCCCCGCGCTCACGGGTTTGGCTTGTTTTCAGCAGCCGCTTGATCTCACCAGTGACGACGTTTTCCATCACGTCGCGGATGCGGCCATTTGACGTCGCCGTGCACACGACCGCGATGCTGGCGCGCCGCGAGACACGCAACAAGACTTGCTTTGGTCGGCTATGTGCTCGTTCATTGCGTCAATTCGCCGACGAGAAACAAACCGCCTTTTCGATGTTGGGTTCTAGACCCTACCCCATTCCCTTGTCCGCCAGCTCCTTCATCGCCTTCTCAGTTTTGCCGAGGCCGTCGAGGCCCATGCCACGCAGAACGCCCTCCGTCTTCGTAAACTGGATGTTGTCGTAGCCGACGATTTCGATGCGGTTGCCCCAAGGGTCGTAGAAATCCAGGAAGCGGCTTGAGACGATCTCGACACCCATCTCGTCCAGCGCCCTGCGCACGGCCTCCTTGTCGTCGACGACGAGGCCGAAATGGCGCTCATCATCGCCGGGTTGCGACCTTCCCTTCGACAAGGCAATGAACTGGTCGCCCAGATCGATGAAGGCCATGCCGGTACTTTTCGAGCGCAGGGTGAAGTCCAGAAACCGGTCGTAGAAGTCCAGCGCCTCGTCGATGTCGCCGACCTCCAGCGCGATATGGTTGATGCCCACCGCGCGGGCCTTTTTCGACATGTTCATCATGCGTCCTCCTGTTGCCATCCGGCCGGCGGCTTGCTACCTGGCCCGCCGGTCCGGGCCCGATTCTAAATCCGCCCTCTGGAATAGTTCGGCGCCGGCACCCCTCGATGCAACCGTTCGCGAGCGAAGCGATGAAGCGCGTGATGATCGTCGGCGGGCCGGGGTCCGGCAAAAGCACCCTTGCCCGTGCGCTCGGCCCCCTGACCGGGTTGCCGGTCTTTCACATGGACCATATCCATCACCTGCCCGGATGGGTCGAGCGGCCCAAGTCCGAGAAGGACCGCCTGACCCGCGAGGTGCATGGCCGCGAGGCCTGGATCTTCGAAGGTGGCCATTCGCGGACCTATGCGGAACGTCTGGCGCGGGCCGACACCCTCATCTGGCTCGACTTGCCGGTGTCGCTCCGCTTGTGGCGGGTTATCAGGCGCACCCTCCACTATCGCGGCCGTAGCCGGCCGGATCTTCCGGATGGCTGTCCGGAACGCGTGAATATCGAGATGCTGCGCTTTCTGGCCTATATCTGGCGCACCCGGCAACAGACCCGCGCCAAGATCCAGGCGATGGCCGAGGCCCCGCCGCCACATGTGCGCGTCGTTCACTTAACCAACGGGAAGGCGGTGGACAGCTTTCTGCGCGCCCTGCGAACCCCCCACAGCAAGGTTGACCAGACGGCTTGAGAGCCTCCGCCAACACGCTCGCCCGGCTGTCTTTTGGGCGTCTCGCGGGCACTCGGCTCCCACCCTGATTGGACCCACTACATGCACCTCATGTGGTTCTTGTCTGGGACCACCTGATCGCGACATATCCGTACGCGGGACAGTGTCCATAGTCCTGCAAGACGTTCTGATCTCATCAAGGAGCCAGAAATGGCCTCGGCCTCTTTCAGTCCTCGAACAGACCCAATCATTCCTGGATCAGTGACCCAAATCCTCAACGCGCGCCGCGCGATCCATGACGGCCTCGCCGACGGCACCGCCCCGTTCGGGCTGCCAGCGGCGCTGATGCGGGAACGCGGCACGCTGAAACTTTTTCTCTATCAGCCGCGCGGCATCGATCACCAGCCAGTGCACGAGCAGGACGAGGTCTACATCGTGGTCAGTGGCTCGGGCACCTTCGCCATCGGCGACAGCGAAGATACGCTGAAGCGGCTTCCGTTCGGCCCTGGCGACGCGATCTTTGCCCCGGCGGGCGCGGTTCACCGGTTCGAGGGTTTCACCGACGACTTCGAAACCTGGGTTGTCATGTACGGCCCCGATGGTGGCGAGATGCCGGCGGAAACCGTGGCACCGGCGCCAAACAGCTCGGTGAAGGCGGACGAACCGCCATTCGCGGCGCTGCGGCGTCTGGCGCGCGAGCGGCGACACTGGCTCGCCTCCGTCGGCGCGCGGCCGCCAGGTTCGGCAAAAGAGACGGTCAGGTAACCGGCGTCAGCAGACTTTCCCCGGCGAAATGGGCGGCCAGGTTCCGAACGACGAGGTCGCCCATTTCCCACCTCGTACGGTGCGTTGCGCTGGCCATGTGCGGTGACAGCACGACATGGTCCATGCCGAACAGCTCCTCCGGCACGCTGGGCTCGTCGGCAAAGACGTCGAGCGCGGCACCGGCCAGCGCGCCCGATTGCAGCATCTCGACCAGCGCCTGCTGATCGACGACCGAGCCGCGGGCGACATTGACGAACATGCCGTCGGGGCCCAAGGCCTCCAGCACTTCGCGCGACACCAGCCCCTGCGTACCCGCCCCGCCCGGGACGGCGATCACGAGCCAGTCGCACTCGGCGGCCATCGCGGCCAGATCGGGGTAGAACCGGTACGGAACGCCTGGTTGCTGAGACCTGCCGTGATAGACCACGGTCGCCTTCATCGCGCTGGCGCGGACCGCAATTTCCTTGCCGATACGGCCCAGGCCGACGATCCCGACCGTGCTCCCCCGAAACTCCCGCGTTAACGGGTGATTGCCGTCGAGCCAGTGGCCGGCGCGTATGAAACGGTCGGCCGCCGCGATTTGACGGCCCAGCGCCAGCATCAGGCCGATGGCCATTTCCGCCACAGCGTCGTTCAGCACGTCGGGCGTGTTGGTAACGACGATGCCTCTGTCCTTCGCGGCCGGAATGTCGACCGAGTCATAGCCGACGCCGAAATTGCCGATGATTTCCAGGTCGGGCAGCAGGTCCATCACCCAGGCAGGGCAGCCGAAGGCACCATCGGTCGCCATGGCGCGGATGCCCCGGCCGGATTGCTCAAGGAAGTCTGGCGCATCCGCCTGCTGCCAAAGCCGGTGAAGCGTGTAGGTCCGGTCCAACGCCTCCTCACAGGATGGCAGGAACGGTACGGTCATCAACACGTCGATGGTCACGCTTCTAGCCCTCTATCTCAGCCGTCAATGGTTATGGCGCGGTACGGTCAAGGGACCGTTCTTGTGCGCGACATCGCGGTAGTTGATCGCCGGTTTCAGCACCATGCCCTCGTCGAACTGCGCGACGTGCTCGCGCTGGATCTCTTGCCAGGGGGTCTGGTGGTCCGGGATTTTGAAGCCGCCCTTGGCCATCAACGCCGCGCGCCGTCGCGCCAGTTCGTCGTCGTCAACCAGGATGTCGGCGCGGCACGCCTTCAGATCGATCCGCACCCGATCGCCACTTTGTAGCAGGGCCAGACCACCATTCAGCGCCGCCTCCGGCACCGCGTTCAGGATCGACGGCGAGCCGGAGGTGCCGGACTGGCGACCGTCGCCGATGCACGGCAGCGCGTGAACGCCGCGTTCCAGCAGATGGGCTGGCGGGCGCATGTTCACGACCTCCGCGCCGCCGGGATAGCCGATCGGCCCGGCGCCCCGGATGAAGAGCATGGTGCGCTCGTCAATGCCCAGCGCGGGGTCGTCGATGCGGTCGTGATAGTCCTCCGGCCCCTCGAACACGACCGCCTCGCCCTCGAACGCGTCTGGATCGTCCGGGTTCGACAGGTAGCGGGCGCGAAACTCATCGGAAATCACGCTGGTCTTCATAATCGCGCTGTCGAACAGGTTGCCCTTCAGGTTGATGAAGCCGGCCCGCTGTTGCAGCGGATTGTCGTAGCGGCGGATCACGTCGTCATCGTCGATATCTGCCTCTCGGCAATTCTCGCCCATCGTGCGGCCGCTGACGGTCATGGCCTGCTCGCGGATCTTGCCCTGTCTCATCAGTTCGGCGACCACGGCCGGCACGCCACCAGCGCGGTGGAACTCCTCCGCCAGATAGGTGCCCGCCGGCTGGATGTTGGCCAACAGCGGGGTGTCGAGCCCGATCGCCTGCCAATCGTCATTGTTCAGCGTCACGCCCAGATGCCGGGCGATAGCGTTCAAATGGATCGGCGCGTTGGTCGACCCGCCGATGGCGGAATTGACCAAGATGGCGTTTTCGAACGCCGCGCGGGTCATGATATCGCTGGGTTTGAGGTCCTCCCAAACCAGCTCGACCGCCCGCCGGCCGGTCTCGTAGGCCATCTGGCCCCGCTCGCGATAGGGTGCTGGGATCGCCGCGCAACCGGGCAGCGACATGCCCAGGGCCTCGGCCAAGGCGTTCATGGTCGACGCCGTGCCCATGGTGTTGCAATGGCCGATCGAGGGCGCGGAGGACGCCACGATCTCCATAAAGCCTTCATAGTCGATCTCGCCGGCCGCCAACCGCTCGCGCGCCTCCCACACCACCGTGCCGGAGCCGGTGCGCTGCCCGTGCCAATAGCCGTTCAGCATCGGGCCGCCGGACAGCACGATCGCCGGCAGGTTCACCGTTGCGGCCGCCATCAGGCAAGCCGGCGTGGTCTTGTCGCAGCCGGTGGTCAGGACGACGCCGTCGATCGGATAGCCGAACAGGGTTTCGACCAGGCCCAGATAGGCCAGATTGCGGTCCAGGGCCGCCGTTGGGCGCTTGCCCGTCTCCTGAATCGGATGCACCGGAAACTCAAAGCAGATGCCGCCGGCCGACACGATGCCCTCGCGCACCCGTTTGGCCAGGTCGAGGTGGTGGCGGTTGCAGGGCGACAGGTCCGACCCCGTCTGGGCGATGCCGATGATCGGCTTGCCCGACTGCAGCTCTCCCCGCGTCAGCCCGAAATTCAGATAGCGCTCGATATAGAGCGCGGTCATACCCGGATTGTCCGGGTTGTCGAACCAGAGCTGGCTGCGAAGCTTGGGCCTGGCGGCTTCGTCGGCGGGCATTGTCGGTCTCTCCTGTCGTTTGACGGCCGACGATCCTACATCGTCACGGGCGTCAACGAACGGAAATGTCGTGGGCACTGGCATACAGGACGCCGCCGGTCGCGATCACTGGTAGCCGGTCATCTCCAGATACCCTCTGCCCTCATGACTGCCGGAAAAGCGGATCGGGCCCTCCCAATAGGGGAAGAGCGTGTCCATCCAGCTTTGCCGGTTCAGCGGGCGCGTCTCGATCTCGATGCCTCGATCGGGCAGTTCCAGGCGCCATTCCACGGGAACCTCGCGGCCTGCGACGTCTTCCGTGGCGAGAGGTGTTAGGCGCAGCGCACCATCGCCATACGGCGTGGGCGTGCCGTCCGGTTCGATCCAGGTAGCGGAGGTGTAGACGTCGCCGCCCTCCTGGCGCAGCCCGAAGCCCATCAGCTTGGCGCCATCATCGAAATGAAGCGAGAACCAGTCCCAGCCGGTCTGGTCGGCCTCCAGAGGCTGGGACGACCATTCCCGGTCGAGCCACGCCTGCCCGGTGATTTCGATCGGGCCGTCCGGCAAATCGAGCACGCCCGCGACTTCGTAGAAGGGCTGGGAATAGTAATAGCTGGCCTGGCCCGAGGCCGATTTGACCGAATAGCCATTGTCGCCTTGCGGGACGATCGGCCCGTTGGCCGTAAGCACGAGGTCATAGGAAAAGTCCTGGCCACGGGCGGTGAGCGTCAGGGAGGACAGAGCATCGGCCCCCGCTTCCGCCTGGCTTTCCATACGCCAATCGTCAATCCAGGCGGCGAACGGGTCGATCGTGACGCCCGCTTGGCCGATCCCGCCTCGCGACAGCCGCTCGGCGACAAAATGCGCGTCTGGCGTCGTCAGGCCAGCATGGCCCATCCAGATCTGCGGCGTGTCCCAGCCCTCGCCGCTTTCGGGGCGGAGCGCCGAGCGAAACAGGGTCCATTGCAGGCCGTAATCGCGACCGTCCGCGCCAGTCAGGGTCGCTGTCAGATACCACCATTCGATCCGATATTCGGGGTGCGCTCCATGGTCGGGCGGAAAGTCGAAGGCGGTGCCGGGCACGGGCACGGCGAAACCCTCCGCATCCCGGCCGAGATCGGCAAAGCCTTGCCCCTGGGCCGAGTTGACCAGCAGCAAAAACGCAACAAGAGCCGCCCTAACGCTCATGGGCAAACACCTGAAGCAGTCTGGCGGGCGGGATGCGCGCCAGCCGCCATGCCGGCCAGGCGGCCGCCAGCGCGGCGGCCAGCATCGCCCACAGCGCCAGAGCCAGCCAGTCCAGAGGGAACACAAAGAGCGGCAGGCGCCAGCCAAAGGCCTCGACATTGACGATCGCAAGCAGCAGCCACGCCAGCAGCAGGCCAAGGGGCACCGCGACAAGCCAGGTCAGCAGCGCCAGCAGGACCGCGCGCGCCAGCTCGATCCAGGCCAGCCGCCGTCGAGTCAGGCCCAGGGCCCAGACGGGCGCCAGTTGCGGCAGCCGCATGGCAGCAAGCGTCAGCAGGCTGGTCAGGATAGCAAAGGCGGCCACGCCCAGCGTCAGCACGGTCAGGGCGCCCGTGACCAGGAAGGTTCGCTCGAACACGTCCAGCGACAGGCGCTTGACCTCGTCCTGATTGATAACACGCATCGTGAAGCCGAATTCGTCGCGGATGCGATCAGCCAGTACCGGCGCGTCATCGGGTGCGATCCGAACCGCGTGACGCAGCCGCGCAAGATCCGGATAGCGATCGGCCAGTGCGCCCAAGCCGACAATCACCTGACCTGTCGGGTTGCCGTAGTCGGAATAGACGCCGACCACCGTCTCCGACCAGCCATTCGGCAGCGTGACCACGTCGCCGATCGAGAGGCCGGCGCGGCGATGAAGCTGCTCGTTGATCAAGGCACCGTCACTGGCGGCGATGCGGTCCCAGGTGTCGCCCTGTCCCTGCAACAGGGGCCAATGGTCTCGGTAGGTGGCGTGATCGACGATGCCATAGATCTCCGCCGGCGCGCCGGCAACCCGCGCCTCGACCGATCGGATCGGCAGCACGGTGTCGGCCAGGGGCGCCAAAAAGCTGCGCAGCCTGTCGGCCTCCTCCTCCGTGCTGGCCGTGACATAGAGTTCGGATGCCAGGCGTTGGTCCAGCCAGTCAGTGAAGGTCAGCCGGAATGACGACACCATGGTGCCCACGCCGATGCTGGCCGCCAACGCCAGCAACAGGGCCATCAGCGCCAGCGACAAGCCGGGAACCTGCTGGCGCGTGTCGGCCCAAATCCACTCCGCCAAGGGCCTCCGGGCAAAGCCGGCACCAAGCTTCAGCAGGGCCATCAACACCGCCGGCAGCAGGAGAGCGGCGCCCAACAGCAACGTGGCCAGAATCGCGAAGCCCGACAGCAGACCGTGACCAAACAGAGCCAGAACGGCGGCGACGAGCAACAAGGCACATCCAAGCCCGGCCTGAAGAGCCAGGCTGCGAGACGTTACCATCGACCAGGCACGCGGCTGGGCCGGCGCCAGCACAGGCAGGCGCGCCAGCCGCCAGAGGCTTTGGGCGGACGCGACCGCCGTACCGACCAGCGCGATGGCAAAGCCGGCCAAGATCCAACCCGGATCGAGCCGCAGTGTGCCGGAGACTTCGGCGCCGTAAAGGCCGCGCAACGTGGCCGCCACATCGGGCAGCAGGATCGCGGCGACAAAGTAACCGACCACAATGCCAAGCGCGCCGCCGATGGCTGCGAGGATCAGCATCTCGCCACCCAGTAAGGCGACAAGATGCCGGGCCGGCAGACCCAGCGCGCGCAGCGTGCGGAACATCGGCCGCCGCTGTTCGAAGGCGAGGCCGACGGCCGCATGGACGATGAACAGGCCGACCACAAAGGAAAGCAGGCCGAATGCCGTCAGGTTCAAGTGAAAGCTGCCGGTGAGACGGCCGACGTCATTTGCGCCATCCGCTGCGATCCGGACAAGGTCGGGCGCGGCATCTTCGAACGGCGGAACGCCATACGGCTGTTCCGGCCACACCAGCAAGTGAGAAAAGCCCTCCATATCCAACAGCGACCAGGCGGTCGAGATGTCAGCGATTGCCACGCCGGGGGGAAGATCATCCGACAGGCGTACGGTCAGGGGATCCGACGGCAGCCTGCTCGCGGTTTCGGGACTGACGAAAACCAACCTGTCGTCGCCGATGAAGGCCGCCAGATCGCCGTCGCCGGTCAGGTCCACCGCGGCCGCCGCCGGTGGTGCCGTCAGCGGGTCGATCCCCAAGATGCGCAGCCGGACGCCCCCGATCCGCGCCTCCCCCTCGATGACAGGAGAGACCAGCCAGCCGGCACGGCGCAGAGCGACGAAGACCTCCGGCGCGATCAATGCGCCGTCGGCCCGCTGCAGCCGGTCAAGCTGGTCCTGGCCCAGCACCGATGCGGCCGCGTCGTAGCTGGAGCGCGCCTCCTGGTTGATCGCCTGGACACCCGTCCACAGGCCGGTGGCCAGAGCCAGTCCGATCATCAGGGCCGCTAGCTGTACCTTATGGCGCCACCAGTGAGACAGAAGAGCCGACAATGCCGCCCGGATCATGCGATCAGCCCGTGGTCCAGGGTGAGCTGCCGGTCCAGTCGCGCGGCGAGGCGCCTTGAGTGGGTTACCATCAGCAGGGCGGCCCCGGCCTCCGCGACCAGGTCCAGCATCAGGTCCAGGACCCGGTCGCCGCTGTCCTCATCCAGATTGCCGGTCGGTTCGTCGGCCAGCACGAGCCGGGGTCGCGCGGCCAAGGTTCGACCGATGGCGACGCGCTGTTGCTGCCCGCCGGACAGGTGTTCCGGATAGCGCGCCAAATGTCCCGACAGGCCGAGCCGGTCCGCGAGCAAGCGCGTCCAATCGTTGTCGTGCCGATCGGCCAGTCGCGCGTGGAAGGCCAGGTTTTGGGCGACGGTGAGCGATGGGATCAAATTGAACTGCTGAAAGACCAGGCCGACCGACCCGCGCCGCAACGAGGCCCGCCCGCGATCGTCAAGCGACGTCAGGTCTCGACCGTCAAGCACGATGTGCCCGGACGTTGGCCGGTCCAAGCCGGCCACCAGATGCAAGAGCGTGCTCTTGCCCGACCCGGATTCGCCCGTCAGCGCCAGGCTCTGCCCTTCATCCAAGGCCAGGGACACGCCACGCAGGACGGCCAAATCGCCCTCCTCGGTCGGATAGGATTTGTGGACGTTCTGCACATCGAGCAGCACGATCACGCCCTAATCCGGCCGGTTACGCTGGCCGCAATTGGTTTCAGCGTGCGATAAGCCACGGACATCCCATTTCGTAGTCGTGCGAAGATGCAGAATGGCCAAGAGGATATGCCTCAGCTTTGACGACGCAACCTGCCTGCGCTCATTCGGGTTCGAAACGGCGGCAGATGGGACCGATGACAGGTACTGGCGACACTGAGAGTCTTCTGAAAGGCGGTAACACCACGCCCGTTGCCCGCTCGGGTTCAACGGTACGCCGCCGGGCCGGACCGTGGACGCCGACGATCCACGCGCTGCTGAGGCATGTTCGACGAAATGGGTTTCCGCTTGCTCCAGATCCGATCGGCTTTGACGCACAGGGGAGCGAAATCGTCAGCTATCTCGAAGGCGACGCAGAGCACTATCCACTGCCCGAATGGGCCTGGCAGGATCGCCTGCTAGCCGAGATCGCAGCCCTTTTGCGGCGCTATCACGACAGCACCTTGGGTTTCACCGCCTCATCGGCCGTGTGGCAATTGGCCCCACGCCAGCCGGCGGAGGTGATCTGTCACAACGATTTCGCGCCCTACAACATCGTCTTCCGCGATCGGCGCCCCGCCGGCGTCATTGACTTTGACACCGCCTCGCCGGGTCCGCGCCTGTGGGACGTTGCTTACGCCGCCTATCGCTTCGTCCCGCTAACCGCACCGGACAATCCGGACACGCCGATCAGCGACAGCCGGACCCAACGGCGCCGATTGAAGCTGTTTTGCGCGGCCTATGGCGGCATCGAGAAGCTTGAGCCGGTCCTGCACATGGCGGTTCAACGACTCGACCACCTCATCGATTTCATCACAAGCCGGGCCGCTGCGGGAGATCCGGCGCAACGTCGCGTTTTGCAACGCGGCGATGTCGATATCTACCAGAGCGACAGAGCCCACATTCATGACAAGCTGATCTAAACCCGAGCCCGGGAGACTTCATTTGCTCGATCGGCCACGCCCTGGAGCGGCCAATGAACCGGTCAGGCAACACCAATACAGGGCACCTATACTGCCGACACTGTCGTAAGGTCCGTGCAGTCCCCGATGCACCAATTGCGACACGAAAGGCCTCGATCGATGGAATTCCTGAACTCCGGCACCCTGTTGCCCGACACGCTGCCCTTTTCCGAGGCCGTGCGCGTGGGCGACACCATCTACCTGTCAGGCCAGATGGGCATCGTGCCCGGCCGGCTGGAACTGGTCAAAGGCGGCATCGAGGCAGAGGCGCGGCAGACGATGGAGAACATCAAGGCCACGCTGGAGGCGCATGGGCTGGGCATGGGCAACATCGCAAAGTGCACGGTCATGCTGGCCGATATGGCGGATTGGCCGGCGTTCAACGAGATCTATGCCAGCTATTTCACCCGCCCCTACCCGGCCCGCAGCGCTTTCGGTGCCAGCGGGCTGGCACTCGGCGGGCGGGTCGAGATCGAATGCATCGCGATTGCCGGTAACACCTAAGGCGCCAGAGCGAAACGGTCCGTGATCGCGCTCAATCCGGCGCGTCTAACTCCACGCCACCAGGGCGATAGTTGAACAGCTCCAAACGACCGCTTTGTCCCCCGGCCTTGTCGAGTTGCAGAACGGTGAGGCTGGCCGGTGCGACCGGGATAATGCGCGCGGGCGGCAGACCCAAGATTTGCTGTATCAGCGCGCGGATAACTCCGCCATGGCAGACTGCCAGTAGAGTATCCCAGGGTCTTGAGGAACGCTCACGCTCGATGGCGCCGCCAACACGTGCCACGAAGTCTGACCAAATCTCGCCGCCCGGGGGCGCGTGAGTTCCGGCGCGCCAGCCCGCATAGGCCTCTGCATCCGCCGCGACGATTGCCTGGATGGGCTTGCCGGTCCAGTCGCCGACGTCAATCTCCCGCAGATCAGACGTAAAGGTCGCCTGCTTTGCGCCGATACGCTCGGCGGTTTCTCGCACGCGGGCCAAATCGGACGAGATGGCTCGGTCGGGCGCGATCGCCTCGATCGTGGGACGCAGCGCATCAGCCTGCCGCCTCCCCTCCTCGGAAAGGGCGATATCCGCCTGTCCTTGGAGACGCCGCGAGGCGTTCCATTCAGATTGGCCGTGACGGACCAGCAACAGGCGCATCAACCGGCCCCGGCCATATCGGTCGCGACCCGCCGGCCCGTGTCGTCAAACCAACAGGTGGGCCGTTCCGGCAGCACAACGCGCACACTGCCGCCAATCTCCACCGTTGGCGGCTGATCGACGATCGCCGTCAGCCGCATGTCGCCATCGATCATGGTCACCATCATACGCCCGGCAATGCGGCTGGCCTCGACCAACTCCATGGTCAGAGTTCGGTCTGCGGTTTGGTCGTCGAGGCGCAACGCTTCGGGTCGATACATGGCAAAACACGGTCCCTCGACAGGGGGCCGCAATCCGACCGGCCGGCCGCGCACAACCGGACCGTCCGGGCCAGGGCTGACGGGGACCAGATTGTTCGGCGGCGTGCCGACAAAGGTGGCGACGAAGGCCGTTTCGGGCACGCGGATCAGGTCGTCGGGCTGGCCGAACTGTTCGACCCTGCCGTCTTTCATCACCGCGACATGGCTGGCCATGGTCATCGCCTCGATCTGGTCGTGGGTGACGTACACCGTCGTGGCGCCGGTCGCCCGGTGCAGGCGCATCAACTCCGTCCGCATCTCGACGCGCAGCTTGGCATCCAGGTTGGACAGCGGTTCGTCGAACAGCAGCACCTTCGGTTTCGGCGCGATGGTGCGGGCGATGGCCACCCGCTGCTGCTGACCGCCCGAGATCTCGTTGGGATAACGGTCGGCAAGCTCGGCAATGTTCAACAGCGCCAGAACCTCGGCAATGCGCTGGTCCCGCACATTCTTGTCGACCCGGGCGACCTTCAGCGGCCATTCGACATTCCCGCGTACCGACATGTGCGGCCACAGGGCGTAAGACTGAAAAACGAGGCCCGAATTGCGTTTGGCGGGGTCGACGCTCCAGCTCTTGTCGCCGTCCGATACCAGGTGGCCGTCGAACACGATCTGCCCTTGGCTGGCCAGCTCCAAACCGGCCAGCATACGCAGCAAGGTGGTCTTGCCACAGCCCGAGGGGCCCAGCAGGGTCAGGAAGGCGCCATCGGGAACAGACAGCGAGACGCTCTTCACCGCCTGGAAATCACCGAAGCTTTTCGACAGGTTGCGCAGTTCCAACATCGGTTCAGTTCTTCAGCCAAGGTTGAGATTTCGCCTGCAAGCGCTGCGCGATCAAGGTCATCGCGATCGACAGCGCCAGAATGACCACGGCGACGGCATTGGCGAATTGGGTGAAACCCTCCGAGGCGTAGCGATAGGCCAGCACCGACAGAACCGGCATGGTCGGCGTGAACAGCAACACGACAAGCGACAGGTCGCGGACGATCTTCACGAATACGAGCAGGCCGCCGGCGACCAGGCCACGGATCGCCAACGGCACCGTGATTTCCGCCAGCCGACGCACAAAGCTGGCGCCGGTGAGCCGGGCACTTTCCTCCAGTTCGCCACTGACCTGCTGGATCACGGCGCGGCCGGTCTGCACCGCGAAGGGCAGCAGATAGGCCGTCGCGGCGATCACCAGCAGGGCGAAGGTGCCATAGAGCGCCGGCAAGGGACCGATCGGCGCACCCAGATAGGCGATGTAGGCGGCGCCGAAGGCGATGCCGGGCACCAGCAGGGGCAGAAAGCTGATCTGCGTGATCGTGGCGCTGGCCCAGCCGGTGCGATGACGCGCGGCGGTGTAGGCCGACAAGAGGCCGACGGCCATGCCCGCCACCGCCACCGCGCAGCCGAGGCCGAGCGTGACGATCAAGGCCCGAACGATGTCCGGATTGTAGGCAATGCCGGGTGTGCCCTGCGCGATCGACGGGCTCGACTGGCCCAGCCAGTAATGGCTGGTCCAATTGCCGAAAAGCTGGGCCGACGACGGCGCGAAGCTGGAGGCGACCAGCACGACGATCGGCACGACCGTGGCGACCAGCAGGATCACCGCCGCGACGCCAAACAGCGGCCATTTCGCGCCGCGCAGGTCGAAGCGCTTGGCCCTGCCGCCCTTGCCCGTGATCGTGGCGTAGGACCGGCGGCCGGAAATCACCCGATTGCCGAGCCACAAGAACAGCGCGGAGACCAGCACCAGCATGATGCCGATGACATAGCCGCGCGCCGTCTGGCCGACCTCGATCATGCCGAACAGGCGGGTCGACAGGGTCTGCATGCGCACCGGCAGGCCCAACAGGGCCGGGGCGGCAAAGTTGGAGACGGCACCGGCGAAGCAGAGCGAGGCGGCGGATACCAGGGCCGGCGTTGTGACCGGCAGGATGATGCCGAGAACGACCCTGCCCCCTTTGGCCCCGGCGAGCTGGGCGGCCTCGACAAGATCGGAGTTCACCGTCGCCAGCGCGGCGGCGATCACCGTGAAGGCCAACGACGAGTAGTGCAGGGTGAGAACGATCAGGCTGGGCAGCATGCCCCAGGCCAGCACGTCCGGCACGTCGACGCCGAGCCCCTGAATGAAGCCGACCTGGCCCCCGACCCGGTCGTTGCGGAACAGCGTGCCCCAGGCCAACGCTGTCGCGAAGCTGGGGATCATGAACGGCAGGGTCGCCATCACGCCGATCGTGCGCCGCAACGGCATGTTGGTCATGACGACCAGCCAGGCGAGATAGCCGCCGATCAAGACACAGCCGACGGAAACGCCCACACCGAGGATCAGCGTGTTCACCAGCGGCCGGTAAAACAGATTGTGCGACAGCCGCCCGACCAGCACGTCGGACCAGGCATCGATCGCGTCCGGCTGCAGCGTGACCAGCACCGTGCGGATCAAGGGCAGCACGATCAAGACGACCAGCAGCGCTAGCACGATCGTCTTCAACACGGTTCCTTGCCGAAACAGCACACGGCGTCCGGTCATGACAGTCGTCATTCGCGCTGGTCTTTGTTGTCCAAGGATAGTCTAGCAGCCAGCCAGCCGCCGCCCGAAGGGGCGACGGCTCAGAACCGGCGCTAAGCGCTCGTGGCTATTGGAGGACCAGGATCAGGTCCGCCACGTCGGCACGAATGCTGGCGGTCGCGTTCGGATCGATGCGCCAGGCGGTGAAGTCGTCCAGCGGCACGGCATCCGGATGGGGCGTGATGTCCGTCCGGGTGGCGTAGTCGCCCGGCACGTAGAACGGGGCAAAACCCGGCCCGCCCGTTTCGCTGTCGTCGCCCATCAGAAAGTCGATCACCAGGCGCGCAGCGGCGGGGTTTTCCGCACCGCTGGCCAAGGCAACGACAGCGGGGAAGATGATGCCCGGGGCCGGCGTGGCCTCGTTGGCCACCTGAAGGGCCCAACCCTCCTCCTCATTGTCGCGGCGATCGGAATAGCTGGTGAAGCCGACCGGCGGGTTGTCCTGGCCGAGTTGGCCCACGGCAGCGTTCACGTCGTCGGTGGAGCGAACCAGAATGACGTCGTTATCAAACAGATCCATGATGAACCGTTCACCCGCGCTGCTGGCATCCCCCAATTCAATCGGGGCCCCGAATTCGGCCTCATACGCCTCCGACATGGCGTCCGACTGCAGGACGATTTCGGTCATCAGGTCCAGATAGTCGCCGCGCTGCAGCGGATCGACCATCACCACCCGGCCGTTCCATTCCGGCGTCGTCAACTGCCACAGATTGGTGATCGGCGACCCGTCCGGATTGGCCTCTTCATTGTACATCAAGACCTTGGTCGACAGCCGCTGGGCCAAGAGCGGCGCCCGATACTGTTCCAGCACCAGGTCCTGAACACGCGGCGGCACGTAGGGCTCGATGATGCCCTCGGCCAACAGTTCGGTCAGGACCACGGGCGTGTCGGAAATATAGACCACGTCCGCGTTCGCAACACCGGCCGTCGCCTCGGCCTGCAGGCGGGCGATCTGCTCCGTCGAGGAGATGTCGTAGCCTTGCAGGTCGACGTTCGGATAGGCCTGTTCGAAGGCGTCCTCCACCCGGGCGATCCGGCTGGTGAAGGAGTAGACGGTGACCGTCCCCTCTTCCTCCGCGATCGGCAGCAACTCAGCCGCCGACATGTCGTCGAGGTTTTGCGCCATTACGGGCGGGGCGATCACCAGGCCAAGCACGAAAGCGTAAGCAACGTAAGACCCCCTCATGGGTTTTCTCCTTTGGTTTCCGTTTACAACGTCATTCGAACCGTTCGATCAGGGCGCCGAGACGGTCCAGCGTCTCCAGCGAGCGCCCCTCATCGAGTGCGCCGGCGGCGATGACGATGGCGTTGCACAGCGTCATCGGCACGGTCAGCGTCTGAAATGCGTCGGGTTCACCGGATCGCGGCACCGCCAACAGGGCATCGGGCGCGGGCGACAGGGTGGGGCCGAGCGTGCCCGATATGACCGCCGTCCAGACACCTGCCTGACGGGCACTGTCGATCAGCGGCGCATAGACCTTGGGCGCGCGCCGAAATGCGAACACGAGCAAGACGTCACCTTCACCAAAGCCCAGCGCCTGTTCGGCCAGTTCCCGCGGATCGCCCGACAGCCTGTGCACGTCGCGCCCAAAGCGCTGAAACCGCTTGTGCATCAACATCGCCAGCGTCTCGGCATTGCCGCGCCCGAAGATGTGGATGCGCCGCGCGGCCATCAGGCGCTCGGCGATGCCGGCGATCTGGTCCGGATCGACGAAATCCTCGACCCGCGCCAATGCCTCCATCTCCTGGCGGACCAGAGTGCCCAGAATGGAGTCCGGCGTTGCACCGCCGAGGGTTTTCTGCAGGCGCGTCGCCGGTTCGCGGGTCGGTATGAATTCCTCACGCATGGCCCGCCGGAAGGAGGCGTAGCTCTCAAAGCCGAGCTTGCGGGCGAGCCTGGAGACCGTCGCCTCGTGCACGCCGGCGCTTTGCGCCAGCTCGGCCGCCGTGCCGAGCGCGGATTCCCGCGGGCTCTGTACCACCGACTGAACCAGCCTCGTTTCCGATGGCGTCAGATTTTCGGCCGCGCCTTGGATCTTGCTCAGAATGGACACATGCCCTCCCTGCTTCATGCGTCGCATGATACTGCAAGAGATATTGCATTATATGTTAAGTCTGCAAGAAATATTTATGACACTTCTGAGTGTTTGGTCTGAGTCGGGCTCCGGTGGCCCGCTCAGCCGACGGCTTTCTCGGTCTTTCCCGCGTTGCTGACGTCCAACGGGCTGGCAGGCCGGCAGCGCCCTTGATAGGTTGGCTGTCAGTCACGCCGTATCTCAGGGGGGCGCTCATCCGATGCGCGCGATATTCGTTCAGGTGAAATGCGAGTTGGGCCGGACCTATGAGGTCGCAGCCGAGGCCGTGGACACGGTGGAACAAGTGTCGGAGGTCTATTCGACCTCCGGCCATTGGGATCTCCTGATCAAGTGCTATCTGCCGGCCGACATGGATGTCGGCCGCTTTGTCGGCGAGCAGATTCAGACCCTGCCGCACATTCGCGACACCCACACGATCATCACCTTCAATGCCTTCACGTAAGGCAAAGCCGGCGGCCGAGCCGGTTTTCGGCACCTACGACCAGAAAACACTGGACGCCCAGTACAATCTGCGCGCGCTGGTTCCGACCCATCAGGTGCTCCTTGACCGGTGGCTGGCCGACAGCGCGGCGGCCGCCGAGCAACTGGCGCCGGTGCGCGACATTCGCTATGGCGCCGGAGACAAACAACTACTCGACCTGTTCGTGCCGGAAGGCGACGGCCCGTATCCGGTCTTCCTGTTCATCCATGGCGGCTACTGGCAGGCGCTGTCGAAGGATTACACCCTGTTCCCGGCACCCGGCTTCGTGGCCAACGGCATCGCCTATGCCTCGATCGGCTATGACCTTTGCCCGGACGTCAGCCTGGATGCGCTGGTCGAAGAGGTGCGCGGCGCCGTGGAGTGGGTTCATCACCACGCGCGCGACCACCGGCTGGACCGCAAGCGGCTCTATGTCGGCGGCCACTCCGCGGGAGGCCATTTGACCGCAATGATGCTGTCAACCGATTGGGCGCGCCGGGGCCTGCCCTTCGACATCGTCAAGGGCGGGTGTTCGGTCAGCGGCCTTTACGAGCTGGAGCCGCTGCGCCTGTCCTATCAGAACGAGGTGCTGCGCCTGACGCCGGAGGCGGTCGCGCGTTTGAGCCCGCGCAAGGTCATGCCGGCGCAATCCGGGCCGCTGATCCTGACGGTCGGCGGCAATGAGACGGACGAGTTCCGGCGCCAACAGACCGACTTCGCGTCTGATTGGCGTCTGCGCGGCTTGCCGCTGGTCGTGGTCGATAGCCCCGATCAGAACCATTTCGAGATTCTGGACACGTTCAAGGATGCGGAGAGCGGCTTGATGCGCGCCATCCGTGGCATGGTCGGGATCTCGGCGCCCGCCTGATCGCGGACGTTGCGACGTCGCGCCATCTTCAACTTTGGATATTGCACTGCAGCATAGAAGGGTTGCAGAAATGAGCCTGGCGTGCTTGGGTGCCGCCCGCTATCACCCTGGCCGTCCCACGCACCAGTATTCGTATCGTCATGAAGCGACTTGCCGCCGCTGCACTTGCCATTCTTGTTGCGCCGTTCGCCCTCGCCGGTCAGGCGGGTGCCAGCCCCGTAACCGCGCCCATCGACCAGGGCTGCGCCAACTATATCCGGTTTGCGGAGTTGGAGTACGACATCCCGGAAGGTCTGCTGATGGCGATCGGCATCACCGAAAGCCGGTTGAACCCGCTGGCGCTCAACCATGGCGGCCGCACCCTGCGTCCGGCCAGTTTCGACGAGGCGGCCGATCTCCTCGTCAACAGCGCAGGCCAACCCCATCAGAACATGGCCATCGGCTGCATGCAGATCTTCGCGCGCTACCATCTCGACGAGGTCGACGGCGACCCGGAGCTGTTTTTGGATCCGGAGACCAATGTCGACTATGCCGCTCGGCTGCTGCTCTTTCTCTATCGCTACACCGGCAACTGGCGCGATGCCGTCGGGCGCTATCACACCAGCCCGACCAGCCCCAACTATGTCCGCTATATCTGCGTCATCGACCGGCAGATGGCGGCGCTGGAGTTCGAGCCCGTGCTTGGCTGCGCCGGCTGACCCGACGGCCTAGCTGTCAACCAAGAATCCTTGATTGGCCAACGTCATTACCGTGTCATTGATCGGCTTTACGAGCACCTGTTGCAAGGTATCGGGATCCTTGATCGCCTGACCACTGCGCTCGACCTTGATCTTATTGGCGGTCGCTAGACTGACCAACTCGTCCAGCATCTCTTCCCGGGTTCGCTCGCCATTGAGCAGGCCCAGTATGTTGCGCCCCATATCGTTCAGCTTGATCGTCTCGTGCCGCAAATTGATCAACGGTCCACCGGTCTTGGCGTAGAGCCGGACAAGGTCGCTGACCTTGGGTTTTTCTCCTGCTACCCGATTCGCTCCAAGAGAGCGCGGCCTGATCTCGGCAACGCCCAAGGAGTAGAGCTGCACGAAATCCGTCGACAAGACGTTGGCCACCTCGTCGACACTCAACGCCCGGTCGCCGGTCCTCGGGCTGGCCTGGGCGTGGACCTGTTTGGCCAGTTCTCCGATGGCAATCGCGTCCGGCCAGGTGGCGCGCACAATGGGCAAGGCCGCCTTCAGCACCGATTTCGTTGTGTTGAACTGGCGGCCGTTCGGCAGCTTGTAGGCCGTCGACCCGGCCTTTGCCGGTGATGGGTCGGCGCCCTCCGCTGGTATGGCGGCACAGGCAACGAACAGGTCCTTGATCAGCCGGCCTCCGACATCCCGTTTCAGCGGAATACTGTTATGGACCATAAGGGTTTGGCGAAAATGGCCGTTCCGGACAAAGTCCATGTACTGTTCCATCCGGATGATGTTGTTGCCCGCCACCTTCTGCAGTGTGGCCGCGACCTTTTCAGGAAAGTTGCGCGCCATCATGGTATGGAAATTGGCTTCGCCCAGAAACTGCAATCCGGCCTGTTTCAGCCGGTCGTTGAACTGGTGGAAGTAGATCGGCGCGTTATGGTCCTCCAGATGCTCGTGGAAGACGTAGGAGTCATTGACCCGCTTCAGCAGCTTCAACTCGTCTTGCAACAACCTGGAATAGGCGCTGTCCTGGGTCGCGACCGCCCCTTGCAGGAAATCGATGAGAGCCCTCGCCTCCGCCACGCGCAGCGCCGGATCGGCGATCTGGCCAGAATGATAGACCATCATGTCGCGCAGCATGCCGCGCATGTGCCAGCCGGGGAAAATGTTGTAACTGACATAGGCCACGCCCTGAGGCGTCAGGTGGCGCTTGCAGATGTCCAGTATCTTCTTCTGTACCGGCTCCGGCACCCAGGAATAGATGCCGTGGACCAGGATGTAGTCGAAGGGCTCGGAATCCGTGGGAAAGTCAAGAATATCGCAATGCTGCAGTTCGACATTCTTCAGCCCGCTTTCCTTCAGGATCTTTTGGCCGTCGCCAATTTGCCGGCCTGAGCGGTCGATGCCCAGAAAGGTCGAGCCCGGCAGCGCCTCGGCCATGGGCAGCAGATTGCCGCCGCTGGCGCAGCCCAGTTCCAGAACCCGGCAATTCTCAACCGGCGTCGGCGTCATGCCGAACAGATGGGCGATGACGTTCAGCCGATCCGGATGGGTCTGCGGATAGGCGTAGCTGTAATACGGAACGTCGTCGTACGTATTGCCGGTGGTCTCGTCCGCCATCAATGCTGTCCTATCGTCTCACTCTGCTCGAACCCGGCCCCGCTAATAGCCCGGCAAGCAGTCGCGAGGCCACAGTTTTGTGGCGGGGCACTGATAGGAGGGCGGACATAAACCAAGAGCCTCGCTCATCGCCGAGCGAGGCTCCGGATCGATATGGCCTGGCTGTCTAGCGCTGCCTGACGACCTGCCAGCCGGCCGCAACGACCGCCACCGCCAGGGCGAGTTTGACGATGTCGCCCAGAATCACATGGGCGAAGCCGTACTGGAACGCTGCCGGCACGCCGATCAGTGTCGAAAGCCACGTCAGGCCGCAGGCAAAGACGATCGCCAGCGAAATCAAGAGAACGGCGCCGGTGCGAAGCACCCCGCGCCCGCCCCATTTCTCCATAAGCCAGCCACCGACGGCCGCCGCGACCAGGAAGCCAACCAAATACCCGCCCGTCGTGCCGGCGAAATAGGCCGGTCCGGCCGCGGCATAGGCGAACACTGGCACGCCGACAAATCCCTGCGCGAGGTAGACGCCGACCGCTCCGAAGGCCAGTCGGCCGCCGAACGTGGCGATGATCAACATCAGGGAAAAGGTCTGCATCGTCGTCGGCACCGGATAGAACGGGACCTGCACCTTGGCACCCACGGTCATCAGCAAACTGCCGAAGATGATCAGCGCGACTGCACGCAGCGCGTTCGCGCCGGCCGTGCCCTCGGGCCAGGCGGCGTCGACCAATGTGCCCTGATGAACTGACATCAAAACCTCTCCCTTTGAACAAGTGGCGGTCAGACTATCGGCTGACGACGCCAAATCAAGAATCAACGAAACCGGTTGGCCTTCGGCAAGCCCTTGGCGGCCAGTCGACCGGCGCCCGAGCGTTTACCGACATAGGCCATCAGATCAGCCTCGGTCAGCGTGCGGCGTCCCCAGACAAGGCCCTGGGCATGGTCGAAGACCCGCACGTCGGCCAGGCCGCCATCCTTGTAGCGCTGCAGGATGACGCCCTTGCCGCGCGTCATGTCCGGCACCTCGTCGCGATCGAACACCAGCAATTTGCGGTTCTCGCCCAAGACCGCGACCTTGTCGCCCACCGCCGATACGCAGGCCTTCGCCTCTACCGCGCCCTTCACATTCAACACCTGCTTGCCGGACCGGGTCTGGGCCGCGACATCCGCCTGCGGCACGATGAAGCCGCGCCCGTCGCTGGAGGCCACCAGCAACCTGGCCTCCGCATCGTGGCGCACCAGGGCGACGATATCGGCGTCGTTGCCCAGATCGATCATCAGGCGCACCGGCTCGCCGAAGCCGCGGCCGCGCGGCAGCTTGTCGCCGGCGAGCGTATAGAAGCGACCGTTGGTGGCGAAGATCAGCAGCTTGTCGGTGGTCTCGGCGTGCAGCACGAACCGGCCGCGATCGCCGTCCTTGTATTTGACCTCCGCGTCATGATCCTGGTGGCCTTTGACGGCACGGATCCAGCCCTTCTGCGAAAGGTAGACGGTGATCGGTTCCTTCTCGACCAGGGTTTCCAACGCGATGATCGTCGCCGTGGGCGCCTCACCCACAGTCGTGCGTCGCCGCCCAAGCTCCGTCTTGCGGCCGAACGCCTCGTCGACCTTGCCAATCTCGAATCGCAGAACGGTCCAGCGCCGCGCCTCGTCGCCCAGCAGGTCTTCAAGATCCGCCTGTTCGGCCGACAGCTCGTCATGTTCCTTGCGGATCTCGATTTCCTGCAGCTTGTGCAGGGCGCGCAGACGCATGTTCAAGATCGCGTCGGCCTGGCTTTCGGTCAGCTCGAACCGGGCCATCAGTTCCGCCTTCGGCTCGTCCTCGAACCGGATGATGCGGATGACCTCGTCCAGGTTCAGATAGGCGACCAGATAGCCGGCCAGCACGTCCAGCCGCTGGGCGATCTTGGCCAGCCGATGGCGCGTGCGCCGTTCCAGCACCTCCAGGCGATGGTCCAGGAAGGCGCGCAAGGCCTGCTTCAGCGACATCACCTTGGGCACCTGGTCGGCGTCCAGCACGTTAAGGTTCAGAGGAACGCGGGACTCCAGGTCCGTCTGCCGGAACAACAGCTCCATCAACTGCTCAGGATCCACGTTCCGACTGCGCGGCACCAGGATGAGGCGCACATCATCCGTCGATTCATCGCGGACGTCTTCCAACAGCGGCAACTTGCGGGCGTTCAACAAGTCGGCGATTTTCTCGATCAGCCGCGCCTTGGGCACCTGATACGGGATCTCGGTCACGACGATCTGGTACTGGCCCTTTTTCAGCTCCTCCTTTTCCCAGCGCGCCCGAACCCGAAAGCTGCCGCGGCCCGTGGCATAGGCCTGTGCGATCGCTTCCTTGCTTTCGACCAGAATGCCGCCCGTCGGAAAGTCCGGCCCCTTCACATGCTTCAGCAGCGAGGCATCGGTACAGTCGGGCTTGTCGATCAGATGCATCAAGGCGGCGCACAGCTCGCCCGCGTTGTGCGGCGGGATCGAGGTCGCCATGCCGACCGCGATGCCTTGCGCCCCGTTGGCCAGCAGATTCGGGAAGGCGGCGGGCAGAACCACCGGCTCGCTACCCTCACCGTCATAGGTGTCGCGGAAATCGACCGCGTCCTCGTCGATGCCGATCAAGAGGGCATCAGCCACATCGGTCAGCCGCGCCTCGGTGTAGCGCATGGCGGCGGCGTTATCGCCGTCGATGTTGCCGAAATTGCCCTGCCCGTCGATCAGCGGGTAGCGCTGGGCGAAATCCTGAGCCAGTCTTACCAGCGCGTCATAGACCGCCTGTTCGCCATGCGGGTGATACTTGCCGATCACATCGCCGACCACGCGGGCGGATTTCTTCGGCGCCAGGTCCGGCGCCAGGCGCAGCTGGCGCATGGCGTACAGCAGCCGTCGGTGCACGGGCTTCAGCCCGTCGCGCACGTCCGGCAGGGAACGAGAAACAATCGTCGACAGCGCGTAGGCGAGATAACGCTCGCCAAGCGCGTCCGTCAGGGCGATGGGGAGAATGGTGGCCGAGTCGCTCATGCGTCCACGCTACCAGATGTTGCGGCGTATCGGCGATAACGTTCAACATAGCGTGGCCGCGCGGGCGGCACCGGCTGATGCGACTGGCCGAACAGGTTGCGTTCGATGAAGTGGCCCGTGAGCGCGAGACCTACGGCAATGGATGGCGGGTCCGCCTCTCCCTGCCCGATCAGAAAGCCCGGCAGCGGCAACAACCGATCGGCATACGGTTCCGCCGCCGACAGGCTGACGGCCCGCCCGGTGCGCGGGCTGACGTAAGCCAACTGATCGTTCGACCCGGTCGCGGCGCAGCGTTCCAGGTCGAGGCCGAAGCCGAGCGCGCGCAGCAATCCGATCTCCCACTGGACATAGGCCGCGTCCCAGTGCGCGCCGGGCAGCAGTTCCAGCAGGCTGGCCAACCCGTCATAGATGTTCGGATAGGCTGACCGTTCCGGCACCGCCTGCTCAACCAGGCCGCACGCCGAGGCCAGCGCCGCCAGTCGCAACGGATCGTCAATGACCAGGGCGGCGACACTGGACGCCGGTTCCAGCGTGAAGGTCCCCAAATGCTCCGCCAATCGCGCCCGCCAATGGGCCGTCACGCGGGTGCCGGGCTGAAGCTGGGCGCGAATGCGTTGGCCGCGGACCAGACCGGCGTGCCGTCCGTGCTCGCGGGTCATCAGCACGCAGATCGTGCCGGTCTCGCCATAAGGCCGGGCCGACAGGACGATGCCGTCATCGCGCCATTCCATCGCTCGCGCGCCCGATCAGCCGTGATAGTTCAGACCAAGGTCGCGATACCGCGCCGGATCTTCCGTCCAGTTGCGGCGGACCTTGACGAACAGGGACAGGTGAACCGGGCACTCCATGATTTCTGCCAGTTCAAGCCTTGCGTCCGTGCCGATCGCTTTGATCGTCCGGCCACCAGCGCCCAATACGATGCCCTTCTGCCCGTCACGCTCGACATAGACGACCTGGGCGATCCGCACGCTGCCATCGTCGCGCTGCTGCCATGCCTCGGTTTCGACCGCAACCGAATAGGGCAGTTCCTGATGCAGCCGGTTGAACAGCTTCTCGCGGGTGATCTCGGCGGCCAGCAGGCGCATCGGCATGTCCGAGACCTGATCTTCAGGGAACAACCACGGGCCTTCCGGCACGCGGGCGGCCAGATGCCGGACGAGGTCGTCGGTGCCGTCGCCGTTTAAGGCCGAGATCATGAAGATGTCCGTGAAAACACCGCTGGCGTTCAACTCCTCCGCCAACAAAAGAAGCTTTTCGCGCCGGACTGCGTCGACCTTGTTCAGGATAAGAAGCACACGCCGCTCATCGCCCTTCAGCCGATCAATGATCATCTCTGTGTCCGCATCGATCGACCGTCGGCTGGCGTCGACCAGGACGGCGACGATGTCGGCTTCGTCCGCACCCTCCCACGCGGCGGACACCATGGACCGCTCAAGCCGCCGTTTGGCGGCGAAGATGCCCGGCGTGTCGACGAAGATCAGCTGGCTCTGGCCTTTCAACAGGACGCCCAGCACGCGGGTCCGTGTCGTCTGCACCTTCGGTGACACGATCGCCACCTTTTGGCCCACCAGCCGATTAATCAGTGTCGATTTGCCAGCGTTCGGCGCGCCGACCAACGCCACAAACCCGCAGCGCGTCTCTGTCGCCTCGCCCCGTTGCTCAGCCATCATCCGCCCTGGTCAGATTGGCCAGCAGCGCCTCGGCGGCGAGCTTGGCGGCCTCGCGCTTGCTGGCCCCGTCGGCGGATGCCGGCGGCCAACCCCGTACGCTGACCGTCACGGTGAAAGAGGGCGCATGGTCCGGCCCCTTACGTCCGGTGGTCTCGTAGGAAGGGAGCGGCAGTCCGCGTGCTTGCGCCCATTCCTGTAGGGCGGTCTTTGGGTCCTGCGGTGGCTTCAGGTGTTGTTCGACCAAACCGTGCCACTGGGTGCGGATGAATCGGTCAGCGGCATCCAGACCGCCGTCGCGATAAAGCGCGCCGATCAGCGCCTCGCAGGCGTCGGCCAGGATCGCATCCTTGTTGCGCCCGCCGGCCCCCGCCTCCGCCTCGGACATCAGCACGAACTGCCCGAGGCTGAGATTCTCCGCAACCCAGGCCAGCGCCTCACGCCGCACCATGGCAACAAAGCGCTTGGCGATCTGGCCTTCATGCTCTCGCGGATAGCGGTCGAGCAGCCACTGGGCGATCACCAGGGCCAGCACACGATCGCCGAGGAATTCCAGCCGTTCGTAGCCGAACTTTGCGCCACTGCGTTCGGAAGGTTCGACGCTGGGATGGGTCATCGCCTCGCGCAGCAGCGCGCGGTCATGGAAAGAATGGCCGATCCGTTCGATCAGCGCGTCGGCGTGGAACTCGGTCGCGTCGGCCCCGTTCAACCTAATTGACCGCGTCGAAAATGCGGCTGACCCGCAGCGAGGTCGGCCAGTTCCAGACCTCGAAGAAGCTGGAATCCTCCAGGCTGAACCAGATCACCTCGGCGCGGCCGACCAGATTGTCACCGGGCACATAGCCGACCTGGGCCGGCTGGCCGTTGCGGCCGGGCACGCGGCTGTCCAGGCTGCCGTCTCGGTTGTCGCCCATGAAGAAATAGTGGTCCTCCGGCACGACATAGACCGGCGTGTTGTCCAGCCCGGCGCTGTCGGACCGTTCGATGATGTTGTGCTCACGCCCGTTCGGCAGGGTTTCGATATATTGCTGATACCGCACGCCGTTATAGACGTAGTCCTCGATCCGCTCCCGCTCGACCATCTCGCCATTGATGTAAAGCCGGCCCTCGATCATCTGGATCTCGTCGCCCGGCAGGCCGATCAGGCGCTTGATGTAGTGCTCCGACGGGTTGGTCGGCAGCCGGAACACGATGACGTCGCCACGGTCAGGCTCGCTGGCAAGAATGCGGCCGTCGAAGGCCGGAATGCCGAACAGCAGCGTCTGGGCGCTGTAGCCGTAGGCGAACTTCGAGACGAACAGATAGTCGCCAACCAGCAAGGTCGGCACCATCGAGCCGGTCGGAATGTTGAACGGCTCATAGAGAAACGTGCGCACGCCCAGCGCGATCAGGACCGCGATGACGATCGTCTTGATCGTGCCGATGATGCCGCCGGATTTGCTCTTGGCGGAGGCCGAAGTGGTCATGGGCTGTGCTGCTGAATTTCAGTTGGGGGGTGTATCGGCCTTGCGGCGCCGGAAATCAAGCTTCTGTGCCGGCGGCCGGGACCGCCGAAATGATCACGACGGCTTGGGCTTGCGGAAAATCGTCGGTGATCGTGAGGTGTATCTGGGCCGCCATGCCATCCGGCACCATTTCACTCAAGCGCTTCGCGGCTCCGTTCGTCAGCCTCATCGTCGGCTGACCACTGGGAAGATTCACGACACCCATGTCGCGCCAGAAGACGCCGCGCCTGAGGCCCGTGCCCAAGGCCTTCGAACAGGCTTCCTTGGCGGCAAACCGCTTGGCATAGCTGGCGGCGCGCAGGCGCCTACGATCGGACTTGGCGCGCTCCAGCTCGGTGAAGACACGGTCGGTAAAGCGCTGGCCAAACCGCTCCAGCGTGCGTTCGACCCGCCGGATGTCGATAATATCGTTGCCGATGCCCAGGATCATGGCCGCGCCGTTCCGATCAGCCGCTGCGCGCCCGATCGACCCGCGAAATCTCGCGCGTCGCCCGCAAGGCGGCGATGATGTTGGCCAGATGTTTGACATCGGCGACGTCGATATCGATCAACATCTCGAAAAAGTCGGTGTTGCGGTTGGTGATCTTCAGGTTGGTGATGTTGCCGCCATTCTTGCCGATCACCGTAGTCAGATTGCCCAGGCTGCCCGGCTCGTTGGCGATCACGGCGTGGATGCGGCCGACATGGTCGTCCGCCGCCCGGTCATCCCAGCTCACATCCAGCCACCGCTCCGGCTGGTCGTAAAAGCTCTCCAGCGTCTCGCAGTCGATGGTGTGGATGGTGACACCCTTGCCCGTGGTGACGATGCCGACGATCCGGTCACCGGGGATCGGGTGACAACAGCGCGCGTAATGCACCGCCATGCCCGGAATCAGGCCTTTGATCGGGATTGACGGATCGCCGGACTTGCGCGCTTGGCCCCTTGTCAGCGGAATGACCTGGCCGCGCCGCTGCTCTTCCTGTTCCTTTTGCTGTTCGCTGCGGTGGCCGGGGAAGACCAGGTTGAAAACCTCGCGCGCCGGCGTGATGCCCGAACCGACATTGGCGTAGACGTCCTCGACCGCGTTCACCTTCAAGGTCTTGACCACGCCGGCGACGGCCTTCTCGGTGAACTCGTACCCCTCTTGCCGGAACAGCTTCTGCAGCATGGCGCGGCCAAGCTCGGCATACTGGTCGCGCTGGCGCAGGCGGATGAACCGTCGGATGCGCGCGCGGGCCTTGCCGGTGACCGCGATCCGTTCCCATTCCGGCGAGGGGGTCGAGGTCTTGGAGGTCAGGATTTCCACCTGATCGCCGTTCGACAGAGCCTCGCGCAGAGGCACCAGCCTGCCGTTGATCTTCGCCCCGACACAGGTGTCGCCGATCTCCGAATGGACCGCGTAGGCGAAATCGATCGGCGTTGCGCCTTGCGGCAGGTTGATCAGCGTGCCCTTGGGCGTGAAGCAGAAAACCTGGTCCTGAAACAGCTCCAGCTTCGTGTGCTCCAGGAACTCGTCCGGCTTCGACGCATGCTCCATGATGTCGAGGAGTTCGCGCAGCCAGCGATATTGCGGGCCATCGGTGATCGGCTCGCCGGACTTGTAGGACCAATGCGCCGCGACGCCCAGCTCGGCGACGCTGTGCATCTCATACGTGCGGATCTGAATCTCGATGCGCTGGCGATGCGGGCCGATGACGCCCGTGTGCAGCGACTGATAGCCGTTGGTCTTCGGCGTCGAAATATAGTCCTTGAACCGGTTTGGCAGCGATGCGTAGTGGGCGTGAATCTCGCCCAAAGCCTGATAACACTCCGCGACCGTGTCGACATTGATGCGGAACGCCATGATGTCCGACAGTTGCTCAAACGCGATCGACTTGCGCTGCATCTTGCGCCAAATGGAGTATGGGCGCTTCTCGCGCCCCGAAACCTCCGCCTTGATGCCGCCTTCCCGCAGCACGTCGCTCAACTCGCCGATGATGCGCGCGACCAGATCGCCGCCTTCCTTGCGCAAGAAGGTCAACCGCGCGTCGATGCCCTCGCGCGCCTCGGGATGAAGCTGGTCGAAGGCCAGGTCCTCCAGCTCGTCCTGCATCTCGCCCATGCCGATGCGTTCGGCCAGCGGGGCATAGATTTCCAGGGTCTCCCGGGCGATGCGCCGACGCTTTTCCTCGTTATCGATGGCGTTCAGCGTGCGCATGTTGTGCAGCCGGTCCGCCAGCTTGACCAGCAGGACACGAAGGTCCTTGGACATTGCCAGCACCAGCTTGCGGAAGTTCTCCGCCTGCTTGGACGCCGAGTCCTGCAGTTCCAACTGCGACAGCTTGGTAACGCCCTCGACCAACTCGGCGATCTCGTCGCCGAATTGCTGTTCGATGTCGCCGCGCGTCGCGACCGTGTCTTCGACCGTGTCGTGCAGCAGACCGGTGACGATGGAGCCGCTGTCCAGCTTCATGCCGGCCAGAATGCCGGCAACCTCCAGCGGGTGCAGAAAGTATGGATCGCCCGAGGCACGCTGTTGGGTGCCATGGGCCTTCATCGAAAACACGTAGGCGCGGTTGATCAGGTCTTCGTCGGCCGATGGATCGTACCGCTTGACCGTCTCAATCAGCTCATACTGCCGGATCATCCATTTCCCTCGCCTCGCGGCCGGAGGAAACCGGCATGCCGACGGGCGCCTTAACCTACTTTACAACGTAAGGCGCCTAAACGGATGGAAAAGATCAAATCTGCTCTTCGTCAGCGTCCGGCTGGTCACCGGCCGCCTCGTCACCAGCCGCCGGCTCGGCATCGGTTGCGATCTCGCTGGCGTCGGAGACGTGGTCGGTGCCGGCGACAAGTTCGTTCTCCGCCTGAACCACCCCGGCCAGCTCTTCCTCACCGGCCATGAACTCGATGATCTCTTCTTCCGGCTCATCTTCCATGCTGATGAACTTCTGGTGCCCGCGGATCAGATTTTCCTTCAAACTTTCCAACTCGACGGTCTCGTCCGCGATCTCGCGCAGCGCAACGACCGGGTTCTTGTCGTTGTCGCGCTCGACGGTCAGCTCTTCACCGGCCGTGATGTTGCGGGCCCGTTGGCCGGCAAACATGACGAGGTCAAATCGATTAGGGACTTTCTCAACACAGTCTTCAACAGTAACGCGCGCCATGGGCGATTATGCTCCAAATGCAATCATATGGCCGGGAGGCGCGGAATATAGGCATGCGGCCCGCCGGACGCAAGGCCGCGCCGGCATAGCCGATATGAGCCTTTGAATAGGGCTGGCGCTTTCTTTCGGAACCGATTACATGGATGATCATACGACACATCGCCTGCGAATCCGGCGGGAATCAATGATTGGGATAGTATATCTCGGGGCCGCTTCAACTAATTCGTCGCGCTGTGAAGACTCCGCCCTATCGAAGGCGATTTTGAATTGAACTGCAAAGTTTCCGTCGAACAAGGCGGATTGGGAAGGTTTCTGGATGATTTTCTACAAGGAAGAACGTCTGGCGATTTTTATTGACGGCGCCAACCTTTATGCAACGGCCAGGGCCCTCAATTTCGATATCGACTATCGGCGCCTCTTGTCCATGTTCGCCAAGAAGGGGCGTCTGATCCGGGCCTTCTACTACACCACCATGTTCGAGGATCAGGAGTATTCGCCGCTGCGGCCGCTGGTCGACTGGCTGGACTATAACGGCTTCACCATGGTCACCAAGCCGATCCGGGAATACACCGACAGCCAGGGGCGCCGGAAGGTGAAGGGGTCGATCGACATCGACCTGGCCATCGATGCGCTCGAGATTGCCGACAAGGTCGACCACATTCTGCTGTTCACCGGCGATGGCGACTTCAAGCGGTTGGTGGAGGCGTTGCAGCGCCGCGGTGTCCGGGTCACTGTGGTCAGCACGATCAAGGCCCAGCCGCCGATGGTCTCCGACGATCTGCGCCGGCTGGCCGACAATTTCATCGAGCTGCAGGACCTGGCCCCGCACATCGAGCGCGAAGGTGGACCGAACGCCAACCGCGCGCCCGAGGGTGACGAAGACGATCAGTACGAGCAGGAGTACGAACAGGCGATGGCGCATTTACGCTCTGCCTGACCACGCGGCCCAAGAAGTCTGACGTTCCGCATGCCTGCCGTAGAGGCCGTACAGCCGGCGCAAGACTGTGCTCTGTGCCCGCGGCTTGCGGCGTTTAGGTCAGACAACCAGGAAAAGCATCCGGACTTCTTCAACGCGCCGGTCCCCAGCTTCCATGAGGCCAAACCGGCGCCCGGCGGCGCCCAACTGCTGATCGTGGGTCTGGCGCCCGGGCTGCGCGGTGCCAATCGCACGGGTCGACCGTTTACGGGCGACTATGCCGGCGATCTGCTCTACGCCACGCTCGTCGAATACGGCTTCGCCGACGGAACCTACCGGGCCGACCCCAATGACGGCCTGCGCCTGCTGAACTGCCGGATCACCAATGCCGTGCGCTGCGTGCCGCCAAAGAACGCGCCGACCCCGGCGGAGGTCAACACCTGCCGGCGGTTTCTCGCCGGTGAATTCGACGCGCTGCCGGACCTGAAGGCCATCGTCGCGCTAGGCGGTGTCGCCCACCGGTCGGTCATCGCCGGCTATGGGCTGCGCCAGGCCGCGTTTCCGTTCGGCCACGGCGCCCTTCACCGGTTACCCGACGGGCCGGTGCTGGCCGACAGCTATCACTGCTCGCGGTACAACACCAACACGGGCCGGCTGACCGCCGATATGTTCCGCGCCGTCTTTGCAGACGTGCGCCGCCTAATAGACGCGGGCTAGGCCGCCTCGGGCGGCGTCAGGGAGCGGTCCATCAGGGCGCTGCTGAAATACAATAGGATATCCGCTGCCTGGTCCTCGCCGCGCAGCCTCATGACGCGCTGAAGTGCCATAGCCTTTTGATGCGCGCGCTGCGTTAAGGAGGGGTCGGAATCGCTCAGGGCTTGGGCAATTGCCACGCCAACGGCGGCCGCGCCCATTTTCGTCTGGTCCAGAGATGTCGCCGAAGCGGTCATGCCTTCCTCTTGTGGGTATCGGAAGAAACCAACCTGGCTGACCGGCGGATCTAAGTTGGGGTACGCCACATCGCCCGTCAGCCGCTTGTCCGCGACGCTAGGCGGGCACCGTTAACCGCGCGTTATTTCGGCTGTCGGGATCAGCCTTTTTCGCGCAGCAATCTCTGCTTTTCGCGCTGCCAGTCGCGCTGTTTGACCGTCTCGCGCTTGTCGTGCTGCTTCTTGCCGCGCGCCAGGCCGATGGCGACCTTCGCCAGACCGCGCTTGTTGAAGTAGATCGCCAGCGGCACCAGGGTCACGCCCCGCCGCTGAGAGGCGCCCAAGAGTTCGTCTAACTGCTTGCGTCTGACCAGCAGCTTGCGTGGCCGCCTGGGAGCGTGGTTGAACTGGTTGGCCGGCCGGTATTCCGGAATATGGGCGTTGAACAGGTAAAGCTCGCCCTCCATCGGCCCGGCATAGGATTCGTTCAGGCTCGCCCGGCCGGCGCGCAGCGACTTCACCTCGCTGCCGGTCAGGATGACGCCGGCCTCCAGCGTGTCGTCGATGAAATAGTCATGACGCGCACGCCGATTGCGGGCGACGGTTTCGCCCTCCTGTCCCGATTTAGGTGCCATAACTGCTAGTTCAGGATTCCGGCATGTTCCATAGCCGCGCGAACTGCCTTTTTGGTCTCGACAGTTATCTCCACCAAGGGCGCGCGTACGATCGGCTGGGCCTTGCCCAGCAAACTGGCGGCATACTTGACAGGGGCCGGGCTGGCCTCCAGGAACAGGGCCCGGTGTAGCATCGCAAGCCTGTCGCGAATGCGCCCCATCTCGGCGAGGTCCCCGCGCTCCCAGGCCGTGTATTGTTCGGCACACAGGCGCGGCGCGACGTTCGCCGTCACCGAGATACAGCCATGGCCACCCTGGGCATAAAACGCGGTCGCAGTGATATCTTCGCCGGACAACTGGCAGAATTCGGGGCCGATCTGGACCCGTGTCAGCAAGGGCCGGCCGAGGTCATTGGTCGCATCCTTCACGCCCACGATGTTTGGCAGCTTGGCCAGCCGGGCCATGGTCTCGACCGACATATCGATCACACAGCGGCCCGGAATGTTGTAGATAAGGATCGGCAGATCGGCGGCGTCGTGAATGGCCTTGAAATGCTGATACAACCCCTCTTGCGTCGGCTTGTTGTAGTACGGCAGGACGACAAGCGCGGCGTCGGCGCCGGCCGCCTTGGCGTGACGGGCCAAAGAGATGGCCTCGGAGGTCGCATTCGATCCCGCGCCGGCGATCACCGGCACCCGTCCGTCGGCAACCTCGACGGCAAGTTCGACCACGCGCTCATGCTCCGCATGGCTCAACGTCGGCGACTCGCCGGTGGTGCCCACGGGCACCACGCCGCTCGACCCTTCTTCGATTTGCCAATCGATGAATTCCTGAAACGCTTTCTCATCGACCCCGTCTTGCGTAAACGGGGTGATCAGCGCGGGAATCGACCCGCTGAAAAGAATGGAACCGTTCGCCATGATGCGTGCCTTGGGGCAGCCTGAAAAAAGGGCCGTGACCATAGACAAAAGGCCAACTCTTGCCAAGCGAGCCACGTGGCTGTTGGTACTGTTTGGGCTGACGCTTGCTTCTCCCGCCCAGTCCCAGCAATCCCAACTCTCGCTGGCCGATCTGGCCATCTATCGAGCGGCCTTCGAAGCCGCCGATCTGAACGCCTGGTCGACCGCCAGAACACTCGTGCCGCAGGCGTCGAACCCGCTGCTGGCCGATGTCGTCTTATGGCTGGATTTGCCGCGCCGAGACGGCAGCGCCAGCTTCACCCAGATCACCCAATTCCTTGACCAGCATCCAAACTGGCCGGGCCTCACCGATCTTCGGCTGCAGGCCGAGCGCGTGATGCCGACGAACATGACGCCGGCCGACCGCGTCGCCTGGCATCAGCGCTATCCACCGCTGACCTTCGATGCGACGTTCGCCTATGCCGAGGCCTTGGCCGCGCTAGGCCGTCAGAACGAGATCGGCCTTTACCTGCGCAGCCGTTGGCCAGGCATTCCGATCACCGCATCCCAGCAGGATCAGATACTGGCGCGTTTCGGCAGCGCGTTCACGACCGACGATCACTGGCGCCGGCTGGACAACCTCATCTGGGTCGGGCGGCTGGATGAAGCGCGGCGCATGCTGCCGCTGGTCGACAGCGGTCGCCGCGCGCTCGGCAACGCGCGCATTCTGTTGCAGGCCCGCCAGCCGGGGGTGGACGGCGCGATCCAAGCCGTGCCGGCCAATCTGCGGAATGATGAAGGGCTGAACTACGAGCGGACACGGTGGCGCCGCCGCGCCGGGCTGGACGCCGGGGCCATCGAACTGCTGCCGAGCCAGCCGGCCCAGTCCGAACACGCCAGGCGCTGGTGGACCGAGCGGCACTATCAGGCGCGCGAGGCCATCTATCGCGGCGACTATAGTACCGCCTACGCACTCGCCAGCGACCATCGCCAACCGGGCGGCTTCCCGCTCTTGCAGGGCGAATGGCTGTCGGGCTGGGTGGCGTTGCGCCGCCTCAACGACCCGGCGCGCGCGTTCGGCCATTTCCAGAACCTGTACAACGCCACCAGCACGCCGATCAGCAGCGCACGCGGCGCCTACTGGTCGGGCCGGTCGCAAGCGGCCCTCGGCAACCAGGCCGAGGCCCAGCGCTGGTACCAGTTGGCGGCCCAGCATCCGACGGCCTTCTACGGCCAAATGGCGGCCGGCGAACTGGGACAGGCGTCGGTCGCCGCGCTGGAGCCGACGCCTGGCGTACCCGCCGCGGCGGCCCAAGCGTTCGAGGCGGACGAGCGGGTCCAAATCGTGCGCGCGCTGGCCCAGCTTGGCCAGGCCGAACACGCCGAGGAGTTCCTGGCGGTATTGATCTCGGAGGCCGAAACACCGGCCGATCATGTCCTGGTCGGCCAATTGGCGATGGAGGCCGGCAACAATTTCCGTGCGGTGCGGGCAGGCAAGCAGGCCGTTCAGGACGGTATTCAGGTGGTCGGGTCGACCTATCCCGTCGTCGATACCACAACCGCCCATTCGGCGGTCGATCCGGCGCTTGTCCATGCGATCATCCGAACGGAGAGCGAGTTCGACTTCGATGCCGTCAGCGGGGCAAACGCCCGTGGGCTGATGCAGTTGCTGCCGGAGACCGCGCGGCGGGTCGGCAGCCAGATCGGCGTTTCGGTCGATACCGCCCGCCTAACCACCGATCCGGCGTTGAACATTCGGCTTGGGTCCAGCTATCTGGCGGATCGGATCAATCGCTATGGCGGCTCATGGGTGCTGGCGATACCGTCCTACAATGCCGGTGCCGCCCGCGTCGATCAGTGGATCAGCCGCTTCGGCGACCCCAGGCGGATGGAACTCTACGACGTCATCGACTGGATGGAGACCATTCCATTCTATGAGACCCGCAACTACACCCAGCGGGTTCTGGAAACCGCGCAGGTCTATCGCCGCCTCTTGGGTGAAGGACCGCGTCAACAGGGACTGGAGCAGGACATACAACGGTGACCGGCGCGCCGTCGGTCGCGACGGGCTATGCCTCGGCACAGGATGGTACGTCGCTGTTCTATCGCATGTACGGCAGCCCGCTGGCCCCCGGGCCACCAGTGATCTGCCTCGGTGGCCTGACGCGAAATTCGCATGATTTTCATTACGTTGCGACCAGAATTTCGAGTGACTTCTTAGTAATTTGTCCAGATTATCGCGGCCGCGGGCGCAGCGGATATTGCCGGTCGGCCAGCGCCTATGCCCCGCCCCAACTGGTGGCGGATCTCGCTGATCTCATGACCGCGCTTTCGGTGCATCGGGCGGCTTTAATCGGCACGTCTTTGGGCGGATTGCTGGCTTTGGGGCTCGCGGTCATGCATCCGACAAGTGTCGCCGGCATCGTGCTGAATGACGTCGGCCCCGACCTCGATCCGGACGCGTTGGCGCCCATCGGCAAGGCCTTGGCCCAAGCGTCGTCGCCCGCCGATTGGGACGAGGCCGTGCGGTATCTGCAGGACCTGCTGCCGGATCTCGGCGTGCCGGAGCCGAAATCGCAAGGCTGGCTCGATGTCGCGAAAGGCACCTGGCGCCAGACCGGCGACGGACCGCTGCGGTTCGATTTCGACGAACGGATCATCCGGCAGTTGACGCCGCGAGAGGCCATACCGGATCTTTGGCCGCTGTTCCGGGCCGTTCGCCGGCTGCCCGTCGGGGTCGTTCGCGGCGCCAAGTCGCCCGTGTTGACGTCCGAAGGCCTGGCAAGGATGCAAGCGGCCCATCCCGACCTGGTCCACGCGACGATCGACGATGTCGGTCACGCGCCTCACCTAGACGAACCCGCCAGCCGAGAGGTTATCGATGCCGTCCTCAGCCACGTCAGATAGCGGCTTTTCGCTCACCGATATCGTTGCCGCCGCAGGCCGACTTGACGGGGTCGCCGTGCGCACCCCGGTCCTGGAGGCACACCTGCTCAACGCGCGGGTGGGCGGCCGCTTGCTGATAAAGGCGGAGCCGCTGCAGCGGACGGGCTCATTCAAGTTTCGCGGCGCCTACAACCGCATCCGCCAGATTCCGGATGAGGAACGAGGGCAAGGTGTCGTCGCCTATTCCAGCGGCAACCACGCCCAAGGGGTTGCGGCGGCCGCCCGGCTGTTTGGCATCCCGGCCACCATCATCATGCCGGTCGACGCGCCGGCCATAAAGCGGGCCAACACCGAAGCCTATGGCGCCAAGGTGATCACCTACGATCGATACCGCGAGGTGCGTGAGACAATCGGTGAACAATTGGCAGCAGAGACCGGCGCCACTTTGGTCCGGCCCTACGACGATCATGGCATCATGGCGGGCCAAGGCACTGTGGGGCTGGAAGCCACCCGGCAACTGGACGCGGCGCCCGACGCCGTCCTCTGTTGCTGCGGCGGTGGCGGCCTGATCGCGGGTGTCTCGACGGCGGTCAAGGCGGCCTGGCCCGACTGTCCGGTCTATGCGGTCGAGCCGGCAGGGTTCGACGACACCGCCCGATCGCTGACGAACGGCGCCATTGTCCCAAATGAGGGTGCGGCGCGATCGATCTGCGACGCCCTTCTGGCCGCGCAGCCTGGCAACCTGACATTCGCGGTCAATCGGCAGACCCTAGCCGGCGGGCTGGTCGTCACCGATGACGAGGTGCGCCATGCCATGGCGATCGCCTTCGAAACCTTGAAGCTCGTTGTCGAACCCGGCGGTGCCGTGGCCTTGGCGGCTGCGCTATCCGGCAAGATCGAGACCGCAGACCGCACGATCCTGATCATCGCCAGTGGCGGCAACGCCGACCCGGCGCTTTTTGCCGAGGCACTCGAGGCAGGCGCTAGACGGTGACCGTCGGCTTGAACGCCGGTGTACGACGCGCGTTGGTCGCTTGCTCAAAGGCGTAAGCGTAGCCGATCAACCTGCCCTCCTGCCAAGCATCGGCAAAGAAGGACAGGGCCACCGGCAACCCGTGGACCATGCCGGCCGGCACGGTGATGTGCGGATAGCCCGCCATCGCAGGCGGCGAGGAACAGCCGCCGAGGATGTGATCGCCCGTCATCTGGTCGATCGCCCAAGCGGGCGTGCCGTCAGTCGGCGCGATAATCGCGTCGAGGCGATGGGTGCGCATGACCTTGTCGATGCCGTCGGTGCGCGACAGCCGTCGGCATTCCGCCTTGGCCTCACGATAGGCAGGCTCGTCCAGGCCGCCCTTCGCCTGGGCCATCTCCAGCAGTTCTTGCTGGAAATACGGCATGATTTCGTCCGCTCGCACGCGGTTCTGGCGGATCAGATCCTCAAGGTCGCGTACCGGCGACGTTGGATGCCCCGCAAAGTACCGGTTGATACCGGCCTTGAACTCATAGAGGCACAGCTCGGTCTCGGCCGCCCCGAACAACGGCACGGCACAGCCATTCGCCGGATCGACAATCTCCGCCCCGAGACCGCGCAAGGTGTCGATCGCCGCGTCGATAACCGCATCGACACCTTCGTGGGCGCCCATGAGGTCGCGCGCGACACCAAGCCGGGCTCCGTGCAACGCGTTGGGATCGAGGAAGCTGCGATAATCGTCCGCCGTGTGGCCGGCCGCCTCCTCGGTGGCGGGATCACGGGGGTCGATCCCGGTCAAGGCCGTCAAGACGGTGGCGAGATCGGCCACGGTGCGCGCCATCGGCCCCGCCGTATCCTGCGGCGCGGCCACCGGCATGACGCCGGATCGGCCGATCAGCCCCACCGTGGGCTTGATGCCGACAATGCCGTTGGTCGAGGATGGCCGCACGATGGAGCCGTCGACCTCGGCGCCGATCGCCGCCATGCACAGGTTCGCTGCAACCGCGACCGCCGAGCCGGAGCTTGAGCCCGACGGGCTGCGATCCAGCACGTGCGGGTTGCGCACCTGGCCGCCCCGGCTGCTCCAGCCGCTGCAGGTGCGGGTCGATCGCATATAGCTCCATTCCGTCATGTTGGCCTTGCCCAAGATGACCGCGCCGGCGTCGCGCAGCCTCTCGACCACAAAGGCGTCTTGGATGGCGATGTGTCCGACCATGACCAGCGAACCGGCCGTGGTCATGGTCTTGTCGGCGGTGTCGATGCTGTCCTTTACCAGAATCGGAACGCCATGCAGCGGGCCGCGCGGCCCGGTCGACGCGCGCTCCTCGTCCAGCGCCTGACCAATGGCGATGGCGTCGGGATTAACCTCGATGACTGAACGCAGTGTCGGGCCGGCCTGATCGATGTCCTCGATACGCCTGATGTAGGCCTTACACAGATCGGCGCTGGCCCAAGCACCATCGGCGAAGTGGTCCTGCAACTCGTTGATCGTGAACTCTTCGAGGGCCAAGGGTCGCCATCCTCGTCGCTGACTTCGGGCCAGGGCACCCTAGGTGTTCGCGACAAACAGCTCAATCGATGTCGCTGCCATGCAAGCAAATCGACCGAGCGGCGTTTTTTGCCGATCCGCTATGCGCCAAAGTCGAGCCATCGGGTCTGGCGAACCTTCGCCAAGCTGGTATCGTCTTAAATTTAGAATCGTAGGATGACGGTCTCGCTTCTAGGTCGTCATTTGTTGCTCGTCAAATCCGACATGAGTCCGGAGGCGAGAGGGAAATGGTAATGGCCGATCGCTTCAAACACCTGAATGACTACCTGGTATCCTGGGGTCGTCCAGAGAAGGTTCTGCCGGCACTGGCCGACGATTACGTACTGGACGACCCCAGCGAACCCAAACTGGTTACCCGATTGACGATCATTGCTTGGATGAACCGCTGGACCGAGGCGATGGAGGCTGCCGGAGGAACAGGTCGGGTCGAATCCGCAGACAGCGTCGAGTATGACCATGACGGAATCCTGGTCCGCTGGAGCTGGTGGCACGCGATCGGTACCGAAATTGAAGGCTCCTCGCTGATCAAGGTCACCGATCAGGGCGTAGCCCACCACCGCATGGCGTTCGCCCGCCCTCGCCCGGCCTGGCGCAAGACGCCTTGAGGACTGCCGGCCATGGCCGTCTCTGGCTATGGGATAGTGGCCTCCTTCGGCGTCCATTCGGAACGTCATGGCTTCCACGGATGGCAAGGCGAAGAAGCGTGATCTATGCTGTCGACCCGTCCGGTTTCATGGCTTCAGTCGGGGGAAATGACTAATGCGCCGTCTTTGGATCATAGGGTTCGCCTGCCTCGCGGCGGTTTTTAGCACCGCCGCCCAGGCCCAGAACAACAGCCTGCACGACGAAATCATGCAGGCGTTCAACGCCATTTCGGAGGCCTACGCCAACCGGGATACCGATACCGTTCGGTCAATGACGGCCGACGGCTTCATCTGGATTTCGTCGTTCAACGGCGGTGGCCGTAGTTTGGACGACCAGCTAGCGGCCGTATCGCAGGACCAATTCACATTTTCGCTGCAGCCGCTTGGCGAGATGACGATCGAGTCGGTGGCCGACGACACGGCGCTGCAGCGGTTCCATGCCGACGTGTCGGGCGCCTTTGGCGGCGAACCGCTGCCCTCGCCGATCGCCATTACGCTGATCTGGCTGAAGCAGGACGGCGATTGGCGCCAGCGGCTCTATCAGGAGACGCCCATCGAGGACTGACTTGCAGTCATCCGTGATGTGATCCGTAGCGCCGGCGCAATCCCGCCGGGATCAGTCGGACGGCCATCTTGGGTGATGGTCGTCGATGACAAAGGCGTGGGCATGGCGCTGTGCGGCATGGCGGTGGGGATGCCGGTGCGGTTCCGGCCCCTCCCAGCCCTCATGCTCGTGCTGGTGATGGGCGTCGTGGACATGGAGATGTTCGTGGCTGAACTCCGGGTGGCTGTGCACCAGTTCCAGCCCTGCGTCTGGTCCCCAAAGCGTCGCCGCAAGCCCGAGGCCCAGCAACGCGCATGCCGCCATCACGACAAATGTCGCCTCCAGCCCGACCCAGGCGCCAAGCCAGCCAGCCAGAGGGTATGTCACCAGCCAGCAGGCGTGCGACAGCGCGAACTGCGCCGAAAACAGGGCAGGCCGATCGGCCTCGTGCGCGGATCGGCGCAGTAGCAATCCGGCCGGCGTCTGGACCAGCGAGCCGCCCAGGCCTAGAAGCGCCCAGAGGGCGAGCGCGCTGCCATAGCCAGGGCCCAGCGCCGCACCGGCCAGCCCCAATGCCAGTACCCCCGCACCAGCCAGCATGAACGGCCGCGGCGCGAAACGGTCCAGCAGCTTGGGCAGCACCAGCGCGACGGCCATCGATCCGAGGCCGTAGCAGGCGAAGAAGATGGCCACTTGCTCGTCCGTGCCGTCCAGGGATGCGCGCACGAAGACCACGGTGTTGACGATGACCATGGCGCTGGCGGCTGCCACCGCGAAGCTGAGCGCGAGCAACGCGCGCAGTCGCGGCGTCGCCAGATAAATACGCAGCCCGACAAGCGCTTCTTTGCGGAAGCCGGCAGGCTCCGCCCGCGCGGCCATCTTCGGCAGTCGTGCCCCTACGACCAGAGCGGCAGATGCCAGGAAACCGATTGCCGTGCCGGCGAACAGCCAGTGGAAATTCATCACCGTCAATAGCAAGGCGGCCAATAGGGGGCTGAACAGGCTTTCAAGATCGTAGGCAAGCCGCGACAGAGACAGCGCCTTGGTATAGTCGCCCTCGTCGGGCAGGATGCTTGGTATCGTGGCCTGGAACGTGGGCGTGAAGCCGGCGGAGAAGGCCTGAAACACGAACACCAGAACATAGATCTGCCAGATCTCCGTAACGAATGGCAGCAACCCCACCAGGCCGGCGCGGCAAAGGTCGAGCGCGACCAGAAACCGGCGTCGCGGCCAGCGCGCGGCGATGATCGCGGCGAACGGGGCGATCCCGACATAGGCGATCATCTTCAACGCCAGCGCCGTGCCCAACACCGCGCCCGCATCCGCCCCCGCCAGATCATAGGCGAGAAGGCCCAGCGCGACCGTCGTCAGCCCCGTTCCTGTCAGCGACAGGACCTGGGCGCTCAGCAGACGCCGATAGGTTCGATTGGCGAGAACGTCAAACACGGGATGCCACGTCCAAGAGGTTTGTGCGAGACCGCCGCCGCTGGCAAAGTGACGGCGGGGCCGCTCTGGTCTTCCACCCGATTGTCGCAGGGGATGATGCCATGGCGCAACCAGCCGACGACGGTAAGCCTGATCCGCGGGGCGGACTCCGGCTTGTTGACAGACCCGTCGCGCGCCGGCCGCTGGTCGCCCTTCTAGCGACCCTGCCTTTCGCGGCCAACGCGCTGGGCGCAGCCGCAGCCAAGGCGCAAGCAGGAGATTACGACGCCATGCCGAACAACCTCTTGGCCAATCTGCCCGATGCCTCAGCCGAAGAAGTGTTCGAGACCTTGGCCGAATGGCCGGGCATCCGCTTGGAGCGAATTGTCTCCTACGGCCAAATCACGCCCGAGGGCGAATGGTACGATCAGGAGCAAGATGAGTGGGTGATGGTGCTGGCCGGCGCCGCCCGGCTGCTGATCGAAGACGAAGGCGAAATGGCCCTCGGACCTGGCGACGCGGTCTTTCTGCCCGCCCACAAACGCCACCGCGTCACCTGGACCGACACAGGCCAGCCGACGGTCTGGCTGGCCCTGCACGTCTGGGCGGAGACCGAATAGCCAGCCGCGTCTGTTCAGGCGCCGACCACGCGGGGCTTAGATGCCCGGAATTGCGCGGATGTCAGCCCGCGATCGACTGGCCGCTGGCGGCATTGTTGCTCTTGCCCTTCGGGGCGTCCGCCCCGGCAATGGGCGTCACCCGCGCCGTTTCGCGGGGTTTTTCAGCCCGCTGTGGTGCCCGTTCAGGCGCGGCCTCGCCGATGCTGGTGTCGCGCTTGACCATGCCCTCGATATAGGCCCCGCGCACGACCTCAAGGCTGTGATGCAGGATATCGCCGTGCACCTCGGCGGTTTCCTGCAGCGATACGTCCTTGGAGCGAATGCGGCCATTCACCTTGCCCCAGACACGCACGATGTCGGCCGCCACCTCGCCATTGACCACGGCGGACTTGCCGATGGTCAGGCTGTTGGACGAGATATCGCCGTCGATGATGCCATCGATCTGAACGTCGCCATCGGTCCTGAGATCGCCCGAGACCCGCATATCGGCGCTGATGACCGAAGGGGCCGTTTCCGGCGCGTGTTTCGGCGCGCTGGCCGGATCGGATCGGCTGGCCGCCGGTGCGGCCGTGCTGGTATTGGACATCGCGTTGCTCTGCTTAGTCGTCGTCTTGGGTTGTTGCGATTTCGTAAACATGTTCGCCCGCCCTGATGAAATTCATAGGATCGTAGGGGACGCCGTCCACCAGCACCTCGTAGTGCAAATGCGACCCCGTGCTTCGGCCTGAACTGCCCATGAGCCCGATCTGGTCACTATAGCCGATCGGCTGGCCTTCCTCGACAAGGATTTCCTGAAGATGGGCATAGCGGCTGACCAGGCCGAAGCCGTGGTCGATGTCTACGGTGCGGCCATAGCCGCTGAACCACTCGGCTCGGACCACCATTCCGGGACCAGTTGCCTGGATCGGGTCACCATAGTGACCGTCGAAATCGACCCCCTGATGCATCGCGCTTCGGCCGTTAATGGGGTCTTGGCGCGGCCCAAACCCGCTCGATATCGGCACATCTTGGTCGACCGGCCAGCCGATGGGCAGCTGATTGGCAACATCGCGCAGTTCAACGGCGCGGTCTGTCAACTCGATAGACTGCAGTGCATCGATCCAGCCCGGCTGACCGGCAATATGGTCGTCCAGCAACGGAACCATGGGCCCGCCGACACCATAGAACTCAGCCCCGTAAATGTCCTCGATCAGGGCCTCGATATCGAGGCCGGTCACGGCGAGCCCCTGCTCGACCGCCCAGACATGATCGTCGATGGCCTGGCGCAGCTGGGCGAAGACCTCCTCCTGATACGCCGCCAGACCGCTGATCCGCGCCTCCAGCGCGCCCACCTGCCCCTGCAGCGCGCCGTTGGCATCACGCAGCCTGTCACCTTCCGTCAGATGGTTGGCCGCGGCGACCGTAACGAGGCGCAAGGCCTCCTCAGCGTCACCCCTTGCCGAACGCTCGTCGTGAATATCCTGCTCCAGTGCCGCGATTTCACCGGCCAGCAAGGCGTTGGCGTCGCGCAGCCTGTCGCCAGCCGTGAGATGATCAGCGGCGGCGGCCGTCACGATGCGCAGCGCCTCCTCGACATCGCCGCGTGCCGAACGCTCAGCGCCGAGGTCCCGCTCCAACGCCGCGATCTGGCCTTGCATCGCATCGGCCTGGCCGTCCAGCCGATCCCTTTCGGCTGACAGGTCGACGGCAACGGCCATCGTGTCGCGCAACAGCCCTTCCAGATCCTCGCCGACCATCCGCTGGGTGTGCAGTTCGGCCAGAACGGTCAGCGTTTCCCTTTCGGCGGCGGCAAGAGCAAGGCGCGTGTCGGACAGCGCAGTCGACGCGTCATCAATGCGGTCGGCGAGGTGATCATTGCGGGCCGCCGCGTCCGCCAGTCTGGCGGTCAAGTCCGCGATCTGTTCGAGCAGGAGGGCCGCCTCCCCGGCCGCCGCATCACGATCAACCATGGCGACGGCCAGGTCCGCGTCAAGCAAGGCCAAACGTTCTTCCAATGCGGCAAGACCGGCGTTGGCGCCGATCAGGCCGGCCCGCAACCGATCGATGTCGTTATGGAGGGTCGATCTCTCGGCAATCAGGTCGCGACGCTCGGCGTCTGTCGAGGCCGCCACCGCGCCCAGCACGGACAGCTGCTCAACCAAGGCGTCACGATCGGCCTCAAGTGCCGCGATCTGGGCAACGTATCTGGAATTGCGCGCCGAAACGGCGACCGCGTCTTGAACCTGGCCGTTCAAGTCCACGACCAGGTTGGCGTAGCCAACCTCGAGGTCATCGATTTGGCGATTGGATTGCACGGCCGTGACCACCAGCGCCGTCGTCGCCACCAAGGCCCAGAGGGAGACCCCGGCCGTCAGGCCCGCCGCAAGCTTCCGTCGACGCCTTGACGGATCACTGTCACCGCCTAACGCACGTTCCGCATCACGACCAGGAAACGCAGATCGATACCACCGAACAGCCTGTCCGTGGGTCGCCATTTCTGACTCCGCCCCGTTCACGTCCCGCGTCGCGCTCTCGTCTCTATTATCAAACGAACAAAAACTCGCACGAGACTGATTTTAGATGATTCTTTCCGCCGAGAATGGCCCGAGCGCACCCGTGCGGAAATGTATCGAAAACCAGACAACAATTGAATTATGGCAAAACATTGTCACCCATCGCCGTCTTTTCAAGCCACCCCACGCCGCCGGGCCGCAGCGCCGTTTGCCGAGCGATGGGATTACAGTGATCCCGTTCGCGGTGGGCTTCGTAAGTAGCAGCAAGATCGGAACTGCCGATCGACCGGTGAGCCTTCAGCCAAAGGTCGGTTCCAGAAGTATGCGTGTTGAGGATTTTGACGGCCGAACCCCCCGCCTTGCGCCTGAGACGTTCTTTGATGGCCGGGTCAGGGCCTGGGGCCTGTTCGAGGACCGGTTCGGGCGGCTGAGGCGTCAGTTCACCGTCGACATCGAAGGCCAGTGGGACGGCGAGATCCTGACCCTTACCGAGGACTTCGTGTACGATGATGGCGAGCAGGAGCGGCGGGTTTGGCGGGTCACCCGGATCGACGAAAACACCTATGAGGGAACGGCCGACGATATTGTCGGCAAGGCCTCGGGCCGCTGCTTCGGCAATGCGATCAAGTGGACCTACATTTTTGCCCTGAAAGTCAGCGGCCGCGAGTTGCAGGTGAAGTTCGACGACTGGATGTTCCAGCAGAACCAGGATGTCATGATCAATCGAGCTTTGGTGACCAAGTGGGGGTTCGAGGTCGGGTCCGTCTCGATCTTTTTTCTGCGCAGCGATCAAAAGGCGGCGTAATGGCGTCCGCCGGCTAGATCCGCCGCCGGATCAGCTTCAACACTGGGCCAATCAGCGGCAGTTTTTCGTAGACCTGTCCGGCCGCATCCCAATGGTCGATATGTTCGGTCGCCAGTCCATTTTCGGCAAAACGGACCTCGCTCATCCCCTCGATTGACAGACGCTTTCCCGATCGCAGGGTGTAGGCGAACGTCCAGCGCAGGTAGCAAACGCCGCCCGCCGGCGCTTCGGCGCTGAATGCGCGGTCGTGCACCGTGATCTCGACGTCACGGATCATCCGATAGATGCGGCCGAAGGCGGCCGTCACCTGCGGCAGGCCATGGAGATCCTTGAACGGATCGCGAAAATGCATGTCGGGCGCCATGAACTCCGGCAACCGGTCGAGGGTCTCGGCCGACAGCGCCTGCCAGAACGCGACATAGCGCTCCGCCGCCTCAACGCTCACGACGTTTCGCGCGCTTGTTGACGCCGGTCGCGCGGGCGACCAGCGCGAAGTACAGCCAATAGGGCATCGCCCGCAGCCGCTTCAGCATGAAGGCAAAGAAGCGCGGAAAGGCGATCTCGAAGCGCGGGCGTTTCAGGCCGGCGACCAGCGCATCGGCGGCAATGTCCAGGTCCATCAGAAACGGCATTGGAAACCGATTACGATTAGTGAGTTCGGTTCTCACAAAGCCAGGATTGATGACCTGAACCTTCACGTTGTACGGGCGGCATTCCAGGAACAGCGATTCAGACAGGTTGATCAGGGCTGCCTTTGTCGCGCAGTACCCCATGGACAGGGGCAGGCCTGAATAGCCGGCAACCGAGGCCATGATCGCGATATGTCCCCGGCGACGCTGCAACAGATGCGGCAGCAGGGGCTGCAGGCAGTTGATGACACCCAGATAGTTGACATCGATCTGCCGCTTGAAGCTGTCGGCGTCGAACTGATTGACACTGTCCATCGTGAACGTGCCCGCGTTCAGGATGCCAAGGGCGATGCCGCCATGATTGCTTTCGATCCGGTCGACGACGGCGCGAACATCATCCTGTGACGTCACGTCGGCGGGCATCGGCAGGATCTCGCCATCAAGGCCATCGGCTTGGCGCGCGACATCGATCAGCTTGTCGCCGCTGCGGGCGCTGACAAAAACGGTCCAGCCTTCACCCGCCAACCGAAGGGCCGTTGCCTTGCCGATGCCTGAACTCGCGCCCGTGATCCAGGCGGCGCCGTCCTTCGGCGTCGGCGTTTCAGGTCTCACGGTGTGGTCTCTTCATGGTGGCGCGGGGGACGACCCATAGTTGGCGACAATCGCGGCGAGAATCCGACAAGGTCGGGGCGCTGTGTGCAACCCGGCAGCTTCTCCACATCAGCCTTTCGAGGCAAGCGCGGAGCGACCGCCATCGACGCCGATGATCTGCCCTGTGATCCAGCCCGATTGCGGATCCAACAGGAAGGCCGCAAGCGCTGCGAGGTCCTCTGCCTCGCCCAGACGCGATAATGGATGCAGAGCGGCAATCGCCTTAGCCATCGCCTCGCTCGACAGCAGCGGCGTGGCGAGATTGGTGCGGGTGAGACTCGGTGCAATGGCGTTCACACGCACCTTGGGCGCCAACTCAGCGGCAAGCGAGACCGTCAAGCCCTCAACCGCCCCTTTTGCCGCCGCAATGACCGCGTGGTTTGCAAAGCCGCGGCTCGCGGCCACGGACGAGAACAGCACCACCGCGCCCTGCTGTTTCGCCAGGGCCTTCTGGGCTGCTTGAACCGACAGGGCCGCGCCTACGGCATTCAATCTGAAGCTGTCGATAAAGGCGCTTTGCGATGCGGCGCGAAGGGGCATGAGATCGATCGACCCGATGCAATAGGCAAGACCAGCCAGCCCATCCCCTTCATCAGCTTCGGTAACGGCGTTTTGGATCGAGGCCGGCTCCATGGCGTCGCAGGCAATCGCCTTGGCATTCAGGTCGGCGGCCAACCCGTCGATTTCACCGACATTGCGCGCCGTGAGGGCGACCGGCTTGCCGTCGGCCGCCAGCAAACGCGCCAAGCTCTCTCCGACGCCGCCATGGGCGCCCATGACCAGGAAGGGTGCACTCACAGGAATCCCTCACGAAATGCTTTGACGTCCAATACGCGGCGAAGCGTCTCGCGGTTCAATCCGCAGACCGCGAACCCGCCAATTTCTGAGACGGCAACCGCGCTTGCCGGGTCCGAAACCCGGTTGTCGCGAATACGTCGCGTCGCTGCAACTTATCTGAAGCATTTCCGTAACTAACGCGCCCTATGGTGCGGCGTTTTCAACCTCAACGCCGTCTGACCGGTCTGCCGGACCGAGCACACCCACAATCTGAGGAAGCCATGGATACCCACGATTCCAAAGCCACCCAACTCACCCGCGCTCAGGCCTATGAACTGTCCGAGGACGTGCCGACCAACCGGTCGACGCGGCCGACGATCGGCGACGTGATCAACGCACGGCTCGGCCGTCGCGACATGATGCGCGGCGCCCTGGCCGTCAGCGCAATGGCCGCCATTGGCGGCGCCGCGACGATGGGAACCAGCCGCCACGCCTACGCCCAGGCCGGCTCGTCGTTCGACTTCGAGGAGCTGACGGCCGGCGTCGACGCCGACCACCATGTCGCATCGGGCTACACCGCCAACGTGCTGATCCGCTGGGGTGACCCGGTGGTGCCGGGCGCGCCGGACTTCGCCCCCGCCGCGCAGACGGCCGACGCCCAGGAAATGCAGTTCGGCTACAACAACGACTATCTCGGCTACCTGCCCCTGCCCGCCGGTGGAAACAGCGCCGACCACGGCCTGCTGGTCGTGAACCACGAATACACCAATGAAGAGCTGATGTTCCCGGGCCTGGGCCGCCAGGACCGGGATGCCGAGTTTGCCGGCATGACGGCGGAACTCGTCGGCGTCGAGATGGCCGCCCACGGCCTGTCCGTGGTCGAGGTCACCCGCGACGACAGCGGCAACTGGACCTACAACCCGGCCAGTACCTACAACCGTCGCATCTCGCCGCGCTCGACGGAGATCACGCTTTCGGGTCCGGTCGCCGGCAACCCACGCGTTCAGACCTCGGCGGACCCCAGCGGTACCACCGTCATCGGCACGATCAACAACTGCGCCGGCGGTCTGACGCCCTGGGGCACAGTGCTGACAGCGGAAGAGAACTTCCACGGCTATTTCAAGGGCGAGTTCCCCGAAGACAGCCCGGAGTTTCGCAACCATGAGCGCTATGGCGTTCCCGGCGGCTGGTATGCCTGGGGCGACTATGAGGAACGCTTCGACGTCGGCCGTGAAATCAACGAGCCGAACCGCTTCGGCTGGATGGTCGAGGTCAACCCCTACGACCCGAACTCCACGCCGATCAAGCGCACCGCCATGGGCCGCGCCAAGCATGAAGGCGCCGGCCTGGTCGTCAACGGCGACGGCCATGTCGTCGCCTATATGGGCGACGATCAGCGCTTCGACTACATCTACAAATTCGTTTCGAACGGCACCTTCGACCCGTCCGCGGGGACGGACAATGGGGCGCTGCTGGATGACGGCACGCTCTACGTCGCGCGGTTCAATGAGGACGGCACCGTCGACTGGCTGCCGCTGGTCTTTGGCCAGGGCCCGCTGACCGAGGCCAACGGCTTCACCAGCCAGGCGGACGTCCTGATCGAGACCCGCATCGCCGCCGACCTGCTGGGCGCCACGCCGATGGACCGGCCGGAGGATATCGACGTCCATCCGACCAACGGCCGCATCTACGCCATGCTGACCAACAATACGCGGCGCGAGGCAAACGACCTGAACGCCGCCAACCCGCGGCCCGAAAACGCCGGCGGCCACATCATCGAAATCGTCGAACGCGACAGCGACTACACGGCGACCCAGTCGGACTGGAGCATTCTGGTCCTGGCCGGTGATCCGGGTGCGCCGGAGGTTGGTGCGATGTGGAACGACGCAACGACCGAAAACGGTTGGTTCATCGCGCCGGACAACTGCGCTATCGACGGCCAGGGCCGCCTTTGGGTGACTACCGACGGCAATGACTATGAGCGGTCCGGACGGACCGACGGCGTCTGGTCGATGGAAACCGACGGCGACCTGCGCGGCACGGGCAAGCTGTTCTATCGCGTGCCGGTGGGCGCGGAGATGTGCGGCCCGATGTTCACGCCGGACGACACCTCACTGTTCGTGGCCGTTCAGCACCCGGCGGACGGTGGCGACGAATGGCCCGGCTTCGGTCGGACGTCGGTCTACGAGGACCCGTCGACCCGCTGGCCGGATTTCGACGACACCATGCCGCCGCGGCCGTCGGTCGTTGTCATCACGCGCGACGGCGGCGGACCGATCGCGTCTTCCTAGCCACCCTGGCTTGAGTTGAAAGAACGGGCGGCCTGCGGGGCCGCCCGTTCTTCTTGCCCGGGCACCGTGTCGCGCATCAGACCGAACGGCGCCTCACGGTTACAACCGCCGTTCCGACACAGATGACGATCAGGAACCAGAAGGCACCCGATACGCTGGCCGACATCAACGCGCCGGTCGCCGCTGGACCGATCAGGCCGCCGACGGCATAGGCCAGCGCGAACGCGGCGCTGCCGGCGACCAAGGTGCCGCCCCCATATTCCTGGCCCAAAAGGGCAAGGGCCGAGGTGTACAGGCCGAAATAGGCCGCGCCCAAAACGGCCGCGACTGGCCACAGGAGCCAGCCTGCCACCGGCAGGTAAAGCATGGTCACCAGCGACAGGCCGGTCACGGCAAGGCAGCCGATGGCCACCGACCAGCGGTCGAACCGGTCGAGCAGCAAACCGACACCCGGCTGCGACACCACCATTCCGGCGCTCAGGACCACGACGAATACCGCGGCGATGTCCTGGCTGAGGCCGCCCGACGTCAGATAGAGCGGCAGAATGGCGATCGCCGTTGTGTCCAGGATGCCGTAGACGATAACGATCAGAACCATAAGCGGCGCGAGCCGGAAGAAGGAAAAGATCTGCCCCAGCACCACGACGCCCGGCTCCACCCGCGTGCGCCTCAGCAACACCGTGAAGAGAAAGGCCACGGCCGCGACGATGGCGGCGCACACGGCGAAAGCCAATCCGCCGCCAGTGCCGAACAGCGGGATGCCGAGAGGGCCGACCGCGAAGCCGCCGGCCATACCGGCGCCATAGATGCCGGCGACACGGCCGCGCTTATCGTCCGTTGCCGCCGCGTTCAGCCAGGCTTCGCCCAGGACGTAGATGGTGTTCACACAAAAGCCGAGGGTGAAGCGCAAGAGGAACCAGACGAACAGATCGTCGATCATAGCGAACCCGACCAGGCAGGCCACCGCGGTCAGCAGGCCGGCAAGAATCAGGTGCCGGGCGCGCAGGACCCTGTTCAGGACGGGCAGTACGGCAACGGAAAACCCGAGCCCCAGCATGAAGGAGGCGGCGTGCAAACCGACCATGCCATCGCTGGCGCCACGATCGTCCAGCAGGAACGAGAACAGCGGGTAGGTCAGGCCCTGAGCGGTCGAGAACGCCGTGATGCCAAGCGTCACCGCGAGTACCGATGCCCAGTCCGTGCTGTCGCGCCGCGCGCCGGCCGCATCGGCCGGCGATATCTTCGGGCGTTTGCGCAGAAACAACTAGGCCGCCGCGCGTCGGGCCCGCGTCCGTTTCAGCGTTTCCGGCACCAGTAGAATGGCGATGAACGAGATGGCGGCCATAGCGATCAGCAGGTAGACGGGCGCAAACTCGCTGCCCGTCATTTCGACAAGGTAGGTGGCCACCAGCGGCGTTAGGCCGCCGAAGATGCCATAGGCGAGGCCGTTGCCGACGCTGATCACCGTGACGCGGACCCGAGGGGCCAGGGTCTCCACCATGATCACCGCATAGGATGCCCAGCCGATGGCAAACAGTACAGCGAACGTTAGCTGTCCGACCAGGATATAGCCGGTGTTGTCGTGGTGGATCAGCCACCACAGCGGCAAGGCCAGCACGCCCGTGCCAACGGCTGCAATGATCGCCAGGGGTTTGCGCCCGAACCGATCGGCAGCCATGCCGGCGAACGGCGTGACCAGGATGACGGCAAAGAGCGCGACCGTGTTGATGTCCAGCGCCCTGGCCGTGGAGACATGCATATGCGCCGTGATGTCGTTAACCGCGTAAACGTAGGCCACGAACCAGCCCACGCCGGACATCACGATCATGCAGAAATAGATCAGCATGGATCTCCACTCGGTCCGCGCCGCCACGATCACCGGCGACTTCGATTCGACCGCCCCCTGTCCTTCTTCCGCTAAGGGTGCGTCGGCCATGCCGCGACGATAGTAGAAACCCAGTGCGGTGATGATGATGCTGAGGATGAACGGCACACGCCAACCCCAGTCGGCAACCGCCTCTTGACCGACAATCGTGCTGACCAGCGCACCTACGCCGGACCCCAGGATCAGACCCGAGAACTGCCCCACGGTCGACCAGCTCGACACGTAGCCCCTTCGGTGGGCCGGCGCATGTTCGATCAGGAAAACCGTCGACGTCGAGTATTCGCCGGCAACGGCAAACCCTTGAAGGATGCGCAAGAGCACCAACAGGATTGGTGCTGCAACCCCAATCGTCGCGTAGCCGGGCAACAGGCCAATGACGAGCGTGGCGCCGCCCATCACGCTGATCACCAAGGTCAGTGCCCTCATACGACCGAGTTTGTCTCCGATATGGCCCAAGACCAGCGCCCCGACAGGACGCGCCAGGTAGCCGGCGGCGAAGGCCCCAAACGACGCCAACAGTGATGTGAACGGATCGTCTGACGGGAAGAAGACATTGCCGATGATTACGGCGAAGAAACCGTAACAACCGAAATCGTACCATTCCAGGACGTTGCCCAAGCCGGCGGCGAAGACCTTCTTGATGATGCCCGGCTTCTTCTGATCGCTCATGGCCCGGGTGACTCCGTCGTTGCTGAAGGAATGACTGCCGAGAGGGCTGCACGAAGCGCCCGATGAGAAGGCATCGAGAGGACAGTCTCAGTGCTGCCGCGATGATGTGCAACCGACTTTGTCAGCAGCCGAACGATTACGTTCTCGCTGCAATCGTCACGCAGAATGGCGCTGCAAGTTCTGGTGGGCCGGATGGCTCTCACATTGACAGATCGGGTCCCCGGCCGCATCTTGCCGCAGCGCAGCAAAAACCAACAAAGTCCATAAGCGAAAGGCAGGTCGTCCCCCCGTGAAAGACACCCCGCCCCTTTCGATCGACGGTCTTCTGGGCCGTGTAGCCGGTCCGTTTCAGCCTGCCGGTGCCGTCTGTTTCGAGACCGAGGGTGCCACCGACTGTGCCGCGCTTGCCGCTTCCCTGGCCGATGATCTGCGCCGCCATGAAGAGGCCCGATCCGACGACCCGTTCAGCAATCCGGTGCTGTTGCTGGCGCTGGATATCGGCCGGGCGCTGGAGCGCGGCGAACTGCGCTACGCCGATCTGGAACAGCTTACCCAGTACCTGACGGCCGAGGGCTGGCTGGCCCGGGCCAAGAGGCTCAGAGGCTATGTCGGCGAGACCGACCCGGCTGCCAACGATGCCAGGCTGCGCACCGTCTTCGCCAGCCTGGCCGCCCCGCGCCATTCCGACGAGCTGGGCAACGAGGCGGCCGACAAGGTTCGGTTCGAGATCTTCAAGGGTCGTGTCGAAGCCGAGATATTCGGCATCGTCATCACCGCCCACCCCACTTTCACGCAGCCTACGGCACTGATGCGCGGCCTGGCGGCCCTGGTCAGCGGGCGGGGCAATGACGGCAAGGTACTGACCAAGTCGCAGGCCGACGAACTGGTCCGTGAAGCGGCCACGACCGAGCATCGGCCGGACGCGGACATGTCGCTTGCGCGCGAGCATGCCTTGTCGTTGGAGGTCATCGCCAACCTGCACGAGGCGCTGTATCGGGCCTACGATCTTCTGCTGGACGTCGCGGCGGAGCTTTACCCCGATCGCTGGCTGGAACTGGTGCCGCGCCTGGTCACGATCGCATCCTGGGTCGGCTACGACCTCGACGGACGGTCGGACATCAGATGGACCGACACGCTGAACAAGCGCATGGTCGTCCAGCAAATGCAGTTCCAGCGCTATCTGGCGCGGACGCGGGCCCTGATGGCCGACCGGGCCAGCGCGGCGGCAGGCATCCTGGAAACGCTTGAACTGGTCGAAAGCCGCCTGGTGCTGGCGCTGACCCAGATCGGCGACGAGATCGAGGCGTTCGGATTGCCAGGCACGGCCGCCGATGACGAGACGGAGGCGGTCCAACGCATCTCGCGCCGCATGCATGATGGCAGGGCGATGCGCCTGACAGAGGCCAGCACGCTGGTCGAGCTCTTCGACCGGGCGCTGACAAGGGCCGTGGCGGCCGATGCCGGCGGCAAGAAGTCGCTTCGCGCCCTGATCCGCCAGATCGCCATCCTGCGCGCGGAGCTGGCCAATTACGGGCTCGGCGCGGCCCACACCCATGTGCGCATCAACGCCACCCAGGTGCACAACGCCATCCGCAAGGCGGTGGATCTGGTCTCCGACCCCAACGATCCGCGCTATCGGCAATCCTATCTCGACCGGATCAACCGGCTGTTGGAGACGGTCGAGCCGGTGACGATCAATTTCGGTTCGCTGATGGCAGAGCGCACATCGGTCAAGCGCCTGTTCATGGTCGTCGCCCAGATGCTGAAATACACTGGGCGGACGGCCCCGATCCGGTTCCTGATCGCCGAGACCGAAAGCCCGTTTACGGCGCTGACCGCGCTCTATTACGCCCGCCTGTTCGGCGTGGAGGATAATGTCGACATCTCGCCACTGTTCGAAACCGAACGGGCGTTGGAGGTCGGCAGCCGGTTCATCGAGCAGTTGCTGGATAACCCGCACTACCTTGCCTATGTCGAAAAGCGCGGCCGGATCTGTGTCCAGACAGGATATTCGGATGCCGGCCGGTTCATCGGCCAGACCCCGGCCAACGCGTCGATCGAACGGCTGCGCCTGCGCCTGACGCGCGCGATCGCCAAGCGGCGGTCCCAGGGCAAACTATCGGATGTCCAGTTGCTGATCTTCGACACGCATGGCGAGTCGATCGGCCGCGGCGCCCATCCGGAGAATTTCGAACAGCGGCTTGCCAACATCGACACGGCGGCCAGCCGCGGTTTCCTGGCCGAAAACAACGTGTCGTTCAAACAGGAGATGAGCTTCCAGGGCGGCGACGGCTATCTCTATTTCATGAACCAGCCGCTGGCCTACGCCGCGCTGACGCGCATCCTGGAACACGCACTCAGGCACGGCGACAACTCGGTCGACGATCTGTTCTATGACGAGGCGTCGTACATTCGCGAGTTCTTCACCACGGTGAAGGAATTCCAGGTCGACCTGATGAAGGACACCAATTACGGCGTCCTGTTGATGGCGTTCGGCGTCAACCTGCTGTTCCAGTCGGGCAGCCGCGCGATCAAGCGGCAATATGACGACCCGTCCGACATCGACCACGCTAACGCCGCGCAGTTGCGCGCCATTCCGCACAACGCCGTGCTGCAGCAACTGGGCCTGCTGGCAAACACTGTCGGCGGCCTGGGCGCCGCAACCGCCAAGGACCCGGATCGGTTTCAGAAGCTCTACGCCGCCTCGCCGCGTCTGCGCCAGTTGATGCGCCTTGTCGAATATGGGGTCGCCGTCAGCAACCCGATGATCATGAAGGCCTATATCGACAGTCTGGACCCGGTCCTCTGGATCGTGCGGGCCAGCCAATCGGGACGGACCCGGGCGGCCGAGGACATGTTGCGCCTGGCCCACCACTATGAGGAGAACGGCCTGCACGCCCGGCAGGTCCGCGTCTTCCGCGCCCTCTTCCAAGACTTCACGATGCTGGAACAGGCCCTGAACTCGGTCCACGCCGAGGGGGCGCCAGGCGGAACCGCGTCGCTGATCAGCACCGAAGGACGCGAGCGGCTGTGCCTTTTGCACGCCATCCGCATCGCGCTGCTGCATGAGCTGTTTCGGCTGGCCATGCGGCTGCCGAGCTTTTCCGACCGGCACAGCATCACGCCCAAGCAACTGGTCGACCGGCTGCTGCACCTCGACGTCGACGAGGTGGTGGACCTGTTGAGCGAGATATTCCCGCGCGCCGCCGGACCGGCCGGCGACGAGGATTTCGGCGAGCCAGCGACCTATGTCTCCGACGAGACGCAAAGCTATCGCTTCGAAAACGAAATGATCTTCGATCCGATGCGCGGGCTCTACCGTCTGGCAAGGCGCCTGTCGACGGCGATTTGCCATAGGGTCGGCTTCCTCGGCTAAGTGGCCGCGCATTCGAGCAACAAAGCGCTGCCCCTAGCCGATTGATCCCTTAGTCTGACACCTAAGTGCGCGGGTCACGCGCCAGGGTGAGGGAGATCAATGGCCGGTCCAGGTTCGACAGGCGAGCGTGCGGGCGACCGCGTTCTGCTGGGCATCGGCTTCATGGTCGGGGCCAATCTGATCTTCGGCCTGATCAATGTGATGGCCAAGTGGCTGGCCGAGACCTATCCGGTCGTCGAGATCGTCTTCTTCCGCAACCTGTTCGCCCTGCCGACCATTATCTGGCTGCTGATGCGCCAGGATGGGTTTCGGCCGCTGCGCTACGCCCATTGGGGGTCGCACGTGGTGAGAGGTGTGCTCGGCTTCGGCCATATCACGCTGTTGTTCCTGTCGTTCACCTTGATGCCCCTGGCCGACGCCACGGCGATCAGCTTCGCGGCCCCCTTGATCCTCACGGCCCTATCGGTGCCATTGCTATCGGAAAAGGTCGGCCTCTGGCGCTGGAGTGCGGTGATCGCCGGCTTCGTCGGCGTTCTGATTACCGCGAGCCCGAGCGGCGATTTCGGCTATGGCGGCGCCTTGGCCGGGCTGGGCAGTGCGACCTGCTTTGCGCTCGCCATGATCACCGTGCGCCGGATGAGCGCCACGGAATCGAGCGCCGCCATCGCCTTTACCTACACTGCGATCATGACGCTGCTGGCGGGACTGGCCATGATACCGGTCTGGGTTGTCCCCGCCTGGTCTCACCTCGGGGTTCTGTTGATTGCCGGGCTGGTCGGCGGGATCGGGCAGTATTTCATCGCCCGGGCTTACGCGCTGGCGCCGGCCTCCGCCACGGCGCCGTTCACCTACACGACCCTGATCTGGGCCCTGCTGTTCGGCTTCCTGATCTGGTCCGAGGAACCGACGCTGCACCTCGCCATCGGCTGCACCATCGTGATCGCCAGCGGGCTGGTCATCCTTTGGCGCGAGCACCGACTTCGAAAGACCATCACGCTGCCTCCGATATCAGGCGGGTCAGATAGGACTGCCGGAGCTGAAGAAACCGCCACAGCCGATCGCCATAGTCGGGAGCAACAGCGTCCCTGACAGACGGCCGGTCGGCCAAGGCGGCGCGCCAGGCCAGTGCCTTCGGCTTGTCCGCCAAGATGCCGAAATCTCCGATTTGATCGAACACGTCGAAATACCTGAAGACCGGACCGAACACCGCGTCAACCAGGGAAAACCGCTTGCCGTCGAAGTACGGCCCAGCACTCAGCCGACCTTCCAGCCGTTCGAACTTGGCGGCAAGCGTGTTGGCCTTGGCACTCAGCGTTTTTCCATCGGGCGCGCTGTAGAACCCGGCAATGTCGTTGAGCACCGCCGACCCGAACGCGATCCATGACCGGTGTTCGGCGCGCGAAATCGGATGCGCCGGATGAAGCGGGTTCAGATGGGTCTCTTCCACATATTCCAGGATGACAGCGGATTCAAAGATCGCCGTCTCGCCGACCTTCAGCACGGGCGTCTTGCCTAGCGGCGACAGCGCCAGAAACCAATCCGGCTTGTTCCCAAGGTCGACATAGACGCGATCGAACGGAACCCCCTTCTCGGTCAGCGCGATTGCGGCGCGCTGCACGTAGGGGCAGAGATGGTGGCTGATCAGAACGAGCTTCTCGGTCATGACGAAGTCCTTTCGGCATGCATTGCCGGAGCAGTGGCGACAACGGAGGGGAGTGGTGCCGATCGCATCAGGGCGTAGCGGCCATCGCCGAGCATCACCTGAACAATCGCCAGCAAGGTGAGATAGAGCGGGTACTCCCAGCCGCCATTTTCATAGCCGAACATCCAGCCATTGCCCCAATGGGCCCACGTGGCGCCGGCCAGGACGGGCACCATCACAAGGGCTACCCAGCGGGTCTGGATGCCGAGCACGAGCATGACCCCACCCAGGGCTTCCAGGCCGAAAACGACATAGGCCGACCAACCGGGCAAACCGATCGACTGGAAGAACAGCGCCGTGCCGGGCAGCGTGAAGACCAGCAGCTTCAAAAACAGGCTGTGGGCGATGAACATCACGCCCAAGGCGACCCGCAGCAGGAAGGTCGCGGTTTCGTTCAATTGGCCTTGAACCATGGCCATTCTCCTTGATGGCTAGATGAGACAATTAGATGCGAATGCATGCATATAAATGCGATTGCATATAGATGTCAAGGTTGATGCATATGCATTGAATGCTAGAGTGCGAGCGATGACAAACGAACCGAGCGAAAACGCGGTGAAAGCATGGGCGCGACTGGCCCGTGCCCAGAAGACGGCACTGGCGCACATCGAAGCGCGGCTAAAGGCAGAAGGTCTGCCGCCGCTGGCCTGGTATGACGTGCTGCTGGAGCTGGAGAGGGCCGGTGAAACCGGATTGCGTCCCTACGCGCTGGAACGCGAACTGCTGCTGCCGCAATATGGCCTATCGCGCCTGTTGGACCGGATCGAAAAGGCCGGCTATTTGGAGCGTCGCCCCTGCCCCGACGATGGACGGGGCCAGGTGTTGGTAATCACGAAATCCGGCCTGCAGATGCGCCGGCGCATGTGGCCTATCTACGGAGAAGCCATCGCTGATGCGATTGGCAGCCGTCTGACGGACGGCCAGGCCGCCAGGCTGGCCGAGCTATTGGCCAAGGTGATCTGACGACGAGCCGCCCAAGGCGTCAGCCGTAAAGGATCTGCTGCAGTTGCTGGATGCGGGCCTGGTCGGACGGATGGGTCGACAGGAACTCCGGCGGTCCGCCCCGTCCCGCGTCTGCCATGCGATCCTGCCAGAACTCCAACGCCTCGACGGGCTGATAGCCGGCCTGGGCCATGTAACGAACGCCGATCCGGTCAGCCTCCAACTCCTGCTGGCGCGAGAACGGCAAGATCACGCCGTAGTTGGCGCCCATGCCCAGCAACCCGGCGAGCTCGTTGGCCTGCTGCGGTGTGCCGCCGAGGGCGGAGCCGATAAGCGCCGCGCCCAAACGAGACATTTGCTGCGTGCCGATACGCTGGGCTGCATGGTCGGCGGTTACATGGCCCAACTCATGGCCAATCACGGCGGCCAACTGGTCGTCATTTTCCACCGCATCCATCATGCCGCGATAGATCCCGATTTTGCCGTTGGGCAAAGCAAAGGCGTTGACGGCCGGGTCGTCGAACAGCACGACTTGCCACGGCAGGCCCGGCTCGCCGGTCAAGGGGATCAGCCGGCCGGCGACGCGCTGCGCGCTTTGGTTGGCGGAACTGTTACGCCAAACCGGCCGTTCGCTCAGGATGCGCTGCCAACTCGCGTCGGCCGCCTGCATCAGTTCCGATTCCGGCGGGGCGAAGGCCGCGCCGATGCCGCCGACACTGCCGGGCACGCAGCCGGCCAGCGCAATTGCTGACGTTCCGGCACCCAGGCCCTTCAAAAAGGACCGGCGCGACGGGTGGACCAGTAGCTTGCTGTTATGGTTTCTCCCTGAATGGCAGCTACATGCCATGCTTCCACTCCCTATCGAACACTTGGCGATCGGTAGATCGCAATCTCGTCAATTCTGCGGCCTCATTGCCCTAGGCGCCACGCCTTTGGTTCTCTACAACGGCCCAAATACCATCTCGGTCCGCTACAAAGTAGACACCTATGGATCACGATCCAGCCAGCCCCCTCGCCCCGCCCCGCGAAGTCCATCTCGCCGACTACCGGCCGCCGGACTTCCTTTTCGACGAGATCGATCTCATCTTCGATCTGCGCGAGGACGGCGCAACCGTCACGGCGCGCAGCACGTTCCGGCGCAATCCAGACGCCGACGATGAGCCAGAAACGCTGAAGCTCGACGGTGGCGGCCAGAGGCTTGTGTCGATCTCGCTTGACGGCGAGCCTTTGGGCGAAAACCGCTACCGCGTCGAAGATGAAGGGTTGATCCTCATCGACCCGCCCGACGCCGGCGTCCTCGACATCGTGACGGAGACCGAGCCGCACAAGAACAAGAGCCTAGAGGGGCTGTACAAGTCCGGCGGCAATTTCTGCACCCAGTGCGAGGCCGAAGGCTTTCGCAACATCACCTTTTTTCCCGACAGGCCGGATGTGCTGGCGGTCTACACGGTCACGCTGGTCGCCGATCAGGCACGCTACCCCGTCCTGTTGAGTAACGGCAACCTCGTGGACCAGGGCACCTCCGCCAATGGCCGCCATTGGGCGAAGTGGCACGACCCCTTCCCCAAGCCCGCTTATCTGTTCGCACTTGTGGCCGGCGATCTGGTCTCGCTGGATGACAGCTTCACCACCAAGTCCGGCCGCGACGTCGCCTTGAAGATCTACACAAGGCCCGAGGATCTGGACAAATGCGACTACGCCATGTCGGCGCTGAAGACCTCGATGCGTTGGGACGAGGACGTTTTCGGGCTCGAATATGATCTCGACCAGTTCAACATCGTCGCGGTCGGCGATTTCAATGCCGGCGCGATGGAGAACAAGGGCCTGAACATCTTCAACACAGCGCTGTTGCTGGCCCATCCCGATACGGCGACCGATGCGGACTATCGACGGATCGAGAGCGTCGTCGCGCATGAGTATTTCCACAACTGGACCGGCAACCGGATCACCTGCCGGGACTGGTTCCAACTGACCTTGAAAGAGGGTCTGACGGTTTTCCGCGACCAGCTCTTCTCTGCCGACCAGGGCGATCCCGCGATCGAGCGCATCGACCAGGTGCGCCGGCTGCGCGCGATGCAGTTCCCCGAGGATGCCGGTCCGCTGGCCCATCCGATCCGGCCGGAAAGCTACATCGAGGTGAACAATTTCTACACCGCCACGGTCTATGAGAAGGGGGCGGAGGTCATTCGCATGATCCATACCCTGATCGGCGCCGAGGCGTTCCGCCGCGGCATGGATCTCTATGTCGAGCGGCATGACGGCCAGGCGGTGCGGTGCGAGGACTTCGTCGCCGCGATGGAGGCGGCCTCCGGGCGCGACCTCGGCGCCTTCCGCCGCTGGTATTCCCAGGCAGGCACGCCCGTGGTTTCGGTCGAGCAGTCGTACGACGGCGAGGCCAAGACGCTGTCGCTGGTCCTGCGTCAATCAATGGCGCCGACACCCGGCCAAAAGACCAAGCAGCCGGTCGTTATCCCGGTGGCGATGGGGCTGATCGGCGTAGACGGCAGTGACCAGACGCGCGTCTTGGAACTGGATCGCGACGAGCTGACGGTGCAGTTCGAGGATCTGCCCGCCGAGCCCACGGTTTCTCTGATGCGTGGCTTCTCGGCGCCTGTGCAGTTGAAGCGCGAGGACGCGGCAACCGCCCTCCCCTTGCTTTTCGCCCGCGACCCCGATCCCTTCGCCCGCTGGGACGCGGGCCAGCAATGGGCGACGAGCTGCTTGCTGGACATCGTCTCGGCCCTGCAGTCGGACCAAACACCCGCGACGGACCCGGCCTTGATCGAGGCATTTGGCACCAACTTCGCAGACCAGACCCTGAGCCCGGCGTTCAAGGCCGAACTGCTGACCTTGCCAAGCGAGGACTTTCTGGCCGATCAGATGCTGGTCGTCGACGTCGAGGCGATCTATCAGGCGCGCCAGATCGCGCTGGCGGCCATCGGGTCGGCGTTGGCCGATCCGCTGCGCACCGCCTATGACGCGCTGGAGGATCACGGCCCCTACGAACCGACGGCGGCCGCGATTGGGCGGCGCGCCTTGCGCACGCTGTCGCTGGCCCTGATCACGGCGGCTGACCAGGCAGCGGGCATCGACCTGGCGACCAAGCAGTTTCAAAGCGCGAACAACATGACCGACACGCTGTCGGCCCTAACGGTCTTGCGCGATCGCGACCATCCGGCGCGCGAGGAGGCGCTGGAGACCTTCTACGATCATTGGCAGCACGAGCCGCTGGTGGTCGACAAATGGTTCGCGCTGCAGGCCACGTCCCGCCTGCCGGGCACCGTCGGGCGTGTCCGCGCGTTGCTGGATCATCCTGCCTTCTCGATCGAGGTGCCGAACAGGGCGCGGGCGCTGATCGGCGCGTTTGCCTTCGCCAATCCGCGGCACTTCCACGCGGCGGACGGCGGCGGCTACAACTTCCTGGCCGACCAGGTTCTCCGGCTGGACAGCTTCAACCCGCACGTCGCGGCACGCATGCTGACCCCTCTTGGCCGATGGCGCCGCCAGGACACGTCGCGTCAGGCCTTGATGAAGCAAGCGCTGGAACGGATCGTGGCCAAGCCCGGCTTGTCGAAGGCCGTCTACGAGATCGCGTCAAAGAGCCTGGGCTAGCCGAGCGTCAGAGCGCGGTCGTGTCGAACAGCAACAGCGCGTTCTGTGCCTCCTGGTCGCCGCCGGCGGCGGCACGCTGCAGCCAGGCCTGCAAGGCGTCAAGATCGGCGGCCGCCTCCGCAGTCCCTAGCGCCAGGGCCGCGCGATAGCGATCGATCGCCAGTTCGGCGTTTGGTCGCGTGAAGGCCGTCGGGACGGTCTCGAAATGAACCGGATCCGCCATGCGCCCAATCGCCCGTGCGGCGGGCCCGCTGCCTTGCAGCGCGGCATAGTCGAACAGCGCCAGCGCCGTTCCGGGATCGCCTTCGGTCTGAAAGCTGCGCGCCAAATCAAACAGCCTGGCGGGGGCGGCGTCTTCCTCAATCGCCGTACGGGTCTCGCCGACCGGCCCGGTGATTGCCACCGCCAGCGCATCAAGAGCCCGCTGGCGCATGGCGGCCATGGTGTCGACCTCTTCCTCGCGCGGCAGGGCTTGGATCGACGGACCATCCCGCCCGGCGATCGCCTGCTCGTCGGACGAACCGGCAAACATCCGGACCGGGTCCCAGCCGTTGAACACCATGGCGTAGCCCACGGCGCCGAGGATGATCAAAATGACCAGATTGACCCCAACGATGCGCCATGGCAGCGGAACCCGCCTATAGCGGGCTGATCGCGAGCCCCGCCTGTTCGCGCGGTCACCGCTGGCAGATGGCCCCCCGTCGACGGCGTTCCCGTCTGCCTGTTGCGTCTGATCGGACCATTCCCAAGGCAAAGTGGCCTCAGCCACGCCGGCGGGCGGCATTGGTTCGGCCCGAGGTGCCTGTCGTGCCGGGGCTTGCGACCGCCCGGATCCAAGAGCGGGCCGTGGGCTGGTGCGTTTGGTGGCAGACAGAGGACCAGGACCGTCCGGGCGGCCCAGACGCGGCTCCTGACGCCCGCCATCCCTCGGGGCGGTCGGGCCGACGCGCGCGCCGGAACGGGCTGGGCGCCGATGATCGGACGGGGCCGCCAAAGGGCTGGGCGCCGGCACATCGAGCGGTTGGTCGCTGGTTGTCTGCGGCTCCGCCCCCTGTCCGAGCCACGTTAACCTGCCGTCGAAACCCAAGCCGTCGATGCTGAGCCGGACGGCAGAGCCGGCCGTAACATGGCCGGTGATTTCGGGTCCGATCAAGAGATCGAGCACATCGCCGCGATGCACGACGCCGCTCAGCGCCAGCGAGACCGGCTCATCCTGCCAGCCGGCGGTGCCCAGAAAGCCCGCTTCCGGCGCTTCCCGCTCAAGCGTGAGCACGACCGGAACTTCCGGCTTTTGCGCCACGCCCGCCACGCGGATGATCGCATAGCCGTCGTCCGGCGCGTTGCGATCCTCGACAACGCTGGCCTGTAATGTGGATGTCATGGATGGGCGGCTCCGGAAATCTGCCAACGGGCCCCGATTGAGAGGTTGCCATTCAGGCGTGCCGATTGCTATCGGGACAGCATGGCGTTGCCAAGGCAAGAATACGAACGAAGTCTATCATCACCTATCGCCAAACCAGGCGCCGGGGGACGGTCTGGCGAGAGGCCCTGGAACAAGGACACAATCAGCGTGCGCATAGCCCTGTTTTCTCTTTCCGTGCTCGCGGTTGCTGCCTGCACCACGGCGCCGGCACCGGTCCAGACGAGCGGTCGGACGGTCGACCCTCTGATCATTGCCGCCCTTGATGGCGCCGACAGCGATGGTTCCGCGGAGATCGGCCTGACGGAGGACCTCGTTCTCGCCGAGGGTTTCACACTGCTGGACCCCGAGAGCATTTACACCTCCCTGGCCGGCAATACCCTGATTTCCCAATGGCGGAGCGGTCGCATTATCGAGCGCCAGCATCACCGCCCCTCGGGCCTGCGCCTGGACGATGTCGATTTCAGCACCCTGGGCTTTACCAATGGCGTCACGTCGCTGTGGTATGTCGACGAGAATGGCGAGTATTGCGAGGCCAATGTCAGCCGGCGCAACTGTGGCCGGCTCTATGCGAAGGACAGTCAGTTCGTGTGGTTCAACCGGGCGGAGCCGGAGGGGCCCTACGGCGTTCGCTTCTGGCTCGCGCCCGGTGCGCAGCCGATCCCAGGCCACGGCCCGGCGGGGCCCGAACGGCCGGCGCCGACCATCACGGTCGACTGGCAAGGGGTGGGCACGTCCACGGGTGCGGCGAACATCTACACCATGATGGTGCGCGGCAATCCGATGGAGGTGTCGGCGTCCTTCGAACTGCCCCACCCGTTCGACGAGACGCTGACCTGCGCGGCCATCCGCCACCCCGAACGCGAGGGCGAGGTTCGCTGCCCCGACGGTCTTTCGGCGATCGGCCCCTTCGGCAGCGGTGACCCGACCGACGACGAGGCGTTGGTACTGACGGATACGACCGGCAACCAGGTCGTACTGGACCTGATCGGCCCGACGACGGCTGCAAGCGACGAAAACGCGCTCACCGAACTGTTGGACATGACGCTTTAGGGCAAGCGCCGCTACGTCAGGCTACCAGGTTCTGACCGGGCCGGTATCGACGTGCACGAAGCCTGAGCGCGGATAGTAGCCGACGCCGCCAAGGCCAAGGGACTCAGCTGTCTGGCGCAAGGCACCTAGCGTGCGATGCGGCAGCCGGATGTCCGCCGCCTGCCCGCTGACATGGTACGAGTTGCGGGCGACGCCGCCGCGCTGATTGGCCAGGACCGCGTTGGTCGTCGGTGACCTGTAACCGCAAATCACCTCGATCGGTTCCTGGGTGCCCAACTGCTCTTGGACCAGCGCCATGACATCCAGCAGGCGCGGGTCCATCGACCGCACTTCATCGGTCCGCCAATCCCGCAGCAGGATGTCCAAGCGATGCAGCGCATCCGGGTTGTACCAACCATCGACCCAGTAATTCACCTGGGCGGTTTCGCGACTGTGCGTTTCGTGCAGGAAAAGAGATCGTCGATTGGGGGAGGCAAAAGCACTTTGTGGAACAAGAACGGCGCCCGCCAACATGGCCGCGCCAGCGGTCAGAAAGCCTCTGCGATCGATCACCCGAAAGTCCCCTGGGGTTGGTATTTGCCTGCCGCGCCGCCCCGGCCGAGCACCGGTGCGTCTGATTCGTGAGTGGTCGCAGTCTTTCGAACCAGGCAGCCAAAATCAACCGCAGAATTGTCGGAAAATTATCGCCTACGCCACAATTTCGACATTTTATGAAGATCACGCAAACGAAGGTGTCAGCGTACGGGTCTCACGCGCTTCAGCGATGCCGCGGGACGAGACCGATCAGCCTGCCAGCGCCAGTTCGATACGCCCCGGCCGTTGATCGCGTAGAGCGTTGGTGACCATACGGTCGATGCCATAGACGTCTTCGCGATAGACCGGTTGGCCGGCGTCGTCCAACCAGGCCGTGTGGTAGACCAGATGCAGCGGCATCGGCGTCGGCATGTTGACCCGGGCCGTGCGGCCCGTCGCCAGAATGGATTCACGCCGAGCCACCGACCAATCGCCCAGATCGTTCAGCAGGTAGTCGGCCAGCCACATCGGGTCCTGCACCCGAACGCAGCCCGAAGAGAAGCTGCGGTGCGTGCGACCGAAGAGCGATCGTGTAGGCGTATCATGCAGATAGACGCTGAAGTTATTGTCCATCATGAACTTCACGCGACCCAGCGAGTTGCCCGGTCCCGGGGCCTGGCGCAGCATGTATTGCCGTATGCCCGAACCGACACGTTCCCAATCGACATGTTCCGACAGGATCTCTTGCGCACCGTTGTGCCAACCGCTGTAGACCCGGATGTTCTGCGACCTCAGATAGCTGGGATCGTCGATTAGCCGGGGCAGAAAATCGTTGTAGGCGATGCTGGTCGGCACGGTCCAGGTCGGGTTGAACTCCAGATAGGTCAGCGCACTGCTGAACAGAGGCGTCTGGCGGTCACGCCGGCCGACGATCACATCCATCGAACGGACGGTGACACCTTGATCGACGATCTGCAGGCGATAATCCGGCAGGTTGACCATGATGTAGCCGTCGCCCAAATCGTTCGGCAGCCAGCGCCACCGCTCCATGGTCGCAACAATCTGGTCGACCCTCTGGTCGGCTGTTACGTTCAGCGCCGCAAGCGTTCGTGGGCCGATGACGCCATCGACGTCCAGCCCATGGGCCTCTTGGAAGCGCTCCACAGCCAAGACCAGGTCGTCGTCAAACAATGTCTGATCGACAGGCGCGTCGTCGGTCTCTATGTGCACCGCCGGGACGGGCAGTGTCGCTGTCTCAGCGCTGCTGGCCGTCGATGCCGGGGTCAACAGCGGATCGGGCGCGGTGTCGGCCGGGGCAGCCGCCGCGGCCGCACCTTCGGCATACTCGCCGGTCGCGTGAAGACGCGCCCGGATTGCCGGCACGACAGGGCTGCGCTCACCCGGCCGCAATGTCGGCATGTCTGGAACCGTCGGCCAACCGCCGGCATCGGCGACCTCGCGCGCAACGACCAACGCATCGCGCAAGCCGCGATACTCAGGATGGCTCGGTGCCAGGGACAGCAGGTGGTCACCGGCATCCGGTGCCGCGACGACATCCGACATCACGGACGGATAATCGATCGACGGCCGGTCAAAATCGAAGTCACGAGACAGCGACGATGGCGTCAGGCGCCCGCGATCGATATCGGACGCGTATCGTGCCACTGCGTGGGTCAGCAGCATGTCGAAGGCGGCCTGCGCCTCTACCGCCTGGTCCGGCCGCAGGCCAGCCAGCTCATCGACGAAATAGTGGTGCGGCTCCAGCCCTTCGAGATGGGCGGCCTCGAACAGGCCGATCAGATCATCGATCCGCGCCTCGGCATCCGGCTGGCTCAGCCAGACAGGCTGGTAACCCCGCGCCTGATAGACATCCTGCACCGTCGTGCCGCTGACCGCCACCTCGCCGATGATCAGTTGGCCCGGCATGTCCAGGGCGTCTTGAATCGCGATAGCCCTGGGATCGACAGGCAAACCGGGCGCGGCTGCTTGGGCTTCGCTGTGCGCTACGATGGTGTCGCCGCTGGCCGCTGTACCGGACGTGTCTCTGGCAGCCGGCTCGGCCTGTGCGACCGCCACACCGCCGACAAGAAGCGCCAACACAGAGACCGAGATACCGCTAAGCTTGCTCACATTGATCATGACGCCACTCCTCAGCCGACCCCCCGGCCGCCCCTCGGCCATGGTCCAAGACACGCCCGCTAATTGTCTCATGTGCCACGGTGACACCCCTGTGGCAAGGGCGCCAGCGTCAAAATTATGTTAACGAGTTCAAAGGGTAACGATGTTGCCAAAATGCAACACGGCCGGCTGGGGCCCTTTGCCCAGCCGGCCGTGCCGACGCTGCTTGGTCCGGCTCAACCCGTCATAGAATCTCGACTGTGACCGCCAGAGGCCCCTTTTGGCCCATGCGAATGCCGACCCGAACCCGCTGTTCGGGCTCGAGATTGCCGATGCCCAACTGGGTCAGCACACGGCCGGACACGAAGATGTCCCGCCCGCCATCGTCGGGCTGGATGAAGCCGAAGCCCTTTTCGTTGTTGAAGAACTTGACCGTGCCCTCAACCGTCTGGCTGACGGGTTCCTCATGGGCGGCCGGCCGGGCGAAAGACCGGGCATCCCCGCCCGCGCCCGGCGGCGCCGCGGCAATGGACGATATCTCGGTAACTTGAAGCCCGCGCCGCCCTTGGGCGACGTCGCAAACGAGAGTGGCACCGGGATCAGGCGCGGCATGGCCGCCGCGTTCCAGCACCGAAGCGTGAAGAAAGGCGTCCGGAGAGCCATCGTTCAACTGAACGAAGCCGAAGCCCTTGGTTGGATTGTACCACTTGACCACGGCTTCCAACCCATGACGGGTGTCTTCAGCCGAAACGTACTCTGACATTGGTGATTGATCCACTCATCCTATGGTTACGACGGACGGTGCCAACGCGGAAAGGCCGCTCGCCGATCAGGAGCTGCCCAGAGCCTATCGCGATGCTCCAGAAGACATGTTGAGAATGCCGAACCTAGCCCAACTCCAATGCGCCAGGGAGATGGTCCCCCTACCCCAGTCCGAACCGCGATCCCCGCGGGTGGCCCAGTATGGCCGCATTGGGGGGCGCATGTACAGCGATATAGTCATTCGCCGTCCGCGTCAGAGTCTCAACCAGGAGACGAGCGGCGCAAGGCGTCCAGCAACGATGACGATATGAAGCCATCGGCCGGGACGCCGATCTGCTGCTGAAAGGCACGTATGGCACGCCGGGTTTGGCTGCCGGGGATGCCGTCGACGGGCCCGGCATCAAAGCCCAGCGCATTCAAACGCTGCTGGATCTCACTGATTTCTTCGAAACGCAAGGCACGCTCGCCGGCTGGTGCGGTGCGCGACAGGCCCGGGCGGCCGGCCAGCCGGTCGGCGAGATGACCGATCGTGAGGGCATAAAAGACCGCCCGGTTATAGCTCATGATCGTATCGAAGTTGTCATAGACCATGAAGGCGGGGCCCTGATGGCCCGCAGGCAGGACGATCGAGGCCGAGATGTTCGCCACCGGCAGATCAGATCCGCCGACGCGGCGTACGCCAAGCTGCTGCCACTGGGCCAACGTCCGCTCGGTATCCATGCCGGTCAGGTTCCAGTTGAAGTTCGGGGGCAACACAACCTCGCGCCCCCAAAGCGCATCCCGCTGCCAGCCGTTTCGGGCGAGGTAATTGGCGATAGAGGCAAAGACGTCCGGTTCGCTGTCCCAGAGATTGGGAAAGCCGTCGTTATCGTAGTCGACCGCGAAGGCGAGAAAGGCCGACGGCATGAATTGCGGCTGCCCCATCGCGCCCGCCCAGGAACCGATCATCCGGCTGGACGGCACACCGTTGGCGACCATGCGCAGCGCGTCGATCAATTGGGCGCGGAAGCCGCCCGTCGCGCGTCGGTCATACGCCCTGGTCGCGATCGACTGAATGACCGGAAAGTTGCCCTGAATGTCGCCGAAGTTGCTCTCGACCGCCCAGAACGCGACGATATAGTGACGCGGCACGCCATAGCGTTGTTCGATCTGTCCCAGCACGCCGGCATATTGCTGAAGTGCGGCGCGACCGCGCGCGACCCGCTCGTCCGTGACGGCGCGGCTGATGTAATTCCAGAATGTGCTGACGAACTCGGGCTGGCGTTGATCGCGCTCGACGATTTCGGGATCGTAGCGAACCTGGGCCAGCACCGGATCGATAGCTGCGGCTGAAATGCCTTGGGCGATGGCTTCCTGGCGCACACCGGCAAGCCACTGGTTGAAGGATTGGGGATTACCCTGGGCCGCCGCCGGCCCGGCGACCAGCATGATGGAGGCGATGAAACCCATAAGGGCGAGAGCTCTGATGCGCATCTTGCTTCCGTTCGACGACGATTCGGCGACAACCAGAATACCGTCTGCGGCCTCCAGAGCGGCACTTGTTTGCCGAACCGCACCCTTGTTGCGGTCACATTGTCTTGACGGCCGAATGGGATATCCGTGTGGCCAAGGCCAAAAGACGATATAGATCGGCCTGCTATGCAGTCACCTATTCCTGATGCAGCGCGAGCTTTCTGGCTGGCGGAACCCGGTCGCGGCGAAATCCGCAGCGAGGGCCTGCCGGCGCTTGGCCCGGACGACGTGCTGATCAAGGCCCGCTTCAGCGCCATCAGCCGGGGGACGGAGGCCCTCGTCTTCAACGGCCTGGTGCCGCCCAGCCAATACGAGGCGATGCGCGCGCCGTTTCAGGCCGGCGATTTCCCGGCCCCGGTCAAGTACGGCTACATCTCGGTCGGTACGGTCGTGGACGGGCCGCACGCACGGACCGGCAGCACCGTCTTTTGCCTGCACCCGCATCAGGATTTCTACGTGGTTCCGGCCGCGGCGGTCATTCCCGTGCCCGGCACGGTGCCCGCCCGGCGCGCCGTGCTTGCGGCGAACATGGAAACGGCGGTGAACGGCCTTTGGGACGCGGGCGCCGGCATCGGTGATCGGATCTTGGTGGTAGGTGCCGGCCTTGTCGGCTGTCTGGTTGCCGCACTGGCCACGCGGATACCCGGCGCCGAAGTCACCTTGATAGACACCGATCATGGCAAAGCACCGGTCGCCGAAACGCTTGGCGCCAAGTTTACGTCTCCCGAAACGGCACACGGCGACGCTGATCTCGTGATCCATGCCAGCGGCAGCCCGGAGGGTCTGCAGACGGCGCTTACCCTCGCGGCCTTTGAAGCCACCGTCCTGGAAATGAGCTGGTTTGGCACCCGTCCAGTGCCCGTCCCGCTGGGCGAGGCCTTTCACGCCAAACGTTTGACCCTGAAATCGTCCCAAGTCGGCCATGTGCCACCGCTGAGGCGCACCACCTGGTCTCACAGGCGCCGCTTGGAATTGGCGTTGAGCTTGCTCAGCGAGCCCGTCTTTGACGCGCTGATAACGGGCGAGAGCGCGTTTCAAGATTTGCCGGAGACGCTGCGCAACCTGTCAAACGACCCGGCCGGCGCGCTTTGCCACCTGATCATTTACAACCCCTGAAAACCGGACAGATCCGAGAGGTAGCCCTCGATGTACAGCGTTTGCGTCCGCGACCATTTCATGGTGGCGCACAGTTTTCGGGGCGAGGTGTTCGGGCCGGCCCAGGCGCTGCACGGCGCGACCTTCGTGGTCGATGTCGAGTTCCGCCGGGCCGAACTCGACGACGCCAACATCGTGGTCGATATCGGCCGGGCGACCGATGCGCTGAAACAGGAGTTGTCGACGATCAACTATACGAACCTGGACGACGTGCCGGAAATGGCCGGTCACAACACGACCACCGAGTTTTTGGCGCGCCACATCTTCGACCGCATGGCCACGCGCGCACGGGCCGGAACCCTGGGCGCCCCGAGCGATGCAATCGCCGCGATCAAGGTCACGCTGCACGAAAGCCATGTTGCGTGGGCGGCCTACGAGGCGGAGCTCTAGGGGCCGCGTCCCATGCCGCCGATCGCCTGGCTGCAGCCCGGCCCGTTGGACACACGTACGGGCGGTTTCATCTATAATCGCCGAATCATGGAGGCGATGGATCAGGACGTGCGGCTTGTCGAGCTGGGCGGCGGCTTTCCCCTGCCTTCGCCGGCGGAGCGGCGGGACGCCGCCGGACGGCTGGCCGATCTGCCCGACGGCACGGTCACGATCATCGACGGTCTGGCACTGGGTGTTCTGGCCGACGAGGCGGCGGCGGCTGAACGTCTGTGCCTGATCGGGCTGGTCCATCATCCGCTGGCGCTCGAAACCGGCCTTGCCGCGAAACAGGCTCGGGCCTTCGCTAACAGTGAAAAGCGGGCCCTGGCCCAGGTTCGGCACGTGATCGTTACCAGCAATGCCACCGCCGCCAGCCTGGCCGAGTACGGGGTTTCCGGCGACAGGGTGGACGTCGTGACGCCGGGCACCGATCCCGCGCCCCTTTTGAGCGTTCCAAAAGACACGCCGATCCGGCTGCTGTGCGTCGCAACGCTGACCCCGCGCAAGGGCCACGCCGTGCTGATGTCCGCCCTCGCCCAGCTAACCGATCTGGACTGGGTACTGGACTGCTACGGCAGTCTCGACCGGGATCCCGCATGCGCGGCGGAGGTGCGCCGTCAAGTCGAGCAACTGGGTCTTACGGACCGTGTCCATCTCCACGGTGAACGCGATCCGGGCGATCTGTCCAATGCCTACGCGGCCGCGAACGCGATGGTGTTGCCGTCGTTTCACGAAGGCTACGGCATGGCGTTGGCCGAAGCGTTGGCCCACGGCTTACCGATCGTCAGCACGACGGCCGGCGCAATCCCGGACACCGTGCCATCTGACGCGGGTTTGCTGGTGCCACCAGGTGACAGCGACCGCCTCACGACCGCGCTGCGGGCAGTGATCGGCGACCCGGTCGTGCGCCGGGATCTGTCCGAAGGCGCTGCCGGGGCGCGTGCTGCCCTCCCCACTTGGCCGGCGCAGGCCGCCCGCTTCAGCGAAATCCTGCGGCGGGTCGCGGCATGAGCTTTACCGCAGAATGGCTTGCCATGCGCGAGCCATACGACACGCAGAGCCGTAGCCGCGCCCTGGTCGACCGCCTGGCATCGGTCACCGCCTTCCGCTCTGCACTGACGATCCTCGATCTCGGATCCGGCACCGGATCGATGATGCGGCATCTGGCGCCGCACCTTAGGCCGCCGCAGCACTGGCTGCTGGCCGATCACGATGCCAGCCTGCTCGCCTTGGCCGAGCCGCCCGGCTTGGCCGTCACGGCGGAGACCCGTGTCGTCGATCTGGTCTTGGACCTCGGCGAACTTCCGTGGGAGGCGGTGGACCTGGTGACCGCGTCCGCCCTGCTCGATCTGGTATCGGCGCACTGGCTGGACCAGCTTTTCGATCGCTGTCTGGCCGCGAATGCCGGCCTGTACGCGGCACTCAACTACGACGGACGGATCGCCTGGGCACCCGCGCACGCTGACGACGGGTGGATAACCGGCTGCTTCAACCGCCATCAGACAACCGACAAAGGCTTCGGGCCGGCGCTCGGCCCCGCCTGTGCAGAGCGGGCCGCCGAGCAATACCGCCACGCGACCTGGCTGGTGGAGACCGCGCCCAGCGATTGGCGATTGACACCATCCGACACCGATTTCCAGCGCGCCCTGATCGACGACATCGCCGGGGCAGCCATGACTATCGAGGGCGATCAACAGTCGCGCATCACGGAGTGGCAAGCATGGCGGCTGGAAGCGGTCGCTGACGGGCGATCGCATCTAACCATGGGCCATACGGACTTGCTGGCCCTGCCGGCCGAGTTGGGCAGATGAGCGGTTTCAGCCCGTCGATGGCGGTCCGGCTGGCGATCAGCGCAGTGCTCTTGGGTGTTGCCTGGGTCGCGGTCGGCGGCAACGAGATCCTGGTGCGGTTTGCGAATGTCGACGCCATGTGGCTGGCGATCGCGATCGCGCTGTCCGTGCCGCAGATCCTGTTGTCGGCCTGGCGCTGGCGGTTCACGGCAGCCCGGCTCGGCGCTCATCTCGACAGGACCGAGGCTATCGCCGAGTATTATGTCTCCACCTTCGTGAACCAGGTGGTGCCCGGCGGCGTGACAGGCGATGTGTTGCGGGCGTGGCGGCATGTGCGCCGCACCCCGACCGAGAACGTGCCCTGGGGCCGTATCGCCCGCGCCGTGCTGTTCGAACGGGCGGCCGGCCAGATCGTGCTTTTGGCCGTGATGGCGATCGGCCTGGCGTTGTGGCCGTCGCTTCTCGGCATCGCGCCGCCAAGCTGGATGGCAACCGCAATCGGTTTCCTGATCGGCGGCAGCGCTCTGTTGCTGGCCGTTGGCCAAGTCGTCCGTCGGCTGCGGCGCAGCGGTGGCGACACCGCCGTCAGCCGCTTCGTGGCAGACGCACGCGCGGCCTTGTTCAACCGGCACGTCCTGCCAACACAGATCGGCGTCTCGGTTTTGATCGTCGGGACGTATCTTCTGACCTATTGGTGCGCCGGGCGGGCGCTTGGCATCGACCTGCCTCTCGTCGTGATCCTGACCGTCGTCCCTGCCGTGCTGATGGCCATGTTGCTGCCGGTATCGATCGCCGGCTGGGGGCTTCGGGAAATGGCCGCCGCCGCCCTGTGGCCGCTGGCCGGCATGTCGGCGGCCGACGGCGTTGCGGTTGCTACCCTTTACGGCGTTGTCGTGCTGGTCGGCAGCCTACCCGGCGCCTTTCTCGTTCGGCGCACCCGAAAGGTCGAACTCGAACAGCACGTCCTGGCCCATGGCGACGGTACAGCAGGGCGGTCGCAGGGCATCAGCCATCCGAGGCACGGCGGGCCAGGATAGACCGGGCACACCGCCGCCAACGATTACGGGCGCCACGGTAATCTGCAGCCGGTCAAGCAACCCGGCCGCCAGGAACAGGCTGACGGTCCGCCCGCCCCCTTCGACAAACAGGCCGCCGAGGCCACGCTGGCGAAGATGGGCGACGGCCGCGTGCACGAAATCGATTGGCTCGTCGCCCGACGGTATGGTCTCTCGGGTCAACCAGACGGTCTCCGCCGCGTCATCATGGAAGATGGTGGCCGACTTGGCCGCCGTTCCCTCTGGATCGAGCACAACGCGAACCGGATTAGGACCATCCACCCTGCGGACCGTCAGCTTCGGATCGTCCTTCATGACCGTGCCCACCCCGACGATGACGGCGTCGGCCAGCGCCCGCATGCGATGCAGATGGTCAAGGTTTTCCGGCCCGGTGACGTAATAGCTGTCGCCGGTGGTCGTTGCGATATGCCCGTCGATGCTCTGGCCGAGATGGCCAATGATCATGGGCTTGTTGGCGAACGCGGCGTAGAGCCCATTCAGGTCGTGCATCTCGCCCGCGTCGCCCACGGACTGGCCCGACCGGCGCTTGGCGGCCTGGGCCAACAACCCGCTCCAAACGGCGTCAGACGTCATCGGTGACCAGCGTGGCATGGAGGTCGCCGAACCGCGCGTGGCTCGGCCGGCCGACCAGCCATGCACGCGCCTCGTTAGGCGTCCAATCATCGCAGGCAACCGGCTTCACGCTTTCGCCGATCGTGGCCCGATAGCGATAATCGCCCAGCGCCGCCAGCCGATCGATGCATTGCAAGGCCACATCGATCGCAGCGGGGATGTATTCGAACGAGACATGGTCGATCGGCTGGCTGAGGCCGGCCAGAACCGCCGCCTCGCCGCCCTCGACATCGATCTTGCACAAGCGCGGAACGCCGTACCGGTCAATCAGCGCGTCTAGCGTCGTTTGCTCGACGGTCAGCCGATCGTCCCACGAGACCTTGGCGAAGCCTGCGCTGGTGCCCACCGCGTCCATCCAGGTCGCGTTGGTCGTGCTTACGGTGGGGGTGCGCCGGCTGATGTTCAGGACAGTTTCGCCGCTGGCTTCGCCGACGGCAACGTCCAACAAGGTGATCGTGTCGAATTGCGCCGTCATGCGCCGCAGATAAGCCGCAAACAAGGGCTGTGGCTCAACCGCGATAACCCGGGCGCCGAGCCTGGCGAGCGCCCGGCTGCGGTTTCCGATATGGGCGCCGATGTCAAAGCAGAGGTCGCCCGGCCGCACGATGGGGCCGTAGAGCTTCGCAATCCGCCGCGCGCGGCCCGGTATCAGCCGATACATGGCGATCGACCGCGCCAGCCCGAGGCGGCTTTGCCAGCCAGCCCGAAAGCCGTCGTCCTTCGCCATGGCCACGGGCACTTCCCCTATTGGCGGATCGCCTCGAACGCGATGGTGATGTCGACCTCGTCGCCGACCCAGCCATTGTCGACGGCATAGGTCATGCCGAAGTCGCTGCGCTGAAGGGTCGTGGTCATGGTCACGCCAAGTACGTAGTTCGGCTCCGGCCCCGTGGTCGGAAACGGATAGGGTCCGGCGCCGACCAGTTCGACATTCAACGTCACAGGCTGGGTTACGCCGCGAATGGTCAGGTCTCCCGTTACCCGTCCCCTGTTGGCGTCGATCGGCGAGGCAGTCCGCGCCACGAAGCTGATCGCCGGGCTGGCGCTGGCATTCAGGAAATCGCCGCTGCGCAGATGGCGGTCCCGCGCGTCGTGATTTGTGAACACGCTGTCGGCGTCGATGGTGGCCTGGGCGCTGATCAGGCGGCGCGCCTCCTCGTCATAAACAAAGCTGCCTTGGCCCGAAAGAAACAGTCCGATCACGTCGCCGAAGCCGATATGGTCGACGGCAAAGGCGATGCTGAAATGGTCCGGGTCGATCCGGTATTCCCGCGGTTCGGCTTGCGCTGCGGAGACAGACAGTCCGGTCACCAGGGACAGGGCCAGAAACCAAGCACTCCATTTGCGCATCACCGGCTCACCTCTTCCGCATGTCGGTTATCAACCAACCAAATGGTATCGACAGCGAAGGAGTAAAGCAGCAGGGCCAGCGCGACGATTGCGGCTGGAATCGCCAGCAGCGGAGGGATGATCGGCGCCAAGCAAACCGTCAGCACGACACCCTGGACAACGCAGATGGTCTTGCGTCGCCGGTCGTCCGGCAGCGGGCGCGCGAGAACCGGCCATACCCAGCCGGCGGCGATGAACAGATAGCGCGCCAGCCCGATCAACAGTACGAACCAGCCAACCTTGCCCAAGTCCGCCACCATGGCCGAAAGCACAAGCAGGCACAGCGCATCGATTTCCATATCGAAGCGGGCGCCAAAACGCGACTGGATGCCCGACCGGCGCGCCGCCCAGCCATCAAACCCGTCCAGGATCAGGGCCACGGACGCCACGACGACCATGGCCCAGGCCCATTGCGCGACAAGGCCGGCGGTCAGTACACCCGCCATCGCGCAGACTATGACCGTGCGCGAGAGTGTGATGGCGTTCGGGGCCCCGAACACCGGATATGGGTGATGGCGGGCGATGGCCGTCCAAAGCACGACCGCGATACCGCCAAACAGGATCAACGCCGACGGCGCGATCAGGGTCGTGCCGGCCAGCTTGTCCAGCAACATCGAAACCACGGCCAACGCAATGCCGGCCGAGGCCAGGATCATTGCCGTGTTCAGCCGCAACTGCAGAGGTTGGGGCCAAGATGATTGCAGACGGAATCCCGTGACCAGTCGCATGTCCGATATCCCACTGAACGCGATTCGCCGACTATCGCCTTTCCCTGTCATCGTACCGTCATAAAGGCGACCAGATAAGGGCGCGACCCGCGACCCTTTGAAGCTCAGTACGGGAAAAAGCCGCCCTAGATCAGGGCCTTTTGCAGGATGTCACGGTACTCGATGGCATTCAGCGGGCGCGGATTGGTCTGATTGAGATGCTCACCAACCGCCTGCTCGGCGGCCGCGTCCACGTCGCTCTCCGTCATACCGAGTTCGGCTAAACGCGTAGGCAAATCAAGGCTTTGCACCAAGTCCTCGACCCAGTCAGCCAGGTCATCCGCGTCGCCAAGCCCGATGATTTCCTTCAAACGGGCGAACCTGTCGAGGATCAGCGCCTGATTGTGACGCAGCACGGGCGGCAGAAGGATGGCATTCAATTCTCCGTGATGGTGCCCCAACGCACCCAGCGGATGCGATGCCGCATGGACGGCGCCCAAGCCCTTTTGAAACACCATGCCGCCTTCGACCGCCGCCATGGCCATGTGCCAGCGCGCTTCCCGGTCGTCGCCGTCGGCAAACGCGCGCGGCAACCAGGTCGCGGCGCGGGCCACGCAATCGAGCGCGATGGCGTCGGCCGGCGGGTTGATCCTCGGCGAGCAGAAGGCCTCGATGCCATGGCTCAGCGCGTCCATGCCGGTTGAGGCGGTTTGGCGCGGTGGCAGGCTGAGCGTCAGGTCGGGGTCGCAGATGGCGACGCGCGGGATCAGGAGCGGGTTGACGCAGGCGGCCTTGCCGCCGTCGATCAAGGTCAGCGAGGCGGCCCGCCCGACCTCGGCCCCCGTTCCCGCCGTCGTTGGCACGGCGATCACGGGCGCGATCTGGCCAATCCGGTCCGATCCGCCGACTGCCATGGTGTAGTCCGCAAGCTGGCCTGGATGAGTGGCGAGCAGGGCCACGGCCTTGGCGAGATCGATCGACGAGCCGCCGCCGACCGCGACCACCCCGTCGCAATCATGCGCGCGATAGATCGCGAGCGCATCCAGCGCCGCCGCCTCTGTCGGGTTGCTGGGCGTGTCGCAAAAAACCGGTGCGGCCGTCGCCAGGGTTTCCTGCGCGCGATCAACCAATCCGGCGGCCACGACGCCCGGATCGCTGATCAGCAGCGGATTCTTGATACCGAGCAACGCCAGTTCGTCGGGCAACAGGGTAATGGCACCGGCCTCGAACTGGACCCGGCTGACATAGTTGATCAGCGCCATCAGCCGAACATGGTATCGGGCAGCAGCAGAACGATCTGCGGCGCGATCAGAAGAATGATCAGGCAGGCCAGCATGGCAAACCAGAACGGCGCGATACCGGCGAATATCCGGCCCATGGGCACCCCGGGCGCGATCGATTTGACGACGAAGACATTGACGCCGACCGGGGGCGTGATCAGGCCCATCTCCAGCACGATGACCATAATGACGCCGAACCAGATCGGATCGAAACCCAGCGCCAGGATCAGCGGGAACACGATCGGCAAGGTCAGCACCAGCATGGCGAAGCCTTCCAGGAACGTGCCCAGAATGATGAAGGCAATCAGGATGATGATCAGCGTGCCGTAGCTGCCAAGGCCGAGGCCGATCAACGCCTCTGTCAACAGGCCCGGGATGTCGGTGCGCGCCAGAAACGGGCTGAAGACGTGGGCGCCGATCAGGATGAGGTAGCTCATCGCCGAAATGCGCACGGTCTGAAGCAGGATCTTGCCGAAGCTGCCCCAGGTTAGGGAGCGCCGATAGAGGGCCACGGCCAGGGTCAGCAGCGCGCCGACGCCTGCCGCCTCCATTGGGGAAAAGACGCCGCCATAGATGCCGCCTATGGTGATCGCGATGATCGCCAGCAACGGCCCGGCCTTGGCCAGCGCGACCAGTTTTTCACCGAATTGGGTCTGTGGGCCCGCTGGCCCGTAGGACGGCCGCCACATCGTCAACAGCGTGATCGTGACGATGAACAGGCCGGTCAGCAGCAGGCCCGGCAGGATACCGGCCATGAACAGCCGGCCGATCGATTCCTCGGTCAAGATGGCGTAGATGACAAAGCCGGTGGAGGGCGGGATCAGGATGCCCAGGGTGCCGCCGGCGGCAACGGAGCCGGTGGCCAGGCGGTTGTCATACTCGTAGCGCTTCATCTCGGGCAGCGCGACGCGGCCCATGGTGATCGCCGAGGCCACGGACGAGCCGCTGAGCGCCGCGAAGCCGGAGCAGCCGACCACCGTCGCCGAGGCAAGACCGCCGCGCCAATGCCCGACCCAAGCATAGGCAGCATCGTAAAGGTTGCGGCTTAGGCCGGATTGGCTGGCCAGATTGCCCATCAGGACGAACAGCGGGATGATGGTCAGCTCGATCTTGGTCGCGATGACGAAGGTCTCGCTGCCCAGCGTCGCCAGCGCCGCGCGGCTGTTGCTTAACAGCGCGATGCCGCCGGTGCCGACGATCATCAAGGCCACGGCGACCGGCATCCGCAGCGCCAGCAGCACGAACAGGGCGACGATGCCCAGAATGCCGATCAGTTCCGGCGACATGCGTGGTGTCCCCCGTCGCCCGCTTGCTCAGCCGACGTGCTCGACGTCGCCGGGCCGGCGCAGACCTGCCCAGACCAGCACGCCTTCGGTCAGATAGATCAGGGCCGACAGCGCGCCGCCAACCGCGATCGCCCACCAGAACGGCGCGTGGGGGATGTGCAGCAGGTTGGTCGTCTCGTCCCAGCGCGCCGCCGTCATGGCCGAAATCGCCGCGCGCCAGGCCAAGAGGCCAAACATGGCACCGGTCAGCACCCGCACGATGCCGTCCGCGACGCGCCAAAAAGACGGACCGAAGACATTGGACAGGACATCGACGGAGACATGCGCGCCCGTTCGGCAAGCGAAGGTCATGGCGGCGAAGATCGCCAACACCATGGCCATCTGGATCACGTCGAACGCGCCGAAGATCGGGTCGTTGAAGACGTAGCGCATGATCACGTTGGCGACGATGACCACCGCGACGCCGACAAGCACGACGCCCGCCAGCAAGGCCAACAAAGAAAGCACCGCGTCGACCCGAGCGATCAGCCGCGCCCCCGGACCGGGGGGCGCCGAGGCCTCTTCATCCAGCATCGACGCGGACCTTTCGGACGGGCTCGGCTAGGAAGCCTCGCGATAGGCGTCGAGGATATCCTGCGCGTTGACGCCGTCCGCCTCGCGCTCGGCCACCGCCTGCTCGTAGACCGGGGCCAGGGCCTCCAGCCAGCGGGCGCTTTCCTCCGCGCTCAACTCGATCACGTCGGTGGAGTCGTCCTCGGCGAACAAGGCATACGCCGCCTCGCGGGCGCCGTCATAGGCTTGCGTCCCCGCCATGCTGAGCGCGCGGCCGGAGATTTCCTCGATCTCGGCCTGTTGCTCGGGCGAAAGGCTATCCCAGGTGTCCCGATTGCCCACCAGGAAGAAGCTTGTCAGGCCGGTTGGGAGACCCGTCGTGACGTGCGAGACGACCTCGTTTAGGCGGAACGAGCGGATGCCGTCCGGGCCGATCATGACGCCGTCGATCACGCCGGTCTGCAGCGCGTTATACAGCTCCGACACCGGCATGGTCACGGCCGACGCGCCCCAAGCCTCGAGCACTTGGGCGCCGAGGGCGGATGGCGCGCGAATGGTCAGGCCGTCCAAGTCTTCAAGTGAGGTGACGGGTGTCTCGGTCGTCGCGATCACCGCCGGCGAGTTGAACCAGACGCCATAGACATGCACACGCTCATAGTCCGGCGCGATCAGATCGTAGTTGTCCCAGACCGCCTCGGTGGCGTCGAACGCGTCGTCAAACAGGCCCGGCAGCTCGGTCATCAGCGTGCGCGGGAAGGTCGACGAGGTGTAGCCCTGCAGGCCAAAGGTGATGTCGGCGATGCCGTCGACGGCACGGTTGTACTGCTGCGCGGGACCGGCCCCCAGCTCACCCGCCGGGAAAATCCGGACCGTGACCTCGCCGTCCGTGATCTCCTCAACCTGCTGTGCCCACGGCTCGAACACGCCGCCATGCATCGTGTGCCGCGGCGGCATGAAATGCCCCAAGCTCAGCTCCGTCTGCGCGATCGCCGGCGCCGCGCCCAGGGCGCAGGCAACCGCTACGCCGCTCAAGAGACCCTTTCTAACCACTGCGTTTTCCATGTTTGATCCTCCCGATCATCGACTCAGTGGGCGTTCTCCGCCCCCGTTTTGACGCTCCCGGACAACCTCGTCGGAATAGCCCGGCAATCCCATTCAAATCGACGAGCGCCCGCATAAGGTTTTGCTATAGCCGCCGGCAAACCAAAATGAGCTTTACTCTTAACCTTATGACAAACCAAAGATTTTCAGACTAATGGCTTTCAAGTTGTTGAACCATCGGCGGCGAGCCAATCCGTCTCACTGTAGATGTGCTTGGTTTCCAGGAAGTCGTTCAACCCCTCCAAACCGTGCAGCCGGCCAAAGCCGCTTTGCTTGTAGCCGCCGGTTTCGGCCTCGGCGAAAAGCCGGTTGTGGCTGTTCAGCCAAACCGTGCCGAAGCGCAACGCGCGCGCCACCCGCTGGGCACGGCCGAGATCGCGGGTCCAGACGCTGGCCGCCAGGCCATAGCGCGTCGCGTTCGCCCGCATCACCGCCTCACTGTCATCGCCAAAGCGCTCAAGCACCAGCAGCGGCCCGAACAGCTCCTCCTGGATAAGGTCGCTGTTCAGATCCTCAACCACTGCCAGGCTCGGCCGGATGAAGGCACCGCCCGCGGGCAGATGGTCGGGAACCGTGCCGCGCACGACCAGTTCGCCCTCATCGCCGGCCTGGTCGAGCAGGCCGAGGATACGGTCACGATGGACCTGGTCGACCATCGGCCCCATGCCGCTGGCCGGGTCCTCGCCCGGGCCCACGACCAACGCGTCCAAGGCTTGCGCCAACGCATCCTTCACCGTGTCGAACACCGTCTCATGGACCAGAACCCGGCTGATCGCGGTACACATCTGGCCCGCCATCACGGTGGCGCAGCGCGCGATCACCGGCACCGCCTTCTCGATCTCGGCATCGGGGAAGACCAGCGACGGTGATTTGCCGCCAAGCTCCAGGGACAGCCGTTTCAACGTCCCCGAGGCCGCCGCCATGATGCGTTTGCCGATGGCGCAAGAGCCGGTAAAGCTGATCACGTCGACTGCCTCGGACGCGACCAGCGCCTTGCCGACCGCGCTGCCGTTTTCGTTCACGGCGTTGATCACGCCGGGCGGAAGTGCATCGATCGCGGCGAACATCTCCATCATCATGGCGTTGGTCAGCGACGTTTGAGGCGCCGGCTTGATCACTGACGTGCAGCCGGCCGCAAGCGCGGGCGCCAGACTGCGGATGAGCAAGGTAATCGGCGCGTTCCACGGCACGATGACGCCGGCGACCCCCGCCGGTTCGCGGGCGAAGATCGACATCGCACCTTCGTCGATCTCCGACACCCGGCCGAAGATGGCCCGCGCCAGGCCCGCATAATACCGGCATTCGGAGATCGCAGCCGAAACCTCGTGGCCAACCTCCGACCGCAGCTTGCCGCTTTCCGCGACGGCCAGGTCGGTCAACTCGATCCGGCGTGCCTCGAAAGCGTCCGCCATGGCCAACAATGCGGCGGCGCGCCGTCGGGGGCTGGCCGACCAGCCGCCCTGCTCAAAGGCCTGGCGCGCGGCGGCGGTCGCGGCCTCGACTTCCGCCTCGCCTCCAGCGGCGTAGCGGCCGACGAGACCGCCCGTCGCCGGGTTCAGACTGTCGTCGATCAGATTGCCGGCGCCGTCCAACCATTCGCCGCCGATCCAATGTCGCGCATGTTGCATGAATGCCCCCTTCGCTGCGATCATGGCAGATTAGTTGGTGCAGGCAACAGTTCAGGTCGCCTTACCAACTCCGACTCGCACCGGCAAAAGTGACGTTTACAGGAGCCCACTGGCCCATGCCCTTTGACGACCCGATCATCATCATCGGCGCCGGCCCGACCGGGCTGACCGCCGCCCTTGCGTTGGGTCTGGCGGGTCTGCCAGCGATCGTTCTGGAGGCCGAACCCGGCCTGACCCACGACCTGCGCGCCGGCTCGTTCCATCCGCCGACGATCGAGATGCTGACGGCGCTCGGCGTCGGCGATGCCATGCATGCAACCGGCATCCAGGTGCCGGTTTGGCAGGTGCGCGATCGGGTTGAGGGCGTGGTGGCGGAGTTCGATCTCGGCCTGATCGCCGACGAAACACCCTATCCCTACCGGCTGCATCTGGAGCAGCACCGTCTGACGCCGATGCTGCTGGATCGGCTTCAGGAAGCCGCGCCGACCGTCGAGGTTCGGTTCAACGCGCCTGTTGAGTCGGTCGCGATCGAGGCCGACGGCGTCAGCGTCTCCGTGGGCGGCGGCGATCCAGCCGCCCTGCGCGGCAGTTGGGTGATCGGCGGCGATGGCGCGCGCAGCGTCGTGCGCAAGGCCGTGGGTACCAGCTTCGACGGCTTCACTTGGCCGGAACGGTTTCTCGTCGCCAGCACGACGCATGATCTCGGCCAGCACGGCTTTGCCGGTGCCGGCTACATCGCCGACCCGGATGATTGGGCGGCGGTCTTCAAGGTGCCGGACGAGGGGCCGCCCGGCCTTTGGCGCATCGCCTACCCGACCGACCCGGAAATCCCGGAGGCCGAGGTGCTCGACGAAGGGGCCATCCAGCCGCGCCTGGCCAAGATCCTTGAGCATGTGCCCGGCAAGCCGGATCGGTTCGAGCTGAAATACGCCAGCACCTATCGGGTGCACCAGCGTGTGGCGGGCAGGTTCTTTCAGGGCCGGGCGATCATCGCCGGCGATGCGGCGCATATCAACAATCCGCTCGGCGGCTTCGGCCTGAACGGCAGCGTCCAGGACGCGGTCAATCTGGCGGCCAAGCTGGTCGAGATCTGGAACGGCGCGGACGCGGAGCCTCTCCTGGACCTCTACGACCGCCAGCGTCGGCCAATCAACATCAAGGCCGTCCAGGCGATGAGCATCCGCAACAAAAAGATGATCGAGGAACGCGACCCCGAGGTGCGTCGCCAACGGCTGGCCGAGTTGGCCGAAACTGCGAGAAGCCCGGTGAAGGCGAAGGCCTACTTGATGAACTCATCCATGATCAACTCGGTGCGCGAAGCAGCGTCGATCACCTGATGCCGGATGCCAAGCCGGGCGCCAGTCACCCCACGGGACAAGTCTTCTGGGGTTGGGCCATCGTCTGATAAACATCGACCCCATCCGGAATGGTCAACCAATCCGGCTTGGACCGCGCAAAGACGAAGCGTTGCGGCTGGTACCAGAATGTCGGCTGGTCGAACGTGCCGCCCGCGATACCTCGAAAGCCGGGCAGAAACTCCAACGTCCAGGTCACGGTGGTGCCGCAGGTCTCGCAGAACTCGCTTTCCAGCCAGCGTCCAGCATCGGATTGCATGCGATAGGCGCGCATCTTGCCCTGCAGGATCTTCACGGCCTCCTTTTTGAAGTAGACCGAGATGCCAAGCGCGCTGCCGGTGCGCCGCTGGCACCAGGTGCAAGAGCACAGGCTGACGCGTTGCGGCTCGGCGCTGGTGCGATAACGAACGGCACCGCAGGCGCAGCCGCCCTCGTGGATATCAGACATGTCCCACGCCCTCTTTCGATCCTGCCGACCAAGAGTCATAACGGGTCGTCATCGGCGATCAAGCACTGGTAACCGCGAAAGGGCAGATCATGGCCGGCAATGGCTACACGGTGATCGGCGTCAAGGGATACGGCTCCTCGATCGTGGAGGCCGCACTGGAATGGGCCGGGCTACCCTACGCCATCGAGCAAGTCGACCCTGAGGATCTCGGCCCCGGCAGCGCGCGCTTCGCCGGCATCAACCCTCTGGGTCAGGTGCCGACCCTGCTGTTGCCGGACGGCACCGCCATGACCGAAAGCGCGGCGATCATCCTGCATCTCGCCGACATCGTACCGGAGGCTGGCCTGGCGCCACCGGCCGGCGATCCCACCCGGCGAGCATTTCTGCGCTGGCTGGTATTTCTCGTCGCGTCGATCTACCCGACCTTCACCTATGGCGACGACCCGTCGCGCTTTGTGTCGAGCGAGGAGGCCCAGCGGGAGCTGCGGCGCGCGACCAACAGCCAGCGCAAGGATCTGTGGCTCTTCGTCGAAGCGAACACCACCCCGAACCCGTGGCTGCTGGGGCCAGATTTCTCGGCACTCGATATTTATGTCACCGCCATGAACCACTGGCGCCCGGGCAGATCCTGGTTTGCAACCAACTGCCCAAAGCTTCACGGCATCGCCTCGGCAGCGCTTGAACTTCCGAGGCTAAAGCCGGTTTGGGAACGGAACGGCTATACCGGCTAGGCGGATCCGGTTAGATACGGGGGGCGTATGTCCGGCAACCAAGCCGGCAGAACCAAGGACTCGCCAGCCGTTGCCGACCTCAGACAGGCCGCTCAGAATCGCTCATATCCTAAGCCACACCGCCATCAACGGTGTCGGCACGAGCCTCGAAGTGCTGATGCGCGAACAGCATGCGGAGGGGCACACGCTCATGCTGGTGCATCGCCCCAACTGTTGGTTGGCCGAGCAGCTCGCCGACTTGCCGGTCGAGTTCCTTGAGGCGCCGCTGCACACGCGCTATCGCGAGCTTTACCATGTCGGTGACACGATCCGCAGTTGGCGGGCCGACGTTATCCACACCCATGGCAGCACGGCCCACAAGTACGGCGCGATCTATCGCGTCGCCGGCAAGATACCGATCGTGGCGACGGCCCACGCCTGCCATTTCCAACTGCATTGGGTGTTCAACAACCGGGTGATCGCGCCTAGTCAGATCACAGCCGACTATCATCATCGGGTCAATCGGGTGCGCCGTCGCAATCTGCGGATCATCCATCACGCCTTCGATGTAACCAAGGCGACCGTGGCGACGGATGAAGACCGGGCGACGCAGCGAGCCGATCTCGGCCTGCCGCAAGATGCCTTCGTGATGGGCATGACCGGCGATATCTGCCGGCGCAAGAACCAGCTTGATTGCGTGGCTGTGCTCGCTGCCCTTCGGGACCGCGACGTTGACGCCCACCTGGTGCTGATCGGCGTCGGCGCGGACCGTGAGTATGTCGGCGAGATCCGCCAAGCGATCGAGGAGAAGGGATTGCAGGATCGCGTGCACCTTCTGGGTCTGCGCTTCGACGTGGTCGATCTTTTGGCGGCCTTGGATGCCTATCTGTGCACGTCAGTTCACGAGGAGGGCCCCATCGCGACGTTGGAGGCCATGGCGCGCGGTCTGCCGATCATTACGACGCGCATTGGCTGCATGCCGGCCCTGCTCGGCGACGGGCGCGGCGGCCGGATGTTCGAGGTCGGCGACAACAGCGGTTTGGCCGATTTCGCGGCCGAGCTGGCGCGCGACGCTGAAACGCGGCGCCAACTCGGCGCAGCGGCGCGCGCGACCATCGTCGAGCAACTGGCGCCCGCCGCGGTCGTCCCGCAGGTCGAGGCCGTTTACCGTGAAGTGATCAGGGCCTGACGACGCGGCAGGTAAATCCACATCGATCGACCAGGGCGATCCGCTCAGCTATGCGGTTTATCGATTTAGTTGGCTAGCAAGGCGCGGTCAGGTCCCAGAGATAGCCATCGGGATCGAGCAGCTTCGCCGCCAGATCCCCATCATCCGTATGCCGCGGATGCTCGATTACCGTGGCGCCTGTTTTCAGACACTCGAAAAACGCTGCCTTGAAGTCCTGGCGCGCACCAAACTGCAGCCTGATTGCGGCTCCATCCGCCGCCGCGTCACGCGCTCCGTCGGCGGCGCTTCCGCCAAGCGAAATCACACCAACGTCCCTCGCCCAGCCGACAAAGTCCGCCGCCGCGTCGTCACAGGGCTTGGGGCGATCGTCCGGCGAACTGACGTTTGAGTTGACTCGCGACAACCGACGCGTCGCACGGCCAACAACCACCCGAGCAGATGGAGCATTCGCGCGTGCGATCGCCATGGTTTTGACCCCCTGTATTGTCAGACTTCGAGCGTTTGCGCTCTAAACGTGATCGGAAAAAGTAGATTCCCCACAATGAAGGCAATTTTGCGGCCATGCAATGCCGCTCGCGCCGAAGACTAATCGGCGATCAAGGCTTCCAGCGTCGACAGATGGTCGGCCTCGGCCGCCGGCTTGTCCCAACGGATGCGGGAAATCCTGGGAAACCGCATGGCGACACCCGACTTGTGGCGGGTCGACCGCCCGACACTGTCGAACGCGACCTCCAGCACCAAATTCGGCGCGACCGACCGGACCGGCCCAAACCGCTCGACCGTATGGCCACGGACCCATTTGTCGAGCTGGGCCAGTTCCTCGTCGGTGAAGCCGAAATAGGCCTTGCCGACAGGCACCAACTCCGGCTCGCCGTCTTCGCCGGGTCGCCAGGCGCCGAACGTGAAATCGGAATAGAAGCTCGACCGTTTGCCGTGACCGCGCTGGGCGTACATCAGGACAGTATCCAGGGTCAGCGGACCGCGCTTCCATTTGTACCAGGGGCCTTTGGGTCGGCCGGCGACATAGGTGCTGTCGCCGCGCTTCAGCATCACGCCTTCAATCGCGCTGTTCGCGGTCGAACTGCGCATATCGTCAAGCGTCTGCCAGTCCGGAAAGTCGATCATGGGCGACAGGTCCATGCGCCCTGGCGCGATCCGCCCGACCCACTGCTCCAGCCGCTGGCGACGGTCGTCGAACGACAGATCGCGCAAATCCACCGAGCCATCGAACAAAATGTCGTAGAGCCGAACCCAGGCCGGATGCGCCTCCAGCATACGCGCCGTCACCGTTTTGCGGTTCAAGCGCTGCTGCAGCCGATTGAATGACTGGACCGCGCCGTCCTGGTAGACCAGCAGTTCGCCGTCCAGCACGGCATCGAAATCCATGGTTTCGACAATGTCCGGGAACGCGCCGGAGATGTCGTCGCCGGTCCGGCTGTACAGGCGCCGCTGGTCGCCACGGGCCGCGACCTGCACGCGAATGCCGTCCCACTTCCACTCCGCGCGATAGGCTGCGGGGTCGATCGATGCCTTGTCTCCATCCTCCAACGGGTGCGACAGCATCAATGGCCGGAAGACCGCCTTGTCGGCGATGGACGGCTTCGGCGCACGGCCGTCCAACCAGGCGAACAGATCCTCGTACGGCGGCTCCAGACCGTGCCAGAGCTCTTCAATCTCGGCAACGTCGGCATCGCCATACTGGGCCAGCGCCACCTTGGCCAAGCGCGCGGACACGCCGATGCGCATGCCGCCGGTGATCAATTTCAAGAAGGCAAAGCGTTCGTTGGTGTCGAAGGTGTCGAGCAGCTCGGCAACCAGCGCGGGAGCCGTCGACCGGCTGGCCTCGCGCATGATGTCGACCACCTCGCCCAGGCTGGGCACCCGGTTCGCGCCATGGCGCTTCGGCCAAATCAGCGAAACGGTTTCCGCCAGATCACCGACATAGTCGTACGACCAACCGAACAGCGCCGGGTCCACCCGCTCGACCGCCAGCCCGCGCACGACCCCTGCCTTGACCGCCGGAAACTCCAACCCGCCGGTCAGCGCCGCCAGCGCCCAGCCACGGTCCGGATCGGGCACACGGGCGAAATAGTCGGTCAAGAGGCGCAGCTTGGCATTGCGCGACGGCGTGAAGACCAACCGTTCGATCAGTTCGGCAAAGGGCGTCATCGCGGCCTCAGTCCACCGCGTCTTCTTCGAAGCCGACCAGCGACAGGGCCTGTGCCCGACGGCCTGACTGAGAGACCTGATGCACCAGCGCCTCTTCCCGGCCGTGCGTCACCCAGACCTCCGGCGCGTCAACCTCGTCGATCGTGGCCAGCAGCTCGTCCCAATCCGCGTGATCGGAGATGATCATCGGCAGTTCGACGCCCCTTTGGCGCGCGCGTTGGCGAACCCGCATCCAGCCGGACGCGGCACAGACGACCGGGTCCGGCAGGCGGCGCGACCAGCGATCGGCAATGGCGGACGGCGGCGCCAGCACGATTTCGCCGCGCAGATCGCCCTTAGCCACGTCCGCCATCGGCCGCACGTCGCCGAGCCGGACGCCAAGCCGCTGATAGAGTTCGGTCAGCGCGATCAAGGCGCCATGCAAGTAGATCGGCCGGTCGTAGCCCGCCTGACGCAACAGGGCGATCACGCGTTGACACTTGCCCAGACTGTAGACGCCGACCAGATGGCTGCGTTCCGGAAAGAGGGCGACGGAGTTCAACAGCTTGGCGATCTCATCGCCGGCCGGCGGGTGGCGAAAGACGGGCAGGCCAAAGGTCGCCTCGGTGATGAAGACATCGCACGGGACAGGTTCGAACGGCGCGCAGGTGGGATCGGCGCCCCGCTTGTAATCGCCTGAAACCACGACCCTGCTGCCGCGATACTCCAGGACCACCTGGGCACTGCCCAGCACGTGCCCCGCCGGCACCAGACGTACGGAGACCTCGCCGATCTCAACGGGCTCATGATAGGCCAGCGCCTGCAAGGACGCGCCGGCCTGGTCGCCGTAGCGGGCCCGCATGATTGCGAGGGTCTGGTCTGTGGCCAGTACCGACGCGTTGCCGGGGCGCGCATGGTCGGCGTGGCCATGGGTGATCACCGCACGATCGGCCGGACGTACGGGATCAACGTAGAAGTCGCCAGGCACGACATGAAGGCCGCCAGGTTCGACGCGCAGCCAACTTGCCGGTTTGGGGAGAGAGCTAACCATGCCCGCTAATCTGGGACCGTGACGTTCATTCGACCAGCATCTTGCCGAAGTCTGCTGCCAAAGGCATTGTGCGCCGGTTTTGCCTCGCCGGTCCCGGCGGCCGGCCCGCTGACGACGACGGAATGACGAAAGGGGATCGCTCTTGCGCTCAGCAATCGCGTGCATCGGCGCTGCCCATATCGATCGAACGGCCCACGCCCTGCAGGACGTGAAGCTGGGCACCTCCAACCCGGTCCGGGTGGATGCCAGTTTTGGCGGGGTCGCGCGCAATGTCGCGGAGAATCTGGCGCGCCTGCATTGCGATGTGGCGCTGGTCAGCCGAATAGGCCGTGATGATGCCGGCGATCAACTGCTTGCCAATCTCGAGGGCCTGGGTATCGATGTCAGCGGCGTGTGCCGGTCGGAGCTGGAGCAGACGGCGACCTACACCGCGCTCATCGATCTGTCGGGTGAACTGAGTGTCGGTATGGCCGACATGTCGATCTACGACGAGGTCGCGCCGGAGCTCTTCGGCGCCCAACTGGCGCCCGCGCTTCTCAGCCGACCGATCTGGTTTCTGGACGCGAACCTGCCGGCGGCCGGCCTTGACCATCTGCTGAACAACAAGCCCGCCGGCAGCCTTAGCGCGATCGACGCGGTATCCGTGGTCAAGTCGCAGCGACTGAACGGCCTCTTGGACCGGGTCGATCTGCTGTTCGCAAACCGTGACGAGGCGGTGGCGCTGTGCGGATTGCCGGCCACCGCGCAGATCGAGACCAGCGAGCTTGCCAACCGGCTGCGGGCCGAGGGCGCTGGCGCCGTCATCGTCTCCATGGGCGACGCCGGCGTCTTTGTGGCCTCCGACAGCGTCTACAAGCTTTTCGACGCGCTGCCGTCCGAAGTCTGCGACGTTACCGGCGCCGGCGACGGCATGGTCTCGGGCATCCTTTATGGCATTGCCGCCGGCCGGCGCATGGATGAGGCCGTGCGCCTTGGTCTCGCCTGCGCATCATTGGCCATCGAAAGCGACCGGTCGGTCAATGAGGACCTGAGGGAGGGCGTCGTGCTGCGCCGCGCGGGCCTGCTTTAGGGATTTGGGTTTCGGCGGCGAGCAGGATCGCTACTCGCAGCGGTAAAGCGTTGCCTGACCGTCGGGCAACTCCGGTGCGGTCAGGGTGAAGGCGTCTTTGCCCGCGTTGCTGATCGTCGCCTCGACCGAGATGAGATCAGAGATGTCGTCGAGTTCGGCAAAGTCGAGCAGGATGCGGTCACCCTCAAGCGCCCAGACACCGATGACCTCGACCGGATTGCCCCCACCATTGGTCATGGCCCAGGCGCCGGAGGCATAGAACGACATGGTGTCGCGGCTGACGCATTCCTCAGGCGTGCCAAGCCCCCAGTAGCCAATGAAATAGTCGGACGTTGTCGGATCGGTGCTGCCGGCTGGAACCGTCCAAAGCGCAACGCCGGATGCGATCGCAAGCATTGGCACCCATTTCTTCATGGCTTCTTCTCCCCTTCCCCCGATTTCTGCAGATCTCCAGGTCCTGGAATGGCCGCGGGCTCAAGTCAGATCACGGCTCCAACACCTCGTTTTGCCGTGCCTTACGTCTTGGTAACGTGAAATAGTCGAGCACAATCGAAGCCGGCGCGATGAAGGGGGCGGCAAGACCGCAATGACTTGGACCTCGGACAATCCTCACCTTAGCGGCAATTTCGCGCCGGTGTTCGATGAAGTGAGTACGGGTGACCTGCCCGTCATCGCGGGCGCGATCCCTGGTGACTTAAGCGGTGCGTACATGCGCAACGGCCCCAACCCGATGTTCAAGCCCCTGTCCTACGCATACCCCTTCGACGGCGACGGCATGATCCATGCGGTCTATCTGGGCAATGGGCGGGCGCGCTATCGCAACCGCTTCGTCCGAACACGAGGACTGGTGGCCGAGCAGAGGGCCGGCCGGGCCATCTATGGCGGCACGCTCGCGCCCGTTCCCATCGATCCCGCGCTTGTCGAACCGGATGGCGACCCCGGCCCCTTCAAGAACGGCGCGTTCGTGGGTGTCGTTCGGCATGCCGGCCACATCCTCGCCCTCCTGGAGGTCTCGACCGGCTATGAGCTGACGTCAGAGCTCGACACGATCGGCGAATGGTCGCCGGGCACCGACGAACCCATCGAAATCGGCGCCCACACGCGGCGTCACCCCACGACCGGCGCGCTGTTCGGCGTCACCTACGGGATTGACGAGCCCTTCGTCCGGTTTCAGGAGATCGACGCATCCGGCCGGCTCGTGAACTCAACAAAGGTCCCGCTCGCCGCAGCAACCATGATCCATGATTTCGTTTTGACCGAGCGGCACATCGTGGTGCTTGCCGGGCCAGCCGTATTCGACATGGCGGCTGCACAAGCCGGCCAGTCGCCGATCCAATGGCGCCCGGAACTGGGCACGCGCATCGGTCTTCTGCCGCTGAACGGCGGCGCCGTACGCTGGCTTGAGGCGGAGCCGTTTTTCGTCTTTCACTTCGCCAACGGCTTCGAACACAAGGGCCGGCTGACCATCGACTATGTCCGCCACCAATGGCTACATTTCGGCGTCGGCCCCGCGCAGTCGATCCCGCCGAGGCTGCATCGTTTAGCCATCGATCTGTCGTCCGGGCGCATCGACGATCGGTGCGTCTGCGATGCCGTCGTCGAGTTTCCAAGGATCGATGACCGCCGCAACGCCACGCCCACCCGGCACGTCTACGTCCCGACCCTGACCGACCGTTGGACGCTGGACCGGTCGACATCGGCAACCTTCAACACCATCGCCCACATGAATCCGGAAACCGGCGATGTCGCGCTGCACGATTTCGGCAACAGGCTGGTCGGCGAGCCGGTGTTCATCCCGAAGCCGGGGCTCGACGGCGAACGGGACGGCTATCTTGCGGTCTTCATCTACGATCCGGCGACCGACGCCAGCACCTTCACGCTCTTGGATGCGGCCGATGTCTCGGCCGAACCCGTCGCGGTCGTCGCGCTACCGCGCCGCGTGCCGCAGGGCCTGCACGGGGCCTGGATGCCGAACGTCTGACGCCTGTCGTCAGGAAGCCTCGGCCTTAGCTTTCAAGCCCTCAGCAAACTTCTGGAACGGCTCGGTCATGTCCGGCAACGACTTGCCGATCAAGGCCAGCATTGGGCCGCTGAACACCTCGCGCATGTCGAAGTGAACCGTGCCGTTCTCACTCGGGTTTAGCGAGAAGGTTCGCTCGCCCTTGAACAGGCCCAGCGGCATGCCGCCGGCCCAAACCATGCGCTTGCCGGGTTCGAACTCGGTCACCTTGACCGGAAAGGCGCGGCCGGGCGACAGCTTCGAGAAGGCCTTGATCTTCTCACCCAAGGCGATCTCGCCTTCGATCTTGTCGCAATAGGGGTCGAAGCTGGGATAGGCGCTGGCGTCGATCAAGATCGACCAGACGGCTTCGGGCGAGGCGTTGATCGTTGCGGCGGCTTGAAACTGCTTCATTGGATCGCTCTTTATGGTGGGGGACGGTCGGCTATGTGGACGGCGCAACGGCGTGCTCACGCCCGCCCCGTGGAACGATCATGGGATCCGGCGGCCATCACCAGTCGGGCCAGAGCCTCGTCCCAAAAGGAGTCGAGCCAATCCCTGGCCGCGTCGAAGCCGGTGGGGTCCAGGCGGAACAGATTGCGATTGCCTTCGCTGCGATGGGTGACCAGATCGGCGCGCTCCAGCACCTGCAAATGCTTGGACACGGCCGGTCGGCTGATCGGCAGCTTGGCGGCGATCTCGCCGACCGACATCGGTCCCGGCGCCAACAGCCTGACGATGCGCCGACGCGCCGGACTGCCCAACGCATCCAACGTGGCCTCTTGCATCGGCGTGAGATCGAGCATGGCGGGTAACGAACTTGCTGGTAACTCAAGAGTGACCGTAACTTCCAAGTTACGGAACTGTCAAGCAAAGCCCATTGACCGCCGCCCGCGCCGGAGGCATGTACGCCACCGCAATGACATCACACCAGTTTCATAACGAGAACGGCGGCGACCTGCTTGCGATCGCGCCTGAGGTTGCCGACGCGCTGGCCGCCGGGCAGCCAGTCGTGGCCCTGGAAAGCACCATCATCGCCCATGGCATGCCCTTTCCGGACAATCTGAAAACGGCCCGCCAAGTCGAGACGCTCATCAGGGACGAAGGCGCGGTCCCGGCCACGATCGCCGTCCTGAAGGGCCGCCCGACGGTCGGCCTGTCGGAGGCGGAGTTGCATTACCTGGCTACCGCGAAGGACGTCGCCAAGCTGAGCCGGCGCGACATGGCGGTCGCGCTCGCGCGCCGTCTCGACGGGGCCACTACCGTCGCCACGACCATGATGATCGCGCATCGGGCCGGCATATCGGTGTTCGCCACCGGCGGCATCGGCGGTGTCCATCGGGGTGCGGAGGGCAGCTTCGATGTGTCCGCCGACCTGCATGAGCTGGCCCGGACCCCACTTGCCGTGGTCTGCGCCGGCGCGAAGTCGATCCTCGACCTGCCCAAGACGCTGGAGGTGTTGGAAACGCTCGGCGTGCCGGTTGTCGGCCACGGCACCGATACACTGCCGGCCTTCTACGCCACGACCAGCGGCCTTACCCTTCACCACCGGGCGGACACGCCGGCCGAGCTGGCGGAGATCTTCCATTGCCAGCGCAGGCTTGGCGACGCGGGCGGCGTGGTCATCGCCAACCCGGTGCCGGAGGCGGACGCCCTGCCCTCCCAACGGATCGACAAAGCCGTCGACGACGCCATGGCGGAGGCGCAAGCGGCCGGCATCGAGGGCAAGGAAATGACGCCCTTCCTGCTGGCACGGCTGGCCGACATCACCGCCGGCGAAAGCCTGCGCGCCAACATCGCGCTGGTGAAGAACAACGCCGTGCTGGCCGCCCGGGTCGCCTCGGCGCTGTGCCGGCTTCAGGCAGCCTAGATCCGTCTGACGACCACTCAGAGTCGCGGATTGCCCGACGGCGACCCGAGGGGCGGTTCAGTTACCCAAAAGGCCGCGCCCAAGCCCTTCCAACAACTGCTGCGGGCTGCCGCCCCCGCCGTCCTGGCCGCCCGCGCCCGGCAATAGCTGTTCCAGCGAGGGCACGCCGCCTTCGCCCGAAAGCCCGCGCAAGGCGTCGATCGCCCCTTGCGGGTTCTCGATCAAGCTCTCGATTGTCGCCGGGTTGATTTCAAGCCGGTATTGCGGGTTGTCGAAGCTGCCAGTCACGCGGATCGGGATCGCCAGGCCGTCCTGGACCTGTCCGCCCTGCCCTTCCAGGGTCGCGACCAGTGTCGGCACGAACAGGAAGTCGAGCTGGCTTGACGGCAGGCTGGCACTGCCCTCGCCCGTCATCCGGAAGATCGGCGCCAGCATCACCAAATCGTTGGTCGACGCCAAACCGTTGGCGATGGTCGTCGTGGCGCTGAGTTCGGCGAAGTCCGTCGACAGCGTCTCCAACATCCCCGGATTGCTCAACGCCTGCACCGGGTCGCGCAAAATGCCGGCGATGTTGATGCCGTTGATCGAGCCGTCACGGAACATGAAGCTGCCATTACCGCCGAGGCTGGACAGGATCGCCGACCTGGTCTCCCCGGCGCCTGTCAAGGACAGGTCGATGCTGGCCGTGCCCGACAGCCAGTCGGTATCGGCGAAGGTGCTGAGGAACGGCCGCGCGGCGACACCGGCTACGTTGACATTGAGGCCGATGCTGCGGTCGGCGGCGTTGGCGGAAAAGCTGCCGCCGATGGAGCCATCGTTGACGGCCGTGTCGGCAATGACCAGGGCCAGCGCGCCATTGTCAATCGACAGATCGACTGAGGTCGGCCCGGTGACCACGCCGGAATAGGCCAGTGCCTCGGCGGAGACATCCAGATCAACCGCGACCGCGTTCAGCATGTCGTAGCGTGAAGCCGGCGCCCCACCCGCGTCGCCCCCCGAAGCCGCGCCGGAGCCGCCAGCCGACGAGGCACCTCCGCCTCCGCCGCTTCCCGCACTAAGCGCATCGATATCGACGCGACCGAGCGCGACAGAGCCATTCACGGTCGGCATCGGCTCGCCGGCCATGGTCAGGCTGGCCGTACCCGTCAGATCGTCGGCGGAGAAGGACAGGTCGGACATCGTCAGTGTCTGGCCCTGCGCGTTGATCGTGCCATTGGCGCTCACCCGGTCGACCGGCATATCGCCCGCCGGCATGCCCAGCCAAGCCATCAGCCCGGACAGGGATGGCACGTTGACATCGACGCTGCCTGACACGGCCTGACCCACGGCATCCGCCTGGCCGTCGAAGGAGAACGTCGCTTGGTCGGCCGTGACCGTGAAGCGTGCCGGAACTGCGCCTTCGGTCGCCGCCTCAACGCTGCCGACCGAGCCATCGACGCTGACCGCACGGCCGTTCAGCACGGCATCGAGCGTAAGGTCGGTGCCCGCATCGCGCCCCGCCATTGAGAACGAGGCGTTCAGCTGCTCCAGTTCCGCCGTGCCGCCGTCAGGTCGGCTGGCATGGACCAGCCCATCGCGCACCGTCACATTGATCGTCCCGTCGACCGTCTGCTGCAGCGCCTGTGCGTCGTCGCCCTCCGCGGTGATATCGATCTCCGCGTCGACCAAGCCGCCGATCCGCTGCACCGCATCTATCCCCGTCGTCGGCAGCACAGCCAAGTCAAAGCCGCTGGCCTGAAGTTGGGCCGTGACCTGCTGCGGCGGGCCTGGGGCGAAGCTGGCCGAGCCGGTGACGGTGGCGTCGTCGATCGCAAGGTTGATGTTGTCGACTTGGAAGCCGCTGGGATCGCCCGTCAGGTCGGCCGTCAGGCTCAAGGTTTCGAAGGGCGGCCGCTCGTCCGCCGGCATCGACAGGAAGTCAGCCACGGCCGCGATCGACGGGACTTGTACGTCGACCGTGCCGGCAAAACCGCCGCCGGACTGGCTGCCGTCAATCCGCGCCGTGGCAACCGGCGACTGGAAATCGACCGCGAGGCTACCCTGACCGGCCATCAGGTTGGCGATCTGATCGGCATGGATGGAAAGATCGACCGGCTGGCCGTTGACCGTGGCACCGCCTTCCAGATCGACCGCACCCTCTTGCGTCAAGCTGCCGGTCAGGCGGCCATCTGCTATGGAGATTTCTGGCTCTTCAGCCGGCGCCCGCCGAAACGTGACGCTGACGCCCGACACGTCGATCGCGTCGATCGCGGCGCCGAAACCGCCGCCGCCAACGGCTTCGTCGTCGTTCGGTGCCACATCTCGGTCGTCCCCCGGCTGTGCCGGCGCGCCCTGAAACGCCCAGTTCACGGAACCGTCTTCGGCCTCCTCAAGCGCAACCGTCAGGTCGCTGACGACCACGCTTTCGACCACGACATTGCCCGAGATGAGGGGCCACAGGGCGACATCGGCCTCAGCCGTGCCCAGCGTCAAGAACTCGCTCGCCTGGCCATCCGGCACGTTGGCGATCGCCAGGCCCTCGATTTGGGCCGATGGTGAGGGCAGCAGGCGCCAGGATACCGATTCGATGGTCGCCTCTCGGCCGGTTTCCCGTTCGATCGAGTCGACGACGCGGTCGGCAACCATGCCCCCGGTCAGTGGCGGCACGGCAAAAAGTGCAATGATCAGCAGCACGACGAGACCGCCGATAATCCACAGCAACCACCGAAGCATTGTTCCATCTCCTTCTGGCCGGCCGAGACCAAGGCCTGTACGCACAAATTGCGCTGATCTGATGACGCGTGCTTATCAGATTCGCGCTAATTGTTGGTGACCGATCTGCGTCCGTCGCTCGGCACGACGGCCTCAGGCCCAATCCAACTCTTGATTTGTGGAGATATTTTAAGCTTAAAATATCTTGGGGAGGATCGAGATAGATCTTGGCATCGAACAGCTCCGATCGCGCCGGCAAACTGCCATTTGAAGGACGTCACGCCGTCGTCACCGGCGCCGGTAGAGGCATCGGCGCGGCGATTGCTGACAGGCTGGCGGCCGGCGGCGCCACGCTGTCGCTAACGGGTCGTGGTCGTGAAGCGATCGAACGGCGGGCGGAATTGCTTCCAGGCGCCATTGCCGTGTCGATGGATGTCACGGACCCAACCTCCGTCGAAGAGGGCTTCACGGCCATTGTGGAACGCCATGGGCCGGTCGATATCCTGGTCAACAATGCCGGCGCCGCCGAAAGCGCCCGGTTCATCGACAGCGACGACGCGCTGTGGCAGCGCATGCTGGCGGTGAATCTCTTAGGGCCCCGCGCCTGCATCGGTGCCGTGCTGCCCAGCATGCTGGATCGAGGCTGGGGCCGTCTCGTTACCGTCGCGTCGACCGCCGGCCTCAAAGGCTATGCCTACACGACGGCCTATTGCGCGGCCAAGCATGCCGCCGTTGGCCTGACCCGTGCCTTGGCGCTGGAAACGGCGCGGACGGGCGTGACGGTCAATGCGGTCTGCCCCGGCTTCACCGACACCGATCTGGTCGCCGACAGCGTTGCCAAAATCGAACGCCAGACCGGGCGCACCAAGGAGCAGGCGCTGAAGGAACTGACCCGCTTCAACCCGCAAGGCCGCCTGATCGATCCCGCCGAGGTCGCGGCGGCCGTTGCCTATCTGTGCAGCGACGAGGCTGCCGGCATGACCGGTCAAGCGCTGGCGATCGCAGGCGGCGAGGTGATGTCGTGACCGCCGATTTGAAGCCACGACCCGCCGCATCCGGCGCTGCCGAAGTCCGGCTGTGGCTGCGCCTGCTAGCCTGCACCAACGAGATCGAGGGCGAGCTGCGCCGTCGCCTGCGCCAGAGCTTCGACGTTACCCTGCCCCGCTTCGACTTTATGGCCCAGCTTGACCGCGCGCCCGACGGCCTGACCATGGGCCAGATCAGCCGCAGCATGATGGTGACAAACGGCAACGTCACGGGCATTGCCGAACGGCTGGCGGCGGAAGGCCTGATCGAACGGCAGTCCAGCCCGGACGACAAGCGTACGGTGCGCGTCACCTTGACCGAGGCCGGCCGGCGTGCCTTCGCCGACATCGCCGCCGTTCACCACGACTGGGTCGCTGATCTGTTCGGCGGGCTGAGCGATGACGAGCGCGATCAGCTTGCCGCTCTGCTGGGGCGGCTGAAAACATCGGTCGCCAAACACACGGAGGATCGGCCGGCATGACCCCATCGACCTACGTCGCGGAGCATTTCGACTGGGCCGTAGATGACAGGATCGGCACGATCACCCTGAACCGGCCGGAACGCAAGAACCCACTGACGTTCGAGAGCTATGCCGAACTGCGCGACCTGTTCAAGGCGCTGCGCACCGATGAAGTGCTGAAGGCAATCGTCATCACCGGCGCCGGCGGCAATTTCTGCTCCGGCGGCGACGTGCACGAGATTATCGGGCCGCTGACCCGCATGGACATGCCGGAGTTGCTGGCCTTCACCCGCATGACCGGCGATCTGGTCAAGGCCATGCGCGCCTGCCCCCAACCTATTGTCGCGGCCGTCGAAGGCGTGTGCGCCGGCGCCGGCGCGATTCTGGCCATGGCCTCGGATTTGCGCATCGGCACGGCGGAGACCAAGACCGCCTTCCTGTTCACCCGCGTCGGCCTTGCCGGCTGCGACATGGGCGCCTGCGCCATGCTGCCCCGCATCATCGGCCAAGGTCGCGCGGCGGAACTGCTCTACACCGGCCGCAGCATGAGCGGCGAGGAAGGCGAGCGTTGGGGCTTCTTCAATCGCTTGGTCGGCGCTGGAGAAACGCTCGGGGCCGCATCCGAGCAAGCGGCGCGGCTGGCCAACGGCCCGACCTTCGCCCACGGCATGACCAAGACCATGCTGCACCAGGAATGGTCCATGGGCCTGGACGAGGCGATCGAGGCCGAGGCGCAGGCTCAAGCGATTTGTATGCAAACGCAGGATTTTCTTCGCGCTTACAAGGCGTTCTCGGAAAAATCCAAACCCGTGTTCGAGGGCAACTGATGACCGATCTCAGCTTCCTCGACTGGCCCTTCTTCGACGACCGGCATCGTGATATCGCCGATCGTCTCGATGCCTGGGCCAGCCAGTCACTGACCGACATCGATCATGGCGATGTCGATGCCGCCTGCCGCGATCTCGTCCGGCGGCTGGGCCATGACGGCGTGCTGAATGCCTGCGTGGCGCCGACACCGACCGACCGGCTGGACGTGCGCACCCTGTGCCTGACGCGGGAGACCTTGGCCCGATATGATGGCCTAGCCGACTTCGCCTTCGCCATGCAGGGTCTCGGCGCCGGCCCGATCAGCCTGTTCGGCAGCACAGAACAGCGCGAGACGTGGCTGCCAAAGGTGGCTGCAGGCCAAGCCATTGCGGCCTTTGCTTTGTCGGAGCCGGAGGCGGGGTCGGATGTCGCCGCCCTCGCGTCGACGGCCGAGCGCGATGGCAACCACTTTGTGCTAAACGGCACCAAGACCTGGATTTCCAACGGCGGCATCGCGGATTTCTACATCTTGTTCGCCCGCACCGGTGAGGCGCCGGGCGCGCGCGGCCTGTCGGCCTTCGTGGTCCCGGCCGATGCGCCGGGTCTTGAGATCGCCGAACGCATCGAGGTCATCGCCCCTCACCCGCTCGCTACGTTGACGCTGCGGGATTGCCGGCTGCCGGCGGACACGCTGATCGGCCAGGGCGGCGACGGCTTCAAGATCGCCATGGCAACGCTGGACGTGTTCCGCTCCACAGTCGGCGCAGCCGCACTCGGCTTTGCCCGGCGCGCGCTCGATGAGACCCTGGCCCACACTAGCACGCGCCACCTGTTCGGCGCGCCCTTGGCCGACCTGCAGATGAGCCAGGCGCGGCTGGCCGACATGGCCACCCAGGTCGACGCCAGCGCCCTGTTGGTTTACCGCGCTGCCTGGACCAAGGACCAGGGCGCGGCCCGCGTCACCCGCGAGGCAGCCATGGCCAAGATGCACGCCACCGAGGCCGCCCAGCAGGTCATCGACAGCGCCGTGCAGCTTCATGGCGGCCTCGGTGTAACAAGCGGCCAGATGGTCGAGCGGCTCTATCGCGAGGTCCGCGCCCTGCGCATCTATGAAGGCGCGACGGAGATCCAGAAGCTGGTCATCGCGCGCCAGACCCTGGCGGACTTCCAGGCTGGCCAAGGAGGATCGCCGTGACGGAGGCTTCCTTCGACAGCTTTGCGCGGGATCATCTGCCGCCGCACGATCAATGGCCGGACCTGATCCAAGGCCCGGACACGACATATCCGGCGCGGCTGAACGCTGCCGTCGAGTTCGTCGACAAATGGGCCGCGCAGGACCCCGACCGGCCGGCAGTTCGCTGGCCCGACGGCCTTTGGACGTACGGAGACTTAGCCAGAAAAATCAATCGCATCGCCAACGTTCTGACCGCGAAGCTGGAGCTGATCCCGGGCAACCGTGTACTGCTGCGGGCGGCCAACAACCCGATGATGGTGGCTTGCTACTTCGCGGCCTTGAAGGCCGGCGGCATCCCGGTGGGCACCATGCCTCTGCTGCGGTCGCGCGAGCTTGAGATCATTGCGGCAAAGGCACAGATCCGGTTGGCGCTGTGCGATGCGGACCTGACGGACGAATTGCAAGACGCCATGGCGCGCGGCACGACGCTGGAGCGGATCGTGGCGTTCTCCGGCGACGGCTCGGAAGACCAAGAACTCGAGCGTGCGATGGCCGAGGTGCCGGACAGCTTCAAGGCCGCCGACACAGCCGCCGACGATGTCGCCCTGATCGCGTTCACCTCCGGCTCGACCGGCAAGCCAAAGGCAACGATGCATTTTCATCGCGACCTGCTGGCGATTTGCGACACGTTTTCCAGGCACATCCTGAAGCCCGAGACAGACGACATCTTCTGCGGCAGCCCGCCGCTTGCCTTCACCTTCGGGCTCGGCGGGCTGGTGCTGTTCCCCTTCCGGGTCGGCGCCTCGACCTTCCTGATGGAAAAGCCGTCGCCACCGCTGCTGGGCGAGGCCATCGGGCGGTTCAAGCCGACTGTCTGCTTCACGGCACCGACCGGCTATCGCGTTCTGGCCCAGATGGTTCAGGATGGCGATGTCGATCTCGCCAGTCTGCGCAAGTGTGTGTCGGCCGGCGAGACTCTGCCCGCCGCGACCTTCGAGGCCTTCAAGCAGTCGACCGGCCTGTCGATCATCGACGGCATCGGCGCCACCGAAATGCTGCACATCTTCATCTCCGCCGCCGGCGAAAACATCCGGCCCGGCTCTACAGGCAAGCCGGTACCCGGCTACGAGGCAAGGGTGGTCGACGACGCCATGAACGAGCTGCCCCCGGGAACCGTCGGCAATCTGGCCGTGCGCGGGCCGACCGGCTGCCGTTACCTAGCGGATGAACGACAGCTAAAATATGTCAATAGGGGATGGAACTTAACCGGTGATGCTTATGTCATGGATGAAGATAGCTACTTCTGGTTCCAGGCCCGCGCCGACGACATGATTGTGTCCTCCGGCTACAATATCGGCGGGCCCGAGGTTGAGGACGCGCTGCTCGCCCACCCCGATGTAGCGGACTGTGCAGTGGTGGGTGCGCCCGACCAAGCCAGAGGCCAGATCGTCAAGGCATTCGTCATTCTGGCGGCTGGTGTCAAAGGCGATGAGTCCAAGATCAAGGCCTTGCAGGATTTCGTAAAGGGCGAGATCGCGCCGTACAAGTATCCCCGCGCGATCGAGTTCGTCAGCGCGTTGCCGCGCACCGAGACCGGCAAGGTCCAGCGCTTCAAGCTGCGCCAGCAGGAGGATGCGTGATGGCTCACCGCGTATTGCAGCCCGGCCACTGGGCCAAACCCAAGGGCTATGCCAACGGCATCGAAGCGACCGGCCGGCAGATCTTCGTCGGCGGCCAGATCGGCTGGGACGCCGAGCAACGCTTCGTCGCCGATGATTTCGTCGGCCAGGCGCGCCAGGCGCTGGCCAACATCGTCGCCGTGCTGGCAGAGGCCGACGCCGGGCCGGAGCATATCGTGCGCCTGACCTGGTACATCGTCGACATGGATGAGTACAATGCCTGCCAGCGCGACCTCGGCCGCGCCTACCGCGACGTCATCGGCCCGCACTATCCCGCGATGGCACTGATCCAAGTCGTCCGGCTGGCCGAGCCAGAGGCACGGGTGGAGGTCGAAGCGACGGCGGTGGTTTAGACGGCGCCCAGCATCTCCTTCTCGCGCTCCAGCAAGCGCAAATACTGCTCCCGCCCGGTGAGATAGGGGTTGGGCCACCATTGGGCCTCGTAGCCCTGGGCGCCGGCGGCGTGCAGCGTCCAATAGGGATCGGCGAGATGAGGCCGGGCCAGGGCCACGAGGTCGGCGCGGCCGGCGGCCAGGATTGAGTTGGCGTGGTCGCATTCGAAGATGTTGCCGACCGCCATGGTGGCCAGCCCGGCCTCGTTGCGGATGCGGTCCGAATACGGCGTCTGGAACATGCGGCCATAGACCGGCTTGGCCTCGATCGAGGTCTGGCCGGCCGAAACGTCGATCAGGTCGGCGCCGTGGTCGCTGAACGCCTTGGCGATGGCAACCGCGTCCTCGCCGTCGATGCCCTCGGGCACCCAGTCGGTAGCCGAAATGCGCACGGACAGCGGCCGATCTTCCGGCCACACCGCCCGCACGGCATCGAACACCTCAAGCGGATAGCGCAGGCGGTTTTCCAGCGAGCCGCCATAGGCATCCGTGCGCCTGTTGGTCAGCGGCGTGATGAAGGCGCTCAACAGATAGCCGTGGGCGCAGTGCAGTTCGGCCATGTCGAACCCGGCCTCGGCACCGCGCTTGGCCGCCGCAACGAACTGGTCGCGCACCAGGTCCATCGCCGCACGGTCCATCTCGACCGGGGTCTGGTTCTCCGGCGCCCACTTCACCGGCGACGGCGCCAGGATCGGCCAGTTGCCGCTGTCGAGCGGCACATCGTAGCCTTCCCAGCCGACCTTGGTGGACCCTTTCGGGCCGGAATGGCCGAGCTGCAGGCAGATCCTGGCCTGCGTGCTGGCATGCACGAAGTCGACGATGCGCTTCCATTCGGCCGCTTGTTCGTCGGTGTAAAGGCCGGCGCAGCCCGGCGTGATGCGGCCCTCTGGCGAGACGCAGGTCATTTCGGTGAAGATCAGGCCGGCACCGCCAATGGCGCGGCTGCCGAGATGGACCATGTGGAAGTCGTTGGGCATGCCGTCGCGGGCGCTGTAGGTCGCCATCGGGCTGACCACCACGCGGTTCACCGTTTCCATGCCGCGCAGCCGGAAGGGCTGGAACATGGGCGGGATGGCGATCTGCTGGGGGCGGCCGGTCATCTTCTCGCCCAGCCAGCATTCATATGCCTCCAGATAGGCCGGGTCGCGCAGGCGCAGATTGTCGTGGCCGATCCGCTGGCTGCGGGTCAGCAGGGAGTAGGTGAACTGCTCCGGCTCCAGCGCGTCGGCATAGCGGTCGACATGTTCGAACCATTCGGTCGAGTTGCGGGCCGCCGACTGGATCTTCAGCACCTCGATCCGACGCTCGTCTTCATAGTCGGCAAGCGCCGCCTTCACGTTATTGCCATGCTTTTCGAACGATTCGGCCAGCGCAATCGCATCCTCAAGTGCCAGCTTGGTGCCCGATCCGATGGAGAAGTGCGCCGAATGCGCCGCGTCGCCCATCAGCACGATGTTGTTCTTGACCCAGGTCTCGTTGATGACGCGCGGAAAGCTGATCCAGGCTGACGAACCGCGCAGATGCTTGGCGTTCGACATCAGCGGATGGCCGTCCAGCCACGGGCCGAACAGCTTTTCGCAGAACGCGATGCTCTCTTCCGCGTCCGCCTCGGCCAGCCCTGCCGCCTCCCACGTCTCCTCCCGCGTCTCGACGATGAAGGTCGAGGTCTCCTTGTCGAACCGGTAGGCGTGTGCCTGGAACCAGCCCCATTCGGTCTTCACGAAGATGAAGGTGAAGGCCTCGAAAATCTTGTGGGTGCCTAGCCAGACGAACTTGTTCTTACGGACCTCGATCTGCGGCTTGAACGTGTCGGCGAATTGGGTGCGGATGCGCGAGTTGATGCCGTCCGAGGCGACGATCAGGTCGGCATCGGCGAACTGGTCGAGCGCGTCCGGGTCGATCTCGATATCGAACACCAACTTCACGCCCAGCGCCTCGGCCCGGGCTTGCAGGATGTTCAGCAGCCGCTTGCGTTCGATGCCGCAAAAGCCGTGGCCGGTCGAGGTTATCGTCTGGCCTTTGAAATGGACGTCGATATCATCCCAGTCGGCGAAATTGTCGATGATCTCGGCCTGGGTCTCGTCGTCGCCGCCGCGCAGATTCTGAAGGGTTTCATCGGAGAACACCACGCCCCAGCCGAACGTATCGTAGGGCCTGTTGCGCTCGTAAACCGTGATCTCGTGGGTCGGATCGGCCTTCTTCATCAAGATGGCGAAATAGAGCCCCGCCGGGCCGCCGCCGATGCACACGATCTTCATGACCGAACATTCTCCCTTTCCTGAGCGAGATATTTTAAGCTTAAAATATCTCGCCGCCAAGCCTCGCCAAGTCCGGCGTTGGCATCGGGGGAACCTCGACCCTATAACTGGACCATATGACACTCAACGACCCGCGCGGATTCCTCAACGACCTGTTCAAGGCGGCCCTTTCGGCCGTCACCGCCGAAGGCTGTGTGCCGGCCAACCTGCCCTCGCCGCCCAAGGGGCGCACGGTTGTCGTCGGCGCCGGCAAGGCGGCCGCTGCCATGGCGCAATCGGTTGAGCGACACTGGAACGGCCCCTTGGAGGGCCTGGTCGTTACGCGGGACGACCACGGTGTGCCGTGCGAGCGCATCGAGGTGGTCGAGGCCTCTCATCCGGTTCCGGACGAGCGCGGCCAGGCGGCCGCCGGCCGCATCCTCGACCTGGCCCAAGGGCTCGGCGAGGACGACCAGCTGTTGTGCCTGATCTCCGGCGGCGGCTCGTCCCTCTTGGCCGTGCCGGCGCCTGGCCTGAGCCTGGACGACAAGCGCGTCGTCAACCGGGCCTTGCTGCGATCCGGCGCCTCGATCGACGAGATGAACACCGTTCGCAAGCATCTGTCGGCGGTGAAGGGCGGCCGACTGGCCGCGGCCGCCTATCCGGCCCGCGTCGTGACGCTTGCGATCTCCGACGTGCCGGGCGACGACCCCTCGGTCATCGCGTCCGGACCGACGGTGCCGGACCCGACCAGCTCAGCCGATGCCGTGGCGATCTTGGAACGCTATGGCATCGAGGTACCGCCGGCAGTAACGCGCCATCTCACCGATCCCGCCAGCGAAACGCCGCCGGCCGACCATCCGGCATTCGACCGGGCCGCGTACCGAATGATCGCGACGCCGATGATGGCCTTTCGCGCGGCCGCCGAGGCCGCTCGACGTGCCGGCGTCGAACCGATCATCCTGGGCGATGCCATCGAGGGCGAAGCGCGGGAGGCCGGCACCGTTCACGCCGGCATCGCGCTGAGCGTGCGCCAACATGGCCAGCCCCTGTCGGCACCGGCCGTTATCCTGTCAGGCGGCGAAACCACCGTGACGGTGAAGGGCGACGGTCGGGGCGGCCGAAATGCCGAGTTTCTCTTAGGATTAACCTTGGCCTTGAAGGGAGCCGCCGGCATCACCGCGCTAGCCTGCGATACCGACGGCATAGACGGGTCGGAGGATAATGCCGGTGCGATCTGCGATCCCGACACGTTGCAGCGTGCCACAAATGCCCGCCTCGACGCCCAAGGCTTGCAGGCCAACAACGACGCCTACGGGTTCTTCGCGGCGCTGGATGACCTGATCGTCACCGGCCCGACCCGCACCAACGTCAACGATTTCCGTGCCATCCTGATTGAGGCCCCGACGACATGAGCGACTACACCCTGTTCTATTTCCCGGGCAACGCCAACATTGCCGCGCATGTCGCGCTGGAGGAGGCCGGTGCCTCGTATGAGCTCAGCTTCGTCGACCGGAAGAATGGCGCCCAGCTTGACGCCGGCTATCTGGCGCTCAACCCCAACGCCCGCGTGCCGACCCTGATCGACCACACGCTGGACAATCTGGTGATCTTTGAATCCGCTGCGATTTGCCTGCACATTATCGACAGACATCCCGACGCAGGGCTGCTGCCGCCGGTCGGCACGCCGGAACGCGCTCGGGCTCTGCAATGGTTGATCTGGCTGACCAACACGCTTCAGGCCGAGTTCCATCTCTATCACTACCCAATGCACCACGTGACTGATGACGCGGCAATTGACGCTGTTCGCGCCAAGGCTAACGAGCGTCTCGACTCACAATTCGCCATCGTCGCGAACGCGCTGGAGCAAACCGGCGCCTATCTGGCCGGCGACGCCTACAGCATCGCCGACGCCTATCTGACCATGCTGTGCCGATGGGGCGGGCGCATGGCGAAGCCGCCCCGCACCTATCCGGCGCTGAACCGGCTGATCGACACGGTTCTCGCCAGGCCCGCGGTCGACCGGGCTTATCAAACCGAAGGGGTCAAACTGCCCTACGTGGCCTGAGCCCCTACTTTTCCTTCGTATGCCAATCAGGAGTTATCCATGACCGGAACCGTCGCCGCTCGCCTTGCCGAAAAGGGCATCGTCCTGCCTGAGGCCGTAACGCCCGTCGCGGCCTATGTGCCGTGGGTGATCACCGGCAACCTGCTGTTCATCTCCGGCCAAGTCCCGTTCAAGGAGGGGGCCTTGAGCCATACCGGCCATTTGGGTGGCAACCTCACGGTCGACGAAGGCTATGACTGCGCGCGGGTCTGCGCGCTGAACATTCTGGCCCAGGTGAACGATGCTCTAGATGGCGACCTGGACCGGGTCAGCCGGGTGGTGAAACTGACCGGATTTGTCGCCTGCACGCCGGATTTCGGCGACCAGCCCAAGGTGATCAATGGCGCCTCGGACCTGATGGCCGAAGCGTTCGGCGACAATGGCCGCCACGCGCGCGCCGCAGTCGGCGTGCCGGCCCTGCCGCTGAACAGCGCGGTCGAGGTTGAGGCGATCTTCGAGTTGGGCTGACTTGCCGGGCGGCGCCTTGCCGGATTGCTAAGGGCGCCCATCTTGTTGTCTCTGCCCACTGAGATGCCGGAACGTTTCGCATGGCTGACGGCGACGCGCCGCTGACACTGACGCTGGAAAAGACCATCGACACCGTTCCGGCGGTGGACTGGGACCGGTGTGCCGGCGACGACAATCCGTTTGTCAGCCATACGTTCCTGTCCGTCTTGGAGGAGTCCGGATCGGTTAAGGCCGAAACCGGCTGGCTGCCCCAGCACCTGGTGCTGCGCGATCCGGCCGGACAGGTCGTCGGCTGCGTGCCGCTGTATCTGAAGGGGCATTCCTACGGCGAATACATCTTCGACCATGGCTGGGCCGACGCGTTCGAGCGGGCCGGCGGCCGCTATTATCCCAAACTGCTGTCGGCCATTCCGTTTACGCCGGCAACCGGCCCGCGCCTGCTCGTCGCCGACACGCCGGATGCCTCGTTCCACCGGCGTGCCTTGATCCAGGCGCTGCAGCAGGTGGTCGAGCAAACCGGCGTCAGCACGCTGCATGTCAACTTTCCGACCGAGGACGAGTGGAAGGCCTTCGGCGCGGCCGGCTGGCTGCAACGCTACGGCCAGCAGTATCACTGGGTGAATGACGGCTACGGGACCTTCGACGATTTCCTAAACGCGCTTAGTTCCCGCAAGCGAAAGAACATCCGCAAGGAACGCCAGCGGGTGCGCGACGCCGGGGTGGAGCTGATCGCGCTGCAGGGCGACGATCTCAACGAGGACCATTGGGACGCCTTCTTCCACTTCTACATGGACACCGGCAGCCGCAAATGGGGCCAGCCCTACCTGACCCGCGCGTTCTTCTCCCTTCTCGGCGAAAAGCTGGCGGATCGGGTCGTGCTGATCATGGCCCGCCATGACGGCGACTGGATCGCCGGCGCGCTGAACCTGGTCGGCAGCGACGCCATCTATGGCCGCAACTGGGGTTGCAACAGCCATTTCCGCTTCCTGCATTTCGAGGCCTGCTACTACCAGGCCATCGACTACGCGATCGCCCACGGGCTGAAGACCGTCGAGGCCGGCGCGCAAGGGGAGCACAAGGTTCAGCGCGGCTATCTGCCGACACGCACCTATTCCGCCCATTGGATCGCCGACCCCAACTTCCGGGCCGCCATCGCCAACTTCCTGGAACGTGAGGGCCAGATGGTCGACTGGGAAATCGCCGCCCTGTCGGAGGCGACACCCTTCCGCCGAACCGATGGCGAACCCACCGACCGTTGCTGATTGCCCTCCGCCGGCTTCGCGTTTTGGGTTGGCGCTAGCGGGCAGTAAAACCTAGGATGTAAGCAAAAGTTGTGGTGCCGCCCGTGGCGCATACAGGCCCGGGCGACGGGGCGGAGGTGGTGGATGTGTGGTATTGCGGGCCTGTGGCGCCTGCCTGGGCCTGATCCGCTGGATCGCGGACGGATCCAGCGTATGGCTCTTACGCTGATCCCTCGCGGGCCCGACGATTTCGGTTTCCTTCTCGCCGACACGGTCCATGGCGAGGCATCCGCCGGGCAGAAGCTCGACAGCGATTTCGTGCCGGGCCTGTTGCTGGCGAGCCGGCGCCTGTCCATCCTGGATCTGTCCGTCGCCGGGCGCCAGCCCATCGCGAACGAGACCGACGACATCTTCGTTGTCTTCAACGGGGCCATCCACAATTACGTGGAATTGCGGCGAGAGCTGGAGGGGTTTGGGCACGTCTTTCGGTCGCAGACAGACACGGAGGTCATCGTTCACGCCTACGAACAATGGGGGCCTGACTGTGCCAACCGGTTCAACGGCATGTGGGCCTACGCGATCTGGGACCAGAAGAACCGGCGCCTGGTCTGCTCGCGCGACCGGTTCGGCATCAAGCCGCTGGTCATTGCGCGCCATGGCGGTGCGTTTTTCTTCGGTTCGGAGGTCAAGGCCCTGCTGGCGGCGGGTGTACCAGCCGAACCAAACCCGCGCTTCCTCAGCCAGCACCTCTCGTACAGTTTCTTCGTTCCGGGCGACGAGACGCCGTTTGCGAATATCGGCCAGGTTCCCGCCGGCCATAATCTGATCGTGACGCCGGGCGGCGAACGGCTGTCGCGCTACTGGTCCTACACGGACCGGTCCGAGGCTTACGACTACAAAGACCCAGTGGCCTGCTTTCAAGAGCTGCTCGACGACGCGGTGCGCCTGCGTCTGCGATCTGACGTGCCCTTGGCCGCATTGCTAAGCGGTGGCATCGATTCGTCCGCGGTGACCGTCAAGGCCGCCAACCATCACGATCGCTTTGAAGCGTTCATCTCGGCGTTTCCAGGCTATGTCAAGGACGAGCGGCATCATGCGGAACGGGTCGCGCGCAGCCGCGAAATACCGCTGAATGTGATCCTGTACGATGCCAAGGACCTGCAGCAGGACATCGACTCCGTGACCTGGGCGATGGACATGCCGCCCTCCATCGGACAGATCCCCGCCCGCTGGCGCCTTCTTCGAGCCGTGTCGCGGAAAGCGCGGATCGTTCTGGAGGGCCAGGGCGCCGATGAGCTGTTGGGTGGATACCCTCGCCGGTATCTGAAACCCTATGTGCAGAGCGAGTTGGCCAGCCTCCGGCCCTGGAACCTTATCCCGCGCCTGCCGCGCCTCGTCGCGGCGCATCATCACCGCAAACGGCCTTGGTTGGGCCGCGCCAGGCGACGGCGGGCACGGCGCCAAGCCTTTGTTACCGAGACCCTGCTTTCGCCGGACCTGAGGGACATGGTTCGAACGGCGGGCCGCGAAACCGCAGGACCGGCGCCCGACCTGGCAAGCAAGCTGCACGAGAAGCTCTGGCGCGATCACGCGTTCGACTGGCTGCCGCATCTGCTGCATTACGGGGATGCCGTGAGCATGGCCCATTCGGTGGAGTCCCGCATGCCGTTTCTCGATCACCGGCTGGTCGAGTTCGCCTTCGGCCTGCCCTTCGACCAGATCATCCGAGGCACGGAAACCAAACACATCCTGCGCCAGGCCGTGACCGCGGAGCTGCCTCCACAGATCGTGCAGCGCCGGGACAAGATCGGCTATGAAACGCCCACCGAACGCTGGATTCGCGAGCGGATGGACAGTGACATCCGGCCCCTGCTCACCTCGGCACGCGTGCGCGAGCGCGGCATCTTTGATCAGCACATGCTCGACCAGTGCCTGCGACAGGCGGCCACCAACTCCTCATGCGCCCATCTGGCATTTCTCTGCACAGGGCTGGAGTCCTGGTTCAGGCTCTGCGTCGACGGCGAAGGTCTGGCCAATCTGCCCTTCGCAGCCGAAACGCGTCAGTTGCCGACAATCAACGGCCCGAGCGTGGCCGAACCGGCGGTCGCCAACGCTACAAAAGTCTGAGTTCGCCACCGACCGGGATCTCCGGTGCGGTCACATTGGTTGTGATGACCAGATCAAAACCACTGCCCGACTGCTGCCATTGACCGGCCACCAACGGCGTCTTGGTAACGTTCGGCACCGGATCGTCGCGCCAATTGACCGGGCCGACGATGGTCGCCAGGTCCGTGGTTTGGATGGCCTCCAGGTTTGCGCTGGGATCATCCAGGTCGGCCGAACGCGACACCACGTTTGCAACGACCTCGAACAGCGCATGCTTGAAGCCGATCGGCTGCGTCCATGGGCGGCCGGATTCGGACATATAGCCGTTGGCCAGCTCGCGCGCCGACTGGCCGGTCAGGCTCGAGGAGAATGGGTGGTTGGGCGTCCACCAGATCTCCGTCGTCAAATCGTTGCCCCGGCCGCCCAGGGAGTCGATGACCGACGGGAACAGCAAGGCCTTGCCAATGGTCACGATCTTAGGCTGAAAGCCCTGCTGTGCCGACTGGGCCCAGAAGGTCGCGAAGTCGGGCGGGATCATGTTGCCGGTGACGATGTCGACATTGCCGTCCTTGAAGGCCGAGATCTGTGCCGTGAAATCTTCAGACAGAGGCTGGTAGCGACCAGGATCGACCAGGTCGAACCCGTGTGCGGCCAGGGCCGGCGGGAAGCCGAGTTCGGCGTCGCCCCAGGCATTGCCATCCGCGTCGTTGGGGAACAGGCCGCCGACGCGCGGCGCCACGTCGCCCTGCTGCCACATGGCCAGGAAGGCCGCGATCACGTCCTCCAGCCCCCAGAAGAAATGGTAGGTCCAGTCAAACCCGACCGCCGGGTCGCCACTGCGGCCGAAAAAGTAGGGCTGCCAAGGGCAGTCAGTCGTGATGCAGGGCACCTCGTTGATCTCGGCCTGGTCGGCCACCGGGTTGGTCGTGTCCGGTGTCGAGGCCGCGACGATGATGTCGACCTCGTCCGACAGGATCAGTTCCGCCGCAACCTCGGCCGCGCGGTTGGGGTTGGATTGGCTGTCCATCGAGATGATCTCGATCCGGACCGTGCGGCCGTTATTGTCGATGCCGGCGTCGAACAGCGGTTGGACCTGGCTGAGAATGTAGGGATCGGCCTCCGCAAAGCCGGCCAACGGCCCGGTTTGCGGGCTGACATGGCCAACCCGCACCACCGGGTTCTGGGCATAGGCGCGGGTATGGCGCAGGATCGCCGGCGCGGCGATCGCGGCGGCCGACGCGCTGAGAAACGTGCGGCGGCGAAGTGCCGGGCTCGTCAGCTTGCTCTTGTCTTTCGCGGTCATGATTTCCTCCCGTTTGCAGGTTCATTGCCTGTCCGTGGCGCGTCCAACGCGTCGCTCATGGCCCGGAGATGGCGGGTAACGCGCTGGCGCAGCGCGTCTGCCTGCTCCGCCGTCCAAACCCGGAAGCCGTGGCCGGTCTTCATACCCAGCCGCCCCTCGGCGACGATTTTGCGATGGATCGGCAAGGGCTCGGGTGTCCGGTCGAGTGCCGGCAGCACATGGTCATGGATGTCCAAGGTCAGGTCGGTGCCAACCAGGTCGGCATTTTCCAGCGGGCCCAGAACCGCCAAGCGGCGGCCGAAGCTTGCTTTCACGACCGTATCGACGGTCTCGGCATCGCAGACGCCCTCGCCGACCAACGCGATCGCTTCGCGCCACAGCGCATGCTGAAGCCGGTTGCCGACGAAACCGGCGATATCCTTTTTGACATGGACCGGCGTTTTGCCGACCGACGTCAGCAGAGCCATCATCCGCGCGATGGCCTCATCGGATGTCCCATCGGCCTGCACGACCTCAACCAGGGGGACCAGGTAGGGCGGGTTCCACCAGTGCGTACCGACGGCCCGGTGCTTGGTCTCAACCCGTTCGGCAATCTGGCCGATTGGGATGACGGAGGTATTGCTGGCCAGGAGCGCGTCAGGCCGGGCCGACCCCTCCAGATCGGCGAAGATCGACTGCTTTAGGGCAAGCTTCTCCGGCGCGGCCTCGAACACGACATCGGCCATCCCGACCGCCTCGGACAGGTCGGCATGTGCAGAGACACGGTCGACTGCGCCGCCATCTTGGTCGAGGGCCGCCAGATTGTCGGCAATGCGCTGGTGCAAGCTGGCCAGGCTCTCCGGCTGGGGGTCGAAAACCCGGACCGAATGGCCGGCCGACGCGAAGACTTGAGCGATGCCGTGGCCCATCAGGCCGGCGCCGACGACCGCGATGATCTCGCGTCCAGTCATCCGGCCGTATAGCCGCCGTCGGCGTGCAAGATGTGGCCGGTGTAGAAGTCCGAGGCCTTCGACGCCAGAAAGAGAAGCGGACCGGCCAGATCCTCGGGCTCGCCCAGGCGCCCCTTCGGCACGCGGGTCAGGAACCCGTCGCGCACCTTTTGCGCTTCCTCGGTCTCCTCGAACATCCAGGCCGTCAGCGGTGAGCGGAAGACGGTGGGGGCGATGGCGTTCACCGTGATGCCGGTTGGCCCAAGCTCGCAGCCAAGCGCCTTGGTGATGCCGTTCACCGCCGCCTTCGAGGCGCAATAGGCGGTGTAACCGGCCGGATGGCCGAGAAGGCTGCGCGCGGAGCTGAGCAGCACGATCTTGCCGCCACGTCCCTGCGCCTTCATCTGTTCGGTCGCGGCACGGCAAAGCAGCCAACTTTGGGTCACGTTGGCGTCCATCACGCCGGTGAAGGCCTCGACCGACATCTCGTCGATCTTGGCGACCTGGTTCATGCCCGACGCGACCACCAGGATGTCCAGCGCGCCGAAGGCGTCAACCGCATGAGCAACCAGCGCCGCGCAGGCCGCCTCGCTGTCCGGGCGCGTGTTGGCCTCCACGACCTCGGCACCGCTGTCACGGCATTCGCCCGCGATCTCGCCCAACGCTTGGGCATTTCCCGCGGCCAGCACCAGCTTGCAGCCGGCCTTTGCCAAGACGCGGGCGGCGACCATGCCGAACGCACCAGAGGCACCGGTGATCAGGGCGACCTTGCCCGAAACGTCGAACAGGCCAAGCGGGTTTTCTTGCCAGTCTGTCATTCGGCAGCCCCCGGCGGGTAAGGCATCACCACCAGCATGGTGCAGACATCGTTGCCGCGATTGACGGCCTCGCGCACCTCACCGGGGGGAATCGTGCAGGAATCCATCGGCCGCAGCACAGTTTCCCTGCCGCCGATGATGACCGTCATCTCCCCGGACAGGATGACGTAGACCTTCTCGATCGGTGACGAGTCGGGGCCGGCGCCGCCGCCCGGCAGGTAATGCGACAGGCCGACCCAAGCTGTCTCCGGCCCGCCCTCCTCAAAGCCCTGCAGGCGCAGCGAACGGACGTCGCGATGGTTCGGCGCCTCGTAGGGCTCGGCCTCGGCGAAGCGCTTGACCAGCATCAGAACGCCTCCCCGGCCTCGATCCGGTAGGATTGGTTGCGGTCGATCATGGCCACCAGGCGGATGATGCAGCCATCCCCGCGATCCCAATTCCAAGGGAAGAAGGCGAAGGTGCAGCGCCTGCCCGTGACGGCGTCGAGATCGCCGCCAACGTTTTCGATGCCCAAAATCCCGGCCCGGAACAGCTTTTGGTGTACCGGTTCCCAATCGGGGAAATCATCCGTCCAATCGTTGCCGCCCGACCATTCCTTGTATTCGTCGGCCAGGTGGGGCAGCAGCGGGCCGTTGCGTTGCGGGCCGATGGCGGTGGCCAGCGGGTGATCGTTGGCCTGCGTGTCGTGGCCGACAACCTTCACACCCTTTTCGATCATCCAGTCCGCAGCGGACGGAACCAGGCCCGGGCAATAGGGGAAATAGTCGCCATCCTCGTACAGTTTGTGCCAACCGGTATTGATGATGAGCACGTCGCCGCGACGAATGGCGTGGCCACAGGCCTGTTCCAGATCGTCGCCGGTGATCGATTGCCACTTTTTCTTGGGCACCGACACGACCAGGCCCGAGCCAAAGAAGTGCGGCAGCGGCACCTCGTCGATAAACGGCGTGCCCTGCACCACATGGGCCGGCGCATCGATATGGGTGGTGACATGCATGGTGGTCGTCAGCGTCTGCGACAGCACGCCGGACTTGGCCATGTAGTGCATGCGCTCAATCCGCACGTCGCGGAAATAGGGCCAGTTCGGGCACTGAAAACCGTAGCGATGGGACAGGTTGTAGAACTCCAGCCCCATCGGGTTGTCCAGATTGCCCTGAAACTCGATGCCCCTGACCGTCACCGACATGCCGACCCTCCCATTGGATGTCCGGCATAGCCGAACCTTGCATCTTTGTATCGTATATTGATACATATGTATCGTTATGCGGTCAACGACGTTCCCTGCCAACGTCCCCATCGTTTCAAGGCGGCATCTCGGGACCGGGTCCTTGCAAGGGCTTTCAACCCAGCGCAGACTTGATGCACCGGCGCGATGCGAGGGCCCGAAATGCAGACGCGAATGGCAAGGGATCGATCAATGAACGACGCCGTTTGGATCAGCGAGCAAAGCTGCGCGATCGACGCGTTTCGTGATGCGGTTGAGCGCACGACGACGGCGGAGATGGTGCCGCTGGCGGACGATTTGGCCGCCAACATCCCGATCTATGACGGTGGCCGCATCCTCCAGTGGATCGATCGGCCGGGACACTCGAAGGCTTACATGGCCGAATGGAACCAGGTATTCGCGAACGGGCCTGGTGTCATCACCATCCGCAACGCCATCGACGACACGGCTTTGATCGATGACGTAACGGATATCCTGAACCGCATCATCGAGGAGGAAACGGCGACCCAGGCGGGCGGTGGCGACCACTTCGCAGCCGCCGGCGCGAACGCCCGGATCTGGAACGCGCACGAGAAGCTGTGCATGGCCTCGCCGGACCTGTTCGCGCGCTATAACGCCAACGAGATCGTGCCGCTGGCCAGCCGGTCATGGCTGGGTCCGCGCTATCAGATCACCGCCCAGGTCAACCTCGTGCGCCCTGGCGGCCAGGCCCAGGTCAGCCACCGCGACTATCACATGGGGTTTCAATCCGTCGAAGACCTTGCGCAGTATCCGGCGTCAGTCCACGCCCTGTCCCCTGCCCTGACCCTGCAGGGGGCGATCGCGCATTGCGACATGCCCGAGGAGACCGGGCCGACCAAGCTGCTGCCCTATTCCCAAACCTACCTGCCCGGCTACATCGCCAGCACACTGCCGGCGTTCCGCGCCTATTTCGAAGCGCATTGCATCCAGCTGTCGCTGAACAAGGGCGACATGATCTTCTTCAATCCCGCCGTCTTTCACGCGGCCGGCGAGAACCGATCGGCGGACGTGGACCGGCTGGCGAACCTGTTGCAAATCGGCTCCGGCTACGGCCGGTCGATTGAGATCGTCGACCGGACGCGTATGAGCCTGGCGCTTTATCCGACGCTGCTCGCCTTCAAGACATCCGGCACGCTGGGCGCACGGGAGCTGGAAAACGTCGTCCAGGCCTGCGCCGAAGGCTATCCCTTCCCCGCCAATCTCGACATCGACTCACCGCTCAGCGGCATGGCGCCGCCCAGCCAGCAGGACGTGATGCGTCAGGCGCTCGCCGAGACGTGGCCGCATCAGCGGTTCGAACAGGCGATCAACGAGCAACAGGCGCGCAAGCGGTCGCATTGAACGCGGCGCCGGTCCTCACGATAGCGCCAGCAGGTCTTCACGCAGGCGTGCCGGGTCGGCGTCGGGCAATAGGGTTTCAAGTTGATCATGGGTCGCGTGCCAGACCGGCAAGGCGGCGGCTAAAAGATCGCGTCCCGGATCAGTCAACAGCAGGCGCCGGCCACGCCGATCTTGCGCATCCGTTACGACAACGACAAGCCCCCTACGCTCGAGTGGCTTCAGGTTCGCGGTCAATGTCGTGCGATCCATGGCCAGCAACGGCGCAAGGTCGCTTATTCGTGGTGGGTTCGGGCGGTTGAGCGCGGTCAACAACGAGAACTGCCCGTTGGTAAGGCCAAACGGCCGCAACGCATCGTCGAACAGACGCGCAACCGTACGCGCCGCCCGCTGGACGTGCAAACACAGGCACCGATCACGCACGTCATTGGTGGCTTCTAACGGCAGGTCATCGCGCATGCAGCCACTTACGTTGACATCAACACATTAGTCAATCAGATTGCTACAGCCAAACCTCAGATGAAAGGAGGCGCCCGATGCCCTACGTCGATGGATTTCTGCTGGCCGTTCCGACCGACAACAAGGGCGCCTACAAGGCCTTTGCGGAGCAGATGTGGCCGATAATAAAGGACCTCGGCGCGCTCGCCATGTGGGAATGCTGGGGTGACGACGTACCGGACGGAGAGGTCACCTCCTTCCCAATGGCGGTGAAGAAAGCGGACAACGAGGTGGTAGTCTTCGCCTGGATCGAATGGCCCGACAAGGCGACCCGCGACGCCGGCAACAAAAATATGATGAACGATCCCAGAATGGCGGAGATGGATCCGAACAATATGCCGTTCGACGGAATGCGCATGATCTTCGGCGGGTTCGAGGTGTTGGCAAAGTTTTGAGGGTGCGCCCGCCCAGACAGCAGTTCGAGAGATAATGTCCGATGACGATTGAGATCGCCGCGTTTCGATGGGCACCGCCCGCCGCCCAAGGCTATGTGAAGGATTTGCGCGTAAGGTGGGCGTTGGAAGAGGCGGCACTGCCGTACGAGGCGGTGCTGATAGACGGTCGAACCCGCGATGCGGACGGCTATCGCGCCTGGCAACCCTTCGGCCAAGTTCCGGCCTATCGCGATGACGATGTCGAGATGTTCGAGTCCGGAGCCATCGTGCTGCATATCGCGGCCAAGTCCGAGGCGCTGGCGCCGCGCGATGCGGCCGGACGGGCGCGTGTGACGAGCTGGGTTTGCGCGGCCATGAGTACCGTCGAACCGCAGGTTCAGAACTTCAACCAGTTCCGCGGCGCAAAGGCCGACGAGGCCTGGGCGTGGGAACGCCGGTCACAGGCCGAAGCGCGGCTGAAACACCGCTTGGCGGCGCTGTCCAACTGGCTCGGCGACAAGTCCTCTCTCGAGAACCGGTTCAGCGCCGGCGACCTCATGATGGCCACCGTCTTGCGCGAGGTGGATGACGGTTTGATGTCGACGTTCCCAACTCTGATCGCCTATCGCGAGCGCTGCTTGGCCCGACCCGCCTTTGGCCGCGCGCTGGAAGCTCAGCTAGAGACGTTCCGCGAAAACGCCCCAGCGCAATAGCCCTCTCGCCGCCAGATCTAGCCTCAGGCTGGCGCAACCTCCGCCAACGGTCCCAGATTCAGCCAGGCAGCCAGCTTTGCAGCGATCCGGCTTGGGCCGATGGCCTCCAGGCGCCCGCTTTCGACCGCCTCTCTAACGGCGATGTCGCCGCGATAGACATGGATCATGTCGCGAAGGGTGGCCGCCAGGTATAGATCCACGTCAAAACCGGGATCGGTGACACATAGATCCTTGGCCCCGTCCTCGTTCAGGAACCAATAGCGCGCCTTGTGGGCCGGCTGATCGGTGAATTCGAGCGCGACAACGGTTCGCCCTGCACCGAACACCGCCGGATCGACGCAATGCTCCAAGCCCCAGATCAGCAGGCCGAGATCCAGCTCGCCCTCCGTCAGGTCGCGCCGGGTCCAGCGTCGGCCCCAAGTGCCGAGCGCCAGGACCAGGGGCATGAACTCCGCGCCCGCCTCAGTCAGATGATAGGTCCAGGATCGTCCGCTGTCTGACCGCCGGCGTTCGACGATGCCCTCCGCCACGAGAAGGCGCAGGCGCTGGCTGAGCAGGGTCGACGACATCAGCGGCACGCCGCGCTGGATGTCGGAAAACCGGTGCGAACCGACGCCAATATTGCGGATCACCAGCGCCGTCCAGCGCTCGCAGAACAGTTCGGACGCCTTCGCGATCGGGCAGAACTGGCCATAGGTCTTCATCGGGCACCTCCTGACCGCAGTCTTCGCGATTTGGCAGAGGCGGTCTACTGCATTTCCTGCACTAAACGATGTAATGAAACGCCGCTATCGTGCCAGCCACGCCACCAGCAACGGAGTGCGACGATGGTGCAACCACATAACGAAGCGGCCGCAGATGTTTGGGCCCACTCCGGCGCCGCCTATGACTTCATCAGCTTTGGCCTGTCGGATGGTCTGTCCCATGCCGTTCAAGCGCTCTGGCCGCGCCCCGGCGAACAGATCCTGGATGTCGCGACCGGCACGGGCTGGACCGCGCGACTGGCGGCCCAGCAGGGCGCGACAGTCACGGCGGTGGATATCGCAGACCCACTGTTGGAGGCCGCGCGGCAACTCTCCGGCCACATCGAACCGGCCGTCACCTTTCGCCATGCGGACGCCGAGGCCCTGCCCTTCGCAGACGCCGCGTTTGACGGCGTGATCTCGACCTATGGCGTCATGTTTGCAGGCAAGCCGCAGGTCGCGGCGGCGGAACTGGCGAGGGTGGCGAAGCCGGGCGGCCGATTGGTCCTGCTGACCTGGCTGGACGACACGGTCGGCTACATTCCAGCCTTCTTCTCCATCGTGGCGCGCTATGCGGGCGGTCCACCACCCGAGATCTCGCCCATGGTCTGGGGCAATGCCGATTGGCTTGCAAGGACACTCGGTGGGAACTTCGAACTCACCGTCCGCGAGCGGATCACGACGCTTATTGCCCCTGACGCGGACACGCTATGGGAAAAGTATCGCCGCGGGTTTGGGCCGGTAGGCCGCGCGATCTCGGGACTGGATGAAGATCAGGTCCGGGCGTTTCAGCGTGAATTCCAAGACCTGCACGCTGCCTATGACACTGGCAACGGGTTGGTGATCGATCGCAAGGCGCTGCTGGTTCAGGGAACGCGACGCGCGTCCGATTAGCCTAGCCTTCTGTCCGAAGCAAAAGGAAACACCCAACCGACCGCATCCTTTGGCGGATCGCGATCGTCCTTGTCAGGGGACACCAAGATTGCGCGAAAGGACGAGAAAGATGGGTGATTTCACAAACATGTCGGCCATGGTTGTCGGGGGCAGCAGCGGTATCGGTCGGGCCGTGGTTCAAAACCTGGCAGCGCAAGGAGCACAGGTCTTGGCGATAGCGCGCAACCAAGGGCGCCTCGATCAGGTCGCCAGCGAGGGGGCGCCGGTGGAAACCTTGGCGGCCGACGCCACGGATCCGGCGACTGCCGAGGCGGCATTTGAGCGGATAGACCCGGACCTGTTGGTCATCAGCGTCGGGGCCGTGCCCACCATGGCACCCTTGCAGGAGCAGAGTTGGGAGGCGTTCTCGCGGGTCTGGGACACCGACGTGCGCGCAACCTACGAATTCTGTAAGCAGGCCCTCTTGAAGCCGATGCGAAGCGGCGGTTCGGTGGTTATCATCTCCAGCGGCGCCGGAACCGTTGGCGGTTCGCCACTGTCCGGCGGTTATGCGGGGGCCAAACGCATGCAGTTCTATCTCGCCGATTATTGCCAAAAGGCGGCCGATCAGATGGGCCTTGGGCTCCGTTTCGCCGCGCTTCTGCCGGCCCAGATAATGGGCGATACCATGGTCGGCCGGGCGGCCTCGGACGGTTACGCCAAAGCGCAGGGCATCACACGGCAACAGTTTCTGGATAGGTTCGAGGTGCCCTTGCAACCTACGAAAGTGGCTGACGCCGCGCTCAAGATCGTGACCGATCCCAATCACGCCGGATCAACACAGTTCATCATTACTGGCAAGGAGTTGAAGGCGGCGGCCTGACGTCATGGCGACCGGCATTCCAGACACGCTGGCCCGCGCGCGACGGGACTTCGACGACCTTGTCGGCGTGATGCGCCCGCGCCTCCACCGCTATTGCGCCGGCATGACGGGGTCGCTGGTCGATGGCGAGGACGTGGTGCAGGAGGCGATGGCCAAGGCCTTCTACGCGCTCTCGCGGACGCAGGTGTCCAACCTTGAAGGCTGGTTGTTGCGCATCGCACACAACACCGCGCTCGACCATTTGCGCGCGCAGCAGCGACGCGACGCCTGGATCACCGAAGACGACATCAATCTGTTGATCGACGAGGTGGTCGACACGGATGCGCACGAGATGGCGGCCGCCGCGCTTGGCAACCTGATGCAATTGCCGCCGCGACAGCGGAGCTGCGTTCTGCTGAAGGACGTGCTGGGCCATTCCATCGCCGAGATCGGCGCCTTGATCGAGGCCAGCCCGGCAGCGGTCAAAGCGTCGCTCCATCGCGGCCGTCAGCATTTGCGCAAGCTGGCCGATGCACCGACGGAAGAGCCTGCCACCTTGGCGGAACCGGAAAAATCCCTGCTTACCGCCTATGTCCGCCATTTCAACGCCCGCGATTTCGACGCCATCCGGGCCATGCTGGCCGAAGAGGTTCGGCTCGATATTGCCGGCGGGCGCGGCGGCGGCCATGGCAAGCGTGAGGTCGGCGGCTACTTCGATCGCTACAGTGCGAAGCATGACTGGTTCTTCAAGCCCGGCACCATCGAGGGGCGACCAGCGGCAGTCGCGTACGACCCCGAGCAACGATCCGGCCCGTCTCTTTACTTCGTGCTGTTGGCCTGGGACGAAGGCCGCCTGACAGAGATCCGGGACTTCCGCTATGCCCGCTACGCAACCAAGTGGGCTTGGGCCGGTTGATCCATCGAAGACGACGGCACGAAATACCTGTCGACCCCGAAGGTCATTCTCTCAATGGCGAACGCCGCCAAGAAAACGGCGAATGGCGTTGTGCGCAAACCCCTTTGGCTTTTGCCTCTGCCGAACCATGATGCGGTGATCACACACCGTTTTGAGGAGCTGCACCATGGCCGATATCGCACTCGTAACCGGCGCGGGGTCCGGCATCGGCCGGCATACGGCCTTGGCGCTGGCAAAGGCCGGCTATCACGTTGCCCTTTGCGGCCGCAGGGCAGTCGCCTTGACCGAGACCAAGGCGCTGGCGGACGACGCCTCCACCATCGCGGACTTTCCTTGCGACGTGACCGACGAAGCGCAGATCGCGACCGCAGAGGTGCGCGACATGGGCGGGGACGTAGAGGCCTTCGCTTGCGACGTGACCGACGAAGCGCAGATCGCGACCGCAGAGGTGCGCGACATGGGCGGGGACGTAGAGGCCTTCGCTTGCGACGTGACCGACGAAGCGCAGATCGCGACCGCAGAGGTGCGCGACATGGGCGGGGACGTAGAGGCCTTCGCTTGCGACGTGACCGACGAAGCCGCGGTCGACCGGCTCTTTTCCGATATCGAGAAGACGTTTGGGCGGCTCGACGTGCTGTTCAACAATGCCGGCGTGAACGTGCCGACGATCCCGTTTGGCGACGTGACCATCGACCAGTGGCGCACGGTCATCGACATAAACCTGACCGGGGCGTTCCTGTGTGCCCGAGGCGCCTTTAACCTGATGCGGCGCCAAACGCCCCAAGGGGGGCGCATCATCAACAACGGCTCCGTCTCCGCCCATGTGCCGCGGCCGGGCTCGGCCCCCTACACCGCGTCGAAACACGCCATGACCGGCTTGACCCGATCGATCTCGCTGGACGGTCGGCCCTATAACATCGCCTGCGGCCAGATCGATATCGGCAACGCCGCCTCCGAGATGACGGCCCAGATGACCGCGGGCGTGCCGCAGGCGGACGGTTCGATCAAGCCGGAGCCGACCATCGACGTAAAGCTGGTGGCGGACGCCGTGGTGAACATGGCCAAGCTGCCGCTTACCGCCAACATCCAGTTCATGACCATCAAGGCCACAACGATGCCGTTCATCGGGCGCGGTTAACAGGCCCGACCGCGCCCTCGGAATGGGGTCGCCGCAAACAGCAAAGGACCGGCCCAATGCTTGGCAAAATCGCGCTTGAAGAGCATTTCGCGACCGACGAGACGATCGATCAGGCCTCGCGGGCGGTTCCGGCCGCGCACTGGCCGGAACTTCGCGACCGGCTCGCCGACCTGCATGAGGGCCGCCTGCGGCAGATGGGCGAAAACGGCATCGAGCTGGCGATACTCTCGCTTATTACGCCGGGGGTTCAGGGGATTACCGACACAGCCCTGGCGATCGATGTCGCCCGCCGCGCCAACGACTTTCTGGCCGAACAGGTCGCCAAACGGCCGGACCGGTTCCAGGGCTTTGCCGCCCTGCCGATGCAGGACCCCGACGAAGCCGCGCGCGAGCTGGAACGCTGTGTTGTGGATCTCGGCTTTCGTGGCGCGATGGTGAACGGCTTCAGCGAGAGCGGCTCGACCTCGGCGTTGCTCTATTACGATCTGGAGCAGTACCTGCCGTTCTGGGCCACGGTTCAGGACCTCGGCGTCCCGTTCTATCTGCACCCGCGCAACCCCTTGCCCGAGCACGCGAAGATCTATGACGGGCACCCCTGGCTGTTGGGGCCGACATGGGCGTTCGGCCAGGAAACGGCCGTCCACGCGCTGCGCCTGATGGGATCGGGGCTTTTCGACAGATATCCCGCGCTGCAGATCATTTTGGGTCACCTCGGTGAAGGGCTGCCCTTCTCCCTTTGGCGGATCGACAACCACCTGGCGTGGCTGAACGAACCGCCCCAGCACAGAGCGCGGCAAAAGATCGCGCACTACGTCCAAAATAACTTTCATCTGACGACGTCGGGCCAGCTTCATACGCCGAGCCTGGTTCAGGCGATGCTCGAGATCGGGTCGGACCGCATCTTGTTTTCCACCGACTGGCCGTTCGAAAACATGAACCATGCGGCGGACTGGTTCGACAGCGCCGGCATTAGCGAGCTCGACCGCGCCAAGATCGGCCGCCGGAACGCGATCACGCTGTTCAAGCTCGAAGACGTGCTTGGCGGAGATGGCTAGCTGAAGGCTCGGATCGTACGGCGATTTGACACGGGTCAAAGACGATTGGGCGGTGTGTCCCCACATAGACCCGGATCCGGAAATCCCGTTGCGATGAGAAGGAACGAGCTTGTCCGTTCTTGAGCGGAGTGTCCTGCGCGAGAGCCCATCGAGCGCCCATGCCGACGATCGGCCTTGGCATGCGCTGTCGGCCGACGACGTCCTCACGACCCAAGACAGCCATCCTAACGGCCTGGGCGATGCGGAGGCACAGGCGCGGCTCGATAGGCTGGGGCCCAACCGACTGCCGGCCCCGAAGCGTCGCGGACCGCTGCCCCGGTTCCTGGCGCAGTTCCACAATGTCCTGATCTATGTGTTGCTGGGCGCAGCGGTCGTCACGGCGGTGCTGGGCCATTGGATCGACGCCCAAGTGATCCTGGCGGTGGTTTTGGTGAATGCCGTCATCGGGTTCATTCAAGAAGGCAAGGCTGAGAACGCCTTGGCCGCCATCCGCAACATGCTGGCGCCCAAGGCCAGTGTCGTTCGCGACGGCAGGCGAAAGACGGTTTCGGGCGAGGATCTGGTACCCGGCGATGTGGTTCTGCTGGAAGCCGGTGCCCGAACGCCCGCCGACGTCCGTCTGATCGAAGCCAAGAACCTGAAGATCGATGAGGCCGTGCTGACGGGTGAGTCCGTCGCCGTGGAAAAGGGCGTCGCACCTGTCGGCGAAACGGTCGCGCTGGGCGACCGGACGTCAATGGCGTTCAGCGGCACACTGGTCACCTACGGCCACGGCAAGGGGGTCGTGGTCGCGACCGGCGGCCAGACCGCCATCGGCCGCATCAGCGGCATGCTCTCCGAGGTCACCACCCTGCAGACGCCGCTGACCCGGCAGATGGACGAGTTTGCCAAATGGCTGACCGGGTCGATCGTGGCGATCGGGGCGCTTGTGCTCGCGTTCGGCCTGCTGGTCCATGGTTACGATTTCAACGAGATCTTCATGGCGGTGGTCGGCCTGTCGGTCGCGGCCATTCCGGAAGGCCTGCCGGCGATCCTGACCGTCACGCTTGCGATCGGCGTGCAGGGCATGGCCCGGCGAAACACGATCGTCCGCCGCTTGCCGGCCATCGAGACCCTCGGCTCGGTCTCCGTGATCTGCTCCGACAAGACCGGCACGCTGACGCGCAACGAGATGACGGCCGTCTCCATCGCCACGGCGCGGCGGCTGTTCAAGGTTAGCGGCGTCGGCTACGCCCCGCTCGGGTCCATCTCGCTGGACGGGCAAGAGATCGATATCGAACGCTACCCGTTGCTTTTGGAGATCTCGCGCGCCGCCCTCTTGTGCAATGACGCAAACCTGCACGAGGTCGATGGCGACTGGGCCATCGAGGGCGACCCGATGGAGGGCGCGCTGCTGACGGCGGCCGCAAAGGCCGGGTTCGACCACCATACCGAAACCCAGCGCTATACCCGCACGGACGTGATCCCGTTCGATTCCCAGCACCGGTTCATGGCGACCTTGCACCACGACCATGTCGGCGATGGCTTCATCTACGTGAAGGGCGCCCCGGAACGCATTCTTGAGATGTGCTCGCACCAGCGCGGGTTCGACGGCGATGTGGACCTCGATATCGACTATTGGCATGCGCGGGCGGAAGAGATCGCGGCCGGCGGCCAGCGGGTTCTCGCCGTCGCGGCCAAGGAAACCAGCAGCGACCACACGGTGCTGAACTTCGATGACGTCGACAACGAGCTGACCTTCCTGGGCCTGTTCGGCCTGATCGACCCACCGCGCGAGGAGGCGATCACCGCCGTGGCGGAATGCCAGGCGGCCGGCATACAGGTGAAGATGATCACCGGCGACCACGCCGCGACAGCTACGGCGATCGCCGGCCAACTCGGCTTGGACAATCCAAGCGCGGCGCTGACCGGGCGCGATCTGGACGCGCTGGATGACGAGACGCTGCGTCGCCGCGTCCAGGATACGGCCGTCTTCGCCCGCACCAGCCCCGGGCACAAGCTGCGCCTGGTGATGGCGCTGCAGGCCGGTGGCGCGGTCGTGGCGATGACCGGAGACGGCGTCAACGATGCGCCGGCGCTGAAGCGCGCCGATGTCGGCGTCGCCATGGGCCGAACCGGCAGCGAGGCGGCGAAGGAGGCCTCGGAAATGGTGTTGGCCGACGACAATTTCGCCACCATCGCCCAGGCCGTGCGGGCGGGACGCACCGTCTACGACAACCTGAAGAAGGCGATTCTGTTCATCCTGCCGACGAACGGCGGACAGGCCCTGATCATGATCGCCGCCATCCTGCTTGGCTTCACCCTGCCGATCACGGCGGTTCAGATCCTGTGGGTCAACATGGTCACGGCGGTGACCTTGGCCCTGGCGCTGGCCTTTGAGCCGGCGGAGCCAAATGTGATGCGGCGACCACCGAGAACGTCAAGCGACTCCATTTTGTCGAGGTTTCTCGTATGGCGCGTCGTCTTTGTCTCGGTCGTGTTTCTTATTGCCCTGTTTTTCAAGTTCGCCCTGGCCCAGGCGCAAGGCGCCAGCATCGAAGAGGCGCGCACGATCGTCGTCAACACGTTGGTCGTGCTGGAGATCTTCTATCTGTTCAGCGTCCGCTACCAGACCACGACATCGATGACCTGGCAGGGGGTGAAAGGCACCCCGGCGGTGCTCATCGCGGTCGGCACGGTCATCGTGCTGCAGCTCATCTTCACCTATGTGCCGTTCATGGAGGCCTTCTTCGACACCCGTCCGCTTAGCGTCTTCGAGGGCGTTCAGGTGATCGCGACCGGCATTGTGGTCTTCTTCATCCTCGAGGCCGAGAAATGGGTGCAGGCGAAGATGAATGGCCGAAGTGGCGGGGAAGTACCGGCGGCACAAGGGTAGCGATTGATGCCTTGTCGGACCTTGTGCTCGTGAGTTCGCGGGGCTTTTGGCTCTTACAGGTCGAGCCCCTCGGCCGCGACCCGAAACTCGTTCAGCCGCGCCGCTAGGTCGTCCGCGATCCCGGCGATCTCGTCCTGCCGCGCTGCGTCGAAATTAACGATCAGGGCCAGCCGAGCCCACAGGTCCAGGTAAGCCGTGCAGGAGGGGTACGGTGCGACCTCCTCGTCGGTGCAGGTGATCAGGCCCCTCACCTCGCCGCCTTCGACCAGTACGTTCCAATCCTGCACGTCAGCGTCGCTGAGCGGGCCGCGGACGGGCTGCAAGCCTTCCTGCGCCAGGTCGAGATCGTCGATCGACCAATGGCCGCGCTCCACGCCTTGGTCGAACCGCTGCTCGACGGTCAGGCCGAAACTCAGGGTGGTGAGATTGGCCAGGACGACCGGGCCGAAGCCCGGCTCGTCCAGCGTGCCTTCCATCTCCGGCGTGACCGGTCCCATGTCCGGCAGCACGAAGAACAGATTGACCGAGCCGACGGGGCCGTCGCTTTGCAGCTCGCGGTTCCAGATATGCTCCGCCGGGATGGTCAGCGGCTGATCGCCGATTTCCAGCCTCACATACTCCGTTTCGGCGCCGGCGGCGGCCGGCAGGAGGACCGCAATAAGCGCGCCCCCCGCAAAAGCCGGTCGGCTACTCCACAAGCGCGGGCTCTTTCGGCTTGCCCGCATCGTCCGGCGAACCATCGTCGGAGAAGGCGAAGGTCAGTTCGTCGTCCTGCACGTCGATCCGAACCACGCCGCCCTTCACCAACTCGCCGAACAGCAACTCGTTGGCCAGCGGCTTCTTGACGTGTTCCTGGATCACCCGCGCCAGGGGCCGGGCGCCATAGAGCCGGTCATAGCCCTTGACCACCAGCCATTTGCGCGCGGCGTCGCTGAGCTCGATCGAAACGCGACGATCGGCGAGCTGGTCCTCCAGTTGGATGATAAACTTGTCGACGATCTGCAGCACGATTTCTTCAGTCAAATGACCAAAGCCGATGATCGCGTCCAGCCGGTTGCGGAACTCCGGCGTGAACATGCGGTTGATCGCCTCGGTATCCTCGCCCTCGCGGTGCTCGCGCCCAAAGCCGATGGCGGCCCGGCTGAGATCCGCCGCGCCGGCATTGGTGGTCATGATCAGGATGACGTTGCGGAAATCGACCGACTTGCCGTTGTGGTCGGTCAGCTTGCCGTAATCCATGATCTGCAACAGGATGTTGTAGATGTCCTGGTGCGCCTTCTCGATCTCGTCCAGCAGCAGCACACAATGCGGGTGCTGGTCGACCGCGTCGGTCAGGATGCCACCCTGGTCAAAACCGACATAGCCGGGCGGCGCGCCGATCAGCCGGCTGACGGAATGCCGCTCCATATATTCCGACATGTCGAAGCGGGTGAGTTCGATGCCGAGCAGGTGGGCAAGCTGGCGCGCCACCTCGGTCTTGCCGACGCCGGTGGGACCTGAGAACAGGTAGTTGCCGATCGGCTTTTCCGGCTCACGCAAGCCGGCCCTGGCCAGCTTGATCGCGCCGGCCAACGCGCCGATGGCTTCGTCCTGGCCGAAAACCAGGGTCTTCAGGTCACGCTCCAAGGTCTTCAGCACGGACTTGTCGTCGCGGCTGACGCTCTTGGGCGGAATGCGGGCGATCTTGGAGACCATCGCCTCGACATCCTTCACCGTGATCTGCTTCTTGCGCCTCGACGGCGCCAACAGCATTTGCGCCGCGCCGACCTCGTCGATCACGTCGATCGCCTTGTCGGGCAGCTTGCGGTCGGAGATATAGCGCGACGACAGTTCCACCGCACTGCGGATGGCGTCGTTGGTGTAGCGGACGCGGTGGTGCTCTTCGTAATAGGGTTTCAGACCCTTCAGGATCTTCACCGCATCGTCGATCGACGGCTCGTTGATATCGATCTTCTGGAACCGGCGCACCAGCGCGCGGTCCTTCTCGAAATAGTTGCGGTATTCCTTGTAGGTGGTCGAGCCGATGCAGCGCAGCGTGCCCGACGCCAAGGCCGGCTTCAGCAGGTTCGACGCATCCATGGCACCGCCAGAGGTGGCCCCCGCCCCGATTACGGTATGGATCTCGTCGATAAACAGGATGGCCCCGTCATGGGCCTCCAGTTCCGCCAGCACGGCCTTCAGCCGCTCTTCAAAGTCGCCGCGATAGCGGGTGCCGGCCAGCAGCGCGCCCATGTCCAGGGCGAAGATCGTGGCACCTTCCAACACGGCCGGCACGTCGCCGTCGACGATGCGCTTGGCCAGGCCCTCGGCAATGGCCGTCTTGCCGACGCCGGGCTCGCCGACATAAAGCGGGTTGTTCTTCGACCGTCGGCACAGGATCTGGATGGTGCGTTCGACCTCCAGGTCGCGCCCGATCAACGGATCGACCTTGCCGTCGCTAGCCTTTTTGTTGAGGTTGACGCAATAGGCGTCCAGCGCCTCGTTGGCCTTGCCGCCCTCTTGGCCGCCTTCTTCCTTGCGCCCGCCTTCGGCGGAATCCTGGGTCTCGGCGCCGGCAACGGGCCTCGCCTCGCTGCGCTGCGGCGACTTGGCGATGCCGTGAGAGATGTAGTTGACCGCGTCGAAGCGGGTCATGTCCTGCTCTTGCAGGAAAAAGACCGCATGGCTTTCGCGTTCAGAGAACAGGGCCACCAGCACGTTGGCGCCGCTGACCTCCTCGCGGCCCGACGACTGCACATGGATGGCGGCGCGCTGCAACACGCGCTGGAAGCCGGCCGTGGGCTTGGCGTCGTCGCCATCATCGCCGATCAGATTGGTCAGCTCTTCATCCATGTAGGCAACCAGATCGGCCGTCAGCTTCTCGATGTCGACGGAACAGGCGCGCAGCACCGCCACCGCATCCTTGTCCTCGACCAGTGCCAGCAGCAGATGCTCGAGCGTCGCGAATTCGTGCCGCCGCTCGTTGGCCAGCCGAAGTGCCCGATGCAGTGTCTGTTCCAGATCACGGGACAGCATCAAAAGTCCTTTCCATGCCCGGCCCTTGCGAGGCCGATACCGGGGCGGGCCTCAGCCCATATTTGAGTGTGCGCCCTGTTCACGCTTTTTCCAAAACACATTGCAGTGGATGTTGGTGCCGCTTGGCCAGATCCATCACCTGGGTGACCTTCGTCTCGGCCACCTCGAAGGTGAAAACGCCACAGACTCCGACGCCACGGCGATGAACGTGCAGCATGATCTGCGTCGCTTCTTCCCGGCTCTTGGCGAAGAAGCGTTCCAGCACGTGAACGACGAACTCCATCGGCGTGTAGTCGTCGTTCAGCATCAAGACCTTGTACATCGCCGGTTTTTGGGTCTTGGGCTTCTCTTCGATAATGACGCCCGTATCGGGCCGGCCGTCACCTTCGCGCGTGGGACCGGCATGGGGCATCGACCGGACGGTCCGGCTCCACCGTGTGGGGGCCATCCGCCGGGCGATCAAATGGGGTTCTGAGTCCATCCGCTTAGCCATTGCCCAATCATATGAGATTGAACCGGCAAACGTGAAGACCTTGACAAGGTCGCGGCGCGCGCCAACGGGATTTGGCGCACGCAAAAACGCCGCCGGCAAGAACCGGCGGCGTTCGCTCGTCGCAGTGTCGGGGCTCTAAGGGGAGGAACCGCCCCTCGACGCGACGTTAGAGGCTGCCAACAGCCTCCGCGTGGTGACTAGGAGGCCCGGGCGAAGCTGTCGACCGTCGCATTGACCCGCGCGTTCAGCGGGGCCATGGCCTCGTTGGCGACCTTCACGGTCATTTCCGACAGCTTGGTGCTCTCGGCCACGAAACCGTCGAAGGTCTTGCGCGCATAGTTGCTCTGTAGGTCAACGACCTCGTTCAGCGACTTGGCGGTGACCATGGCCTTGGTCGTGCCGACAGTCTCTTCGAAGGTCGACTGGCTGGCGTCGAACACGGTGCGGCCCAAATCCTCAAGACCCTTGGCGAAGGCGGTGCCGGCGGCGAAATAGGCGTCGACATTGCCCTTGCCATATTCAGCAGCGTCCGACCAGAAGGTGAACAGCTGGCTGGAGGCCTTCTCGAACTGCTCGCGGCCTGCCGACAGGCCCTGCTCGATGTTCTTGGAGACCGCGTCCTGGCTTGCCTTCACGGCAGTTTCGACGGTGGTCTTGGCGTTCTCAACAGTCTCCTCGACCGCCTTGGTCACGGTTTTGGCGGCCGTTTTTCCGACTGGCGCACGGGTGGTCTTCGGTGTGGTCATGTCGCTCTCTCCACATGGCTTGGCCGGATCATCCCGGCGATCATTTGGGGGCAAGATCAGCTAACACTTTTTCCTTTTGCTGCACTGCAGCATGGCGCATACATAATCAGTCACGTGCGCGTGTCAACGGCTTTTTTGTGCACTGCACAAATTTCTTCTATGCGCCGGATTCCACGAGAGGATTCGTGTTTGTGCTTGACCGGTACGGCTGAGTTGTCGCCAACTCCCGCACCGTTGATCCGGCGCTACATGGCCGGGAATCAGGGGCAGGAAAAGCGCACCACATGACCTACTGCGTCGGCATAAGGGTAAGGCAGGGTCTGGTCGCCTTGGCGGACGGCCGCGTCACGACGGGCAGCCAGATGGCATCGGCGCGCAAGGTCACCCTGTTCGGCGAGGATCCGCATCGGTTCTTCATCATGACCTCCGGCCTGCGCAGCGTGCGCGACAAGGTCTTGGCCTATCTGGCGCATGATCAGGATCTGGCGACCGACCATTCGTTCGCCAGGATGCTCGATGCCGTCGGCGCCTTTACCGATTGCCTGCGGCGTGTGGCCAAGGAGGATGAAGAGGCGCTGGCGAAGTCAGAGTTGACCTTTAACCTGCACGCCATCATCGGCGGTCAGTTGAGCCAGGACCGCGCGCCGACGATGTTCCTGATCTATCCGGAGGGCAACTGGATCGAGGTCGACGAGCGCACGCCCTATCTCTCGATCGGGGCGACGACCTACGGCAAGCCGATCCTCGATCGTGCCTTGAGCTACGACACCGAGATCCGGCACGCGCTGAAACTTGCCTATCTTTCGTTCGATTCGACCCGGTTCAGTTCGACCGACGTCGGCTTTCCGATCGACATGCTCAGCTATTCGGTCGAGGACCGGCGCTGGCGCGAGGACCACTTCGCCTACGACGATCTGGTTGACGAACGCCAATGGTGGAACCGAAACATCACCGAGCTGGCCGAACGCATGCCCGACGGGCCGTGGGCGCGATCCCTGCTGGCCGGCTCGGACGATCGGGTGACGACCTTCCCAAGCGCTGTTTCCGACGATCCGGACCGCTGACGGGCCTGGACGAGCCCAGACGGGCCCCGGCGCAACAAAACCGTCACGCCACCGTAAGAAAAGCCCTACGGTCGACTCTTAGTCTTGCCGGCTTCGATCCATCGGTGCCGAGCCGTGACCTGCGGCCGGGCCTTTTTTCATGGGAGATCTGGGGGCATGGGCAAGATGAAGCTGCTGCGTGGCGTACGGTCATTTGCTGGCAAGGGGGGCTTGCTGGCCTCGACCGCCATACTCATCGGCATTACCGGACAAGCGGCCTTGGCGCAGGGCACTGGCCAGTATTTCGAGCGCGTTGCCACCGTGCCCGTGTTCATCAACCTGCCGGACGGCGCCGACCCCGCGACAGAGACCGTGGCCGAGATCATTGCCGCGACGGCGGACGGCATGACGCTGGCCTACACCGACAGCCCGGGTGACGCGATCGGCATTTTCGACATCAGCGACCCGACCGACCCAATCCCGTCCGGCCGCGTCGATCTTGGCGGCGAGCCAACCTCGGTCGCGATCTCCGGCAGCACCATCTACGCCGCCGTGAACACGTCGGAAAGCTACACCGCGCCCAGCGGCTTCGTCGGCGCGATCAGCCTGTCGGACCGGACCATGGGCGCGCAATGCGACGTTCAAGGACAGCCGGATTCGATCGCGGTCAGCCCGGACGGCAGCTACCTCGCCGTGGTGGTGGAAAACGAGCGGGATGAGGACCTGAACGACGGCGAGATTCCCCAGGCCCCGCCGGGCCAACTTGCCGTGTTCGCGCTGGGGAATGACGGCGCGATCACGAACTGCGACGCGGCGACGATCGTCGACATGACCGGCCTGGCCGACGTGGCGCCGAGCGATCCGGAGCCGGAATATGTCGACATCAACAGCGACAACATCGCGGTCGTGACGCTGCAGGAAAACAACTATCTGGTCCTGGTCGATCTCGCCAGCGGCTCGGTCACCGGTCATTTCTCCGCCGGCACCGTCGACCTTGACGCGATCGACGCGACCGAGGACCGCATCATCAGTGGCACCGACAGCCTCAGCGCCGTGCCGCGCGAACCCGATGCGGTGACCTGGCTCGACACCAACCGTTTCGCGACCGCCAACGAGGGTGACTATCTCGGCGGGTCGCGCGGCTTCACGATCTTCAGCACCGACGGCACCGTCCTGTTCGACAGCGGCGAGGACCTGGAGTATCTGGGCATGAGCTACGGCCACTACCCCGAGGACCGGGCCGAGAACAAGGGCGTCGAGCCCGAGGGCATCGATTTCGGCCAGTATGGCGACGACGCGCTGATCTTCGTGGCGTCTGAACGGGGCAACTTCGTCGCCGTCTATCAGGACAATGGCGCCGACACCGCGCCCGACTTGTTGCAGTTCCTGCCGACGGCGGTCGGGCCGGAGGGCCTGCTGACCCTGCCGGACCGCGACATGTTCATCGTCGCCACGGAGGTGGACGAAGAGGATAACGGCCTGCGCGCGACCCTGGCCTTCTACACCCGCACGGCGGATATGGATGGCTATCCGACGCTTGTGTCGGATGTCGACCCGGCGACCGGCGCGCCGATCGGCTGGGGCGCCCTGTCCGGCCTGGTCGCAGCGGCCGACGATGCGAACACGCTCTACGCGGTCAGCGACAGCTTCTATGCCACGTCGCGCATCTACACCATCGACCTGTCGTCCACGCCGGCCCGGATCACCGACTTCGTCGAGTTGACACGGGACGGTGAGCCGGTGGGCTATGACCTGGAAGGCATTGCCCTGCGCGACGATGGCGGATTCTGGCTGGCGTCGGAAGGCCATCCCGGCAATGAACGCTCGAACTACGTTCTCGGTGTCAGTGCGGATGGTGTGGTCGAGCAGGAGATCACCCTGCCCGACGACCTCGTCGCCCAGGCCGTGCGCTTCGGTTTCGAGGGCGTGGCGAGCTGGGCCGATGAGGGCGGCGAGCGGCTGATCGTCGCGATCCAGCGCGAATGGGCCGACGACCCGGACAACCAGGTAAAGCTGGGCATCTACGACCCCAGTTCGGAGACCTGGAGCTTTGTCGGCTACCCGATCGCGGAGCCCATGTCCGAGCGTGGCGGCTGGGTCGGCCTGTCCGAGATCACCTATCTCGGCGACCAGCGCTTCGCCCTGATCGAACGGGACAATCAGCCGGGCATCTATTCGGCCCACAAGGTGGTGACGGTCATCTCGCTGGACGGCGTCGATCCGGTTCCCTACGGCGAGACCCTGCCGGTGGTCGAGCCAACCGTGGCGATCGACCTGCTGCCGCTGTTGCAGGCCAGCAATGGCTGGATATCCGACAAGCCCGAAGGGCTGGCGGTCACGTCCGATGGAGCGGTGTATCTCGTTACCGACAATGACGGTGTCGATGACGCCACCGGTGAGACCCTGCTGTTGAATATCGGCACGGCGGATCAGCTGCAGGCCAGCAACTAGAGTAATGGTCGGCCACCGGCCGCTAGAACAGCGGCCGGTGGCCGACCAGGCCGTCCTCGCCGATCGTCAACGTGTAGCAAGGCTCGACCGAGGCGTTGTCGAGCGCGCAGCGGCCACTGCCATCTCGTGGCGAGACGAAGCGTCGTGGCGGCGGCCACGGAACCCCGGTCGGGTCCAGCGCCCGCAGGACGGCGGCGAATTGCAGCGGGTCGGGCTGATTGCCTTGCAGGACATAGCCGGTCAGGAAGAACGCCCCGTCATTGCAGCCGGCCACCAGCCACCAATTGTCGCGTGAGTGCAGCACCCGTCCGACCGGTGGCGGACCGAACACATCGTCGGCCGTCATTGCCGTGCGAAGCTGGGTCAGCGCGCCTTCGTCGATGCGCCGCTCCGCCCGGGGCACGGCCAACAGGTCGGCGGGAATGTTGGCGAACGTCGTGAACTGCCCACGCCCGGTCAGCGTGACGCCGCGATCGATCACTTCGCTGAGCGTGGCACCGGCCCCGGCGTCGGCCACCACGTCGATGCTGCGCTTTTGGGCGTCGACCGGCGCGTTATAGACATACCGGTAATGATCACCGGCCCCGGACTCGCAAGCCGTGCGGATATCGTCGGCGCGCATATAGCTGAACAGCGTCGCCCGATAGTCGGCAATGGTCTCAGGCGGCCCGAGATAGCTGCAACCTGCCACAATTGCGGCGGCAAAAAGTGCAATGACGGTCTTCATGGGGCCGGAGTCTACCATCAGGGCGGTGTCTCAGTGAAGACACGCCTCCGCTAGCGCAATCATCAGAGAGTCCGCTTGAACCATATGCCATAGGTCTCTGGCAAAACTGCATTTTCTGGTAATTCGCGCTGGACACCGATTCGCGGTTTGCGTATCCTAAATGGGCAAAACGCAAACAAAACCAGAACAAGGCTCGTGCCCGTGTTCGGACAGCATTCGCAAGGCAAAAGTGGCAGGGCACCGCAAACCGCTTTGCGCCACGGTCTGATGGCCCTGGTGCTGATCGGCGTTCTGGCCTGCCTGGCCATCATCGGCGCGCTGCAAACGGCGAACGCGCAGGTCGGCAGCAACCGCTACTCCGCCATCGTCATGGACGCGGTGACGGGCGAGGTGTTCTTTTCACGCAGCGCCGACCGGCGGCTCTATCCGGCGTCGATGACCAAGATCATGACGCTTTACCTGACCTTTCAGGCGCTGGAGCGGGGTGAGCTGCGGCTCAACCAGGCGCTGCCGGTTTCGCGGCACGCCGACAATCAGCCGCCTTCGCATCTGGCTTTGTCGACTGGGTCCACCATCGAGGTGGAGGATGCGATCTATGCGCTGGTTACCCGTTCCGCCAACGATGTCTCGGTGGTTCTGGCCGAGGCAATCGGCGGCACGGAAAGCGGCTTTGCCCAGATGATGACGGCCCAGGCCCGCCGGCTGGGCATGGACAACACCACGTTCCGCAACGCGTCGGGCCTGCCGGATAGCGGCCAGATTTCGACGGCTCGGGACATGGCCCGTCTGGCGCAGGCGATCTGGCGCGATTTCCCGCAGTATTACGGCTATTTCGATACCGAGACCTGGAGCTATCGCGGCACCAGCCATCGCAATCACAACCGTCTTTTGGGCACCTATGCCGGGATGGACGGGCTGAAAACCGGCTATATTCGCGCCTCGGGCTTCAACCTGGCGGCGTCGGCCGTGCGCGGCGAGTTGCGGCTGGTCGCGGTGATGTTCGGCGGCTCAACGGCCGACGAGCGCAACCGCCACGTGGCCAGCATTCTGGACAACGCGTTCGCCACCGACCGCGCACAGTATCTGATCGTTCACGGCAGCATGCCGTTCGTGCCGCCACTGCCCGGGCGCCGGCCGTGGGGCGGGCTGATGGCCCAGGCAGAGGCCGAACAGTTGGCCGCCCTGACCGCGAGCCTGGTGCAGACCAGCGCCGTGGCGCCGAGCTTTCCGGCACTGCGGGTGCCGGACGCCGGCCCTGTCCCCTCCTCCATGGCCGACGTGCCGCTGCCGGTGAGGCCACCGGTTTGGCTGCGCAGTCCGGCGACCGCGGCGCTGCCGCTGGACGGCCAACCGCTGGAGGCGTTGATCGAAACCTATGTCTTTGAGCAGGGCAGCTCCGCAACCGAAGAAAGTGCGCCACCAACCGCCCTGTTCGAAGACGGCTGGGGCATCCAGATCGGTGCGTTCCACACCGTGGACGAGAGCCGCTATGCAATGACGGTCGCGGCCCAACACGCACCGACCGAGCTTGCCGGCTCCGACCCGTCCATCGTCGAGGTGACGACGGTTGACGGCCCGCTCTACCGCGCCCGTTTCATGGGCATGGACGGCCAGTCGGCCGCAGCCGCCTGCAATCGGATTCGCGCGGTCGGCGGCCAGTGCGTGCAGATCGCCCCCGACAGCGCATCCTAACGGCGCACTCTAGACCATTCAGCCGCCGCGTCAGTGCCCACCGCCCACGAAGTTCGGGCTGGGAATGCCGCTGGCCTCTAGCTGATCGACGACCTGCGCTTTCAGCCGTTCAAGCCCGTCCTCCGTCTGGCTCTCGGCGCGGACGACCAGCACGTCCTGGGTGTTGGACGCACGCATCAGCCACCAGCCATCGGCCGTATTGACGCGCACGCCGTCGATGCCGTTGACCTCCACCCCGGCAGCGGCCAGCCGGTCCTTGACCTCGTCAACGACCGCGAACTTGCGTGCCTCGTCGACCTGAAACCGCACCTCGGGCGTGTTGACCATCTGCGGCAGACGCTGGCGATAGGCCGACAGCGGCTCGCTGCCCCGGCTGACCAGGTCCAGCAGACGGACGCCGCAGTAAAGGGCGTCGTCGAAGCCATACCATTTGTCGGCAAAGAAGATGTGGCCGGACATCTCGCCGGCGAGCGGTGATCCGGTTTCCGCCATCTTCGCCTTCAACAGCGAGTGGCCGGTCTTCCACATCAGCGGTTTGCCCCCTGCCCTGGCGATCTCGTCGTAAAGCACCGTGCTGGCTTTCACATCGGCGATGATGGTGGCGCCCTGATGGTCCTTCAGCACGTCGGCGGCATAGATGGCCAGCAACTGGTCGCCCCAGATGATCTCGCCGTCCTCGTCGACCGCGCCGATCCGGTCGCCGTCACCGTCGAAGCCGATGCCGACATCACAGCCATGCTCCGCCACCGCGCGTTGCAGGTCGACCAGGTTTTCCGCCACGGTCGGATCGGGGTGGTGATTTGGGAAATCGCCGTCGATCTGGTCGAACAGCAAGATATGCTCACCCGGCAGCCGCGCGGTCAGCCGACGCAGAATCTCCCCGGACGCACCATTGCCGGAATCCCAGGCGACCTTCAGCGCGCGCGGACCGTGATAGTCCTGCAGCAGCCGGTCGACATAGGTGTCCCTGATATCGAGCGACCGTTCGCTGCCCGCGCCGTCGACGAAATCACCGGCGGCGGCAACGCGGCCGATCTCCTGGATCTGGTCGCCATAGACCGGGCCTTTCGACGTCACCATCTTGATGCCGTTGTAATTCGGCGGGTTGTGCGAGCCGGTGATTTGAACGCCCGCCGCCGCGCCCGTATGCTTGTGGGCGAAATAGAGCATGGGCGTCGGCCCCAGCCCGACCCGTGTGACGGAAAGGCCCGTCGACACAAGGCCCTCCGTTAACGCTGCCTCCAAGGCCGGAGAGCTATGGCGCCCGTCATAGCCTGTGCAGACCTCCGTGCCGCCGTCCCGCACGATCATGGTGCCGAAAGCGCGGCCGACCGCGCGCGCATCCGCCTCGCTCAGGGTCTCCCCGACGATGCCGCGAATGTCGTATTCGCGAAGAAGCGTCGGATCGAACTCGTACGCGTCGCTCATGATGCCAGTTCCCTGTCCAGTGTTGCTTCGACCGCCGGTCGCACCGGCGGCCGGCCGATGGAGTGGTAGGTGATGCCGGCACCCGCCATCTCGTCCGGCTGATAGATGTTGCGCAAATCGACCAGCACGGGCGAGCGCAAAAGGGTCTTCATCCGCTCAAGATCCAGCGCGCGAAACTCGTTCCACTCGGTCACAATAACGGCGCAATCGGCCCCGTCCATCGCGTCGTGGGCGTTTCGGCAGAACGCGACCTCGGACAGATGATTCGCCGCTTCCTCCATCGCCGCCGGGTCATAGGCCCGAACCACGGCACCGGCCTGTTGGAGCAGCGGCACGATGTCCAGGCTGGGGGCCGCGCGCATATCGTCGGTGTTCGGCTTGAAGCTAAGGCCCAGGATGGCGATCCTCTTGCCGGCAACCGACCCGCCACACGCTGCGACGACCCGGCCGGCCATGCTGCGCTTGCGATCCTCGTTCGTGGCCACGACCTGCTCGACGATCCTTTGCGGCGTGCCGAAATCGCGCGCGCTGGTGGCGAAGGCCAGCGTATCCTTGGGAAAGCAGGAGCCGCCATAGCCCGGACCGGCATGCAGGAACTTGCGGCCAATACGGCCATCCAAGCCAATGGCACGGGCCACGTCCTGAACATTGGCGTTGGCCTTCTCGCACAGGTCCGCGACCTCGTTGATGAAGGTGATCTTCGTCGCCAGGAAGCTGTTGGCGGCGTATTTGGCGATCTCGGCCGTTTCCAATGTGGTCTCGACCATCGGCGTTTCCTGTAGGTAGAGCGGCCGATAGAGCTGGCGCAGCACGGCGGCCGCCCGCTCGGACTCAACGCCGATCACGACCCGGTCGGGCCGCAAGAAATCGGCGATGGCGGACCCCTCGCGCAAGAATTCGGGGTTCGACGCCACATCGAACGCCGCATCGGGGCGGGTTCTCGCGATGGTCTCGGCAACCTTGCGCCCGGTCCCGACCGGCACGGTCGACTTGGTCACGACGACGGCGTAGTCGGTCAAGGCGGCGGCAATCTCCTCCGCCGCGGCAAAAACATAGGTCAGATCGGCATACCCGTCGCCCCGGCGTGACGGCGTTCCGACGGCGATGAACACGGCATCGGCCCCGTCAACCGCCGACTTGAGGTCCGTGGTGAAGGACAGATGACCGTTGCGGACGTTCTTGGTGACCAGGTCGTAAAGACCGGGCTCGTAGATCGGGATATCGCCCTGGCGCAGGCGTTCGATCTTACTCTCGTCCTTGTCGACGCACACGGTCTCGACCCCGAACTCGGAAAAACAGGCGCCCGAAACCAGCCCGACATAGCCGGTTCCAATCATTGCGATGCGCACGTGCTAACCCTTTCTGGTTTTTTTCTCGATGGAATGATGTTGGCTAGGCCCTTGTCACCAGCCCCTTGTCAGATGTGAGCCTTGATCCGATCGCGCACCTTATCCGCCAGATCCGGCCGATCCAGCGCTAAGACGAGGTTGGCGGCCACGAATTGTGCTTTGTCGCCGCAATCGAACCGGTCGCCGGTGAAGCGAAGGCCGTGGAACGGGTGGTCGCCGAGCAACCTTGCCATCGCATCCGTGAGCTGGATCTCGCCACCGGCACCTGTTTCGTGCCGGCCCAGATAGGCAAACACACCCGGCGGCAGGATATAGCGTCCGACGATGGACAGGTTGGACGGCGCCTCCGCCGGCGCCGGCTTTTCGACCAGCCCCTTCACCGACGCGGCCGTGCCGTCATCGGTCTCGACATCGATAATGCCATAGCGGTCGGTGAGGTCCTTCGGCACCTCCCGCACGGCGACGATGGCCCCGCCCAACCGACTATGGGCATCAACCATCTGCTTCAGCACGCCGGGTCTGCCCCGAAAAAGCTCATCCGGCAGCAACACGGCAAACGGCCGGTCACCAACCACGTGGCGCGCGCACCAGACAGCGTGGCCAAGCCCCAGCGGTTCCGGCTGGCGAACGAGGGCGTAACTGCCAACGGGCAGGTCGGCGGACCTGGCATCTTCCAGTGCGGCCATCTTCTGTCGCCGCTCCAGGGTTTCATAAAGCTCGGTGTGATGGTCGAAATGGTCCTCGATCTCGCTTTTGCCTCGGCTGGTCACGAAGACGAACTCGGTGATGCCGGCCTCCTTCGCCTCATCGACCGCATATTGGATCACCGGTCGATCGACCACCGGCAGCATCTCTTTCGGCACGGCCTTTGTCGCCGGCAGAAACCGCGTGCCGAGACCTGCAACGGGGAACACAGCCACTTCGATGGAACGGGACATCGGACCTTCCTGGTTGGCGAGACGAGATTTGGCGGGACCTTCGATCGGGCCACGAGCTTGGAAACTACCCCTTTAAAAGAACATCTTTCGCTTCGTTCAGTTTTGTCGCGAGATAGCCGGAGCCACCTTGGTCCGGATGGACCTTCAGCATCAAGCGCTTATGTGCGGTACGGATCTCGTCCTCGGTCGCGCCCTCCTCCAGGCCGAGAATCGCGAGCGCCTCGTCGCGGGTCATGGCGCCGGTCTGTGGCCGCGGCGGCCGTTCACCGCGGCCGCCCGACTGGCCGCCGGCCTCGTCGCGCCATTCGGCGCCAAACCGGCGATCGAGATAGGCCTCCAGCACCTGGGCCGACTGCTCGTCGGACGTGACTTCGCCGGCAAGCTGATGCAAGTCGTCTTCGGACATGGCGTCCAGCGACTGGCCCTCGAACCTGCCCTCTTTCACCGTGCCCGACATGGCGCCGCTGTCATGGTCCAAAGTCATGCGAATGAAGCGCGTATCGATGCTGGAGACGCGTCCGGCACTGCCGCCCTGGGCGGCCTTCATCCGGTCGAACGCCGTGCGGAAATTGCGCAAGAGCGGCCAGAGGAAAAACAGCAACGGCAAAATCAGGGCCAGCCGGCCAAAAGCGACCAGCAGGACGATCACGGCGAGGATCAGCACGATCGCCGCGTAGCGCGCCGCCTTGATGACCGTCTTCGGGTCGGCGTTGACGAACCAACTCGCGATCAGGATCAGCCCGACCAGCGCGCCAACACCGAGAACCAAGGCCCCCATCGTTTTCTATCCTAGCGTTTGCCGACCTGGTTGGTCAGTTGCAGGGCGGCACCGCCCTGCCGCCGACCATAGTCGGCCAATGCCTTGTGACCGCCGGCGGCATAAACCGCCACGGCCCCCAGCAACTCCTTCAACTGCTTCGCGCTCGACATGTCGAACGGGCTGTAGGCGCCGCCTGAGAGACGCGCGATTTGTTGGAACACGCGACCGGCGATCGGATCGCCCCGTTCGTGGAACATGAAGACGGGGACGCCAAGCAGCCCCAGCTCGCCGGCCTTGTGGCAAACGGCGTCGACATCCTCTTCGAAGGCATCGCCAACGAATACCATGGCGTTGACCTTCTGCTTCTTTGTCGTGTTGATAGCATGGGACAGGATGCGACCGATCTGCGTCTTGCCGCCCAGACACCGTACCCGAACCATCCGGTCCGCCAAAGCGCGGCTGTCGGAGATAAAGGGTGTGGTCTTGCATTCCCGAAAGCCGCGATAGAACACCAGTTGCACGTCCAGGCCGCCGAGAGCGGCCGTCGCCTCGAACATCTCCGCCTGCAGATGGCAGGCGCGATCCCAGGTCGGCTCGCGGCTTGCCGTGGCGTCCATGGCAAAGATCAGGCGGCCGCGCTGGCCGGCCCCGACCGCGGGTTTTGGCGCCGCCGCGACAGCGCGCAGAAACGCGTTGACGTCGGACGAACTAGACGTCGATTCCGAGGGTAGCTTGTCGCGGTTCCGACTCATGTCCCTAACTTAGGGCGCCAAGGCGCGTTCGTCAGCCCAGATAGGACCGTTTGCCCCCGAAATGCCCTTCGAGATCGATTGCATCGAGCAAGCTTCGCACCTCTTGGCGGGCCGCCAGGTGGCTCATCGTCAGGCCGCCGGCGATCGCGCCTTCGCGCAGGTCCATCAGCGTCAGCCCCATCAAATAGAGTTCGCGGAAGATCACCCTTTCGCCGAAACCATTCAGGAGACGAAAACCGATCCGTTTTGCCAAGCGCGCCAAAAGATCGCCCATGTCGCGCTTGTTGCGCGCATCCAACGCGCTGAGACGGTTGCGCATCACGATCCAGTCGATCGAGCCGCGATCGGCGATCATGCGGCGCTTGCGCTGCTCCCAAACGGTCTCGGCATAGGTGCTTGGCTGCAGGATCTCCAGCGTTTCCGGATCGACCGTGGCCAGCACATCCAGATCGACGAAGCTGTCGTTCAAGGGTGTCACCAGCGTGTCCGCACGTGCATGCACCACCCGTGACAGGTGCGTATCGCTGCCGGGCGTGTCGACCACGATCGCATCGCAGGCCGTACCCAGCGTCTCGAACGCCTCGGCGACCGTCTGTCGCTCCTCCTCCTGCGCGAAGGCTACACTGACGGCCTGACTGGGCATGACGGGGATGATTTCCGGCATCGGCAGGTCCGCGCCGGTCTTCTCGGCCGTGCGGCTGCGGCGCTCGACAAATCGGCTGAGGGTCCCCTGACGCGCGTCGGTGTCGATCGCGCCGACACGCCTGCCGTCGCGCATCAGCCCGACCATGATGTGCAAGGCGGTGGTGGATTTGCCGGACCCGCCCTTTTCGTTGCCGACCACGATGACATGGGTGCCGTCGCCGGTCGGACGCGGTTCCGGCATGGGCAGGGTCGGCGGCAAGGTCGACATGCGCATGTGTCCAACAGATGACGAATCGGGTGGTCCGTAGGATAGGTCGTCCGATCACGGCCTGGCCAGACAACATCACATAGACGCCATTGCTTCGTGACATGGTTGCCTTATGGTTGGCAAAAACGTGAATCAGGGCTACGTCAGGGTGTGAAGCGCCGGACGTTGGCACCAAGATCATCGGCTCTTCGCGTAGAGCAAGAAACACTAAACAGGGAGTTACACTTTCATGCTTCATCGTTTTACGACCCCGGCCGTTGCCGCCGCGGCACTGTTGGCCGTTGGCTTTGCCCAGTCCTCGACCCCCGCGCAGGCGCAAGAGGGGTGCGACCGCTCCGATTTTCCGGAGAGCTTTACGGTCGGAACGGCGAGCCAAGGCGGCACCTATTTCACCTACGGCTCTGGCTGGGCGAACATGGTCGCCGAAGAGCTGGGCCTGAACGCCGGTGGCGAGGTGACCGGCGGCCCTGTGCAGAATCTGGCCCTGGTTCAGACCGGCGATCTGGAATTCGGCATGACGACGATGGGACCGGCCAGCCTGGCGCTCGCTGGGGAAAGCCCGCTGGCGCCCGGTCTGGTTCACGACCAGGTTCGCGCGATCTTCCCGATGTATGTGACGCCGTTCAAGATCATGACCCTGGCGTCGAGCGGCATCGACAGCATCGACAGCATTCCCGCCGGCGCCACGATCGGCGTCGGTCCAGCCGGCGGCACGTCGGACACCTACTTCCCCGCCATGCTGGAATTGCTGGGCGTCGAGTTCGACAAGCAGAATGGCGGCGCGTCCGACCTCGCCGGCCAGTTGCAGGACGGCCTGATCGACGTCTTCGCCTTCGCCGGCGGCGTGCCGATCTCGGCCTTCAGCCAGCTTGAGGCCCAGGTGGACGTGAACATCTTCGGCTTGAACGATGACGAGATCGCGACGGTGGTCGAGGCTTTCCCGGTCGCACCGTTCGACATCCCGGCTGACACGTACACATCGACCGACGCGGATGTGCCGACGGTTTCAATGTGGAACTTCGCAATCGGCTCCGCGGACTTGCCGGACTGCTTCGTTTATCACGTCGTCGGCACCGTGATGTCGAACAACGACGCCATGCGGCAGATCCACTCCGCGGCGGCCGCGACCTTGCCGGAGAATCATACCCAGAATCCGCTGATTCCTTGGCATCCGGGTGCCGTCCTCTGGTTTGAGGAGAACGGCTACGACATCGACGACGGTCTCGAAGGCTAGGCCGAGACACCGCCGGCTCCAGGCCCGGCGCCCGTTTTGCGATCGTAGATCGGGTCGCCGGGCCGATGACCCGGCGCCGGTTCGATGGCCAACCATGCTGACAGTGCGAGACTGTTTTGCCTGGCCGATCCCGCCGGCGATGATACGCTGAGCCAGCGTCGCAACAACATCCGGGGTGAGCGATAGGCCATGAGCACGCAAGGCACGCCACCAACCGAACCGGAAGGCCCGAAGATCGACACCAGCGCTGTCGACGAAGAGCCGCCGGCGTCGAATGAACGTCACCTCGCCGGCTGGGCACTGTGGCTGTTCTTCACCTTCGGCGTTCTCTACACCTTCTTTCATCTCTACAGCCTGAACGTCGCGCCGCTGGAGACCTGGACCTTCCGGATCCTGCACGTCGCCGGCGGCCTGGTTATCGGGTTCGGGCTGATGGCGGCCTGGTCCGCCGACCATATGCGCGAGGAGGGGCACAAAAGCCCGATCCAATATCCGGCGGCGGTTATCGCGATCATCGCCATTGCATACGCGACCTTCTGCATTGCCTACGCCTATGTCGGCCAGTCGCTGCTTGGCCAGGCGAACCCTCCGCCCTGGGTGTACGGCAACGTCGATCTCGGGTTTATCAGCCTGTCGCTGTTCGGCGTCTGCCTCTGGGCCGCGACGGTTATCGGTATCCTGAGCGGCTGGGCGCTGCGCGGCACGGCCAAGCGCGTGCTGTGGAGCGACTGGGTCTTGCTCGTGGCCTCGATCCTGGTCGCGGCCTACCTGATCCCGCAACTCGATCGCGTGCGCATGAGCGCCGGCACCCCGTTCGCCCTGACGCCGGATTTCTGGGTTACCTTCAGCGGTGTGCTGCTGATCCTGGAACTGACCCGCCGCGTCGCGGGCCTGGCGCTGGTGATAATTTCGATCATCTTCATCGCCTACGCCTTTCTCGGGCCCTGGCTGCCGGGCTTTCTGGCCCATCAGGGTTACGACATCGAACGGTTCTTCACCTACGTCTATACCGACAACGGCATCCTGGGGCCGACGACGGCGGTGTCGTCGACCTACATCATCCTATTCATCTGCTTTGCGGCCTTTCTGCAGTTTTCCGGCGTCGGCGCCTATTTCGTGAACTTCGCCTTCGCCGTCGCCGGCAAGGCGCGTGGCGGGCCGGCCAAGGTCGCTGTCTTCGCCTCGGGCCTGATGGGCATGATCAACGGCACGTCGGCCGGCAACGTTGTCGCCACGGGCAGCCTGACCATCCCGCTGATGAAAAAGGTCGGCTATCGCCCACGCTCTGCCGGCGCGATCGAGGCGGCGGCCTCGACCGGCGGCCAGATCATGCCGCCGATCATGGGCGCGGGCGCCTTTATCATGGCGGAGATCACGGGCATTCCCTACACCGAACTGGTGGTCGCCGCGCTGATCCCGGCCGTGCTCTATTTCATGTCGATCTATTTCATGGTCGATTTCGAGGCCGTACGCACGGGCATGCGCGGCATGCGCAAGGACGAACTGCCCGAGCTGCGGCGCCTGCTGGCCCAGATCTATCTGTTCATTCCGATCATCATCCTGATCGGTGCCCTGTTCATCGGGTATTCGGTCATTCGGGCAGGCACGCTGGCCATCGTGGCCGCCGCCGTCGTGAGCTGGCTGACGCCGGCGAAGTACCGCGACAGCACCTCCCAGCGCATGGGTCCGTGGAACATCATCAAGGCGCTGGAACTGACGGCGCGCATGTCGATCCAGATCACGGCGGTCTGTGCCTGCGCCGGCATCATCGTCGGCGTGATCTCATTGACGGGCGTCGGCGCCCGGTTCTCGTCGCTGCTGTTGGGCGTCGCCGACAGTCCCTGGCTGCCGGCCAATATCGGCCTCTTGCTGGCCATGGTCTTCGCTATGGTCATCTCGATCGTCCTGGGCATGGGCATGCCGACGACGGCGGCCTATGCCGTCGCGGCGTCCGTGGTCGCTCCTGGCCTGATCGAACTGGGCATTCCGGTCCTGGTGGCGCACTTCTTCGTCTTCTACTTCGCCGTCATCTCGGCAATCACGCCGCCGGTCGCGCTTGCCTCCTATGCCGCAGCCGCGATCTCGGGCTCCGATCCGATGCGCACGTCGGTGACCTCGTTCAAGCTGGGCCTCGCGGCCTTCATCGTGCCCTACATGTTCTTCTACAGCCCCGCCATGCTGCTGGAGGGCAACTGGGCCGCCATCATCCATGTCGGCGCCAGCGCCTCGATCGGTGTCTATCTGCTGTCCGGCGCGGTGCAGGGTTGGTATTTTGGCCGTCTCGGCGCCACCCTGCGTCTGGCCCTGCTTGCCGGCGCCCTGTTCCTGATGAGCGGCGGCTGGCTGACCGACGGGGTCGGTATCGCGATCGCGGTCGCCGTTGCAGGCTATCAGCGTCTGGTCGCGGAGCGGGAGACATCGGCCACCGAGAAACGGAGTGCTTGAGCGCGCGGCCAGCTACGAGGCACTTGCCCAGGGCTTTCGGTGGCGGGTTCCCGACCGCTTCAACATCGGCGTCGACGTCATCGACCGGCACGCGGACGGCACGGGCCGGCTGGCGCTGACGGAGGTTGGTGCCGACGGGGCCATCCGGCAATCCAGCTTCGACGATCTAAGGCGGCTGACCAACCGGCTGGCGAACGTCTTTGCCGGCCTTGGTGCGCAACGAGGCGACCGGGTCGCGATCCTGCTGTCACAGTCGCTGGAGACTGCCGTCGCGCACGGTGCCGCCTACAAGGCCGGCCTGATCGCCCTGCCCCTGTTCACCCTGTTCGGCGAGGAGGCGCTGGAATTTCGGCTGTCGGACAGCGGCGCCTCGTTTCTGGTAACGGATCAGGAAAACTGGTCGAAGCTCGCCCCCATCCGCGACCGGCTGCCCGCCCTGCGCTGGGTCCTCGTGATCGACGGTCCGCCGGAAGGAACAGCGGGCTTTTGGCAGGCTATCGACAAGGCCAGCGACACTTTCGCGCCGGCGGACACGGGTGCCGACGATCCGGCCCTGATCATCTACACCTCCGGCACGACCGGCCAACCGAAGGGGGCGCTGCACGCCCACCGTGTCTTGCTGGGCCATCTTCCCGGCGTCGAGCTGCCGCAGAACTTCTTTCACGCCGACCCGCGCAGGTCACCGGGCGACCATTTTTGGACGCCGGCCGACTGGGCCTGGATCGGCGGCCTACTGGATATGCTGTTGCCGGCCTGGCATCACGGCTATCCCGTTCTGGCGCACCGCATGGGCAAGTTCGACGCCGATCGGGCCTTTGCGCTGATGCGCAACCATCAGGTGCGGCATTGCTTTTTGCCGCCGACGGCCCTGAAGCTGATGCGTCTCGCCGATCCGGCTCCGTTCGAGGGCCTGCGCTCAATCGGCTCGGGTGGCGAGACCCTCGGCGCGGAGCTGCTGGACTGGGGCCAACGAACCTTCAGCCTGACCATCAACGAGTTTTACGGCCAGACCGAATGCAATCTGGTCGTCGGCAATTGCGCAGACCTGTTTCCGCCGCGGCCCGGCTGCATGGGACGGCCGATCCCCGGCCATGAGGTCGCGATCATCGACGATACCGGCGTGCGGCTGCCGGCCGGCGAAATCGGCCAGATCGCGGTTCGACGGCCGGACCCGGTGATGTTCCTCCGCTATTGGAACAACGCGGATGCGACCGAGGCCAAGTTCGTCGCCGACTGGCTGGTCACGGGCGACACCGGACGGGCGGACGATGACGGCTATCTCTGGTATGTCGGCCGCGACGACGACGTCATCACCACCGCCGGCTATCGGGTTGGCCCCGGCGAGATCGAGGACTGTCTGGCCGGCCACCCCGCCGTGGCGATGGCAGCGGTCGTCGGTGTCCCGGACCCGGTACGGACGGAAATCGTCAAGGCCGTCATTGTGCTGAAGCAAGGCGTAACCGGGGATGCGGCCCTGAAGGAAGAGATCCAGGCCTTCGTCAAGCGGCGGCTGGCGGCGCACGAATATCCGCGCATCGTGGCGTTCGCCGACAGCCTGCCCATGACCACGACGGGAAAGATCATCCGCCGCGCCCTGCGTTGACGGCCACTTGACGGCGGAAATCCTTGATTGGCGCCGGCTCTCCCATCATTTTCCGAACGACGCCACGGATTGATTTGGGCCCACCGATGGTCCAGGCTTGCCGGCCTGGGCGGGGCCCCTGAACGACGGACAAAGAACACGATGATTTGGAACAAGCTGCTCGGCGAATTCATCGACATCATCGAATGGACCGATGATAGCAACGATACGCTGGTCTACCGCTTTGAGCGCTACGGCAACGAGATTAAGAACGGCGCCAAGCTGACGGTGCGAGAGGGCCAGGCCGCGATCTTCGTGAACGAGGGCGAACTGGCCGACGTGTTCGCGCCCGGCATGTACGACCTCGAAACCCAGAACCTGCCGATCCTGTCGACCCTGCAGGGCTGGAAGTACGGTTTCAGCAGCCCGTTCAAGGCCGAGGTCTATTTCGTCAGCACCCGCCGGTTCACCGACCTGAAATGGGGCACGAAAAACCCGATCATGCTGCGCGACCCGGAGTTCGGGCCGGTCCGGCTGCGCGCGTTTGGCACCTACACCATGCAGGCGACCGACGCGCCTTCCCTGATCCGCGAGATCGTCGGCACGGACGGCCATTTCACGATCGACGAGATAACCAACCAGCTGCGCAACCTGATCGTCAGCCGGTTCGCCAACATCGTCGGCGGCTCGCGCATTCCGGTGCTGGATTTGGCAGCCAACTATGACGATCTGGGCAAGTTCGTCGCCGACCGCATCCGGCCGGAGTTCCAGGCCTATGGCTTGGACATCCCGACCCTGCTGATCGAGAACATCTCACTGCCGCCGGCGGTGGAGGAGGCGTTGGACAAGCGCACCTCCATGGGTGTGATTGGCGACCTCAGCCGCTATACCCAGTATCAGACCGCCGAGGCGATCACCAAGGCGGCGGACAATCCCGGCGGGATGGCGGCCGGCGGCATGGGTATGGGCATGGGCTTCGCCATGGCCAACCAGATGGCCCAGACCATGGGCGCCCAACAACAGCAGCAGCCACAGGCCGGCCCGGCGGCGGCGCCTCCGCCCCTACCGCCACAGGTGTCGTACTACATCGCTGTCAACGGCCAGCAGGCCGGCCCGTTCGACATGAACGGATTGCGGGGCGAACAGCAGGCCGGGCGCCTGACGCCGGACACTTTGGTCTGGAGCCAGGGCATGGCCGGCTGGACACGGGCGCAGGAGGTTGCCGCACTTGGCGGCCTGTTCCAGGCAGGCCCGCCGCCCCTGCCGGGTGCCGCGTGAGCCACGAAACCCGCTAGCGGAACCGGCGATCGATCATGGCGCGCCCCACCCCACCGCCGATGGACCCGGAGACGCTGCCGCGCGCCGGTGCCGACCGCCCGCGCGACGAGCCGGAGCCGGAAGAGGCCGGCGTCGCCGCGCCCGCGCCGGACGACGAGGTGGTCGATGACGAGTCGACCGACCCGACACAGTTCCCCTGCGCCAAATGCGGCGCGCTGTTGAAGTTTCAGCCGGGCGCCGCCGCGATCGTCTGCGACTATTGCGGTCACGAGAACCCGATCGCGGAAAACCACGACACGGTCGAGGAACTGGACTTCGAGGCCGCGCTGGCGGCCAACGCCGACACCGGCGAGACCATCGAGGTCCAGACCGTCAAATGCGACAACTGCGGCGCGGCGTTCACGCTGGACCCGGAGGTCCACTCGGACGCCTGCCCGTTTTGCGGCACCGACGTGGTGGCCAAGCCACAGACACACACCTTGCTGCGCCCCCGATCGGTCCTGCCGTTCGGCATTGACGGCAAGCAGGCGCGGCAGGAGTTTCGAAAGTGGGTCGGCCGCCTGTGGTTCGCGCCCAACAAGCTGAAGCAATATGCCCGGGCGGACGATGCCTTCGCCGGCATGTATGTGCCGCACTGGACCTACGACAGCCAGACCCATTCCAGCTACACCGGCATGCGCGGCACCTACTATTACGTGCCGCAGACCTACACGACGACGGTCAACGGCAAATCGGTGACGCGCACCCGCATGGTGCGCAAGATCCGCTGGCGGCCGGCGTCGGGGCGGGTCAGCCGGTTCTTCGACGACGTGCTGGTGCTGGCGGACAACAAGCTGCCGCGCAAATACGCCGACAAGCTGGAACCGTGGGACCTGCACAATCTCGCCAGCTATGACGAGCGGTACCTGGCCGGCTTTCGGGCCGAAACCTACAACATCGATGTCCGCGACGGCTTCGGCATCGCCCAGCAGCATATGGACAAGGTCATTCGCGGCGATGTCCGGCGCGACATCGGCGGCGACGTCCAGCGCATCACCAGCCTGTCGACCCGCCACCAGGATGTGACCTACAAGCACATCCTGCTGCCGGTCTGGCTGGGCGCATACAGGTTCAACAACAAGACCTACAACGTGCTGGTCAACGGCCGCACCGGCGAGGTCCAGGGCGAGCGGCCGTGGAGCTGGATCAAGATCGGCGCCGCCGTCTTGGCCGGCCTCGCCATCGCCGCGGCGATCTATTTCGGCTATGAAGCCTTTGCCGATGGCGGCGATGCCGGCTTTGGCAGCCAGCCGGTGATCGAAGCGCCGGCCGCCAGCGACGACAAGTGAACGGTGGGCCATGGCACAGGATGACGACAAGCAAACCATCGATTACTACTTCACGGTCAGCTCGCCCTGGTCCTATCTCGGGCATAGCCGGCTGAAAGAGATCGCGCTCGCCAACGAGGCCGAAATCAAGCCGAAACCGTGTGATTTCGGCGCGATCTTCAAGGTTTCCGGCGGGCTGCCGTTGAGGAAACGGGCACCGCAGCGCCAGGCCTATCGCCAGGTCGAACTGGCGCGCTGGTCGGCGGAGCTCAACGAGCCCATCAACCGCAACCCGAGATACTTCCCGGTCGCCGACGGTCTGGCCAACCGCATGGTCATCGCCGCCCTCGCGCTGGAAGAGGATGCCTTCGGCCTTGCCCTGGCGCTGATGCAGGGCGTCTGGATCGAGGAGCAGGACATTGCCGATCGGCACACGCTGAACGAGATCGCCCTGACCTGCGGCATGGATGGCGAGGCGTTGCTGGAAGAGGCCGAGAAGCCGGAGACCGAAACCGTCTATGAAGCCAATACCAACGAGGCGATCGGCCGCCAGGTCTTCGGCGCCCCGACCTATGTGCTCGATGGCGTGCTGTTCTGGGGCCAGGACAGACTGGACTTTCTCGAACGCGCGCTGACCGAAGGCGATATCCAATAGAGCAGGAGGAACGGCCGTGCTGGTCGGACTGCCCAAGGAGATCAAGGATCAGGAGAGCCGGGTCGGCCTGACCCCGTCCTCCGTCCGCGAACTGACCCATAACGGGCACACGGTGCTGGTCGAAACCGGGGCCGGCAGCGGCATCGATCTGTCCGACGGCCTCTATGAGGCGGCCGGTGCGGAGATCGTCGGCTCCGCCAAAGAGGTGTTCGATCGCGCGGAACTGGTGGTCAAGGTCAAGGAACCCCAGCCCGTCGAGTGCGCCATGCTGCGCGACGGCCAGGTCCTGTTCACCTATCTGCATCTGGCACCCGATCCCCAGCAGACGAACGCCCTGATCACGTCAGGCGCGGTTGCCATCGCCTACGAGACGGTCACGGATGCCATGGGCGGCCTCCCCCTGCTGTCGCCGATGAGCGAGGTCGCCGGGCGCATGTCGATCCAGGCGGGTGCCCACTGCCTGGAAAAGCCGGCGGGTGGCCGAGGCATGCTGTTGGGCGGTGTGCCCGGCGTGCCGGCGGCCAAGGTGGTGGTGATCGGCGGCGGCGTGGTCGGCACCAACGCCATTCGCATGGCCATGGGTCTGGAGGCGCACGTCACCGTCATCGACCGCGACCTGCACAGGCTGAAGGATCTGGACCTCTACTACGGCAGCCGCATCAGCACGGTCTATTCGACCGTCGACGCGATCGAGACCCAGGTCTTGGCGGCCGACCTTGTGGTCGGCGCCGTGCTGGTTCCGGGTGCGGCGGCGCCGAAACTGGTCACAGCGGACATGGTGCGCAAGATGCGCCCCGGTTCCGTCCTCGTCGACGTCGCGATCGACCAGGGTGGCTGCTTCGAAACCTCACACCCGACCACCCACGCCGACCCGACCTTCGTCGTCGACGAGGTCGTGCATTACTGCGTCGCCAACATGCCCGGCGCGGTCGCACGCACCTCGACCTTCGCGCTGAACAACGCCACTCTGCCTTTCGTCATCGCGCTGGCCAACAAGGGCTATCGCCGGGCCCTGATCGAGGACACCCATCTAAGGCGAGGCCTCAACATCCACGACGGCCGCGTGACCAACCAGTTCGTCGCCGAGGCGCAATCGCTCCACTTCACGCCGCCGGAAGAGGTGTTGGGGCTGTAAGGGCGCTGGCTGTCCCCGGCCCCGAAAAGACCAGTCAGTCGCAGACCAGTCGAAAAGCGAAGCTCGGCGTCTCGCCGGAGCCGACTTCGACCGTGCCGGACGCTCCTTCATAGGCACCGGAACCGCCGGAAACGATCACGGTCAACGCCGGCGTTGATTGATCGATCACGTTCGACCTTTGAAAGGTCAGCGTCCCAATCACGACACCATCCGGCAACAGAATTCGAATGTCGCCGGCGAACAGATGGTCGTCCTCCTCGCCTAGCCGCAGCAGCGTGTTAACGAAGTAGGCTTCGCCGACCGAATTGCCGTCTCCATCCTGCAGCTCACGGTAGCCGATGCGAACGTCACCCGGGCTGTTCCCTTCGGGCGGGTTATCCAAGATGTTCGTCGCCTTGTCGCCACCGACCAGATCGAAAGAACCGCAGGCCAAGCTGGCGTCTTGCGCGTTGGCGATGGGGGCTACCACGGCACTAGCAACGACCAAGGATCCAGCGATCGACATCAGGCGTCCAAAAGGCATCTCAGGTTCCCCCATCCGGTGATTGTAGGCGTCGAGGAGAAGTAGCGTAGGCAGTACATAAGCGCAATCGCAACATGTACCGACCCGCTGCCACTTGATCTACAACCTCGCCAACCGCTCCAGCATAAGCGCAAAGAACCCCTCCGCATCGACCCTGTTGAGCACGAAGCAATTCTTCGGCCTTTCGGTCTGGCCCCACCAGTCAACCACCGTGGCCCCCATCGACAGTTCAGAGTGGATGTCGATCGCGACGGCGCACTGCTTGCCGACGAACAGGTCCGGCTTCAGCAAGAACGCGATCACGCAGGGATCGTGCAACGGGCCACCATCCTGGCCATACCGTTCCATGTCGAACCGCTCATAGAAATCCAGCATCTGGGCGGACGCGATGCCCACCGGCGTGCCCAACGCGCGCAAATCTTCGATGAATTTGCGGTTCATCAGCGCCTTATGGGTGACGTCCAGCGGGGCTTTGGTCAGCTTGACGCCGCTGGAGAACACGACATGGGCGGCGTGCGGGTCGACATAGATGTTGAACTCCGCCGCCGGAGTGGTGTTGCCGCCCTCGAAATAGCCGCCGCCCATCAGCACGATCTCTTCGATGCGCGGCACGATGGCCGGTTCCTTGACCATGGCCATGGCGATGTTGGTGAGCGGGCCGAGCGGGCACAGCGTCACCGTGCCCGCCGGTTCCGTCATCAGCGTGTCGATTATCCAATCGACCGCGTGTTCCGGCTGCAGCGGCATGGTCGGCTCCGGCAGATCGGGGCCGTCCAGGCCGGTCTTGCCGTGCACCTCTTCGGCGGTCACCAGGTCGCGCACCATAGGCCGTGCACAGCCCGCAAACACCTTGGTCTCGGGCCGGCCGGCGAGCTCGCACAGCTTGCGCGCATTCAGTTCGGTTAACGGCAGCGGCACGTTTCCGGCGACCGCCGTGATGCCCAGCACGTCCAGTTCCGGCGATCCGAACGCGGCGAGAATGGCGATGGCATCGTCCTGTCCAGGGTCGGTATCGATGATGATCTTGCGCGGCGCCATGGCGTTCGTCCTTAGCTGATTGGGGCCGCCTCGCTAGCACTGCGCGTCGCCACGCGCAAGCCATGCCGTCATGGCAAAAACAGCAGAAAGATTGTTGCCCGGCACGGGGCAGATTTCGGCCGCGACCGGTTGCGTCGAGCCCCGCTGGCTTACATTTGTGCTTTCTTTTTTGCCGCCTTCGAAAGCTATTGAAGGCGTTTCGTTTTCTGCAGATCTTTATAGGAATCGAGTGCGTAAGGGCTCTGTTGTTGCATGGCACAAGTGGAGGATGCACATGTCGGTTTTCGATGCGGTCGATTTTGACAGCCACGAGAAGATCGTCTTCTGCAGCGACCCCAGCACGGGCCTTCGGGCCATTATCGCCATTCACAACACCTCGCGCGGCCCGGCCTTAGGCGGCTGCCGCATGTGGCCCTATGGCCATGAGGATGACGCGTTGAAGGACGTGCTGCGCCTGTCGCGCGGCATGACCTATAAGGCCGCCATATCCGGCCTCGATCTCGGTGGCGGCAAGTCCGTCATCATCGGCGACCCAAAGCGGGACAAGACCGCGACGCTGATGCGGTCAATGGGCCGCGCGATCGAACGGCTGGCCGGCCGCTACATTGTCGCGGAAGACGTCGGCACCACCGTCGACGACATGGCGGAGATCGGCAAGGAAACGTACCATGTCAGCGGACTGCCCGAGACGCTGGGCGGAACCGGCGACCCCTCGCCAGCGACCGCCAAAGGGGTGTTCATGGGCATGAAAGCCGCCGCCGACCATGCCGGCTGGCGGGGTGGGCTGGCGGACCGAACCGTCGCCGTCCAAGGGCTGGGCAGTGTCGGCAGCCATCTCTGCCGGCTTTTGACCGATGCCGGCGCGCGCCTGATCGTCACCGACCTGCACGACGAAGCCGTCGAGGCCGCAGTTCGCGAGTTTGGCGCGGCGGCCGTCGCGCCTGACGAGATCTATGAGGTTGAGGCGGACGTCTATGCGCCATGCGCCTTGGGCGGCACGATCAACGACGCGACATTGCCGCGCCTTAAGGCCTGGATCGTCGCCGGATCGGCCAACAATCCCCTGGCCACGGCAAGCCATGGCGATGCTCTGCGGCGGCGCGGCATCCTTTACGCACCGGACTACGTCATCAATGCCGGCGGCCTGATCACGGTGGCGGAGGCAAGTCTGGGCCACGCCCCCGAAACCACGGCCCGCAAGATCGACGGCATCTACGACGTGACGCGCGCGATCCTGGACCAAGCGGACAAGCTGGACATTGCGACCAGCCTTGCCGCGGACCAGATCGCGGAAGAACGGTTCCGTCGTCACGGCCCGGCGCTTGCGGCCTAGCCGCTGGCTAGGCGCGCATCCTACCGCTGATCGCGCCGCGACCGGGCAAGTGCGCTGACTTAAGGATGGCTTAGGACGACGCCGCCGCTTCCAGCCGGACGGCGGAGGCCAACGGCAGCGAACGGTCGTGGTGGAGAATTTCCTGAATTCCCAGAGCGCACTGGCCGCATTGCGGCCGGCAGCCCAGGGCACGATAGACCTCCACCGGCGTGCGTGCGCCGTTTTCGATCGCCTGACGGACCCGCTTGTCGTTCAGTCCGTTACAGATGCAAACATACATCGCCGTTCGCGTGCCCAAACTTAAAACCTGTTCCCGCTACATATGGCGCACCTGAGAATGACTGTCAATTGCGTGGTTGGGCCCGCTTCAAAGAGTCATCAAACGAAAGGAATGGAAACAAATGGCAATTAGAGAGTGAAGAATCTAACCTTGCGGCCTTGCTAATCCTTTCGGTCATGCTAGGGTGCGGTTTGAAAGCAGGCGGGGGTGCTTTAACCCAAAAGTGTTCTCGGAAGAATTGAGATTCCAGGGAGGAACCATGAGACAAACTTTGACAGCGGCCCTACTGTCAGCCGTTGCAGGCATCGCGATCAACACAAGCGCTCAGGCGCAAGGTGTCGAGATATCCATTTCCTGCGGCGCGGTCGGCCCCGGGCTGGAGTTGTGCCGCGAGGGCGTCGCAGCGTGGGAGGCCGAGACCGGCAACACCGTCAATGTGACGACGGCGCCGAACTCCACGACGGACCGTCTGGCGCTTTATCAGCAGGTGCTGAACGCCGGCGCGGGCGACCTCGACATTTACATGATCGACGTGATCTGGCCGGGCATTCTGGGCAGCCACTTTGTGAATTTGGCCGAGTACATTCCGCAGGACGTGATCGACCAACACTTCCCAGCGATCATTGAGAACAACACCGTGGACGGCTCGCTGGTCGGCATGCCGTGGTACACGGACGCGGGCATTCTGTACTACCGGACCGACTTGCTGGAGCAATATGGCGTCGAGGTGCCAACCACCTGGCAGGAGTTGACGGTCGCCGCCGAGACCATCATGGCGGGCGAGCGGGAGGCCGGCAATGACCGCTTCTGGGGCTTCGTTTGGCAAGGGCGGGCCTATGAAGGCCTGACCTGCGACGCGTTGGAGTGGATTGACAGCTTCAACGGCGGGTCGATCGTCGAAGCCGACGGCACTGTTTCGGTCAACAACGACAACGCCATCCAGGCGATCGATCTGGCGGCGACGTGGGTTGGCTCGATTTCTCCGGACGGCATCCTGAACTATGCCGAGGAGGAAGCGCGCGGCGTATTCCAGTCTGGCAACGCGGCCTTCATGCGCAACTGGCCGTACGCCTGGGCGGCCGGACAGGCCGAGGACAGCCCGATTCGCGGCAACATCGAGGTCGCGCCGCTTCCGCGGGGTGGCTACAACGGTGTGCATACGGGCACGTTGGGTGGTTGGCAGTTGGCGGTATCGCGCTATTCGGAGAATCCCGAGGCCGCGGCCAGCCTGGTCGCCTATCTGACGAGCTTCAACGAGCAGAAGCGACGGGCGATCGAGGGCTCGTACTTGCCGACCATCGAGGCGCTGTACAGCGATCCGGATATTGAGGCGGCAAATCCGTTCATTCCGCGCCTCTATGAAACCTTCGTCAATGCTGTCGCCCGCCCGTCTCGCGTTACGGGTGAGCGCTACAACGAAGTGTCGTCGGCATTCTGGAACGCGGTTCACGCTACGCTTTCCGGCAATGGAGATGCCGCAACCAACTTGGCATCGCTGGAAACCGAGTTGAGGCGCATTAGCCGTGGCGGACGCTGGTAGGATCGCCGAATAGGAGATGATTGGGCCCGACGGTACTTGCCGTCGGGCTCCTTTTTGCCCGATACTTTTGACAAGACCGCTCACCAAAGAGTGGCGATTACAAACAGCCGGTCATCTCAACCGAAACCGGCGACCAACTGGGATGGGGATGCCGCATGACTGCTGATGCGTCCGCTATTGCGCCAGAAAAACTGGGCACGGAAACGGCTCCAAGAGCGTCCAAGCTAACGAGGCAACGGGTTCGATCCGCCTGGATCTTCATCACCCCGATGCTGATCATGTTGGCACTTGTCGCCGGTTACCCGCTGGTCAGCACGATCTACTACAGCTTCACCGACAGGTTGCTGATTGCTGATCACAACACGCAGTTCATCGGCTTCAACAACTACCTCTATTACGGGCCGAACCTGAACAACTACGATGAGGAGCTCGACGGCTACTTCATCTATTACGAGGAGACCGACGCCGCGCTGGTCTATCGCGACGACGGTGTCTTCTACGATTTGGACACCGAGGACCCCGACACCGGCGCCATGGACCCCTATACCGGGGAAATCGACACGGCCGATGTGTTTGAATGGCAGGGACTGCTTGTCGACTCGTTATGGTGGCGATCGGTCTGGAACACCCTGACATTCAGCGTCGTTTCGGTCGGGCTGGAGATTATCATCGGCTTGGTCGTGGCGCTGATCCTGAACGCCAATATGCCCGGGCGAGCTGTCATCCGGGCAGCGGTGCTGATCCCCTGGGCCATCCCGACCATCGTGTCCGCCCAGATGTGGAGCTGGATGCTCAACGACCAGTACGGCGTTATCAACGAAATCCTGTTGAGCTGGGGCTGGATCGAAAGCCGCCTGGCCTTCACCGCGGATCGCTTCCTGGCACTGCCATCGGTGATTGCCGTGGATGTCTGGAAGACGACGCCGTTCATGGCCCTGTTGATCCTGGCGGCACTGCAGCTTCTTCCAGGAGAGGTTTACGAGGCCGCAAAGGTCGACGGCATTCATCCGGTCAAGCAGTTCTTCCGGATTACGTTGCCGCTGATCCGGCCCGCCTTGATGGTGGCGGTGATCTTCCGGGCCCTGGATGCGTTACGCATCTTCGACCTGATCTATGTGCTCACATCGGGCAGTCGAGATACGATGTCGATGTCCATCTACGCCCGGCAGAACCTGATCGACTTCCAAAATGTCGGCTACGGATCGGCAATATCGACCGGGCTGTTCCTGATCATTTCAGCCTTCACGTTGATCTATCTGATGCTCGGCCGTGTCAACTTTGACCAGGAGCGCTAAGCCATGAGTAGAAACGCGCGCAGACTCCTGCTGAGAATCGCCTTCTATGTCCTGGTGATTTTCATCGTCATCTACACCGTCTTCCCGTTCTACTGGGCGATCAATTCGTCGCTGAAGGCGGGCACGGACCTGTTCTCGGCCGCCTTCCTGCCGCCGTCGCCGGCCTGGACCAACTATGTCTCGGTCTTCGAGGATCAGCCGTTCGCATTGAACATCCTGAACTCCGTCTACGTTTCCGGCGTAACGGTGATCATTTCGCTGTTTCTCGCCGTTACGGCCGCCTACGCGTTGGGTCGGATCAAGTTCAGCGGCCGCGGCGTCCTGCTGCTGGTCGTGCTCAGCGTCTCGATGTTCCCGCAGATCGCGGTGCTGTCGGGCCTTTACGAGGTCATGCGCTGGCTGGGCCTGATCCAGCGTTTGGAGTCGCTGATTATCAGCTACGTCATTTTCACGCTGCCCTTCACGGTGTGGATCCTGACCACCTTCATGCGTGAGCTGCCGAAGGAGTTGGAGGAGGCCGCGATTGTAGACGGCGCGACGCCATGGCAAACGATCTCGCGCGTGTTCTTGCCGCTGCTGGGGCCGGCCCTGGCAACCACGGGTCTTTTGGCCTTCATCGCGGCGTGGAACGAGTTCCTGTTCGCCCTCACCTTCGTGGGCAACAACAATGAAACCCAGACGATACCGGTGGCGATCGCGAACTTCAGCGGCGCCAGCGAGTTTGAATTGCCCTGGGGCGGGATCATGGCGGCGTCGGTTATCGTGACCGTGCCGTTGATCGTGCTGGTCCTGATCTTCCAGCGCATGATCGTATCCGGCCTCACCGCGGGTGCCGTCAAAGGTTAGCGAGTAACAGAGGGTAGCCGGTGCGATCGCTCGCGCCGGCGCAAGAGGAGATAACAAATGGCAACAGTTAAGTTGGAAAACGTCACCAAGTCTTTCGGTGAACTGCAGATCATTAAGGGCGTCGACCTTGAGATCAACGACAACGAATTCGTCGTCTTCGTCGGCCCGTCGGGCTGCGGCAAGTCCACCCTGCTGCGCCTGATCGCGGGGCTGGAGGACATCACCTCCGGCGACCTGTCGATCGACGGCAGTGTCGTGAACGACCTGCCGCCGTCAGAACGCGGCATCGCCATGGTGTTCCAGTCCTACGCCCTCTACCCGCACATGACCGTGTACGAAAACATGGCGTTCGGCCTGAAACTGGCCAAGGAAAGCCGGGAGAGCATCGAGGGCAAGGTGCGCGAAGCGGCGCGGATCCTGCAGCTTGAACATCTCCTGGACCGCAAGCCGAAGGAAATGTCAGGCGGCCAGCGGCAACGCGTTGCCATCGGCCGGGCCATTGTGCGCAACCCGAAGGTCTTCCTGTTCGACGAGCCCCTGTCGAACCTGGACGCCGCGCTGCGCGTGCAGATGCGCATCGAAATCGCCAAGCTGCACCATGACCTGGATGCGACCATGGTCTATGTGACCCACGATCAGGTCGAGGCCATGACGCTGGCCGACAAGATCGTCGTCCTGCATGGCGGCATCGTGGAACAGGTCGGCTCGCCGCTGGAACTGTACCATCATCCCCGCAACCTGTTCGTCGCCGGCTTCATCGGCAGCCCGAAGATGAACTTCATCGCCACCAAGGTAACGGCGGTGGACGATGGCGGCGTCTCGGTCACCCTGCCGGGCGGCGAGACGATCAAGGTGCCGGTCAATGGCGAGAACGTGCAGCCCGGCGATAAGGTCACCTACGGCGTCCGGCCGGAGCATATGATCGAGACCGGGGACGCCGACGCGCATATCGACGGCGAGGTCTTCGTGGTCGAACGTCTGGGCGGCGACACCTATGCCTATGTCCGGGCCGAAGGCACCGAGATGATCACCGTGCAGACCAGCGGCGACAGCCATGTCGGCGTGGGCGACAAGCTGCATATCGGCGTATCGGCGGCAACCAGCCATCTCTTCGTGGCCGATGGTGACGCCCTGCCGCTGCTCGCGCGCAACCCGATGGCGGATGCGCGAAAAGGCGGCATGCTCAGCGACGCGCCGGGCCCCAAGGCCGAGCCGCACTAAGCTGACGTCGAGAGTTCCGCACAAGGGGGTGCGCCCATTCCTGGGCGTGCCCCCTTTCCTTTAGGCGGCCGATGCAGTCAACCGACGGCCAGCGGCCTGACCGGCGCGCCCCGCTCGATCCAGCGGATCTTGGTGTCGAGGCGGCGGGCTCTCTCCGGCGCGGTCGCCCGCACTTTAGCCTCTTCGACCATTAGCGACTCGAGGGACGTCAAGCGCTCGCGCTGTTCCCCCGTCAGGCCTGGCCGCTTCAGCAAAGCCCGGATCGTCGCCAGCCTTTCGCCCAGCATGAACGGTGTGATCTGATGCTGGGCCGTTTTCGCCTTTGCATTCATGGTTCTTCCCTCCCAGATGGGAGCCGCGATTCGACGCGACCCTATGAAGATGGCGCACTATGTGCGCACTTTCAACACAAATGCGCACATAGTGCGCACCACCGGTGCCTCAGCCAACCGTGACGCTGAGCCCTGGACCGTCACAAAACTGTCAAGAATCCCAGCTTTGGGCGGCTGCCCGAAACCTCATCACGTATTGCATGGGCTGATATTGACGCCGTGCATCCGCTGCAATCCGCCGTTGGTGGAACCATGCATGACGGGCGGACATGTCCGCAGGATTTCGCAATAGGCGGCGATGTGTTTCAGTTGCTTCGGCTCCCATCGTACGACCGACTTCGACATGCCTTGGCGCGCGGTTGGGCAGAGCCTAGTGTGCCGGGTCCCGTTTTCCGCTAGCCACGACAGACTCAGAGCGTGCCAACTGCAGACACCTCATGGGTACGACGCGCGCCCGTCGCCCAATTTGCCATCGTCATGGGCTTAGCCGGTCTCGGCCATGCCTGGACCGTCGCGACCCCCATCCTGGGCATACCACACGCGGTGGGCCAGTTCCTGCTCGCGCTCTCCGCTGTCGTTTTCGTTCTCTTGCTGACCGTCTATGCCGCCAAGCTCGTCCGCTATCCACGGGCGGTCGCGGCCGAGTTTGGCGACCCGGTCCAGATCAGCTTCTTCCCGACCTTTTCGATCAGCCTCTTGCTGCTCGCGGTCGCGGCCCTGCCCTACAGCCGTGGCCTGGCCGTGGGCGTGTGGACCATTGGGGCGGCGCTCCAGCTCGTTCTGGCGCTATCGATCATCAATCTCTGGATCACGCGCAACGTGGACATCACGCACACCAGCCCAGCCTGGTTCATTCCTGTCGTCGGCAACATCGTCGTACCGCAGGCCGGTGTGCCGCTGGGCTTCATCGAACTGTCCTGGTTCTTCTTTGCCGTCGGCATCGTGTTCTGGCTGGTTCTGTTCACGATCGTGCTGTACCGCATCATCTTTCACGATCAGATGCCGGCTCGGTTCCTGCCTACCCTGTTCATCCTGCTGGCGCCCCCCGCCCTCGGTTTCATCGCCTATCGATTGTTGACGACCGGAGATGTGGAGACGGCCGCCCTGGACGGGACCGCCCGCGTGCTGATCGGCATGGCGTTCTTTTTGACCCTGTTGCTGGTCAGCATGGCCGGCTCGTTCCGACGCGTACCGTTTGCCATTAGCTGGTGGGCCTACACGTTTCCCTCAGCGGCGATGGCCGTGGCGGGGTTGCAGTATCATATGGCGGTCGGTTCCGACTGGACGGCCGCGATCGCAGCCGTGCTCTTGGCGGCCGCGACACTCATTATTCTTGGCGTCGCCTGGCGCACATTACGGGCTCTGTTTGGCGGCACGCTGTACTAAGCTCGTAACGGCTTCCGCGAAAAGCGCAATACTGACGAGGAGACAGGAATGGCCAAGGCAACGGGAATCGGCGGCGTCTTCTTCAGGGCAAGCGATATCACGGCGACCGCGCAGTGGTACGAACGCTGCCTGGGCCTCAACGTCAGCACATGGGAAGGTGGCGCCTTCAGCCAGTTCAATTGGCGCGAGGCGGACAACCCGGAGGCCAAGGGTTACACGATCTGGTCGCCCTTCAACCAGTCAACAAAGTATTTCGACCCTGGCGGGGCTGACTTCATGATCAATTTCCGCGTCGACGACCTCGATGCGGTTCTCGATCATCTGCGCGCCCAGAACGTAGAGATCGTCGGCGACATCCAGACAGAGCCTTACGGCCGCTTCGCCTGGATCATCGACCTTGACGGCCGCAAGGTCGAGTTGTGGGAACCAGCGGACGACGACCCGGCGAAGTAGGCACCAGGCCGTCTTTGGAGACCAGTCTGGACACGGCCGCTTAGCTGGCCCGCTTCAACTCCGTCTCCACCATCGTCGCAAACCAGCTCGCGCCGATCGGCAGGATCTCGTCATTGAAGTCATAGCGCGGGTTGTGGACCATGCAGCCGGACGGGCCGCCCGCCTGGCCCAACACGATGTAGGCGCCCGGGCGCTTCTCAAGCATGTACGAGAAGTCCTCGGCGCCCATCACCGGCTGCATGTCGCGGTCGACCTTGCCCTGGCCAAGGACAGCCTCGGCCACGCGCGCGGCTTTCTCCGCCTGCTTCTCATGGTTGACGGTCGCCGGGTAGCCGCGCCGGTAGACAACCTCCGCCTCGCCGCCATAGGCGTCGGCGACCGACTTGGCGATACGCGCCATGCCCGCCTCGATCTCGTCCTGGACCTTTTCATCGAAGGTACGCACCGTACCGCCCATCCAGCCCTCATGCGCGATGACGTTGAACGCCGACCCGATATGCATCTGGGTGACGCTGATGACCGCCGGGTGCAACGGATTGGTGTTGCGGCTGACAAGGGTTTGAAAACCCTGGACGATCTGCGTCGCGATGATCACCGGGTCGACCGTGTAATGCGGCATCGCGGCATGGCCACCGGTCGCCTTAATGGTGATCTTGAACTCGTCCGCCGCCGCCATCATCGGCCCTGTGCGCAGGCCGGCCTCGCCCGCCCCGAGTGGCGGCCAGTTGTGCATGCCGTAGACTTCGTCGCTGGCAAAGCGGTCGAACAGCCCGTCTTCGATCATCGCCTTGCCGCCGCCCTTGCCCTCTTCCGCCGGCTGGAAGATGAAATGCACCGTACCGTCGAAATTCTTCGTCTCCGCCAGGTATTTCGCCGCCCCCAGCAACATGGTCGTGTGCCCGTCATGGCCGCAGCCATGAAACTTCCCATCGTGCTTGGACTTGTAGGCGAAGTCGTTTTCCTCCTGCATCGGCAGGGCGTCCATGTCGGCCCGCAGACCAATCGACTTGTCCGACTCCCCGCGCCCCTTCAAAACCCCGACCACGCCGGTCTGGCCGACGCCGCGATGGACCTCGATGCCCCAGGCCTCAAGCTTTTCCGCAACCAGGTTGGACGTGCGAAACTCTTCAAACCCCAACTCCGGATGCATGTGAATATCGCGGCGCCATTCGGTCATTTCGTCCTTCATGGCGGCGATCGAGTTGATGACGGGCATGGGGTTTCCTTCGAAGCAAGACGAGAATAATCGGCTAGACGCTAGATTGGGGCGCGATCAAAAGGCCGCAAGGTCGATCGTGCCGCTATCCGCCGGCGCCCCCCTGCGAACGGCAACCGTGCCATTCTTCACCACCATAATGTGGTTGGCGGTATCGGCCACCCGGTCGATGTTTTCCGTCGGATCGCCGTCGACGATCAGCAGGTCGGCGGCCATGCCTTCCGATAGCTGGCCACGGTCGGAGAGGCCCATCAGTTTGGCCGGGTTCACGGTCGCGGCGATCAGCGCGTCCGCGGGCTTGATCCCGATATCGACCATGTAGGCCAGCTCCAGCGGGTTTTCGCCATGGCGGTTGAACGGCGTGCCGGCATCCGTGCCCATCACTAGGATACCGCCGGCATCGTAAAAGCCCTTGATGGAGCGCCGGTGGTGCACCGCGACCCGTTCGGACTTCTCCACGATATAGGCCGGGATGCCGCTTTTGGCATTCCGCAGAATGTTGTTGATGGCCGCAAGGGTCGGCACGAGGACCGTGCCGCGTGCCAGCATCTCTTCGATGCATTCGTCGGTCATGAAGATGCCGTGCTCGATGGAATCGACGCCCGCGCGGGTGGCGTTCAGGATGCCGTCGGCCCCTTGGGCGTGGCTGGCGGAATGGCGGTGGAAGCGATGGCCCTCGGCGATGCCAGCCCGCAGTTCCGCCTCGCTGTAATGCGCGTCCTCGGGGTTCACGCCGGGTGTCATCACACCGCCCGTGGCCATGATCTTGATCAGGTCGCAGCCGGCATGGATCTGCTCGCGCACGGCTTTCACCACCTCGTCCGGCCCGTCGGCGACCCTGCCGTTTTTGTTGCCATGGCCGCCGGTCATGCAGATCATGCGGCCGGCGGCACGGATTGTCGGGCCCAGCACCTGGCCCTGATTGCAGGCATCGCGGACAGCGAACTCGATGTACTCCTTACCGCCGCAGTCGCGGATCGCCGTGACGCCCGCCGCCAGCGTCGCCCGCGCGTTCAAGAGCGCCTTGATCGCCGCCTGGGCCGGCTTCAAGGCGTCAAGCGCGGCCGACGGGTTCGCCTCCGCACCATAGACAAGATGGACATGGGCATCCATCAGGCCAGGCAGGATGGTCGCACCCGGCAGCTCCTCCAACGGACCGTCATAACCGACGAACTCCGCCTCGGGCGCCATGCGCTCGATCCGGCCATCGGTTACCAAAAGGGCGTGATCGGCGACCGTCGACCCGTCGGGACGGAAGATCGCGGCGCCCCGATAGAGCGTCGACATAAAAACCTCTGATGATCGCTAAGGGATTACGTAAGTCTAGACCTTCGGCTGCTCAAGCCACAAGCTGCGCGGCGTCGACCCGGTCGAGCGCCGCGTCGATTTCGGCGCGATCAGGCATGCTCTCCTGAGCGCCGAGCGCGGTGCAGGCCAAGCCGGCGGCAACGGCGGCCCGCCGCAGCGCATCGGCAAGGGCCAAGCCGCTGTCCAAACCCGCCGCCAGGACGCCGGCAAACGTGTCCCCGGCGCCGGTGGTGTCCACGGGGTCGATTGTCAGAACCGGCTGTCGCCACGCGGTGCCGTCCGGCTCGATGGCAAGGGCGCCGTCGCCGCCCAGCGTGACGACACAGGTCACACCGGCCTCGTCCGCCAAGCGGCGGGCAATGGCCAGCGGCTTGTCGAGCGACCAGCCCAGGCTGTCGGCCGTCATGGCCGCCTCGATCCGGTTCACCAAAAAGAAGTCCAGACCGTCCAGCGCCGTCTTCGGGATCGGTGCCGCCGGGGCAAGGCTTAGCATCACGCGCCCGCCAGCAGCCTTCGCCCGTTCGATCAGGGCCCAGTTTTGGGGGGCCGGCACCTCCATCTGCAAAACCAACAGATTACCGGCCGACAGCGCCTCTTCGGCGACCCAGGCCTGATCGACGGCGCCATTGGCGCCGCCGGCGACACAAATCGCGTTTTCCGCCGACGGGTCAACAGCGATGGTCGCGATGGCCGTCGGGTGTTCGGTCTCTCGAACGCCCTCGGCCTCGACGCCCGCGTCCACGAGATTGGCCCGCAATTGCGCGCCATAGCCGTCCCGCCCGACCGCACCGACCATGGCCACCTCGGCGCCCGCGCGGGCCGCCGCGACGGCCTGATTGGCCCCCTTGCCGCCGGGCTTGGTCTCGTAGGACGGGCACAGCACCGTCTCGCCGGGCCGAGGGATGGACGGCACCGGCAGCACCAGATCCATGTTGATGGACCCGAAGACGGTAATCATGACGAAGCGGCTGGCTTTAGTGGCTCATCAACACCGGAACGGTCATGTGTTTCAGGATCGACCGGGTCATACCGCCCATGATCAGCTCTCTCAGTCGCGGCGTCCCGTAGCCGCCCATGACCACGATGTCGGCCCCCCGGTCGCTGACGTTGTTCAACAGCACATCACCAACCTCAATGTCGCGCGACGTGATATGGGCGGCTTCCGCATTGATGCCGTGGCGCGCCAGATGCAGGGCAATGGCCGAACCTGGCGTGTCACCCATCGTGCGGTCCGGATTGACGACCAGGACGGTGACGTCCTTCGTCGCCTCCAGGATCGGCATGGCGTCGGCCACCGCACGCGCGCCTTCGCGGCTGCCGTTCCACGCCACGATCGCGTGCTCACCCATGGTTCTCAGCGAGAAGGAGTGGGGCACGATCAGCACCGGCCGGCCGCTCGCCAGCACCAGATCCTCCGGCGGGATCTGTTCCTCGTCACTGTCCGGATCCCACTGGCCCGCGACCGTGAGATCGAAATAGCGGCTGAGCACGGCCGTGATCTGCGTCGGGTCACCCAGTTCGCTGCGCCATTCGCTGCGGGCGCTGTAGCCCGCGCGACCGACCGCCTCGTCGAAGGTCGCTTGTGTCTGGGCCCTGATTTCGGCAAGCGCCTCGTCATGGGCCTTGACGGCCGCTTCGGTCAATTGGCTGACGACATAGCCGGGAATGTCGGTCGTATCATGCACGTAAAGGCCGGTCAGATGCGCATCGTGCCGGGCCGCAAGGGCCAGCGCATAGTCAAGCCGCTGCGCGCAGGACTTGCCCGTGTCGACCGTAACCAGAATGTTGCGCAGGCTCATCGCTTCATCTCCAGCATTGCTTGGACAGCCACCATCGGCTGTGGATATCTGCCCCTGTTCCCTACAGGACCGCCTTGACTGAGGTCAAACGCCGGCCCCGTCGTTGCCCCCCGCCAGAACGGGCACCGTCTTGCGATCCTCCAACGGCAGCCGGTCCTCCTCGACCGCATGGCAGGCCACCATTGTCCCTTCCGCCGTCGGCAGCGCCTTCGGCAGTTCGGATTGACAGCGCTCGTTGGCAAACGCGCATCTCGGGTGAAACGGACAGCCGCTGGGCGGATTGATCGGGTTCGGCACCTCGCCGGCCACCGGCACCCGCTCGCGGCCGGTCATGTCCAGATCGGGGATCGTGTCCAACAGCATGCGCGTATAGGGATGGCGCGGAAACCGGAACAGGGTCCGCTTTTCGGCCCACTCCACAAGCCGCCCGAGATACATCACGCCGACCCAGTCGGAGACGTGATAGACGACCGCGAGATTGTGGCTGATGAACAGATAAGTCAGGTCAAGTTCGCGCTGCAAGTCCTTCATCAAATTGAGAATTTGCGCCTGGACAGAGACATCCAATGCCGACGTCGGCTCGTCGCACACGAGGAACTCCGAACTGGATGCCAAGGCACGCGCGATCGAGATGCGCTGGCGCTGACCTCCAGAGAACTCGTGCGGAAACTTCGCACCGTCCTGAGGCGTCAGTTTGACATGGGTCAGCAGATCGTCGACCCGGTCGTCCACGTCCTGGCCGCTCAACAGACCATGGGCCCGGATCGGTTCGGCGATGATGTCCCGTACCCGCCAGCGCGGGTTCAGACTGGCGTAGGGGTCCTGGAAGATCATCTGCACCCGGCGCCGGAAGGGGCGCTGGGCACGCCGCGATTTCAGCTCCGCGGTGTCGACACCGTCGAACACCGTCTTGCCCTTGGTCGGCTGGTAGAGCCCGACGACCGTGCGGGCGACGGTGGATTTGCCGCAACCGCTCTCGCCGACCAGGCTGAAGGTCCGGCCCTTTGGGATGCTGAAGCTGACACCGTCGACCGCCTTGAGGATCTGGCGCTTGTCGCGCTCCAGCACCCGGTTCAGCCAAGGCTTGGAGACGTCGAAATACTTCGCCAGATTGCTGACTTCGACGAGGGCGGTCGCCTCAGCCATGGGCCGCCTCCACCGGTTGCTTATCGTACAGCCAGCAGGCGACTTGCGACGGGTCGCTCGCCATCGGGTCCGGCCGCTCGACGAAACAGCGGTCGAAGGCCTTGGGGCAGCGCGGGTTGAAGGCACAGCCGGGCGGGATGGCGGTCAGCCGGGGCATCGAGCCCTCGATCTGGTTCAACCGCTCGACGTCATGACCCATGGCCGGGATCGCGCCCATCAGGCCCTCGGTGTACGGGTGCTTGGGATGCTTGACGACCTCGCGCACCGGTCCCAGCTCGGCGATCCGCCCGGCATACATCACCGCGACGCGATGAGCGGTTTCGGCGATCACACCCATGTCGTGCGTCACCAGCATCACCGCCGTCCCGTGATCACGGCACAGCCGTTTCAGCAGGGCCAGGATTTGCGCCTGGATCGAGACGTCCAGCGCCGTCGTCGGCTCGTCGGCGATGATCAGCCTGGGGTTGGCGCAGAGCGCCAGCGCGATGACCACCCGCTGGCGCATGCCGCCTGAAAACTGATGCGGATAGGCGTCGATCCGCCGTTCCGGCGCCGGAATGCCAACTTCGCGCAGCAGCTCGATCGACCGGTCCCGCGCCTTGGACGACGACAGGTCGGTGTGGGTCTGGATGGTCTCGATCAGTTGGCGGCCGATCGTGTAGAGCGGGTTCAGGCTGGTCAGCGGGTCTTGAAAGATCGCGCCGATCTTCTTGCCGCGAATGGCCCGCATGCGGGCGTACGTCAGGTTGTCGATGCGCTGGCCTTCGAGGATGATCTCACCGCCGGCAATGTGCAGCGGCGGCTCCAGCAGGCCGATGATGGCAGCGCCGGTCAGCGACTTGCCGGCACCAGACTCGCCGACCACGCCAAGGATTTCGCCATCCTCGATGTCGAACGAGACGCCGTCGATGGCGGTCAGTACGCCGCGTCGCGTCGGGATCTCGATACGCAGATCACGGACTTGTAGAAGGGGTGCCGCCACGGAACGCCTACCGCAGTTTCGGGTTCAGGGCATCGCGCAGCCAGTCACCCAGTAGGTTGACCGACAGGGCGAGCAGGACGAGCGCGAGACCGGGAAAGAAGGTGATCCACCACTCACCGGAGAACAGAAAGTTCTGGCCGACCTGGATCAGCGTGCCGAGCGACGGCTGGGTCGGCGGAACGCCCACGCCCAAAAAGCTCAACGTGGCCTCGGTGATAATCGCCAACGCTAACCCGATGGTGGCGATGACCAGAACGGGACCGATGACGTTCGGCAACACGTGCCGCACCATGATCATGAACGGATGCAGGCCGATCAGGCGGGCGGCGTGGACGTACTCCTTGTTCTTCTCGACCATCGTGGTGCCGCGTACGGTCCGCGCGTATTGCACCCAGTTCGACAAGCCGATGGCGACGATAAGCACGTAGATAGCGACATCGTTCTGCATGTCGCGCGGCAGCATGGCTCTCGCAACGCCGAAGATCAGCAACGCGATCAGGATCGCCGGAAAGCTGAGTTGCACGTCGGCGATCCGCATGATGACGCTGTCCAGCCAGCCGCCGAGATAGCCGGCCAAGAGCCCCAAGACCGTGCCCAGGATCAGCGCGAAGATGACCGAAGCGAAGCCGACCAACAGCGAGATGCGGCTGCCGTAAAGAATGGTCGAGAAGATGTCCCGGCCCTGATCGTCGGTGCCGAGCAAAAACTGCTCGCCGGTGAACGCGTTGTCGGTCAAGGGCGGCGTAAAGCCGTTCATCAAGTTCAGCGACGCAGGATCGAAGGGGTTTTGCGGCGCCAGCCAAGGGGCAAACAGCGCGCCGATGAAGAAGATGAGGGTGATCAGCGCCGACACCATCGCCACCGGCGATCGCCGGAAGCTGTAGGCGATATCGCTGTCCCAGGCCCGCCGCCAACGACCAGCCGGCTCCTGCGCCTCGATCATCGCGGCGCTGGCCTTCGGCGCGTAGATCGGCGGCTCTGACGACGGCCGATGTTCGAGATGCGCGTCGTCAGCCATGGGCGGCCCTCTCGATCCGCAAGCGCGGATCGACCACATAGTACAGCAGGTCGACCACCAAATTGATCACCACGAAGAAGAACGAGATCATCACCAGATACGCCGACATGACCGGGATATCGACGAACTGAATGGCCTGGATGAACAGCAGCCCGATGCCCGGCCACTGAAACACGGTCTCGGTAATGATCGCAAAGGCGATCAGGGAGCCGAGTTGCAGCCCGGTGATGGTCAAAACGGGCACCAAGGTGTTCTTCAGCGCGTGGCCGAAATTGATCACCCTGTTGGTCAGGCCGCGCGCCCGGGCGAATTTGATGTAGTCGGTGCGCAGCACCTCCAGCATTTCAGCGCGAACCAGGCGCATGATCAAGGTGAGCTGAAACAGACCAAGGGTGATCGCCGGCAGGATGAGCGCCTTCAGACCATCGACCGTGAACAGGCCGGTCGACCACCAGCCGATGTTCACCACCTCACCGCGCCCGAAACTGGGCAGCCAACGCAGTTCGACCGAGAAAATCCAAATCAGAATAATGCCGATCAAAAAGGTTGGCAGCGACACGCCTACCAGAGAACCGGCCATGATGGTCTGGGCAAGCCAGCCGTCGCGCCTAAGCGCCGTGTAGACGCCAAGCGCAAGTCCAAACACAAGGGCGAAAACCGCCGAAACCGCCGCGAGTTCCAATGTCGCGGGCAGGCGTTCGCCAATGACGTCGGCCACCGGTCTGGCCATGCGGTAGGACACACCGAAATTGAACTGAGCGGCGTTTATCACGAAGCGGGCAAACTGGACCGGAAACGGGTCGTCCAAGCCCAGCCGCTCGCGCAACTCCTCGCGCTGCTCCAGCGTGGTTTCCTGCCCGACCATGTTGTTGATCGGGTCACCCACGAAGTTGAACAGGCTGAACGCGACGAAGGCCACGACCAGCATCACCAGGACCGATTGAATCAGGCGTCGGATGACGAAAGCGGCCATGATGTCGTCGTGGTCTCCCGCAGGGCGCGTCGAATCAACCTATCTGGCTGATCTGGTGCGCCATAGCAAATTCTGTTTGATCTGGAGACGTGGGTGGCGACGGGTCATCGCCGCCACCCACTCACTTCCACTCAGGTCAGTTGTCGATCGTCGTGTGCCGCCAGCGGAACACATTGTCCGCACGTTGGGCGACATTCACGCCATCGGCTACACCCCACGACAAGGCCTGCTGATGCAAAGGCAGATAGCCGACTTCATCGTGCAAACGTTGCCAGGCCTGGTTGATCAGGTCGCCACGGGCATCCGGATCGGTCTCAACCAGGACCTCGTTGGCCAGCTGATCGATTTCGGCGTCCGAGAAGCCACCCAAATTGAAGGTGCCTGAACCGGTGTCCGTGTTCCGGGTCTGGACCAGGTTATAGAGCGGATTGTAGCTGTCGATCGAACCCGGTGACCAACCCAGCAGGTAGAAGCTGGTGTCATAGCCACCTTGGGCCAGGACACGGCCAAAGTAGACGCTGCGCGGCTCGGCCAGCAAGTTCACCGTCACGCCAATGCGGCCGAGCATGCCGACAACCGCCTGGCAGATCGCCTCGTCATTGACGTAGCGATCGTTGGGGCAGTTCATCTGGACTTCGAAACCGTCCGGATAGCCGGCCTCTTCCAACAGGGCCCGCGCGGCATCCGGATCATAGGGATAGCGCTCCAGATCGGTGGGGAAACCGTTAATCCCGGGCGCCACCATGGAAGCGCTCGGCGTCGAGGCGCCACGCATCACGACCTGCTGGATGGCATCGACATCGAGGGCCTGATAGAAGGCCAGGCGCACCCGCCGGTCATGGAACGGGTTGGCGCCCTCGACGTCGGAGTACAACAGCTCGTCGCGCGCCTGATCCATGCCGAGGAAGATCGTCCGCAGCTCCGGCCCAGTCAGGGCCGTGGTGCCGTCATTCTCATCGACCCGCTGCTGGTCCTGCAGCGGCACCGGATAGACCAAGTCCATCTCGCCGGACAAGAGGGCTGCGACACGCGTTGCGTCGGACTGAATTGGCTGGAAAATCACCTCGGTGAGATTGTGCTCGGGCTCGTCCCACCAGTCGGGGTTGGGCACCGCAATGGTGCGCACGTCCGATTGGTGCTCCTGGATCATGAAGGCGTTGGTGCCGTTGGCGTTCCTGTTGGCAAAGAACTCACGGTCGGCCTCGGCGACGTTGGTTACAACGTCGGCCCCGTTCTCCATGGCCCATTCCTGGTCCATGATGTACCAGGTATCGAACTCGGCGGTCAGGATCGGGTTCGGGCCGTCAGTGACAAAATCGACCGTGTAATCGTCGACCCGCTCGACGGCCACCACACCGGGCATCTTTTGGCCGACATCGGATCCTTCCGACGTCGCGCGTTCATAGGAAAAGATCACATCGTCGGCGGTAAACGGATTGCCGTTGTGGAAGGTGACACCCTCGCGCAGGTGAAACCGCCAGCGATTCGGTTCGACAATCTCCCAACTTTCGGCCAGGGATGGCTCGATCGCAAGGTCAGTCCCGCGTCTCGTCAGACCCTCATAGATGTTGCCCAGAAAGCCGAGCTGGAACGTCTCGTTCAGCGAATGCGGGTCAAGAGAGTTCAAAGGTCCCTGGAAAGCGAAGTGGAAGGTTTCAGCCGATGCCGGAGTTACCGCGAGGATGGTTGCGGCCACGCCGGTCATAAACGCCGTTCTGATGCGCATTGTTTTTTGTTCCCTGTTCTAGTTTCGATGATTCCGCAAAAAGACTAGGAGTCAAATCTGATCCCTTAAGCCCGGGACGGGCCTCGGTGTATCCTAACAATCACTGTAATGCCATACAGCGACGGCGATCAACGTCGGACCGGTCGGCACACCATCCCCGTTTTTGGCCGCAGCCGCCCTATTTGATCTCGATCAAAGACCGCCGAACAGCGCCCTGCGAGCGTGCGGCAGCGACAGGACGCCACAGCTTCCGCGCTTTGGCGGCCCGACAACATGTTGTAAGAGCCCGGCTCCTGCTATAATGAGCGTGCCTTCGGGTTTGGGAGTACCTTTGATGACCGACTACGAGGCCGTGTTCAAGGCCGCGATCGATGAACTGCGCGACGAAGGCCGCTATCGGCTGTTTGCCGAGTTGGAGCGCCGCGTCGGGTCGTTTCCGGCGGCGCGGCACCATGGTCACGGCAGCGTAAACGTCGCCGGCGACGTGCGCTGGTGCCCGGGCGGCGGCGAAGCGGCGGACATCACAATTTGGTGTTCCAACGATTATCTGGGCATGGGCCAGAGCTCGATGGTCATCGACGCGATGAAGAAGGCGTTGGATCATTGCGGCGCCGGCGCCGGCGGCACGCGCAACATCTCCGGCACCCATGTGTATCACCGCATGCTGGAAGAAGAACTGGCCGACCTGCACGGCAAGGAAGCCGCGCTGCTTTTCACCTCCGGCTACATCGCCAACGAGGCGACACTCTCGACGCTTGCCCGCAAGCTGCCGAACTGCGTCGTCTTCTCCGACGCGCTGAACCACGCCTCCATGATCTCGGGCATTCGCAACTCCGGCGCGGAGAAAGCGATCTTCCGCCACAACGACGTGGCGCATCTCGACCAGTTGATGGCCCGTTATCCGAAGGAACGGCCAAAGCTCGTGGCCTTCGAAAGCGTCTATTCGATGGATGGCGACATCGCGCCGATCGCCGAAATCTGCGACGTGGCCGACAAGCATGGCGCCATGACCTATCTCGACGAGGTACACGCGGTCGGCATGTATGGCCCGCGCGGCGGCGGCGTTGCCGAACGCGACGGTGTCATGGATCGGATTACCGTGATCGAAGGGACGCTCGGCAAGGCCTTCGGCGTGATGGGCGGCTACATCGCCGCCTCGACGGACCTGGTCGACGTGGTGCGCAGCTTTGCGCCAGGCTTCATCTTCACGACGGCCTTGCCGCCGACCATTTGCGCGGGCGGCTTGGCCAGCATTCGCCACCTGAAGCAAAGCCAGGTCGAACGCGACGAGCAACAGGCGCGCGCCGCCGCCCTGAAACGCATGCTGCGAGAGGCCGGCCTGCCGGTCATGCCCTCCGTCAGCCACATCGTGCCCTTGCTGGTTGGCGATCCGCGGCTTTGCAAGCAGGCCACCGATCTGTTGATCGAGCGGCATATGATTTACGTGCAACCCATCAACTATCCGACCGTGCCGAGAGGGACCGAGCGGCTGCGCCTGACCCCGTCCCCGCTCCATTCGGAGCTCCAGATGGCGCGACTGGTGGATGCGCTGAAGGATGTCTGGCAGCGCTTGGACATCCAACAAGCAGCTTAGACTTGCCAGTTTATGAAATGTTTTTTCGTTCTTCTGACGGACTGACTTAACGTCTTGGTTCTCGCGAGGTTTTCAAAATGGAATTCGTGATCATTCTGGGAGTTGTCGCATTTTTCTTTTGGCAGACCTTTGAATAAGGTCATCCTAGCCATCTAGGTGCACAGGCGATGTGGACCCGCTGACGATCGTGCCGAACGATCGGTTACGGGCGAGCGGCGTCTGCCGGCCCTGGGCTAAAATATGATCCTACAAGGCAAATTAGACCTTGAGGCATATCGCATGAGCCCATAGGCTCGCCGGATCGTGTCTGGGAACAACCGTCGAGGCAACGCAGAGTGCCAAGGCGGATCTAAGAGTAATCATCCTTTAGACTTTGGGGAGGAACTACAGTGAAGTCAGCACCATTCACGGCTGCCTCGGCGCTTGCGATCGCGACGGCCGCCTTTGTCGGGGTAACGGCGTCCGCCAATGCACAGTCCATCGAAATGTCGATGGCCTCGACCTATCCGGGCTCGTTGACCCAATTGGGCACGCTTGGCCAGCGGATCTCCGACCAGATCGAATTGGTCTCCGGCGGCGACATCGTGATCGAATTTGCCGAGCCCGGCGCCCTGATGCCGGCGTTGGAGGTGTTCGACGCCGTCTCCACCGGCGCGGTCGAGGCGGGCTGGTCGACGCCTGGCTATTGGATCGGCATTGAGCCTGCATTGGCTCTGTTCGGCGCCGTGCCGTTCGGCCCGGAGGCGGGCGAGTATCTCGCCTGGTACTATTTCGGTGGCGGCGAAACGCTGCTGGACGAGATCTACAGCCAATACAACATCAAGGCGATCATCTGCGGCATCATCGCGCCGGAGGCGTCCGGCTGGTTCCGCGAGCCGATCGAATCGGCCGAGGACCTCGAAGGTCTGGTCATGCGCTTCTTCGGACTCGGCGCCCGGGTCATGGAACGCATGGGCGTGTCGACCCAGTTGCTGGCGGGCGGCGACATCTTCCCGGCGCTGGAGCTGGGCACGATCGACGCCACGGAATTCTCCATGCCGGCCATTGACCTCAATCTCGGCTTCCACCAGGTCGCCGGACACTACTACTTCCCGGGCTGGCATCAGCAATCGACCATGTTCGATCTGATGATCAATCTCGATCTTTGGAACGAGATGAACGAGACCCAGCAGGCCCAAATCCTGTCCGTCTGCGGCGACAATGTGCGCTATGGCCTGGCCGAGGGCGAGGCGATCCAGTTCGCCGCGCTGCAACAGTTGCAGGACGACCACAACGTCACCGTGCATGAGTGGAGTCCGGAAGTTCTGGCTGCGCTGGAAGCCGCCTGGCAGGAAGTCAATCAGGAACTCGTCGACGAAAGCGAAAACTACGCGCGCGTCTGGGACAGCCTGTCGACCTTCCGCGACAATTACGAGCAATGGGGCGAGCTCGGCTATCTCGACTAGCCTGTGAACGACACCGACATCGCGCGGTGACGATACTTGGTTAAACGGCAAGGCCGGGCGTCCTCAATCGGATGCCCGGTCTTCCTGTTTTGGCTCACCGAAGCCGTTGGCCGCGTGACGAACTGACCTGCTGGATCGAGGACGGCATCCGATGGAATTCCTGCTCAAGGTTAGCGACGGCCTAAAGGCCTTTGTCATCGCCATCGGCCGGGTTGCGGCCTGGATCGCCTTGGTGCTGATCCTGGTCATCCTGTTCGACGTGATAACCCGCTACATGAAGGGCAGCGACTGGATCCACAATTATCCAGGCCTGCAGGACTTCTTCCACACCATCGATCCCTATGCCAGCTCCACCAAACTGCAAGAGTTGGAGTGGCATTTGCACGGGGCCCTGTTCCTGCTCTGTCTCGGATATGCCTATCTGAAAGACGCGCATGTGCGCATTGAGCTGCTGCGCGACAACTTCTCACTCAGGCTGCGGGCCTGGGTCGAGATGCTTGGCATCGTGCTGGGGCTTCTGTTTTATTGCTACGTGGTGATCACATACGGCTTTGACTTCGCCGAGCGCGCCTTTGTGCGCAACGAAGGGTCGTCGGCGATGACCGGTCTGCCGCAACGCTGGATCATCAAATCCTTTTTGCCGATCGGCTTCTTCCTGCTGGCACTGGCGGGCCTCTCGGTCTTGCTGCGCTGTCTGGTGTTTCTGTTCGGACCGCCTCACCTGCGGGACGAGGCCGGCGAGTTCCTTGAACCAAAAGAGCTGCTCGAAGACGAGGGCGCCACGATCGACGAAATCGTCGCTGAGGAGAACCGGTGATGGAATTCGTCGATCTGCTGCCGGCCTTCATGTTTCTTGCGCTGGCGATCCTCTTGTTCACGGGATTGCCGGTTGCCATCGTTCTGGGCGGCATAGGCATCGGTTTTGCCTACTTCGCACTGTCGATCGGCGAGTTTCGCGAGGCCTGGATCGGCCTTGTCGTCGGCCGAATATATGGCGGCATCGTCGAGAACCTGGTTCTCGTGGCCATTCCGATGTTCATCTATATGGGCACGATGCTGGAGAAATCCGGCGTCGCGAACGACCTGCTGCACGCGCTTCAGGTGCTGATGCGCCGGGTTCCTGGCGGGCTGGCGCTGTCGGTGACCTTGATGGGCACGATCATGGCGGCAACCACCGGCATCATCGGGGCGTCCGTTGTCATGATGACCCTGCTCGCCCTGCCGGTGATGCTCACGCGCGGCTACAACGTGCCGCTGGCGACCGGCACGATCGCCGCATCGGGTACACTGGGCATTCTGATACCGCCGTCGATCATGCTGGTGATCATGGGCGACCTGCTGTCGATCTCCGTCGGCTCGCTGTTCCTGGCCGCGGTCTTTCCCGGATTGGTGCTCGCGCTCTGCTACATGCTGATGATCTACATCACCTGTAACATCAAGCCGTCGCTCGCACCGCCGCTGCCGGAGGACATGGGACCAAGCTCGCGCCGCGAACTGTGGGGCATGGTCTTCAAAAGCTTCGTTCCACCCATCGCGCTGATTGTTCTGGTCTTGGGCTCCATTTTCGCTGGCCTGGCGACGCCGACCGAGGCGTCCGGCATCGGGGCGGCCGGGGCGACGTTGCTGGCCCTGCTCAACCGGCGCCTCAACTGGTCCGTGCTGCGCGAGGTGCTCGAACGGTCGGCGCTGACCGGCGCCATGCTGTTCTTCATCTTCGTCGGTGCCACGGCCTTCTCTTACGTCTTCCGCCGGCTCGGCGGCGACCCGATGATCGAGGGTTTCATCTTCGCCTTCGGCCTGGGCGACTGGGGCATTCTGTTCATCTTGATGGCGGTCGTGTTCTTCCTCGGCTTCTTCTTCGACTGGATCGAGATCACCTTGATCGTGCTTCCGGTCTTCGCGCCGATCGTGGCGGCCCTGGATTTCGGGGCCCATGTCGGCACCGAGTACGTCGTGGTCTGGTTCGCCATCCTTGTCGCGGTGAACCTGCAAACCAGCTTTTTGACGCCACCGTTCGGCTTCGCGCTGTTCTATATGAAGGGGGTGGCACCGCCCTCGGTCCGCATCCAGGCGATCTATCGCGGCATCATCCCGTTTGTTCTGGTCCAGCTGATCGGCATGCTGCTGGTGCTTGGTTTCCCACAGATCGCGCTGTGGCTGCCAGAGACTCTGCTCGAATAGCCTGAACCGTTCACATCATGAGACGAATGCTGTTGGCAGCCGTCCTCGCGGCTGCCCTGCCCCTCGCCGCCTGCGACGAGGGCGATCCGACCGACACTTCCGCCGTCAACGCCGAGGGACGCCAGCTGTTTGAGCAGCGCTGCAGCGCCTGCCATGTGGCCACGGCCGAGCAAAACCGCGTAGGCCCGCATCTGGTCGACATGTTCGGACGAACCGCCGGCACGGTCGCGGACTTCCGTTACTCCGATGCCATGGCGAACTCCGGCATCGTCTGGACGGACGAGACCTTGGCCGCCTATCTGACGGCCCCGCGCACCTACATTCCGGGCAATCGCATGGCTTTCGCGGGGCTTGCGCGCGCCGGCGACATCGAAAACCTGCTCGACTATCTGCGCGTGGTTACGGTGCCGGCGCAGAACTAAGCCCGGCTCGTCGTTGTCTTCTAAGGGCGGCGTCGAGGTCGTCGATGCGCTCGGCGATGTTGATATCGAGGCCGGACAGAATCTCCAGCGAACGGTCCTCCAGGACCTCGTGAAGCGAGCGCCCTCGGCCGTGTTCGGCCAATGCCCGGTCGCGCCGTCTTAACAGCCAGCCGATCTCAGGACGATAGAGCCTAGACAGCGCCGTAACCCAGCGATTGACCGGCCATGACGGTTGGGCATGTCCGATCGCGAACCGGTCCACCAATCCGACCAAGTCCGAAGCCGCGAACCAGGTCTCGTTGGTTACCCAGCGGTTGGTGGTGAGCAGGTGAAGTGGCCGGCCACCGCCGTCAACGGAGACCGCCGCGAGGTGGCAAAGCCCGTCGCCCTGCTCCGACAGCGGCACGATCTCGATCGGCATGCCCTCGCGGCGCAGGAACAGGTGGAAGTGTCCCAGCTCTCCCGCCAAACGCTCGGCCTCGGGATGGACGTGAAAGTAGAACTGGGCGTGGTGTTCGGCGTCGTAGACGTCGCCCTGCGGGTGGTGCTGCCAGTCGGCGATGGTTGCGGCCGGTCCGACGCCCAGCTCGGTCAGGACCGAGTGCCCAGTCTTCGCCAGAACATGCTGACAAGTCAGAACCTCGACCGCCGCCTCTCGCATCGACAGCAAATCGTCACGCGGCAGGGATGCCAACTCTGGGGGGCCATCGTCGGCCGCCGAGACCGTTTCGCTCATCTCCCCGTCTGGTCGGCCAGCAATGAGGCGGCGCGATCATGCATCGGGACGCCGTTCCCGCCGGCCAACGTCACCGCTTGGCTAAGGCCGCCAAGGACCGGATGCCGCACGCTGATCCGCTCCAGATCATCCAAGACACCGGACAGCAGACTGTCGACCAACGCCGCGTCGACATCGGACAGCGTGACCAGCATAGCAATCGGCCCGACACTGCTCACGGCGTCATCAATGCCTGGATAGAGACCTGCGGGGACGGAAGCCGGAACAAGGCTGCCATTGGCCGTCAGCAAGGCATCGATATCGTCCTGCCCCATCGCGACCGCTTGCATCTCGCACGTGCTGGCGGCGCGATGGATCGTGCCGCTCGGGTGGGCCGCGATGAAGGCGACCGCATCGACCTCTCCGGCACACAAGGCATCAACCTGATCGGCGAGCGGGACCTCGCTGAAGTTTTCGCTCTCATGGACCTGGCCGGACACGTCCAAGGCAAGGCGCAGAAGCTGGCCGGTCGCATTGCCGGGCTCGCCGAGATTGACGACCCGGCCTTCCAGATCGGCGAGCGAGACAATGCCGTCCTCTGCTCGAACGAGAATCGTCAGCGGTTCCGGAAACAGGCCCAACACGGAGCGCAGCGTCTGGCTCAGATCACCATCGTCAAAGGGCGGCAGCCCGACCATTGCCTCGGCGACCCGATCGGATCGCGCGATCGCGAAATCCACATCACCCAGCGACAGACGGACGAGGTTTTCGGTCGAGCCACTGGTGGCCAGGACATCGACATCGCCATCCGCCGCCTCGGCCAGAATGTTGGCAATCGGGAAGTAAACACCGGCGGGCGCACCAGACGCCACGACCGGCGCGCGAACAGCGCTGGCGATCTCCGTGACGGCTTCGGCGTCATCCTGTTGCGCATTGGCCACGCACGGGAATAGGGCGACGGTTAGCGCCGCGACGGCAAACATCCTGGTGAGCGGCATGGACGGCGACCGATTCGGGAGGAATTCTGCGATTCTACGATAGCGGATAGTGACGGGTCAGGGACGATAGCGGGTGTTTGTCGGCCAGTCCGACTGACCGTTCCGCAAGGTCCATTCGACCACGTCGCCCATGGTGTCGCCAAGGGCCTCGTCAAAGGCGATCAGAACGTCGTCAAACCCGTTTGTGGCGGCCTGCGCCTCCGCCGGGAAGCTGCCGCTGGCAAAAATCAGTCTGTCGGGCATGCGCACCAATCGGGCGTTCAGCCGGGCTTCCACCAACGTGGTCCCGTCCGGCTGTGGTTCGGCCTGAAACTCGCGCAGTTCAGTCTGCAAGATGTAGTCGGCCCGAAGGCCGGACACATCGCGGCCGACCGCTATGATCCTGTCGGAGTTCTGAAAGCTCTCGATCAACAGGGTCAGAACCATGGCCGGCGCCCGATCGGTCCAGGCGACGCCCGCGTAATAGTCGATCTGAATAAGATCCGGGCTGACCGCAATCCGGGTCGTGTTCAGCCCCGCCGGCGCCACCGGTTCCTCGACCAACAGTTGCCAGTTCGCCAAGGGCAGGTCGGGCGCGAAAGTGCTCTTCGGCGTTAGCGTGTAGAGATCGGGCGGGTCTGGCCGCGACAGCAATGTCCCGCTGCACCCGGCAATGGCCAGGGAAAGACCGCCAATGGCGGCGGCTCCGAAGGTTCGGCGGTCTAGTTTGCTCATCGCATGGATGCTCCGGCCCATCAACGTATCGGCGCCACGCCCTGGCTGTTGTCGCCGAACAGGAACTGGGACGGGTCGTTGCCCAGCTGTTCGGTGACGCGGTTCACATTGACCGCCAGCGAACGCAATTCGGTGATTAACAATGTCAGGTCGTAAAGGCCACCTTGCGAAAACTCGGCGATGCCCGGCCGGATCTGCGACAGCAGCAAGGTCGCCTGGTTCGCGGCGCTATCGAACGATTCCGTGGCCGATGCGACCGATGCCGTGACGCTTCGGATTGAAGTGTCAGCTGTTGTAAGCAACTGATCCAGCCGATCGGTAATGCCAACCACATCGACACGCAGCTCCTCGGCCAAGCCGTCGACGTTGGTGACCAGCGAATTGATCCGCTCGCCCGTCCCCGACAAAGAGGCGATCTGTCGATCCAAGTCCTCGCTGATGCTGCGGACATTGGCGATGGTCGCGCTGATGTTGTCGATGTTCTCCTCAGACAGCAGGTCGGTGATGCGGCCCACGGCCGTGTTGATGCCGTTCAGAATCTCAGGCAACTCGTTTGAAATGGCCTGCAAGGTCGACGGCGAGGTGGGGATTTCCGGCGGTTCGCCGTCCGTCGATTCAATCGGCGGATTGCCGGGCGCGCCGCCACTGATTTCGACGTACTGACCGCCGGTAATGCCGGCCAACTCTAACTGTGCGGTGCTGCCTTGGGTGATCGGAATGTCCGAATCGATCTGCATCGTGACTTTGACAAGATTGAAATTGTTGGGATTGATCTGGAATGCGGTGACCTCGCCGGCGGGAATGCCCTGAAACCGCACGGGACTGCCGGCCTGGAGGCCATTGATCGACCCGCTGAAATTCGCGACATAGGTGTGTGTCGCCTGGCTGACGCTTAGCTGCCCGAGCCAGATGACGAAAATCACCAGGCCGACGGCAAGGGCCACGACAAAGCTGCCGACGGCGATATAGCTCCCCTTGGTTTCCATCCGCCGGTCTCAAGCCCCCTGCTCAGCATGCTGCGCGGCACGCATGCGCGGCCCATGGAAGTAGGCGCGCAGCCACGGGTCATCCATCGCCATCAACTGGTCCATTGTGCCGACAGTGACCTTCTTGTTCAAAAGCACCGATATACGGTCGCAGATTGTGTTCAAGCTGTCGAGATCGTGAGTCACCATTAATACAGTTAGATTCAAGCTCTTGCGCAAGGATTCGATGAGATCGTCAAAAGAAGACGCACCAATCGGATCAAGCCCGGCGGTCGGTTCGTCCAAGAAAAGGATCTCAGGATCCATGGCCAAGGCCCGCGCCAGACCGGCGCGCTTGCGCATGCCGCCCGACAGTTCCGACGGCAGCTTGTTGCAGGCATCCGGCTGCAGCCCGACCATGGCGATTTTCGCCCGCGCGATCTGTTCGATCAGGGATTGCGGCAGCTTGGTGTTTTCGCGCAACGGCACCTGGATGTTCTCCGACACGGACAGGCCACTGAACAGGGCGCCGTCCTGGAACAAAACGCCCCAGCGCTTCTGCAGGTCCCGGCGCCGCAAGGGATCCGGGTCGTAAGGGTCCCGGCCCAGCACGCGCACTGTCCCCGCCTGCGGCTTGCGCAGCCCCACAATCGTGTTGACCAGCACGGACTTGCCGGTCCCGGAGCCGCCGACCAGCCCCATGACCTCGCCCCGCTTCACGTCCAGGTCCAGCCCGTCATGCACGACGGTCGAGCCGAACTGGCTGCGAATGCCGTGGGCCTGGATGACGATGTCCTGCTGCCCCGCCACGGCCTAAAACCCGATCTCGGCAAACAAGACGGAAAAGCCGGCATCGAGGACCAGGACCAGCATGATCGACTGCACCACCGATTGCGTGGTCTGCCGGCCAACGCTTTCCGCGCTGCCGGTGACGCGCAGGCCCTGAAAACAGCCGACCATGCCAATGACGAAGGCGAACACAGGTGCCTTGACCAGACCGGAGAAGAACGTGTTCAGCGTCACGGCGTCTTGAAGCCGGTTGAGAAACGCGCCGTAATCGATGCCGAGCGCCGCGGACGCAACCATGGCCCCGCCCACAAGGCCCACGATATCGGCGAAAAAGACCAGCAGCGGCATCGTGATCATCAGGGCAACAACGCGCGGGATGACCAGCACCTCGATCGGGTCGAGCCCCAGGGTCTCCAGCGCGTCGACTTCCTGATTGACCTTCATGGTGCCGATCTGCGCGGTGAAGGCGGAGCCGGAGCGGCCGGCGACCATGATCGCGGTCAGCAAGACCCCCAGCTCTCGCAAGATCGACACGCCCAACAGGTCGACAACGAAGATCTGGGCGCCGAACTCGGCAAGTTGCTGGGCGCCCTGATAGGCCAGCACCACGCCGATCAGAAACGACAAGAGCCCGACGATCAGCATCGCTTTGATGCCCGTCGCCTCCATATGATAGACCGTCGAGGCGACCCGCAAACGGCGGGGGTTGGCCACAACCTTGCCCAGCGTGATCAGGACCAGCCCGAGAAAGTTCAGCAGCAGAAGGCTCTCGTGGATCAGGTCGAAGGTCACCTTGCCGGTATTGTTCAGCAAGTTGACCACCGGCCGCGGCCGCAAGGGCGGCGGCATGCGGTCGATATCGACCTTCTGCATATCCTGGATCAGCTCGGTGAACGCGTCGGGCACGCGAACGAAGCTGACGTCGCGGCCGCCCGCGGCGAACCGGCGCCGAACGCGTTCAAGCAGCCAGGCACCGGCCGTGTCGAGACGATCGACGCCCGACAGGTCCATGGCGACCGGGTCGCTGCCTTCGGGCGCCGCCACCTTCGGCAAGCGCGTGTTGAGCAATCGCGCGGTGCTCAGGTCCCAGACGCCGCCGGCGACCAGACGGCGCCGGCCGTCGGCCCATTGCAAGGTCGGTTTGACCACACTCGCCATGCGCTAAGGCCTCGCCCGTCCGTTAGCAGGATGTGCCGGCCCGTTCGGCCGCTTTGGCGCCCCGCGGTGCCGCATCTGGATCATTGGCACGAAAAATCGGCAAAAAGCGGCTGACGGATCACTTGGTTCATCCCTAATGTGCGGGAACGGGCGGGCGCCGGACGGCGCCGTGCCCCATGCGGCCATTGAACATCTAAAGATCTCCGCCGAGGAACAGGATGAATCTCCAAGATCATATCCGACATATCCCGGATTTCCCAAAGCCAGGAATTGTTTTCTACGATATCTCCACCCTGTTGGCCCATCCGGGTGCCTGGCGTGAGACGGTTGAACAGCTTGTCAACGTGATCAAGCCGGAACGGCCGGATATCCTGGTCGGCATCGAATCGCGCGGCTTCCTGCCGGCGGCGCCGCTGGCCCTGGCGCTGGGCTGCGGCTTCATTATGGCCCGCAAGCCCGGCAAGCTGCCCGGCAAGACAATCGGTCACACCTATGATCTCGAATACGGCACCGACCGGATCGAAATCCAGGAAGATGCGATCGAGCCGGGTCAACGGGTGGTCGTGCTGGACGATTTGTTGGCGACCGGCGGCACGATCGCCGCGACAATCGCGCTGTTGGAAAAGGTCGGGGCCGAGGTCACGCACGCCGCCTGCATTATCGAGCTGGCGTTCCTGGGCGGCCGAAAACGCCTGAATGTGCCGGTTACGACCTTGATCCAATACGACACTTGACCCAATTGGTGCGCCGCATAGGCGCCTAGCCACTTTTTCGAGGGACCGTTCATGACCGAGACCGCACGCCCCTGGTGGAAGGGGGCCGTGATCTACCAGATCTATCCGCGCAGCTTTCAGGACACGACCGGCACCGGCATCGGCGACCTGAACGGCATCACCGAACGTCTGGGCTATATCGCCGATCTGGGCGTCGACGCGATCTGGATCTCGCCGTTCTTCAAGTCGCCGATGAAGGACTATGGCTACGACGTTGCCGATTACCGGTGCGTCGATCCGATGTTCGGCACCAACGACGATTTCGACCGGTTGATCGATCGGGCCCACGCGCTGGGCCTGAAAGTGATGGTCGACATGGTCTACGCCCACACCTCCAATCAGCACGCCTGGTTTATCGAAAGCCGGGCGGACCGGGACAATCCCAAGGCCGACTGGTACGTCTGGGCCGACCCACGGCCGGACGGCACGCCGCCCAACAACTGGCTGTCGGTCTTCGGCGGGCCCGCCTGGCAGTGGGAACCACGGCGATCCCAGTACTATCTGCACCATTTTCTCGTCAGCCAGCCGAACCTGAACTGGCACAACCCTGCCGTCGCCGATGCGATGTTCGCGGACACCAAGTTCTGGCTCGATAAGGGTGTCGACGGCCTGCGCCTGGACGCGATTTCGACCCTGTTTTCCGACGCCGCGTTGCGATCGAACCCGCCGGTCGACCCGGCCGATCGCGTGGCGGAGATGGCCGGGGCCGGCAATAACCCCATCGCCATGCAGAACCATATCTATGACCGCGACCAGCCTGAAATGCTGCCCATGTTCAACCGACTGCGCAAACTGGTTGAACAGTATCCGAGCGGCTTCCTGCTGGGTGAAATCGCCGATGTCGATTCGATTGCCGCGGTGGCCAAGTACACGCGCGGCCGCGACCGGTTGCACAGCGGCTATACCTTCCAATTGATGCAGGCGCAGTTCGATGCCGGCATGCTGAAGGCCCTGGTCGGTCGCTTGGAACGCGAGCTGGACGATGGCTGGATGACCTGGTCGCTGTCCAATCATGACAGCCCCCGCTCGGTCAGCCGGTTCGGCGTTCTGCCGCATCTTTCCGGCGACCGCGCAGCCTTGGCCAAGCTGCTGATGGCGCTGCAGCTTTCGCTGCGCGGCAGCGTCTGCATCTATCAGGGCGAAGAGTTGGGACTGACCGAGGTCGACATTCCCTACGAGCGGCTGCTCGACCCGTGGGGCATCGAATTCTGGCCCGACTTCAAGGGCCGGGACGGCTGCCGCACGCCGATGGCGTGGAGCAGCCACGCGGTGAATTGCGGCTTCAGCATCGTCGAGCCTTGGCTGCCGGTCGGGCCTGACCACGGCGCCATGGCAGTCGACGTCCAAGACAGCGATGAGAACAGCGTTCTGGAAGCCTATCGACGCTTTCTCGCCTGGCGGCGCGACCAGGCGCCCATCATCGACGGGGATTTTCTGCTGCGCGATGATCTCGGCGACCCGATTTTCGCCTTCGAGCGCTCCAGGGACGGTCAGCGCATGCTCTGCGTCTTCAACCTCTGTAACGAACCCAGAGACGTCGCGATCGGAGATGGTTGGCAGCCGTCTGATGGTCACGGCTTCGGCGCCGATCTTGGCGAAGGCACAGTGACGCTTTACGCCTTTGGAGCGTTTTTCGCCCGTTCCGCCGAGACCGGCGGCACCGGGATCGCCAGGGCCCCGATGTCACCAAACTAAAACAAAACGGTTGGATACCTGTCAGAACGATCGGATAGGTAGATCGCCTCATCACCGAAAAGAGGAAGGTCTGAGGCAATGACTCAGGGTCTGGTTAAGCACGGCGCGCTGGCCGGCTGCGGCTTGCTTGCGCTTGCCGCGATGACGGCGCCAGCAGGCGCGGCGCAGAATGATTACATCGCGACCATTCACGTGGTCCCCGGCAGCGACGGGGCGGCGGCGGAGACGGTTTCCGGCGTGGTCTTCGAGGATCTCAGCCGCGACGGCGTGCGCCAGGACGACGAGCCGGGCATTGCCGGCGTCATGGTCTCCAACAGCCGCGAGGTCGTCCTGACGGACGAGAACGGCGACTACGAGCTGCCGGCGTTCGACAACATGACCGTGTTCGTCACCGAACCCCGGGCCTATGACGTGCCGGTCAATGACGACCTGGTGCCGCAGTTCTTCTACCATCACAAACCGGACGGCACCCCGATCGAGCTGCGCTATGGCGGCCTGCCGCCGACCGGCCCCCTGCCCGCCGCGATCAACTTTCCGATGGTCCGGGGCGACACCTCCGACCAGTTCAGTTGCGTCGTGATGGGCGACACCCAGCCCTATTCGAACACCGAGATCGGCTACGTCCGCGACAGCATCGTCCACGACCTGGTGTCACAGGATCTCAGCGACGCGCAGTGCATGATCCTGGTCGGCGACGTGATGGGCGACGATCTGGACCTGCTGCCGCGCTTCATGAACATGATGAGCACGGTCGGCCTGCGGCAGTATTATGTGCACGGCAACCACGATTTCGACTTCGACGCCACGTCGGACGCGGACTCGGCCGATAGCTGGCGACGGCTGTACGGCCCGGCCTATTACTCCTACGATATCGGCCAGGTGCATTTCGTTGTGCTGGACAATGTCGTCTACCCTTGCGGCCCGGAAGATGACGGGCCTGGCGGCCGCGACGCCTGTGCCGACCCGGAGAGAACGGTCTACAACGGCCGGGTGGCCGACCAGCAGATGGAATGGCTGGCCAACAATCTGGCGCATGTGCCGGAAGACAGGCTGATCGTGCTGGCCCACCACATTCCGTTCGTGTCGTTCATCGACAGCAATACCGGCCGGCATCAGACCGACAATGTGAACGACATTTACGAGCTCGTGCGTGGCCGCCCGGCCCTGTCACTGTCCGGCCACACCCACACGCTGGAACAGTTGCTGGCCGGCGAGTCCTACCAGGGCTGGCAGGAACAGGTCGGCGTCGGCCGGCTGCCGTTCAATCATGTCGTCACCGGCGCGCCGTCGGGCAACTGGTGGTCGGGCGACCTGAACTTCGACGGCATCCCGATGTCGTTCGCCCGGCTGGGCACACCGCGGGGCTACCTGATCTTCGACTTCGACGGCAACACCTATCAGGACACGTTCTACGGCGCCAACCTGCCGACCGACCGGCAGATGGCCGTGTCGTTCAACACGCCGCAGTTCCGCGACTGGTTCGAAACGCTGTATGCCTGGACGGAGGAAAACGATCCCCCGCACGAGAGTATCCCGCCGCTCAATATCAACGATCTGGCCGACACGCGGCTGATGACGCCGGAGGATCTGGGCAACGGGGTCTACCTCGTCGCCAATGTCTGGAACGGCAGCCGGGAGAGCGACGTCTTCGCCCGGATCAATGATGGGCCGCGCCTCGATATGGTCCGAACGCAGGACGGCGACGGCGAGGACATCCGCCAGGGCGCAGAATATGCCGATCCATTCGCGACGCAACGCCAGATGCATGTTGCCCGCTATGCCATGGAAAGCGCGTCGGGCGAGCCGCGCAACCAGGGCTTCGAGCTGTGGCAAGGGTCCCAATTCGGCCCGGTGCCGCCGCAGAGCCTGCAACCCTGGATGCTGGCCGACCAGTCCATGCATCTCTGGCGCGCCGAACTGCCCGCGAACCTGCCGGTCGGCACCCATGTGGCGACCGTGACCACCGTCGACCGGTTCGGGCGTGAGTTCACCGACCACATCGTGTTCGAGGTGCGCGCGGAACGACCGGCACCGCGCTGGCGAAACGAGCTTTGGGAGACGGCGACGAACTAACCCGTCGACGGCCACTGGCTGTTTTGGGGCGGCGCCGAGGCGTCGCCCCATTCTTTTGCGACCCTAAGCCGGCGGTGTGGCCCGATCGAGCTCTTCCAAAGTTTGAACCAGGCGCATCGCCGCATGTTCGATGACCCGCTGGCCCTTCTCCGCGTCGCCTTCGGTCGCATTGCCGACAGCGCCGGTCCGGTTCAAATCCTCGGTCAGCCAGCCAAAGGCAGCCGGCCCTAGGGGCCGCAGCCAGCGGTTGGTGTCCGCAAAACGCTCGGCTTCCGACGGGAAGTCGGCGAGCCGGTGCAGCCGCACTGCATCCGGCGCGGCATGCAGCATCATCGACGTTTCGATCGCCCCGCCGTGAATGCCGTGGGCCCGTTCGTTCTCATCAAACAGGCCGTCGGGAAGGCCGAAATCGAACCAGCTGACATGGGCGGCCAGCATGCCATGGCGCGCCCGCAGATCCCGGGCAACCAGATCCATGATCTGCGGTTGGCCGCCATGGCTGTTGAAGATCAGGAGCTTGCGGAGACCCGCACGCACCAGGCTGTCGCCGATATCGGTCCAGAGGGCAATGACGGTTGCGCCCTGTAACGTCAGCGTGCCCGGGAACGAGACATGTTCAGGGCTGAGGCCTATCTGCTGCGCGGGCAGAATGACCGCCGGCAGGTCGGCCGGCATCTTGGCAACCGCGGCGTCCAGAATGGCCCGGTTCAGCGCCGCATCGGTCGACAGCGGCAGGTGCGGCCCGTGCTGTTCGATCGCGGCGACCGGGAGGATCGCTATCAGGCGACTGCTATCGACCTCAGACAGTTCCGCCGTCGTCCAGTCTTGCCAATACCGGTGAAAGGGCGCGTTTTCGGATTCGGGCATGGCGTGTCGTACCAGTCTCTGTACAGTGGGCGCCCATGATAGTGGCTCAGATCACCGACTTACACATCGTCGACGAGGGTGACTTGCTTTGGGACGGCTGGGATTCGGCCAGCGCCCTGAAGAAGGCGGTCGCCCGGCTGAACGGTCTGACGCCAAGGCCAGACTTTCTGATCGTCACGGGCGACTTGATCGACACCGGAGAAGCGGAGGCCTACGACCATCTGAAGGCGCTGTTGGCGCCGCTGACGATGCCCATCGGCTTGATCCCGGGCAACCACGATGGGCGCGACGGCTTGCGGACGCTTGGGCTTGGGCAGGCCTACGATCCGTCGGCCGCGCCCTTTTGCCAGTTCGCGACAGCGCTGGGCCCGTTGAGGCTGATCGGCCTAGACACGCTGGAGGAAGGTGCTGCCCACGGCACGCTGTGCCAACAGCGGCTGGACTGGTTCGAACAGCGCTTGGCCGAGGATACCGCCACGCCGACGATCGTTGCCCTGCACCACCCGCCGTTCGACAGCGGCATTGCCTCCATGGACGGGCTGGGCCTGAAAGAGGGACGCGCGCACTTTGTCCAGCTCGTCGAACGGGCACCAAACGTCGTCCGTATCCTGTGCGGCCATCAACACCGGCCGATCGTCACCATGGTTGGCGGCGCCGTCGTCAGCCTCTGTTCCAGCACCACCGTGCAGATTCCATTCGACGTAGGACCGAAGCTGCCGACGCCGTTGAGGCCGGAACCGCCGACCCTGCAACTACACCTCTGGCAATCGGGAAACCTGGTCAGTCACGCGCTCTACATCGACGAGTTCTGACCAAACGGACGTTACGGCGCCCATTGAACCCGCCGCCCATCCGTTCTATGTGCAGCATTGGCCTTTCCGAAGACCCCAAGGACAAACTGATGATTTCTCCCACGCAGTCCCGCGCCTATGCCGAGCTTGCCGACGGCGACGACAAGGAAAAGGACGAAAATGCGCGCAAGAACGGGCCTGGGCCGCAGATCGGCCAGATCCTGTTCAAACAGCGCACCATGCTGCTGGTCGGCGAAATCGACATGAAGCTGGCGCGCGAGTTCACGGCCCAGCTGCTGGCCTTGGCGGCAGAGAGCGACGATCCGATCAAGCTGGTCATCAACTCGCCGGGCGGCCATGTTGAAAGCGGCGACACGATCCACGACATGATCCGGTTCGTTACCCCGACCGTGAAGGTGCTGGGCACCGGCTGGGTTGCCAGCGCCGGCGCGCACATCTATCTCGCGGCCGACAAGAAGAACCGCTATTGCCTGCCCAACACGCGCTTCATGCTGCACCAGCCGCTGGGCGGCGTCGGCGGTCGCGCCGTCGATATCGATATCGAGGCCCGCGAGATCATCAAGATGCGCCGCCGCATCAACGAGACCATCGCGAAGGAGACGGGCCAGCCGATCGAAAAGGTCGAAAAGGACACCGATCGGAACTATTGGATGTCGTCCTCCGAAGCGAAGGATTATGGCGTGGTGGGGCATATCATCGAAAGCCAGGCCAAGTTCTGATCACGCCACAGGGCTGATCAGCGACACCGACCGGGCGCGGCAATTCGGCGGCACAGGCCCCCGGGTCGCCCACAGCTAAGCAGCCGTCTGACGGCAACAAGCGCGCGAACGGACCATCGCGATGGATCAGCCTATCATTGCCGACAGCCGGCCGGACACTGGCAACGGTGAGCCGCCGGCCGTGTTGGCGCACGGCATGACGAAGAGTTTCGGCGCGCTGAAGGCCGTCGACGGCATCGATCTGGAGGTGCCGGTCGGCCAGATCTTCGCCATCCTGGGCCCGAACGGGGCCGGCAAAACCACGCTCATGCGGATGCTCGCCACGCTGACGACGCCCGATGCCGGCACGGCGACGGTGATGGGCCATGATCTTCTGGCCGAGCCTCAAAGTGTGCGCGCTTCGATCGCGATGACCGGCCAGTTCGCCTCGCTCGACGAGGATTTGACCGGGCGGGAAAACCTGATCCTGGTGGCCCGTCTGTGGGGCTTTTCGCGGCGCGATGCGCGGGCCCGGGCCGACCATCTCATCGCCGCCTTCGAACTCACCGATGCCGCCAACCGCCAGGTGAAGGATTATTCCGGCGGCATGCGCCGACGCCTCGACATCGGTGCCTCGCTGATCGTCACGCCCGGCGTTCTGTTCCTCGACGAGCCGACCACGGGTCTCGACCCGTCCGCCCGCCAGCGCGTCTGGCGTATGATCCGGCGGCTGGCCCGCTCAGGCGTCACGATCCTGTTGACGACACAGTATCTGGAGGAGGCCGACCAGCTTGCCGCGCGCATCGCCGTCATCAATCATGGCCGCAAGATCGCCGAGGGCACGAGCCGACAGTTGAAGGCCGCAACCGGATCGGGCTTTCTGCACGTCACCCTTGCCGATCCGGCCCAGATCGAGGCCGCGTCGGCCCTGCTGGAACAGCGGCTCGAGGCGCCGGTTCAGCGCAACGCGCAAGACATGCGACTGTCGGTGAAGGCGGCGACCGCAGCTTCGGCCAGTGACGGGGTGGCCGCGCTGGTGGCGGCCGGGATCGAGCTATCGGACTTCTCCATGGGCTCGCCCAGCCTCGAGGAGGTCTTCTTCTCGCTCACCGGCCAGATGGAAGAGACGCCCCCGGAGGACGCAGCATGAGCGACCACCCGACCCTCGTCCAGCACGCAGCCCGCCCACCGCGGCCGTCTGGTGCGTCCAACGCCTTGGTTTTCGGCTGGCGCGCCGTGCTCAAATTCAAGCATGTGCCTGAGCAGACATTCGACCTGGTGATGGGGCCGATCATGTTCACGCTGCTCTTCACCTTCATTTTCGGCAGCGCGCTTGCCGGGTCGATTTCGAACTATCTGCAGTACCTGCTGCCGGGCATCCTGGTCCAGACCGTGATGTTCAACTCCATGTATTCCGGCATAGGGCTCAGCACCGACATCGGCAAAGGTCTGTTCGACCGGTTCCGCTCGCTGCCCATCTGGTCGCTGGCGCCATTCGCTGGGCTGATGGTCGGCGATGTGCTGCGCCATCTGATCGCCGGGCTCATCATCCTGGCGATTGGCCTTGCGCTCGGCTATCGGCCCGAGGCTGGGGTGGTTGGCGTTGTCGCCGCCTTCATCCTCTTGGTGGTCATCGGCTTCGGTGTCGGCTGGGTCTTTCTGGTCCTCGGCATGTTGATCCGCACCCCGGCGACCGTGATGACGCTGGGCTTCGCGGTGCTCTTCCCGGTGGTCTTCACCTCGAACATCATGGTCGACCCCGCCACGATGCCCGACTGGCTGCACGCCATTGTCGAACTCAACCCCGTCTCGCACATGGCATCGGCCATGCGCGGCCTAATGTCGGGCGATGCCAACACCAGCGAGGTCCTAACCGCTCTGGCCGCGCCGGCCGTGCTGACGGTGACCCTCGCACCGCTGACGCGGTGGCTCTATCGGCGGGAGTGACGCGCTTGTGCACCTTGTTGTGGTCGATCTTGGGTTGGATTGTCCTTCGAGAGGGCAGTTCGTGCCGCTCACCACTCGATGCCCAAAAGCACACCCAACTTCGCTTGAACCTCCGCGACGACAGCCATGGGGGCCTCACCAGCGACGCGGATGTTGCGTGCGAAGCGGTCGATCGAGCGCACTTGGTCAACCAGGATCGCGCCGGACACTGCGAGACCAGCCGGCAGCATAACCTTCCACGGCCAGGGGCTGACGTTCGATGTGATCGGGCAGACAACAGCGATCCTCGAACGCTCGTGGTAAGCGCGCGGCGACAGCACCACGGCAGGGCGATGGCCAGCCTGTTCGCTTCCTGATTGCGGGGTGAAGTCGACCCAGACCAATGCGCCGCGATCTGGCGGCTCGGTCACAGGACCTCGTGGCCCAAAGGCGGTGACGAGGCGTCGTCGCGCGTTTCGGGTTGGTTTTCCGGGCGCATCTGGGCGACCAGCTCTTCCAGCGTGTAGCGACGACCCGGGGCACGGATGATCAGTGAATCACCTTCGATGGACAGGTCGACGGCCTCGCCTTCATGGACTTGAAGGCTCTCCACCGCCGCCTTGGGCAGGCGGATTGCCAGACTGTTGCCCCACTTCGATACCCGCATGCGCATGCGTCATCTCCGGAAAGATCAGTTTATACAATGTATATACTGCCAGCGACTGTTCAAGCAGAGAGTGACTTGACCAACCCTGCGAAGACCGTCGCTCATATGCTCTAGATCGGCCGTGTTCCCTTAAGGTAGCAGTTTTTGCAACGACGCCGCGGAGAAGTCCGGGCTGATCCGCCGAGAATCGGCAGGACCGGGTCGTGTGTCTCCGCAAGCCGGCGTTCCATGCATGTCCTCCCTGACGAGAAGACGAGTAGCAGGCCGATGCGAAATCCACGCGTTCTGTGCGGGCGGCCGAACGATGGTCTCAGGAGGCTTGATCGGTAAGTGGCGGCGCAACCGCTAACAGCTCCCGGCAAAATGGCGCTTGGCTGACGGTGCGAAACAGGCGACCGCTGTCGTCAACGCCGCCAAAAAGCGGGCGCGAGCAGGACCAACACGGCAAAGAACTCAAGCCGTCCAAGCAGCATGGCAATCGCCAGGACCCATTTGGCGGCATCCGGCAAAGTCGAGAAGTTGCCGGCCGGACCGATGATCGGGCCCAGGCCCGGCCCCACATTGGCCAAAGCCGTTGCGGCGCCAGAGGTCGCGGTAAGAATGTCGAGACCCATCGCCGCCAAGACCAGGCTAAACAGCAGCCATGTGGTCAAGAACAAAAACAGCAGCCCCATGACGGAGACGAACAGCGGCGGGGTCACGGTTCTGTCCTGATAGCGCAGCGCGATTACCCGGTTGGGGCTTACGATGTGCGCCATCTGGCCTTTGAAGGCGAGGCCCAGCATCTGGAACCGGAAGATCTTGATGCCACCGGCGGTCGACCCGGTGCAGCCGCCGACAAACGTCAGCAACAAAAACAGCGTGACGGCAAAGGTTCCCCATTGCTGGTAGTCGGACGAGGCAAAACCGGTCGTGGTGACGACCGATGTGATGTTGAACGAGGCCTCGCGCACCGCGGCAACGAAATCGTAGTCGAGCGTCAGGTGCATCCAAAGCGCCAACATGACCGTGCACAGCAGCAGAAACTGCAGGAACCGCCTGATCTGGCTGTCCTGCCAAAGGGACCGCCAATCGCCACGGACCGCGCTGACATAGCGCAGAAACGGCAGGGCGCCTGCGATCATGAAGATCGTAATCGCCCACTCAAAGTCCAGGTCGAAGCCGCCGATCGATCGGTCGCTGGTGGAAAAGCCACCGGTCGACAGCGTCGTCAGGGCGTGATTGATGCTGTCGAAAACCGACATGCCGCAGATCAGCAGCGTCACGAAGCACAGGACCGTCAGGCTGACATAGATCAGGCAGACCGACGCCGCCACTTCGGTCATCCGCGGATAGACCTTGTCCGCCTCGTCCGACCGCTCGGCCTGAAACAGCTGCATGCCGCCGACCTTCAGGAACGGCAAGATGACGATGGCCATGCCGATGATGCCGATGCCACCCATCCACTGCAGCAGCGAGCGCCAAAGCAGTAGGCCGGGCGGCGCGCTGTCCAAGCCGACCAGCACCGTCGACCCTGTTGTCGTCAGCCCGGACATGGCTTCAAAGAAACCGTCAGTGAGGCTCAGCCGGTAGACGTCGAAGTGAAAGGGCAGCGAGCCGAAGAAAGCAACCGCCAGCCATGCCAGCGTGGTCAGCATGAAGGTCTGGCGGATCGAAAGGCTGAGGTCGTTGCGCCAGCAGGCCAGGATCAGGGCGCCGCCGCAAAAGCCGGTGATGCTGGCGCTGAACGCGAACGGCTCCCAACTCTCGCGCGGATCCATCAGGCCGATCGCCATCGGCGGTATCATGGCCGCCGCAACGACGACGAGAAGAAAGCCGGTGACAAACAGCACCGGGACCGGCGACAGGGGGTTCAGCCGTGTCGGCCGGTACCGCCGACGTCTTTCAATGATCAGGCGGCGGCGGGGTGACATGCGGGATAAGGCGGCGGTTGGTTCACCCCGGCATGCCGAGCGCACCCATATAGAGGTCCAGCAACTCTTCCAGCTCGCGCCGGTCGGCTGTGTCCATCTTGCGCAGGCGGACGACCTGGCGCATCACCTTGACGTCGAAGCCGACGGATTTCGCCTCGGCGTAGACCTCGCGCACATCGGCGGTCAGCGCGGCTTTCTCTTCCTCCAGCCGTTCGATACGTTCGATGAATGCGCGCAGGCGGTCAGCGGCAACGCCGTTGACGTCGGACATGGACAAACCTCATTGAAACGGGGCGCGAGACAACGCGAAACGTGGCCGGAACGATAAGCCGGCGGGTCGTCATCGTCCAGCGATTCGCGGGATGGCGGCCTGGATCGTGGGCTACAGATAGGGGCTGGCGAGCCAAACGGTGCTGTCGCGCACCTTGGTCAACGGCCCCCGTCTGGCCACCGTCTCCGCCGTCAGTTCCCGGCTGCGCGCCAAGATGCCCTCCAGATGGTGTTCCAGCGTGCCCGCGAGCGTGCCGTCATAGACCTCGATATCGAACTCGAAGTTCAGGCGAAGGCTGCGCGGGTCCCAGTTGGACGAACCGAAATACGACCACAGACCGTCGACCACCATCAGCTTGGAATGGTTGAAGGGGGGCGGCTGCAGCCATACGCGACAACCGGGTTCGATGACTTGGCGAAGTTGGGCCATGCTGGCCCACTGCACCAGCCGGAGATTGTTTTCCTCCGGCACGACGATATCGACCTGGACACCCCGCCGCGCCGCCACGGCCAAGGCCGCGATGAGTTGCTGGTCGGGCAAAAAGTATGGCGTCGCGATGCGGATCCGTCGCTGAGCCACAGCCAGCGCCCCCATGAGGACCATGTGTGTGCCGTCAATCGGCCGATCCGGACCGGACGCCACGCCGCGCGCGAGCACACCCCCGTCAAGGCCGTGAATGTCCGGCAGCCAGCTTTCGTCATCCAGCACTTCACCTGTCGTGAAGGCCCAGTCCTGGGCGAAAACCTCGCTGATCTGCGCGACCACCGGTCCCTCGACCCGAAAATGGATGTCTTGCTGGGTCTGCGCCCCGCCAACGGCACTGGTGAAGGCCTCGCGGATGTTCATGCCGCCGGCAAAACCGATCTGGCCGTCGACGATCAGCAGCTTTCTGTGCGTGCGCATATTGGCGTAGGCCAGCCGCCAAGGCATTCGGGTGCGCATGAACAGGGCGTAGGTGACGTCATTGTCGCGCAGGGACTGGTGAATGGTCGGCCGGCTGTAGTGCGAGCCGACCGCGTCGATCAGCACCCGTACTTCCACGCCGCGCGCCCTCGCCTGCCCTAACGCATCTGCGAACTGGCGGCCAACGCTGTCGCAATCAAAGATGTAGCTGCTGAGCGCAATTGTGTTTTCGGCCGACGCGATTGCCTCCAGCATCGAGGGATAGGCCTCGTCCCCACCGATCAGAGGCGCGATGCGGTTGCCTTGGGTCAGCAGCTTGTGGGTCGAGCGATTGACGAGCCGGCGGAGTTGCGCCAGATGCGGCGACAGGGCCGTCACCGCGCTTTCAAGCGCCAGCGCCGCCTCCGGCGTGTCCTGGGTCGGGCCGCGCCTGGCCTGGGTCCGCAGACGCACGGCGCGCCGGCTGATGCGGTTGATGCCCAGCAGATAATAGGCAAGTGCGCCGATGTAGGGGCTGAGCCAGATCACGCCCACCCAGCCGGCGGCGGAGCGCACGTCGCGCTTGGTCATGGCCGCGTGGACCGTGGCCGCGATCGACAGCAGAATGCCGATTGTGGCCGCCGAGTGCGGCCAATAGCCATCAATAAACTCGATCACGGCTGTGGCTCGGCGTCGTCAGTTCCTGTGCGCGGCCTCGAAGGCACTTTTCTGGGCCTCCGTCGCCTCGGTCTGATAGCGCGCCTTCCAATCGGCATAGGGCATGCCGTAGACGATCTCACGCGCCTGATCATAGTCCATGTCAAGACCGCGATCCTCGGCGGCCGCGCGATACCATTTCGACAGGCAGTTGCGACAGAAGCCCGCCAGGTTCATCAGGTCGATGTTCTGAACGTCCGTGCGCTCGCGCAAATGCGCCACCAGGCGCCGAAAGGCGGCGGCCTCTAGTTCAGTTCGTGTTTGATCATCCATCTCAGCATGCTCCCGTTTTTGCTTTCGGCCCGTTCCACATAGGGACAGGGTGACGGAAACAGAAGGGATTACAGGGCTAAAGGCCGTGGCGGGTCTCACTGATCAGCCAGTCGACCACACCCGCAAGGGCTTCCTCCTGCGTGCGGCCGGCTGCCAGCCCCTCCTCATAAAGCCTGATCTGCATATGGGCGCTGGTCTTTCTTTGCAGAATCGATCGAGCCCGGGCGACCTCGTCGACACAGTTCAGCGCCTCGGCATCCTCTTGGATCAGGTCGAGTATTTCTTCGAGCAGCGTGGCGTAGGGAACCATTTCGCGCCGACCAAAATCGATCAGCCCGTCGTCCAGACCATAGCGCATGGCTCGCCAACGATTCTCGTTGATCAGCAGCGTGCTGTAGCGACGCCATGTCGCGTTGGTGCGCTTCAGGCGCCAAAGCATGCGCAACAGGCAGACATAGATGGCGGCGATCGTGATCGTATCCTCCATCCGGGTCGGAATGTCGCAGACGCGCATTTCCAGCGTCGGGAACCGGGCCGACGGACGGATATCCCACCAGATTTTGGTACCATCCTCGATGACACCGGTCTCGATCAACGTGTGCAGATGCTGCTCATAGTCGTTGAAACCGGCGTAGGGTTCCGGGATACCGGTACGCGGCAGTTCGTTGAAGACCGCCAGTCGATAGGATTTCAACTCCGTGTTGATGCCCTCCCAGAACGGCGAGGACGTCGAAAGAGCCAGCAGGTGCGGCAGGAAATAGCGCATCTGGTTCATCAGATCGACGCGCAGATTGCCGTCCTCGATGCCGACATGGACATGGTTGGCACAGATCAGCAGGCGTCGGGCCGGCGCGCCGATATCATGGCGCAGTTGCTCGTACCGCTCCCGCTCGGTCGTTTTTTGAGGCCGCCATGAGCCGAAGGGATGGGTCGACGCGGCGATGATCTCCAAATCATGCGCCCTGGCGATGTCCGACACCGTGCGGCGCAGCTTGGCAAGCTCGTGGCTCGCCTCGGCCAGATCGGCGCAGACCGGCGTCCCGACCTCAATCTGGCAGCGCATGAACTCGGGCGACACGCGCTCCGGCAGTTGGCGCGCGCATTCCTCGATCACGGTCTTTGGGGGGTCGGCCGCAAGATCGCGACTGACCGGGTCGACCAGCAGATACTCCTCTTCGATGCCGAGGCTGAAGGACGGCTCCGGAATCGGCATCAGGCGTTGACCGCCTTGTTATTGTCCTGCGTGAAGCCGGTATCGCCATAGCCGCCATTCGACAGCAACGGTGCAAGGCAGTCGGCCAGCCGATCGCCCCATACCTCGGCCTTTTCTTCGGTGTCGACCAGGTCCTGGCGCACCTCGATCAGCGTGTTGGCCAGGTCGCGCGGATAGGCGTGCGTCTCGACCGTGTAGCCATGGCGATTGCGCCCCGAATAGGGCTGGTTGTCGCCGACGCACAAGTCTGGCTCTTGGCGCAGACGGTCGATCAGGGGCAGCGACAGCCCGCCCTCGTCGCCCCAAAGAATGCCGACATGCCAGGGCCGGTCAACGCCCCGAAACTGCTCGGTGAAGCTGTGGACCGAGATCACGCTGGGCGCCACGCCCCGCGTGGCGAACCGGTTCAGCCAATCGTCGATGGCCTGGTGATAGGGGTGAAAGAACTCCGCCGCGCGCGCCTCGGCATCGTTGGGTGTCAAGGTCCTGTTTGCCGGAACGATCACCCCGTCGCTGACCGCACAGATCGATGTCGGATCGTCCAGCGAGCGGTTCGGATCGATCAGCAGGCGCGAATAGTTGTAGATCAGGGCCGGCGCATCGAGCCTGTGCGCCAACCGGCGTGTCATCACCTCAACCCCGATGTCGTAGGCGATATGGCGTTCGAACGGCGCATCACCCAAGCCAAGCCTGTTGAGCGACGCCGGCACCTTGCGGCCAGCATGGTCGGCCAACAGAAGAACGGGCGCCGAACCGTTCGGATTGGCAACCTCGAACACGGGGGGATCCTGGGTGGACCTTAAGGCCGTTTGGGATTGCGTGCCGGCTAGCCCGGCTGATTCAGCAGTAATATCCATTGTCATGGCGGCAACTATAGAGATTTTTCCCCTTACGAGAATGACTTATCCTGCCTGGTCACTCTTGTCATGCCTGATGCGTCCGATTCCGGCTTTCGGGCCACCAACCCGTCCCCTATAAGCCGCCGTCATGACCCAGGCCTCGCCAGCCCTTGACGGTGCCGCAGAACGTGACGCAGAACGTGCCGCGCGCCTTGCCTTCGTCGCGCTGATCGTCGGCGCGCTCGCCATCTCCTTTTCGCCGATTTTCGTGCGGGTGTCGGAATTGGAGCCGACGGCGACCGCGTTCTGGCGCGTCTTCCTGGCCCTGCCCTTGCTGATCGTATGGACGGGTGGACGACACAGCCGCGTTGTCCCACCGCGCCACACAAGGTTGCGCGTTCGCGAACTGTGCCTGCTGGCCCTGCCGGGCGTCGCCTTTGCCGGGGATCTGTTCTTTTGGCATTGGTCGATCCAGTTCACCTCGGTCGCCAATTCCACCCTGTTTGCGAACCTGGCGCCGATCTTCGTGGTTCTGGCGGCCTGGCTGCTGTTCGGCCAGCGGTTCAGCCGGCTGTTCCTCGCCGGCCTGGCCACCGCCGTCGCGGGCGCAGCCCTGCTGATCGGCGGCAGCCTCTCGCTGGGCTGGAGCCATCTCTTGGGCGACGGCATGGCGACGATCACCGCCATGTTTTATGCCGCATACATCCTGGCCATCGGCCATCTCAGCCGCCGCTATTCCACACGCTATCTGATGATCGTGAGCGCGGTTGTGAGTTCGATGATCCTGTTGCCCGCAGCGATCCTGGCCGGCGAGAGCCTGATACCGCAGACGGTGCGCGGCTGGCTGATCCTGCTCGGCCTCGCCTGGATCAGCCAGGCGGCGGGCCAGACGCTGATCGCGCTGGGGCTGGCGCGCCTGCCGGCCGCCTTTTCGTCGATCAGCCTCTTGATCCAGCCGGTGGGCGCGGCCTTGTTGGCCTGGCTGCTGCTCGCCGAAGGCCTGGCGCTGCATCAGATCGTCGGTGGTCTGGTCGTGCTCTATGGCATCTTCTTGGCGCGCCGTGGCTCGCGACCGGCGCGGCCGCGGGATTGACGGCACCGAACAGCTGTGACACGCCTGACCGCGATGGACAGTTCAACCGACACGACGAGCGGCACGACCGGCGGCAAGGCCGACCAGGTTGCCCGCACGATCACCGACCTGATCGCCGGCGGCAGCCTGTCGCCGGGCGAGCGCCTGCCGGGCGAGCGCCAGTTGGCCGAACGCATGGGCGTCAGCCGGGTGTCGGTCAGGGCCGCCTTGCAGCGGCTGAAGGCCCAGGGGATGGTCACCTCGGTACAGGGCGGCGGCACGCGGGTTGCCTCGGCGTCGGCCAATCTGGACGCCGGGCTGGCCGTTCTCTTGCGCGGCAAGCTGGACAATCTGCACGACCTCGCCGAGATCCGCATGGCCCTGGAGACCTGGGCGGCCGGCCGGGCGGCGGAGCGCGCGTCCGACGAGCAGATTGCGGAGATCAAAGGCCATCTTGACGCCATGGCGGCCGCCGGCCCACGGCGGGGTGCGGACAGCAATGTCGCGCGGGAAGACGCCCTTTTTCACATGGCCATCGGCAAAGCGTCCCAAAGCCCGGTCTATACGCACATTTTGGCGACGATCCGGTCGGTCCTGGTCGAAATGCTGGACTTTCACCGCTATGAGCTGTTTTCGGAACCCAACGACGACGCCATCGTGCTGGACCAGCATCGCGCGATCTTCGAGGCGATCGAACGGCGGGACGCGGCCGGCGCGCAAACCGCCATGCAAGACCATCTGCGCTGGGTGCTCGCTTACTATGCCCGCCACCGCGAACCGGCGAGCTCCAGCTAGTCCTTCTTTTGCTTGGCCCGTTTCTTGTTCAGCCGGATCTCGTCGGGTCCGAAGAAATCGTCGACACCCTCGCTGACGGCGAAACAGGCGAGACGCACGGCCTTCGGCACGGACACGGCTTCGCCGTTGCGCTCGCCCTTTTCATAGTATTGAACGATGCGGCGCTTCAGGCCCAGCGCGTCCGCCGCCTCCTTTTGCGACAGGCCCAGCGAACGACGCCAACGTCGAAAGTCGTAGTCGTGCATGGTTCCTCGATCGTCCGGCTGGCTGATTGGCGACAATCTAGCCCGTCGTCGGCCGATCGCCAAGAAAAGCGCACCAAGTGCGCCGATATGAGCATCAATCGCGCCTGGCCGACGGGCTTTCGTTCGTTTGCGATTGGTAACGTTTGGTTTGGCTTGGCGGCCAGGACGCTATGTGCTTTCCTCCGCCGCGACGGCAGCCTTGCGTGGCTCAGCCCCCCAAGAGACATCCCCCAGAGACACCACCTCAAAGACACCGCCCAAGAGACTCCCCCAATGACAGCGAATCCCGCCGAGATCAGATCTCTGAACCGCGGCCGCCAGACCAAGATCGTGGCCACGATGGGCCCGGCGTCCAGTTCCCCGGGCATGATCCGGGACCTGTTCATCGCCGGCGTCGACGTCTTTCGCCTGAATTTCAGCCATGGCAGCCATGAGGACCACCATGAACGCCTGAAGGCCATCCGGGCGCTGGAACAGGAATTCGACCGGCCGGTCACGATCATGGCCGATCTGCAGGGGCCGAAGCTGCGCATCGGCACCTTCGGTGACGGACCGGTCGCGCTTGAGGAAGGCCAGCGGTTCCGGCTCGACCTCAACGACACGCCGGGCGATCAGACACGATGCTGTCTGCCGCATCCGGAGGTCTTCGAGGCGCTGAGTGCCGGCCAGCGCATCCTGCTCGATGACGGCCGGGTCCGGCTTGAGGTGAAGAGCCACGGCGAAGATTTCGCCGAAACCATGGTGATCGCTGGGACGAAGCTGTCCGATCGCAAGGGGCTGAACCTGCCCAACGCGATCCTGCCGGTCTCGCCGCTAACCTCGAAGGACCGGGATGATCTGCGCTTCGCCCTGGATATCGGCGTCGACTGGGTGGCCCTGTCGTTCGTGCAAAGACCCGAGGACGTTGCCGAGGCGCGGCGTTTGATCGGCGGCCGGGCCAGCCTCTTGGTGAAGATGGAAAAGCCGTCGGCGATCTATCATCTCGACGAGTTGATCGTGCTGACCGACGCCATGATGGTGGCGCGCGGCGATTTGGGCGTGGAGATGCCGGTCGAGGACGTGCCGGGCCTGCAAAAGCGCATCGTCCGCCACTGCCGCCGCGCCGGCAAACCGGTGATCGTCGCTACCCAGATGTTGGAAAGCATGGTGGGCGCGCCGATGCCGACCCGCGCGGAGGCTTCCGACGTCGCCACGGCGGTGTTCGACGGCGCCGACGGCATCATGCTGTCGGCCGAAACGGCGGCGGGTGATTATCCGATCGAGGCGGTGTCGACCATGGACCGGATCGCCAGGCGCGTGGAGGGCGACCCGCTCTACCGCACGATCCTGGACCACGAGCATTACGATCCGGAGGAAACCGCCGCCGACGCCATTACCGCCGCCGCCAGACAAGTCGCCCACACGATCCGCGCGGCGGCCATCGTCACCTACACCACGTCCGGCTCCACCACCTTGCGCGCCGCCCGCGAACGGCCGGAGGTCCACATCCTCTGCCTGACCTCCAGCCTGGAGACCGCGCGCCGGCTGGGTATGGTCTGGGGTGTGCATACGGTGCATACCGAGGACGTCGCCAGTTTCGACGAGATGGTCAAAAAGGCGGTCGACATCGCCAAGCGCGACGGCCTGGCCGACGAGGGCCAGCGCCTGGTGATCACCGCCGGCGTCCCCTTCGGCACGCCCGGCAACACCAACGTCCTGCGCATCGCCTGGGTGGATTAGCGCGCAGTGCGGCCACCGCTCCGGCCGGGCTGCCCAACGCCGCCCGGCCCCGGCTAGATGAACAGCTGGTCGTAGGTATAGACACCGTCGTCGAACTTGAAGAGTTCGATGTCGGCGACCGCGAGATCCGTCACGCCGCCGGTGATGGTTCCTTCCTGCGGATCGCCCGCGGCGAAGGTGAAATCGTCCTTATCGCCCGACAGGATCAGGAGATCGGTATCGGCCCCACCATCGACCGTGCCGGTACCGATGTGGAGGTCGAAGACGTCGTCGCCGTCCTCGCCGAAGATGAAGACGTCCTTGACCCCGGCCGAGGCGCCGCGCGCATAGACCGTGTCGTCGCCGGCGCCGAGTTCTATCGTCGCGCCGTCGATGCCCTCGGAGGTATCGCCCAGCGCCCAGCCGGCGCCCTTGCCGATGACCGTGTCATCGTCGTTGCCGGTATCGATGACGGCGTCCTTGATGCCGTCGCCATAGGCGGTGACAAAGCCGCTGCCCTTGATGGATGACGATCCCTCGACCCGATCGTTGCCGTCACCGGTGGTGATCTCGGTCCGAACAATGCCGTTGTTGTCGATCAGCTCGCTGCCGTTCTGCCCTGTCACGGAGACCTTGCCGAGCACCTTGTCGCGACCGGCGCCGGTGTCGATGGTGCCGCCATCGATGCCGTCATTCTCCTCGATCAAGCTGTTCTCGCCGGCTCGAACGACCACCAACCCGGTCACCCGGTCATGGCCGTCACCGGTGAAGACATCGGTGCCGTCGATAGCGTCGCAGCCGCCGACCTCGCTGTCATCACCAGCGGTCGCGAAGACCGACGCAGTCACCACATCGCTGTCCGCGCCGGTATCCACGGTGCCAAGGTCGAAGCCATCGTTGGAGGTCACAACACCGCGATCACCGAGACGGGCAACGACCGATGCGATCACCTTGTCGCGGCCCGCGCCGGTGTCGACGGTGGTGGTGTCGATTCCGTCGACGACGGTGATACGGCCGTCGTCACCGACTTCGGCAAACACTGTTCCTGTGACCTTGTCGCGGCCCGAACCGGTTTCGATATCTACGCCCTGGAAACCGTCGATGAGGACACCGCCGCCGTCACCTGCCGTCATGACGGCCTTGGCCGAGACCGTATCGTGGCCGGCGCCGGTGCGTATTGCGCCGGACTGAATGACCTCGCCCGACAGGTTCGCACCGAGTCCCCCGCGGGCGTAGGCGCTGCCAAGCACCAGGTCGTTCCCTGGCCCGGTATCGATGACGCCATCTGACGACTGGCCTTCCTGATCGATTCCGTAGAGGAAACTCTGTCCATTGTCTCCAACGGTCAGGCGCACGGTGCCGATGATCGCGTCGGCCCCCTCGCCGCCATTGATGACGTCCTCATTGGCGATCCCCGCGGCCTCCATGTTCGTGTTGTCGCCCGCCGTTACCGTCGCGCTGCCTTTTAGCGTGTCGCGGCCCGGCCCCAACTCCAACGGGGCCAGGTTGCGCACGCCCGCCAGGTTCACTTCGTCGGTGGTCTCGACCCTGGCCCGCAGGGAGCCCCAGATCAGGTCGTTGCCGCTGAGCGCGTTGGCCCCCGGCACCTCGTTGATGATCGCCTCGGCGCTGCCGCTGGTCGTAAGCGTCTTCCAGGCGAACTTGATCGCGTAGTCGCCGAAGATGGTGAAGGGGAAGTTCTGTAAGTTCAGCATGGATGTGCCTCTCGTTTGCTCGGGCGACCATTAACGGGTCTTGCCAACGGCGGCGGGAAACGGACGGGCCGGCCCGCGGCCGTCAGGTCCGGCGCAGGCCGTCTGTGGCTCGAGAGCATTTCGATGCCGTTGTCGAAGGACACTAGGCTGTCGATCTCGGCGTAGAGCGAGATGTCGGCGTTCACCGTCACCACGCCGCCATAGGTGATGATCGCGAGCCGGGACCGATTCTTGGCAGATGTGCTCATCGACCGATCACGTTTTTCGTTTCGACACCGCGTTGGGCAGGGGCGACAGCGCAGCGCGGTGGCGCCCGCGAACCATGATTCTCGGCAACCGAAGATTGTCCAGAACCGGTATGGCCAAAACCGGCGGTTTGCGCTGTCGAACCGGAATTCCTGCACTCTTGCACCGGAATACCCATCCGTCTGCCGGCGCCGTCGCGCCGGAAATGGGGGGGCGCTAACGGCGCGAGCGGCTGTCGCTCAGAGTGGCGATCGGCCGTTCAGCGGCGCCGGGTCCCGACGGGCTCAGCCGCCATCGACGGCGCGGCCTCGCCTTTCTCCGGCTTGCGCGCGATAGTCCCGCGGCGACAGGCCATACGCCCGACGGAACAGCTTGGCGAAATGGCTGCCGTCCCTGAAGCCCCAGGAATGGGCGATCTCGGTGATCAACCGGCCGGCATGGCCGGCGGCGGCAAGCTCTCGCCGGCATTGTTCCAGACGTTGGCGGCGAATCCAGGCGCCCACAGTGATCCCATACGACTCGAAGACCAGATGCAGATAGCGGGTCGAAATCGCCAACGCCTCGGCGACCCGTGTCGGTGTCAGGTCGCCACGACTGAGGTTTCTTGCGATGTACTCCCGCGCCCGGTCGAAGGTAATCGTCCGCATGGCATGCCGCCCGACGGTCGTCGACGCGCCCATGGCATAGGCGAGCAACTCGCCCGTCACCCGCATGGCGCCGGAAAGGTCTTCGCCGATCGGCCTGAGCTGATTACGGCACAGCGCGCGCATATGGGCGCCGAACAGCGCCCCGGGACCGTCCGACCGGCGCAGCACCTGACCGCTGTAGTCGTGCGCATGGGGCATGATGTCCAGCAGAAAGCTCTTGCGGAAGTGCAGCGCACGAAAGAAGAACGGGCCCTCGGCACCAAACCGGTAGTCCTGTTCGGTATCGAGCAGAAAGACATCGCCTGGTCTCGCCAGCAGGTCGTTTCCGCCGGTGACGATCTGCTGCTTTCCGCCGAGGATCTGAACCACCGACAGGCAAGCATCGTGGCTTCTCTGGAATTGATCGGTCGAACGATAACACTCCAGGGAATCGACGGGATCGACACGCATATGCATCACGACCTGCTCGTCGAGCGAAGCTGCTTGAAGATCCGCAAAGACATCTTCGTGCAGGCGCCTGGAAAAGCCGACCGGGAGAATGAAGTCGCTCGACATCAGACGTTCCAACGCCTCGGCGCGTTCTCCTTGAGGAAGGTCCGATGTACTCCACTTTACGACGGGATCGTTTTGGGGTCGGGAAGCCTGAGGCATGGGGGACCTCTTCGATCAGAACCGGTCAAGCACGCTTGGCGGCGATCGGCCAAGGGCCGTGCTCATCCACTGCCGGTTGGCAGCCGGTACTCCAGTGCAGCCGACCGCTTTCGGCTCAAACCGGGCTAAACGAACAACTGATCGTAGGTATAGACGCCGTCGTCGAAGCGGAAGAACTCGATATCGACGACATCGAGAACCGTGATCGCGGGCGCATCGATAATGGTGCCCGCCTGCGGATCGCCGGAGAAGAAGTTGAAATCGTCCTTGTCGCCCGACAGGATCAACAGATCGGTGTCGGCCCCGCCATCGACCTCGCCGGTGCCGCTGTGCAGGTCGAAGGTGTCGTCACCCTCTTCGCCGAAGATGAACACATTCTCGACACCGGTCGTGGCGCCTCGCGCATGGACCGTGTCGTTGCCGGTGCCGAGGTTGATCGTCGTGTCCTGGATCCCGTCGGACGTGCCGCCGATCGCGATCTCGGCGCCCTTGCCGATCACCGTGTCGTTCCCCTCGCCGGTGTCGATGACGGAATCCCGGATGCCGTCGCCAAACGCCATATCGAGGCCGCTGCCCTTAATCGAGGAGGTTCCCTCGACCCGGTCCTTACCGTCGCCAGTGCTGATGTCTGATTCAGCAATGCCGCGGTTGTTCGTGGCTGTACTGCCGCTCTGCGCCGTTACCGAAACCTTGCCGATCACCTTGTCGTTGCCGTCGCCCGTCTGGATACCGGCCGCGATCCCGGCATTGCCGATTACACTGCTGTCGACACCGGCGACCGCCTTGACGGTGCCGGTCACGCTGTCACGCCCCTCACCGGTGTTGATGTCGGCGGAGACACCCAGGTTGGCAGCCACGCTGGCGCACTCCCCGGCCCTTACGTCGACGGTTCCGATCAGCCTGTCGCTGCCGTCGCCGGTATTGATTTCACCAAGGAGGCCGCGATTGGTCTCGACAGTAAGGTCGTCGCCGGCCGAAACCTTGAGCGTGCCGATCACGCTGTCGCGCCCCTCGCCGGTGATGTGGAAGCCACTGACACCCACGTTGAGGGCGACTTCGGCGCCGTCACCGGCCCGCACGTCGAAGGTTCCGACCACCCTGTCGCTGCCGTCACCGGTGTCGATAGTGTCGCTGATGCCTTGGCTTCGTTCGACCATAAGCCCGTCGCCGGCCGAAACCTTCAGCGTGCCGATCACGCTGTCGCGCCCCTCGCCGGTGCTGTGGGAACCGCGGACGCCGCCGTTGAATGCCAACTTGGCGTCGTCACCGGCCCTGACATCGAAGGTGCCGACCAGCCTGTCGCTGCCGTCACCGGTTTCGACGGCACCGGACATGGCGATACTGCGCTCAGTACTAAGGCCGTTGCCGGCCGAGACCTTGAACGTGCCGATCACGCTGTCGCGACCGGGGCCGGTCTCCATTACGCCATCTGCCACGTGGACCCCATGACCACCAATGTCGACACACTCGCCCACGCGCGCGTCAACCGTACCGATCACCGAGTCGTTGCCCGGACCCATATCGATGTTGGCCTCGTCGATGAAGATCCCGTCGGCAAGGATGTTGGCGTCGTCCTCGGCATCGACGCGGACCTTGCCAATCAGCCGGTCGCTGCCCAGGCCGGCTTCGAAGGGGGCTTTGTTGTTGATGCCCCTCAAGAGTACCGGCTGGTCCGTCTCGACCACGGCACGCAGCCAACCGAGGATGAAGTCATTGCCCGCCAGGGCGTCCGATCCCAAACCGTCGTTAACGATCGCCGTCGCACTGCCGCCGGCCACGAACGTCTGGTTGTCGAACTCGATGACGTAGTTGCTGGCGTTGGTAAAGGGGAAGGTTTGCAACTCGAACATGGTCGTGCCTGTCCTTTCCTCAGAGGCCCCATCCGACGGACCCGGGAAGAACCCGAAGGTGCGGAACAAGGCGGTTGGGCGCGGCACGGGCGAAAAGCGGCATCCCCCCGTCAACCGCTACCGTCGGTAGAGTAAGGCAAAATGCCACTTTTGGAAGCGACACGTCAATGACAACCAGGGAGGCTAACCAGCGCAACGGTTCCGACTGACCGACCGCTGGAGATGGACCGCACCCGCGCGAGCGAGCCGTCGGCGGCCCCGAAGCAAGATCGAGGCCGCCTTCGGCTCAAACCGGGTCAGACGAACAACTGATCGTAGGCATAGACGCCGTCGTTGAACTGAAAGAGTTCGACATTGTCGACATCAAGCAGTGTGACGTCGCCGCCCGTATCGTCGATGAGGACGCACATCACGCCCAGACCCTGCTGGGTGAAGGTGAAATCGTCCTTGTCGCCCGACAGGATCAGCAGATCGAACTCGCCGGCCCCGCCATCGACCTCGCCGGTGCCGCTGTGCAGGTCGAAGGTGTCGTCGCCCTCTTCGCCGAAGATGAACACATTCTCGACACCGGTCGTGGCGCCCCGCGCATGGACCGTGTCGTCGCCCGTGCCGAGGTTGATTGTCGTGTCCTGGATCCCGTCGGACGTGCCGTCGATCGCGACTTTGGCGCCCTTGCCGACCACCGTGTCGTTCCCGTCGCCGGTGGTGATAGTAGAGCCGTTGATGCCGTCGCCGAAGGCTTGGGCAAGGCCGCTGCCCTTGATCGAGGAGGTTCCCTCGACGCGGTCTTTACCATCGCCGGTACTGATGTCCGACTCAACAATGCCGTGGTTGTTCGTGGCTGTACTGCCGCTCTGCCCGGCCACGAAAACCTTGCCGATCACCTTGTCGTTGCCGTCTCCCGTATCGACAGCCGTCGCGATCCCGGCATTGGCCGTGGCAGCACTGTTCTCGCCGACCGACAAGGTTGACGTGCCGATCACCTTGTCGTGTCCGTCCCCGGTCTCGATGGCGCGGGGGCCGATCCCCCAACCAGATGAGACATTGCTGTCGTCACCGGCAACAACCTTGACGGTGCCGATCACGCTGTCACGCCCCTCACCGGTGTCGATGACGCCGGCGATACCCTGGTTGGAAGCCACGAAGGCGCCGTCCCCCGCCCTCACATCGACGGTTCCGCGCAGCGTGTCGCAGCCGACATCGGTGTTGATGTTGCCTCTGATGCCCTGGCTTCGATCGAGGACAAGCCCATCGCCCCCCGAGACCTTGAATGTGCCGATGAGGCTGTCGCGGCCGGAGCCGGCATCAAATCGGCCGGTTAGATCCAGATTTATCCCGGCCCCACCGATACTGACGCATTCGCCGACGCGCGCGTGCACCGTCCCGATCACCGCGTCGTTGCCCGGCCCCATATCGATCAGAGCCTCACCGCCGAGAACGCCGTTGACGAGGATGTCCGAGTCGTCCTCGGCATCGACACGGACCGTGCCGATCAGCCGGTCACGGCCCGGTCCGGCGTCGAACGAGGCGAGGTTGCGGACGCCCGCCAGGTCCAGGAAGTCGGTCGTCTCGACATTGGCGCGCAACAGCCCCCAGATGAAATCGCTGCCGCCGAGCGCGTCGGCGCCTGGCCCGTCATTGACGATCGCCTCGGCGCTGTCGCCGGCGAGATAGGTCTCGGTCTGGAGCTTGAAGGCGAAGTTGCTGAAGTTGGTGAAGGGGAAACTCTGGAGCATCAACATGGTCATGCCTGTCCTTTCCTCCGAGGCCCTTCCCGGTCCCGGGAGGACCCCAGGTTGCAGGACAAGGGCGGGTGAGTACGGCACAAGCGGAGGCCAACTTCCCTCCGGATCCGCCATTATTACTAGAACACAAGAGATTTCCAATTATAAAATAATATGACAATCGCACTCCAAAAGAGCGCGCTATCATCAGCGACAATAGAAGGTTGCAAACGAGAGCATGCCGAAGCGGGCCGCTGGTGGCGCCCGAGCGAGATCGCAGCCGCCTTTGGATTAGAATGGGCTAGCTGAACAACTGATCGTAGGCATAGACCCCGTCGTCGAACTTGAAGAACTCGACGTTATCGACATCCAGCAGCGTGACGCCGCCGATCGTGTCGTCGATGAGGACCCCGTCAGGGGCCTGCTCGGTGAAGATGAAATCGCCCTTGTCGCCGGACAGGATCAGAAGATCCTCGTCGGCGCCGCCATCGACCTTGCCCGTGCCGCTGTGCAGGTCGAAGGTGTCGTCTCCCTCTTCGCCGAAGATGAACACATCCCTGACCCCGGCCGAGGCGCCCCGCGCATAGACCGTGTCGTCGCCGGTGCCCAGGTTGATCGTCGTGTCCTCGATCCCGTCGGACGCGCCGCCGATCGCGATCTCGGCGCCCCTGCCGATCACCGTGTCGTTCCCGTCGCCGGTGTCGATGATGGAACTCCGGATGCCGTCGCCAAAGGCGATGGCAAGGCCACTGCCCTTAATCGAGGAGGTTCCCTCGACCCGGTCCTTACCGTCGCCGGTGCCGATGTTCGACTCCGCAATGCCGTGGTTGTTCGTGGCTGTACTGCCGCTCTGCGCCGTTACCGAAACCTTGCCGATCACCTTGTCGTGTCCGTCCCCGGTCGAGACATCAGCGTCGATCCCCCTGTTGGCGGTGACACTGCTGTCGTCACCGGCCACCGCCTTGACGGTGCCGATCACGCTGTCATTGCCTTCACCGGTGTTCAAGAGGCCACCGAAGCCACCACCAACACCGATGTTGAAGTTCAACTCGGCGCCATCACCGGCCTTCACGTCGACGGTCCCACGCAGCGTGTCGCTGCCCTCGCCGGTGTCGATGCTGGCGCTGATGCCGTAGCTTCGTTCGAGCAAAAGCCCGTCGCCCGCCGAGACCTTGAACGTGCCGATCACGCTGTCACGCCCCTCGCCGGTGTTGTAGAAACCGCCGGCGCCGCCGTTGAAGTCCAACTTGGCATCGGCGCCGGCCCTGACGTCCATGGTGCCGATCAGCTTATCGCTGCCGTCACCGGTATCGATTTCGCCAAAGATGCCGTTGCTGAACACGGCAGTGAGGCCGTCGCCAGCCGAGACCTTGGACGTACCGATCACGCTGTCGCGCCCCTCACCGGTCTCGTAGCTACCGCCGATGCCGCTGACGAACTCCAACGTGGCGTCGGCGCCGGCCCTGAGGTCGAAGGTGCCGACCACCCTGTCGCTGCCGTCACCGGTGTCGATTTCGCCAACGATGCCGGCGCTGAGCCGAGTAAAAAAGCCGTCGCCGGCCGAAACCTTGAACGTGCCGATCACGCTGTCGCGGCCGGGGCCGGCGGTGAATTGGGCATCTATCACGCTGATCCCCTGCCCCCTTATGTCGGCCGACTCACCCACGCGCGCATCAACCGTGCCAATCGCCCGGTCGTTGCCCGGGCCCATGTCGAAGTCATCCCCAAGGCTGGCGATCCCGTTGGCAAAGACAGCGGCGTCGTCCTCGGCATCGACGCGGACCGTGCCGATCACCCGGTCGTTGCCCGGTCCAGCGTCGAAGGGCTGATCGTTGCTGATGCCCGTCACGAGAACCAACTCGTCCGTCTCGACCTTGGCGCGCAGCCAGCCGAGGATGAAGTCATTGCCCGCCAGGGCGTCCGATCCCGGACCGGTGTTAACGATCGCTGCCGCATCGCCGCCGGCCACGAACGTTTGGTTGTCGAATTTGATGACGTAGTCGCTGGTGTTGGTAAAGGGGAAGGTTTGCAACTCGAACATGGTCGTGCCTCTCCTTTCCTCCGAGGCCCCGTCCGGCGGACCCGGGCAGAACCCGAAGGTGCGGAACAAGGGCGGTTGGGTGCGGCACGGGCGAAAAGCGGCATCCCCCCGTCAACCGCTACCATCGGTAGAGTGAGGCAAAATGCCACTTCTAGAAGCAATACGTCAATGGCAGCCGGGGAGGCCGACCAGCGCGGCGGTTCCGACCGACCGGCCGCTGGAGATGAACCGGACCTGCGCGAGCGAGCCGTCGGCGGCCCCGGAGCAAGATCGAGGGGGCCTTCGCGCGCCCGTTGGGGGACCGTTCAGCTAAGGTGAGCAGGTCATCGCAGACGGCTGTGCCATCCTTGTCGCGCTAAAGACACGTGACGTTATCGATTTCGAGATCGGTGGATCGGACGGTCGTCGACCGCCCGGGCGGCGCGTCAGATGTCTTCGCCAACCCGGTCGCGTAGTGTCTCGGCATTGGCGCGCGCACCCGACAGGTGCGGGTTGACCGCGAGTGCGGCCTCGAAGGCGGCCAGCGCCCGCTCCGGCTCGTTGAGCGCCAGATAGACCAGGCCCTGGCCGGCCAGCGCGCCGAAATGTCGGGGCTCCAACGCCAGCGTTCGCTCGATGTCCGCCAGCGACTCCCGGTGCGCGCCGCGCAGATAGTTCACGGTCGCCCGTCGGTTCCAGCCCTCGGCAAACTCCGGATCGGCCTCCACGACTCGTGAATAGAAGGTGTAAGCGAGATCGATAAAGCCGCTTCGATTGGCGAACTGGCCCATGGCCATCAGGCGGTCGACCTCTTCATTGTCGCCGTCGTAACCGTACCATATCTGCCAGATTTGGCTCTCGACCTGCCGGGCTTCCGCCGCTGTCAGATTGCCCGCCAATAAAGCGAACAGATCGTCCAGGCGCGGATCGTTCTGGTCGGCGGTCGCGGTGGCGGACCAGACAAGCGCCAAGGCCATCAAGAACCCGCAGACTCCAAGTCGCACGCTGCGATCAGGCACTGCCCAAAAACCTCTTCCCATGGCCGCCAGTATCGGTCGATACCGGTGGGAAGGAAATTAAACTGGTTGTGAGGAAATCAAGCCGCGGCGGGCGTTTGTGCCTGGGCCCTCTCGCCGGCGCGGTCGATGGCCGGCTCCAGACCCTCGGGCATCGGGCCGCCGGTGGCCCAGTCCAAGAGCGCGACCGTGTGGAGGATCGGCAAGTCCGTGCCGCCGCCGATCTGCGCCATGCAGCCGATATTGCCGGTGGCGACGGCATCGGGCGCCAGGCTTTCGATGTTGGCGACCTTCCGGTCCTTCAGCTTGCCCGCCAGTTCCGGTTGCATCAGATTGTAGGTGCCGGCGGAGCCGCAGCAGAGATGGCCTTCCGGCACGTCCATCACGCCGAAGCCGGCGCGGGTCAGCAGCGCCTTGGGCTCGGCCCGGATCTGCTGGCCATGCTGCATGGAACAGGCCGAATGATAGGCCAGGCGCAATGGCGGCCGTTCGACGGGCTCCATCAGGCCCAACTCGTCCATGAACTCACTGATGTCCTTGGTCAGCCCGGAGATCGCCTCGGCCTTGTCGGCATAGGCCGGGTCGTCGCGCAGCATGAAGCCGTAATCTTTCACCGTCGTGCCGCAGCCGGAGGTGTTGATGATGACAGCATCCAGCCCGTCGCCGCCCTGTGCCGACAGTTCGCGCGACCAGGCGTCGATGTTGGCCTTGGCGGCGCGGTGGGCCGCGCCTTCCTTGCCCATGTGATGGGTCAAGGCGCCGCAGCAGCCTGCGCCCTTGGCCACCACGACCTCGACGCCGTGGCGGGTCAACAGCCGGACGGTGGCCTCATTGATGGAAGGGTCGAGCACCTGCTGGGCACAGCCGTTCAGCAACGCTACGCGCGCGCGTCGCGGCCCCTCAGCCGGAATGGTCTGGGGCCGGTCGACCGGGCTGGGACCATCCAGCCGTTTGGGCGCCATCGCCATCATGCCCTTCAGCCGCCCTGGCATCAGGCCAGCGATCGGCCGCGCGATCTTGGCGCCAACAAGCGCCAGGCGGAACAGGCCCGGGCGCGGCAGCACGATAGCCAGCATAGTGCGCAAGGCGCGTTCGGCAAACGGCCGGCGATGGGTTTCCTCGATATAGGTGCGGGCGTGGTCGACCAGATGCATGTAGTGCACGCCCGACGGGCACGTGGTCATGCAGGACAGGCACGACAGGCAACGGTCGATATGGGTCACCACGCTGTCCGGCGCCGGCCGCTCGTTTTCCAGCATGTCCTTGATTTGATAAATCCGGCCGCGCGGGCTGTCCAACTCGTCGCCCAACAGGGTGTAGGTCGGGCAGGTCGCCAGGCAGAAGCCACAATGGACGCAGGTGCGCAGGATCTTTTCGGACTCCGCGACGGCGGAATCGGCCAGTTGGGCGAGCGTGAAGTTGGTTTGCATGTCCCTGTTCCCTGCCCGCCTCGCTAGTCCATGCGCCCAGGGTTCAAGATGCCCTTGGGATCGAAAGCGTCCTTGATCCGCTGCGACAAGGCGGCCAGAGGCGCCGGCTGGGGCTGAAACACGGGCACGGCCGCGCGCACGGGCTCAGCCGCCCGGACCAGCGTCGCGTGACCGCCAACGCCGTCGACGGCGGCCCGCACCGTTTCAACCGCCGGTTCGACCAGCGCCAGCCAGACCAGGCCGCCGCCCCAGTCGAACAGCGCCTCGCCGTCCACCGCGCCAAGAATGTTGTCGGCCAAAACGTGCCCGGCGGTCGGCGCGACGGAGATGCGCCAGACCGTTCGCTCAGGCCCATCGCCCGGCCAAAACGGCTGAACGTCGCGGACGGCACGCCAGAAGGTGCGCGAGTTCTCCGTATGCAGTTCATCCTGATCGCCATAGGAAGCGAGCAGCGCGCGCAGGGCGCCGCAGCGGTGCTCCACCGACGGCCCAAAGCCCTCGACCCGTATGGCCGTCACCGACGTGCCCGCGTCCGAAACACGGTCGACGGGAATGCGGCCGGCCGTTCCGTTCGGCAGGTGCGCTGCCCCCGAAACCTCGTGCGGGCCCTGCAGAGCCTCCGACATGGCGGTGGTCGCGTCGGCCAGCGCCAGGCCTTTGAGCAGGACCGTGCGCACACGCTCCGCCCTGGGCAGGACCTTCACGGTCAGCTGGGTAAATGCCGCCAGGGTGCCGAACGAGCCGGTCATCAGCTTGCACAGATCATAGCCGGTAACGTTCTTCACCACCCGGCCACCGGTCTTGAACGCCTCCCCCCGGCCGCTGACCCCGTGCAGGCCCAACAGATGGTCTCGGGCGGCGCCGGCGCTGATCCGCCTGGGACCCGACAGGTTCGCGGCGATCGCGCCGCCCAGGCTGCCGCTGTTCGGCGGCGCGCCGAGGAGCGGCCCAAGGTCCGCCGGCTCGAAGGCGAGTTGCTGATTGCTGTCCGCCAACGCCGCCTCGATCTCCGTCACTGGCGTGCCTGGACCGGCCGAAAGCACCAGTTCCTCCGGCTCGTATAGGCTGATGCCGGACAAGGCGCTCATGTCGACCGTGTGCGCGGTCTGCAACGGCCGGCCCAGGCCGCGCTTGGTGCCCCCGGCGACAATCTCCAGCGGGCTCTCTTCCGAGACCGCCCAGGCGATCGCGTCGACGACCTGGCCGTCGGTCTCCGGCTTCAATGTCTGCGACACGGATCAGAACCGCGGCAAATCGGGGAACGGCATCTCACCGCGATGAATATGCATGCGGCCCAGCTCGGCACAGCGATGCAGGCGCGGGAACATCTTGCCCGGGTTCAGCAGACCGTCGGGATCGAAGGCGCATTTCAGCCGCTGCTGGGTTTGCAGGTCGACCTCGTTGAACTGTACCTCCATAAGATCGCGCTTCTCGACACCGACGCCGTGCTCGCCGGTCAAAACCCCGCCGACCTCGACGCACAGCTTCAGGATCTCGGCGCCGAACTCCTCGGCCCGATGCAGCTCGCCCGGCTGGTTGGCATCGTAGAGGATCAGCGGGTGCAGATTGCCGTCGCCGGCATGAAACACGTTGGCGACGCGCAGCCCGTAGCGCTGGCTCATCTCCGTCATCCGCTGCAACACCAGCGGCAGTTGCTTGCGCGGAATGGTGCCGTCCATGCAGTAATAGTCGGGGCTGATGCGGCCAACGGCGGGGAACGCGGCCTTGCGGCCGGCCCAGAAGGACAGCCGCTCTTCCTCAGACTGGCTGACCCGCACGGAGGTGGCGCCGCACTGCTGGGCGATTCCCTCCACCCGGCCGATCAAATCGTCGACCTCGACCTCCGGCCCGTCCAACTCGACGATCAGCAGCGCCTCGACGTCGAGCGGATAGCCGGCATGGACGAAATCCTCCGCCGCATGGATCGCTGGCCGGTCCATCATCTCCAGGCCGCCAGGGATAATGCCGGCAGCGATGATCTTGGCCACACAATCGCCGCCCGCCTCCGACGACGGGAAACCGATCAATAGGGCCTTCTGGCTGACCGGCTTGCGTAGTAAGCGAACCGTGACCTCGGTGACCACGCCCAGCAGCCCCTCGGACCCGGTCAGCACGCCCAGCAGGTCGTAGCCGGCGGCATCGAGATGTTTGCCGCCAATGCGGACGATCTCGCCCGCCACCGTAACCATCTCGATGCCAAGCACATTGTTGGTCGTCAGGCCGTATTTGAGGCAATGCACGCCGCCGGAATTCTCCGCGACATTGCCGCCGATGGTGCAGGCAATCTGGCTCGACGGGTCGGGGGCGTAATAAAAGCCCGCGTGCTGGACCGCATTCGTGATGCCGAGATTGGTCACGCCAGGCTGCACGCGCGCGCAGCGGTTTTCGAAGTCGATCTCCAGCACCCGGTTGAACTTGCCCAGACCCAACAGGATGCCGTCGGCCAAGGGCAAGGCGCCGCCGGAAAGCGACGTGCCGGCCCCGCGCGGTACGACCTTCACCCCCTCGCGCTGACAATAGCGCAGGATCTCGGCCACCTGTTCGGTTGTCTCCGGCAAAACGACGATCAGCGGCAGTTGTCGATAGGCGGTCAGCCCGTCGCTCTCGAACGCGCGCAGTTCATCATCGTCGGCCTTGACGCCCTCGCCCGGCACGATCTCGCGCAACGCATCGGCGATTTCGCGCCGGCGCGCCATCACTGCTTGATCCGGTGCCGGCATTTCCATCGGACACTCCCTGCAAAATTGGTATTACCAATTATAGGGCGTCTGGCCGATTGTCCAGCCCGAATTTCACAAGAGGTCGGGCGCCGCGATTATCGCCGCCCCACCAGCCTGCTTGTCGCCAACAAAAAACCGCGCCACAAGGGCGCGGTCCCGTGCAACCGATGGTGCACAACGGTCAGCCCTGACGGGCCTTGAACCGAGGGTTCTGCTTGTTGATTACGTACACCCGCCCCTTGCGACGAATCACACGGCAGGCGCGATGCCGAGACTTCAGCGTCTTCAGCGAACTAGCGGTCTTCATGGCTCACCACCACCAAACAAAAGGCCCGCGACGGCTCGCGGGCGAAAACGACGCCGGGAACATAAGGATGCGCCCCATGGCTGTCAACGGTTGGTATGGTGCCACATTCGTTATTTTCCAAACCAATGCCTATTGTTCATGCTTGTTTACAGTTGACCGACTAAAGGAGTATTCTTTCGCATGAATTGCGGGTAAAACCGACATGAAATTATACAACGACCAGCTTGCATGAAAAGGTTGTTGTCTGCTTTAGATGTCGCCTTTCGACTCTCAGTGGGGCCGTTCCAACGCCATGACCCAGCCGACTCCAGGGCGTATGGACTACGCCATCTACGCAGAGTTTGGCGGTCTGCCGCCGCCATGGCTGGCGCTGGGCATGCCGGGCCGCTGGGTCGACCGCTATTCCGAAGCGTTGAGCATACAAACCGTCGACGACATCCAGGCGGCCCTTCGGGTCATCGATGCCGAGGCCCCGTCGGCCATCGTCGCGAACGTCGCGGATCAACAGTTCAATGGCCTCTTGAATGTCGTCGATAACCTCTCGATCCCAATCGCCGTTATTGCGTTCACCACCTATCCGGATGCGGTCGCGACTCAGCGTTTGGTCAGGCGGGGGGTGCACTCCGTGCTGGTGGCGCGGTTGAAGCCCGAGGTCGAACGGGCGGCCTTGCAGCTGATCACCACCGGCGCGCGCTATGCCCCCGTGGACTTGCTGTCCGACTCGGACGACACCAGCGAACTGGACGCGCTCTTGAACCAGATGCCGGCGCGGTTGCAAAGTGTCGCGATCTACATTTCGCACGGTCTGTCGAACAAGGAGATCGCAAGCCGCCTCGGCCTGACCGAGGTGACGATCAAGGTCTATGCCAGCCAGCTTTTCCGTCGCATGGGGGTGCGCAACCGCACCGAGGCGGCCGCGAAAATCCTTGCCCTGAACAAGTAGGCACGGCGCCAGACCCACAATCGATCTGGAGAAGCCCATGATGCGCGCAGCGAGCCTTGCCGTCGGAATGATCTGTCTGGTCATGGGCTCTGTAGCAGCAACGGCGCAGCTGGCTGATGACACGCTGGCTTGCTTCGGGCGTGCCTACACCGCCGACCATCTGGCCGCCCACCCCGACCAGTCCGTGGTCGAAATGCAGATCGTCATGGATGCGGGCTTTTCTGGCGAACCGCCCGATCATGTCGGCCCGTCCATGGTCGAGACCACCGTGCGCGCCATGCTTCGGGACAGGTATGGCGAGTTCTTCGCCAACTCCGGCGTCTGCCCCTGGTTTGCCGACGGTGGATATTACGAATGCCAGATCGACTGTGACGGCGGCCTGTTCAGCATCGTTCTGGCAAACGATGGAATGGCGATTCTGACCAACTCAGACCTCGGCATGATCCTGTACGGCGGCTGCGGCCAAGACGTGGAGGACGATCGTTGGGTCCACATCACACTCGACGGCGATCCCGCTGAGTATCAACTGTATCCGATGCCCATCGAAGCCTGCCCGGTGGCAATACGGACGCTGTACGACAATCCCGGCGACTGGTGACACATCACCGCGGTGCGTCGCCTATCCGCCTGATGGAATGGTGGGCGGTACTGGGATTGAACCAGTGACCCCTTCGATGTCAACGAAGTGCTCTCCCGCTGAGCTAACCGCCCCAACCCGGCGTCGGCAACGGGGTTCATGGCCCTCGTCGCTTCGGGAGCATGGGGGATAGCATCGTCGCGGGCATGCTTCAAGCCCCGCGACACCGTCCCGCGCATAACGGGCCGGCGCGATTGGGGCGATGACAGCGGGCGGCGGATCGCATAACAATCGGGCCATGACCCCCGCCTCCGTCCGCCAAGCCGTGAATGACGGCATTATCGCGCTGGCCACGCCGCCCGAACAGCGCCTGCCCGTCGTCCTGGCCTCGCCGCACAGCGGCCGCGTCTATCCCCCATCGTTCCTGCAGCAGGCGCGGCTGACCGGGCTGGACCTGCGGCGATCGGAAGACTGTTTCATCGACGAGATCTTCCGCCCGGCGGCCGAGATGGGCGCGCCGATGGTGCTTGCGCTGTTTCCGCGCGCCTTCGTCGATGCCAATCGCGAGCCGCTGGAACTGGATCCGGCCATGTTCGTCGATGCCCTGCCGCCGCGCGCAAACGTGCGATCGCCCCGGGTCGCTGCCGGGCTGGGCACCATTCCGCGCGTCGTTGCACAAGGCCAGGAGATCTATCGCGGCCGCCTGCGTGTCGCCGATGCGATGGCGCGCATCCGCGACTGCTACCAGCCCTATCACACCGCGCTACGGCATCTGGTCGACCAAACCCTGCAGCGGTTCGGCTATTGCCTGTTGATCGACTGTCACTCGATGCCGTCCGGCGGGGCGGCTGTGGGCTCAAGAAGCGGCACGACGATGTCGGACGTCGACTTTGTGCTGGGCGACAATTACGGCGGCTCCTGTGCCTCGCAGGTTACCGAGGTCGCCACTGCCTGGCTGCGCGCGGCTGGCTATCGGGTGACACGCAATGCGCCCTACGCCGGCGGCTTCACCACGCGCCACTATGGCAAGCCCCACGCCGGCGTCCATGCGCTGCAGGTCGAAATCAACCGCTCGCTCTATATGAACGAGGCCCGGCTGATCCGTAACCGGCGTTTGCCCGGTCTGGCGGCCGAAATGGCCAAGCTGGTCAGCGACCTGGGTGCGATCGACCCGGATCCGTTGCGCCTGCCCCACGCCGCCGAATAGCGCCCGGCCCAAGGCCGCCGCAGCCAAGCGGACACCTCGAACTCGCTACGATCAGCGCTGTAGATCGACTGTTTCGTCGCGGATGAGGGCGAAAGCCCTGAATGCGCTCAAGAAAAATGGGCCGCGGCAGAACCACGGCCCAAGTTTAGGGAGGAAACGCCCAATTAAGTGCGTACAGCAGAGGGCACACCACACGGGCCCTCATGCCGCACCGCAAAATATGATTGCTGCAGCGCACCAAGGCAAGTGAATAATCGGCGCGATTAGCAAAAAGTTGGCAGCGCCCGGAGATCATCCGGCCCGATTGTCCGTCGCCATCGTGACGGAAAACCGATAGGCTTTGCCAACTGCCGGCGATCAACGCCGCCATTCTCTCGCGCCCGCAACCAGTGAACGCCCAGCCTTGCTCGTAGCTTCGCCCATTCAGCCGCTTCCCGACCCTGCCGGGCTGTTCGCCCAAACCAAGCCAGCCCTCTTTATGGATATCGACGGCACGCTGATCGAGCTGGCCGAGCGACCCGACGAAGTCGTGGTCAGCACCGGCCTGCCCGAGACGCTAAATCGATTGTCTCAGCGTCTTGACGGCGCGGTTGCGCTGGTGACCGGTCGCCGGCTCGACGATATCGACCGCTTGCTTGGCCGATTGCCGATCGCGGCAGCCGGACAACACGGGCTGGAACGGCGGGACGCCGCGGGGCATCGCACGACCCACGCCGTCGACCGAACGCTGATGGCGACCATTGCAGACCGGCTTCAAGGCTTTGCCGCCGGGCACCCTGGCACCGAGGTCGAGGATAAGGGGCTGACCGTCGCCCTGCACTACCGGCGGGCGCCCGATGCCGAGGAGGCGGCGCGGCGCTTCGTCAATGAGGCGCTGCGCGGTGTGGGCGACGCCCTTTCCCTGCATGACGGCAAAAAGGTGCTGGAGGTCAAGCCGTTCGGCGTCGACAAGGGCACGGCCGTCCGCGAGATGATGGCGGCACCACCGTTCGCCGGCCGAACCCCTGTCTTTATCGGCGACGACGTCACGGATGAAGACGGTTTTGCGGCCGTAAACGACCTGGACGGCATCTCCATTGAGGTCGGATATCGCGAACCCACGGTGGCGCGGTATCGAATCGCCGACGTCGACGCTACACTGGCGCTGCTCGCCTCGTTGGCTGACCGAAACGGTGAAGGGTCGATGACGGACCGCGGCATATGAGCAGCCTGGACCTCGCGCTGATCGGAAACTGCGCGATCGCCGCTCTGGTCGACCGCCGGGCGCAGATCGTCTGGGCCTGCTTCCCACGCTTTGACGGCGATCCCATATTCAATGCGCTGGTGAACAGCGACAATGGCGAAGAACCGGGGAACGGGCTGTTCGCCATCGACATCGAGGATTTTGACCGGTCCGAACAACGTTACCGGCGAAACTCCGCCATCTTGGAAACCGTGCTGTACGACCGGCACGGCCAGGCCATCGAGATCGTCGACTTTTGCCCGCGCTTCTTCCAGTTCGACCGCTATCACCGGCCAGTATCGATCTTTCGGATGGTCAGGCCCTTGGTCGGCAGCCCGACAATCCGCATTCGCTGCCGACCGACCTTTGACTATGGCGAGACGATGCCGACCATCACGCGCGGCAGCAATCATCTGCGCTATGTCGACGACGTCGAACAAATCCGTCTGACCACGGACGCGCCGATCTCGTACATTCGCGGCGAGACCTGGTTCATTCTTGACCGGCCGATGCATCTTATCCTGGGCGCCGACGAAAGCCTTACCGCCTCGATCCGCGAGACGGCGCAGCGGTTCCTGAACCAGACGACAACCTATTGGCTGGAGTTCTCGCGCGCGCTTGCCCTGCCTTACGAATGGCAGGACGCGGTCATTCGTGGTGCGATCACGTTGAAGCTGTCCGCCTACGAAGAAACCGGCGCCATCCTGGCCGCGATCACCACCTCCGTCCCGGAGGCGCCGAATACCGAGCGCAACTGGGACTACCGTTTCTGCTGGCTGCGCGACAGCTTCTTCGTCGTCCATGCGCTCAACCGGCTGGGCACCACGAAGACGATGGAGGACTACCTCCGCTATATCACCAATATCGTCGCCGGCTCGCCCGATGGCTTTCTGGAACCGCTGTTCAGCCTGACCCTGCGCAACGACAACTACGAGGAAAAGACCTGCGAGGGCCTGAAAGGGTATCGCGGCATGGGCCCGGTTCGCGTCGGCAATGGCGCCAGAGGCCAGATCCAGAATGATGGCTATGGCTCGGTGATCTTGTCGGCCGCCCAGATGTTCTTCGACAACCGCCTGGAACACCCCGGCGACCTGCATCTCTTCGAACGCTTGGAAATGCTGGGCGAACAGGCCGTGCGCCGCTGGAACACGCCGGACGCCGGCCTTTGGGAACTGCGCACGCGCGAGCGCGTCCATACCTTCAGCGCCGTCATGTGCTGGGCCGCCTGCGACCGGCTGGCCAAGATCGCCGGCCGGCTGGGCCGAACCGACAACGCCAAACGCTGGCGCGCGGAAGCCGACGCCATGCATGACGAAATTACAAAGCGCGCATATAATCATGATATCGGCAGCTTTGTGGAGAGCTTCGAGGGCGAGCATCTGGATGCCTCCCTGTTGCTCTTGCCCGAGCTCGGCTTCATGCCGGCGAACGATCCCCGGTTTCTCGGCACCGTGGCGGCCTCTGAGAAATATCTGAAACGAGGCGACTATCTTTACCGCTATCACGCGGCCGACGATTTCGGGGAGCCGGAAACTGCCTTCACCATTTGCACCTTCTGGTATATTGGCGCACTGGCGTCCGTTGGGCGCCACGACGAGGCACGCACGCTGTTCGAACATATGCTCGAACGCCGCAACCATGTCGGATTGTTGTCGGAGGATCTGGACGTCCATACCGGCGAAATGTGGGGCAATTTCCCGCAGACCTATTCGATGGTCGGCATGATCAACGCGGCAATGCGGCTGAGCAAGAGCTGGGAGGAAGCGTTTTGAGCCGACTGGTCATCATATCCAACCGGGTCGCGCCGATCGCCGAGGGCAAGGCCTCAAGCGGCGGTCTGGCGGTCGCCGTGTTGGAGGCGCTGAAGAAGGCCGGCGGCGGTATCTGGTTCGGCTGGTCGGGCGAGGTGCTGGCGGAGACCCAGTCGGAGCCGAACCTGTTTCGGACGGGAAAGATTGAATACGCCACGATCGATCTGTCGATCCGGGATCATGACGAGTATTACAATGGCTATGCGAACGCGACCCTCTGGCCGCTGTTCCATTACCGGCTGGATCTGACGGAGTTCAGCCGGCGCACCTATAGCGGCTATCTGCGCGTCAACGCGCTGTTCGCCAGCCGCCTGGCCCCCCTGGTAGAAGCCGAAGACCGGCTGTGGGTGCATGACTATCACCTGATCCCCTTGGCGGAGGAGCTGCGCAAGATTGGCCTGTCCACGCCGATGGGCTTTTTCCTGCACACACCGTTTCCCGTGCCCGAGATCCTGGTGGCCCTGCCGAACCACGCCACCTTGATGCGCTCGCTTTGCGCCTATGACCTGATCGGCTTCCAGACCAACGCGGACCGTGACGCCTTCGTGCACTACCTGGTGGTCGAGGCCGGGGCGGACATGCTGTCGGAGAAGCTGTTCAGGGTGCACGGCCGGACCATCCGGGTCGAGGCGTTTCCGATCAGCATCGAGACCGAGGACATCGTCAAGCTGTCGGCCCAGGCGGAAAAGGCGCGCCAGGCGGAACGGTTACGGGAATCGCTGAAGGGCAGCGAACTGATTATCGGCGTCGATCGCCTCGATTACTCGAAGGGCCTGCCGGAGCGGCTGCTGGCGTTCCAGGCCTTGCTCGACAACTATGCCGGCAATCGCGGCCACGTCACCTTGATGCAGATCGCGCCGCCGACCCGGTCGGACGTTGCCGAATATCAGGAGATCCGGCAGACGCTGGAGTCCCTGGCCGGCCATATCAACGGCGCCTTCGCCGAGTTCGACTGGGTGCCGATCCGCTATTTGAACAAGAGCTTTTCCAGGCGCAACCTGCTCGGCTTCTTCCGCGCGGCCAAGATCGGTCTGGTCACGCCGCTGCGGGACGGCATGAACCTGGTGGCCAAGGAGTTCGTCGCCGCGCAGGACCCGGCCGACCCCGGCGTGCTGATCCTCTCCCGTTTTGCCGGTGCCGCGTCGGAACTGTCCTGCGGCGCCCTGATCGTCAATCCGTACGACATCGAGGGCGTGGCGGAGAACCTGCAGCGCGCGCTGTCCATGCCGGCGGAGGAACGGCGCGAACGGTATGACGCGATGATAGAAGTCTTGAGCCACAACAACATCGACGTCTGGCGCCAACGCTTTGTCGACGCGCTGGATAAGGCGCCCTATACGGAATAGCGTCTAGCGCTTCCCCCGACCTGACGGAGCGATCACCCGATGCTCACCGAGCCCGCCCTCGTCGCCGATCTTGGCGCGACCAATGCCCGGTTCGCGCTACTGGATGACGGCCAAGTCACCGCGATCGAGATTCTGCGCGTGGCCGATTATCCGAGCCTGGCGTCGGCCATGGGCGCCTATCTCGACCTGGTCAACCCGCCCCGTCCGCCACGCCTGGCCGCCGTCGCGATCGCTTCGCCAATCGTCGGCGACTTCGTGGAGATGACCAATCATGCCTGGTCGTTCTCGATCAGCGAGTTGAAGGAGCAACTGGCCTTCGACCGGCTGGAGGTCATCAACGACTTCACGGCGGTCGCCCTGGCGGTGCCCCATCTCGGACCGGCCGACCTGACGAAGATCGGCGGTGGAACGGCGGTCCCGAATGCTCCGATCGGCATTATCGGGCCCGGCACCGGCCTTGGCGTGTCCGGCCTGGTTTTTGGGCGCGAACACTGGCATCCGCTGGCCGGCGAAGGCGGCCATGTGACGATGTCAGCCGTGACGCCCCGAGAGAGCCAGGTGCTCGATCTTCTCAGGGTACGGTTTCCACACGTTTCCGCGGAACGTGTTCTGTCCGGAATGGGCCTCGTCAACCTCTACGAGACGCTGGCCGCGCTGGACGGCGAGGACCCGCCGTCGCGCGCGCCCCGCGAGGTGTCGGCGGCGGCGTTCGGCGAGGGCGACGACCATTGCGTCGAGGCGGTTGCCATGTTCGGCGCGATGCTGGGTACGGTCGCCGGCAATCTTGCCCTTACGCTCGGCAGCCTGGGGGGTGTCTACATCGCCGGCGGGATCGCACCCAAGCTCGGGCACTTGTTTCTGGACAGCGAGTTTCGCGAGCGGTTCGAGGCCAAGGGCCGCTTTCGGGACTATCTCGAGGCGATCCCGACATACCTGATCACGCACCCCACCCCAGCCTTCTATGGCTTGAAATACGTGCTGGAATGGTGACCGTCATGGCACGGTCGCGCAGATTGCGGTTTCACTTGGCCTAGTCGAGCATCATATTGCGCGGATCCTTCACTAATCGCTTTCGTTGATGACCATCTGGATTATGGCTGGCGCGCTCGCCGGCCTCGCCTTCGCCGGCTTCGTCGCCTATCGCAACGGCGCCCTCGCCCATCGCCCCAGCCGCCGGCGCTGACCGGCCCTGTCGGAGATCCGCCTTGACGCTTGACGTCGATCGGCTGCGCGCCGACACGCCTGGCTGCGCCAACGTTGCCCATTTGAACAATGCCGGTGCCGCCCTGCCGCCACGCCCAGTGACAGAGGCCCAGATCGACCATCTGCACCTTGAGGCGGCGATCGGGGGGTATGAGGCTCGGAATCAGGCGGCGGACAAGGTCGATCACGCCTACGACGCGATCGCGCGCTTGCTGAACTGTCAGCCGGACGAGGTCGCCATCGTCGAAAACGCAACCCGGGCCTGGGACATGGCGTTCTACGCCCTGCCGTTCGAGCGGGGCGACCGCATCCTCACCGGCCAGGCCGAATACGCCTCGAACTACCTGCCATTCTTGCAGGTCGCCCATCGGTCCGGCGCGGTGATTGAGGCAGTGCCGGACGACGCGTTCGGCCAGATCGACACGGGCGCGATCGCAGCCACCATCGCCGATGGGTCAAAGGGGCCCGTCAAGCTCATCTCGGTCTGTCACGTGCCGACCAATGGCGGCCTGGTCAACCCGGCCGCCGCCGTCGGCAGGATCGCCGCCGAGCACGGCATCCCGTTTCTGCTGGATGCCTGTCAGTCGGCGGGACAAATGCCGCTCGACGTCAAGGCGCTGGGCTGCACGATGCTGTCGGTTACCGGCCGCAAGTTCCTGCGTGGGCCGCGCGGCACCGGGTTCCTCTATGTCCGCAAGGATTGGGCCCAACGGCTGGAACCGCCGCTCATCGACCTGCACAGCGCCAGTTGGACCGGCCCGGACAGCTATGTGCTTCAGCCCAACACCCGGCGGTTTGAAAACTGGGAGTGCAATATCGCCGCCAAAATCGGCCTCGGCGTCGCGGTCGATTACGCCTTGGACGTGGGGCTGGACACCATCCGAAAGCGCGTGTCGGCCTTGGCATCCGGCCTCCGTTCGCGCTTGGATGACCAGCCGGGCCTCGTCGTCCTGGACAAGGGCTTGGCCAAGGCCGGGATCGTGACATTTCTGAAGGTCGGCGAGGAGCCCGAGGACACCAAAAGGCGCCTGACCGAAGCCCACATCAACGTTTCAACGACGACTCGCGAATCCACCTATCTCGATATGGCCGAGCGTGACATCGACGCCATGGTCCGGGCCTCGCCGCACTACTACAACACCGAAGAGGAACTCGACCGGCTGGTCGCAGCGCTTTAGAGCCTGTCTCGAAACTGCTTATGGTCTGCACCGTCTTATCAAGGTCTTGGGCAAGGAGGGCGTCGCGCCGCGATGCCGGGCGCATCGCAAGCGACGGTCGACGCAGACCCAAGGGCTTGATAAGACGGCCCTTCGGGTCGCCACCAGGGCCACGATTGCCGTGTCGCGCCGGCTTGACGATGCCTCCAGCATCGCCGGCGCCACCGCTCCTAACACTCGCGGCCCTGGTGGCGATGCAGACCGTAAGCAGTTTCGAAACAGGCTCTTAGCCCCAGAGCGCCGGCTCCGGCGGATGCAACAGGGCACCATCGGCGCGCAGGGGTGGTTGGTAATCCTCCGCCAGCCACAGCGGACCGTCGAGATCCACCACCTCCGCGTCTTGCGCCAGCAACAAGGCCGGCGCCATTGCCAGCGAACTGGCCAGCATGCAGCCGACCATGACCTGAAAGCCTCGTTCGCGGGCGGCGTCCCGCAGGGCCAGCGCCTCGGTTAGGCCTCCTGTCTTGTCCAGCTTGATGTTGACCATGCCGTATTTGCCGGAGAGGTCGTCCAGGCTCGATCGATCGTGGCAGCTTTCGTCGGCGCACAAGGTGATCGGCCCGTCGTAACCGGCCAGGGCGTCATCCTTGCCGGCCGGAAACGGCTGTTCGATCATCTCGACGCCCAGCGACGCCAGGGCCGGGACGAACGCATCGAGATGATGCTCGGTCCAGGCCTCGTTGGCATCGACGACGATGCGCGCGCCCGGTGCGTTCTCCCGAACGGCCGCGACGCGCTCGACATCGCCCTCACCGGTCAGTTTCAGTTTTAGCAGCGGCATCGCCGATGCCTTCGCGGCGGCCCGGCCCATCGCGTCGACCGTGTCCAGACTGATCGTATAGGCCGTCTCAACCGGCTTCGGCGCTGCCAGACCTGCCAGTCGCCAAGCCCGCTGTCCCGACCGCTTGGCGGCGAGATCCCACAAGGCGCAATCGACCGCGTTTCGGGCCGCACAGGCAGGCAGCAGGTCCAGCAGATCCGACCTGTCCGCACCATCGTCCACGGCCGCTGCGACGGACCGTACCTGCGCCTCCGCGCTCTCCATGGTTTCGCCGTAGCGGGCATAGGGCACGCACTCCCCGCGCCCAACGGCGTCGCCGTCGGTGATCTCGACGATCAGCGTATCGGCACTGGTCTTGCTGCCGCGCGAGATCGTGAAGCTGCCGCGGATCGGCCAGGCGTGCCGCCGGACCGTGAGACGGCGGCTCACAGGCCCTGACAGATGTCGACGATCGGGGCGACACCGTCACGAACGGGGTCGACGGCCGGCATGCCATGCTTGTCCGCCAGATCGCCCAGGATCGCCCGCGCCTCCGGCGCCGCGTAGGCCGACGTATTGCACGCAATGGCGATCACCCTTGCATCCGGGTTGGTCAGGCGCGCGGTCTTCTCGTTCAACGCAATGCACGCCCCGATATCCGGCAGTTCATAATGCGGCAGGCCGCGCATGTGGGGGCGTCCGGGTTCGTGACACATGACCAGGGCATCGGCCTGGGCGCCGTGCAACAGACCCATTGAGACGCCGGCAAAGCTGGCATGAAACAGCGACCCCTGCCCCTCGATCAAATCCCAATGATCCGCGTCGTTGGCGGGCGACAGCTGCTCGACGGCGCCGGAGATGAAGTCGGCGACGACCGCGTCGACCGAAATCCCATCACCGGCGATGAAGATGCCGGTCTGGCCGGTGGCCCGGAAATCGGCCTTCATGCCGCGCGCCTGCATTTCGCGCTCCAGCGCCAAGGTGGCGAACATCTTGCCGACCGAACAGTCGGTGCCGACCGCCAACAGGCGGTTGCCCGACCGCTTCTCGCCGGTGCCGAGCTCTATCGTGCCGGTCGGATGGCGCACATCGAAGATCTGGCGCCCGTTGGCCTGAGCCGCGGCGGCGACATCAGGAAGATCGGCAACCCTGTTGTGCAAGCCACTGGCGATGTCCATGCCCCGTTCCAAGGCGCGGATCATGGTCGCCTGCCAGTCGGCCGCGATCTTCCCGCCCCTGTTGGCCACGCCAATGATCACGGTCTTGATCCCGGCGTCGGCCGCCTCGTCCACCGTCATGTCGGGCAGGCCGAGATCGGCGTTGCAGCCGGCGAGACGCAGCTGGCCCTTGCACCATTCCGGCCGCCATTGGCGGACGCCGGTGGCGGTCTTGGCGGCCAACTGGTCGGCGGCGTCGCCGAGAAACATCAGATAGGGCGGTTGGATGTGCACACGCGATCTCCCCAAACGGTGCCTGAAACGCGAGAACCGGTGATCTAAACCCAAGACCCGCTGTTCGCAACCGCCTTGCGACGCGCTGGCCTTCGCGGACCGATTTTGGCAGAAAGAAGATCGCCCGCCCGTATCCGAAGAGATCCCACCCATATGTTCACCACCCGCCCCGAACTGCTCGGCACTTTCGGCATGGTTGCCTCGACCCATTGGCTGGCCTCGTCGGCCGGCATGGCGATGCTGGAGGCCGGCGGCAATGCCTTCGACGCCGCCGTCGCCGCCGGCTTCACGCTGCAAGTGGTCGAGCCGCATCTGAACGGGCCGGGCGGCGACGTGCCGATCATCTTCCATGCCGCCGGCGCTGACGAAACCAGGGTGGTTTGCGGCCAGGGGACGGCACCGGCGGCAGCGACGATCGCGCGCTTTCAGGACATGGGCTATGACCGCATTCCGGGCGGCGGCCTCTTGGCAGCGGTGGTGCCCGGCGCGGTCGACGCCTGGCTGATGATGCTGCGCGACCATGGCACGATGGATCTGCCGACCGTGCTGGCGCCCGCCATCCATTACGCCGGCGGCGGCTTCCCCCTCGTGCCGCGCATCCCCGGCGCCATACGCCGGGTCGAGAAGCTGTTCGCTACCGAATGGACCACCAGCGCGGATGTCTGGCTGCCGGGCGGCGAGGTGCCGGCCGCCAACAGCCTGTTCCGATGGCCCAGCCTGGCCGCGACCTATGAGCGACTGTCGGGCAGCGCCAAGGGCAAGGCGCGCGAGGCCGGCATCGATGCGGCACGGTCCGAATGGCGCGAAGGCTTCGTCGCCGAGGCCATCGACCGCTTCTGCCGCACCTATGAGGCCATCGACGTCTCCGGCAACCGGCCGACCGGCCTGTTGACCGGCGACGACATGGCCGGCTGGCAGGCGACCTACGAGGCGCCGCTGACCTTCGACTATCGCGGCCTGACCGTGTGCAAGACGGGGCCTTGGGGCCAAGGGCCGGTGTTCCTGCAGCAACTGGCCCTCTTGAAGGGCTTCGCACTCGACCGCATGGACCCGGTCGGAGCCGACTTCATCCATCTGGTCACCGAGGCGGCGAAGCTGGCGATGGCCGACCGCGAGGCTTATTACGGCGATCCCGACTTCGTCGACGTGCCGATCGAGACGCTCTTATCGCCGGGCTATGCGGGCCGGCGACGAACGCTGATCGGCGACGAGGCCAGCCTGCAACTAAGGCCCGGCATGCCGACCAGCACTCCGCCGCGCCTGGCCAGCCTGCCGCCGCCGGCCGATGAAGAACGCGCGCTGGCCGACCAGTTCGGCCTGGGCGAACCCACCCAGGTCGATGAGGACGCCGAGGTCAAGGGCGACACCTGCCACGTGGATGTTGTCGACCGTTGGGGCAACATGGTCAGCGCGACACCGTCCGGCGGCTGGCTGCAAAGCTCGCCGGTCATTCCGGAGCTGGGCTTCTGCCTCGGCACGCGGGCACAGATGTTCTGGCTGCAAAAGGGCCTGCCGGCCTCGCTGGCGCCCGGTCGACGACCGCGCACGACCTTGACCCCAACCCTGGTCCTGCGCGACGGCAAGCCGTTCATGTCGCTGGGCACGCCGGGCGGCGACCAGCAGGACCAATGGTCGCTGACCCTGTTCGCGCGCCTGGCCAACCACGATCTGAACCTGCAGCAGGCCATCGACCTGCCCATGTTCCACACCGATCACGCTCCCTCCAGCTTCTGGCCGCGCCAGGCCAAACCGGGCGTGCTGGCGGTCGAAGACAGGCTCGCGGACGCCACGCTGACCGAACTGGACCGCCGTGGCCACCGCCTGCACCATCGCGGCGACTGGTCACTGGGCCGTCTGTCTGCCGTGACTCGCCAGAAAACTGAAAATGGTATAATTCTGAAGGCGGGCGCCAACCCTCGCCAGATGCAAGGGTATGCGGTTGGACGCTGAAACCGGTCCGAAGCCCCAGCTTTGGGTTGTGGAGAAGACGTGAAGACAGTCCTGACGCTCTACGCCCGGGTGCTGGGCCAGCCGTTACTGCTGCTCAGACTTGGCGGCTTGATGATGGTGATCCTGGTTTTCTATCAGATCGCCATGCTACTGGCGTTCGGATCGCTGGTCGATGCCAACGATCTCGATACCTCGCGGGTTTCGTTGGAACAAAACGTGCCGCGACTTGTCCTTGGCGTGATCGTCTTTTGGGTGCTCTACGTCTGGCTGACGACAATGTTCGCCGTTCGATGGCACCGATACATGCTGCTCGGCCAATCCAACTACGGCTTTCTCGATGCGACGTTCGGCAAGCGCGGCTGGCGGTTCGTTTGGAACTCGTTCCTGATCGGGCTGCTGGCGTTCGTGGCGGTTCTACCCTTCTGGCTCATCTTTGCGTTTGTCGTTGCCCCGACGATCGTGAATGCAACGAGTTCGATCGAAACCACGATAGTAAGCCTATACGCGGCAATGGTCATATGCCTCTTGCCCGGGCTCTACGTGTTCGGGCGATGCGAGCTCGTTTTCCCGGCAATCGCCCTGGGGTTCGCGATGCGCATCCGGGACAGTTGGGACGAAACGCGCGGTCGTGGTCTGGGCATTTTCGGGCTGCTGGTCGCCATGTCAATTCCAGCCGTTGTTGGGTCTGAGATTTCACTTCGCATCGTCCCAACGGAAGGTCTTCCGACTTGGCTATCAACGGCCGCCGCGACCTTCATCGGCGTCTTTTTTGTCCTGATAACAACAGCCTTGTGGGCAAGCGCATTGTCGCACATGTACAAGGCTCTTGGACTGCCCCTGAACCCACGGCAACTCTGACCAGTCGGCCGCCTGTGGGGCGGGCGTGCACGGCCAAGGCAATTGCGGGTGCGCCCAAGCCGATAACGATCCAACTCTGTTTCATAGGACCCATGAAAACAGTATTGACACTCTATGCCGGCGTGCTCGGCCAGCCTGCGCTGCTGCTGCGGCTCGGTGGTTTGATGATGATCATCCTGGTGATCTATCAGATCGCACTGACGCTGCTGTTGGACTCGCTCTATGTCCCCGGCAACCAGGGGCAGACCCAACAGGCGTTCTTCGACAACTGGCCACGGCTGGTTCTCGGCTTCGTCGTCTATGGCGTGATCATCGTCTGGCTGACGACCATCTTCGCCATTCGCTGGCATCGCTATGTGCTGCTCGGCCAGCACGCATACAGCGCGTTTGACGTCACCTTTGCGGGCCGCGAATGGCGCTTTGCCTGGAACTCGGTCGTGGTTGGGCTGATCATCGGCCTGGCGATGGTCGTATTCTTCTTGGGCGTCCGCATCGTCTTCTCGTTCGTCGGCGCCGTCAGCCCGTCGGCCTTTGTCTTCCTAAACTTCGCGGCCTTGCTGCTGCTGCTGTTATTCGTCAACTACTTCATCGGGCGGTTCTGCCTGGTGTTCCCGGCAACGGCCCTCGGCGTACCGATGCGCGTTCGCGATAGCTGGTACAAGACCCGCGAAGGCGGCGTGCGCGTCATGCTGCTGTTGACGGCCATGTCCCTGCCGAACCTGATCGCCCCGGAACTGGCGTTTCTGCTGCTACAACCGGGCGCCGTGCCAATGTGGCTGGCGACAGCGGTTGGCACCTTCATTCAGGTGTTCTTCCTGCTGATCACGACCGCGCTCTATTCCAGCACGTTCTCGTACACCTACCGCGCCTTCGGCCTACCGCTGCAGCCACCGCGATATCCTGTGCCGGACAACCCGATTTAGATCGGTCAAGGCCGCCAGCCGGCTTCAGCGCCGCTGATACTGCGCCTCGCCGAACAGGTTGCGCCGCGCGTCGTCGGTCAGCTTCGGCGCGCGCCTGTCGGCGAGGACCCCCAGCCCGCGCTGAACCGCCGGTCGCTCACTGATCTCTTCGAACCAGCGCTTGAAGTTCGGAAAGTCGTCGATCGACAGTTCGTGGCGTGCGTAGGACCGGGTCCATGGGAACGTCGCCATGTCGGCGATCGAATAATCGTCGCCGGCCAGATAGGCCGCCTCGCCCAGGCGGCGGTCGAGCACGCCGTAAAGCCGTCTTGCCTCGTTGGTGTAGCGGTCGATGGCGTAGGGCAGCTTTTCCGACGCATAGACGCGGAAATGGTTCGCCTGGCCCAGCATCGGGCCCAGGCCGCCCATCTGCCACATCAACCATTTGATCGTGTCGTGACGCGCCGGGTGCGACTGGGGCCAGAACCGGCCGTACTTTTCGGCCAGGTAAATCAGGATCGCGCCACTCTCGAACAGGCTGTAGGGCTGGCGGTCCGGCCCTTCAGGGTCTACGATCGCCGGCATCTTGTTATTCGGACTGACCTTCAAGAAGTCCGGATCGAACTGGTCGCCCGCACCGATATCGATCGCGTGCACCGTGTACGGCACCCCGGCCTCCTCCAGGAAGATGGAAACCTTGAAGCCGTTGGGTGTCGGCCAGGTGTAGAGGTCGATCGGTGCGGTCATCCGGGCGGGTCCTTAATGGGGTCGTGGTCAAGAGGCGAAGGCGAGGCTGGCTCATCGCGCGGCGTTTCGGGGCCGGCACGTGATCATACATCGGGCCGAACACCCCGTCACGGACCGTCCCCAATGGGCGACGGCGGTAAGTTTGCCGGCTGATTCAAGACCGTATCGGATACCGAGCAATAGAATGCGCGCTTGACTTTGCCCGGGCGTGCCCGCATATCCCGCTCAACGTCGTCCGGCTGCCGCGTGAGCAGCCCGCATCCTGAACACCCGACATGTCAGGCCGCGTGGCACCGATTTGGTGCACGACGCCCAACCGCCTTGCCCGGCAATCTGCCAATGCAAGGCTCACCACCCAAGTTCCCATTTCACGCGGGGTTCTGACGATCTGGCTGCCCGACGGGACAATCCGGTCCGGGGCAGAGGCCCGATCGCAACCGCATGTCAGCGACCCGCCTTGCCTTTCCGGCATGGCGCGGGTCGATGATTCCGTACGCTTGTTCCGGCAAGGCCAAGGCGATCAAACGCTGGTCCTACCCCACTGAAAGAAACAGACTTTGACATCTTTTGAGGCCCTTGGGCTTTCCCCTCCGCTTCTTAAATCCGTCCGCGCGCTCGGCTATGAACAGCCGACGCCGATCCAGCAGCAGGCGATCCCGCCCGTGCTGCAGGGCCGGGACCTGATGGGCCTGGCGCAGACGGGCACTGGCAAGACGGCCGCCTTTGGCCTGCCGCTGGTCCAGCATTTGTTGGCCCAAAGGGTCAGACCAGCGCCGAGGACGACCCGTGCGCTGATCCTGGCGCCGACTCGCGAGTTGGTGAACCAGATCACCGGCAACCTGCGCGACTATGTCAGGAACACGCCATTGAAGGTGGTCTCGGTCATTGGCGGTGCGTCGATCCACGGCCAGACGACCAAGTTGGCGCGCGGCACCGATATTCTGGTCGCGACACCCGGCCGCCTGCTTGATCTGGTCGAACGCCGCGCCGTGGCGCTCGACACCGCGCGCTTCCTGGTGCTGGACGAGGCCGACCAGATGCTGGATCTCGGCTTCATCCACGCCTTGAGGCGTATCGCCAAGCTGCTGGCCACCCCCCGCCAAACGCTGCTGTTTTCCGCTACCATGCCCAAGCAGATTGCGGAGCTGTCGCGCACCTATCTGGACGACCCGGTCCGCATCGAGATCACCCCGCCCGGACGGGCGGTCGACAAGATCGCGCAATCGGTTCACTTCGTCGACCAGGGCGGCAAGACCGCGCTCTTAAAGGCCCATCTCGGCGCGCGGCCGGGGGATCTCTCCCTGGTCTTCGCGCGCACCAAACACGGCGCGGAACGGTTGATGAAGCAGTTGGTCGCCGGTGGTTTCGCGGCTGCCTCCATTCATGGCAACAAGAGCCAGGGCCAGCGCGACCGTGCGATCAAGGCCTTCCGCAGCGGAGATATCCGCATCCTGGTGGCGACGGACGTCGCCGCCCGCGGCATCGACATTCCCGGCGTCAGCCATGTCTACAATTACGACCTGCCAAACGTGCCGGAGAACTATGTCCACCGCATCGGCCGCACCGCGCGCGCTGGCGCATCCGGCGACGCGGTGGCCTACTGCGGACCCGACGATTTGCGCCTGCTGCGCGACATCGAACGCCTGATGGGGATATCCATAGAGGTCGCCAGCGGCGAGGCGCCGGCAGAAGGCGGCCCAGGGCGCAAAGGCAAGGGCCGCGCACACGGTGCCAACCGGCCGAAGCGTCGGCGGGCCCAAAACGGCAAGCCATCGACGGGCGCGCAAACGCGCACTGGTCAGCACGACGAGGCGCGTAACGAGAACACTGCACCCGACCGTCCCGAGGGCAAGCGTCCGAAACACGTGAACAGCAACCGCCCCGGCAAGTGGCGTCGATCAAAGCGCAAGCGCATGGCCGCCTAAGTCGCCGTTTCACGCCCAGACGCGCGCTCCGCATCCCTGCAACCAGGACCTGTGGCTGGCAGGCGGCCGGCAAAAGCACTAGAGTCGGAGGTCTCGGCCACTAATCGATTGTCACGGTCACCTGTCGAGGGGCCGACCAAATCGAGCCTATTGGCAAAAGGAAACAGTTTTCTGGGGGAGCCGTCGCCATGTCTTTGAAACAGCAGCAGATCGACTTTTACAAGTCCAACGGCTATCTGGTCGTGAAGGATGTCGTCGACCCGCACACGTTGGGCCGCTTGCGCGCGACCATTGACGGGTTCGTCGAACGATCGAAGCAGATCAACGAAAGTGACGATGTCTTCGACGTCGCGCCCGGCCATTCGGCGGCGTCGCCAAAGCTGAGGCGGATCAAGCAGCCGACCCAGCAACATCCCGAGTTCGACGCGCTGATGCGCTCGCCAGCGGTGGTCGACATCGTCGCCGACCTGCTCGGCGGCACCGTCCGGATCGAACACAGCAAGCTGAACTTCAAGCCGCCGGGCGGTGGGGCCAAGATCGAGTGGCACCAGGACTGGGCCTTCTACCCGCACACCAACGACGACCTGCTCGCCGTCGGGGTCATGGTCGAGGATTGCACGCCGGAAAACGGTCCGCTGAACGTCATCGCCGGAACCCATCGCGGCCCGCTCTATGACCACCATGATCAAGGCGTTTTTGCCGGCGGGATCAGACCAGACGCCCTGGGCGACGCGACGGACCAGGCCATCGAACTGACCGCGCAGGCCGGTTCGATCTCCATTCACCATGTGCGCACGCTGCATGCCTCGGGCGAGAACACCTCCACCTCCACCCGGCCGCTGCTGCTGTTCGCCTATGCCGCGGTCGACGCCTTCCCGGTCTTCAAAACCTACGATTTCGACGAGTTCAACAGCCGCATCCTGCGCGGCGAGCCGACGGTCACGGCCAGGATCACCGACGTACCCGTGCGCATCCCCCACCCCTGGCCCGAGGGCGAGGGCTCCATCTTCGACAACCAGGCGAAGCTGAGCGCGGCGGCCGCCTGACGAGCGGAACAGCCAACGAATTGACGGCCTAGCCGGAGCGCCTAGACGCTCTCAAGGTGTTCGACCAGTTCATCCGGCGCGGCGAAGAAGGGGGCGTGGCTGGTCGCCAGCGACAGGACGCGCTCGACAGGCGTTTGGGTGTACATGCGTTTCTGCACCTCCGGCAGCAGCGCCCGGTCCTCCGTGCATTCGATGTAGATCCGTGGGATGCGGCCAAAGCGTTCCGGCGTGTGGTGCACCGGCGTCACGATGCCCACCATTGGCTCCGGCCGGGTCAGCGACAGGGCCTTGGCGACATGATCGTGGCTGCAATCGTGGCAGAAGGCCGGCCCGAAGCCGTCCGGGTGAATGGCCACGGTCGCCTTGTCGTCGGCGACGATCATGTTCGGCGGCACCAGGCTGCCCGGGATGTCGGCGCCATAACCCATGCGGGCGACACCGTCACGCAGCAGGAAGGCCGTCAGATAGACCAGCTTCGCGATGTTGGCGGGGCAGGTCTCGGCTGCCTGTGTGATCATGACGCCGCCAAGGCTGTGGCCGACCAGCACCACCCCCTCTGACTGGGCATTAACCACCGAGCAGATCCGGTCGGCATAGGCTTGCAGTGAGACGTCCGCGACCGGCGTCAGATCGCTGCCATGGGCGGGCATGTCGGGCGCGACCACAGTGTGCCCAGCGGCCTCCAGGCGCGGAACGACCTCGTCCCAGCACCACGCGCCGTGCCAAGCGCCATGGACGAATACGAACGTCGTCATCGTCGGCCCTTCTGTCGCCCGGCCGGGTCTTCGGGCGATGTCCTTTGCACAAGGTCCTTCTCCATCACGAAATTCGTCAAGGCCACGCCATCCCGCTCCACCGTCTGCTGTTTGACGACCGACCAGCCTTGCCGCTCAAAAAACGGCCGCGCGAGATGGCTGGCTTCGGTGTGCAGCCGCCGCAGCCCCATCGCCACCGCTTCGGCCAACAGCCGTTCATAGAGCTGCCTTGCAACGCCGGTGCCCATGGCCTCCGGCGCCACAAAGGCGAGATCGATGCACCCGTCCGGCTTCAAGGTCATGAACCCGACGATGGCGCCGTCCCGCTCGGCCACGAAGGAGGCTTGCGATCTCAGCCGCGCGCGCCAAGGCGGCGTGTCCGGAACGGAAGCTGCCCAGGCCTGCCGCTGTGCCTCGTCATAGTAATCCTGGGCGCCGATGCGGACCGCGTCGAAGTAGATGCGGGCCGTGGCCTCGGCATCTCGATCCTCAAACCGGCGCACGGTTACCTGCATGACGCCATCTTCTCACGTTCGTCGCCGCGCCTAGGACTGGCCGCCGGCATTCGGAAAGAACAGAGGTTGGCCGTCGACCCGGAATGCCGCGATGGCCGCCTGCCCGTCGTTTGAGAGCAGCCAGTCGATGAAGGCCTGCCCCTCTTCCGCCCGCACATGCGGATGACGGTCCGGGCTGACCAGAATGACGGCGTACTGGTTGAACAGCGCCGGATCGCCTTCCACCAGCACCGCATGGTCGCGCTTGTTGGCGAAGCTGACCCAGGTCGCCCGGTCGGCCAGCACGTAGGCCTCCATGGCCACGGCGGCATTCAGCGTCGCGCCCATGCCGGAACCCATCTCGCGATACCAGCCCCGGCTCGCGTCATCCAGCACCACACCCGCCGCGTCCCAAAGCGCACGCTCAGCGAGGTGGGTGCCACTATTGTCGCCGCGCGAGGTGAAAACGGCCTCGGCACCCGCAATCCTGGCAAGCGCGGCGCCGGCGTCGTCCAGCCCGGCAATTCCGGCAGGATCGTCTCGCGGGCCGATCAGGATGAAATCGTTGTACATCACCTCGTGCCGCTCGACGCCGAAACCCTCGGCAACGAAGGCTTCCTCCGACGGCCGGTGGTGAACCAGCAGCACATCCGCATCGCCGTTTCGCGCCAGCCGCAAGGCCTGCCCGGTGCCGACCGCGACAACCCGCACCTCCACACCCGACTCGGCCCTGAACAGCGGCAGGATGGCGCCCAACAGGCCGGAGTTCTCCGTCGACGTCGTCGAGGCCAGGACGATATGGCGATCCTCCGCGCTCGTCTGGCCGGCCATTAGGTATAAGGCCACTAGAATCGCGAAGACGGCCGCGAGCCATCGCATTGGTCTTTGGTTCATCCCGCTCACCACATCAGTTCACCGCCGAGAAACGCACGGCCCGCGGCGCTCTCAGGCCTCTCGAAGAAAACCCGTGCCGCCGTTCGCTCGGCCACTTTCCCACCCTGCAGAAATATGACTTCGTCGGCCAGACGCTTGGCCTGCCCCAGATCATGGGTGGTCATCACAATCTTGGTGCCCGCGGCGTGAATCTGGTTCACGATCGCCTCGACGGCTGCCGTGGCCCCCGGGTCAAGGCTGGCCGTGGGCTCGTCAAGGAACAGGATTTCCGGCGCCAGCGCCCACGCCCGGGCCAAGGCCAGACGCTGTTGTTCCCCCGCAGACAGGGACACGGCCCGCTGGTCGGCGCGGCTGGTCAGCCCCGTGCGCTCCAGCGCTTCGGTGGCTCTCTGCTGCCTCTGATCCGCCGGAAAGCCCTGCAGCTTGAGGCCGTAGAGGACGTTGGCGCGCAGGGATCGCCGCAACATCACCGGCTTTTGAAACACCATGGCCTGACGGCGGCGCGCCTGGCGGGCGTCATCGCCGCACCATCGGACCGTGCCCGTGCTGGGGCCCACCAGGCCGTGGCAAAGCCGCAGAAGCAGGCTTTTGCCGGCGCCATTGGGGCCTAGGATAACGGTCCTTGGCCCGGCCTCGATGGCCAGCGCGATGCCGTCCAGCAGGCGCCTGCCGTCAATATCGACGCGAACTTGGTCAAGCTGCAACGGCAATATGGGCAAGGCGACGCTCTCTCAAGCGTACCGACGGGTCGTGACGCCGCCCAGCATCGCCGCAACGGCATTCACGCCCAGCGCAATGACCACGAGAATGAGACCCAGCGCCAAGGCCAGCGCCAAATTGCCCTTGCTGGTCTCAAGCGCGATCGCCGTGGTCATGACCCGCGTGGCGTAGGCGATGTTGCCGCCGACGATCAGGACAGCGCCGACCTCGGCCATCGCGCGGCCGAAGCCGGCCATAACGGCGGTGGACAGGCCGACACGCGCGTCCCAAAGCAGTGTCAGGACCATCTGTCGCGGCCGCGCACCAAACGAACACAGTTGCTCCCTGTACTCGTCGTAAAGGCCGCGCACGATTTCTCGTGCTAACGCGGCGATGATTGGCGTGATCAGGATCGCCTGGGCGATGATCATCGCCGTCGGCGTGAACAGCAGCCCCAACGGGCCCAGCGGGCCGGATCGCGAGAGCATCAGATAGACCATCAGGCCGACAAAGACGGGCGGCAGCCCCATCAGCGCGTTCAGCAAGACGATGACCGCCCGGCGGCCCGGAAAACGATAGACGGCGACCACCGCGCCAAGCGGCAGGCCGATGAAGGAAGCGATGGCAACCGCGCTCAAACTCACGTAAAGGGACCGGCCGACGATATCGACCAGTTCCGGATCGAAGCTTACGACCAGGTGCAGGGCCAGACCGAAGGCTTGGACGAAGTCGGACATCAGGGACGCGGTCTCAATACATCTGGGCTCAACACATCTGGGCTCAACATGCTTGGGCGACACCGAGAGAGTGGGATTGACAGGCGGACTCTGCACCGTCGGGCTTGACGGCTCAACGGCTGTGCGCTCTTGGCCATGGTAATAGGATCTATCGCGACCTTCTTGGCTCGCGCCCTTTGGGAATCACAAGATGAGTGAGCAATACAACGTGTCGCGTGTGGGCGACAGGGTACGCCAAAGCTTGGAGGTGGAAGAACGGGAGGGTCAGCGTCTCGCCATCAAGGGCCGCACCATCGGCCTGCTGGCCGTCGCCGTCCTGCTGGTCTTCATCGTGCACTTTCCCGATGCCCTCTATTACTACGCGCTGCTCAGCATCCTCATAGCGCTGGGGCTGATCGACGGCTGGCTACTGCGCCATGGCCTGCGGCGGCAGTGGCACGCCTATCTGTTCGCAAGCCTCGACTTCGGGATTCTGACCTTTGCCTTGCTCTACCCAAGCCCATTTGCCACCCACGACTACACGGCGCAGCTGGGCATGCGGTTCATCTCTTTCGGCTACTTCTTCATGTTGCTGAGCGCCTTGGCTCTGACATTTAGGCCGGGCTTGGTGGTCTTCGGCGGGCTGGCCGGCGCCGGCCTTTGGTCGCTGGCGACGGTGTGGATTGCGAGCCTTCCGGACAGCATCACGTACGTCTCGCCGGACTGGTCTTGGGACCGGATCCTCGAAACGCTTCTGGCCGCCGACTTCGTCGATGTCAGCATCCAGATGCAGCGCGTTGGCGTCTTTCTAATCGTCGCCGCCCTGCTGGCAGTGATCGTCGCCCGCTCGCGCCGTCTGGTGCTGCGTCAGGCGCAGTCCGAGCGCGAGCGTGGCAACCTCGCGCGATACTTCCCGCCCAGCATGGTCGACCGCCTGGCGCGCATGGACGCCCCCCTGGCACAGGTGCGCGAACAACAGGCGGCGGTGCTGTTCGCCGATGTCGTCGGTTTCTCGCGCTGGGCGGAAGAGCATAGCCCCACCGAGCTGATTTCGAGACTGCGCCAAGTCCATCGCCGGCTGGAAGAAGCGGTGTTCCGGCATAACGGCACGCTCGATAAGTTCATCGGCGACGGGGTCATGGCCACCTTCGGCACGCCGGAGACCGGCCCTCACGACGCAGCGAACGCCGTCCGCGCGCTCCGCGCAATCCTGGACTCGTTCGAAGAGTGGAACGCCGAACGACGGTCGCGGGGTCGCGACCCGGTTCACGTCGGTGTCGGTGTTCATTACGGCCCTGTGGTCATCGGCGATATCGGCTCGGCCCGCCGGCTCGAATTCGCGGTGCTGGGCGACACCGTGAATGTCGCCAGCCGCCTGGAACGCCTGACCCGCGATGTCGGCTGCCGTGCGATCATCAGCGAAGCGACCGTTGCCCAGGTGCGGGCCAGCGAGAGCGATCAAGACGCCAACCAGTTGCTTCGCGATTTCTCCGAAGGTACGGCGGAGCCCGTGCGCGGCCGAAGCGAAACCGTGCGCATCTGGACGCTTTGAGCATATTTGCGCCAGTTGACCGGCGCCACGATAGCCTCAACCAGTCGATGGTCGCGCGATCCGAGCTTTTTCATGACGCCCCGGCTCAACGCGTAAAGCGTCAACCCATATCGTGCTAAGTCAATGTCGACAGAAACAGGTGAGACCCCGCCCATGTCTAATGAAACGGTGCGATCGACATTTCTCAGCCCGTCGGCGCTGCCCAGACCGGCCGGTTATAGCCATGTCGCAATTGCGCCAGAGGGTGCCCGCATCGTTCATATCTCCGGCCAAGTCGCCATGGACGGTGCAGGAAACATTGTAGGTGTAGGCGACTTTGCCACCCAGGCGACCCAGGCGTTTCAGAATCTGCGAGATGCATTGATATCGGCGGGTTCAAGCTTTGACCATGTTCTCAAGATCAACATGTTCGTGTTGGACATGGCTGACCTGACGGCTCTGCGGGAGGTGCGTGATCGGTTTGTCAATACCGACGCAGCCCCCGCCAGCACTCTGCTGCAGGTGAGCGGCTTCTTCCGCGAGGGTATTCTGTTCGAGGTCGATGCCGTGGCCGTTGTTCCCGGCTGAGCGGAGCGGTAGCCAGACCGGCTCACCCCCAACCGGGCCAACCTCTCTTGCGGTTGATGGGACTGCCGCTCAGGCAGTGACCCGCCCAGTTGGATGGTGGCGGATGCCAGTCAGTGTCGACCGCGGCACCCGCCAAACCGTCACATCAGCGGATCGTCATAGCCGAGCAGCGTGAGCTGGTCGATCACGCCGCCATTGGCATCCACGACGTTGTTGTAAGACGCTGCCGTCAGATTGGCCGACGACAAATCCTCTGCCTGGATGTCTTCCAGAACGTATTTGTGGCCGCCATTGTTCAGGATCTCGATGACCAGCGCGCCGTCCTCTTCGGAAATGCCGATCCAGCTGGGCGACAGATTGCCGAAATCGAGCACATCGTTATCGGGGTCGAAGCCCTTGATGGTTTCGACGACGCCCCAGTTCCAGGTCAGGTCGATCTCGCCGACACCGTCTGGTGTATCGCCACCGCCATCGCCGTTACCGCCGCCGGAGTCACCGCCACTGCCGTCGCCGCTACCGCCATCGTTGCCACCGCCACCGCCGTCGCCGCTACCGTCACCGTCTCCACCTCCGGAGGAGCCGCCGTCCCCCGGATCGGTATCGACCGGGTCCCAGACGCCCTCGCGGGTTTGATGGCCGTCCGTCGTCTGACCGGCCGGGGCCGTTGGCGTCAGCAATCCGGTGCGCGCGACCAGGGTAACGTCGTTCTGGTCGAAGCCGAACGGCGCCTCCAGGTTGTCCTCCATCACCTGATCGAAATGGAACTCGACCTGGCCGGGGCTCAGATCCTCGAGCTTGAGGCCGGAGAAGGTGAAGCTCTGCCCGGTCGGCAGGCTCGAGATCACCAGCCCCGCATCCGTGTCTTCGACCGTCAGCCGCTCGCGGGTGCCGAAATAGAGGAAGCTGATCTTCATCGTGCCCGGATCGAAGCCGTCGATCACCTCGTGCTCGCCATATTCATGGCTGCGGATATAGACGGTGTCGTCCTCGCGCGGGCCGAGGCCCAGTTCCCAGGAGAGCACGCCGCCGATGTCCTGGCGAAAATGCTCGTTACCGACGACGCCGAAGCTCTCGATTGTCAGTTCGTCGAAACGGACGCCGTCCACGATCTGAATGGCGCTGGTCCACGGGCTGTCGATCGCGATCTCACCGGCAGGCGTCTTGGTCACGATCATGCCGTGCACCGACGTATCGCCGAAATCGAGTTCGTCGCGGGCCGGATCGAAACCGACAATGTCGTCGGCATTGGTATCCGCGCGATACTTTACGCCGCCTGCCGCCGTGGTGCCAGTCGTCGTCGGCGGATCCGAACCGTCGCTGTCGTAGACGACATCATAGCCGCCACCCGGGCCAGGATCCGTGATCGTGCCTCCGATCGCTCCCACGACCTCGTTCAGCACGTCCTGGTCGGCGATGGAGAAGTTGGACAACGTCAAGTCGGCGAGGCCGATGCCCTGGATGAAGGTGGTGTTGACCGGCGTGCCGTCCGGCGTGGTGACGACGATGCGGACTGTCTGGCCAAGCGTGTTGCTGGTTTCCTCATAGATCTGGAACCGGTCGGCCGTGACGTCCTGCTCGATATGGACCATGTCCGTCGCGGGGTCGAAATCCGTGATTGTCCGCGACGGGCTGGTCAGGTTGATCATGATCATCTGGTGCCCATCGGAATGGCCGCCGCCACCGGACCCCGTATCGTCGGGGCCGATCGCGGCAAAGATCTCCGCGCGCGCCGTGTCGTCGAGAACGGTGAAGTTGGCGGGCGACAAGTCGGCCAGTGCGACACCCTGCAAGGTCGTGGATTGCTGCATGGACGGCACGCTGAAGACCGTGCTGCCATTGACCTCGCCTACCTCAAGATCGTTCGCGCTGATCCAGTCGACGAAGATGCTGTCGCGCGCCGGGTCGAAGTCGGTGACAACCTCGTTCTGGGCCCAGCTCCACGTGATCGTCACGGTCTTGGGATCACCGCCACCGCCGGAGTCAGGATCGTCGCCGCCGCCCGTGTCCGGGTCGTCGCCACCGCCAGAGTCAGGATCGTCACCGCCACCCGCATCGGGGTCGTCACCGCCGCCTGCGTCCGCATCATCGCCGCCATTGCCGCCATCGCCGGTTCCCGGATCGCCACCGACCAGGCCCAGGACCTCGGCCGCCGCCGTGTCGTCCAGGATGGTGAAGTTCGCCGCTGACAACATGGACAGCGTCACCCCGGTCAGCGTTGTTGTTTGATTGTTCGATGGCACGGCGAAAACCACGCTGCCGTTGGTTTCGCTGACCTCAAGCCGCGCAGCGTCGATCCAGTCGATGAAGATGGTATCGGTCGACGGGTCAAAGTCGTTCACGACCTCGTCTTGGCCCCAGGTCCAGGTAACAACGACATCGGCGGTGTCATTCGTCACGCCCGCGGTCCCGTTGCCGGTACCGCCTCCGCCGCCGGAACCGCCGCCGGGCGTGCCCAGCCCCTCGTCGCCGGTCAGCCGGTCCTCGAAATAGGCGATCGACTCGTCGATGGTCGGCGCATCGAAATCGCCGAACTGCTCGACATATTGCAGGATCGAGGTGCCGAACTCGTCGGCGCTGACCGTGCCGGAGCGCAAGAGCTGGATCACCGCCGGTGCGCCGCGCAGATGGGCCGCTGCCAGAATGCCCGTCATCGTCAACGTGACCTCGACGGTCTGGCCATTGTCGAGATAGGCACGCGTGGTGCCGAGATAGTCGTCCAGGCTTTCGCCATAGGGCGCGAGGCCGGTCTGGATGGTCTGCAGGTTGAACCCAAAGGCCTCGCGAATGGCGACTTCCTGGGCCTCCTTGGTCATGAACTCTTCCAGCGAATCGACGCCGTTCTTGCCGGTCCAGGTACCGTCCCACGTGTTCGTGGCGGCGCCGTTGCCGTAGAAGAAATCGTCGTCGTAATAGCCGAGATCGATCAGAAACGCCTCGCCGAACTGATAGCCGACGAAGCCGAACGAGTTCATCGATCGGTACGACATCGCGTCCCATTCGGCATCGCTGAGCTGCGACCAGCTCGTGTACGAGGGAAAGAACTGCTCGACCGGCCCGCCGGCCCATTGGTCAAGCTGCCAGTCCTGGATGATGCCCTGATCGTAGCGCGCGCGGTCCCAGCCGGACTCGAAGGCGCGCATTGCGTCCAAAAACTCCTGAAACGTACCCCTACTCATCTCCAACCTCCATCTGTCAGGCCGGGTACGGCTTGGTCCATGTCGCGTTGCGGCGCGCCTGAACAGGCGGCCCGGCGAAAACACGATCCGGCCGGCACCGGGGTTAGGCGGTCGAACACCGCCGATGCATGGGGGCTAAGCGAGCGATTGCGTGTGGCACGAATGCGGCGTGAAATCGGCCTTCGGGAGACGCGGTTGCGTTGGCCGAACCGCTAACACCAGAAGGTCGATCTGAACGGCGACGATGCCGCGTGACGTCGACTAACGCAGCTTGTGCGTGTGACAGAAATCGCGAACGTTTTCGTTCACACGCGCCGGCACTTCCATTGGCGGCAGATGCGCCACGCCATCAAAGACGACCGCCTCCGCCCATGGCAAAACCCGGGCAAGGTGGGCGTGCCGCTTGGCGATGTAGTCGAAGTCCAGACTGCCATGCATCAGCAGCGTCGGCACTCGGATCTCGGACAGACGGTCATAGGCGCTGGGCGGCTGGCGCATCTGCGTCAGCTCAGGATGCTCAAGCGCGATCCGGTTCATATCGAGGAAGAGATCGCGCAGCGGTCCTGAAACGCGCCCTTCCTCGCTGGTCGGGCCATCCAGCCAGATGTTAGCTTCGATTGCGTTGACACGCGGAATGTCTTCCGCTTCCTCCGCGGCATCGAGTGCCTCCGCAAGCGGTTTGACATCGTCGGGTACGGGTTCATCCGGCGCACCGCTGATGGCCGTGCCGATTAGGATCAGCCCGGCGACCCTATCGGGATGGTTCAGCGTGTAGTCGATCGCAATGCGGCCGCCCTGTGAGCAGCCAAGCAGAACCACTGCACCTTCACCGGCGGCATCAACCACCGCCGCCAGGTCATCGACGTGCCTGAACGGCTCGTCGGGCGCCCGCGTCAGGCCATAGCCCCGACGATCATAGGCAAGCACCTGCATGTCGTCGCTCAGCCCGCGCAGTTGCTCGCGGAACATGCGCCGATCCGCCACACCGGCATGCAGGCAGATCAGCGGTCGGCCCGAACCGGCGCAATCCGCGGCCAGAACGGCGCCGCCGGACGGGATCTCCAGATCGGTCTTTGGCTTGACCAACGCGGCGCTCCATCTCCGCCAAAGCACAAACGCACCGGATCGTGGCGCGCCGGGGCCAAACTGTCAAAGACCGGGGTCAAACGGAGGGTCACACCGACCGACGAAAATTGACATAGATCAATGCAACAATTGTTGGCACCACGAACAATATGTCGCGATGGTGATGTTGACGATCGGAGGGCGCGTCGGTCGCTTTTAGCGGGCCAGATTCGCACGCCGAGACAGCCACCGTCGGGCCGGGTGCCAATGCGGCGCCCAGCCAAGCCCTCTTGGCATCGCAAAACTTAAAAGCCCGCTCTCACGAGCGGGCTTTCTTTATCTGTCAGTCGCTTAAAGAACTTTGTTAAGTTCCTGCTCCAGCTCTGGGACGACCTTGAACAGGTCGGCCACCAGGCCGTAGTCAGCGATCTGGAAGATTGGCGCTTCCTCGTCCTTGTTGATCGCGACGATCACCTTGCTGTCCTTCATGCCGGCCAGATGCTGAATGGCGCCGGAGATACCGATCGCGATGTAGAGTTCCGGCGCCACGACCTTGCCTGTCTGGCCAACCTGATAATCGTTGGGCACATAGCCGGCATCGACGGCGGCGCGCGAGGCACCGATTGCGCCGCCCAACTTGTCGGCGATGCCATCCAGGATCTTGAAGGCGTCGGACGAGCCAAGCCCGCGCCCGCCGGAGATTACAACGCGCGCCGATGTCAGCTCCGGCCGCTCGCTCGAACTCAATTCGGCACCGACAAAGCGCGATTTGCCAGCGGAATCGGCGCCACCAAGCGCCTCGACGGACGCGCTGCCACCCTCCGCGGCGGCGGCTTCAAACGCGGTGCCACGCACGGTGATCACCTTCTTCGCATCGGACGACTTCACGGTCGCCAGGGCGTTGCCGGCATAAATCGGCCGCACGAAGGTGTCGGGCGCCTCGACCGACGTGATGTCGGAAATCTGCTGAACGTCCAGCAATGCGGCGACACGCGGCATCAGATTCTTGCCGAATGTCGTCGCCGGCGCCAGCAAGTGATCGTAGCCATCGGCCAGCCCGACGATCAGCGGTGCCAGGTCCTCCGCCAACTGGTGTTCCAGGGCCGTCGTGTCGGCGACCAGAACCTTGACCACGCCGTCGATCTTCGCCGCCGCCTCGGCCACGGAAGCACAGTTCGCGCCCGCAACCAGAATGTGGACGTCGCCACCGATCGCCTGTGCGGCCGTGACCGTGTGAAGGGTCGACGGGCTGAGCACCGCGTTATCATGCTCGGCGACCACCAGAATACTCATATCTCTCGCTCCTCGTCCGCCGGGCGGGTCAGATGACCTTGGCTTCGTTCTTCAGCTTGTCGACCAGGGTGGCCACGTCAGGCACGGTGATGCCGCCTTGCCGCTTCGCCGGCTCGACGACCGACAGCACCTCCAGCCTGGGCGCGACCTCGATACCCAGCTCTTCGGGCGTCTTTTCGTCGATCGGCTTGCGCTTGGCCTTCATGATGTTGGGCAGCGAGGCATAGCGCGGCTCGTTCAACCGCAGATCTACCGTGATCACCGCCGGCAGGTCGAGGGCGACGGTCTCAAGCCCACCATCGACCTCACGCGTTACATCGACCGTTCCGTCGCCAACCGAGACTTTCGAGGCAAAGGTGCCTTGCGGCCAGTTGAGCAGCGCCGCCAGCATCTGGCCGGTCTGGTTGCTGTCATCGTCGATCGCCTGCTTGCCCAGCATCACCAGCTGAGGCTGTTCCTGCTCAACCAGCGCCTTCAGGATCTTGGCCACGGCCAACGGCTCAACCGTCGCCTCCGACTTCACCAAGATGCCGCGATCGGCCCCCATGGCCAGTGCGGTGCGGATGGTTTCCTGGGACTGCTGCACACCGATGGAAACGGCGACGATCTCTTCGACCGTGCCCGCCTCCTTCAGCCGGATGGCTTCCTCAACCGCAATTTCATCGAACGGGTTCATCGACATTTTCACGTTCGTCAGATCGACCCCAGACCCGTCGGCCTTGACCCGAACCTTGACGTTGTAGTCGACCACCCGCTTGACGGGCACCAGAACCTTCATCGCGTTCCCTCCGATCGCCGCAGACCGACCCGAGGACCGGATCGGACACCCTCACCCGCGACATAGCGGTCGCCGCACCAAACATCAAGCGCGGGTCGCCCATGGGGCCCATGTGCTCCTGGCAAGACAGTTCACCGGCTCTCGCCGAGCGCTACCCGCCAGGCTGAGCCGTCAGGCAGTTCCGGAAGATCGCCTGGCATTGCCGCCAGTTGCCGCCTGAACCTGTCGGCGTGTTGAAGCTGACCCGTCGAACCGAGCCTTGGAAAACCTCCGCCGTCGCCTCGCACTGGTAGGTCACCAAACGACTGGTCGACGGCCAGAAGGGATCATAGCCGAAGCCGCGATAATAGCCTGGATAATAGGCGGGCGCGGTCTGATAGACGTAGGCGCTGGTGTAGGTGAAAAAGCCGATGCCGCCCACCTCCATCTGCCGCTCGGGCACGCCAGCGCAGGCCAAGAGGTCGGTCTCGGGCAGGCCGAAAAGTTGCTCGGCCAAGCGCGGCGATTCCACTTCGGCAGTCGACTGGCAGCCGAGCAAACCGACCGCGACAAGCGCGGCGCAAGCGCCGCGGGCCAGCGGCCGCATGGGTCGCGGGCCTACAGCACCGGCGCCGGCGGCGCGTTGACGCAGGCCGAGACGATATCGAAGCACGAGTTATAGCTGGCGGCCGTGCCGCTGGTCGGCGTGCTGTAGTTCAACTGCCGCACGATGCCACCGACCAGTTGGAACGTCGCCTCGCAATAGTTCGAACTGAGCTCGCGGCCTAAGGGGACGCCGATGCCCAGGCTGGCGCGCGTGTTGTTGGTCACGACCCCGGAACCGACACCGACACTGAGGCCGCCGCTGCTGGTCGGCCGGGAGTCGACGATGCTTCCGTTCTCATAGGTGTAATAGGTGATGCCGCCTGACTCGCGGCTTCGGTTCGGCACCCCGGCGCAGGCCAGCAACTGACCCTCACTGATCCCCGGCAGGGTGGTGCGTGCCGCCAACGCCTCATTGCCGCGCGTATTGTCGAAGGCGCCAAAGGGCCCACCCGATTCGCAGGCACCGACCACGACCACGCAAGCAAGCGCGCCGGCGGCCGCCATGTGACGCGCACGGATGCGGAAGCTCTTCATCGGATTATCCTTTCCTAAAGCGGCTGGGCGACAGGCGCGACGCGTCGACACCCTGGTCTGCGATATCCTGCGATATTTCCGCGCCCATCGCCAGCGCGGCGGCGCATTCGGCCAATGCGGCGGCGGTTTGGATCCCATAGCCGCCTTGGCCGACGAGCCAAAAGAAGCCCTCGACATCGCCATCCCAGCCAGCGACCGGCACGCCATCAGGAGCAAAAGTGCGCAAGCCCGCCCACCGATGCCTGATACGGCTGACCGGGACATCCGCGACCTTTTGAACGCGGTCGATGGCGGTGGCGACGTCAATCTCCTCCGCCTGGGCGTCCACCGCCGGCGATGGTGTCGCGTCGGCCGGCGACAAGAGCAGATGCCCGGCTTCGGGCTTGAAATAGAACCGTTCATCGATGTCCACGACCACCGGCCAGGCCGACACGTCGACGCCGGGCGGTGCATCAACGGTCAGCGCCGTTCGGCGCTTTGGTGTCAAACCCAGCGGCTGCACGCCGCATTGCTTGGCAATCTCATCGCCCCACGCGCCAGCGGCATTCACGATGGCGCCGGCCGCAAACGTTTCATCGGCAAGCTCAACGCGCCACCCTTCCCCGTCACGCGCGATCGACGGCAAGGCAACATCGGCCAAAAGACGTCCTCGCCGATGGCGCAGCAGCCGCAGATAGCCCTGGTGCAGGGCTGCGACATCGATGTCGCGACAGTCAGGCTCGGACGCACCGCCTAGCAAGCCCTCGGGCCGCACAATCGGCACGATCCGGCACACCGCGTCGGCCGACAGGCGGCGCGCGGTCCCCCGGTTCTCGTCAAGAAATCGATCCAGGCTGTCCGACTGGCCTTCGCGCGCCAGCATGATCAGGCCGCGATCGGTCAGGATCGGATGGTCGCAAAAGCCGTCCGGTGGATGCTCGAAAAAGGACCGGCTGGCGCGGCTCAGCGCCTGAACCTGCGCCGGACCGTAGGTTTCGGAAAAGACCGCGGCGGACCGGCCCGTCGAATGATAGCCGGGCTGCGCCTCGCGCTCGACAACCAATACCGAGGCCTCGGCCGCCAGTGCCGCACCGACCGAGGCGCCGGCCATACCGGCGCCGACCACCAGAAAATCGACGGTCTGCAAACGGCCAGCCGCTGACTAGAGCGCGGTTCCGGCCGGTGATCGGTCTTCCAGCATTATCTCTTCGATCTGCGCGGCCATGGCTTCGGCGCCGGTGCCATAGGGAAAGACAAGGCGCGTGACGCCCTCGGGATCGACCAGATAGACGAAAGACGAATGGTCCATCAAGTATTCTTCGAACTCGGCCGACTCGACACGCTGGTAGAAGACGCGATAGGCCCTTGCCGCCTCGGCGATCTGTGCCTCCGATCCCGTCAGACCGACCATTCGAGGATGAAACAGCGAGACGTAATCTGCCATCGCCTCCGGCGTGTCACGTTGCGGATCAACGGTGATGAAGATGGGCGCGACATCTTGTGGTGCCGCCAGTTGTTCGACCGCCGACGCCATCACCGCCAGTTCGGTCGGACAGATGTCCGGGCAATAGGTGAAGCCGAAATAGATCAGCATGTATTGGTTGGCGAAGTCCTGGTCGGTGATCGGCTGGCCATCATGGTCGATCAAGACGAAGGGGCCGCCCACACCCGTGTTGCGCGCCGCCAGCGGGCCGGCCTGCTGCTCTTCGGCCTGGATCGCGGTCCAAACATCGTAGCCAATCACGGCAAGTACGATAAGGGTGCCGGCCAGCACCCCAATCAGGACGCGATACAATTGGGTTTTGGGCATGGAACAGCCGCGCAGTATGGTTGCTTGGCTATAGGTAGGCTTCAAGCACGCAAAACGAAAGGGCAGCCGTGTCGCAGGAGCGCAAGGAACGGCCGGCGATAGCGGGCGCCGCCGTGGACGCAGAAAGCGGAACCGAGGGTGTTGTCGACACCGATAGGGCGATCTTTGCCCTGAAGGTTATGCGCGATCGCGGGTTGATCTCCAAAGCCGAGTATGAGCGGCGGCTGGCCGCACTCGGAAGCAAACCTAAGGCCTGACCTTCGCTACCTGACGGGTTTTCAAGACGGCTTCGTCAGAAAAGCGCCCGGCATGCGGAAGTGACGGCTCGAGCCAATGAGGCATCAGGCCTATGTCCTGACGCATCAGCTCTTGCCGCCACATCACATCCAAATCAAATGGCTTTTTGTACATCAATGAAAATAGAGACCCATCAGTGTGGCTATCGATCAAATGACCAAATCAAAATACAAAACATGGCGCGCTGCCGGGAACATTTATTTTGTGAACAGACTATACACACTCAACTACAAGATACCTGTTTTTATTCCCAGTCCCGCTTTACTTTTTGCAAGACCTCTGGCGATGGCCGGCAACGCGCCAAGTATTTGTTCGCCAGATGAATCGCATATGGCCAGCTCTCCAAAAATGCTCAAATTCTTTGATCCTATCAAAGCAATAGGCATGCGCTATCGACCCAGCACGGTTGCCTGATGCCCAAGTCGATAACGGAGGTTCAAATCCGAATAGGCCTATTCGGCGCCCGCATCTGTCTTGACCATGGCTCTCAAATAGGGATTGCTCCGCCAATCCTCGGCTTTCTGCCGACACGGCACTTACCTGGAAATCACCCCTATGAGCCTTGAGACCTGGCTGTCATTTGCTTTCGCTTCGACGATCGTCCTGCTGATCCCCGGCCCAACCATTCTGCTCGTGATCAGCACCACGCTCAGCCACGGAAGGCGTGCGGCGCTGGCCAGCGTCATCGGCGTTGGGCTGGGCGATCTTGTCGCCGTGACGCTGTCGCTGGTCGGGCTGGGCGCCATCGTCGCGACATCGGCGACCCTGTTCACGGCACTGAAATGGGTGGGTGCGGCCTACCTGATCTATCTCGGCATTCAGAAATGGCGCTCGCGGCCGCAGGCGATGGCGGTGGATGGCGATAGCAGGCCAGCCCCGCCCAACCGAACGCTGATCCGGCAAAGCTTCGTGGTCACGGTTCTGAACCCGAAAAGCATCGCCTTCTTCATCGCCTTCCTGCCGCAGTTCATGTCGGTCAGCGCGCCTCTCGGACCGCAGATGGCGATCCTGGCCAGCACTTTCGTGGTTCTGGCCATCGCCAACGCCGTGCTCTACGCATTTGCCGCAGACGCCATGCGCCGTGCGGTGCGCCGCCCGTCGGTCCTGCGCTGGGCCGAACGACTGAGCGGCAGCATACTGATCGGGGCGGGCGTCATGACCGCCGCCTTGCGGCGATCGACCTAGCCGGTCAGAACTGGTCGACGTCCATCGCCATCAACGGCTCCGCACCGCCCTTGATGGCGAGTGCGAGCGCGGCCGTCTGCGGCAGGATGCGCTTCATGAAGAAGCGGGCGGTTTTGAGCTTGGCGTCGTAGAAATCGGCACGTCCGTTGGCCTGGGGTAGCTGCTGACCCGCGGCCTTGGCCATCCGCGCCCACATATAGCCCAGCGCCACCAGGCCGAACATTCTGAGATAGTCGGACGAAGCGGCGCCGGCCTCTTCGGGGTTCTCCAGACCGCGCTGAGCCACCAGGCCCGTGATCATCTGCAGTTGTTCAAACGCGCGGGCCAGCGGCCGGATGAACTCGGCCATCGCCGGATCATCGCGGTTCTGCTCCAGGAACTCGGCGACCGGATGGAAAAAGCGGCGCAGATAGCGTCCCATATGGGCCGGCATCTTGCGGCCGACCAGGTCCAACGCCTGAATGCCGTTGGCACCCTCATAGATCTGGGTGATGCGGGCGTCGCGGACATATTGCTCCAGGCCCCATTCCTGGATGTAGCCGTGGCCGCCCAGCACCTGCATGCCCAGATTGGCAGCCTCGTAGCCCATATCGGTCAGGTTGGCCTTGATGATCGGCGTCATCAACTGGACCAGGTCGTCGGCCTCCTGCCGCGCCTTGGGATCGGGGTTGTTGATCTGATGGTCGATGGTCAGGCCGATCCAGAAGGCCAGCGCCCTGGCGCCCTCGGTGAACGCCTTCATGGTCAGCAGGTTCTTGCGCACGTCCGGGTGCACGATGATCGGGTCGGCCGGCTTGTCCGGGTTCGCGGCACCGGACAGCGCCCGGCCCTGCAGCCGATCCTTGGCATAGGCCAGCGCGTTCTGATAGCTGACCTCGGCCACGCCCAGCCCCTGCAGGCCGACGGCCAGACGGGCGGCGTTCATCATCACGAACATGGCCCGCATGCCCTTATGCGGCGCGCCCACCAGATAGCCTTCGGCTTCGTCCAGGTTCATGACGCAGGTCGATGAAGCCTTGATGCCCATCTTGTGCTCGATAGAGCCGCAGGCGATGCCGTTGCGCGGACCCGCCTGCCACGACCCGTTCTCCGCCTTCGGCTTGAACTTCGGCACCACGAACAGGCTGATGCCGCGCACGCCCTCCGGCGCATCCGGCAACTTGGCCAGCACCAGATGGACGATGTTGTCGGTCAGGTCGTGCTCGCCGGCGGAGATGAAGATCTTGGTGCCGGTGAGCTTGTACGATTGCTCCCCGGTCGCCGCGTCGATGTCGCCCGGAACGGCCTTGGTCCGGATCAGGCCCAGATCCGTGCCGCAATGGGGCTCTGTCAGGCACATGGTGCCGGACCAGGAGCCGTCGAGCAGCTTGGGCAGGTAGATCGACTTCTGGGTTTCGGTGCCAAACGCCTCCAGCGCATTGTAGGCGCCGTGGCTGAGGCCGGGATAGATCGAGAAGGACAGGTTCGCCGCCGAGAACATCTCGGTCATGACGAATTCCAGCAGCTTGGGCAGCCCCTGCCCGCCATAGGCCGGATCGCCGGCAAGGCTGGTCCAACCGCCGGCGACGAAGGTCTCGTAGGCCTCCTTAAAGCCGGTCGGTGTGCGGACGACTCCGTTTTCGAACCGGCAGCCTTCCTGGTCGCCGGACTGGTTCAGCGGGAACAGCGCGTTCTCGCTCAGCTTCGCGGCCTCGTCCAGGATCGCATCGACCAGATCCGGGGTCGCTTCTTCATAGCCGGGCAAAGCAGTGAGCTGCTGGGCGTCCAGCACCTCGTGCAGCAGAAACCGGACGTCATCGACCGGGGCTTTGAACTGGGGCATTTCGCGGCTCTCAGTTGCGCAGCGGCTTGCCGGTTTCGAGCATATGCTCGATCCGGTCCAGCGTGCCGGAGGTCTTGATCAGGTCCATGAAGGCCTGTCGCTCCAGGGTGAGGAGGTCGTCCTCGCCCAGCGGCTCGGTGATGTCATGCGCGCCGCCGGACAGCACCTCGGCCAACGCGTCGGAGACGACGATGTCATGCGGCGTCGCCTTACCCTGGGCCGCCAGATCCTTCACCGCCAGGTTGAAGCCCGTACGTGCCGACGGGCCGGGCAGCCTGATTTCCTCCGGCGGCGCCGGAGGCTGATAGCCGGCCTCGACCATGGCAAGCACTCTTGCCTTGGCATCGGCCAGCAGCCGGTCCCGATTCATGGTCACGCCGTCATCGGGTCTCAGATAGAGCAGGTCCTTGGCCTGCTGGGCCGATTTGGCGACTTTTGCCAAGCCAATTGTTTCGAACACCTGCGATACCGGCGGCATGGGGCCGCCCGGCCGGCGCTTGTTGGCAAACGCGCGCAGCAGCATCTCTTTGCTGCCGCCCCAGGCCGGAATGACGCCGACGCCGACCTCGACCAGACCGCAATAGGTCTCCGCATGGGCCTGGACCGCGTCGGAATGCAACAGGATCTCGCAGCCGCCGCCCAGCGCCATGCCCGACGGTGCGGAGACAACCGGGAATGGGGCGTATTTCAGCGCCTTGTAAGTGTCCTGTCCGCCCTTGACCGTCGCCTCGACCTGCGCCCACAGCGCGATATTGGCGGCGAACATGGCCAGGCCCAGATTGGCGCCGACCGAGAAGTTGGTGCCCTCGTTGTAAACCACCATGGCCTTGTAGGACCGGCCGGTGAGATCGAGCGCCTGGGCAAGCAGGGACATTACCTGGTCGTCCAGCGTGTTCATCTTGGCCGTGAACTCAAGACAGGTGACACCGTCGCCGATGTCCCAAAGCGCGGCCGAACCGTTTTTCAGCAGCGGTTCCGATCGGCGCTTGATATCCGACAGCAGCAACACACCATCCTGGCGCACCACATCGGCGTAGGCGCCATCGACACCCAGATATTGCAGCGCGCCGTCCTCGACTCGGTAGAAGCTGCGGCCGCGCGCCTGTTCCAACAGAGTCGGAACGGGCCGGCCCTCCGCCTTCAGCCGGTCGGCGAAATAGTCGACGCCGAGCTGATCGATCAGCTCGAAGGGCCCGTATTTCCAGGCATAGCCAAGCTTCATGGCCTCGTCGACATCGACGATGCTGTCGGCGATCTCGGGCACCAGCGAGGCCGCATAGCTCAAGGTCTGGGACAGCATGCGCCAGGCGTATTGCCCGGGCTTGCTGTCATGGTCGACGACGGCGCGCAGCCCTTGGCGTCCGGCCTCGGCGGCCTCGACCTTGATCTTCTCCGACGTCGCCCATTCGCCGGTCTTGAGATTGACCGATTCCTTCACCCGGCCGCCACCGTCGCGGTTGAGCCGGTAGAAGCCGCCCTTGCCCTTGCGGCCGATATAGCCGTCCGCGATCATCTTCTCGATGAACGGCTCGACCCGGAAAATATCGCGATAGGCATCGTTCTCCGGCAGGGTCGCCAGCAGCGACTTGGCGATGTGGGGCATCAGGTCGATGCCGACCAGATCCATCAGGCCGAAGATGCCGGTCTTAGGCATGCCCATCGGCCGGCTGGCGATCGCGTCGGCCTCCTCGACCGACAGGCCGAGATCGAACGCCTCGTTGAGACCTGCCTGGATCCAGTAGGTGCCGATCCGGTTGGCGATGAAGCCCGGCGTGTCCTTAGCGTCAACGACGCCCTTGCCCAGCCGTATGTCGGCGAAGCTTCGGATCGCCGACAGCTTGGCCGGGTCGGTGTCGGGGCCGGCGACGATTTCCAACAACCGCATATAGCGCGGCGGGTTGAAGAAATGGGTGACCATGAAGGAGGATTTGAAAGCGTCCGACCGTCCCTCCGTCAGGATCGACAAAGGAATTGTCGAGGTGTTGGACGACACGACGGCCTCGGGCTTGGCGATCGACTCCAGCCTTGCATAGAGGTCGTGCTTGATCGTCGGGTTTTCGATCACCGCCTCGACGATCCAATCGCAGTCGCCGAGCGTTTCCAGATGGTCCTCGACGTTGCCTGGCGTCACCAGCTTCTGCGCCGCCCGGCTCATGAATGGTGCCGGATCGGCCTTGGCCATGCGCGCGGTGGCGCCTTTGGCGATCGCGTCGCGGTCGTCAGCGCCCTCCGGAACGATGTCCAGCAGCATGACCGGGATGCCGGCATTGGCGATGTGGGCCGCGATGCCGCTGCCCATCACTCCGGCGCCGATCACGGCGGCCTTCTTGATCTCCATATCAGGCGGCTTCGAGAATGGTGGCGATGCCCTGGCCGCCGCCGATGCATTGGGTCGACAAAGCCAGTTCCTTGCCTTCGCGTTGCAGCAGCGCGGCGGCCTTACCGGTGATCCGGGCCCCGGTCGCGCCCAGCGGATGGCCCAGCGCGATCGCGCCGCCATCCAGGTTGACCTTGGACAGATCCATGCCGAGTTCCTGCGCCACCGACATGGTCTGCACCGCAAACGCCTCGTTCGATTCGATGATGTCGATATCGGACAGCTCAACACCGGCCCGCTTCAACGCCTTGCGGGTCGCACCCACGGGCCCGATGCCCATGATGGTCGGGTCGCAGCCGGCGACCGCGACCGACCTCAGCCGGGCCATGACCGTCAGGCCGTTGGCCTTGGCGTAGTCCTCGGACGCCACCAGGGTGACGGACGCGCCGTCGGTCAGCGGCGACGAGGTTCCGGCCGTCACGGTGCCTTCCTCGTCAAAGGCCGGTCTCAACTCGGCCAAGGCCTCCAGCGAGGTGTCCGGTCGGATGCAGCCATCCTTGCCGACCAGACCACCCTTGGTCTCGATCGGCACGATTTCGGCGTCGAGCTTGCCCGCTTCCTGGGCGGCCGCCGCCTTGCGATGGCTTTCGACCGCGAACTCTTCCTGGGCCTTGCGGGTGATCTGGTACTTGCGCGCCAAGTTCTCCGCGGTGGTGCCCATGGGCATGTAGGCGCCCGCCTCCGCCTCGGCCAGCGCCGGGTTGGGCAGCGGGTTGAAGCCCATCATCGGCACCCGTGTCATGCTCTCTACGCCGGCGCAGACGAACACGTCGCCGGCACCAAGCTGGATGGCACCGGCGGCCATGTGGATCGCCTGCATCGACGAGCCGCAGAACCGGTTCACCGTCGTGCCACCGACACTGCGCGGCAGGCCGGCCAGCATCACCACCAGGCGGGCCATGTTCAGCCCCTGCTCGCCTTCAGGAAAAGCGCAGCCCAGGATCAAATCCTCGATATCGTCTTGGTTCACACCGGAACGTTCGACCAACCCCTTAACGGCTGCCGCCACCAAATCGTCGGGTCGGACCTTGATCAAATCCCCCTTCTTGGCGAATTGAAAGGGCGATCGCGCATAGCCTGCGATGACGACGTTTTTGTTCATGGGCTGGGTCTCCTGGTGTGCGGCTCGTCGGGCGATCGGATGACGGTTCCTGTCCGTCGGCCCCTGTTTGCGTTTAAGTGGCGTCGCTGCTCCGGGCGTTCAAATGGGCCCTGATCGCGCTTTCGATTTCCCGCAACTCGTCCAAGGTTTGGTCGATGTCGCGGCGCTGATGCTCCAAAACGCTGATCCTATCGCGCGCGGCGGTCAGGCAATAGCGCATCTGTTCGGTTTGCGAGCTGTCGACGTCGTAGAGTTCCAAGAACCGGCGGATGTCGGCCAGGCTGAAGCCCAGGCGCTTGCCCCGGCAAATCAGCATCAGACGCGCCCTGTCGCGCCTTGTATAGATTCGGGCGTGGCCCTTGCGCTTGGGCGCCAGCAGACCCTCATCCTCGTAAAACCGGATCGTGCGCGGTGTCAGCTCAAGCTCCCGTGCCAACTCTCCGATCGAAAAGGTCTGACGCCGCTCACGATTTGCGCCGACGTCTCCTGTCTGATGTCTCAGCATGCCAACAGCTCACATACTCACGTTTACGTAAACGTAAGGTCGGACCTGCAAATCGCAAGAAACCGCCCCACAAATTCATTGCAACCATCGATCGCCTTCTCGTCATAATCGTGGCAAGCGATCGTCGATTTTTGGCTAATGAGATGCGCCGAAGGATTCATCTGGCCGTGGCAGCCGGCACCATGCTGATCAGCAACCATGGCTTGGCCGAGCCGCCGTCAGCCCCGTCCGCCGATGGCGTGGTCGGGGTTTGGCAGTTCGAAACACCGGTCTGCGGCTCCAGCTATGGCATGGGCCTTGCGGCGGACGGCAGCGCCTGGCTCGACGAGCCCTTTAGCGGCACGTGGCGGCTGACGGGCACACGACTGGAGTTCACCCTAGACGAATATGATCCGGGCCGGGAGAAGCCGCTGGAAACCGGTATCGTGGTCGAGGCCGAGATCCTGGCCTTCGAAGGTGATCGCCTGCGCTTGCGCTGGTCCGACACGGGCCGGGAGCTTGACGCCTATCGCTGCCCTCAGCCCTGACCGGCCGCAGCCCGCATCTCCTCCTCGACGATCGCCTTGCGATCCAGCTTGCCGATGAGGGTCTTGGGCAGCGGTTGTTTTCGAAACTCGACATGTTTCGGCATTTCGATCGGCGACAGCTTGTCTTGCAGGAACGCCAGCAAGTCCGCCTTGTTGAGACTGGTGCCGTCCTTGAGCCGAATGTAGGCCTTTACCGTCTGGCCGCGATATTCGTCCGGCACGCCAGCGACGATGCACTCCTGGATCGCGCCGTGCTCGTAGATCGCCTCCTCCACATTGCGCGGATAGACATTGAAGCCGCTGCAGACGATCAGATCCTTGATGCGGTCGACGATGAAGACGTAGCCGTCCTCGTCCAGATAGCCGACATCGCCCGTGTGCAGCAGGCCGTCCACCAGGGCGTGCTCGGACTCCTCCTCATTGTTCCAGTAACCGGACATGACCTGCGGACCGGAAATGCAGACCTCGCCCCGCTCGCCTTGCGGCATTTCGGTTTCCCGGTCTTCCAGACTGATGATCTTGATGACCGTGCCGGGCACCGGCGGGCCGATCGACCCCGCCTTGTTGACGCCGAACAACGGATTGCCGTTGGTGACCGGGGCGGTTTCGGAAAGACCGTAACCCTCGACCAGGGAACAGCCCGTCAGTTCCTCGAATCGTTGCTTGACCTCCGTCGGCAACGGGGCGCCGCCGGAAAAGCACATGGCAAGGCTGGACAGGTCGACCTTGTCCAGGCCGTGATAATGATTGATGGCCGTGTAGATGGTTGGCACCGCGGGAAATAGCGTCGGCTTCTTGCGATCGATGGCCTTGATCAGTGCCGGCAGCTCGAACCGGGGCAGCATGATGATCGACGCCCCCATGCGCACCGCCATGTTCATGACGACGGTCATGGCAAAGACGTGGAAGAAGGGCAGCACGCCCAACATCACTTCCCGGCCCGGCTTGGCGCCCTGGAACCAGAGCTCGCACTGGCTGACATTGGCGGAAAGATTGCCGTGGCTCAGCATGGCCCCTTTGGGCACCCCGGTCGTGCCGCCCGTGTATTGCAGTACCGCCAAATCGTCGATGCCGACCTCGACCGGACTGGGCTTCGTACCGTGGGAGGTTATTGCGGCGAACGTCACGTGGCTCTCGTCCATGGGGATCGCCGCGATGTCCTTTTTCTTGGCGATCGGAAACAGCCAGTTCTTCGGCCAGGGCAGCAGCTTGGCCATCGGGCAGATGATCAAGCGCTTCAGCGACGTCGATCCAAGAACGGGCAGCAGCTTGTCATGCAGGACCTTCAGGTCCAGCGTGACCATGAGCTCAACGCCGGAATCGTCGATCTGATGGCGAACCTCCCGCTCGGCATAAAGCGGGTTAAAGTTCACAATGGTTCCGCCGCACTTTAGGATCGCAAAATAAGCAATTGTATAATATGGACAATTTGGCAGAAACAGCCCGATATGATCGCCCTTGGCCACACCAAGAGATTGCAAGCCTGCGGCGAACCGATCGACCAGTTCGCCGACCTGGCCATAGGTCCAGACCTTGTCCATGAAGTCCGCGCACGGCCGGTCGGCGAACTGTGCCGCCGCCTCGTCCATCACCTGATGCAGCGGGTAGCGGTCGATGGGCGCCCGCCAATCAATGCCGTCGGGATAGGTCGGTTCCCACAGATACGACGTTGCAGCGGCGTCTGCCGAAGCCATATACCGGTACCTCCCTGTTCATGTGCGGTGCCGTCGCCACCGGCCCCGTTTCTTTCCCCAAAGTATTGGTGTAGACAGGGCGCGCCACAAGGGAGAGTGCGTCGCGTTTGGGGGACGCGATGGCAATGGGGCCTGTAGACTGCATTCCTGAGGATCGAGTTGGCGTCTTCCCTCGTTGAAACCATGACCAAGGCCGATTCCGCGCAGCTGATGCGGCGGCTGCTGGTCCAGTATATGTGGCCCCATCGGTGGCGGTTCGCGGCCGCCCTTGTCTTCATGGGGCTGGTGGCCGCTTCCACGGCGGGCTCGGCCTATCTGATGCAGCCCATGATCGACGGCATCTTCGCCGAGCGCCGGTCCGACCTGCTGTTGCCGATCAGCGCCGCCATTCTGGCCATCTTCGTCGTCAAGGGCGTTTCGGCCTTTGCGCAGGCCTATTTGATGAACGATATCGGCCGGCGGATCATCGCGCGCATGCAGGTGCAGCTGTTTCGAAAGCTGATGGATGCGGACCTCGCCCGCTTTCACGACACGGCGTCGGGTCGGCTGATAGCTCATATGACCTACGATGTCGGCCTGATGTTCGCCGCCGTCTCCGGCGCGGTCACGGCGTTCGGCAAGGATCTCCTGACCCTGCTCGCCCTGATCGGTGTGATGATTTATCTCGACTGGGAGCTGTTCCTGCTGGGCGGCATCGCCTTCCCGATCGCGGTCTATCCGATCATCGCCATCGGGCGGCATATGCGCCGCCTGACCCGGATCTCCCAAGAGCAAGCCGGCGACCTGACCAGCCAGCTTTCCGAGGTCTTTCAAGGCATCCGCCACGTCAAGGCCAACAATGCCGAGGATCGGGAAACCAAGCGCGCCGGCAAACTGATTTGGGAAATCGCCGAGATCCGGCGGCGCACCGGTATCGTTTCGTCGATTGCCCACCCGATCATGGAGACGCTGGCCGGCTTCGCCATTGCCGGTGTGGTGTTCTATGGCGGCTATCAGGTGATCAACGATCTGCGGACCCCCGGCACGCTGTTCTCGTTCATCACCGCGCTGCTTCTGGCCTACGAGCCGTTGAAGCGCCTGACCAATCTGAACGCCATCCTGCAACAGGGATTTTCCGGCGCGGAGCGCGTTTTCGAAACGCTGGACCGTGAGCCCACGATCAAGGACCCGGCCGACGCCAAGGTGCTGCCGAAGGTGCGCGGCGGCGTCCGGTTCGAAAATGTCTGGTTCAGCTACGGCGAGAACATCCCGGCCCTGCTTGGTATCGATATCGAGGTCAAGGCCGGCACCACGGTCGCGCTGGTGGGGCCGTCGGGCGCGGGCAAGTCGACGATCCTCAACCTGATCCCGCGCTTCTACGACACGACGAACGGGCGGGTTCTGGTCGACGGGACCGACATCCGCGACGTTACCGTGGGGTCGCTGCGCGACAATCTGGCGCTGGTCAGCCAGGAGATCACGCTGTTCAACGACACGGTCGGCAACAACATTGCCTACAGCCGGCCCGACGCCTCTCAGGCGGAGATCGAGGCAGCGGCAAGGGCGGCCGCGGCCGACGAGTTCATCCGCGAACTGCCTGACGGCTACGACACGGTCGTCGGCGAGCATGGCGTCCGCCTGTCCGGCGGCCAGCGGCAACGCCTGTCGATCGCGCGGGCGATGTTGAAGGACGCGCCGATCCTGCTGTTGGACGAGGCGACCTCCGCCCTCGATACCAAGTCGGAACGTCAGGTACAGGCCGCGCTTAACGAGTTGATGGAAGGCCGCACGACCGTGGCCATTGCGCACCGCCTGTCGACGATTGTCCGGGCGGATCTGATCTACGTCTTGAACCAGGGCCGCGTGGTCGAACAGGGGCGCCATGGCGAGCTGGTCGCCCGCAGCGGCCTGTACGCCAAGCTCTGGGCCATGCAGACGCGCGACGACGATGACGGCGACGAAACCCTGCTGGTGGCGGGCGAATAACCCCTGTCATGTCGGGTGGCGCGTGCGGATTCTGAGCGGCGAGACGGACGGTCGCGCTAAACGTGGCCTTTCAACCGCCTGACCGCTTCGTCCAGCACGGCATCCTGTTTGGAAAAGCAGAAGCGCGCTACATCACGCACCGGGTCGGCATCGTAGAACGCGCTGACCGGTATGGCGGCGACGCCGGCCGTCTCGGTGATGTACCGGCAAAACCCCTCATCATCACCGGCAAAGCGGGTGTCCGACAGGTCGACATTGACAAAGTAGGTGCCTTCGCATGGCAGTACGGCCAGGCCGATTGAGGTCAGCCCGACGGTAAGGCGATCGCGCTTGGCCTGCATCTCGGCCGCCAGCCCATCGAAGTAGGCGGCATCCTTGGCGAGGCCGAAGGCCACGGCGCTTTGCAGGTTCGGCGCGGTGGTGAAGACCAGGAACTGATGCGCCTTCGCCACGGGTCCCAACAGTTCCGGCGCCGCCGTGATGTAGCCCACCTTCCAGCCCGTGAGCGAAAATGTCTTGCCGGCCGAGCCGATCTTCAGGCAGCGCTCGCGCATGCCGGGCAACGTCATCAAGGGGATATGTGCGGCACCGTCGAAGACGATGTGTTCATAGACCTCGTCGCATATCGCGACCGCGTCGAACCGCTGGACATAGTCGGCGACCAGCCTCAGTTCGGCCGCGCTGAACAGCTTGGCGGCCGGGTTCAGCGGGTTGTTCAGCAGGACGGCCTTAGTCCGTGGCGAGAAGGCCTTGGCCAGCATCTCTTCGGTCAAGCGCCAGTTCGGCGGCGTCAGGGTGACGTAGCGCGGCACGCCGCCCGCGCGGCGCACCATCGGCGCATAGGCATCGTACATGGGCTGAAACAGCACGATCTCGTCGCCCGGCTCGATCAGGCCAAGAAGACAGGCAGCCAGAGCCTCGGTGGCGCCGGTCGTGACCATCACCTCCGTCTGCCAGTCGGCCTCGATGCCGTAAAAGCGGCGGTCGTGATCGGCGATGGCTTTGCGCAGTTCCGGCAGGCCCATCATCGGCGGGTACTGGTTCCAGCCGTCCATCACCGCCTCAGCGGCCTTGGCCAAGACATCCTCCGGCCCGCGCCCGTCCGGAAAGCCCTGGCCCAAATTGACGGCGTCGTGCTGCATGGCCAGCCGCGACATGACTTCAAAGACGGTGGTGCCCAAGCCCGACAGCACTGAATTGGCCGGCTTCATGATCGGCCCCTGATCTCGTGAACCCTGTCCGTGGGGTCTACAACGACCCGGGCAGCCAGACCAGCATGATCATCGGCACGGCGACGATCACGACGACGATCTCCAAGGGCAGGCCCATGCGCCAATAGTCGCCGAAGCGATAGCCGCCCGGTCCCATGATAAGCGTGTTGTTCTGATGCCCGATCGGCGTCAGGAACGCGCAGGAAGCGCCGACCGCAACGGCCATCAGGAAGGCGTCGGGGTCGACCGCCAGTTCCTCCGCCAGGCCGATCGAGATCGGCGCCATGACCACCGCCGTCGCGGCGTTGTTCATGATGTCGGACAAGGTCATGGTCACGATCATGACGGCACCAATGGCGACCCAAACCGGCATGGTCCCGACCAGCCGCGCGACCTCGTCGGCGATCAGATCGGTGGTGCCGGTATGGCTCAAGGCCTCGCCGACCGGGATCATGGCGCCGAGCAGGACGATCACCGTCCAATCGATGCTGTCGTAGACCTCGCGCAGCGGCAACTGGCCGAAGACGACAATGGCGATCAACGCCGCCAGCAAGGCGACGGGCGCGCTGACTAGACCTGCCGCCGCCAGCCCGATCCCGGCCGCAAAAAACACGACCGGCAACACATTCACCCGGCTGGAAAGGCGCAGCGTGCGTTCGGCCAATGGCAGGCAGCCCATGAGACGCAGCGTGTCGGGCGCCGTGTCGACATCGGTCTGAAGCAGCAACACATCGCCCGCGCGGAACTGAACCTCGCGCAAGCGGCGCCGAATGGGCGTCCCCTCGCGGGCGACGGCGATCAGATTGACACCCAGCCGGCGGCGCAACATCAACCGGCCCGATGTGCTGCCGATCATCCGCGATCCCGGCGCGATCACCGCCTCGATGAGGGTCTGCTCGTCGCCTTTAAGCCGTTCGGCAACGCCCGTCGGATCGGCCACCAGTTCCAGGCCTGCCTCTTGCGCTAGCTTGTTCAGATCATGCGGGTCCACACGAAGCAGCAGCACGTCGCCCGGACGGATCCGGTCCAGCGTGCCGCGCGTAAGGCCCATCCGATCGTCCCGGATGATGCCCAGCGCGTGCGGCGTGGGCGTTATGCCCGCCTCGAACTGCGCCAGCGTCCGGCCAATCACCGGACTATCGTCGAGCACGCGAAGCTCGGTGACGTAATCACCGATCTCGAACAGCGTGCTGTTGGTTGGCCGGCGTTCGCGTGGCAGCAGCCGCCAGCCGATGAGAAAGATGAACAGCAGGCCGGCGCCCAGCACCGCAAGCCCCACGGGGGCATAGTCGAACAGGCCGAACGCCCCGCCTTCCGCCTCGGGGCGAAACGTCGAGACGATGATGTTCGGCGGCGTGCCGATGAGCGTCACCATACCACCCAGGATCGACCCGAAGGCCACGGGCATCAGCAGCCGGCCCGGCGAATAACCGCCCGCGCGCGCCGATTGAATGGCGACCGGCATGATCAGGGCCAACGCCCCGACATTGTTGATGAACATCGACAGCACGGCGGCCAGGCCGGTGAGCGCGACCATCTGCGTGATCTGACCCTGCCCGATGCGGCCGAGCAGCCCGGCCGCCCAATCGATCAACCCCGAATGAGTGAAGGCCCGCGTGATCGCCAAGACGATCGCGACCAGCACCACGGCCGGATGGCCGAAGCCGGTAAACGCGTCGTTCATCGGCACCAGGCCGAGCAACGCGCAGGCGGTCAAGGAGGCCACCGCCACCAGATCAAAACGCCAGCGGCCCCAGACGAAAAGCGCCAGCGTCACCACAAGCACGCCGATCAACAGCCCTTGGTCAGCGGTCATGGGCGCTCAAGCTCGGCGGATCGACGAGTTCGGTCGTTGGAGATGGCGGCATCGGACCTCGAAGCTAGCATCCGCGATGCCGGATTTGCCAGCAGCGACGCGATCGCGCCCTGCGGACGAGGGAGAGCCCGATTAGGAGGGCCCGGAACCGCGCGACCGTCCTTCCGGCGTCACGCGCGGCGTTATTGCCGGGCCAACCCCGCAGCGGCGGGGATCGCCGCGTTAGACGCCGGCCGGCATTGCGTTCGGGTCGCGGATCACGGCGCGGGGCGCGGTAATCTCTTTCCATTTCGACAGCGCGCGATGGACCTCCGGATAGTGCTGGCGCGGCACGAACTGGCCGTGCCCCATGCGCGCGTCGACCTTCTCCTCCTCGACCGCGACGACGCCGCGCGTCAGCGTGAAGCGCGGCAGGCCGGTGACCTCGATGCCCTCGAACACATTGTAATCGATGACCGATTGCTGCGTGTCGGCGCTGATCGTTTTCTTCCGGTTCGGGTCCCAGACCACGATGTCGGCATCGGCGCCTTCGACGATGGCGCCCTTGCGCGGATACATGTTCAGGATCTTGGCGATGTTCGTCGAGGTCACGGCGACGAACTCGTTGATCGTGATCCGGCCGGTGTTCACGCCGCGTGTCCATAGAATGGGCATACGGTCCTCCAGCCCGCCGGTGCCGTTGGGGATCTTGGTGAAATCCCCGACGCCCATGCGCTTTTGTTCCGACGTGAATGAGCAATGGTCGGTCGCCACCACCTGCAGGCTGCCCGCCGCCAGGCCGGCCCACAGGCTGTCTTGATGGTGCTTGGAGCGGAAGGGCGGCGACATCACGCGTCGCGCGGCGTGGTCCCAGTCCTTGTGCATATACTCGCTCTCATCCAGGACCAGGTGCTGGATCAGCGGCTCGCCGAAGACGCGAATGCCTTTCTGGCGCGCGCGGCGGATCGCCTCATGGGCCTGCTCGCACGAGACATGGACGACGTAGAGCGGCACGCCGGCCGTGTCGGCGATCATGATCGCCCGGTTCGCCGCCTCCCCTTCGACCTCGGGCGGCCGGGAGTAGCCGTGCGCCTCCGGACCGTCTTGCCCCTCCGCCAGCAGCTTTGCCTGCAGGGCGGCGACCACGTCGCCATTCTCGGCATGAACCAGCGGCATGGCGCCCAGCGCCGCACAGCGTTGGAACGAGGCGAACATTTCGTCGTCGTCGACCATCAGGGCGCCCTTGTACGCCATGAAGTGCTTGAAGGTGTTGATGCCCTTGTCAACCACCGTCGCCATTTCGTCGAAGACCTGCTCGCCCCACCAGGTCACGGCCATGTGGAAGGAGTAGTCGCAGCTCGCCTTGCTGGACTTGTTGTCCCACATCGACAGCGCTTCCAAGAGGGATTGCCCCGGCACCGGCAGGCAGAAATCGACCACCATGGTCGTGCCACCGCTGAGCGCCGCCCGTGTGCCGCTTTCGAAGTCATCGGCCGAATAGGTGCCCATGAAGGGCATCTCCATATGCGTATGCGGATCGATACCGCCGGGCATGATGTAGCAGCCGCTGGCATCCAACACCTTGTCGCCGCCGAGATCTTCGCTGACCCTGACGATCGTCCCGCCCTCGATGAGCACGTCCGCCGGGTAGCTGCGGTCCGCGGTTACGACCGTGCCGCCTTTGATAACCGTCGACATGAGAGAACACCCCCTGTTGCGGGACTCATGACCCGGCGTCGCCCGTTGGCGTCGTCCTGAACCGTCCCGTTGGTTTTGGCCTGCCGTAACGGTATCGGACGGGTCGAGGCCTCAGCAAGCGGATTTCGAGCGCGAACACGCGCCTATCGCCGCACACGCCCTAGCACCGGTCAGGAGAGTTTGAGCTTCAACAGCAGGATTTCGGTGTACATCAAGTCGACCTGGCTGCGGTCGAGTGTGTCCGACTTGTACCAGTAATTGTCGCCGAAGACCTCGACCTCGCCGTCAGTGTCGGGCGGCACGTAGCGCCGATCGGCGGTCAGGACAGCCTTGGCATCGGCCGGCAACAGCGCGTCGGCCACCGCTTGGCCATGGGCGGCAAAGACAGGTCCGTTGGAGACATGGACGGCGTCCCAATAGCTGACATCGTCGCCCTTGACCTGCACCCAGAATACCGCGAGGCAGAGCCCGTCCGGACTGTCCAGCAGCACGGGCACGATGCCCAGACCGTCATGATCGGCCAGCATTTGCCGCTGATCGTCCGTCAGCAAGGGGCCGAACGCGCTCGCCTCCGTGAAGATGCGCACGCCCTTTGGCAGTGCACCCTCTTGTCGATGCCAGATGAAGCGGTCGCGATCGAGCAGTTTGCAACCCGCCGGCCCCATCAGCGGCCGGCTGCCCTCGCCCGTGCCGATGACGGTAATGGTCAGGCCGGGGCTGGCGCAGGCATTGACCATCAGGGCCTTGCCAAGGCCCTGGCCGCGCAGGCTCTTGTGCAGGTAGAGGCTGCCGACGGAGCCGGACCGTTCCCAGCGCCCATTGATACGCCGATCGGCGTTGGTCAGGCCGCAATAGCCCAGGATCTTGCCGCCCTCCTCGACCACATGGCCGAGATCCGGCGGGCCGCGTTCCGGACGGACCCAGCGCTGGTCGAATACGCGCGCCCAACGCTCGCGCTTCCAAGAGGACTTCATATGCGTGTGCAGGAAGTCGATGATCGCGTCCGTTTCCTCCGGGCGCGCAGGCCGCAAAACAGGGGTCATGTCCAGATCTCCGACGGTGCCAGCCACTGCGCCGCGCCGTGCGCACGCGTTCGCGCCATCAGCGCGTCGAGAAACCGCCAGCACGCGTCATCCGTGTCACGGTGATGGGTGAGCAGGCCCGTGGGCTCCGTCCGATCGGCCTCGCCCAGACGTCGCGCTGTCAGGTGCTCGACCATATCGCGCACGCTCTTCTCCACGCCCTTGAAATGCGCGCCACCCTTCCATTTGATCGGATCGCAATGGCCGTTGACCTGCAACAGGCCGGGTACCGGGCATGGCGCTGGCCTTGCATCGGCCGCCGAAACACCCACAAAGCCTGCCTCGACCATCGGTTCGAACAGGGCTGCATCGATGTGGTTCCAAGGCGCGGCAACCACGGGCAGGACGCCGCCGCTGATCTTGGCGCAGAGCATTTCGCGGCCCCTGGTCAGCTCCGCCATCACGATCTCCAGCGGGCGGTGCAGCCCCAACTCCCACGCGCCGAGCCCTTGGCCGCGCGGCGCGTGGTTCACATGGGCATAGCCATGCTGCAGCACCTCGATGGATGTCGTGTCCTTCAGCCGCTCAGCCAACTCGTCGACAACCCAGGCCGGCACTGTCGCAAGGCCACAGACAACGCCGTGACGCTCGCTCAAAGCGATCAAGCGGTCGAGATCGGACGACATCTCGCCGGCGTCGTCGTCGCGCCACCACAGTGTGGCCGTCAGCCCGGCGCTCAGCCAGGCATCCAGTTCGCGATCTAGCTCCTCGAAGGGATCGGGTCCCGTCATCCGCCCATCCTAAACGCCATGCGGTGTTTCCCGAAAAGAAAGGCGGCGCCCGAAAGCGCCGCCCGTTCGTAACCGGCAAGTTTGCCGCTGGGTGCTAGTGGTTCAGCGACGCTTCCCAAGCCTGATGGGTCCAGGCGCTGTCGCCGGGGTGATCGGTGATGACCGGATCGCTTTCGCCGCTCAGTAGAACCTCAATCGTCCGCTCAAACGCGGCAGGGTCCAAGCGGCCAACCTCGTCACCCTGGATCAGGGTCGCGATGTTCTCCAACTGGCGCAACTGAACATCGAAATCGGCGACACCGGCCGGATCGGCGTCCACGACGAGCTGGGCCGCCTCTTCCGGGTTTTCGATCGCGTATTCCCAACCCCGGACCGTAGCCGCGATGAAACGCGCCAGCTTATCGACAAACGCCGGGTCCTCCAGATTTTCCGCCAGCGTGTAGAGGCCATCCTCCAGCGTCGCCACGCCGTGATCCTCATAGTGGAAGACAACGAGTTCGTCTTCCGGAATGCCCGCGTCCACGACCTGCCAATACTCGTTATAGATCATGGTCGAGATGCAGTCGGCCTGGCCGTCGAGCAGCGGATCGACATTGAAGCCCTGGCGCAGCACCGTAACCTCGGCGTCCGCCCCCTCGAAACTGTGGTCGAGTTGGCTCATCCACGACAGGAACGGGTATTCGTTGCCGGCGAACCAGACGCCTAGTGTCTTGCCCTCAAAGTGCTCCGGCTCGGTGATGCCGGACTCCGCCGAGCAGGTCAGCATCATGCCGGAGCGGTCGAAGATCTGGGCGACATTGACCAGATCGACGCCGCGCTCGCGCGCCGCCAAGGCCGCCGGCATCCATTCGACGACCACATCGGCGCCGCCAGCCGCGATCACCTGCGGCGGTGCGATATCCGGCCCACCCGGATTGACGGTGACGTCGAGCCCAACGTCGTCGTAAAAGCCGAGCGCGTCGGCGACGAAATAGCCGGCGAACTGGGCCTGGGTGACCCATTTCAACTGGACGGTGAATTCGTCCTGTGCCTGGGCGGTCGATGACAGCGCCAGGATTGCAGCGCCTGCGGTCAGGGTTGCGAGTTTGATATTCATCTATTTTGCCTCACCTGTTTTGGGTTGATGATTTGGGACCGTGCCCCCGTTATCCGACCCCGCGTTGGGACGGATGCCAGAACGTCACGGCCCGTTCCAGCAAAGCCAGCAAGCCATAGCTGAGCGACCCGGCCACCGCCGCGACGGCGATCGTTGCCCAGACCATGTCGATATCCATGCTCGCCACCTCCGTGGAAATCCGGAATCCCATGCCCTGAATAGGCGTACCGAAGAATTCGGCGACGATGGCGCCGATCAGCGCCAGCGTGGAATTCAGCTTCAAGGCATTGAACACGAAGGGCAAGGCGCCGGGCAAGCGCAGCTTGAACAGGGTTTGCGGATAGGTCGCGGCGTATGAGCGCATCAGGTCGCGTTCCATGGCCCCGGCTGATTGCAATCCCGCCAAGGTATTCACCATCATCGGGAAGAAGGTCATGATCACGACAACGGCGGCCTTGGAATGCCAGTCGAAGCCGAACCACATCACCATGATCGGCGCGATGCCGACGATCGGCATGGCGCTGATAGCGCCGCAGATCGGCAAGAGGCCGCGCTGCAAGAAATCCGACCGGTCGATGGCAACCGCGACGAGGAAGCCGATGGCGCAGCCCATGAAATAGCCCGGGATCACCGCCTTGATGAAGGTCTGGTGGAAATCGATGCGCAGAATGTCGGAATTGGCGATGACGACCTGGGCGATCTGGCTGGGTGCCGGCAGCAGGACCGCCGGCACGTCGAAACCGACCGTCAGCACCTCCCACAGATAGACCAGCAAACCACCGAACAGCAGGGGCACCAGCAGGCGCGCCACCATGTAGGATTGCTGGGCCAGGCGCGCCATGCCTTGCCAGCCGCTGTAGACAATGATCGCCAACAGCAGCCAGAGGCCGATCGAGCCATCGAACCGCAGGCCAGCCCAAACCCGCTGCACCAAGACCCAGCCGATCAAGATGCTGCCAATCGCCAGCAGAAGGCCGCTCGCACCCGGCGACATGCGGAAGGCAATCCCGAAGGCGATGGCGCCAAGCGCCAGCAAGACCAGGCCGGCAGCGCCCAGATCGTAAGAACCGGCCTCGTCCAGCAACCCCGCGCCGATCATGTCGATACTGCCCAGGGGCAGCACCGACGCGACGGCGACAATCAGCGCCATTAAAGGTATGAGGTAGCGATCGGGGATTGGCGCGAACATCAGGCGTGGCCGCCTCGGCTCTTGCGCACCAATGCTTCGACCAGGCCGATCACCGCAATACTGGCGATGGCCAGGAAAGCTGCTATCAGCAAGGCGGCCCAAAGCGCGGTCATCTGTCCGTAATAGCTGCCCAGCAACAGCCGGGCGCCGATGCCGGCCTGAGCGCCCGTCGGCAACTCCCCAACGATCGCACCGACCAGGGCCAGCGAGATGCCGATCCGGAGGCTGGGGAACAGGAAGGGGATCGATGCCGGCCAGCGCAGTTTGGCCAGAACCTGGCTGCCTGTGGCCGAATAGGTGCGCATCAGGTCAAGCTGCATCGGCTCCGGCGAGCGCAGGCCCTTGACCATGCCGATGGTGACCGGGAAGAAACATAGATAGGCCGAAATCACCGATTTGGGCCCGACGCCGGTGAAGCCGATATTGCCCAGCACCACCACGATCATGGGCGCAATTGCGAGGATCGGAATGGTCTGCGAGGCGATGACCCAAGGCATCAGCGAGCGATCGAGGGTTCGCACATGAACGATGCCGATCGCCAGCAGCATACCCAAGAGCGTGCCGAGGACGAAGCCGACGAGGGTGGAGCTCATGGTTACCGAGGCGTGGAACACCAGGCTGCGCGGGCTATCGATCGGCTGGCCGACAGTGCTGTTCCAAAGCTCCACCGCGACCTGGTCAGGGGTCGGCAAGGCCGGCCGGTCCAAGGTCAAAGTCATCTCGACCAGTTCGACCACACCCCCGCCTTCGCCCACCCGGTCCAGCTGGCGAATGGCCCGATCCCAATTCATGAACACCGCGCCAACATACCAGACCGCGATCAGGACGATCAGAACCGTCAGAACGGGCAGTGTCCGGCCGCCGGAACGGCGCGCAACGCGTTGCCGTGTGGGGGCCGAACCGGCGTCGATGGCCGTCACGGCAGCCTCAACGCGGTGCGGCGGCGATCAGTCATAGGAGTGGCCCTCGCGCAGGGCCAGCCGCACCTCATGGGCGATTTCGAGAAACCGGCCGGTCTCACGCACGTCGAGGTCCCGGTCAGGCGGCAGGTCGCTGTCGATAATCCGCAAGATCCTGCCCGGCCGGGGCGACATGACGACGATCCGTGAGGACAGAAAAACCGCCTCCGGGATCGAGTGCGTGACGAAAATGATCGTGGGCCGGGTTCTGGCCCATAGGTCCAGGAGATGGACGTTCAGATTGTCGCGCGTGATCTCGTCCAGCGCGCCGAACGGTTCGTCCATCAGCAGCAGTTCCGGCTCAAAACTCATGGCGCGGGCGATGGAGACACGCTGTTGCATGCCGCCGGACAGTTGCCAGGGAAACTTGCGCTCGAAGCCAGAAAGCCCGACGGTCGCAAGCGATGCCTTGGCCCGCCGTGCGCGTTCCTCGCGCGGCAATCCCATCACCTCAAGCGGCAGTTGGACATTGCGCGCTACGTTCCGCCAGGGATAGAGCGCGGGCGCCTGGAACACATAGCCGTACGACCGGTTCAGCCGAGCTTCATGCGGGGTGGTGCCCTTAACGGTGATCGCGCCCCCGGTCGGCGCCACCAGATCGGCGATCACGCGCAACAGCGTGGTCTTGCCGCAGCCCGACGGCCCGATGAGCGAGATGAACTCGCCATGCCCGATCGTGATGTTGATGTCTTCAAGGGCGACGACGGGGCCGTCCGGGGTCTGAAAGGTCAGGCACAAGCCGGCGGCGTCCACCACCGCCGTCGAGCCGGCCTCATGCGCCGGTGCAGCCATCGATGCCGTCATCGGGATGCTCTTGAACCTCTCGACCTAGCCGGCGGCCGGCGCATTGGCCCGCGCCAAGACCGCGTGCATCAGCACGTTGGCGCCCGCCGCGCAGTGCTCCATCTCCGCATGCTCAACCTCGTTGTGGCTGATGCCGTCCCGGCACGGCACGAACACCATGGCAGTCGGCAGCACGCGCGCCAGATAGCAGGCGTCGTGGCCGGCGCCGGACACGATATCCTGATGGCTGAGACCCTGGCGTTCCGCGGCCGCCCGCACAAGGCCGACGCAATCCGGATCGAACTCCAATGGCGAGGAGTACCAGATCTCGTCGGCATCAACGTCAAGGGATCGGCGGGTCCCGATCTCCGTCAGCGCCTCGCGCATTTGCCGGTCCATCGCCGCGAGGGCATCGGCCGCCGGATGGCGCATATCGACCGTCAGGCGTACGGAGCCCGGAACCACGTTGCGCGACGGTTCCGCGATCGTCACCTCCCCCACGGTGCCGACGCCCGGCGGCGATTGCTCCTTGGCGATCCGCTCCACGGCAAGGATCAACTCCGCTGCACCCGCCAGCGCATCCCGCCGCAAGGCCATCGGGGTCGTGCCGGCATGGCTCTCGCGGCCGACGATGGTGACATCGTACCAGCGGGTGCCTTGGGCGCCGGTCACCACGCCGATCGTCATCTCCTCGGCCTCGAGGATCGGCCCCTGTTCGATGTGCAGTTCGAAAAAGCTGCCGATCTTCTGCTGCCCGACCGGGTCCTCACCACGATAGCCGATGGCGGCCAGGGCATCGCCCAGCCGTTCGCCCTCCCTGTCCGTGCGGCCATAGGCGTAGTCGAGGTCGAAGGCGCCGGCATAGACCCCGGATGAGACCATCGCCGGGGCGAAGCGCGAGCCCTCCTCATTGGTCCAGTTCACGACCATGATCGGCGCCTCAGTCTCGTAGCCGACATCGTTCAATGTCCGGATCAGCTCCAAGCCGGCCAGCACACCCAAAATGCCGTCGAACTTGCCGCCGGTCGGCTGGGTGTCGAGATGCGAGCCGCAAGCCACCGGGGCTAAACTGTTGTCGCGACCGGGTCGGGTGGCAAAGATATTGCCCATCTCGTCGATGGAGACCGAGCACTCGGCCGCCTTGGCAGCATCGACGAACCAGTCGCGCACCTGACGGTCCAGGTCGGTCAAGGTCAGGCGCTTGACGCCGCCTTTCGGCGTGCCGCCGATCTCAGCCGTTTCCATGATTGTGCCCCAAAGACGCTCAGCATCTATGGAGAGATTGGGCAAGGCGTGTTCTGGGCTGGATGTCATGCGCTGGATGTCATGCGATTGTAATCGACCGGCTTGGGAAACGATCCCGGACAAGACAAAAACTTGACCGGATCGTCAAGTTTTCACAACCCAACGCGCAAGGAGTACCTTCGCGCCCAACCACCACCACAAATAAAGGTGATACTCGTCAAAGCCGAATCACTTGTCCGAAAGTGCCTAAAAACCCGGCAAAAACCGCCGAGTCGTCGGCCCATTTGTGCGACAAATGGCGACAATGGAAAGATGCCTGGCGTGATAAAACCGCAACAAGTGGAATAATTGAAGAAAAAAATCAAAGACTTGGCGGTTTTTCAAAGCCATGCGCAAAGTGCATGGGAGATTTTTGGCAAAGAGTCTGGTAAGATTGCCTTCGATGCTTATTTTCAAGCACGAGATCGCTGCGTTGCAGCATCGAGGTTCGGGCGTCGTCCCGAACAACGGGTGCCCGAGGGCATCCGACGTCTCCCAGACGTGAAGCCTCCCTGTTCAACTCGCCGGGCATTCTTGCCCGGCGTTTTTTTGCCTGGTCGTCTAGATCGGTTAGCGCGCCACGGACTTGCCGGTCGACCCCAGATCGGCGAAGGCTTCGGTCAATCGCTCCGCCACGCCCTGCTCGCCGACGCGTAGCCATTTGCGTGGGTCGTACTGCTTTTTGTAGGGCTTGTCCGTTTCCGGATCGATCTGATGACGGAATGCCGCGAGGTTGCTCTCGACATACTGGCCAATGGCGTGGGCAAAGGCGAACTGCGTGTCGGTATCGATGTTCATCTTGAACACGCCGTAGGACACCGCCTCGGCGATCTTCTCCGGTTCTGAACCGGAACCGCCGTGGAACACCAGGTCGAGCGGATTGTGGCCCAGCCCATGACGGTCGGCGACAAGGGCCTGGCTGTTCTTCAGAATTTCGGGCCGCAGTTGCACATTGCCGGGCTTGTAAACACCGTGGACGTTGCCGAACGAAGCCGCGACCGTGAAATGCCCAATCGGCGACAGGACTTCATAAGCGCGCAGCACCTCTTCGGGCTGAGTATAGAGCTTGGCGTTGTCGGCGGCCTCCAGATCCTCAGACCCGACACCGTCCTCCTCGCCGCCCGTGACGCCCAGTTCGATTTCCAACGCCATGCCCATGGGCGCCAGACGTTTGAGCATGCGGGCACATTCCGCCAGGTTCTCCTCCAACGGCTCCTCCGACAGATCCAGCATGTGGCTGGAAAACAGCGGCCGCCCCGTCTCCTTGAAGTGGGCCTCACCATGGTCGACCATGCCGTCGACCCAGGGGATCAGCGATTTGTGCGCGTGGTCGGTGTGTAGGATGACGCAGATGCCGTAATGCCGGGCCAGCAGGTGAGCGTGCCGCGCCGCTGAAACCGCGCCAAGGATCTTGGCCTGCAGCGCATCCCCCATGCCCTGGCCGGCGAAGAACTGGGCGCCGCCGTTGGACAGTTGGATGATGACGTCGGACTTGTTCTTGGCCGCCGCCTCCATCACCGCGTTCAGGGAGTTGGTGCCAACGATATTGACGGCGGGCAAGGCATAGCCGCCGGCCTTGCAGGCCGCGACCAGCGCCCGATAGTCATCGCCGGTGACGACGCCGGGCTCAAGGTGGACAGGTTCGCTGGGCCGCTCCGCGGCCCGATCAACAGCAACGGTCATGGTTCGACGTCAATCCGGATCTAGGTTGAGGTTCCCCCCATCATAGAGCGCGGATCGCGCGCCGGAAACCGCCTACATGAACAGGCGCGCCTCGTCGGCCGGCGACACCTCGGTATACATGTGAGCGACATAGTCGCCATAGCCGTTATAGAGCTGGGTCGGCACCCGCTCATCGGTGCCCAGCAGCCGCTCGTGGGCCTGGCTCCAGCGCGGGTGCGGCACCTCCGGATTCACGTTGGCCCAGAAGCCATACTCGCTGGGCTGAAGTTCTTCCCAAAAGCCGAGCGGGCGTTCATCGGTGAAAGTGAAGCGAACCAGCGACTTGATCGACTTAAAGCCATACTTCCACGGCGTCACCAGGCGCAGCGGCGCGCCGTTTTGCTTCGGCACCGGATGGCCGTAAAGCCCGGTGACCATGAAGGTCAGCTCGTTGTTCGCCTCCTCCATCGTTAGGCCCTCGACGTAGGGCCAGGGATACCAGAACTGCCTGAAGCCAGGGGCCTCATCATCCTGGAATGTCTCCATGCGAACGTAGCGCGCGCCGGACAGCGGCCGTGCATAGTCGATCAGATGGGACATCTGAAAGCCGCTCCACGGCACTGTCATGGCCCAGGCCTCGACGCAGCGATGACGATAGACCCGCTCTTCCAACGGCATGGCGCGGATCAGCGTGTCGATGTCGACGGAGCGTTCCTCTTCCACAAGCCCGTCAAAGGTCACGGTCCAGGGCCGGATCTGCAGATCTTGCGCCGCACCCCAGATCTGCTTGTGCGAGCCGTACTCATAGAAATTGTTGTAGGTGGCGGCCTCTTCATAGCTGGTCAGCGGACGGCCGCCTTCGAACGCCGTGTTCCGCGGTACGGGGTAAAGATCCGCCGTCGGATCGTCTTCCGGGGCGTAGTTCACCTCTTGCGCTAGCACCGGACGCGTCGCGCCGGACGCTGCCAGAGCCGCGCCGCCGATGCCCGCGGCCGCCAGCAATTGCCGTCGATTGACGTAAACACTCTCCGGCGTGGCCGCCGCCTCCGGCAACTCCCATCCCCGACGCCGCTTGATCAGCATGACTGAACCCCTATGAAGCCGATGAATACTTCGCGGTAAAGTGGGCGCTGGCCATCGCAACATCAAAATCAACAATCGGTGATGCCGGGGCCAGTTGCACGCCGCGCCTGCAAAAAGGCCCCACATGGGTCTGACAGCCGCAAACGACCGGTTAACGCCTCGGCCCGATCATCGCCATGATCATGTTTCATGATTCCGGCGATTGAACCTTGACCGGGAGCGGTCGATTACCCGTCGATATTGGACATCGCGAGACAAAAGTCCCACGTTTAGTGAACGGTGCAAAAGATGACGCAGGTCAGACCTTTCCAAAGCCAATCGAATTGGCTATGTCACGGACGCGGGCAGCGTCCGTTCTCCCTCTAGTTCCCCCTCGATGCCCATGTTGATTTTCAATTCAGTCGAAGAACTCGCCGAATATGAAGGCAAGGAACTCGGCGTCAGCGATTGGCTGTGCGTCGACCAGGCGATGATCGATGCTTTCGCGGCCGTTACCAACGACTATCAGTGGATCCATGTCGATCGGGAACGGGCCGCTGCATCGCCGCTCGGTTCCACGATCGCGCACGGCTATCTGATCCTCTCGCTGATCCCAGCGCTGGGCGATCAGGTCTATAAGCTGAACAACGTCGAGGTGGCCATCAATGCGGGTCTGAACTGGCTGAGGTTTGTTCAGCCGGTCAAGGCGGGCCAGCACGTTCGGGCGCGCATCAAGGTCAGCAAGGTACAGGTGCGCGCGGTCGGGCCAAGCCGGGCGCTGGTCGAGCCCACGGTCGAAATCAAGGAAACCGGCAAGATCGCCTGCAAGGCCGAAATGGTGTTCATGATCACCATGGCCAAGCCGGCGGCCGCGACGCAAGAGGCCGCGGTCGCCCAGCAGGCTTAGCGCCGCTCTCTAGTCGAGCAGACTGCGCAGCATCCAGGCGGTCTTTTCGTGGATCTGCATGCGCTGGGTCAGCAGGTCGGCGGATGATTCGTCATTGCCCTCTTCCGCCGTTTGGAACGTCTTGCGCGCGGTGCGGGCGACGGTCTCGTGCCCATCGACCAGTTCGCGGATCATGTCGGTCGCCTTCGGCACACCCTCATCGATCGTGATCTCGCTCAGCCTGCCATATTCGGCATAGCTTCCGGGTGCCGGAAAACCGAGGGATCGAATGCGCTCGGCCAGGTCATCGACGGCCGTCGCAAGCTCGTTGTACTGCTCCTCAAACATCAGGTGCAGCGTGTTGAACATCGGGCCGGTGACGTTCCAATGGAAGTTATGGGTCTTCAGATAGAGCGTGTAGGTATCGGCCAGAACCCGCGACAGCCCCTCGGCGGTGGCCTTTCTGTTGGCTTCTGGAATGCCGATATCGATCGGAATGGACATTTGTATCGCCTTCTTTGAAGTGGGGACTTCCGTGCATGTAAGCAGCGACACGGGCCGATCAATCGCTATCTAGAACCAAAACAAGGAACCAGATATGCGTTTGGAATGTATCAGGTTTCCTGGCCATTCGCGTGGAGCGCGAGCGCCGTGGCGATGAACTGATGGCTGGGTGTGGGGACGTTGTGCGCCTGGCCCAGGCGCGCCACCGCGCCGCTTAGCCAGGCCAGTTCCAACGGCTTGCCGCGCTCCAGATCCACCAGCATCGATGATTTCATGTCCGTCGGCATCCCCTCGATCGTGGCCATGGTCTGCGCGACCACGTCATCCGGCAGGCCGACCCCTCTCGCGGCGGCGACCGCGGCGGTTTCGGCCACCGCGCTGCCGGCCAGAGCCATCGTATCGGGATGATCGCGGACTTCGCCGATGGAGCGGCGGGTCAGCGACGTCACGCCGCTATGGGCCGCCAGCAGAATGAACTTGCGCCAGACCTCGCGCTCGATGGCGTCGGTCACGATGCTCTCGATCCCGGCAGCGCTTAAGGCCTCGTGCCAAGCGTCCAGCCGGTCGGACCGGCTGCCATCCAGTTCGCCGTGAACGAACCTCTGGAACGTGCCGGTCTGACCGATCACCCCGGGCTGGTCGATCGCCGCCGATATGTAGGCGACACCGCCGACAACCGGCGCGCGGCCGATCGCGTCGATCAGGATGTCGGTTGCCTCGACACCATTCAGATAGGGCACAACCATCGTGTCGGGGCCGATCAGCGGCGCGATGCTTGTGGCCGCCGCCGCCGCATCGGGCATCTTGACGGCGAACACGACCACGTCGCAAACGCCGATCGATGCCGGGTCATCGGTCGCCTCGACCGATGGCAGGTGAAGGTCGCCGTTCGGGCTTCGCAGGTGCAGACCGTCCTCCCGCAACGCCGCCAAATGGCTGCCCCGCGCGATGAACTGGACCTCCTGACCACTGGCCTGCAGACGGCTGCCCAGCACCCCGCCGATACCGCCCGAGCCCATGACGGCGATGCGCATGACCGGGGCCCTAAGTCAGGTTGCCGCAGGCCTGCTGGATGCGTTTGCAGGCCTCCTCAAGAAGGGCGTTCGAGGTCGCGTAGGAGATGCGCATATAGCCCTCCTTGCCGAACGCGGAGCCTTGAACGCCGGCGATCCTGCCCTCTTCGAGGAAGTAGGTCACGACGTCGCCGTCATTATCCAGCGTCTTGCCGGCGGGGGTCTTGCGACCGACCAGATCGACGCAGGACGGGAAGACATAGAACGCGCCGACCGGCGTCAGGCAGGAGATGCCGTCGGCCTCGTTCAGCATGCCGACGACAAGATCCCGCCGCTCGCGAAACGCGTCGACCCAGCCGGCCATGAATTCTTGAGGCCCTGACAGCGCCGCGACCGAGGCGGCCTGACTGATCGAGCACGGGTTCGAGGTGCTTTGGCTCTGCACCTTGGCCATGGCCTTGATCAGGTCCTTCGGCCCACCGGCATAACCGATGCGCCAGCCGGTCATCGAATAGGCCTTCGAAACACCGTTCATGGTCAGCACCCGGTCGTAGAGATCCGGCGCGACCTGGGCCATGGTCGAAAACTCAAAGCCGTCATAGATCAGGTGCTCATAGATGTCGTCCATCAGCACGTGCACCTGTTCGTGCCGGCGCAAAACGTCGGCCAGGGCCACCATTTCGGCGCGCGTGTAGCCGGACCCGGTCGGGTTGCTGGGCGAGTTCAAGATCAGCCATTTGGTCTTCGGCGTGATCGCCTGTTCCAGATCCTCCGGCCGGACCTTGAAGCCGGTTTCGACGGGGCAATCCACCATCACCGGCACGCCGCCGCACAGCAGCACCATGTCCGGATAGCTGACCCAATAGGGCGCCAGACAGATCACCTCGTCACCCGGGTCCAAGGTCGCCATCAGGGCGTTGTAGATGACCTGCTTACCGCCGGTGCCGACGGTGATCTGGTCGGTGCCGTAGTTGAGACCGTTTTCGCGGGCGAACTTGTCGACGATTGCCTGCTTCAGCGCAGGCGTACCGTCCACGGCGGTATACTTCGTGTCGCCGGCGCGAATGGCCGCGATCGCGGCCTCCTTGATCGCATCGGGCGTGTCGAAGTCCGGTTCGCCGGCGCCCAGGCCGATGACGTCGATGCCCGCCGCCTTCAGCTCACGCGCCTTGGTCGAGACGGCGATCGTCGGTGACGGCTTGATGCGGGACAGCGCTTGGGCAAGGAAGGCCATGTCGGGGATCTTTCTGCGAAGGGTCGAAACCGGTCGGGACCCTACTTCGCGGCCGGTGGCCGATCAAGAAGTCCGGCGGGCAATGCAGTATTGCGCAGAATTGCACCACAATTCGGTCCGCCCCGCGCCCGATTAGATCAAGAAATCACCCCATCGCGGAACCTTTCGCGCCTTGGCCTCCGGCGATGGTCGACCCTTCGATCACCCCGGCACCGCCGCCCTACCGGCCCGCCGGGCGAACCAGGCGAGGAGTTTCGATCATGAAGCCGGCCACCGGTCACGCGTTTTGCAGGCGCGCATTCAACCCCCTTCACACCGCATTACTCTGGCTTGTGATCGTTGCCGCCGCACTTGGCCCGGCGAAATCGCTTGCCGCCGAGACCCAGCAGGTCCCGGTGAGCGCGATGAACGATGGCGGCTTGTTCCTGGCCGCCGACCGGCCGGGCTATGTGGTGCCGGCCACGACCGTGGACACGGACGTCCATATCGAGGTCAACGGCATGGTGGCCCGCGCCCGCGTCACCCAGCGCTTCGTCAACCCAACGGACGACTGGGTCGAGGGCGTCTACGTCTTTCCGCTGCCCGAGGACGCGGCGGTCGATCGCCTGCGCCTCTTGATCGGCGAACGCCAGGTGATCGGCGAGATCATGGAGCGGGCGGCGGCGCGCCAGGCCTATGAGCAGGCCCGCGATGCCGGACAGCGCGCCAGCCTGGTCAGCCAGGAACGGCCCAATATCTTCACCAACGCGGTCGCCAACATCCCGCCGGGAGAGGCGATCACGGTCGAGATCGAGTATCAGGAGGCGCTGGACTATCGCGACGAGGCCTTCTCGCTGCGGTTTCCGATGGTCGTGCTGCCGCGCTACATCCCCGGCGAGGCGATCGGGTCAATGCCCGACAGCGGCACCGGCTGGTCGTTCGACACCGACAGGGTGCCGGATGCCAGTCGGATCACGCCGCCTGTCGCCGCGCCCGGCACCGGGCCGATCAATCCGCTGCGCCTGTCGGTCGCGCTGGCGCCCGGCTTCCCGGTCGGCAGTTTGGAAAGCCCGCACCACGCCATCGACGTGACTGAACAGTCCGACGGCGGATACACCATCGAACTGGCCCGCGCCGACGTCTACACGACCCGCGATTTCGAGTTGGTCTGGCGGCCCGTCGCCTCCTCCGTGCCGACGGCGGGTGTTTTCACCGAGCAACAGAGCGGGTTCGACTATCACTTGATCATGGTCATGCCGCCGGAGGAGCCAGGCGCCGAGTTGGACCTGCCGCGCGAGATGGTGTTCGTCATCGACACCTCCGGATCGATGGCCGGTGACAGCATCGTGCAGGCGCGCGAGGCCTTGCGCTTCGCGCTGGACCGGCTGGGACCGGACGATCGTTTCAACATCATCGCCTTCAACGACCAGCCGACCTCGCTGTTCACGCACGCACAGCCGGTGTCGCTCCGGTCGCTCGAGGCCGGCCGCCGTTTCGTCGACGGTCTGATCGCCGACGGCGGCACGGAAATGCGCTCGGCACTCCAACTGGCGCTGGCGGGCCCGGTGTCTGAGGAGGCGTTTCGCCAAATCGTCTTCATCACCGACGGCAGCGTCGGCAACGAGGCGGAGCTGTTCGGCCTGATCCACAGCGGCATCGGCAGCAGCCGGCTGTTCACAGTAGGCATCGGCAGTGCGCCCAACAGCTTCTTCATGACCCAGGCGGCGGAGAGCGGTCGGGGCACTTTCACCTATATCGGCAGCACGGCACAGGTGGCCGAACGCATGGGTGACCTGTTCGCGCGCCTGGCGAGCCCTGCCCTCACCGATATCCGGGTTGCCTGGCCGGATGGATCGGCGGCACACAGCTATCCAGGTGCAATCCCCGATCTCTATCTGGGTGAGCCGGTCATCGTCTCGGCGCGAACGCCGGCAGGTACCGAGGGCGAAATCACTATCAGCGGCGACCGGGGGGCGCAGACCTTCGTCTCGACGACCGAGCTGAACGCCGACCAGGACGCCACCGGGGTCGCCGCGCTTTGGGCGCGTGCGCAGATCGGATCGCTGGAAAGTCAGATCTATCGCGGCGCCGACCGCGAGGCGATCAGCCGGCAGATCACCGATGTGGCGTTGGCGTACCAACTGGTCAGCGCCTATACGAGCCTCGTGGCGATCGATCCGACTGTTGTCCGCCCGCAAGTGGAGACGGTCACGACCGAGGCGATCGCGACGAACATGCCCGACGGGGTCGAGATGCAGATGGCGGAGGTGGCCGCCCCGCCTCAACCCCTGGATTCCCTTGGCGCCATCCGCGCCATGGCCGCCAACGGATCGGTCCAGGTCGCGCAGTTGCCGCGCGGCTCAACACCGGCCGGCTTGAACATGTTGTTCGGCGTCCTATGCCTGGTGGCGGCGCTGGCACTGTTGCTAGCGGCGAGGCGTTGGGTTCGCTGGATGCCGGTATCCCAGCCATGACACGCTCCGACAACGCCGCTGGCCAGCGTCGAGCGCGACCGCGCTGGCCCCTCCTGGTCGCTTTGCCTTTGCTTGCGATCGGCGGCTGGCAGTTGGGCGAAGGGGTCTACATCCACGCCAAGGCGACGCTGGCCCAGTTCCTGTTGGAACGGGCCTGGGCACAAACCCTGGACGGCGACAGCGAGGTCCGGCCGTGGGCCTGGGCCGACACATGGCCGATCGCGCGGCTCTCCGCGCCGGATCACGGCGTCGACCTGATCGTCCTGCAAGGGGCCAATGGGCGAACCATGGCATTCGGCCCGGGACATGTCTCCGGAACGGCGGCCATCGGCGCCGACGGCCTGGCCCTGATCGGCGCCCATCGGGACACGCATTTTCGATTTCTCGAGCATGTGCGGCCAGGCGATGCGCTGAGGCTGCAGACGGCCGACGGCACGGTCTACGACTATCGGGTCGAGCTGACGGAGATTGTGGATCATCGGCAGGCGACGTTGCCGATGATCGAGGGGCAGTCGACCGTGACCTTGGTCACCTGCTATCCGTTCGATGCCATCGCGCCGGGCGGCCCGCTTCGATACCTGGTTCACGCCTCTCAAGACGCGCCGGTCATAGCCTCCCGATAGGCCCGCCTTCTTGCGGCAAAGCGCCAATTCGACGACAATGACCCGATGGTGCATGTGGAATTCACACCGCATCTCAGCCGGTTCTTGGCCTGTCCTCCGCTCGACGTCGAAGGATCGACGGTGCGGACCGCGCTGGACGCCGTGTTTGCCGAGCGGCCGGCGCTGAAATCCTATCTGGTCGACGATCAGGACCGGCTGCGCAAGCATGTCGCCCTCTACGTGAACGATCGGCCGATCGCCGACCGGACCGGCTTGTCCGACGGTTTGGCCGACGGTGACCGGCTGTTCGTCTTCCAAGCCCTTTCTGGAGGTTGATGCAATGGAATTGCATGTCGCCACCCGCAAGGGGCTGTTCACCGTTCGACCGGATGCCAAGGACCCGGTCTCCGCCCCGTCATTCCTGGGCGATCCGGTAACGTCCGTCTTGCACGACCGTCGCGACGGGACGCTCTACGCGGCCCTCAATCTCGGTCATTTCGGCCGCAAGCTGCACCGGTCCGAGGATGGCGGGGCCACCTGGACGGAACTTGCAAGCCCGGCCTTCGACAAGAAAGAGGGCGACGAGGACGGACCAAGCGTGTCCCTGATCTGGACCCTGGAGCCGGGCGGCGACGACCAGCCCGGACGCCTTTGGGCCGGCACCATCCCCGGCGCCCTCTTCCGGTCCGACGATCGCGGCGATAGTTGGCGACTGGTGCAGAGCCTCTGGGACCTGCCGGAACGCCAGAACTGGTTCGGCGGCGGCTATGACGAGCCGGGCATCCATTCGATTCTCGTCGACCCGCGCGACAGCACGAACGTTGTCTGTGGGATCTCCTGCGGCGGGGTCGTGGCCAGCAGCGACGACGGCGAAAACTGGCGGCAGACCGGCCACGGCTTCCGCGCCGACTATTTCCCGCCGGAGCGGAAAGACGACCCCAGCATTCAAGACCCGCACCGAATGCAGGCCTGCCGCAGCCAGCCCGACACCGTTTGGTGCCAGCATCACACAGCCGTCTTCAGGTCGACTGATAGAGGCGACAACTGGGCGGAGCTGACCGAGGCGCGGCCCAGCGCCTTCGGCTTCGCGGTCGCGGCCCACCCGAGCGATCCCGACACCGCCTGGTTCGTGCCTGGCATCAAGGACGAACGGCGCGTGCCGGTGGACGGCAAGCTCGTGGTCAGCCGCACGCGGGACGGCGGACGCAGCTTCGACGTGCTCGACGCCGGCCTGCCAACGGAGCCGTCCTTCGACCTGGTCTATCGCCACGCGCTCGACATCGACCTGTCCGGCGAGTGCCTCGCCATGGGCTCGACAACCGGCAACCTGTGGTTCAGCGACAATGGCGGCGATGAGTGGCGGCTGATCAGCAACTTCCTGCCACCGGTGTATCAGGTGCGTTTCGCCTGAGGGCAGATTTGCGCTTTCCGCCGCTGGATCAGGGGGCGCCTGGCACGATATAGTTCGGCATGGATACCAGCCTTGCCACCGCACCGGTCGCGACGAGACCGTCGCTGCCGGAAGCCACGCTCGTCAACCCCCTGAAGATCGTGTCGGAGTTCGCGCCCGCAGGCGACCAGCCGCAGGCGATCCGGCAACTTGTCGAGGGCCTAGGCGAAGGCGATCGTGACCAGGTCCTGCTCGGCGTCACCGGCTCCGGCAAGACGTTCACCATGGCCCATGTCATCGAGCAGACCCAGCGGCCGGCGCTGATCCTGGCGCCGAACAAGACCCTGGCGGCCCAGCTTTACGGCGAGTTCAAGAGCTTCTTTCCCGACAACGCGGTCGAGTATTTCGTCTCCTACTACGACTACTACCAGCCGGAGGCGTACGTGCCGCGGACGGACACGTACATCGAGAAGGAAAGCTCGATCAACGAGCAGATCGACCGCATGCGCCACTCGGCGACGCGGGCGCTCTTGGAACGGCGGGATACGATCATCGTTGCCTCGGTGTCCTGCATCTACGGCATCGGCGACGTCGAGACCTATGGCGAGATGGCCTTCCCGCTGAAGGTCGGCCAGTCCATCAACCGCAACGACCTGCTGAAGCGGCTGATCGAAATCCAATACCGGCGCAACGACATGAACTTCGTGCGCGGCACGTTCCGGGTGCGCGGCGACGTCATCGAGCTGTTCCCGGCCCACTTGGAGGATCGCGGCTGGCGACTGTCCATGTTCGGCGACGAGATCGAGACCATCCACGAGTTCGACCCGCTGACGGGCGAGAAGTACGGCGCGCTGAACCAGGTCCGCGTCTACGCCAACAGCCACTATGTGACGCCGAAGCCGACCTTGCAGCAGGCCGTGCGCCAGATGAAGGACGATCTGAAGATCCGCCTGCGCGAGTTCGAGGCCGACAACAAGCTGTTGGAGGCTCAACGGCTGGACCAGCGCACCCAGTTCGACATTGAGATGATCGAGGCGACCGGAAGCTGCGCCGGCATCGAGAACTATTCGCGCTACCTGACCGGCCGGGCGCCGGGCGAGCCACCGCCGACCCTGTTCGAATACCTGCCCAAGGACGCCATCCTGTTCGTCGACGAAAGCCACGTGATGGTGCCGCAACTTGGCGGCATGTTCCGGGGCGACCGGGCGCGGAAAGAGGTGCTGGCGGAGTTCGGCTTCCGCCTGCCGGCCTGCATCGATAACCGACCGCTGAAGTTCGAGGAATGGGAGGCCATGCGCCCCCAGACGGTGTTCGTCTCAGCGACGCCGAACCCGTGGGAGCTGGAGCGTACGGGCGGGGTGTTCATCGAACAGGTTGTCCGGCCGACCGGCCTGATCGACCCGGTGACCGAGATACGGCCGACGGAAACCCAGGTCGACGACGTGATGGCCGAGGTCAGGACCTGCGTCACCAACGGCCAGCGGGTGCTGATCACGACCTTGACCAAGAAAATGGCCGAGGCGCTGACGGAGTACATGACAGAGGCCGGGGTCAAGGTCCGCTACATCCACTCCGACGTCGATACGCTGGAACGGATCGAGATCATCCGCGATCTGCGGCTGGGCGTCTTCGACGTGCTGGTCGGCATCAACCTGCTGCGCGAGGGGCTGGACATTCCCGAATGCGGCCTGGTCGCCGTGCTGGATGCCGACAAGGAGGGCTATCTGCGCTCGCGCACATCCCTGATCCAGACGATCGGGCGCGCGGCCCGCAATGTGGACGGCCGGGCGATCCTCTACGCCGACACGATCACGGACAGCCTGAAGACCGCGCTGGAAGAGACCGAGCGGCGGCGGCGCAAGCAGGAAGCCTACAACGAGGAACACGGCATCACGCCGGAAACCGTGCGCAAGAATATCGGCGACATCCTGGAGAGCGTCTACGAGCGCGGCGACCGGGTGACGGTGAAGACGGGTGACGGCGAGATCGAGCATCTGACCGGCAAGACCCTGCGCGAATATATCGCCGATCTGGAAAAGCGTATGAAGGCCGCGGCCGCCGACCTGGAGTTCGAGGAGGCCGCCCGCCTGCGCGACGAGATCCACAGGTTGGAACAGGCGGAGCTGGGGCTGGACGAGGTCATCCAGGTGACCGAGATGCTGCCGGGCCGGGCCGGCGGAGGCACCCATCGCGCGATCGTGGAAAGCAGCTCCGGCGGCAAGCCGGTCCGCCGCAAACGGCGGCAAAGAAAGGGCCCATAGTGAAAGGGGACATTTCTCCCCTGCCCTCTTTAAGCCGCGCCTGACCCGTCCATATAGGGATCAGGCTGGCGGAGCCGTCCGCTCTGCTGCTGTCCGCAACGGTGTTTCGCCATCGCCCCCCGTATGATCTTTCCCGGATCCATCGAGCTGACCGCATGCTGATCGACAGCGTGTTCGTGCTGCTTGGCTTCGTGCTGCTGGTTGTGGGCGCTGACTATCTCGTACGCGGCGCCGTTGCGATGGCGCGGGCTATCGGCGTTTCGCCACTGATAATCGGCCTGACCGTCGTGGCGTTCGGCACCTCATTGCCCGAACTGGTGGTCAGCTTGCGCGCTTCGGTCGGCGGTGCCCCGGGACTGGCGTTGGGCAACATCGTCGGTTCGAACGTCGCCAACATTCTTTTGATCCTGGGTGTCGCTGCGCTGATCTATCCGATCCGGTGCACACGGTCGGTGCTGATCCGTGACGGCAGCGCCATGATGGCCGCTACCATCTTCTTCGCTGTCGCGGCGCTGATCGGCGGCTTTGGCTGGATCTACGGCGCCATCGCGGTCAGCTGTCTCGTGGCTTCGCTCACCTACTCCTACGTCAACGACAAGAAGACGGGCGAGACCCTGCACACGCGCGAAGCCGAGGATGTCGAGCCGATACCGGGCGGTGGCTGGAAGTCGTTACTGGCCGTGGTCGTCGGGCTTGTCGGCGTCATCGTCGGCGGCGAGTTGCTGGTCGAGGGCGCGGTCTCGATGGCCAGGGAACTGCGCGTTTCCGAAGAGGTTATCGGGTTGACCCTGGTGGCGTTCGGAACCTCCGTTCCGGAGCTGGCGACCACGGCCGTCGCCGCCGTTCGTCGCCATGCCGATGTGGCCTTGGGCAACGTTCTGGGCAGCAATCTGTTCAACCTTCTGGGCGTTCTGGGCATCACCAGCCTGGTCACCTGGCTGCCGACGCCACCGACGACGGCCTCGTTCGACGTCTGGGTGCTGCTGTGCGTCAGCTTCCTGTTGCTGGTCTTCATGCGCACGGGCTGGCGCCTGGGCCGACCGGAGGCGGTCGTATTGTTGCTTCTCTACGCGGTGTTTATCGTGGCCCAGTTTCACGGCGTGGGGCCGATGATGGCGGAAGAGCTTGACCTTGGGGGGAACGGATGACCGAGGACCAGGCGTCGAAGGCCGCCCTGGTTACGGGCGGCGCCAAGCGCGTCGGCCGGGCGATCGTCGAGGATTTGGCGGCCCATGGCTGGGCCGTGGCGATCCACTATCGTCACTCCGCCAATAGCGCGAACGTGCTTGCCGATGACATCGTCGCGGCAGGCGGCCGCGCCGCCGCCGTCGCCGCCAACCTGTCCGACGAGCGCGAGGTGACGCCGCTGGTATCTCGCGCTGCGGATGCCCTGGGGCAGCCCTTGACCCTGCTGGTCAATTGCGCATCGACGTTCGAGCGCGACACGGTCGAGACCGCCGACCGGCGAAGCTGGGACCTGCATATCGAGCCGAACTTGCGGGCGCCACTGGTGCTGAGCCAGGCCTTCGCCCGGCAGTTGCCGGACGGGCTTGCCGGCAACATCGTCAACATCATCGACGAGCGGGTCTGGAACCTGACGCCGCACTACCTGTCCTACACGTTGAGCAAGTCGGGCCTTTGGACACTGACCCGCACCCTGGCATTGGCGCTGGCGCCACGCATCCGGGTCAACGGCATCGGACCGGGACCGACGCTCGCCGCAAAGCAACAGACCGACGCGCAGTTCGAGCGGCAGTGGCGCGCCCTGCCTTTGCAGCGACCGGTTGATCCGAAGGAGATCGCAAAAACGGTGCGTTTCTTCGTCGCCACCCCCAGCGTCACCGGCCAAATGCTGGCCCTGGATTCCGGTGAGCATCTTGCCTGGGCTCACCCGAACCCGAACGACCCGCCCGCCATTTGACCAACGTCAGGCGCCCCCGTTTCGCAAAATTGCAACATAATCGCCGGTAAGTTGCTGATCGGCCTTTGAATTCCGAGCTGAGCCGATTTGGCCGCGCAGAAGGCCGAAGTTGTTCACACCTGCCGCATTTCCGTCAAGATTGGCTTATTGGCCGCGCTAACATTACCGCGATCGGCCCACGCAACCGCTTGACAATCGATAATATGAAGAAAATCAATTGGTTACGTATCTGCCTAAGAAATAGGCAAAAAGTGCCCAATCGCGGAAAACCGGGCCACTCAGACACACCCAGCACAGATGTCGACAGAGTTATCCACAGGAACCGTGGATATCACAAATGTGTCATCAAAAGCGGCAGCTTAGCGGAACGAGCAAACCTTTCGGCTGAGTTTCGCCATCCACGGCGGCGACCCTTTGACCATGCATATCGCATTGAAAGGAAGGCGACAGAACGGCAAATATGAACCCATGTCTCCCCCCGCCGAATCCGTAACCGCCGTCGACGACGAAAGGTCCGAAGGGGACGCGGCGAACCGCGTCAAACGCGATTTGAACCGTGGCCTTGCCGTGATCCAGGGTCATGTGAAGACCCTGCCGGCCAGCCCGGGCGTCTATCGCATGTTGAACGATGCCGGGGACGCGCTTTACGTCGGCAAGGCCAAAAACCTCAAGCATCGGGTCACGAGCTATACCCAGCTTGGCCGGCATCCGGCGCGCCTGATGCGGATGATCGCCGAAACCGCTTCCATGGAGTTCGTGGTCACGGCGTCCGAGGTCGAGGCCCTGTTGCTCGAGGCCAACCTGATCAAGCGGCTGAAGCCGCGCTACAATCTGCTGCTGCGCGACGACAAGACGTTCCCGCACATCCTGATCGCCAGCGACCACCCCTTCCCCCAGGTAATCAAGCATCGCGGCGCGCAGAAGCGGCCCGGCAGCTATTTCGGCCCCTTCGCCTCCGCCGGCGCCGTCAACAGGACGATAACGGCGTTGCAGCGGGCGTTCATGTTGCGGAACTGTTCGGACGCGGTATTCGCCAGCCGCTCACGGCCCTGCCTGCAATATCAGATCAAGCGCTGCACGGCGCCGTGCGTGGGCTATGTCGACGAGGCCGGCTATGCCGAGCAGGTCGAACAGGCCCGCGATTTCCTGGCCGGGCGCAGCCAGAAGGTGCAGCAGCACTTTGCCGACGCGATGGTCGCTGCCGCCGACCGGCTCGACTTCGAGGGCGCGGCCCGCTACCGCGACCGCATCCGGGCACTTGCATCGGTGCAATCGCATCAAGACATCAATGTCGAAGGCTTTGACGAGGCGGACGCGATCGCCTGCTACCGCACCGGCGGCCAGGCTTGCGTCCAGGTCTATTTCGTGCGCGCCGGGCGCAACTATGGCACCCGCGCGTATTTTCCAAGCCATGACAAGGGGTTGGAGCCGGATGAGATTCTGGCCGCGTTTGTCGGCCAGTTCTACGACGATAAACCGCCGCCGAAACTGATCCTGCTCAGCCACGCGCCGGCGGAACAGGCGCTCTTAGCCGACGCCCTGTCCGTACGCGCCGATCGCAAGGTTACCGTGACCACGCCTCAACGCGGCGCCAAGAAGCGGCTGATCGACCATGCGATGACCAATGCGCGGGAGGCGCTGGCCAGGCGGCTTGCGGAAAGCGCGTCGCAGCAAAAGCTGCTCGCCCGGATGGCCGAAACGTTCGACCTGGACGGCCCGCCCTCGCGCATCGAGGTCTACGACAACAGCCATACCGGCGGCACCAACCCCATTGGGGCCATGGTCGTTGCGGGCCCCGAGGGGTTTCAGAAGAACGCCTATCGCAAGTTCACCATCAAGGGCGACGTGGCCCCCGGCGACGACTACGCGATGATGCGGGAGGTGCTGTCGAGACGGTTTGCCCGGGCCCTAAAGGAAGACCCGGATCGTTCCGCGCAAAGCTGGCCGGACCTGGTCTTGATCGATGGCGGCCAGGGCCAGCTGACCGTGGCCATGGAGGTTCTGGACGATCTCGGTATCAGCGACGTGCCGGTGGTTTCGATCGCGAAGGGGCCGGACCGTAACGCCGGCCGCGAACGGTTTTTCATGCCCGACCGGAAGGCGTTCGATCTGCCGGCGAAGGATCCGGTTCTCTACTATCTTCAACGCCTGCGCGACGAGGCCCATCGCTTTGCCATCGGCACGCACCGCGCCAAGCGCGCCAAGCAGATCGGCCGGTCGGTCATCGACGACATCCCCGGCATCGGGCCGCGACGCAAAAAAGCCCTGCTGATGCATTTCGGATCGGGCAAGGCGGTCGGCCGGGCCAGCGTCACCGACCTGGAGGCCGTCGAGGGCATCAGCAGCACTGTCGCCAAAAAGATTTATGATCATTTCAATCCGCATGGTTAATGTTGGGCCGTCCAGTACACTCGGCGGCGTCATTAACGCTAGGATGACGCCAGTCGGTGATGAGATCAGAACATCGGGGTCATGCAGAATCTGCCGAACATATTGACGTTTTCGCGCATGGCGGCGATCCCGGTCGTGGTGGCCCTGTTCTTCGTGATGCAGCCTTGGGCCTATTGGGTCGCGGCGGCCATCTTCGCGATCGCGGCCGTGACGGACTTTCTCGACGGTTACCTGGCGCGCGCCCAGGGCACCGGCAGCCCGTTGGGCAAGATGATGGACCCGATCGCCGACAAGATGCTGGTCGCCATCATGCTGATCCTGCTGGTCGGGTTCGGCGCGCTGCCCGGCTGGCACATGATTGCCGCGATTATCATCCTGGCCCGTGAGGTCTTGATCTCGGGCGTCAGAGAGTACCTCGCCAGCGTCGGCACGACCGGGCTGCCGGTTTCGAAGCTGGCCAAATGGAAGACCACGACACAGCTCGGCGCCCTGATGCTGCTGATCCTGGCGCCGGCGGTTCCGGACGTGCGACCCGTCGGGCTGGCCATCCTGTGGGTTGCCGCCGTGCTGACGATCATCACCGGTTGGGACTATCTGCGGGCCGGCCTACGGCAGATCGCCACGTCGCAGCACTGATCCCCCCATGAGACGATCTGATCGCCCCCTCGGCTATTTCGGCCGGATGTTCAGACGCCGCTTTTTAAAGCCGGTCGTGCGCAGCCGGCTGAAGTCCGACGTGTTGGCGCGGACCTGCTGTTGGGGCATGGTCTGGGGGCTGACGCCCAGCGTTGGTCTGCAGGCCGTTGCGGTCATGATCTCCTGGGTGATCGCCGACCGCTGGCTGAAATATCGGTTCAACTGGCCGATCGCCATGGTCCTGACGCTTGTGACCAACCCCTTCACGCTGGCGCCGATCTACGCGTTCTACTTCACCGTCGGCTGTGGCATCATCCAGTGCGACATGCGCATGGGCGCCCTCAATCAGGCTGTTCGAGCCCTGGAGGAATTCGAGCTTCTGGATTTCCTCAGCCTGTCGGCCGGTCCTCTGCTGCATGCCTTTGCGATTGCCTGGCTGGGCAGCATGCCGTTTGTCATTGCTGGAGCGGTCGGAGGTTATTATTTCGGACGGTATGTCGGAGCCAAGATCGAAGACCGCCGCTTCAAACGCATGGCACGTCGGCGAGAAAAAGCCGAACAGCGATCGGAGACGCCTGTTCGGCCTGGCGGGATGGAGCGGAAGCGGCAAGACAACCCTGGTGCGAAACCTGCTGCCCACGCTCATCCGGGCGGGCATCACGGTGTCGACGGTCAAGCACGCCCACCATAATTTCGATATCGACCGGCCAGGCAAGGACAGCCACACCCACCGCGAGGCCGGAGCCCACGAGGTGCTGGTATCGAGCGCCAAACGCTGGGCCCTGATCCATGAACATCGCGGCGCGCCGGAACCGACGCTGGACGATCTGCTGCGGTTGATCGCCCCGGTCGACCTGGTCTTGGTCGAGGGCTTCAAGAAGAACCCTCACCCCAAGCTGGAGGTCTGGCGCGAAGCGACCGGCAAACCACCGCTTTGGCCTGACGATCCGACCATCTTAGCCGTCGCCAGCGATGGGCCGGTCACGGGCCTCGACCGCCCGCTGCTGCCCCTGGACAACGTGCCCGAGATCGCGCGCTTCATCCTCAGCGCGGTCGGCCTTGAACACCCACCTGTCGCGAAAGAGGCCGCGTGGCCCAGCTAAGCGACGATTGCTTTGCCTTTGGCGGCAAGCTGCTGGCGGTTGACGAGGCCCTGGCCACCGTCAGCCAACGCCTGGACTGTCTTGTGGGCACGGAGCCCGTCGAGCTGTCAAAAGCGCTCGACCGCGTTCTGGCGGCGCCGATGGTCGCGCCGCGCGACGTCCCACCCCACAACAACAGCGCGGTCGACGGTTATGCGGTTCGGTTCGCGGACCTGAACCAAGGGGGCGAGAGCCGTCTGAAGGTCGCGGGGCGACTTCAGGCCGGTGATCCGGCGACCGCATCACCCGACGCGGCAACGGCCCTGCGGGTCTTCACGGGCGCCGCCATGCCGCCGGGGCCGGACACCATCTTCATGCAGGAGGACTGCCGGGAGGAGGATGGCGACGTCGTGCTTCCTGCCGGCATGAAGAAGGGCGCCAACTACCGCTTCGCCGGCGAGGATGTTCGGAGAGGCGAGACGGTCTTGGAGCCGGGCAAACGCCTGGGCCCGGCCGATCTGGGCCTGATCGCTTCCTTAGGCATTGACCGGCTGGATGTACGCGAACGGCTCAAGGTCGCCGTTTTGTCGACCGGCAACGAGTTGTTGGAGCCAGGCGATGCGGCCAGGACAGGGGCGGTCTACGACGCCAACCGCTACACGATCGGCGGCCTGTTACGCCGCGCCGGCTACAGCGTGACGGATGCCGGGATTCTGCCCGACCGACCGGAACAGGTGTCCACGGCGCTGGACCGGCTGGGCCGCGATCACCACGCCATCATCGCCTCCGGCGGCGTCTCGACCGGCGACGCTGACTATGTGAAGGAGGCGGTTGAAGGGGTGGGCGGGCGCTTGCATGCCTGGCGGCTGGCCATCAAGCCCGGGCGGCCCGTCGCCCTGGGCCAGATCGGCGACTGCGCCTTCATCGGCCTGCCCGGAAATCCGGTTGCCGTTGTCGTGACCTATCTGGTCCTGGCCCGGCCCCTGCTGGCCAAGCTCGCGGGGCGCTCGTTGCAGCCCGTGCCCGCCTACCCGGTCATCGCCGATTTCGACTATCGCAAGAAACCGGGCCGCAGGGAGTATGTGCGCGTGACAATAACAGTCGGGGACGGGCTGCCCCACGCAGGACGCTTTCCACGCGACGGCGCCGGCATTCTCTCGTCCGTGGTCGCGAGCGACGGCCTGCTCGTCTTGGGCGAGTCGATCGAAGGCATTCAGGCCGGCGACCGACTGCCGTTCGTGCCCTGGACCGCCTTCGACTGATCGGCAACACCCAGAGGGGTTGCGCCGGCTGGCCGGGCATTCGACATTAGGGGCCATGAGTGACCAGCCCATCAAACTGCTCTATTTCGCCTGGGTGCGCGATCGCATCGGCCTGGCGGAGGAGAGCGTGGCACCGCCCGCCGGCGTGACGGACGTCGCCGGCCTGATGACCTGGCTGCGCGGGCGCGGCCCCCGCTACGAAGCGGCGCTGAAGAACGACCGCGTCGTTCGGGTCGCGATCAATCAGCGCTTTGCGCAGCCGGAAGATGCCGTTGCGCCCGGGGACGAGGTCGCCGTCTTTCCGCCCGTCACCGGCGGCTGAAATCATGGCCGTCAAGGTTCAGGCCGAGGATTTCGATGTCGGTGCGGAGATCGACGATCTGACGCGCGGCCGCCCGTCGATTGGCGGCGTCGCAAGCTTCATCGGGCTGGTCAGAGACATTGCCGGCGGCGAGACGATCCGGTCCATGACACTGGAGCACTATCCCGGCATGACCGAGCGCATGCTGGCCGACATCGAGGCCGAAGCCCATCGGCGCTGGCCCTTGGATGCCAGCTTGATCATTCACCGCTACGGCCACCTGCAGCCGGGAGACCGCATCGTCCTGGTGGTCGCCGCCAGCGCCCATCGGCAGGCCGCATTCGACGCCTGTCAGTTCCTGATGGACTGGCTGAAAGCCCAGGCGCCGTTCTGGAAGAAGGAGGAAACGCCGACCGACACGCGCTGGGTCGATGCGCGTGCCAGCGACGACGCGGCCGCCGGCCGCTGGCGGGAGAGCTAGGCCAACCGCCTATTCGGCGGCAACCTTCTCCGCCATGGCGGGTTCGCGCACGGCCTTGGCATAGTCGTCGATCATGGCCTCGCAGATCCGGCCCGGTGTAAAGCTGGCATCGTCGATCTGACCGACCGGTGTCACCTCGGCCGCCGATCCGGTCAGGAAGACCTCTTCGGCCTGGGCCAACTCCCCTGGCTCGATCGCCCGTTCCACCACCTCGATGCCGCGCGCCCTGGCCAGATCGATGACCGTCCGGCGCGTGATCCCGTCAAGGAAGCAGTCCGGCGTCGGGGTGTGCAGCTTGCCGTCCATCGCCAGGAAAATGTTGGCCCCCGTGGACTCGGCAACACGGCCGCGCCAATCCAGCATCAAGGCGTCGTCCCACCCTTCCGCCTCGGCCGAGTGCTTCGACAGAGTGCAGATCATGTAAAGACCCGCCGCCTTGGCATGAACGGGTGCGCATTGCGGCGACGGGCGCCGCCATTCCGCCGTGCGGATACGGATGCCCTTCATCTTGGCCTCGGGCGAGAAATAGCTGGGCCATTCCCACGCCGCGATCGCCAGGTTGATCCGGTTCTTCTGGGCCGAGACACCCATCATCTCCGAACCGCGCCAGGCAACAGGCCGCACATAGCCGTCGACGATGTTGTTCGCGCGCGCCGCCTCCATCGTGGCATGGTCGATCTCTGCGGCAGAATATGGGATCTCAAAACCCATCAGTTCCGCCGACTTGACCAGGCGCTCGGAATGCTCCGTCAGTTTGAAGACCGCGCCGCCATACATGCGCTCACCCTCAAAGACGCTGCTGCCGTAATGCAGCGCGTGGGACAGGACGTGCAGGTGCGCATCGCGCCACGGGACCAGCGAGCCGTTAAGCCAGATAAACCCATCTCGATCGTCGAAAGAAGCAGACGCCATCTCTGTACTTTCAGAAAGTTAGTTCCGCAAAGATTGAGACGATATTTTATGTCTCAAGTTAGGACTAGGTCGTAACATTCAAGCCTGATATATGTCAACATTCATGACATAAACACGCCGCATGCGAGCTATGAGCGATCTGAAGACAGGGGCAAACCCGCTGTTCCTGCGTGACGAGGAACTGCGCCAGGGCATTGAGCTGTTGTTCTACGCCTATCGCGACTTCACCGCCGAACCCGACGCGATCCTGGCCGAACGCGGCCTGGGGCGCGCCCATCACCGGGCGATCTACTTCATCGGGCGAAACCCGCAGATCACGGTATCGGAGCTGCTGGCGATCTTGAAGATCACCAAACAGAGCCTGAGCCGGGTGATCAATCTGCTCGTCGAGCAAGACTACATTGAACAGCATCAAGGGACCCGTGATCGGCGCCAGAGGCTGCTGCAGCTGACCGAGAAGGGCCAGGCCCTTGAGCGGGCGCTGACGGAAAACCAGCGCCGGCGGTTCGCCCGCGCATATCGGCATGCCGGCGCCGATGCCGTCGAAGGGTTTCGCCAAGTGCTGCTGGGTCTGATCGAAGAGCCCCCGGAAGAGTATCTGACGCAGGCCGATCGCCGGTCAGCGCGGCCCTAAGGGCCGTCAGCCTGCTTTGGCGCCATGATCGCGACCTGTTAGTATCGCGCGCATGACGGACGAAGATCCCCATATTCTGGTCATCGACGATGATCAGCGGTTGCGTGGACTGTTGCGAAAGTATCTGTCCGACAGCGGCTTTATGGTGAGTTCCGCGAGCGACGCGGCGGATGCGCGAGCCAAGCTGGAATCGCTGACCTTCGATCTGATCGTCATGGATGTTATGATGCCAGGGGAAAGCGGGCTGCACCTTACAGAGTCCCTGCGCAAGACGCTGAAGACACCGATCCTGCTGTTGACGGCGATGGGCGAGGTGGACGACCGCATTGCCGGGCTGGAAAGCGGCGCCGACGACTACCTGCCCAAACCCTTCGAACCGCGAGAACTGGTGCTGCGCATCAACAGCATCCTGCGGCGCATGCCGACCGAAAAACCCGACACGGGCCCCTTGCAGCTGGGCCCCTATCAGTTCGACCCGGCCCGTAACGAACTGACCCGTGACGGGCAGCTGGTTCACCTGACCAGTGCGGAGGTCAGCCTGCTCAGCGTCCTGGCGGCGCATCCCAACGAAACCCTGTCGCGCGAATACCTTCGGACCGAGGCGCGACTGGGCGGCAATGTTCGCACGGTCGACGTGCAGGTGACGCGTCTGCGCCGTAAGCTTGAGCCCGATACCAAGACACCGCGCTATCTAGTCACCGTTCGAGGTGCTGGATACGTCTTGAGGCCCGATCTCTGATGGCGTTGACCGACCGCCTCGTGCGGCCCGAGCGACCCGACAGTGGCCGCGGGACAAGGGGCGAGCCGCCCTCGGCGTCCGGGCTTGGCGGTCTGGCAAACCGGGTCGCCTCCTGGCTGAGAGAGGCCGCCCTCTGGGTCTGGGACGTCTACTGGGGCATTTGGCGATTCATCTTCAGCCGCCTGGGCCTTAAGCGCTACCTGCCCCGCACGCTCTTCGGTCGGACGCTGATCATCATCGTCACCCCGGTGTTGCTGGTTCAGGGCATTGCCGCCTATTACTTTTACGATCGGCACTGGGACTCGGTCACGCTGCGCCTGTCGACGGGCGTGGCCGGCGAGATCGGTCTGGTCATAGAAGAGTTCTACGGCAACCCCAGCGTCGAGGCGCGCGCCGACCTGTTCGAGCGAACGGCGCGCAACCTGCAACTACTTGTTTCCTTCGAGCCCAACCAGACCCTGCCGCAGCACGAGCCGGCCGGCAGGTTCGAAATCCTCAAAGGCAGGTTGACCCAGGAACTGCGCGGAACCCTCTTGCGGCCCATCTATGTCAATGATGACCTCTCGCCCGAATGGGTCGAGGTGCGCGTCGGGCTGGAAGAAGGCGTCATGCACGTTCTCGTGCCCATCCGGCGGCTGTTCACCTCGACCAGCCAGGTCTTCATGCTGTGGCTGACCGGCACGACGGCCATCTTCTTCACGCTCGCGATCGTGTTCATGCGCAACCAGATCCGGCCGATCCGGCGGCTGGCCCGCGCCGCCGACCAGTTCGGCAAGGGCCGCGATGTGGGCGACTTCAAGCTGGAAGGCGCGATGGAGGTGCGCCAGGCGGCGACGGCCTTCCTGATGATGCGCAACCGCATTCACCGCCAGCTTACCCAGCGGACCGAAATGCTGGCCGGCGTCAGCCACGATCTGCGCACGCCGCTGACCCGCATGAAGCTGCAGCTTGAGATGATGGGCGACAGCCCGGACATCGACGCCATGAAGGCGGACCTGTCCGACATGAACCAGATGATCGACGGCTATCTGGCGTTCGCCCGTGGCGAAGGCAGCGAGCGGACCCAATCGGCCAACGTCATGCGACTGGTCGAACAGGTCTGCAATCGGGCCCGCCGCGAGGGCCTGGACGTCAGGCTGGCGCCAGCCGAACCGCTGGAGATGCCGGTCAAGCCCCAGGCTTTCAGGCGCTGTCTGGCCAACCTGATCTCAAACGCCGGCCGCCACGGCAGCCAAGTCTGGGTCGCGGTCCAGACCGGCGGAGCGATGGTGACCATCACGGTCGACGATGACGGCCCCGGCATTCCGGACGAAAGGCTGGACGACGTCTTCAAGCCCTTCTATCGCCTGGACCCCTCGCGCAACCCGACCACCGGGGGCACGGGCCTGGGCCTGACGATCGCGCGCGACATCGCCCGCAACCATGGCGGCGACATCACCCTCAGCCGGTCGCCACATGGCGGGCTGAGGTGCGAAATCATGCTGCCGAAATAGCCCTGCGCCGGTGATGCCCGGCCGCGCCGGAAACGGCCGACGCGATATCAGTACATCCGACCGCCGATCGGCACCTCGTGGTCCGGGCGCAGCAGCACGACCTCGCCCTCCCCGTCGGGAACGCCCAGGACCAAGACCTCGGACATGAATTTGCCGATCTGCTTCGGCGGAAAGTTGACCACGGCGACAACCTGGCGACCCTGCAGCGCCGCCGGGTCGTAGTGGCTGGTGAGCTGGGCCGACGTTTTCTTCGTTCCGATCTCGCCGCCGAAATCCACCGTCAACTTCAGAGCCGGCTTGCGCGCCTCCGGATAGGGTTCCGCCGAGACGATAACGCCGACACGAATGTCCACCCTCATGAAGTCGTCGAAGCTGATGGTCATGATCTGGCTTTCAGGGAGATTTGGTGCGTCGGATGTCTAGCCCAGCCGACCGACTGCTCGCAAAACAAAAAGGGCCTCGCGAGGAGGCCCTTTGTCGCCGATGAGACGATGACGTTCTTACTTGAACTTCGCCGCCGTCTCTTTGATTTCCTCTAGCTGCTCGCTGATGCGCTTCGAGAGCACCTCGGCGGCCTCGGTGTTGGACTTGGCCACCATTTCCGAGACTTCCTTCATGTTGGCCAGGACCTTTTCGAAGCCCTCTTTCGCCAGTTCAGCCTGGCGGGCCATTTTGTCCTGGGGCGCGCCGTTGGCCATCATATGCTGCATCGTGGAGGCCATCTCCTCCATGCTCTGCTTCAGCACTTCGGCCTGGCGCTTGGCCACGGCTTGCAGGCCTTCGATGGCCAGCTTATTGGCCTCCGTTACGGCCTGCAGGTTCTTCTGCTGGGCCGCCAGCATGGCGTCCACGTCGATGCCGGGAACCTTGAAATCACCGACGAACTTGGTCACGTCAACATCCCAAAAGGGTTTGAAATCCTGCTTTGCTGCCACTGCTTGTCCCTCCAGTTAATCAACCGCGATTGCTGCGCTGCACAATAGCGCGCTATATGGCGGCCCGTTAACGCCTAGTCAAGAAATTTGTGCACCGCAACAAAACCGTCAGCTGTTGGCGTCAGCGCTCTCGTCACCGTCGGCAGCAACCTCGTCTTCCTGCGACTCTTGCGACCGGCGCTTGCGCCATGAGGGGCGACCGCCCTCAAACGTATTGGCCAACTGCTCGGCCTGCTCAAGCCGCTTGTCCAGCGCCTTCATGGTTTTGGCCATGTCGTCGCTGTCATCGGCGCGCCAGGTGCGGAAGATATCGAGATAGATCAGGCCGAGAACACGGACCTTGGCGGGCCCGAACGGCCCGCGCGCCGGCAGACGCGCGACATCCAGCATCAGCCGCATGGACCGTTCGAAGGCCGGCCCCTGGCACAGCGCCCACAGCGGCTCTCGTCGCAGACCATCGGCGATGGCGATGATGCCGGGCCGGTGATCCTGCAGGAAATCGAAGCGGCGCATGATCACCTCGAAGAGGCGGTCGCGCGCCCTGTCGTCCGGATCAGCCGAACCTTCCTTGAGCACGGCCTCGTCCACCAGGCGGCCGATGCCGTTCAGCACCGCCTGGCGATTCGGCGTCACCCGGTGAACCTCAATCAGGGGAACGCCGGCGACATCTGCCAGCCGCGGCAGGGTGACAGCCTCCCAGCCCTCCTCGCCGGCCAGTTTCAGGGCAGACGTGATGACGTGATCGGGAATATCGGCCTTTTTGACCATGGTCCAACGACCCTCCCAGGGATCGGCAAAAGAGACGAAATCGACGTTAGTTTAGCCCCAACCGGGGCGGCCCCAAAGCAATTGGAGTCAGGCGACCGGCATGACCAGGCCGCGCGTGATCTGTCGCAGCTGATCGAAGCTGAGCCGGAACACCGCGTTTGGCGTGCCGGCCGCCGCCCAGATTTCACCGTGGGCGCCGAGATCGGCGTCGATGACGGTCAAAAGCGGTGTGGCATGGCCGACGGGCGGAATGCCGCCGATGGCAAACCCGGTCTTCTCGCGCACGAAATCGGCATCCGCGCGACCAAGACTGTCGCCGGCCAGAGGCTCAGCCAAACGGGCACTCAAGCCGGCTTCGTCGACCCTGTTCGGGCCGCTGGCAATGACCAGCACGGCCCGCCCATCCCGCCGCGTCTTGAACACCAGCGACTTCGCGATCTGGCCAACGGAACACCCGATGGCAGCAGCGGCATCGGCCGCGGTGCGGGTCGAGCTTGGAAAGGTCTGCACAGTGACTGTGATGCCGGCTTGGTCGAGCGCGTCTTGAACCCGCGCCGCGCTGGCCGGCAGTGTCGACACTAGGAGTCCAGTTCGCGCGACCGCGCCGCGGCCGCCTCGATGGCGCGATCGAAAATCGGCTGGATGCCGGTCTCGGCCATCAGGATCTTCAGGGCGGCCTCGGTCGTGCCTTGGGGGCTGGTGACGTTGCGGCGAAGCTGGGCCGCTGGTTCGTCCGAGAGTTCGGCCAGCGCTCCCGATCCGATCACGGTCTGGCGGGCCAGATGCATCGCCAAGTCCGCCGGCAAGCCCGCCTTGGCGCCCGCGTCTGCCAAAGCTTCGATCAGCAAGAAGACGTATGCGGGGCCGCCGCCCGACAGCGCCGTCACGATATCGATCAGGCCCTCGTCTTCGACCCATTCCGTCAGCCCGACGACTTCGAGCAGATGCTGACACGTCTCTTTTTGCTCGGCAGCCGCGTCGGCGTCGGCAACCAACACCGAGATGCCCTTGCCGACAGCGGCCGGCGTATTGGGCATGGCGCGCACGATGTGGGTATGCTCGCCCAGATGCCTTTGCAGGTACGACAACGTCTTGCCGGCGGCGATCGAAAGAAAGACACAGTCCGGACGGGCAAAGTGGCGGTACTGGTCGATGACCGCATCCATCGCCTGCGGCTTCACGGCCAGCACGACGACGTCCGGTTTGGTGTTAACCTCTTCTGCTGACCGATAGTGATTGACACGCCGGTCGTCGGGCACCGGCGCCGTCCCCGGCTCCACCACGTCGACATGGGCAACCATGTCGGCCGCCAGCCAGCCATCGAGCAAAGCACGGCCCATTTTACCGCAGCCGACCAGCAGCACCCGTTCAATCATCGCGCTGCCTCGATCTCAGAGTGCTGGACGGGGCCGATCAGGCCTCGGCGACCGTGTCGAGAATCGCGGCCGCCACCGCTTCGCGCGCCGACTTGCCGCCCCAGATGACGAACTGAAACGCCGGATAGAGCCGTTCGCACTCCGTCAACGCGATGTCGACCAGGTCTTCCATCTGCTCGACGCTCGCGCTCTGTGCGCCGCGCAGCAGAATCGTCTGGCGGAACATCGGCACCTGGTCCTCGGCGTCGACGTCGACATGGCCGAGCCACAGCCGCTCATTAATGATCGCCAGCAGCTCGTAGACCGCCGACAGCCGGTTCGGCGGGACATGCATGTCGTATTGGCAGGAGAACTGCATCGCGCTGATCTCGTGCTGCCAATAAAAGAACATGCGGTAGGTGCACCAGCGGCCTGAGACCTCGACCAGCATTTCTTCATTGCTGGCGCGGTCGAAGGCCCATTCATTGGCGTTGACGATCTCCTCAACGATATCGAGCGGATTTTGCGTGAAACTGTGGGTTTCGAAAGCCTCAAGGCTCATGACTGCCCTCCTGCGCGCTGGGCCCGGCGACCCATGGCCCGATCGTGACGGCCGGCAAGACATCGACAGGGCCGAAACCGGCTGCAAATCGATATCTTGTAGAAGCCACGCAACGGGCTACTACCTGCAGTACCGTGTCATACGAGTTGGTCAGCACGCAATACGAAATGTTTGAGAGTTTGTGATTTTTCAGTGACGCTATTTTGAGACCGGCTTCTTGGCCGTTCGTGTTCGGCTGGCCGTCCGTCTTGCCGTCCGCCGGGCCGGAGTAGCCTTCGCCGCAATATCGGCCAACTGGGCCTCAAGCTTCTCGACGCGTTCCGCCAAAACCTCTTGCTCTGCCCGTGCGGTCGCCGCCATGTCGCGCACGACCTCGAACTCCTCGCGGCTGACCATGTCGGAGCGGGCCAGCACGCGATCGAACCGCTCGCGCACCTGTTGGCCCGCCTCGTCCCGCAGGCCGACGACCGTGCCGACCGCCCCGGACGCCATGCGCGCCAGATCCTCAATAACCTTACCGTTCATATCGCCTCACGGGGCTTCGCCAATCGGCCGCACTATGCGGCCAGGCTGGTTGCGTTGCAACAACTCCGCCACACAGCTAATAAGGTTACGATTTCGCCCCGAGGCAAGAAGGCGTCCGAAACGCGCATGATCGTGGTTACCGGCGGGGCCGGCTTCATCGGATCGAATCTCGTCGCCGCCCTGGAGGACAGGGGCGAGACGGAGATCGTCGTCTGCGACCGGCTGGGCCAGGAAAACAAGTGGCGCAATATAGCCAAACGCGAGTTGGCCGACCTGATTGCGCCGGATGCGCTGCTTGACTGGCTCAGCGCTCACGGCAGTTCGGTCGAGGCCATCTTCCATATGGGCGCGGTCTCGGCCACCACCGAACGCGACGCCGACCTGATCGCGCGCCAGAACATCCGCTTGCCGATCGATCTCTGGAACCATTGCGCGGCAACGGGGACGCGTCTGATCTATGCCTCTTCGGCCGCGACCTATGGCGACGGGTCCGTGGGGTTTGACGACGACGCGAGCATCGAGGGCCTGGCAAAACTGCGCCCCCTCAACGCCTATGGCTGGTCGAAGCACGTCTTCGACCGGCGGGTCGCCCGACTGATTGCCGAGGGCCAGCCGACGCCGCCGCAATGGGCCGGGTTGAAGTTCTTCAACGTCTACGGCCCCAACGAATACAACAAGGGCGACATGCGCAGCGTCGTCAACAAGCTGACGCCGCAGGTCGAATCGGGCGAGCCCGCCAAGTTGTTCCGATCCTACCACCCGGACTATCCGGACGGCGGTCAGAAGCGGGACTTCATCTGGGTCGGCGATTGCGTCGACGTGATGCTCTGGCTCTACGACCAACCGCAGGTGAGCGGCCTCTACAATGTCGGCACCGGCCAGGCGCGCAGCTGGCGCGACCTCGCCGAGGCGGTGTTCGCGGCCTTGGGCAAGACGCCGGTGATCGAGTTCGTGGACATGCCCGAGGGGCTGCGTGAGAAGTACCAGAACTTTACCGAGGCGGAGATGGCGAAGTTGCGCGCCGCCGGTTATGACCGACCCTTCACCGCGCTGGAGGACGGTGTCCGGCGCTACGTTCTGGATTATCTGACCCAGCCCGACCCCTATCGCTAGGCGTTCCGATCCATGTCTTTGTTTGCCCTGCCCTTCCCGGCCATCGATCCCGTCGCGTTCGAGCTCGGGCCGCTGGTCGTGCGCTGGTACGCGCTGTCGTATCTCGTCGGGTTCGTCGTCGGCTGGCGTCTGGCGATCTATCTTGGCCGGCGCTCGCCCATCCGGCCCAACGGTGAGGATGCCGACGCGTTCATCGTCTGGGCGATCATCGGGGTTATCCTGGGCGGGCGCCTAGGCTACGTCCTGTTCTACAACTTGCCGGTCTATGCCGATAACCCGCTATCGGCGCTGAGGATCTGGGAAGGCGGCATGGCCTTTCACGGCGGCCTGATCGGCATGCTGTTGGCCATGTACATCTTTGCCCGGGTGCGCGGCTTTCGCTTCCTTGCGCTTGGCGATCTGATCGCGGCCGTCGTACCGATCGGCATCTTCTTCGGGCGCATCGCCAACTTCGTCAATGGTGAGCTCTACGGCCGGGTCAGCGACGTGTCCTGGGCGGTGGCGTTTCCGGCCGGCGGCGGGCTGCCGCGCCACCCGAGCCAGCTTTACGAAGCGTTCCTGGAAGGCCTGGTGCTGTTCATCGTCATGATGGTGATGATGCGCAGCCAGCGCCTGCGCGCACGGCCCGGCACGATCGGCGGCACCTTCCTGATGCTGTACGGCCTGTTCCGGTTTCTGGTCGAGTTCGTGCGCGAGCCGGACGAGCAGCTGGGCTTCTTGTGGCTGGATGCGACCATGGGACAGCTTCTTTCCGTGCCGATGATTCTGCTCGGGCTGGCGCTGGTGATCTTCGCGCGGCCCGTCCCGGTCGAAGAACCGGCACCGAAGGCAGCATGACACCGCTGCTGGCGCTGCTGAAGCGGCGCATTGCGGCGGAAGGCCCGATCACGGTCGCAACCTATATGGCCGAGGCGCTGGGACATCCAAAGCACGGCTATTACATGACCCGCGATCCGCTCGGCCAGGCGGGTGACTTCACCACCGCGCCCGAAATCAGCCAGATGTTCGGCGAGCTGTTGGGCCTGTGGTGCGCCGATGTCTGGCTGCGCCTCGGCCGGCCGAACCCGGTGCTGTGGCTGGAGCTCGGGCCCGGGCGCGGCACGCTGATGCAGGATGCCTGGCGCGCGACCAAAGCCGTGCCCGGCTTTCATCGGGCTGTGCGCCTCTACCTGCTGGAAACCAGTCCGGTGCTAAGGCAGCGGCAGGCGACCGCATTGGCTGTCGCCGAACCGCAGTGGATCGAGCGGCTGGCGGATCTGCCGGACGGGCCGCTGCTGGCCATCGCCAACGAGTTCTTCGATGCCCTGCCGATCCGACAGTTTCAGATGACCGAGACCGGCTGGCGCGAACGCCTCATCGCTTGGCACGAGTCGCACGAGGCCTTGTGTTTCGCCTTGGCGCCGCATGAGGACCCGGCAGTGCACCTTATCCCATCTTCGGTGAGGCAGGCCCCACCTGGGGCGATCGCGGAAATCTGCCCGACCGGCATATCGATCGTGTCGGACCTGGGACACCGAATCGGCAGCGCGGGCGGCGGGGCGGCGATCATCGACTACGGCCCCCTCACATCTGCTGCCGGCGACAGTCTTCAGGCGGTGCACGGCCATGAGTTCGCCGATCCGCTGGACCGACCGGGCGAGAACGACCTGACGGCACATGTCGGCTTTCAGACCCTGGCCAGGGCCGCAACGGAAGCCGGTGCGGTCGTCGAACGCTTGGAAACGCAAGGAGATTTCCTGACCAACCTGGGCATCGCCCAACGCGCGGCCGCGTTACGGTCCAATGCTAGCAGCGAGCAGAGCGCCGCAATCGACGCCGCGCTGCACCGGTTAACCGGCACCACGTCGAATGCAATGGGCGAGTTGTTCAAGGTCATGACACTTGTCTCGCCAGGCCTGGCCCCCGAAACTGCCGCCCCATGATCAAGCTGCCGCCCCTGTCCGACATTCCTGGCCTCCACCACGGCTTCTTCGGCCGGGAGGGCGGGGTCAGCGAGGGGATCTACGCGTCGCGCAATGTCGGCTTCGGCTCCAAGGACGACCCGGCGCTGGTTGCCGAGAACCGGCGACGCTGCCAGGTTGACCTGCACCCGGACGCGCCGCCCCTGGTGACGGTCTACCAGGTTCACAGCGCCGACGTGGTTCGTGTGGACACGCCGTGGGAGCATGCGGACGCGCCCCAGGCCGACGCCTTGGTCACGAACCGGCCCGGCATCATCCTGGGCACACTGGCCGCCGACTGCGCACCGATCCTGCTGGCGGACCCGGCGGCGCGCGTGATTGGCGCCGCCCATGCCGGCTGGCCGGGCGCCTTTAAGGGCGTTGCGGAGGCAACAGTCGACGCCATGGTCGCGCTGGGCGCCGAGCCCGCCGCGATCGTTTCGGTCATCGGCCCGCGAATCGGCGCCGCCTCCTACGAGATCGGGCCGGAGTTTCGTGATCGCTTCGTCGGTCACGACCCCGCCTGCGCCGACCTCTTCGCCACGGCCGAACGGCCCGACCATCACTATTTCGATCTCGGCGGCTATGTCGCACGACGCCTTTCGGCGCGTGGAGTCGGGTCGGTCGTCCTGGCGCCGCACGACACGCTGAAAGAAGAACAGGCGTTCTTCAGCTACCGTCGATCCTGCCACCGGCAAGAACCCGACTACGGGCGCCAGCTTTCGGCCATCATGCTGGACGCTTGAGCCATGCCCTACCTGTGGATGTTGGCCGCGTTTTGCCTCATCGGGCTCTTGGCCTTCTGCGTGCCGACGGTTTTGTGACAATTTCATGATCGGGCCGTTGAAAGGCCCCCACCACGCTGATATACCCGGCGCGCGACCGCCGCCCGACCAGCCGCCTTCCGCCCGAGGCCAGCGACCATGAAGATTATCGCCGGGAACAGCAATCGCCCGCTCAGCGAGGCAATTGCCGCCTACCTCGAGGTGCCGTTGTGCAAGGCGAGCATTCGACGGTTTTCCGACATGGAAGTCTTCGTCGAAATCCTAGAAAACGTGCGCGGCGAGGATGTCTTCGTCATCCAATCGACCAGCTATCCGGCCAACGACAATTTGATGGAGCTGCTGGTCAGCATGGACGCGCTGAGGCGCGGGTCCGCCCGGCGCATCACGGCGGTGCTGCCCTATTTCGGCTATGCGCGTCAGGACCGGAAAACCAGCCCACGCTCGCCGATATCGGCCAAGCTGGTCGCCAATCTGATTACCCAGGCCGGGGCCGATCGTGTACTGACCCTCGACCTGCATGCCGGCCAGATCCAGGGCTTCTTCGACATCCCGGTGGACAACCTGGTCTCCGCGCCAGTCTTCGCCCGGGACATCAAGGACACCGCCAAGGGCAATGGCGACCTGACCATCGTCTCGCCTGACGTCGGCGGCGTGATCCGGGCACGCAACATCGCCCGCCGGCTGGACGTCGATCTCGCCATCATCGACAAAAGGCGGGAACGTGCCGGCGTGTCTGAGGTGATGAACATCATCGGCGACGTCGAAGGCCAGCGCTGCCTGTTGGTCGACGACATCGTCGACAGCGCCGGCACCCTGTGCAACGCCGCCGTCGCGTTAAGCGAGGCCGGCGCCAAAACCGTCAGCGCCTATGTCACCCACGGCGTTCTGTCCGGCGGCGCCGTCAGCCGGGTATCGTCGTCGCCGATGAGCGAGCTGGTCACCACCGACAGCATCCTGGCGACCGAGGCGGTTCGGGTCAGCCAAAACACGCGCCAACTGTCGATCGCCCCCCTGATCGGCGAGGCCATGAAACGCATCAGTGAGGAACGCTCGGTTTCCAGCTTGTTTGCGTGAGCCCGACCTACCATCTGAGCCCTGGACGCGGCCCGGAACCGCTGGTATATAGCCGCGCCTCGCCAGTGGGCGAGACTTGAACGCCGACACCCCTGGAGGTCGGCGTTATTGCTTGTGAACATAGGAGAGATCCCATGGCCGAGACGATCGAGATCGTCGCCGAGGTGCGGGAGCGAGCCGGTAAGGGGGCAGCTCGAGCCGTACGTCGTCAGAACAAGGTTCCCGCCGTGATCTACGGCGACAAGAAGCCCCCCGTTGCCATTTCGCTGGATGGGCAAACGCTCAGCCAGATGCTGCGCGATCCGGCGTTCCTGACCCACCTTTACAGCTTGAAGGTCGGCAACGACGCCCATCAGGTGCTGGTCCGCGACGTGCAAATGGACCCGGTGCGCGATGAGCCGCTGCATCTGGATTTCCTGCGCGTCAGCGAACGCACCGAAATCGCCATCGAGGTGCCGGTGCAGTTCATCAACGAAGATGACTCGCCAGGCCTGAAGGCCGGAGGCGTCTTGAACGTCGTACGCTACACGATCGAGGTGACCTGTCGGGCCAACGCCATTCCGGAGAACATCACCGTGGATCTGAGTGGCACGGAACTGGGCGATTCGATCCATATCAGCCACATCACCCTGCCCGACGGCGTGCAGCCGACCATCACCGACCGCGACTTCACGGTGGCGACGATCGCGGCGCCATCGGCCCTGAAGTCCGAGGCGGAGGAGGAGGAAGAGGCTGCCGAAGCCGCCGAGGCTGGCGAAGGCGAGGAAGAAGCCGCCACGGACGAGGCTGGTGGCGACGAAGGGGCGTCGGAGGACTAGTCGCCCAGCCCCCACAACCGGGCGACTGCCACCCGCCCCTGGGCCCTGGGAGCCCGTTGAGCGATGATCCTGATCGTCGGCCTCGGCAATCCCGGGGCCAAGTACGCCTACAACCGGCACAATATCGGCTGGCTGGCGCTGGACGATATTGCCGAGCGCTATGGCTTCGCCCCCTTTCGCAAGAAGTTCAAAGGGGTCGTCGCCGAGGGCCGCTTGGCCGGCGAACGCGCCCTGCTGCTGAAGCCGCATACCTATGTGAACGAAAGCGGCAAGTCGGTGGCCCAGGCGGTACGGTTCTTCAAGGTGCCGTCGGATCGGGTGATTGTCATCTATGACGAGCTGGACCTTGCCCAGGGCAAGTGTCGGGCGAAACGGGGTGGTGGCGGTGCCGGCCATAACGGCATTCGCTCGATCGACAGCCATATCGCCCACGACTATTGGCGCGTGCGGCTGGGCATCGGGCATCCGGGCGACCGGCAGCGCGTGCGCAGCCACGTCCTGAGCGACTTCACCGACGCGGACGAGGACTGGCTCGACCCGATGCTGGAGGCCGTTGCCGAGGCGATCCCCCTGCTGGCCGATGGCGAGCACGAGAAGTTCATGACCAAGGTGGCCCTCTTGACATCGAAGAAGAAACCCGCGCCGCAAGAGAGCGCCGCGGACGGTTAGAAAGGCACACCGATGGGTTTCAGATGCGGCATCGTTGGCTTGCCCAATGTCGGCAAGTCCACCTTGTTCAATGCCTTGACCGCGACCCAGGCGGCTGAGGCGGCAAACTACCCGTTTTGCACCATCGATCCCAATGTCGGGCGCGTGGGCGTGCCGGACGGCCGCCTGGACAAGCTGGCCGAGCTGGGCAAGTCGGCCAAGGTGATCCCCACACAGCTTGAGTTTGTCGATATCGCCGGACTGGTGCGCGGTGCGTCAAAGGGCGAGGGGCTGGGCAATCAGTTCCTGGCCAACATCCGCGAGGTCGACGCGATCTTGCACGTGCTGCGCTGCTTCGAGGGCGAGGTCACCCATGTCGACGGCACGGTCGATCCGGTGCGCGACGCAGAAACGGTCAAAACCGAACTGATGATCGCCGACCTGGAAAGCCTTGAGCGCCGGCTGGAGGCCCAGACCAAGAAAGCGCGCGGCGGCGACAAGGAGGCCAAGGCCCAAATCGCCTTGATGGAACGGGTCGTGACCCTGCTGGAAGACGGCAAGCCAGCCCGCGAGCTGGACGTCTCGGCGGACGAGAAGAAGCCGTTTCGAGATCTGCAACTGCTGACCGCCAAGCCGGTGCTGTATGTCTGCAATGTCGCAGAGGACGAAGCCGCGACCGGCAACGCGTACAGCCAGGCGGTGGCGGAAATGGCCAAGGCCGAGGGCGCGGAGGCCGTGGTCATCTCGGCCGCGATCGAGGCCGAGTTGGCTCAACTCGACGCTGAGGAAGGCGCGGAGTTTCTGGACAGTCTGGGGCTTGAAGAGGCCGGGCTGAACAAGGTCATCCGCGCCGGCTATCGCCTGTTGGGCCTGATCACCTTCTTCACCGTCGGTCCGAAAGAGGCGCGCGCCTGGACGGTCACGCGGGGGTCGACCGCGCCGGAGGCGGCGGGCGTCATCCATACCGACTTTCAGCGCGGCTTCATCCGGGCCGAGACCATCGACTATGCCGACTTCGTCACGCTCGGCGGCGAAACTGCGGCCAAGGACGCCGGCAGGATGCGCCAGGAGGGCAAGGAATACCTCGTCAAGGATGGCGACGTTTTCCACTTTCGTTTCAACGTCTGAGTTAATTGGGTCTGAGCGAATTGGCACGCCCGTCGCGGCTTCGCTAAGCTCGGTCGATGATCGAGCTGACCGACCGACAGCGTGCGGCCGCCAATGGCGAAGATGGCGCGGGCGCGGCGCTCGCCATGCACATCGTCACGGAGACCGCGCGCCTGCTGGGTGCAACGCGGCTCATCCCGATAGCCTCCGCCCATATCGATGGCTGTCTCTATCACGGCGACAGCGGTGTTCAGGTCGCCGAGCGACTGGTTGCGGGCGGAGCCAAGGTGGCGGTGCCGACGACCCTCAATGTCGGTGCGCTGAACCTGCTGCGGCCGGGCCAGGACCGGCTGGACAGCCGCAAGCGCGCCATGGCGCACCGGCTGATGGCCGCCTACGAGGCCATGGGCTGTCGGCCAAGCTGGACCTGCGCGCCTTACCAGACCGGCCATCGGCCGGCGCTGGGCCAGGACGTCGCCTGGGGTGAGAGCAACGCCGTCGTCTTCGCCAACTCCGTTCTCGGCGCGCGAACCAACCGCTATGGCGACTTCCTGGACATCGCCTGCGCCATCACCGGCCTGGCCCCTGCAACGGGCCTGCATCTGCCCGAGAACCGCCGCGCAACCATGCGCATCGACTGCGGGCTACTATCCGACAGGCTGAAAGCGTCGGACGCGTTCTATCCGGTGCTGGGTGCCTGGATGGGCCGCACGGTCGGAGAGACGGTTGCCGTGCTCGACGGCCTGCCGTCCAGTCTCACCGAGGACCGGCTGAAAGCGCTTGGCGCTGCGGCCGCGGCCGCAGGTGCTGTGGGGCTGGTCCACGTCGCTGGCGTCACCCCGGAAGCCCCGACCGCCGACGCGGCACTCGGGCATCGGCCTGCCGAAGAGACCATCCGCCTGACCCCCGACATGCTGATTGCCGAGCGCGACCGGCTGTCGACTGCCGACGGTGACAGGATCGATGCCGTCGCCCTCGGCAGTCCCCATTTTTCCCTGTCGGAGTTCGACGACTTCGCACGGATGCTCGGCGACAGGCACGTTACGGTGCCGACCTATATCTGCACCGCTCGCGATACGCTTGCGTCCCTTGGCCCGCGCGCAACGCGCCTGGAAGGCCAGGAGGTCACCCTGGTCGTCGATACCTGCGTCGTGGTCACGCCCATCCTGGCGGAGATCGACGGGGTGTTGATGACCAATTCCGGCAAGTTCGCGCACTACACGCCGTCCAACACCGGCTACGCGGTACTGTTCGGCAGCTTGGCCGATTGCGTCGAGAGCGCTGTCGCCGGGTGTGCGGTCAGGGACGATGCGCTGTGGCGATAAAGAGCGATATGCTGTTGGCCGGCGAAGCCTCCGGCCCGGTACTGCGCCTCAATGCGCCGATCAGCTTTTGGGGCGGCGTCGATCCGGCCTCGGGTCAGATCGTCGACCCGCGCCATCCGCAGCACGGCGCCTCTGTCGTCAGCACGGTGCTGCTCGTTCCCGCGACTGTCGGCTCATCGTCCTCCTCGTCGGTGCTGTTGGAGTTGATTGCCCAGGGCCGTGCACCGGCCGCGATTGCGCTGGGCAAGGCCGACGCCATCCTCTGCCTGGGCGCCGTGGTCGCGACGACCATGGGCTGGTCCGCGCCGCCCGTCATCGCGCTGCCCGTGGAAAAACAGCGTGCGCTTGAAACGGGAACGTTCGTCCGGTTGACAGCGGACGGTGTCATCCACACAACAGCGTCAGCCGATTAACACCGACGCCGAAGGAAGGCTCACATATGCTGACGACCGAGAAGATCCATTTGTCCGCCGAGGACGGCCACAGCCTTTCGGCCTACTGCGCCCGGCCCAAGGGCGACATCAAGGGCGGGCTGGTCATCCTGCAGGAGATCTTTGGCGTCAACCACCACATAAGGGCGGTGGTCGATGGCTTCGCGCATGAAGGCTACGCCGCGATCGCGCCCGCCGTGTTCGACCGGATCCAGCCGGATTACGAGGCGGATTATGAGCCGGCGGCGGTGGCTGCCGGACGGGAAGTGGTCATGGCGCTGGGCAGCGAGGGCCCGTTGATGGACATCGACGCCGCCATCCAGGCGGTGAAGCCGCACGGCCAGGTCGGCGTTGTCGGCTATTGCTGGGGCGGCACTTTTGCCTGGCTGTCGGCCAGTCGGCTAAAGCCCGCCGCCGCGATCGCCTATTACGGCGGCCGCATTCCGGACCTGCTGGATGAAAAACCGACCTGCCCGGTGATGATGCACTTTGGCGAGTTGGACGCCCATATCCCGATGGAGTCTGTCGAGGCCGTGCGCAAGGCCTTCCCGGATATCCCAATCTGTACGTATCCGGCCCGTCACGGCTTCAACTGCGACGAACGCGCCGAGTATGACGCGGACAGCGCCAAGCTGGCGCGCGAACGCACGCTGGAATTCCTACAGATTCATGTTTGCTGAAGGGGCGCCGGCCATCAACCGGCGCCCCTCAAGGTTCACGCGGCGACGTCGACCCGCTCGCCACCGATGATGACCTGATCGCCTTCGACCGAGACGGGGACCGTCTCGCCGTCGACCACACGGCCCTGCAGGATCAGTTCCGCCAGCGGGTTTTGCAGCGCCCGCTGGATCACCCGCTTCAGCGGCCTGGCGCCATAGATCGGGTCATAGCCAGAGTTGCCAAGCCAATCCTTGGCGGCGGCGTCGACCTGCAAGGTGATCTTGCGGCCGTCCAGCAGACCTTGCAGATGGCCAAGCTGGATGTCGACAATCGCGGTCATGTTGTCCCGGGTCAGCCGGCGGAAGACGATCATCTCGTCCAGGCGGTTCACGAATTCCGGCCGGAAGTGGGCCCGGACGGCCATCAGCACCTTTTCCCGTGCGACGAAGTCATCGTCTTCTGCGGCGGCCAGATGTTCCGACCCTAGATTTGAGGTCATGACGATCAGCACATTGCGGAAATCGACCGTACGCCCCTGCCCGTCCGTCAGACGGCCATCGTCCAGCACCTGCAGCAGCACGTTGAAGACGTCCGGATGGGCCTTTTCGATCTCGTCGAACAGGACGACCTGATAGGGCCGCCGACGCACGGCCTCGGTCAGCGCCCCGCCCTCGTCATAACCGACATAGCCTGGCGGCGCGCCGATCAGCCGGGCAACGGAGTGCTTCTCCATGTACTCCGACATGTCGATACGGACCATGGCGTGCTCGTCATCGAACAGGAACGCGGCCAGAGTCTTGGTCAGCTCCGTCTTGCCGACGCCGGTGGGGCCGAGGAACATGAAGCTGCCGATCGGCCGGTTCGGGTCTTGCAGCCCGGCGCGTGCGCGGCGGACGGCGTTGGACACGGCCTCGACGGCCTCGTCCTGGCCGACCACGCGCTCGCTCAACACCTGTTCCATGCGCAGCAGCTTCTCGCGCTCGCCCTCCATCATCCGGTCGACTGGGATGCCGGTCCAGCGGGACACGACGGCGGCGATGTCCTCGTCGCGCACTTCCTCCTTCACGAGCGTGTCGGCGTTCAGTTGGTCAGCCTCGGCGAGCTGTTCTTCAAGCTCGGGAATGACCGAATAGGTCAGCTCACCGGCGCGGGTCCAATCGCCTTCGCGTTGGACCTTCTCAAGCTCCAGCCGCGCTTGCTCCAGCTGCTCCTTGAACCGCTGGGCGGAGTTCAGCTTCTCCTTTTCCGCCTGCCAGCTTGCCGTGAACTCGGCCGACTCCTGCTCCAGTTCGGCCAGCTCGACCTCCAGCTTCTCCAGCCGATCCTTTGAGCCCTGATCGGACTCCTTCTTCAGGGCCTCGCGCTCGATCTTGAGCTGCACGACCCTGCGGTCGAGCTCGTCCAGTTCCTCCGGCTTGCTGTCGACCTCCATGCGAATGCGCGAGGCCGCCTCGTCCATCAGGTCGATCGCCTTGTCCGGCAGGAACCGGTCTGTGATGTAGCGGTGACTCAAGGTGGCCGATGCGACCAGGGCGCTGTCGGTGATGCGCACGCCGTGGTGCAGCTCGTACTTTTCCTTCAGGCCGCGCAGGATGGAGATGGTGTCGGGCACCGTCGGCTCGTCGACCAGCACGGGCTGGAACCGTCGGGCCAGAGCCGCGTCCTTCTCCACATGCTTGCGATACTCGTCCAGGGTAGTGGCACCGACGCAATGCAGCTCGCCCCGCGCCAGGGCCGGTTTCAGCATGTTGGACGCGTCCATCGCGCCCTCGGCCTTGCCGGCGCCGACCAGCGTGTGCATTTCGTCGATGAACAGGATGATCTCGCCCGCAGCGGCAGAGATTTCCTCCAAGACCGCTTTCAGCCGTTCCTCAAACTCACCGCGATACTTCGCGCCGGCGACCATGGCGCCGAGGTCGAGCGCCAGCAGACGCTTGTTCCTCAGGCTCTCCGGCACGTCGCCATTGACGATACGCGTCGACAGGCCTTCGGCGATGGCGGTCTTGCCGACGCCGGGCTCGCCGATCAGCACCGGGTTGTTCTTCGTGCGGCGCGACAACACCTGCATGGTGCGTCGGATTTCGTCGTCGCGGCCGATCACCGGGTCCAGCTTGCCGTCGCGCGCCTCTTGGGTCAGGTCGCGGGCGTACTTCTTCAAGGCGTCGTAGCTGGCCTCGGCATTGGCGCTGTCCGCCGTGCGGCCCTGGCGCAGATCGTTGATGGCGCCGTTCAGCGCCTGCGGTGTCGCACCGGCGTCGTTCAGCGCCTTGGCGGCCGCACTGCCCTTGGCCATGGCGACCGCGAGCAGCAGCCGTTCGGCGGAGACGTAGCTGTCGCCGGCCTTCTCGGCCAGCGTCTCCGCGCTCTTCAAGGTCTGGGCCATTTCGCGGCCGAGATAGATCTGGCTGTTGCCGCCCTCGACCTTCGGCAGCTTGTTCAACGCGCCTTCAACCTCGACGAGCGCGCGTTGCGGATCACCGCCGGCCGCGCGGATCAGGTTGGCGGCCAAGCCTTCCTCGTCGTCTAGCAGGACCTTCAAAAGGTGTTCGGGCGTGAGCTGTTGATGGCCTTCGCGCAGCGCAAGCGTCTGGGCGGCCTGCAGGAATCCGCGCGAGCGTTCTGTGTACTTCTCAAATTCCATTCGTTCGTCTCTCCACTGGTTCGACGGACCGCCCTCTTCGAGGCACGCGTCCGTTCTCGACCCACAAAAGTGCAATCCTGGGAGGATCTTATTGGATTTGGGGCGGCAAACCGGCGGGTACAAGAGGCCATCTCACCGGTTGGTGACTGGCCGTTACTCGCCCATCGGCGGGGCCGCCCCCATGTCGATCGAAACCCGCCTTGGAGGCCCAACTGCCATGCTGCCCCTCTCCCGCCGTCAGATGCTCATTGCCGCCGGATCGGCCGCCGTGTTGCTGACGGCTCCGGCCACCCTCGCCGCGCCGCGCTCGGATCTGTGGCCACGCTGGCAGGCCCATGACGCGGCGTCGCGACAATCGGTGGACCATGCAGCATGGGACGCGTTCGTGGCCCGCTATCGGCACGAAGGCGCTGACGGCGTGGCGCGCGTCGCCTATGGCGCCGTCAGCCAAGCCGATCGACAGGCGCTCAACGACTATCTTGTGCGCCTGTCCGCAACGCCAGTTTCCAGCCTGAACCAGGCGGAGCAGTTCAGCTATTGGGTCAACTTCTACAACGCGCTGACGGTTCAGGTCATCCTCGACCACTACCCGGTCGCCTCGATCCGGGACATCGACATCTCCCCGGGCCTGTTCGCCAACGGCCCCTGGGGGGCGCGGCTGGTCACGGTCGAGGGCGAAGCGCTCAGCCTGGACGACATCGAACACCGGATCCTGCGGCCGATCTGGCAGGACCCGCGCATCCACTATGTCGTCAATTGCGCCGCCATCGGCTGCCCCAACTTGCCAGCGCGCGCACTGCGCCCCAGCACCAACGACGCTATGATGGACACCGGTGCCATTGCCTACGTCAACGATCCGCGCGGCATCGCCGTGGCGCCAAACGGCCTGACCGTGTCGCGCATCTATGATTGGTTTGCCGAGGATTTCGGCGATCTGCGTGCCCATTTGGCACGCTACGCTGCCGGCGACAGGGCCGCGTCACTGGCGTCTGGCGTGGCGATCACGCGCTATCGCTATGACTGGGCGCTGAACGATATCAACAGCGAAGGCCGACCGGGGAATTGACAAGTGCGACCGTCGCTGGCCATAAGCGGCGACCATGTCCACAGATGCACGCGTCGAAGCCATTCGCATCCATCCTGTCAAAAGCTTGACGGCGCAGGATCTGGACGCTGTTGATGTGATCGAAGGCCAAGGGCTGCCCAACGACCGGCGGTTCGCGATCACCCACAAGGCCAGCCGCTTCGATCCGGCAGAGCCCACTTGGCAACCCAAACAGCAATTCCTGAACCTGATGCGGCACGAGCGGTTGGCACAGCTCGAGAGCCACTTCGATGCGGACAGCGGCACCTTGACGCTCTCGCGCGGTGGCCGCCCGGTGGCCAAAGGCAAGGTTACGACGCCCTTGGGTCGGGAACTGATCAACCAGTTCCTGTCGGCCTTTGTCGGCCAGGAGGCGCGCGGCGCGGCCAAGCTGGTCGAAGTGCCCGATGTCAGCCTTGCGGATCGCAATGCGCCCTTCATATCGATCATCAGCACAGCGACCGTTCGCGATCTGGAACGGGTGGTACGCAAGCAGCTCGATCCCAAGCGCTTTCGCGGCAACCTGCTGATCGACGGCGCCGAGCCTTGGGCGGAGTTCGATTGGGTCGGCAAGACAGTCACGGTGGGCTCAGCGCAACTGGAGATCATCGAGCGCATCGGCCGTTGCGAGGCGACAAACGTGAACCCCGCTACTGCCGAACGGGACGCCAACATTCCGAAGGCCCTGCTGGACGGTTACGGCCACGCCGATTGCGGCGTCATGGCCGTCGTGACCCAACCCGGCACCATCCGCATCGGCGACGCGCTGGCCCTGACCTAAAGCGCGAACGGCAAGAACAGGGCCAGGTCCGGAACCAGGGCGATCGCGACGACGGTGGCCAGCATCAACAGCAGGAACGGCCAGACGCCGGCCGCCACCTCACCGATGGTCGTTCGGGCCGTTGCCTGGATGACGTAGAGGTTCATGCCGACAGGCGGCGTGATCAGGGCGATCTCGACCATGATCACGAAAAAGACCCCGAACCAGATCGGATCGATGCCCAGCGGCACCAAGGCAGGCGCCAACACGGGCACCATGATCAGCATCATCGCCAGGGATTCCAGGAACAGGCCCATAACGACGAGGATCAGGGCGACGGCGGCGACAAAGACCAGCGGCTCGGTCGCGCTGGCGATCAAAGCCTCGGAGATATCGTAGGGGATACGATAGAGCGTGATGGCGCGGCCGAACAGCTTCGCACCGGCCACGATGATCAGGATGGCGACCGTCGTCTTCATCGACGCGACGACGGCCTCTTTGAACAAGGTCCAGGTCATCGTGCGCAATATCAGCACGGTGATGACCACCGAGAGCGCGAAGCCGACCGCCGCCGCCTCGGTCGGGGTGAACGCGCCGGCATAGATGCCCGCGATCACGACGATGGCCAGCAACGCCGACGGCAAGGCGCGGCGGGTCGCGCGATACCGCTCCGCCCATGGCGCCTTCGGACTGGGGCGATAACCGGGTGACAGCCTGGCGTGAAGAAACGCGTATGCGCAGAACAGAACGATCAGCACCAGGCCCGGCCCTACCCCGGCCAGGAACAGCTCCAGCACCGACTGCTCGGTAATGAAGGCGTAAACGATCATCGGGATCGATGGCGGGATCAGAATGCCCAGCGTGCCGGCGGCGGCCAAGAGGCCGTAGACGAAGCGGCGGGGATAGCCGCGCTGCACCATCTCCGGGATCGCGACCGTGCCGATCGTGGCCGCCGTGGCCACCGACGAGCCGGAAATGGCCGCGAACAGGCCGCACGAGACGATCGTCGTGATGGCGAGACCGCCCGGCCAATGGCCGACCCAGGCCTGTACGGCGGCGAAAAGATCGCGCCCCACGCCGCCCTTCAGCAGGACGTTCGACATCAACAGGAACAGCGGCACGGCAAGCAGAATGAAATTGTCGATCGACGACAGGAAGGTCTGCCCAACGATCAACAGGGAGAAATCGCCCAGCCAGAGCAGCACGAGGCCCAAGGCGGCAAGCGCGAAGCCGACCGGAACGCCGATCAGCAACAGGCCGATCAGGCCGGCAAGGATCAGGAGGGTCGTCAATCGGGCGGCGGCGACGCGGTGGCGGCCCGCCCCCCCAATCCCAGACGTGCCAGTTCAACAAGGGCTTGCAGGGCGATGAGCGCGAAGCCGAGCGGGATCGAGGCCTCCGTGGCCCAAGCTGGCAGGTTCAACATCGACCCGGAGGTGCGGCCGCGCTGAAGGGAATCGAGGGCAATATCGGCGCCGTACCAGACAGCCGCCAGACACACGATCAGGACGACAACCAGCGACAACGCCTCGGCCACGCGCCGCCAGCCCTCGGGCAGCCTCTGCGTGACAGCCGTGATGGTGATGTGCCTGCGCTGCCGCAACAGCGCCGCGGCGGCCAGATAGGTCGCCCAGATCAGGCACAGCAGGGACAGTTCCGCCGCCCACACGGTCGGTGCCACGAAGACATATCGCGCGACGACTTCGAAGACCAGCATCGCCCCCGCCGCGACGAACAGCCAGGCCGCTATGACGGCAAAAGCCGCCGTTATGCGGTCGACCAGCAGGAAAAGCGGGCCTGCAATTGGGCTCGGTCCCATGGTGTCTCTCGCTGAAGGCTCGTCTGTCGAGGGCTGCGTGCGGCAGCGACCATGGCCGAATCACAGGCATATCGCGAGGGAAAACCAACGACGCGAGTCTGGCCGGCCCGCACTCGCCCTAGCAATTATCACCGCTCAATAAAAATTGTTCTCATATCTATTTAAACGGTTGATCTCTTCTGTCGTCGCGTTAGAGTTGCAGTCTTGCGGAGGATACGTGTTAACCGGAAGGCGATGCAAATGCTAAGCTGGCCCGCATCCATTGCGTTGTCCTGGCTTTGGGGCCTGGGCTTCTTCTTTTCGATCCACTTTGCCTTCAGTTACGGCTTTGTAGGGCTGATCCTGTTCGCCCTGCCGAACGCGCTTGGCCTCGTCCTGTTCGGTGTGCTGACCGGGCGGATCGGCAACGCCGCCGCGATACGCGCTTGGATCGAAAAGGCGTTTACCCGCTATGGCGCCATCTTTGCGCTTTATCAGATCGCGGCCCTGTCGCTGACCCTGTTCGCCCTGATGGCCTACTTTGCCTTACCGGCCGGCGTCGAACTGCCGTTCGCGGTGGGCTTCGCGGTGCTTGCCATCAGCGTCTTCCTGGCCGAGGCCACCGGCTTTCCGCGCATTCGCATCGTTCATCTGGCGCTGCTGGGCGTCTTTGCGCTGCTGGCTGTTTTCTTGCTGACATCAGCCAGCCAGCCGGGCGCACCAAGGCCACCTGCTGCCGGGCTGGATGACGGTGAATTCTGGGCCTATCTGATACCGCTGACCGTCGGCCTGCTGGTCGGACCTTGGACGGATCTTCAGCAATGGCAGCGCGCCGTGGCGGTCGCCGAGCGCGGCCAGTCGGTGGCGCGGGCCTTCGCGCTTGGCGGCGGCATTTTCTTCGCCCTGTTGCTCGCCGTGGGCAGTCTCGGGCTGATGCTGGTTTCGCCGGACGTGACCGTGGCACCGGTCGCGATCGACGGCCGGGTCCATGCCGAGGCGGTGGTCGCGGCCTCGCTGGTCGGCCTGGATGGCGGGCTGTACCTGGCGGCGTTCGGGCTGATGGCCTTGATCGCGGTCGTGACGACTTGCGACAGCGGCTACCTCGCCTTGCGCTGGTTTCTGGAGAGGACCGAACAGACGGCCAGCAATCCGATCATGGCTCTGTTGCCCAAGGGGCTGATCAAGTCACCCCTGCCCACCTTCGTGCTGGTCTTCGCCATCGCCGCCATCGGCATCGAGGCCTCGCTGGAGCTCGAACATTTCATGGTCCTGTACGCGACCATCTTCCTGGCCTATTCCCTGGCGCTCGCCATTCAGGCGGCCAAACGCAGGGAACCCGCGGCTTTGCGCCCGCTGCTGCCGCTCAGTGGGCTGGTGTCTCTCGGTCTCATGGCGATCGGGTATTTCGAGCATCTCGACCCCCTGATGATCGTTGCGGTGCTGGTCCCGCCGGCAGCGGCCCTTGTCTGGCTGCGAACCGATACCGATGACCGGGCCACCGAGACATCCGGTCCTGCGGGCGGCGGCACCGAACGACCCGAGTCCGGCCAAGGCGGCGCGATCACGGACCTGCCACAGTACGGCCATGCCGGCGCCAACGGCAAGGGGGCGGCGGCGTTGAACGGTTCCAACGGCCATGCGCCCCAGATCTGGCATGCGGACGCGGATGCGCTCACAGCATTCGACCATGGCCCCCTGAACGGTAATGGCAACGGTCATCACGGGCTGCGCGATAAGCTGACCGATCTGTCGGGCTGGTTCGACAAGAAATGGTTTACGATCGAGATCGTGCCGACCTATGGCGATACGAACTCAGTCGGCAATGTCTATTTCGCCAGCTATGTCGGCTGGATCGGCAAGGCGCGCGAGCTGTTCTTCCGCCACTGCATGCCCAACTTCGACCTCAACCAGACCCCCTATTTCATCCTGACCCGCAACTTCAATCACAAGTTTAAGCGTGAGACCAAAGAGTTCGAGGCGCTGACCGTTCGGCTGAAGATCGAGAGCTTCAATCGGAAATTCGTCAAGCTGCGCCACGAAATCCGCGATCGGATGGACCAGATGATTGGAGAAGGCGAACAAACCCTTATGTTTGTCGAAACGAGTGATTATCGTCTCATCGACATCCCAGGAGATGTCTATAATGCCTTTATTCCTCATGCCTGAGCGGAGAGCGAATCACCGATGCTGAGATTGCTTCAGACCCAGCGAGCCGAACTGCCGCAGCCCGAGGCCAAGCGCGCGCTGATCCTGGGCGTATCGTCGCCGCGCTCGCTAGGATTTGCCGTGGGCGAGAAGATGCAGGCGCGCGGTTGGGACACGATCCTGACGACGCGGCGCTCGAAGGAACGCCAGGCGTTCCGCAACCACCGCCTGGTGCATTTTGACTATCCTGACGATGTCGACGACATCAAGCTGGTCGACAATGTCGACGGTCTGGTCTTCTGCCTGGGCAGCACGCAGATCGGCGAGAAGAACGCCGGCCTGACCGGCGCATCCTACGACAATTTCGTGCATACGCTGACGGTGAGCTGCTTTGCCTTCATCCAAATCGTGCGTGAGATGAGCCAGCGCGACTACAAGCCGTCCTCCGTCGTGGCCCTGTCCTTTTTAGGCAGCGAACGGGTCGTGCCGGGCTACGAAATGATGGGCGTCGCCAAGGCCGCCTTGGAACAGGCCGTGCGTACCTTGGCCTACGAACTCGGGCCCACGGGCATGCGGGTCAACGCGGTCTCGGCCGGTGCGGTTTCGACACCGTCGGCGCGCGTCCTGCCGAATTTCCGCCAGGTCCAGGCCGCGATGGCGGCGATGACCTTCATCCGCCGCAATGTTGGTGCCGACGACGTGGCCAATGCAGTGTCGTTTCTGCTGAGCGACGAGAGCGCCGGCATCTCCGGCGAAATCCTACAGGTGAATGGCGGCCTGCGGCACGGTCTCAGCTTGGTCCATTAATCAGTGTCCCTGAGACCGGTGGCGGCATCATGGATCTGCTGCCCCAGATCGCCTGAGTCAGCCAGGTAGGCTTCGATGACCGGCCCGGCCGAGGCGCGCCAGGCCCCCATCTCCGCCTCCGTGGGCGTGTAAATCTCCATGCCGTTCTCGGCCGCCGCCTCGTATGCGCCGGCCTCGATCCGCGCGATCTCATCGCGGACGGCGATCTCCGCGTTCCTCGCCGCCGTCAAGATGATGTCGCGATGGTGCTGCGGCAGGTCTTCCCAGAAACCCTCATTGATCACGACCAGGAACTCGACCAGCGCGTAGTTCGTCGCGGTCACCGTGTCCATAACGTCCCAAAGGCTGCGCGATTGGACACCGGCGATGCCGGTCATGCCGATATCCACGGTGCCGCGCTGGTAGGCCAGAAACTGTTCCGACCCGGAGATCAGGCTGGGCGCGCCGCCCATCGATTCGATCCAGTTGCCCACCGTGCGGCCGAAAACCCGCACGCGCCGTCCCGCAACGTCGTCGGGGCTGGCGATCGGCGCGCCGTTCGACACGAAGACCGAGCCGCCATAGGCCTGCCACCACAGCACGCGGGAGCCCGTTGTCAGAATCGCGTCGTCGATCAACTGGCGCACGGGGCTATCGGGATCGGTCGCGGCACGCGCCAGCGCCTCGGTATCGAACATGAACGGGATGTAAAAAATATCGACGGCCGGAATGTCACCAACATAGCGGGTCAGCGAGACCACGCCCATGTCGATCGCGCCCGAGCCGACCGCCTGCGGCACCTCTGCATCGCGGTAAAGCTGGGCGGAATCGAAGATCTGAACCTCGATCTCGCCGTCGGACGCGGTCTCGACCTCGTCCTTGAACATCAGCAGGTTTTGGCCGAGATGGCTGGCCATCGGCAACTGCAGCGTGATGCGCAGGATCGTCTCCTGGGCCGAGGCCGAAACGGCGACCGTCAGGAGAACCAATATCGAAACCGCGATAGACCGCAAAACCAGCATCAGAGCCCACCATGGCCGTTCTTCATCACGGGACTGCGGTTTGCCACAGGCCAACAGCTATTGCACCCCCAGGAATGACAAGTCGCCCCTCATATAGCCGGTCATGAAGGCGTGATGAGCGCGGTTCCGCAGGGCCACGTCCATTTCGTCGATCGGGCTTTCAATGGTCAGAACCAGCGCGGCCGGGCTGTCGCCGACGACGTAGGTTTCCGCCATGCCTCCGGCCAGCTCGGCAAATGTCTCATCGGTCACACTCGACCGCTGCCCTTGCCACGCGTCGAGAAGCGGTTGAACCAGGGCCTCGGCGGTCGCACGGTCGGAGTACACAAGCCCAACCACCGTGTAGTCCGTTTCACGGGTTGACAGATCGGCCAGAACACCGAGCTGCCATGGCGGCAGACCAGCATCGGGAAGCTCCGACACATCATCTCGAGCAATCACACTGGCTGTCGGATCGAACGCCGGCCAAGGCACGGGCCAAAACATGGCCTGGACCAGCGACGCGTTACCCCATCGCTGATCGTCGAGTACCTCAAGAAGGATCTCCACATTGGGCAGGTCCGCCAGCGTTGCCCCTGTCCATTCGGCCACCGCCTCAACCGGCCCCCAGGCCGGCGCGTAAAGCAACGCCGAACCGTCGGATGCAAGCCTTGCCGAGCGGCCAAGTTGACCGCCGAATGGATTGGCGGGATCACGCGCCTCGAGGTCGATGGCCATGTCCTCGCCGCGCCACAGGGCCGACCAGGCATCCAGCTGCCGCGCCTCATAGCCGCCGTCCATCAAGGCTTGCTTCGCCGCGATCAGATCCTGAGCGGCAGCCAACTGCAGCACGACCATCTGGGCTGGAAGCTGATAGAGGTGCAACATCGCGGAGATGCGGTCTGGACCGAAGCCGACCCTGCTCTCCCACTCGCCCCGCAAACCCGCAGGCACGGCCTCGCCGACGTCTCCGCCCAGACCGTAGAGGCGACGATAGGCTCTCGCCAAGGGCGCGCCGCTCAGTAGATCCTGAGCCAGCGCCGCGGGTGATCTCGCGACCGCCCGCTCAGCCGCAGCGACGTCGTGGAAGTATATCTCAAGCGACGGGCTCGGCGTCAGAACGGTCGCCGGAATGTATGCCATCAAGCCGGCAATCTGATCTGTTCTGGGTTGGGCAGCGGTCGCGCCGGACCACAACAGCACCAATAGCACCAAGACAACGGCACGCGGTCGCGTCATCGCCTGCCCCCGTCCAAGTCACTAATCAAGTCGCGAAGCGCACGGCCACGCACTTCATTTGTACGGGCAACTCTTACGATGGCGCTGCGAACGGACGCTACTCGGCTGACGCCGGTGCACTTTCCTTGTCGTCTTCGGCCGCAGCCGATCGGCGCGGACGACCCCGACGACGACGGGGCTTCTCCTCAGGCTCCGCCTCCGGCTCGGCGGCGGCGGCTTCAGTGGGGGCGGTATCTGCCTCGGGTTCCGGCGCTTGCGCCGGAGCCGGCTGCGGCTCTTCGCGCGGATCGTGGCCGAAATCCGCCACCGGCTGTTCCCGCGGATCGGCGGGCTGCCCCTCGAACCCGGCCCCATTGCCCGCCCTGCGCTCGCCGGACCCGTCATGCATGGGATGGGCGCGGCCATTCGGCTGCTGGGGCGGATTGGCCGCCGCCCTCTGCTCGCGCGCCTGTTCGGCCTGCAACTGCGCCTGAACGATCGCCTCGTTCATCTGATTGATGACCCGCTGATAGTGCTCAGCATGTTGCAGGTAGTTCTCGGCCATGATCGGATCGCCGGACGACATCGCGTCCCTGGCCAATGCCTGATACTTCTCCAAGACCTGCGACGCGTTGCCACGAATCCTTGTGTCGGGACCGTTGCTGTCGAACGTCTGGTTCCGGTTCGGCATGTTGGAACGGCGATTGTTGGAACGGCCTCTGGAACGCCGATTGTTCTGACCCTGTCTCATATGCCTCTTGTCGCGTTGTCGCTTGCAAGTCTCTGATGAGGTGTCACTGCCGAGGTCCTGGTGACGAACCCACAGGCGTATCGCCAAGTCTGGCGCATTGCCAAGTAGATCGTCCAACCGTCGCCGTATTCCGACAACAGGTCCCTAGAACGCTCAAGTCGATTCGACATAATCGAATCGACGCGGTGCAACAATACCTATGGGTAAGCGTCGCAACCGCAAGGCGGACCCTAGCGCAACTGGCACCGCCAACAAACAAATTTCTGACTTATTTCCCCGGGTTTCGGGGCTTTAGCACCAATACCCGATCGATTGAGGCTAAATCGGAGCGTGTTTCGACGGTTTCAAGCCTCTGCGCGGCCATCAGGGCCGAAACGGCCCCGGCCTGACCTGCACCGACCTCCAGGGCGGCAACACCGTTTTGCGCCAGCAAAGGCCCAAGACGACTGGCCAGAGCCCGGTACGCGTCGAGACCGTCCGCCCCGGCAAACAGGGCCAGCGCGGGGTCGTGGTCCCTCACCTCCGGCATCAGCGCGGCACGCTCGCGATCGGACACGTAAGGCGGGTTGCAGACAACCGCATCGAAGCGCGCCTCGGCCGCGTCCGCCCAATTGCCGGCCAAGAAGCATGCTCGATCGTGAAGGCCGAGCGACCGTGCATTGGCGCGCGCAACTGCTGCGGCGCCCTCGGCGAGATCGGTGCCGAGGCCCCAGGCGTTCGGGCGTTCGGCCAACAGGGCCAGCAGAAGACACCCCGTGCCCGTTCCCAGGTCGAGCACCCGGTAGCGACCGTCGGTTTCCGGCAGATGGTCAAGCGCGGCGGCGACAAGCGTCTCGCTATCGGGCCTTGGGTCCAGCGTGTCGGGACCAAGCGTGAAGGCCAGGCTCCAAAACTCGCGTTGACCCAGGATGCGTGCGACCGGCTCGCGGTTCAAACGGCGCGCCACCATCTGCGCCAGACGGGCGGTTTGATCTGCGTCCAACAAATGGTCGCGCGCGGCGAGAACCCCGCCGCGATCGAGCCCCGTGGCCGCCTCAACCAGCAAGCGGGCATCGACGGCGCTCTCTTCTATGCCGGCCGCCAAAAGCCGGCCTCTGGTGGTTGCCAGCGCGTCGCCGATCGTGGCGATCACGCGATCTCCGCCAGCCGGGCCGCCTCGTCCTCGGCGATCAAGGCGTCGATGATTTCGTCCAGCGCCTCGCCGTTGATGATCTTGTCGATCTTGTAGAGGGTCAGATTGATCCGGTGATCGGTGACACGGCCTTGCGGGAAGTTGTACGTGCGGATGCGTTCGGACCGGTCGCCGGAACCGACCTGGCTGCGCCGGTCGGCGGCACGTTCGGCGGCCAGGCTGGCGCGCTCCGCCTCATACAGGCGCGAGCGCAGGATCTTCATCGCCTTTGCCTTGTTCTTGTGCTGGGACTTCTCGTCCTGCTGCGAGACGACGATGCCCGTCGGCAGGTGCGTGATGCGCACGGCGCTTTCGGTGCGGTTGACATGCTGGCCGCCGGCGCCGGAGGCGCGGAACACGTCGATGCGCAGATCCTTGTCGTCGATCTGGATGTCGACGTCTTCCGCCTCCGGCAGCACCGCGACGGTCGCCGCCGAGGTGTGGATGCGCCCTTGCGCCTCCGTCTCCGGCACCCGCTGCACCCGATGGACGCCGCTTTCGAATTTCAGCCTGGCAAAGACGTTGCGGCCGGTCACGCTGGCCACCGCCTCCTTGTACCCGCCGGTGTCGGTCTCGGCGAGTTCCATGATCTCGAACTTCCAGCCGTGCAGGGCGGCAAAGCGCTGATACATGCCGAACAGGTCGGCGGCGAACAGGGCCGCCTCGTCGCCGCCCGTGCCCGCGCGGATCTCCAGGATGGCGTTCTTCTCGTCGGCCTCGTCCTTCGGCAGCAGCGCCAGTTGCAGCTGGCGCTCCATATCCGGCAGGCCCTGCTTCAACTCGCGGGCCTCGGCTTCCGCCAAAGCGCGCATTTCCGGGTCGGCCTCGGCGGCGGCCATGGCTTCCAGATCGGCCAGTTCGCTACGCGCGGATTTCACCGCCTCGATGCGCTCGGCCACAGGCTCGAGTTCCGCGTACTCCTTGGAATAGGCGGTGTAATCCTCCGGCGACAGCGAACCCTCGGCCATCAGCGCACGAAGCTCCGCCACCCGGCCGAGGACCTTGTCGAAATTCTCGTCCAGGCTCACGGGCGCGGCACTCGCTTGGTCTCGACTGTCATCAGATAGGGTGACGGGCTTTTAGTGCATCCGCGGTCAGCCCGCAACGGCGGCGCCTGCCGACCCGCGTGCAGAACGCCTGACGAGCCGGCTATTCCGCCGCCGGCCGTTCGAGATCGGCTTCCTCGGCGGCCTCGATTTCGGCCGCCTTCTGCTCAACCATCTCGACCAAATGGTCAACGATCGACCGGTCTTTCAGGCGATGGTTCGGCACGCCGGCGACGTAGACCTGATGGGTGCCCTTCCCGCCGCCGGTGAAGCCGATATCGGTCATCAGCGCCTCGCCCGGCCCGTTCACCACACAGCCGATGACCGACAGCGTGATCGGTGTCGTGATATGCGCCAGCCGATCCTCAAGCTCGCGCACCGTGTCGATCACGTCGAACTGCTGGCGCGCACAAGACGGGCAGGAGATGACCGTGACGCCCCGATGCCGCAAACCCAGCGATTTCAGAATCTCGTAGCCGACCTTGACCTCTTCCACCGGATCGGCGGACAGGCTGACCCGGATCGTGTCGCCGATGCCGGACCACAGCAGCATGCCGAGGCCGATCGAACTCTTCACCGTGCCGGTCAGCATCCCGCCGGCCTCGGTGATCCCCAGGTGCAGCGGATAGTCGCACGCGTCGGCCAGTTGCTGATAGGCCGCGACCGCCAGGAAGGGATCGGACGCCTTGCAGCTGATCTTGAACTCGAAGAAGTCGTGATCTTCCAAGATCCGAATATGGTTCAGCGCGCTTTCCAGCATGGCCTCAGGGCATGGCTCGCCATACTTTTCGAGCAGATCCCGCTCCAGCGAGCCGGCATTGACGCCGATGCGGATGGAACAGCCATGGTCCTTGGCGGCCCGCACGACCTCCGCCACCCGCTCACGCGAACCGATATTGCCGGGGTTGATCCGCAGGCAGGCAGCGCCGTTTTCCGCCGCCTCGATGCCCCTTTTGTAATGAAAGTGAATGTCGGCCACGATTGGAACGTCGACCTCCGGCACGATCTCGCGCAAGGCGGCGCTGGACGCCTCGTCCGGGCAGGAGACGCGCACGATGTCGGCACCGGCCTCGACCACCTCGTTGATTTGCGCGATCGTCGCCGGCACGTCCGACGTGATCGTGTTCGTCATCGTCTGAACCGTGATCGGCGCGTGGCCGCCGACAGGCACACGGCCGACATGGATCCGGCGGCTTGTTCGGCGGTGAATATCGCGATAGGGGCGCAGACTCATGACTCTATGCTCCTGGCCCTAGGCCAGCGTTTCGCTCAATAGTCCAACGGGTTGTCGACGGAATCGGCCGTGCATCACTGAGATATGACCGCACGGCCCTCGCGCAACAAGTCCGGGTCAAGACTTATATTGCGGATGACCTCGCCCTGGCGTCCCAGCACGGGCACGGCCGCGCCGTCGACCAGAACCTCGAGGCCGCCCGCGTTGCCAGTGAACAGGGTCAGTCCGGGTTCGTCGGGCACCTGATAGCTGTCCCCCGGGGTCATGACGCGGGTCATGATCATGTCGCCACCGGCATCCCGGACCAGCACCCAACTGTCCGTGGTCGCTCGCATTTCGATCCGGTTACCGGCGGTTGCTGGCTGGGCCGCCTCTGGCGTCGCCGGCGGCTCCGGCGGCGGCGCGAGCGCTTCGGTCTCATCGGCCGGGGTTTCGGGCGCCGCCGCGATCAGCAACCCCAGCGCCTCGCTCTCGGACTGATCCAAAGGCGCCGCACCAACCGAGTCCACCGCGAGGAACTGTTCGGCCTCGTCGCCGGACGCATCCGCGACCGGCTGGTCGATCGCATCCGGCTCGGCCTGGCCGGACGCCACGTCGGGGATGATCGCCTCTTGGATGTCGGCCGCCTCCGCGGTCGGCAGGTCCGGCAATGGCGGCGAGAAATCCGTCGGTTCGGACGTTTCTTCGGCCGTGGCCAAATCCGTGGCCAAAGGTTCCGGCGCCTCAATATCGGCCAGCGGCGGTTCCTCCTCCAAGAGCGTGGCGAGCCGATCGGGAACCGGCGCCACAACCGCCACCTCCTGGCTGTCCTCGCTGGACAGATAGTACCAGCCGCCATAGGCCGCGGCCGCCAACACGATCGCGACAAGCCCGATGGCCACGCCCGACACGCGCGACGTCGGCGGCGGTGCCGGGAAAACCAGGTTCTGCCGCTGGGTCAGCGCCGACTGTTCGTTCTTGAAGCGGCGGATAAGCTCGTCGGCATCCAGGTTGAGGTAGAGCGCGTAGGTCCGGATGAACCCGATCGCGTAGACGGGGCCCGGCAGATCTTCGAACCGCCCGTCCTCGATGGCCTGCATATAGGAGAATCGAATCCGAAGGTTCTGAGATACTTCCCAGAGGGTTAGGCCGATATCCTCACGCGCTGCTTTGAGAATGGAAGAGACGGTTTGAGGGGCCGCACCGACCGACTCTTCACTGTCGTTTGCCGACGGCGGAAGGCCGGTCGGATCGACGATATGAAAAGGTCTGCGTCTGCTCTGTGCCATGCCAACAATGCCGCAGGTTTCTGCCGAAGGGGGGTCTCAACACCGTCCCCTTGGTACGTATCTGGCGCGGTCGCGTCGGTTGACCAGTCCGTCCCGGACGTTCGTCTTGCGATCGAGACCGGGTCTCCGCGAGCGCCGTTCATGCTTATCATTGATGGCGCGCGGCTTAAAGCCCCTCGGTGCCTCAGAAGGGCCTTATTTGAACGTCTCCAGCCCTACGTGATCAAACCGTGGTCGCGGGCGTACGCGTGCAGATCGGTTCGCACGCTCGCGCTGTCACGACGACGCAGCGAACGCACGAAATCGGCAAGGGCGTCGACCTCCACGCCGAGGATCATCGCCTTCACCGGCCCCACCGAGGTCGCCGCCATCGACAGCGACCGAAAGCCCAACCCGATCAGCGCCATCGCTTCCAGCGGCCGGCCGGCCATTTCGCCGCAGATGCTGATCGGCTTGCCCGCCGTCTCGGCCTTGGCGGCCAGGTCGCCGAGAATGTTGAGGAAGGCCGGGGACAAGGTATCGTAGCGGTTGGCCAGCTTGGGATCGCCGCGATCCGCCGCGAACATGTATTGCAGCAGATCGTTTGTGCCGACCGCCAGAAAATCGGCGCGCGACAGCAAGGCATCGAGCTGCCAGAAGATCGCCGGAACCTCGACCATCGCGCCGATCTGCAGGTCGCTGGGCGCGACATAGCCTTGGCCCAGCGCCCGGGCAAGCTCGCGGTCCATCAGGCGGCTGACGGCATCGAATTCCGCTGCTTGCGCGACCATCGGAAACATGATGCGCAGGGGCCGTCCCTCTGCGGCACGGATCAGCGCGCGCAACTGCTTCAGCAACATCGCCGGCCGGTCGAGGCCCATGCGTATGGCGCGCCAGCCAAGCGCCGGGTTCTGCTCAGTCTCCGCCGCGAAGTAGGGCAGCGACTTGTCGCCGCCGACGTCCAACGTACGGAAGGTCACCGGCTTGCCCTGGGCCTGCTCGAAAATGCGCCGGTAGAGATCCGTCTGCGCGGCGACGTCGGGATAAGCCGAGCGCACCATGAACGGGATTTCGGTGCGATAGAGCCCGATGCCGTCCGCCCCCGCCGACGTCAGATGCGGCAGGTCGATCAGCAGGCCGGCATTCAGATTCAGCGAGATGCGCACCCCGTCCCGGCTGACCGCTGGCCGACCGACAAGCTCGGCATGGGACTGGGCGCGCTCGGCCCGTACCGCCAGGCTCTGCTCGAACGCGCCGAAGGCGTCTTCCGACGGGCGAACGAAAACCTGGCCGTTGTCGCCGTCGACAAGAACCACATCCAGCGGGTCGATGATGTTAAGCGCATCGGCACAACGCCCGACTACGGGAATGCCGAGCGCCCGCGCAACGATCGCGACATGGCTGGTCGCCGATCCCTCCTCCACAACGACGGCGCGGAGGCGCTTTTGCTCATAATCAAGCAGCTCCGCCGGCCCGATCGTGCGGGCGACGAGCACGACGTCGTCGGGCAGCGTGCCAACGGCGGCCTGCGACCCCTTGCCGGACAGGTTGAGCAGCAGGCGGGTGGCCAGATCATCGAAATCGGTCATCCGCTCCCGCAAATACGGGTCCGTGATGCGGCCCATGCGCGCCGCTGTATCGTTGCGCACCCGTTGAACCGCCGCCTCCGCCGTCAGGCCCGACTGGATGGCCTCCTCGATCCGGCGCACCCAGCCGCGGTCCTCGGCGAACATGCGGTAGGTCTCGAGGATGTCTAGGCCTTCGCCGATGCCACTGTCCTCGGTGATCTCGACCAGCCGGTCGAGCGACCGGTGCATGGCCGCCAGCGCCGTACCCAGGCGCTGAACCTCTCGGGCCGGTTCGTCGGCGACCATCTCTCGTACGGTGAGCTGCGGCCGGTGCAGAACCGCAAGCCCCCGCGCCAGACCGTCATTGAGCGGCATGCCCTCAATACGGGCCGGCAGCGTGCCACCCGCCTCGGACGCAGCGACCTCTCCCTTGTCGCCCAGTTCACCGCCCGCCACCAGTTCAGAGACTACCATGGCGACGGTTTGAAGCATCTCCACTTCTTCGTCGGCATAGACGCGCGGCCGGCGGTTCTGGATGACCAGAACCCCACGAACCTTGCCGTCACGGATCAGGGGCACGCCCAAAAAGGAATGGAACGGGTCCTCGCCCGTTTCCGGGCGGTAGGCGAACTTGGGATGGCGCGCCGCGTTGGCAATGGCCGCCGATCGGGCCGTCGCCGCGACGTCACCAACAAGCCCCTCGCCGACACGCAGCCGGGTCTGATGGACGGCTTCCGGGTTCAGACCGACGGTGGCGAACAGCTCCAACACCTCGCCGGGCCGCACGACGTAGCAGGAGCAGACCTCCGCGACCATTTCCGCCGCGATCAGACGCACGATCTTGTCAAGCCTGGCCTGGGCCAGGCCGGAGCCGGCCATCACATCCCGCAGCCGGGACAACAGCCGGCGCGACTGGGTCATGGGGGTGATGGGCGCAACCGACATCAGGCCGCGCCCCCGAAACGGTCGAAGCCTTCTCTAGCGGCGTCTTTCTTCGGCCAAATCCTCAAGCGTCCAGCCCGTAAGCGGTGTGAAGCGCGCGCAACGCGAGCTCTGTGTACTGTTCAGCGATCAGTACGCTGATCTTGATCTCGGAGGTTGAAATCACCTGGATATTAATACCGTTTTCGGCCAGCGTGCGGAACATTGTTTGGGCCACGCCGGCATGGCTGCGCATGCCCACGCCGATGACCGAAACCTTCACCACATTGGGATCCGGCAGAAGGTAGTCGTGGCCGAGCTGGTCCTGGCGCTGCTGCAGCACCTCGACCGCGCGGTCCAGGTCCGACCGGCCGACGGTGAAGGTCATGTCGGTCGACTTGCCGTCCTCGGAAACATTCTGGACGATCATGTCGACATTGATGGCGGCGTCGGCCAACGGTCCGAAGATGGCCGCCGCAACACCCGGCTCGTCGGCCACCTTTACAAGCGTGATCTTGGCTTCGTCCCTGGTGTAGGCAATGCCGCTAACAACTTCTTGTTCCACGATTTCTCCTTCGTCGACCACCAGTGTGCCCGGCACATCCTCAAAGCTGGAGAGCACCTGGACCCGCACGCCATGCTTCATGGCCATTTCGACGGATCTCGTCTGCAAGACCTTGGTGCCCAGCGACGCCATCTCCAGCATTTCTTCGTAGGTGATCTTATCCAGTTTGCGCGCGCTGCGCACGACCCGCGGGTCACTGGTGTAGACGCCATCGACATCCGTGTAGATGTCGCACCGATCGGCACCCAGCGCCGCCGCCAAAGCGACCGCGGACGTGTCCGACCCGCCCCTGCCGAGGGTCGCGATCCTGCCTTGTGGCGAGATGCCTTGGAAGCCGGCGACAACGGCGACCTCGCCGCGCTTCAGTCGTGTGTCCAGCTCCGCCGGATCGATATCCAGGATCCGCGCCTTGCCGTGCACGTCGTCGGTGCGCACCGGGATCTGCCAGCCCTGCCAACTGCGTGCGTTCACGCCATCCGCCTGCAGCGCCATCGCCAACAAGCCCGACGTGACCTGCTCACCCGATGCGACGACGGCGTCGTACTCGCGGGCTTCGTATAGGGGCGCGATGGACCCGCAATAGTCGACGAGTTGATTGGTCACGCCAGCCATGGCCGACACGACCACCGCGACCTCGTTGCCGCGCGCGACCTCGGCCTTGACCTTCTCGGCGACGTTCTTGATGCGGTCGATATCGCCGACGGACGTGCCGCCGAACTTCTGCACGATACGGGCCATGGCTTCTCATTCCGGTTAAGCCGGCGGACTGGTCTATTCAGGCGGGATGCCCGCCAGGCGCGACCAAACGCTGCGCCGACATTGCCTGGGCGAGGCGGCGTATCCATACTCGCAACATCGCACCGTTGCAACCGACGGACAGGAAGCCCCATGGCCACCAGTGCCACGGCCGCCCACGGCCAATCCACGGTGGATGATCGCGAGATCAGCCAGTTCGACAGCATTTCCCATGATTGGTGGGATCCGGACGGGATGTTCAAGCCGCTCCACCGGATGAACCCGCTGCGGATCGGCTTCGTACGCGACCGCGTCGTGGCGCGTTTCGAACGGCCCGACGACAGCGTCGTACCGTTCGACGGGCTGAGCATCGTCGATGTCGGCTGCGGCGGCGGCCTGCTGAGCGAACCGATGAGCCGGCTGGGCGCCCGCGTCACCGGCATCGATGCGGCCAGCGAGGGCGTGGCGGTGGCCAAGGCCCATGCCGAGGCGGGCGGGCTTGCAATCGACTATCGGGTCGAGACGGCCGAGGGGCTGGCCGCGTCGGGTGCGAAGTTCGACGTCGTGCTGGCGCTGGAGATCATCGAGCATGTGGCCGATGTTGACCAGTTCCTGGGCGCGCTGGCCGATTTGACGGCGTCCGGCGGCATGGTCTTCTTGTCCACGCTGAACCGGACAAGGCGCAGCTTCGCCACGGCGATCGTCGGCGCCGAATACGTCCTCAGATGGCTGCCGCGCGGCACCCATGACTGGCGCAAATTCGTCAAACCCAGCGAGCTTGCCGCCGGCCTGCGCAAGGCGGGGCTGACGGTCGAAGACATCAGCGGGATGGTCTACGACCCGATCAGGGGGCGCTGGAAACTCTCGCGCCGCGATCTGGCGGTCAACTACATCGCGGCGGCGTCGAAGGACTGAGGCGGGCTAATTGTCCGTCGGCAGCCAAGGGATACGCGCGAACTCGACGCCTTCCTCCTCAAGCTCCTCGGCCTCCTCGTCCGTGGCTTCGCCGTAAATGTCCCGGTGCTCGGTCTCGCCGAAATGGATGCGCTTGGCTTCCTCGGCAAAGCGCGGGCCGACATAGTCACAGTTCTCTTCGACCTTCTTGCGCATCTCGACAAGCTGGTCGCGCATCTTCGTCATGACGGCGGCCATCTTCTCCTCGGCCGCGGATGACGGAGTCGGCCGGCCGATGCGGGTCGCCATCGGGGCCTTCACGATCTCACAGTCGCCGCATATCGGGCAGCTGATCTCGCCCGACGCCTGTTGGGCATCGAACGTGGCACCATCCTTGAACCACGCCTCAAAGCCGTGGCCGTTGGCGCAGCGGAGGTTAAACGAGATCATGCATCTGACCCTTTCCGGAGACCCGGCATAACGCTTATCAAATTGTTGACCAAGAGCAAAACGACAAGTCAGGCGGTTTTGGATGTCTGTTTCCGGTGCATTGCATACCCCTTCCGACTGGGTCGCACGGTTTGCGCCGTTGGTCCCGGCTGGCCGAACCGTTCTGGACGTCGCCTGCGGCAACGGCCGCCATTCTCGCCTGTTCGCCGAACGCGGGAACCGCGTCGTCGCCGTCGACATCGATTTGCGCGGCGTTGCCGACCTGGCTTCCGAACCGCGTATCGACCTTGTCCAAGCGGATTTGGAGGGTGCCGATTGGCCGTTCAATGGTCGACGGTTTGGCACCATCGTGGTCACGAACTATCTGCACCGGCCGCTCCTGCCCACGCTGCTCTCGGCCATTGAGCCGGGCGGTCTGGTCATCTACGAGACCTTCGCGATCGGCAATCAGCGCTTCGGCAAACCCAGCAATCCGGCCTACCTGCTGCGGCCCGGCGAACTGCTCGCCTGGGCAGAGCCGGAACTTCAAGTCATTGCCTATGAACATGGCGAGATCGCCTCGCCGAAGGCAGCGGTGATGCAGCGCCTGGTGGCGGCCCGCGATGCCGGCGACGCGCCGGACCTGGACGGATATCCCGGCCCCTGGCCGCTGCCTCGCGCCTAGGAGCCTGTGTCGGCCAAGGAAACCGGCGCGGTCGGCGGTGCAAAAGTCCGATCATGCGTCAGGGCCGGCACGGCGTTGCGTGCCTTGCGAACCTGTTCGAGATTGAGCTCCGCCGTTACGAAACCGACATCGGTTCCCGCGTCGGCAAGGATTTCGCCCCAGGGCGCAACGATCAGCGAATGCCCGTAAGTCTTGCGGTCGGCAAAATGCGTACCCGTCTGTGCCGGGGCAATAACGAAGCAGCCGGTCTCGATCGCCCGCGCGCGTAGCAGTACGTGCCAATGGGCCTTGCCGGTCGGCACGGTGAAGGCGGCCGGAACCGTCAGGATATCGGCGCCCGCCTGGGCCAGCGCCCGGTGCAGATAGGCGAAGCGAACGTCGTAGCAGATGGTCAGCCCGATGCCGCCCCAGGGGCTGGGCGCCACCACGGCACGGTCACCCGGCCGGAACGTCGCGCTCTCGCGATAGCTTTCGCCGCCGCCCAGATCGACATCGAACATGTGGATCTTGTCGTAGGTCGCGACGATCTCGCCGTTCGGGCCGAACAGGTAGGACCGGTTCGCGACCGTGTCCTCGCTTAGTTTGATGCCCAGGGAGCCGACCAGCAGCATGGCCTCGGTTTCCCGCGCCAGGTCACTGAAGTACGGAATGCCGGGGTGCTCATCCTCGGTCTTCACCCGGGACAGGATTTCGCGCCGGCCGGTTACCATCATCGTGGCGTTTTCCGGCAGGGTGATGAAGTCGGCGCCAGCGTCGCGCGCGCGGCGCACCAGCTCGCCGGCCTTGGTTAGGTTCGGCTCAATCTCCGGGCCGCCATTCAACTGAACGCACGCCGCGGTCAGCGTCGCGGTCATGCGGCACCTTGCAATAGAGGATCGAGCTTGCCGTCGTCGTTGAGCGCCGAGAGATCGTCATAGCCGCCGACATGGACGTCATCGATGAAGATCTGCGGCACCGACGTGCGCCCGTTGGCGCGCTGGATCATCTCCTTGCGCCGTTTGGGATGCATCATCACGTCGATCTCCTGATAGGGCACGTCCTTCGAGCGCAGCAGCTTTTTTGCCATGAAGCAGTAGGGGCAGAAGGGGCTGGAATAGACCGTGACCTGTGGCATCAAGGGCGCTCCCGTGCGTGGACCGACGTCTGGATCGGTAGAATATGACCATCCGGGCACGGATTTCCAGTCACGCGCCGCCCGCGATCAGCCGACCCGCACCGGCAAGACGGCCCGCGCGATGACCAGGACCGACACCTCGGCAGCACCCGACTGTTTGAGGACGCGGGCACACTCCCGCACGGTCGCCCCGGTTGTCATCACGTCGTCGACCAGAAGGATATGGCGGCCGGCCAGCGCTGGCACCGCCCGGGGCGCTACCTTGAAGGCGCCGCGCACGTTTTGGCGGCGCTCTCTTGCATTGCGCCTGGCCTGTGACGGCGTCGCGCGCGTTCGCACCAGCGCGTCATGTCGGTAGACCCCTTCTGCGGCGTCTTCTGCGGCGTCGGCGATCACTTGTGCCAACAGGGCCGACTGGTTGTAGCGTCGGCGCCACAACCGCCAGCGATGAAGCGGTACGGGCACGAAGACGTCGACCGGCGCGTCCAGACCGGTGAGCAGGCGCACCATGAGCCGCTCCAAGACGGCGGCGCGGTCGGTGCGGTCGCCGTGCTTGAAGCCGAGGATCAGCGACCGGCTGTGATCGTCGTAGACCAGCGCGGCACGAGCCCGATCGAACGGCGGCGGGTCCGCGAGGCAGGCACCGCACAAGGTCGTGCCCGAGATCTCGAAATCGAACGGCAGGCCACAGCAGGCACAATGGGGCGCGTCGATAAAGGTCAGACGGCCCCAGCAACCCGCGCAAAGCCCCTGCCCGCTCTCGATTTCCTGGCCGCAGGCCGCACAGCGCGGCGGCAACAGCCCGTCCAGCACCCGCTGGCCGATCGCCTGCAGGGTTGTGCCTGCGGCCACCAGTCGGGTAATCCGCGACCGCTCGCCACCGGCGCCATCGTCGGCTTTGTCTGTCGATCCCATAGGGCTATATACGCCCGCATGAGCCAGGATTCGATGAAGGTGTTTGACCGGCGACGGGTGCGAGCCCATCGCGACCGGGCATGCCGGTCGATCGCCGAGCACGGCTTTCTGTTCGACCATGTCGCCGACGGCATGATCGAGCGGCTTGACGACGTGCTGCGCACGTTTCCGACCGCGATCGATCTGGGCACGTTCAGCGGGGCGCTGGCCAAGCGGCTTGAACAGCGCCCTGGCACCGACCTTGTGATCAGAAGCGATCTGTCGCCGCGACTGGCGCAAATGGCATCCGGAAGCGGACTGACGATTGTCGCCGACGAAGAGTTGCTGCCGTTCGGCGAGGCCAAGGTCGATCTTGTGGCAAGCGCGCTGGCGCTGCATTGGACCAACGACCTGCCCGGCGCCCTGGTCCAGATCAACCGAAGCCTGCGTCCCGATGGGCTGTTTCTGGGCGTTCTACTTGGCGGCGAAAGCTTGACCGAGCTTCGCATCGCCTTGACCGAAGCCGAGATTGAGCTTTGCGGCGGCGCCAGCCCCCGCCTGTCCCCACTGGCCGATGTGCGCGACGCCGGCGGTCTGATGCAGCGCGCCGGCTTCGCGCTGCCGGTCGTCGACCGGGAAACGGTTACGGTGACGTACGATAACGCGTTTGGGCTGATCGCCGATCTGCGGGGCATGGGTGAGACCAATGCGTCGCTCAACCGCAATACCGCGATACCGCCGCGCGCCTTCTGGCCCCGCGTCGCGGAGGTTTATCACCAGCGCTTTGCCGAAGCCGACGGCCGCATTCCCGCGACCTTTCAGGTGCTGTACCTGTCCGGTTGGGCGCCGGCGGCGAGCCAGCAACAGCCGCTGCGCCCTGGCAGCGCGCACTCCAGCCTCGCCGACGCCTTAGGCGCCGAAGAGCGTTCGGCCGGTGAAGCCGTACCCTTGGTCACCGACCGAACCGACGGCTCATAGAAGGTCGCGCAGCATGGCGATCAGGGGGCGGTCGGCCGGCGGCATCGGGTAGTCGCGCAGCGCTTTCGCCCATACCCATTTCAGCGCCTGGCCTTCAAGCGGTTGTGCCGTGCCGCGCCATTGCCGACACAGGTAGAGCGGCATCAGCAGATGAAAATCGTCATAGGCATGGCTGGCAAACGTAAACGGCGCCAGGCAGCTTTCCTGCGTGTCGATCGCGAGCTCTTCACGCAGCTCTCGGATCAGCGCCGCCTCGGGCGTCTCGCCTTGCTGGACCTTGCCGCCGGGGAATTCCCACAGGCCCGCCATGGCCTTGCCCTCGGGCCGCTGTGCGATCAGCACGCGGCCGTCGGCGTCGATCAGGGCAACGGCGGCGACCAGCACGACCGGGCGGTCCTTCGGCACGGCAGCCGTCGCGTTGTCCACCCTCAGCCCGCCTGGAGGTCCTGCCACTGCCGGCGCGTGACGGCGTAGACCGGGGCGTCGACCGTGGCATCGATCGGGTCGAAACGCTGACGCCGATAGCCGTCGGGCGTCAGGCCGAGTTTGAGCACGACGCGCGAAGACCGCTCGTTGTCCGGCAAGACGACGGCCGCGACACGCTGCAGTCCCAGCTCGTCGAAGGCAAAGCGCAGGATCTCGTGCCCGGCCTCGCTGGCATAGCCGCGCCCCCAGACCTGGCGATCGAACCAATAGCCGAACTCGCCTTCCGTGCCGCCTGGCTCGATGCGCACGCCCATATGGCCGACCAGCCGGTCGTCGTCCGGCTCGGCGACGACGAACTGATAGTCGGTGGCCTGGTTCCAGTTCCGTGTCGCCGTTCGGATCCAGCTCACCGCGTCCGGCAGCGTGTAGGGGATCGGCAACCGCGCCAGCCAGCGTGCGACCTCCCAGTCGGCCAGAGCCTCCGCGATCGCCGGCGCGTCGTCGCGCCGATGCCGGCGCAATACCAGCCTTTCCGTCTGCAGCCTTTGGGGCAGCGCCAAAACCATCAGGACCTAACTACGATAATCGGCGTTGATGGAAATGTAGCCGTGGGTCAGATCACAGGTCCAGACGGTCGCCCGGCCCCGCCCGATCGCCAGGTCGATATCGATGACGATCTCCCGGCCCTTCATGTGCGCGGCCACCGGCGCCTCGTCATAGCCTTCGACCCGCTGGCCCCGTCGGGCGATCTCGACGCCGCCGACGGCGATGGAAACCAGGTCGCGCTCGGCCCGTTCGCCGGCCTTGCCGATGGCCATGACGATGCGCCCCCAATTGGCGTCCTCGCCGGCGATCGCGGTTTTGACCAGGGGCGAGTTGGCCACCGACTTGCCGATCCGGCGCGCGGCAACGGACGACGTGGCGCCGCTGACATTGATGGTGATGAACTTGCTGGCGCCCTCGCCGTCCCGGACGATCTGCCGGGCGACATCAGTTGCCACCGCCTCCAGCGCCCGGCGGAAATCGCGCCATAAACGGTCATCGGGTCGCTCGGCAATCGGATTGCCGGCTGCACCGGTCGCAAACGCCAGTACGGTATCGCTGGTCGAGGTGTCGCTGTCGACCGTCGTGGCGTTGAAGCTGCGATCGACCGCCCGCTTCAGCATCGGCCTGAGAACAGGCGCCGGTACTGCCGCGTCGGTGAAGATGAAGGCCAGCATGGTCGCCATATCCGGCGCGATCATGCCCGAGCCCTTGGCGATGGCATTGATGGTCACCGATCGATCGCCGATTTTGGCCCGCCGGGTCGCAAGCTTGGCAAAGGTGTCGGTGGTACGGATCGCGTCGGCGGCCGGCCGCCACTGGTTGGGCGACACGGCATCCACGGCCCGATCGATATGTGCCGTGATCCTTTCCGGCGGCAACGGCTCGCCAATTACGCCAGTGGATGCAAGGAAGACCTGGTCTTGGGGGCACCGCAGCGCCCGCGCCAGCGCCGCGCCGGTTTCGGCCACGGATTCCGTGCCCAGACGGCCGGTAAACGCGTTGGCGTTGCCGGCGTTGACCAGAACCGCCCGCGCCTGACCACCCGGCAGCGCCTCACGGCACCAATCCACCGGTGCGGACGGGCACCGGCTTGTCGTCAGCGTGCCGGCGACCGTGGTGCCTTCGTCGAACAGGGCCAGCATCAGGTCCGGCGAGCCGTCCTTCTTCAGGCCCGCTGCCAGTCCGGTCAGGCGAACGCCTGGCACGGTCGGCATCGATGGCGGTTCGGCCGGCGCCAGGGGCGAGATCGGCAGTTCCATAGGCGCTTCGGTGTGGCCGACTATTGCTCGATGGGTTCGCCGCCGGGGCCGAAAATCACGATCTCGGCACCCTCGCGCAGTTCCGCCGCAATCTCCTGGGCAATCTCGCCGGCGGTCGCGTCGACCAGTTGCGGCCTGATCTCGTCAAACGACGGCGGCTCGATCGTGCGGTGCTCCTCGGTCTTGATGACGTGCCAGCCGAACTGGGTCTCGACCGGCTCGGTCGTGAACGTGCCAGCCTCGAGGCCGAAGGCCACCTCGCCGAACGGTTCGACCATGTCACCGAGCGAGAAGTAGCCCAGATCGCCGCCATTCTCGCCGCTGGGCCCGACCGATAGTTCGCGCGCAAGATCGGCGAAATCCTCGCCGGCCTGCAGGCGCTCGATAGCCGCGTTGGCCGCCTCTTCGGTCTCGACCAGGATGTGCCGTGCACTGACCTGTTCGGCCGGGGGATTCTGCTCAAGGAAGACATCGTAGGCCGCGGCCAGGCGGTCGTCGGTCGCGCGCTCGTCGATCGCGCGGGCCAGCCAGACCTCTTGAATGATGCCCAAACGAGCCTGTTCGACCAGGGCGAGGACCTCCGGGTCGTCGCCAAGGCCGTCATCCAGGGCCTGCTGTTCGATCAGCCGGCCGGTCGCGAGCTGGTCCGCCAGAATGCCGACCAGCATCTCCGGCGGAAACTGCTGATATTGCGGCGGCAGGGCAACCAAGGCCTCCATGACGTCGGACATCAGGATCTCGGACCCGTTGACCGTGGCGACAACCCGGTTTTCCTCGCCTTCGGCGCCATCGGACTGGGCGAAAGCGGCGGGGGCGGCCAAGGCAACAACCAGCGCGCCGACGGCGGCCGTGCGGCGCAAGACATCATTCATCATCGAAATCTCATCCCTGTTTGGGGGCAGTCGGCCGCGCGTGACGCCGGCCGGGGGGCTGGCAGGGGTAAAGCATAGGATGGCAAGACCCGCAAGCGCCGAGGTCCCCTGCCCCGGATCTGCCCCTGAAACGTCAAAAGGGTCGCTTGAGTGCCGGTGCTGGCCTATATAAGGGCATTGTCGCGGCCTATTGCCGCTGGCGAACTGGAGAATGGCATCGGATATGACGCGGCGGGCCCGCATACGCGCCTTTTTGCTGGGGCTGTTGATCGGCGGTGGTTCTTGGACCGCAGCTGCGCATGACGACGCCCACAAGCCGGAAGCGCCCTGCGACGGTGTCGTTGCGGATTGCGCGAGCGACGCCGCCGAGGAAGTCACCGAATACGAGGCCGAGCCAGTCGATGCCGAGGATGTTGCTGTTGCCCCCGTTCGGGTCGCCAGCGAACCGGTGCCGGTCGGACCGGAGCGTGTCTGCGGCCAGGCCGAGGCGTCCGCGTTTGTCCGCACGATGGATGCCACGAGCGGACCCTTGATGAGCGGCACGCCGCTGCTGGGCCACTTGAGCGGTAGTTCCTAGCCGCCTCAAGCCATTCGCGCGCTTCGGCGCAGCCTTCCCTTCTTCTTGGCGCATCCACGCCCGATACGGCGTGATCGAGAGGCGTCACAGCCCCAAATGGTTTGGGGCCAATCGACAGTAGAGGTTTCCCATGCTGGGTGCATTGAGCCGCAAGGTCTTCGGCAGCTCCAACGACCGCATCGTCAAGCAACTGCAAAAGACGGTGAACAAGATCAACGCGTTGGAACCGTCCATGAGCGAGATGGACGACGCCACCCTGCGCGCCCAAACGGACCTGTTCCGCGAGCGTCTGGAAAAGGGCGAGAAGCTGGACGCCCTGTTGCCGGAGGCCTTCGCGACCGTCCGCGAGGCGTCGAAACGAACCCTCGGCATGCGCCCGTTCGATGTCCAGCTGGTCGGTGGCATCGTGCTGCACCAAGGCAAAATTGCCGAGATGAAGACCGGTGAAGGCAAGACGCTGGTCGCGACCATGCCGGTCTATCTGAACGCGCTTACCGGCAAAGGCGTGCACGTGGTCACCGTGAACGATTATCTGGCCCGCCGCGACGCCGATTGGATGGGCAAGATCTACAACTTCCTCGGCCTGACCTATGGCTGCATCGTGCACGGGCTGACCGACGAGCAGCGGCGCAGCGCCTACGCGTCTGACGTCACCTACGGCACGAATAACGAGCTCGGCTTCGACTATCTGCGCGACAATATGAAGTTCCGGCTGGACCAGATGGTCCAGCGCGACTTCAACTTTGCCATCGTCGACGAGGTCGACTCGATCCTGATCGACGAGGCGCGCACGCCCCTGATCATCTCCGGCCCCGCGCAAGACACGTCCGAGCAGTATGTCAAGGCGGACAAGGTCATCCCGCAGCTTGACGACAGCGACTTCGAGATCGACGAAAAGCAGCGCTCGATCCATATGACGGAAGAGGGTCAGGAGCGGGTCGAGAACATCCTGACGGAGGCGGGTCTGCTGGCGGAGGGCGGCCTTTACGACATCGCCAACATCTCGCTGGTCCACCATGTTCAACAGGCGCTGCGGGCGCACAAGCTGTTCCAGCGCGATCGAGACTACGTGGTCAAGGACGGCAAGGTCGTCATCGTCGACGAGTTCACCGGCCGCATGATGGAAGGCAGGCGTTATTCCGACGGCCTGCATCAGGCGCTGGAGGCCAAGGAAGGCGTCCAGATCCAACGCGAAAACCAGACCATGGCCTCGATCACCTATCAGAACTTCTTCCGGCTTTATCCCAAGCTGGCTGGCATGACCGGCACGGCGCTGACCGAGGCGAAGGAGTTCGGCGAGATCTACAGCCTGGAGGTCGTCGATATTCCGACCAACGTGGCCGTGAACCGGGCCGACGAGGATGACGAGGTCTATCGGACCGAAGAGGTCAAGTTCAACGCCATTGTCGGAGCGATCGAGGAGGCGCAAAAACGCAATCAACCCGTGCTGGTCGGCACCGTCTCGATCGAGAAATCCGAACGCCTGTCGGACCGGCTGCGCAAGGACAAGATCAAGCACAACGTGCTGAATGCCCGCTTTCACGAGCAAGAGGCCCATATCATCGCCCAGGCCGGGCGGCCGGGCGGCGTGACCATCGCCACCAACATGGCCGGCCGTGGCACGGACATTCAGCTCGGCGGCAATCTCGACATGCGCATTGCCGACGAGGCCATGCCGATCGAGGACGAGGCGGAACGCGCGGCCAAGATCGAGCAGATCAAGGCCGAGGTCGCGGCGGAGAAGCAAACCGTCCTGGACGCCGGTGGCCTGTTCGTGATCGGCACGGAGCGGCACGAGAGCCGCCGCATCGACAATCAGTTGCGAGGCCGGTCGGGCCGTCAGGGCGACCCGGGCCAGTCGCTGTTCTACCTGTCCCTGCAGGACGATCTGATGCGCATTTTCGCGTCCGACCGGCTGGACGGAATGCTGCAAAAGCTGGGCCTGAAAGAAGACGAGGCGATCGCCCACCCCTTCATCAACAAGGCGCTGGAGCGGGCGCAAACGAAGGTCGAGGCCCGCAACTTCGAGATCCGCAAGAACCTCTTGAAGTTCGACAATGTCATGAACGACCAGCGCAAGGTGATCTACGAGCAGCGCCGCGAGATCATGCAGGCCGACAAGGTCGACGAAATGGTCACCGCCATGCGCCACGAGATCATCGAGGACATGGTCACGGCCGCGATCCCACCGAACTCCTATGCCGAGAAGTGGGACATCGACACCCTGAAGGAGCGGGTGAAAAACGTGCTGGACCTGGACCTGCCGGTCGACGAGTGGGGCCAGGAAGAGGGCATCGCGGAGCCGGAGATCGAGGAGCGCATTCGCACCGCTTCGGACGAGAAGATGGCCGCGAAGGAGACAGAGTTTGGCGCCGAGGTCATGCGCATGGCCGAAAAGAGCCTGCTGCTGCAACTGCTGGACCAGCACTGGAAGGAGCACTTGCTGGCCCTCGATCATCTGCGCCAGGGCATCACCCTGCGGTCCTACGGTCAGCGTGACCCGCTGCGCGAGTATCAGCAGGAATCCTTCGACATGTTCCAGATGATGCTGCGCCAGCTGCGCGAGTCGGTCAGCCGGGTGCTGAGCATGGTGCAGCTGCGCGTGAACACGCCGGACGCGGTTCCTGCCCCACAAGGCACGCCGCCTCAGAACCTGCAGGAGGGGCACACCGACCCGGCCCTCGCCGGCCAACAGCAACCGCAGGAAAGTGGGACGGTGCGTCCGCTAACCCGCCAGCCGCCGCCCGGTATCCAACTGGACCCCAACGACCCGGCGACCTGGGGCAAGGTTCCGCGCAACGCCCCCTGCCCGTGCGGCTCCGGCAAGAAATACAAGCACTGCCACGGCGTGGTGGCGGCCCAGGCTTAAGCGGCGCCCTTCGCTGCCGCTGGCTCGCTGTCCCGAACGCGCAACCGTTCAGCGCCGGTCGGGGTTGGCGGTCCCCGGTGTGCTGATGCTGTAGGGTGACGATGGTGGGCGGATCGTATAGGGCGTGCCGTAAAGGCCATCGCTGCCGAAGCCGCCCTGGTCGCCGATCCGATAGGCGCGGGTGCGCGGCGCCGGCACGATCGGGCTTGGCGACCGCGCATTGGGGGACACGATGTCGACCGTTTGCATGGGAGCGTCATCGATCGTCAGGCCCAGGCCACCGGTCAACCTGTCCGCCAACCCGGTGAGGAGCAACCGGTCCAACGACTGGCGCTCGATATCCGGATCCGGCGCGACCATTGCAGCCTGCACACGGCCCAGATCCTCGATTGTCAACGCGCCGTCGCCGGTCGCCGCTGGCCGATCGGACGCCAGCTCGGCGGGCGAAGCCGCCGGCGTCTCCCGGTAGGTGATGGCGCATGTGCGCAAGTCGGAGAGACTGGCCGCCGTGCCGGATAGCTCAAACAGCAGCGGCCCGAACGCATCGCCGACGATCTCGAAGACGTAACCGCTGCGAAATGCCGCCAAAATGGCCGGATCGTTGTCGAGGGACAGGACCAACGCGCCGGCATCATCGATACGGCCGTTCAGCGCTACCGGCCCGATATCGTCCAGCCGTGCGGCCGTCGGCAGTGTCGCGCCGGGATCGGCAGTCCAAGCGCTGCCGCCCAGCCCAACATCGAGGTGGCCGGTTTCGTCCAGCGAAAAGGTCAGAACCGTGCCGTCGTCGAAGGCGCGGCCCTGTCGGCAAAAGACGAACCGGCCCGATGCCGGATCGCGGAAGGCTGCACCGACCCACCCGGCGGTGGCGAAGGCGCTGTCGGCGATCGGCGCCGGGGCCTGGGCCCGGCTGACCCCGGCGCCCAATCCGACACCGACCGCGACGCCGATCGTGGCGCACCATGCCATATACCTGGCGAGCTGCTCTCGACGGGCGGACGCCAGATGCCGAGGGCGAGACGACACAGGATGCATCCGAACCTTCCGTGCAAATCCACGATAGACATGGTGCCCGGTTGGTCGTGCTGCCAGCCATCGATCTCGATCAGCGTCCGGCAGGTCGGTACGGTTGCCTAGGCTGCAAATGCAGCTTGACGTTTCAGCCCGTCGCGGGCTGGTTGGCCGGCAATGTCGATCTGGACTTTCGTGACACTCTTTGCGGCGGCCTACATCCTGCTGCTGGCGCGCAGCGCCTGGAAGCAGGGCGAGATGCGCCAATTCCTGTGGAGCCTTCTGGCCTTTGGTGTGCTGGCGGCCCTTTTGGCCCTCATTGTCGGGCTTTATGCCCTTCTCTTTGAAACCTAGTCGCAGAAGATATCGACAACGAACACGGTATCTGAGCCCGAAACGATCAGGCGGCTGATGCCCCTTGCGCGCGCATAATCCCCGGTGCCGCCAACAATCGCGAACTCGATCGGCGGCTGTATGATGACGGCATCGAGATCGTCGAACCGACCGGTGTTTCTGGTCAGGGCATGGGTCATGATCTGACCGCCCTCCAACTCAAGATAAAGGTCGATCGCGACTGTGCCCGAGCCATTTTCGTCCGGCGGCTCCTGTAACGTCGACACCCAGCTATAGACGCCAAGCGGCTCGCCATCATCATCGTTGAGCGTTCGTCCGCCAAGGCGCATGTCACCCTGGGACAAGGTCTCCTCACCGACATTGACATACGCGACCGATCGGGTGTCGCCCGCACCGTGGGCGACAAAGGGTTCACAGGCCATGACCGGCGTCGCCGCGACCGCTCCAAGCAGCCCGGCGGCGGCGGCCAGTGACTTCATGCGAAAGCTTGCCATCGTCGCTGCCTCCCTTGTGCCATCGGAGCCTTACCCACCCAGCGATGCGCGACGGGATCAATCAGGGCCTCTTTGATCAAAGAGAATGGAGCCCACAGCGCGCCGTTAGACAAGCACAAAAGTGTCGATCCTGAGTACGTCATGGAAATTGCATTCGTGAAAAACGGAGCCTGAAGAGTCGATCTTGCAGCAACGTGTTGGCCGTCTCGCACAGCAGGCTGTCTGACAGCACTCGGCGGCCACCCGTCTGATATCCAGGCGAGAATGCACAAGAACATGGACGTAAGACGGCACGAGCAAGGCGATATTCCCGGCGCGCGACAGGCCCGCGGCCATCTGTTGCAGGTGAGGCGGTCGCGTGCTGCAGCAAGCCGGCGAATGCCCTACACTTCGGTCCTGGCGCGCACATGCCGCGCCTGTCCAAACCACTGCTAAGAGTCCCAGACACTGAAGGGGTCTTCATGAACGCCATAGGCAACAAATCCCGCCGATCGCTCTGCGCCCTCGCGACTTGCGCCGCGTTGACCGTCCTCGCACCGTCCGCGATGGCCCAGGACGTGGAGCCGGTTTCCGACTTGCTGGCGACAGCCGATCCCGCCCGGGGGCAGACCCTGACCCGGCAATGCATCGCCTGCCATACTTTCGAGGACGGCGGGCCGCACCGCGTTGGCCCCAACCTTTGGGACGTCGTGGGACGTCCAAAGGCATCGCGGGAGGGCTTCAACTACAGTCCCGTCCTGCTTGAGCTTGGCGGCGACTGGTCCTTTGAGGATCTGAACGCCTATCTGGCGAACCCGCGCGATTTTGCGCCGGGCAACCGCATGGCCTATGCCGGCGTGCGCGCGGTGGACGATCGGGCCGCCCTCATCGTCTACATGCGCGGCCTGAGCGCGGAACCGGTCGACCTGCCATAGCTGCATCCGGCGGTATCTGAGGGGCGGTCGTGCAGACACGGCCGCCTTTTCCATGCCGATGCCGTTGCGTCACGCATGTCCTGAGACCGACAGGGGGGTGGAGGCCTGTCTTGGCGACACTCGGTGCGCCGCACCTCATTATCATCATATGGTAATCATTTTTCATATACTGATTGAGTTGCCTTAGCGACGAGCCCTATACTTGGTGCCCTCGCCAAGCGAGAGAACGGCCGGAATGAGGGGCAGGCTGCGGGGCGGCCCAAGCGCCAAGGCAGCCATCGGCCCTGTCAGCCGTTGCCGCTCGGCCGATCTGCCGATCGAAGACAACAATTGGGGGAAACCGATGACCAAAAAGCTGTTCGCCGTGGCGGCAATGACACTTGTCGCCCTGTCCACCCAGGCCGGTACCGCGCAGGACGCCCGCATGGGCGCCGGTCAGCAAGGGTCTCAGAATTTCGGCGTCAACGCGTCGCTGGCCCAGGCCCTGACCGACCGCACATCGCTTGACATCTCGGTCCAGTCGTTTGGCGGACCGGCCGCGTACCTGCCCTTGCTGCAGTCGGGTGAACTGGATGTGGCGGCGGCCGTGATGCCGGATGTCGGCGACGCGATCCGCGGGCGCGGCCCGTTTGACGGCCAGCCGATGGATCAGCTGGTGCTGTTGGCGTCGATGTTCCCCAGCCCGGTCGGCATGATGGTCGCCGACGACAGCGGCATCGAAACCATCGCCGACCTTCAGGGGCAAAGGGTGGCCTGGGGGCTGCCGGCCCAAGCCAGCCTGCTGCCCTATGTCGAGGGCTCGCTGGCCAATGGCGGCCTCACGCTCGACGACGTCGAACTGGTGCCCGTCACCTCTGTCGGCGCCGGCGTGGACGAGTTGATCGCCGGGCGGGTCGACGCAACCCTGTTCGCGCTGCGGGCCGGTAAGGTCGTCGAGGCGGATTCGGCGCTCGGCGGCGTCCGCTGGCTGCCCTATGATGCTTCCGACGAGGCGGTCGCGGCCATGCAGGAGGTGGCCAGCGAGGCCTATCTCGTCGATGTCTCGGCGGATGACGGCGTGATCGGCATCGCAAGCGACATGCCGACCATGGCCTATGACTACGCCCTCGTCGTCGGCGCGCACGTGCCCGACGATGTCGTCCAGGCAATCGTCGACGCCTTGGCCGACGATCCGGCCGGCATCAGCGAGACCAGCCCCGTGCTGGGGTCGCTTGACCCGGAAAACTTCATCCGTGCGTATCCGGGCCTGACCTACCATCCGATCGCTGAAGCGACACTCTCCAACTAGCCCCCAAGGCTCGCATGGCGAGCGTGAACGGGCGGACATCGTCCGACGGCACCCGGCGCTGGCACGCAGCAGCGATGGGCGCCGTCGGGCTGTGCCTGACCCTGCTGTCTCTTGCCTGGATCAGCGGCTTGCATCGTCAGGCCGATCTGGTGCTGTTCGCCCAACAGCCGATTGCCTTGGCCCTAGCCCTGGCCATCGTGTCGGGCGGGCTGATCGTGATGACAGGGCGGCCGATCGCCGACCATGTCGCGGGCCGGGCACTGGTTCTCGCACTGGCGATCGCCACCGGCGGCTTCTTCGTCTGGCTGGCGGCGGGGTATCAGGACATCGTCATGCTGGCCATTCAGCGCCCGCAATGGCTGGCCTGGCTTTGCGGCGCGGCCATCATCGTCCTAATGGTGCTGATCTGGCGCCTGATCGGGGCCGCCATCGCGGTCATTCTCGGCATCTTCATCGTGCTGGCCCTCGCCGGCTCGGGCATCGGCATTCCGACGGTGACACCGGACCGCCTGGCGCTCTATCTGGTGACCGACGCCAGCGGGCTGCTCAACCTGCCTTTGCGCGTCGCTGTCGAGATCGTCATTCCGTTCGTCTTTTTCGGCCGCCTGCTTGAAGTGACGGGCGGCAGCGCCTGGTTCACCGACCTGTCCCAGGCCGCGTTCGGACGCTACCGAGGCGGTGCGGCCAAGGTTTCGGTCGCCGCGTCGGCGCTCTTCGGCTCGGTGTCGGGGAATGCCGTCTCGAACGTGGTGGGCACCGGCGTGATCACCATCCCGTTGATGGTCAAGACGGGCTACCGGTCGCGGATGGCCGGTGCCATCGAGGCGGTCGCCTCGACCGGCGGCCAGCTCTTGCCCCCGGTGATGGGCGCGGCCGCGTTCGTGATGGCCGATTTTCTGCGGGTGCCCTATTCCGATATCCTGCTCGCCGCGCTGCTGCCGGCGGCCCTCTATTTCGCCGCGGTGTTCATCCAGGTGGACCGCGTCGCCGCGCGCGACGGCATTCGCGGCGTCAAAAGCGCCGACCGTTCGACATTTACGACCTTTGCGGCCGGTGCCCTGTTCCTGATCCCGTTCGTCGTTCTGTTCGTCGCGTTTCTGGTCCTGGCCGCACGCCCGCAAACGGCAGCGCTCTATGCTATCGCCGCAACCATCGTCATCGGGCTGGTGCATGGCTATCGCGGTCACCGGCTGACATTATCGGCGCTTGTCAGGGCCGCGCGGGACGCCGGCACGGCCGCCGTGCCCGTGGTCGTGGTCACGGCGGCGGCCAGTCTGCTGATCGGGCTGATCAACATCACCGGCGTCAGCTTCTCGCTGGCCCTGGACGCCATCGCGCTGAGCGGCGGCAGCGCCATCGCCCTGCTTGTGATCGTCGCCGTGACGGCCATCGTGCTGGGCATGGGCATGCCGACGGTGGCAGTCTACATCTTGCTGGCAACCTTGCTGGCGCCCGCCCTCGAAACGGCCGGGTTTGGAGGCATCGAAGCGCATCTGTTCATCCTCTATTTCGGCATGATGTCGATGGTGACGCCGCCCATCGCGTTGGCCGCGATCACGGCCGCGAACATCGCCGGCACCAACCCCTGGTCGACAAGCTGGAACGCCTTGGGGCTGGCCTGGGTGGCCTATATCGTGCCGTTCCTGTTCGTCTTTTCGCCGGCCCTCGTTCTGGCCGCGCCCTGGTTTTTGGTTTGTATCACCGTCGCGAGCGCGATGGCCGGCATCTATTGCATCTCCGCCGGCGCCGTTGGTTTCCACCGGGTGAAACTGGACAGGCCATGGCGGCTGGCCTGGGCGGTTGTCGGCGTGCTTCTTTTCGTACCGCCTGGCCTGGGGACTTGGGCCATCATCACAAACCTGGCTGGCGCAGTCCTGTTCGTCGCCTTGTTGATCGGCGGATATCGGTCGGGCAACGGGCGCTCACAGAGGCCTTCGCCACGGTGAAAGGGTCTGGACGTCTCCCTCCCACCTTCAGCGGGACATCGAACAGGACCACGCGACCGGTTTCACCTAGACTGTCTGATCATGACGAACACTGACACTCAGAGCGAGGCCGCCGTCAGCGCCGGCCAATCCGATCCGACCGACGCCGAGCCGATGCATATCGGCGGCGGCCATCTGGATCGCCGCCGGTCGCAATCCCTGTTGGCCGATGCCGGCGCAGATGCCTTGCTGCTCTTGACCCGGCAGACCATCAAATACGCCACCGGCGCCGATGCCGGGCCTGTTACCCTGTTCGACAGGGCCGGTTCCGCCTTCGTCGTGATCCCGGCCGACGCGGGCGATCCGCCGTCCGCCATCATCGGTGACTTCGGCGCCACGACCTTCGCGGCACGAACCGGCATCGCGGATGTGCGCCCTTTTCCCACCTGGATCGAGACGGCCGACATCACCGGGTTCGCCGGCAAAGACCTGTCCTTGCGGGAAAAGCTGGCGCTGGCTGACAGGCCACCGGGCAAGCAGCGCCCGGCGACCTTCGAACCGGAACGGACGTTCGCCCTGCTGAACGATGTCTTGGCGGATCGGGGGCTGGGCAGCGCCGCGATCGCGATCGAGACCGATGGTCTGACAGCCATGGAGAGCGAGGCGATCAAGCGCGCCTGCCCGAACGTGCGCTGGCTGGATGGCGGGCCGCTGCTTGCACGTTTGCGCATGATCAAATCGGCCGCCGAAATCGCCATCCTGACCCGGGCCGCGGCTGCGGCCGAGGCCGGAATGCGCCGGGCGCAAGCCAGCATCGCGACAGGCGTGAGCGGCAATGCGCTGGCCGATATCTGGCGCGATGCCGCCCTCGACCACGCCGCCACGCTCTGCCCGGGAATGCCGCTCGACACATGGTCCTCGATCGCCTCGGGGCCGGACGCCTTCAGCGGCAACCGGCCGGTTGAGCGCGGCGACACGATCAAGTTCGACGTCGGCGTGGTCATAGACGGCTATTCGTCGGATTCGGCGCGCACTTTTGCCTGCGACCGACCCCCTGACGAGGTGTCGGACCTGTTCAAGACGATGCTGGAGGCCCATGCGGCGGCGGTCGACGCCGTGGCCGTCGGCAATCCGCTGGGAGAGATCCACCGCGCCGCCATCACGGTGATGCATCGCGCCGGCTTCGACAGCTATCACCGGGGCCATTTCGGCCACGGGCTCGGCGCGTCGTCCTTTGTTGAGCAATGGCCGTTCATCGGCCCCGGCGTGGCGGAACCGGTGGCGCCCGGCATGGTCCTTGCCGTCGAGGTGCCTTGGTACATCCAAGGCCTGGGCGCACTGATGGTCGAAGATCAGTTCGTGATCGGCGAGCGGGGACCGCAGCGGGCTTGGACACTGCCGCGCGAGCTGGTCGTCGTCTGACGTCGGCTGCGAGCGCCCCCGGTTGTCGAACGACGAACGGGACGCACAGCACGTCTTGGTAGTGGATCGGCCCCCTGGCCGCCAGCCGGTTCTGTAAGTAACTCGAGACCCGTATTCAGATATGCCCTTCAAGTGCCCAATAGTGGTTCTCTGCACTATTGTCCCGCCTTAGGGGGAAAGTATACTGATATCGGTCAGGCCGGTACAATACTGAGATGTACTCAACGATACGATCATTATCATCAAAAACACTTCGCCTGACATTTATTAGCGCAGCCCCAACATCAGTTTTCATCAAGTCGGCGGTCGTGCTGTCCGCGAGGCAGGCGGAAATGGCCTGCTCCGCCCGGATCACGTTGCACCCCTGCCGCTCGACGAGCACGAGTACCGGCTCGCTCTTGACCTCTTCTATCGTGAAATGTCGACCGATATCTTCCGGAACATAGGTCGTGAACAGGGAGAAGGGCTCGTCGTCGATGAAACGCAGGCGGACCGTTCGCTGAATCAGGTCATCCGGCCGGCATTTCAAACAACCGGACACCCTGTCCCCCGCCGGAACCATGTCGAAATTGAGGACTTGGATTTCAGTCTTGCCAGCGAGCTTTTCGTATTTTTCGTATAATCTCGCCATCGATAAACCATCGGGCCGTGGCCCGGCATGGGGCGCGTTCACCCGCGTGCCATGGCCGCGCCCCGGGCGTCGAACCACGTGGTTTTGGGTGGCCAGTTGCTCAAGGGCGCGCCTAACCGTCAGGGGTGAAACCCGGAACCGGAGCGACAAGTCGCTTTCAAGCGGCAGCTGCTCGCCATGCGAATAGCGGCCGCCGAGGATTTCCTCGCGCAGCACGGCGGCGATCTGCTGATAGCGCGGCGTCCTCAGATCCTGGCTCGGCCTTGGAAACGCGACCGTCTCGAAGGACCTCCGCTTCCAAATCCCCATCCTCGACCCTCCCCGTCCTGGTTTTGGTTTTGCGCAAGCCTACCATGTCCATCGCAGCGCGAACCACCGAGCCGAGATCCCGCCGAGGTCGTCCAGAATACCGCGGTATCAGTCGACCAGGGGCAAGCTGAGAGGAAAGGCCTGCTCGGCCGACCGGCGTGCCCAATCCCGATCGGCCACGGCGGCAAAACCACGCTGCTGGATGCCGTTCAGTTGCGCGGCACGGGCGGCCATGTCGACCGTTTGCACGACACCGCCCTCGACGAGATGCCGACCGGCAACAAAAACGTCGCAGATCGGCCGCTCGAGGCCTGAAAACACGAGCGCCGCCAAGGGATCATAGCCCGGATTCATATCGGGGTGGTCAAGGTCGACCAGCACCAGATCGGCCCGTGCGCCGTCCTCGATGATGCCGAGATCGTCGCGGCCCAGCGCCTGCGCGCCGCCACGCGTGGCGGCATGGAACATGGCGGCCAACGAGGTGCCATGCTGAGAGCCGGCCGCGATTTTGGCGCAAACCAGCCCCCAACGCATCTCGTCGACGATATTGTGCGGATAGATGTCCATACCGATGCCGACATTGATCCCGGCATCGATATAGGACTGGAAGTGGTTCAGCAGGATCCCGCGCCGGGCAATGACCGCGGGGCAGTGCGCGACATTGCATTCCCGTTCCGCAAGCAACCGCCGATCGCGCTTGACCGGGTACTGATGGATCCATGGATGATCATCCAGAAAGATGCCGTGGCCGAGGATCGCCGACGGTCCGAGAAACCCGACATCCTCAAGAAACTCCATCGAGCTGAGGCCGTGCCGGTTCACCATCTCGCGAAACTCATGGACCGACTGGGCGGCATGAATGGTGCGCGGCACGCCCAACTCTTCCGCGGCCGACACGCTGTCGCGCAACAGGGCGACCGTGCAGGTATCGACCTGAGCCGGCGAGATGACGCCGCGAAGCCGTCCCGACGGGTGTGCCTCGGCGTGTCCGACCAGCCGGATCGCCTCATCCAACCCTTTTTGACCCGCCGTCTCGTCCCAAACATATTCCATGGAATGCCCGGTCGACGTCTTGTAGGCAGCCGACGCGTACATCGGCGCCACATAGGCACGAATGCCGGTGTCGGCCAACGTCTCCAGCCAGCCGTCGTAGGCGCCAAAGATGTCCATCATGGTGGTGCATCCGGACCGCAGCATTTCACCAACGGCAAACTCGGACATTGCGATGTTGTCGGCATCGTCGGTGTGCATCAGCGACTGGTATTCAAACAGGGTGCTCATATAGATCCGGGGGCTGCCCAGTTCTTCCCAACACCCCTTTGCCTTGACGGCCGAGCTTGAGTGACCGTGGATGCTGATCATCCCGGGCATGACCATCTTGCGCGACCCGTCGATGCTGCGCTCGGCCATGCCCGGATACTCGGGGCCGACATAGATGATCTCGTCGTTCCGAAACGCGATGTCGACATCGTCGCGGTAGATATGGCGGTCGCGCGCGCGATCATAGACAATCGCGCGTGCCGCTTTGCGGACTACCGTGACGGCTTCTTGATTGGTCATGAGGCGTTCCTGCTCCCTTAAGTGACGTCGTTCAGATGACAGGCGGAAACGTGGCCCGGCGCGATTGTCCGGGCGACCGGCGCCTCGACCCGGCATCGCGGCATGGCGTGCGGACACCGCGTGTGGAAATGGCAACCGCTGGGTGGATCGAGGGGGGACGGGATCTCGCCTTGAATCGGACGATAATCCTTGCGACGACGACCAATGCGGGGCCGCTCGTCGATCAATGACTGTGTGTAGGGATGGTTCGTGTCGCGGAACAGCCGGTCGGTCGGCGCACTCTCGGCCACCCGTCCGAGATACATCACGACAGTGCGATCGGATATGTGCTCGATAACGCTGAGATCGTGGCTGATGAACAGGTAAGTCAGGGCATGCTGGTCGCGCAGATCCATGAACAGATTGACAATCTGCGCCTGGATCGAGACGTCCAGCGCCGCCACGGCCTCGTCCGCCACGACCAGCCGGGGCCGAACGGCCAGTGCGCGAGCAATGCCGATGCGCTGGCGTTGTCCGCCGGAGAACTGGTGGGGAAAGCGCCGCGCCGCATCGGGCGGCAGGCCGACCTGGTCCAGTATCTCGGCAACGTAGTCGGCCGCTTCGCCTCGTGTGATCAGACCATGGCTCAACGGTGCCTGTTGGATGATCTTCTCGACCCGATGGCGCGGATTCAGCGAACTCATCGGATCTTGAAAAACCATCTGGACGCTTAGCTTGGCGGCTTTCTTCTCAGCACCTCGCAGCGTGCCGACCGTCTTGCCGTCGATCAGCACATCGCCGTGCGTCGGCGCCATGATGCCGGCGATCAAGCGGCCCAAAGTGGATTTGCCGCAACCGGACTCGCCGACCAGGCCGACCACTTCACCCTGCCGGATCGACAGATTGACGTCATCGACCGCGTGGACGCTGCGGCGATCGAAATGGGCGCCGAAGAGAGCGACCAGGCGGGCCGCCAAATCGGGACGCTGCTCGAACGTCTTGTGCAGGCCGTTAGTGGCCAAAAGCGCCGGCTCGCCGGCCACATCGGCGGAGGGCATCGACACCGCCATCAGGGGTCACGCGCCGCTGCCGGCCGGGTTGCCCCACCCTCTTCGGCCGGCATCGCAACCAAGGGGTGAAAACACCGCATCCAGCGGCCCGACGTACCCGTCTGGATTGGCGGCTCGGCCCGACAGTCCTCGGTGGCATGGCCGCAACGCGGTCGAAAGGGGCAACCGGCCGGCAGGTCGCCAAGCGGCGGTGTCATGCCGGGTATCTGGTGGAGCCGGCGCCCCCTTTCGTTCATGGCCGGCAGGCTGTTGAGCAATCCCTCCGTATAGGGGTGGCCCGGCGCCTCCAGAACCGTGTCGGCCGCCCCTTGCTCCACGATACGGCCGGCGTACATGACGCTGATCGTGTCGGCGAGGTCGGAGATCACCGACAGATCGTGCGTGATCCAGATCAACGCCGTGCCGGTGGCCCGCGCAAGCTCGCCGACCTCATACAGGATTTGCGCCTGAATGGTTACGTCCAGCGCCGTCGTCGGCTCGTCGGCAACGATCACCTTGGGGTTATTCAACAGCGCGATGGCGATCGCGACGCGCTGGCGCATGCCGCCGGAAAACTGGTGGGGGTAGGCACGAATACGCTCCCCTGGCGACGGAATGCCGACCCGGCGCAAAGCCTCCAACGAACGGTCCAAAGCGGCCCGGCGCGAGGTTCGCTCGTGCGCCTGGATTGCGTCGATCATCTGGGCATCGATGCGCAGCATGGGGTTCAGCGTCATCATCGGGTCTTGGAAGATCATGGCGATGTCGCGGCCGCGGATCTGACGCATCGCGCCTTCCGACAAGCCGACAAGTTCGCAGCCGCCAAGCCGCACACTGCCCGATTCAATGCGCCCGGGCCGATCGATCAGGCCCAGAATCGAAAACGCGGTGATCGACTTGCCCGACCCGGATTCACCGACCAGGCCGTGGATCTCGCCGGGGTGCAGATCGAAGCTGACGCCGTCGACCGCCTTCAGGATGCCCGCGCGGGTGTGAAACCAGGTGCGCAGATCGCGAACCGACAGCACGGCCGCCTCGCGCGCCCTCGGCGCGCCAGAGGATTGGCCAGAGGGTTGGCCGGGCGTCACCGCTGGTTCCTGGGGTTCAGCACGTCGCGCAGCTGATCGCCCATCAGGTTGACCGACATGATGGTGATCAACAGGGCCACGCCGGGAAAGACACTGACCCAGTACTCGCCGCTCATCATCAGGCTGAAGCCGTTGGCGATCAGCAAGCCCAAGGATGGTTGGGTCACGGGCAGCCCAAGCCCGAGAAAACTCAGCGTCGCCTCGATGGCGATGGCGCTGGCGATCTGCATGGTTGCTACCACGATCACCGGCGGCAGGCAGTTCGGCAGCAGGTGGCTGAAAACGATCTGGCGGTGGCTTAGTGCCAAACACTGCGCCGCTTCCAGATACTCCTTCTGGCGCTCGGTGATGGCGGCACTGCGGATCGTGCGGGCATAGTACGCCCACTGCACGAAGACGAGCGCATAGATCACCTTGTCGACGCCCTTGCCCATGACCGCCAACATGACCAGCGCGATGAGAATGGCCGGAAAGCTGAGTTGAATATCCACGATGCGCATAATCAGGGCGTCGACCGCGCCGCCGAAATAGGCCGCCGTCAAACCGGCGCTAAGCCCGATGGTCAGGGCGATGGCGCCGCTGGCAACCGCCACGAACAAGCTGATGCGCAAGCCATAAAGGATGGCGGAAAACATGTCCCGCCCCTGGGTATCGGTGCCAAGCAGGTATGTCTGGCCGCCCCAGCCCTCGGCACCGGGCGCCAGCCGGCTGTCCATGATGTCGATCTGCGTCAGGTCGTGCGGGTTCTGCGGCGTGATGACCGGGGCGATTAGGGCAAGAACGACAATGGCGAAGAAGACGATGCTGGCGACCAGCGCCACCTTGTTGGCGGCAAAGTCGCGCAGCTGACTGGCGAACAGAGAGTGCCTCAGCCGCCAGAGCCGCGACGTCGGCGTCGCCGACCGCCCGTGCCCGGCACCGGGCCCTCGCCCGCCAGCTTTCGGGCCGACATCGCCTTGGGTTGGGCGTGTCGCCATCGCCTCAGCCCCTCGATGCCGTGCGAAAACGGGGGTCCAGGGCCGCATAGGAGAGATCGACCAGCAGGTTGATGATCACGAAGATCATGGCCGTAACCAGGACATAGGCGACGACGACGGGCCGATCGAGCAGGTTGATGCTGTCGATGATCAGCTTGCCCATGCCGGGCCAGGCGAAGATCGTTTCCGTGACCACCGAGAAAGCGAGGATCGACCCGAACTCCAGACCCAGCACGGTGATCAGGGGGATAAGGGTGTTGCGGAAGGCATACACCCAGTTGATCCGCCGGGCAGCCAGGCCCTTGGCGCGCGCGAATTTGATGTACTCCTGGCCGAGGACCTCGCGCATGCTGGCGCGAGACATCCGGATCGCCAATGCGATCTGAAAAAGCGCGAGGTTGAACGCGGGCAGGATAATGTGAGACCAGCCATCGACCGTCGCCAAGCTGGTCTCAATGCCGAAGATTTCCGCCGTCTGGCCGCGGCCGGTGGCCGGCAGCCAGCCCAGTTCGACCGCGAACAGCAGGATCAACATCAGCCCGATCCAGAACGTCGGTACCGAAAAGCCCAGAATGGACCCGGCCATGATGGCCTTGGAACTCGCCCTGTCCGGATACAGGCCCGCATAGATGCCCAGCGGAACACCCAGAAGGATGGCGAAGACCAGCGCCACCAGCGCCAGTTCGAGGGTGGCCGGAAAGCGCTGAAGAATCAGTTCTATGGCCGGCTCGTTGTAGACGAACGAGATGCCCAAATCACCCTGCAGGGCGTTCTTGAGGAACAGCCAATACTGCTCCAAGAGCGGCAGATCCAAGCCCAGCGCCGTGCGCGCGCGATCGATTTCCGCCTGCGGCGCGTCGGGGTTGATCAGAATCTGGATCGGGTCGCCGACGGCGTAGATGCCGAAAAAAACCAGCATCGACATGACAAGCAAGACCAACACCGCCTGCATGAGGCGCCGAACGATGAAGGCGCTCACGCCGGTCGCCCCGACTTCTCAACCGCCCATGTGTCCGGGACAGCCACTGCCAACGATCTCTACGACTGGGTTGCGGTATGCGGCACACGCCGCGACACCATCTTCGCGGCCGCTTGCCGGATTTCCAGTCTTTGCGCACGCGACCGCATATCGTAATGCGTCGTAATAGCGAGGCCCTTGTTAGAATCTGGTACCGCGCCAAAGGCTGGGCGGCTCCGCCAACTGATCCAAAAGCCCGGCATCGGTGATCGCGCGGACTGCCGCCTCCTGGGCATGGTCAAGCGTATCCCGTTCATCGACCGTCACCACCTGGCGGCCGGCCATCAGGATCTCGCCGTCGATCATCACCGTGTCCACATCGGCGCCGTTGGCGAAGCTGACAACGCGCCACAGCGGCATCTGCAATGGATAGAGGTGGGGCTTGGCGAGATCGATGAAGATTAGGTCGGCCCGCTTGCCGACCTCGATCGAGCCGAGTTGGTCGTCCAGTCGGAGCCCGCGCGCGGCGTCGATCGTGACCATCTCAAGGGTCTTGCCGGGCGGCAATACGCGCGTATCGCGGAAATGACGCCGGTGATAGTGCATGGCCTGCTGCATATGCCGGAACATGTCGGCGCTGCGGTCCGGCGCGGTGCCGTCCGAGCCGATCATCACGATGCCGCCGGCGTCCAACAGCTCCACGACCGGACAGCGGCCACGGATCGCCATGTTGGCGCTGGGGTTGGTGACGACCCGCGTGCCGGTTTCGACAATCCGCTCGACCTCCGCATCCTCAAGGTCGACGCAATGTGAAAACACGGCGTCGTCGCCCAACAGACCAAGCGTGTCGGCCAGGGCGACCGATCCGCGGCAATGACCATCTTGCGTGAACAGCGTTCCCGCATCGCGCGACAGCGAGCGGACGGCATCGGCATGGTCGTACCAGAACGGGTCGATGCCACCGTCACCGAGCGCGTCCGGTTTGAGAACCGACATCATCAAACAGATGCGAACCCGCCAATCATCGCCGCCGGGGAATGCATCGATCAGAGCCGAGCAAGACGCTAATTGATCTTCTGCATCAACCACTTCGTCGGCATCGTTGATGTGATCTCGAAACGTCTTTGGAAACGGCGGATTGCTGAGGCCGACCGCCAAGATCGATCGGACCCCGACCGACCTGGTCGCCGCCGCATGAGCGAGCGCATAGTCGGGGCGGTCGGTACGCATCGTGCCGTCGCCGCCGCCCAGCAACGACAGGCCGGTCGTCGTCCCGCATTTCAGCCGCTCCAACGCCGCCAACCGCGCTTCGGCTTCCCAAAAAGATGGTGGTGAATGAAGGGCATAGACCTTGGCACAGGCCTGAGCCCATTTCTCGCCGTCGCCGCCGCCGATGGTTTTCATGAGGCCGTGCCCGGCATGGGCATGAGCGTCGATCAGGCCCGGAAGCACCACCTTTTTCCTCGCGTCAATCCGTCGCCGCGCGCCTGGCCGATAGGTCTTGGCCAGCTCCGCGGTCGGACCGACGGCGACGATGCGTCCGTCGTCGATTGCGATTGACGCATCGGGGATAGACCGGCGCTCGCGGTCAACGGTTATGACATGTCCGTTTTCGATCAGCGTATCGACCATCTCGCTCCTCGGGTCTGCAGTCGGATTGCTTGTCGATTGACGACGGCGGAGAGTTTTCTCGCGACGTGCAATCGAGGTGTGGGCAATCGAGGTTTGGGCAACCGAGGTTTGGATAGCGGGCCTGGGCTTTGCCGATCCAGCCAAACCGGGCGCAGGCGGATAGCATAATTGGACGGGATTAGCGCCGGCAGACGATCGTCCCGCTGACGATCTGGCCAGCGCCGTGAGGGGCTATTTACGACCTATTATGATACCGCGGCGACACCACCAAGGATTGGGTCGGACATCGCTTGCCCTTACGGTCGGCTGGATCGGCGCCCAGCAAGCGCCTGCTGATCGGGGAGCACATCATGAAGACCAACCTGTTACTATCGGCAGCAGCGGTCGTGGCATTCGCCAGCTACACCTCATCCGCCTCGGCCCAGGACGGCAATGCCTGCGATGTCGTGTTCGCGCATGGTGCGGCGGTAAGCAGTCTGGATCCGCACTTTCACGCGTTAACGCCGAACGGCGCGATAGCCGAGCATTTCTTCTCCAAGATGGCGCTGCAGGACGAGTTCCTGCGCGTCCACCCGGGTTTGGCGGAACGCTGGGAAGTGGGCGACGATCCGCACGTTTGGACGTTCCACTTGCGAGATGACGTCACCTGGCACGATGGCCAGCCGTTCACGGCCGACGATATCGTCTATACGTTCGAGCGGGTTCCCAATGTGCCGAACTCGCCGTCCAACTACTCGATCTACACCCAACATGTGGCCGAGATCGACGTCCTCGACGACCATACGATCCAGTTCACCACGCATGACGTGTTTCCGCTGATGCCGCAATATGCGGCGCTGCTGACCATTGTGCCCCGACACGCGGCGGAAGGGCGCACCACCCCTGAATTCAACGACGGCACGGCGGCGATCGGCACTGGCCCGTATCGGTATGTCGACTACCTGCCCGGCGAGAGAATCGCCATGCAACGCAACCCGGCCTATTGGGGCGAGGCGTCCGACGCGCAAAACGTGGAGTTCCGCTTCATTCCAAACAACGCCACGCGCGTGGCCGCCTTGCTGGCCGGCGATGTCGACATCATCGACACCGTACCGACCACGGACGTCGAGCGGTTGATGAACGAACCCGGCATCCGCGTCCGATCGACCGCCGGTGTACGAAACATCTACCTGTTCCTCGATCAGGGCAACGACGTGACGCCGTTCGTGTTCGACAATGACGGAAACCCGCTCGATACCAATCCGCTGACGGACCTGCGCGTGCGCCAAGCCTTGTCCATGGCCATCAATCGCGAGGCGATCGTCTCGCGCATCATGAGCGGCCAAGCGTCACCCTCCGGCCAGCTTTTGCCGGAAGGCATCATGGGTCATATCGAGGGTCTCGGTCCCATCGACTACGATCCCGATGCGGCGCGGGCCTTGCTTGCCGAGGCAGGCTATCCGGACGGTTTTCAGCTTACCCTGCATGGCCCGAACGATCGCTACATCAACGACGCCGAGGTGGTGCAAGCCGTGGCCCAGATGTGGTCTCGGATCGGCGTCGCCACATCGGTCGACACGATGCCCTCGAACGTCTATTTCTCCCGCGCCGGTAACCGCGAGTTCTCGGCCGGACTGCTTGGCTGGGGCACGGGTACGGGCGAGCCGGACTCGCCCATGGTCGGCATCCTGGCGACTGTCGATCCCGACCGGGGCCGCGGCATCGCCAACCGGTCACTCTACAGCAATCCGGAGTTCGATGCCTTGCTCGACGAGGCCTTGGCGTCGGTCGATATCGAAGAGCGCGAAGCGATCTACCGCGCGGCGACGGAGGTCGCGATCAGCGACGTGGCGATCATACCGCTGCACCACCAGTTCAACATCTGGGCGATGCACGATCGGCTGGACTACACACCCCAGGTCGACGAACGCTCACTGGCAATGAACATCGAAATCCTCGACGCCGATTGCCGGTAAGCCGTCTCCGGCGTCTTACATGACGAGTGACGGGCCAGCGAGGTCAGGCTGGTCCGTCAACTCATGTTAATCGCCTATTCCCACTCGATTGTTCTGAACCTAGCCAGATTATTGATCTATATGGGTTTTTTCTCACCCCCACCCGCCTAAAGCTGACCCATGCACCGTCGAAATCTTACGGTGTTGATTCTAAAGAAAAAACCTCACAATTTGTATTCTATGCGGTTCCGGTATCTATCGAGGTCGATTGCCTCTCGAGACTGATTTTGGCTGGCTGGCGCCGCTCCAGAGCCCACCGAAAAGTACCGTCATCTATCTATGGCAGAGTTCACACGTCTGATAGAGAGCTCTTGCCTGCGTTGCTTGGTGGCCTCAGGCACCGCTAGCGCCAATAAGAGCGATGCCTTGCTGGGGTGGGCCCGGGCGCGCTAGACTGCCCCTACGCTTCACCGACAGCTTTCTGGCGGAACCGGGCAGTTTCGCCAACTAGTAAACACTGGGATCGATTCTCGTCGAGGCTAGAAAACTGTAGTCTTCGTGCCAAATAGCCAGCCGACGTGTAGTGCGAAGCCAGCAATTGCCTACTCCACATACCCCTTCAGCGGCAGTGCGCCGCGCGCTGGGGAAGCTCGGCGCCGATATCTACGACGCCCGCTGCCTATGGCGGTCGTGGCGGAGCGTGCTTTCGCATCCCGGCCGATCCTACAAAGGGTCGAGGCCGGCGACACCATTGTCAGCATAGGCATCTATGCCAGCGTACTGCAGGCTCCGGCCTGCTCGACAGCTTGAGCCAGGTCGCCGACATCAGCAACGACGGAATCGGACAGGCGTTGACCAGCGCCGATCTGCCCAAGCATATCCATCTCAGGCGGCCATCCAGATCGTCCCGCAATAGCTGACTTCGAGGTCCATATCGATCTGAACGGCCGGACACGCCCGATCGGACTCGCGAAAAGCAATCGTGTCCGCGGCACGGAAACGATCTTCTTCGAATATGACGATACGTGGCCTGAGGACACGGACCGCTTCTCTCTCGAGACGGCCGTTGCTTTGACCCGCGGCGCCTTGGCGCTCCTGCGGAACTGGGCACCTTCGGGTCCTTCGGTGACTCGACGCCCTGGCCTGCCCCCGGTGATCGTACCACCCGCCATGTTAGTGCAGGAGTACGCGTGAGGCATCGGGCGGGCTGGCGGAGCGAAGCGCAGCCAGACCGGCCGATGCCGGAGCGATCGCCCCGTGCGCCGGCGGGCGATACCCGAGGAAGAAATGCGGCCGCGCAGTCGTTCGAATTGTTGACACCCTATCGATAGGAAACCTATCGCCTTCGGCGTGTCCACCGATGCGTCAGCAGTCGCAGAGCCTCCATTTCAAGTCGGCCGACAAGCCTGTCACGGCGGCCTTATGCATCGGCCCATACGAACAAAACAACAGCGCCGTCGGAAAATCGTGTACCATCTTGCTTCCGTGAGTTTTCAACTGGCTAAGACGCAATTGCCTCAAAACAACCGCCCAGCCCGAAGCACTTCAGGTTCGGGCCCTCAGCCGGCGAGCCCGTCGCTAAGCCGCCAGCGCGCAAAGAAATGCATCCAGACTTACGGGCAAGCCTGGATGAAAAAGGACACGAAGCTGTTGAGTTCATTGTTCACGGCCGATGCTACCTATCATGAGCAGGTTCTAAGCGATCCCATAAGCGGCCGGCGCAACATCCAGACCTATTGGGAAACCCGTGTCCGGCGCGGACAGAAGCACATAGAGTTCAAGCTGCTCAATCTTTACGTCGACGGCGCGACAGCGATCGCCGAATGGCAAGCCGAATTCGACGTCGTCCGGACAAACACCCGAATAATCATGAAGCAGGTGGCAATACTTGAATTTGCGGATGGAAAGATCGCCTCTTTACGAGAGTATTGGTCCAGCCGACCGATCGGAAAAGCCAAAGCGCTGAAATCAAATCCGCCGCAGAAACACAGCAAAATGCGCCGGCCCAAGAGATGGCGGCCCGCTCGATCCAAGAAACCCGAAATCTAGACCGCGACACGCCCGGCGTTTGAAAGTCCGCTCGCGCATGCGATAGGATTTCCGGCGTTACGAACGCGTTGCACCCGGGCGGCTCAATGGCGACACACATTCCTGCGGCTCCGGCACGGTCGGCCGAGCAAGAGCTGAAGCAGTCGCGCGCGGTAGTCTTCGATCTATACAATACGTTAGTGGTGGACGGTGAGCTGCCGCCTGAGGTCTGGGAGCATCTCGTGGAGCTCGGCTATCGTTGCGGGCCCGCGCTTCAATCCATCTTCGAGCCGGACGCTTATGACGGCTGCCTGACGCCGCGAAACGGCGATCACGCCGCCCACGATGCGTGGATGGAAAACAGCTGGCGGCGGTTGCTCGAACTCAGCGGGGTCGAAGCCGCGCGGGTCGACGAGGTGCTGCGAACGGTGCTCACGCGCCAGCGCGCGTTCACCGTTCGCCCGGCGCCGCATGCGCGCGAGTTCTTTTTACGTTTGCGCGACGCGGGATATCGGATCGGACTGTGCTCCAACTGGGAAAGCGACGTCGATCCCTTTCTTTCGGTGTTGGGCCTTAGCCGAAAAGACTTCGACGCCGTAGCCGTGTCTGCTGAAATCGGCGCGAGGAAACCCCATTCGGCGATTTTCGAAGCCGTGTGCGACGGTCTCGAAACCGTACCTGCGGACGCCGTCCACATCGGCGACAACTGGCGCTGCGACGTTGTCGGCGCCTTGCGCGCGGGGCTCCGCCCGATATGGCTGAACTGGGAGGCGAAAGAAAACTCGTTGCCGCATCTCGTGGCGGAGGCGAGCGACCTGGCGATGCTCTCCACCGCCTTTGCAAGCGAGCGTGAAAATGCGAAATGAAATCGTGCGATGAAGGGCGATCAACCTTATTCCTATACTGAAGACTGGTTCACCAAAAACATCTCAGTTCTTCGCCGTACATTGAATCCCTTCGCAGGGCGATCCGATCTTGCGGTCCTCGAGATCGGCTCCTGGGAAGGGCGCTCTGCGGTCTGGCTGGTGTCCGAGCTGTTTACGGGCGCGGATTGCACGTTGCATTGCATCGACGCATGGGCGGGCCCGGACGGCGAAAAGGCCGAAGCCCGGTTTGACCAAAACATGCGCCACCTGCGCAAGGCTCACGGTTTTTCGCTGCAAAAACACAAAGCGTTGTCCTCGCACGCCTTGAAAAGCCTCGCTGAGGCCAGCTTCGACATCGCCTATGTCGACGGATCGCATTTGGCGCACGACGTGCTTACCGATCTTGTTTTGACCTGGCCGCTTCTAAAGCCGAACGGCGTGATGATATGTGACGATTACGGCTTGAAAGACGAAATGCAATGGCATGACGGGTTTTCAGATTATCCGGTGCGACCTATTCCCAAAGGGCCCAAGTCCGCGATCGATTCATTTATTGACTGTTTTGAAGATCAGTTTGAGATACTGCACGCTGATTGGCAGGTCATCCTACAGAAGCGTTGACGAGGCCTTCGAGCCACTCCGCCGGCCGCGCCGCTTCACCCTTCGTGCGGCTTTTGCCGAACGCCTCCACCAAATCTCGAAATCCGTGTTCTGCCGAAGTTGTCGCGCGCCAGCCGAGCAACCGCTCGGCGCGGGTCGGGTCGCCGAAGAACCGGGCGACATCAAAACTCCGGCCCGGCCCCTCGACCGCCCTGACGGGTCGAGCCGCATATTGCTGCGTCCACTCGGCCAGTCGCCCCAGCGTGGTCGGTGCGCCGCTGACGAAATGGACCGGTGGAAACAGCTCGCCGTGCTCTAGCGCATCGACAAGTGTCAAAGCCCCGTTGGAGACGTCGCGAACATGGGTGAAATCGAACGTGTTTTCCAAGCCGTCGATCCGGATCGCCCCCCCGAACGCCGCCGCGCGGGCGAAGGCGGGGACCACCCTGTCGCCATGGTCGTCAATTGATCCGAACACGTTGGAAAACCGGCATATCTGGGTGCGGCGCCCGGCTTGGCGCGCCTCTTCGATCAAGGTTTCCCCGGCCACCTTGCTGCGCGCATAGTGATTCATCGGTTTCAGCGGCGCGTCCTCCGGGACCGGCGGGTCTCCCTCGCCGTACACTTCCCGGCTGCTTGCAAACAGGACCCAAGGCTGAGGCCTGGTCGCTTCGGTCGCGGTCAGCAGGGCCTTAAGGGGCTCGACATTCGTCGACCAGGTCAAATCGGGAAACCGCTCGCCCCAGGCGACCCGCGAGATCGCGGCGAGATGAACGATGCCGGTCGCGGCGGCGGCCGCCGCCTGCAATGCGGCGGCATCGCGCGTATCCTGCGCCGCATCGGCCTGGATGTCGTACTCGATCACCTCGCGCCCAGTCGCCCTTAGGTTGGAGACCAACCGCCGCCCGATCAGTCCCCGCGACCCCGTCACCAAAATCAAAGCATGCCCTCCACTTCCGGCTGCACGCCCGCTTGTCCTCATCCGCGGACGGCGCGCCCGTCACAGGGCTAGGTTTCACCGAACCTTCCTGGCGCGCAACCCGAAGAACATCGGAATATCCTCGCGCGCCAGCCTGTCCATTCGCGGTTCGTGGTCTTTATCCGGAGGCGGGGGCGCCTCGGTTTCGAGCAGCTCCTCGGTCACAAATCCCTGCGAAAACAATGTATTAACATAGGCGTGTAACGGACGATGAAAGCTTCGCGTGACGTCCTGGCGGCCGGCGCCGTACTTCTGCATGGGAACGTCAAGTTTAGACAGGTATTTGTCGATGCGGCGGTACTTGAGCTTGCGCTGCTCATCAACGCCCCACCCGCTCTGCCTTGGAATTCGAAAACACGGGTGGATGAGCAGCAGCACAAGCCGCCCCTCCGGCTTCAGCGCCCAGGCCGCCGATTGAATGGCGCCCTCCAGCGGATTGATGTCTTGGAGGCTGAGAAGAAAGGTCGCGCCGTCGAAGCTTTCCTTCGAGAGCGCGCTGACCGACGGCAGGTTCGTCGCATCACCCACGTAAAATCGGTGGCCGCGGTGATGCTTCTTTGCTGCAGCGATCAATTTCTCGCTGAGATCGACGCCCACATATTCGGCGTTCGCGCGCGAAACCGCTGCGCATAAAGCCCCGGCGCCGCATCCGATATCGAGGATTCGCTCGCCCTGACGAGGTCTTAGAAGGTCGATCAGCGTCGGTATCGCCATCATCTGGTGATGGCGACTTCCTTCCGGACCGGACCATCCAGAATACCATTCCGCAACGGCGTCCCAGCTTTTGCTGCGGACCTGTTTGCCCTTTCGGCCCGACTGGGGAGCCCCGTCCTGGCCCGCCGGATCGGCTCCGCCCTTCTTGACCGCCCTGCGACGCGGCGGAATTGAAGACCGCCCGGATCCAGGTTTTCTTGAACCGCTACGGGACATTGAGACCAGACCTTTGCATGAAGATTTGCGTATGCGCACTGAAACATTATTGGCACGCCAAGCTACCGCGTCCACTTCAGCGACCGCACGCCCCTAGAGCGTTTTGATGCTGGGTTGCTTCACGAGCGCCGCGAACAGTGATTCGTTGTCTTCCTTGATAGCAGGGAGACGAGGATGGCTCACAGTTATGATGCGACGTTACGCAATCGGGCGATTAAGGCGGTTCAGGACGAGTCTCCTGCGCGTAAGGCCAGCAAGCGGTTTGGTATCGGGGTCGCAACCGCGATCCGGTGAGCCCGGCGCTGGCGCGTGACCGGCTCGCCAATGGGGCCGCCGCGCCGGCCAAAAAGGCTCGATCCTCGATCCGCACCGGGATGTTATCCACGGACTACGCCAGGAAACGCCAGAGATCAGTTGTCAGGCGATTGCCGACCGGCTGGCCGAAGCGCGCGGTCTTCGCGTGCATGAAACGACCGTCTGGTACTTCTTCAAACGCGAAGGGATCAGCTCAAAAAGAAGACCGTCTTCGCGGCTGAACACAACCGCGGCGATGTAGCGCTTGCGCGCTGGTTATGGCGCCACGATCAAAACCGGCTCGATCCGATGCGCCTGGTCTTCATTGATGAAACCGGCGCGGCGACGGAGACGGGCGCGTGTTACGGCTGGGGCCGAAGGCGATCGGCTCGTCACCAGGACGCCGCACGGACATTGTCGAACCACGATCTTCGTCGTCGGGTTGCGCCATGCCGGCATCATTGCGCCGCTGGTCATCCCTAGCCCGATGACTAGCGCGATCTTCAACGCTTAGGTCGAACTGTTTCTGGTTCGCCAGCTGGCGCCCGGCGATATCGTCATCATGGACAACCTCGCATCCCAAAAGAGCAACGCCGCGCGCGAACTGATCGAGACGGTAGGCGCAGAAGCTTTGTTCCCGCCGCCCTACCCGCCAGACCTCAATCCGATTGAGCAGGTCTTCGCAAAGCTCAAACACCTGCTCCGAATAGCCGCAATTCGAACCGTCGATGCACTTTGGGACGAGATCGGGAGCCTGATCGGCTGTTTCGGCCCAGACGAATGCGCAAACTACATCCGAAACAGCGGATATGGAGCCATCTGGTTTTCAGGACGCTCTAAGAGGCGACACCCATCCTGATCGCGGGTTCGGTTTAGTCTCGGCGCCGTCGTCGAAGCAACGGCCCATCGCATGAACGCCGCCGTTATCGCGCCTGAACCGCGATCGCCTCATGCGCTCGGTCAGTCTGTAAGGTGGCGGTCAAACACATGGCGTCGAGCGACGCGCTCGCCGTCAGCCCCGGCCAGAAATGAACCGTGAGAAATCCGGCTTCGACGAGCAAATCAGCGATCTCTTCGCGCGAATAAAGCCGCGTGAGGAACGCGACGGGCGGGTGGCCGCCATCGTCGTACGTCCACTTGGTCATCAGGTTTTTGGTGCGGGCGTCAAACTGCTGCTCCTGATGCATGACGAACCACGGGCCGTGAAACCGCTTCGTCGGTTGAAAACCCCATAGAGCCTTGCGGCGCTCGGCGATATTGAGGACCAGCCGGCCGCCCGCAAGCAGGGATCGCCGCATCGACTTCAGTATTTGAAGATTGATCTCGTCAGACTCGAAGCCGAAAGACGTATCCCACGAAACAATCACGTCGACCTGCGGTCGATATGGCTCCTCGAAAAAGTCGAACCGGTCGATTTCGGCGGCTTGGCCGGAGCAGCGCCGCTTCGCCGTCTCCACCATCCAGGCGCTCGCATCGACGCCGCGGACCTGGAATCCCCTCTCGCCCAGCGCGCGCATCAGGCGCCCCTCGCCGCAGCCGGCGTCCAGAATGCTGTCTCGCCTCGACAAAGGCGCGTTGTTGATGATCGCCTCGGCGTCTTTGCGGGTGCGCTCCGGGTCGGCGTACCGATCCAGCAGGGCAAGATATCTGGGACCGAAGACGTCGCCGAGCGTCATCGTATGTCCCCAGAGGGGCGCGCCTATCCGCCCGGCGGGCGCAGGCCGGCCGGTTCACAGTCCCAATCAGACCAACCGTCTTGCGGCCGATAGAACGCGTTTATGTCTTTGGTCCAATCAAGAATCTCCTGCGCGATGCGCGCGACATTGCCATCGGAGACATCCACCGTCAACGAACGCATCGCCGAGCGTTCGATGAGCTCACCAATGATTTTCTGTTCCTCAATGAACAGGCTCAGATCGTTATAGCGATGCGGGTTCTCCGAATAGGTCAGCCGATGCTCGCGCGCCACCTCGAACGTGTCGGGATCGCGGCGCAGATGAATGAGAACGAACCCCAGCCGGGCCAGGCGGGCGTCTACCCAATTCAGATCGATCGTCCGATTTCGGCGCTGCCGTTGAAAAGAGATCGTTGAGATGTGAAAGCGGTCGACGATCCAATAATAGTCGCGATGAAGTTCAAGCAGGCGGACACAGTTTTCATAGCACTCCATCACCCAGGGCAGATCTTCGGGCAGAAAGTCGATCATGCTTCGCCCGGGCGACTCCTTCGTCGGTTGCCGGTCCGACCGTGTCTCCCACTCCGACGAGATCAGCGGGATGTGCCACCGGCGCTTTCGATGACCGACAATGTCGACATGTTCCGCAAGCGCGAAGGCGACATCGGTTTTGCGGCTCAAATGCGTTCCCTCAAGAATGATCTTGGGCTGAGGCAGATCGCCCGTAATCATCAAAACACCTCCTCAATATCCTAATGCGCGAGACATTCTCTCAACGCCTTACCCGCTTCGGTTGCAAAGCTAAGCGCCGGCCAATTTTCGTAGCCACCGGCGAACAATTCCGCGGTCCAGGGTCCTTGAAAGCCGGTCGAGCGTATCGCGGAGACGGCCTCCCTGACCGGAACGATCCCTTGGCCGGGCAGTGCGCCGCGGTCGGCGTCGCACCAAGCCGGCCCGGACCGCGCGCAGCCGTCGCCGATCTGGACGCACGCGATCCAGTCGGGATCAAGCTCGGCCACCTCCTTCCAAGCCGTGCCTGCGCACCAAAGATGCCAAACATCCAGAACCAGCTTCAGGCGAGCTGGGCCAATATCGTCGACAAGCGCGACGGCCTCCTGGAGATTGTTGAACGGCGAGAACACCACCGGTTCCAGGGCCAGGACCACGTTCTGGCTTTCGGCGCGCGCAATGAAATCTTCTAGGGCGCGGCGGAGTTCGATCCGCCGTCGAGCGGCGGAGCGAGCGCGGAAAGCGTCCAGGGCGACCACCTGGATATGCGGGCAGCCCAACGCCGCGGCGGCGCGCGCCATGCGCTCGCACAGATCGAGATTGGCTTCGCGAACTGAGGGACCGGCGTCCTCGACGCCGAGCAGACAATCGAGCATGGACACTCTCAGCGTCCCCGCCGCCTTCTTAAGTCGAGCAAGGTCCTCGGGATTATCGGCGAGCACGCCCAACTTGCTGATCTGAAGCTCAACCGCGTCGAATCCGGCGGCCTTGGCGATTTCTACATCCTCAAACGCCGATGTTCGCGACAGAATCGCCGTATGCAGCGACAACATGGCGTGAGCTTCCTTTCCGATCCGCCGGCGCGTTCTTGGGCACGCCGTTCGTTGCATCTAAGGTAAGATTTTGTATTTAATTGCGTTAAGTTTGGTGCATGACTTGGCTAAGCATAAGGGCAGGGAGCGGGCAACTTCAATGAACGTAACGCTTTTGCACTCTCCGACGCGCGTCGGGGCCTCAACTAAAGCGGGCGCACGGAATTGTCATGGGCGTTCTGTCCCAATTCAGTTCGGTTAGGGAATGATGGCGGCGGCGGACGAATGGCGTAGGCGTGGCCGCGCGGCGGACGCGTGGGCGGAGACGCGCGCGGGCATTCTCGAAGTGGACCCCTCGAACGCCCACTACCCTGAATACTATAGCCGAGCAAAGGGCGCGCGCGTCTGGGATCTCGACGGCCGGCCTCTTATTGACTTCATCCTGGGCTACGGCCCGGTGATCCTGGGCCACGCGGACGAGCGCGTTAACGCGGCCGCCATCAAGGCCCTTGGGGAGGGTGTTTGCGCTTCCCCCATGTGGAGCACCCGCCAGGTGGAGCTTTGCGAATTGCTGGTGTCAGTCATCCAGGGAGCGGAGCGGGCGCTCCTAATGCGTACCGGCTCTGACGCCACATCCGCGGCGATCAGGCTGGCGCGCATTTTCACAGGACGTCAAAAGATTTTGCGGTGGGGCTATAACGGCTGGCACGACTGGACCGCGCCGCGCCCTGCAGGCGTCACCGACGGGGTGCGCCGCGACACCTTGACGTTTACCTATAACGATCTCGACTCAGTCCGTGCGGCGTTCGCCGAGCACCCCGATCAGATCGCCTGCGTGATCATGATGACGTTTGGGCTTGAACCGCCGCAGCCCGGCTTTTTGCAGGGGGTCCGCTCGATCGCGCAGGAACATGGGGCGCTGTTCATCATCGATGATATGAGGTCCGGTTTCCGCGTCGCGCTCGGCGGCTCTCAGGAGTATTTCGGCGTCCAGGCCGATCTGGCGACGTTCAGCAAAGCCATGGCCAACGGGTTCGCGATCTCTGCAATCGTGGGCCGCGCCGACGTGCTCTCGCGGCTCGCCGACACCCACGTCACCTCAACGTTCTGCGGCAATCACGCGGAAATGGCCGCGGCCCTGGAGACCATCCGCATTCTCCGCGACAGCGATGCGCTCAACCGCGTGCGACAGCGCGCGGAGGCGTTCGACTCCGAGATCCGATCCCTGCTCAAGCGCACCGGAGCGCCGGCGAGGCTGTCCGGGATGCCGGCCTCGCCCTTCATCGAGTTTCTCGACGACGGCGCGATCCCCGCCGAGCGATTTAAGGTCGCGTTCTACGCCGAGACTTTGAAACGCGGAATTCTGTTTCATCCCAATCACCAATGGTATTTTTGCGCGGCACATACCGAAGACGACATCGCGCAGGCGGTGGAGGCTTGCGCTGCTGCGCTCGAAAATCTGACCGTGAAGGCCTAGGGCTTGGGCATGTTCGAACCTGTTACCGTGATCACCTTGACCCGCGGCCGCGAAGCCATGCTGCGGCGCGCGATCAGGTCCGTCATGGCTCAGGATTACAAGGGCGAGATCGAGCACCTAATCCTTATCGACGACGATCCGGAGCCTGAGCGCTGGCTTAGTGAAATCGAGCCGCCGGCCAATCGCAGCGTAACCTGGGACATTGTCGACCGCCCGGCCTCGGAAAAGGGGGCGGCCGGTGAAACCCGCGCGTCGATCTATCCCCGTCTGGCGCGATTGCTCAATCGCGGCGCCCGCGAAGCTTCGTCGCCCTGGCTGTCTTTTCTGGACGACGATAATCTCTACGAGCCCGATCACATCAGCTCTCTCATAGCGCTCGCCGAAAGAACGAATGGCGCAGCCATTCATTCCGCCCGCACGATGCACTGGCGGACCGGCGAACCGTATCTGGAAACGATCTTCCCAGGCGCGCCGAACCGCGAGGAGGGCGAGAGGCTTTACCAGCTCATGTGCCGGCGCGGCGTGTGGGAGCGGGGCACGAACATCCTGCGCGACCGGGTCGATGCGGACGCTGCGACGTTCGCCAACAGCACGGTCATGAGCGACGATGATCCGATTTTTCTCGTCGATCAGAATCTCTGGCTCGTCCGCCGCTCGCTGCTGCTAGAGCACCCGATCGACGAGATGTTCTCCGAGGACGAGATTGCGCAAAACACCTGCCCTGACGACAAAATGCTCGAAAATCTAGTGCGCGCCGGCGTGCCGATCCACTCCACAGGACGACCGACGGTCCGCTATTTTCTCGGCGGGGTCTCAAACGGCGATGAGCAAGTCCTGTGAGCGGCGTGCATCCTTTCAAGCTCGCCCTTCCACCACGGCCAGACCGGAGGCTCTGATGAGCGATCCCGACCACCGCGAAATGAAACCGCCCTCATTGCGGCGCTCGAAGCGGATCGAGGTGTCGCCGGACGGCCATTGCGTGACTGTCTGGGACCTGCGCATCGCTCAGCCGAACGTCTCGCACATGGATCCCAAAGTCCTTCATTCGCTCGAGCATTTCCTGGGCTCCGTCATGCCCGAGCTGTCGAGCGCGATCGTCAATGTCGCGCCGCTTGGGTGTCAGACCGGTTTTTACATCGTCGCGGTGGATATCGATGACATCGAGACCATGGCGAACCTGCTCGAAACGACCCTTCGCCGAACTCTCGAGGCCAGTGAAGTGCCGCTCGCCAATCCCCTGCAATGCGGCTGGGCAGAGAGCCACACCCTGGTCGGCGCGCAACGCGTCGCGGATTGGCTGCTCAGACGCAGGAACGAGTGGGGGGAGGCGACGTGGAACACCGGCTAAGCGCGCCGGGCGAAAGGCGGAACGTCGCCGATACCAGCTGGACCGTCTGCGGCGATCGTGAGGCCGGCTATGATATTCGCATCGTGGAGCAGGTGTTGTCACCGGGCAATCCGGCGCTCGCAGATGCAATCGGCGTCGAACGCGCCTGCGTCACGGTCATCGACGACGGCCTGCCGGCGAACGTTCGTGACCAGGTCGAGGCATACTTTCTCGCCAAATCGATATCATCGCGATCCATCACCGTGACCGGCGGTGAGCGGGTCAAAGAGTTCAGCGCGATCATCGACATGTTAGGCGCGTTCGAGCGCTATGGATTGAAACGCGCCACGCAGCCGGTGGTCATTGTCGGCGGCGGCGCGGTTCTGGACGCCGCCGGTTTCGCCGCCAGCATTTACAGGCGCGGAACGCCGTACATCCGCATTCCAACGACCTTGCTCGCCTATGTCGACGCGTCGGTCGGGGTGAAGACCGGCGTCAATTTCGGCGCTCGCAAAAACCTCGTCGGAACATTTCAGCCGCCTCAAACCACGCTGCTGGACAGCGCACTCTTCCAGACGCTTCCCCAGGCCGAAATTCGCAGCGGGCTGGGCGAAGTGCTCAAACTCGCCGTGGGTTGCGACGCGGACTTGTTCGACGCCCTTGAGCGCAGCGCGGACAAGTTCGAACAGCGCGCCTTCGATGACCGGGACGTGCGCTCGGTGCTGCGGCGATCCATCGACATCATGATTAGCGAACTCGAACCCAATCTGTACGAGGCCGACCTTTGCAGGCGCGTGGACCTCGGCCACAGTTTTTCACAGCCGCTCGAAATCGCAGGGGCGGCCCTGCGCCATGGCGACGCCGTCGCCGTCGATATACTGGTCACCGCGATCATCGCCAGAAACTGCGGCGCTTTGAGCGCCGATGACCTGGACCGGATATGGGCGCTTGCCTTTCGTCTCGGCCATCCCGTCGAGGTCGCGGATTTGAAGCCGGAGGCGCTGTGGGAGTCGATAGAAGAGCGGGTTCGTCACCGGGGCGGATTTCAGCGTCTGCCGGTTCCCTCGCGTATCGGGGACTGCGACTTCGTCAATGATCTCGACCAGGCCAGCCTCTTCGTAGCGCTGGACGAATTCCGCGCACGCGCTGCGGGGCGTCGGTGATGGATGCGGCGAGCAAGCGACGTGCGCCCCGCATCGGCGTCCTGGCGCCCCCATGGCCGATCCCCGCCGCAGCCTATGGCGGCGTGGAGGCCATGGTGGACGGCCTGGGTCGAGGCCTGACAGAGCAGGGCGCGAAAGTGTTTTTGTGGTCCGCCGCTGAATCGACCTGCCCGGTGATGCGTGGGGCGATCTATTCGCAGAGCGATCTCGACGCTTCCTATGTCACACCGCACGAAGTGCGCCATGTCATCGAGGGGTATCGCTGGCTTGACCGCCACCACGTCGACGTCATTCACGATCACACCCTGATCGGCCCGGTGATCGCGCCTGGCGTCAGCCGGACGCCGGTGGTCGCAACCCCGCACCTGCCGCTGGAAGACCGCGAACAACACGTCGCCTTCGAACAGGCCGGGCGAACCTGCGCCGTCGTCGCGATTTCTCGGGCCCAAGCGGCGGCCGCGCCCGACATCAATATCTATGACGTGGTCTCGCACGCCGTCGATCTGGACGCATTCAAGCCCGCCTCGCCATCGGCGAGACCTGACGACGAACCCTTCATGTTCTTCCTTGGTCGCATGTCGCCTGAAAAGGGCGTGGATACCGCAATCCGCGCCTGTCTTGAAGCCGGTGCCCGCCTGCAGATCGCGGCCCGAATGGAGGAGCCGGCCGAATACGCGTACTTCGCGCGCGCCGTCGAGCCCTTGCTAGATGACCGCATCGTTTATCTCGGCGAGTTGAACCACGCCGACAAGATCGCGAAGCTTCAACGGGCGTGTGCCTTGATCAACCCGATCAATTGGAACGAGCCGTTCGGCCTGGTGATGATCGAAGCGCTGGCTTGCGGTTGCCCGGTGCTCGCGTTTGAGCGCGGCGCAGCCGGCGAAATCGTCATCGACGGCCGCACGGGACGGCTCTGCCGGTCGGAGCCTGAGCTGGCCGCGCATATTCGCCAGCGGCTTGGCGAGCGTGACGGGATTGCGCGCGACGCCTGCCGGCGCGACGCGGAGATGCGGTTCGGATTGTCGCGCATGGCCCGCGATTATTTGGCGATCTACGCGCGCGTCATAGTGCAAAATTGATGAGCGCAGACGGACGCATGCAAGCCGCCGACGATCGCCCGCGCGTTTCGGTTTTGATCGTCAACTGGAACACGGCCGAGCTTCTAGACAAGGCGATCGCAAGCGTTTTCGCTCACCCTGGTCAGTTCGAAATCGAGGTGATCGTGGTCGACAACGGCTCAGTCGACGGTTCGGTGGAGAGGCTAAAAAGCAATTGGCCCGATGTTCGCGTCTTCGCGCTCTCGCGCAATATCGGCTTTGGTCCGGCGAACAACCTCGCCGCGAGCGAAGCGGCCGGCGACGCGTTCATGCTGCTCAACAGCGACGCCGAGTGTCAGCCGGGAACCATCAACACCTTGCTTGCCGAACTGGACGCCGATCAGGGGATCGCCTGCGTTGGTCCGCGCCACATGAATTCCGACGGCAGCCTGCAGCGCTCCACGAACGGCCTGCCCACGCTCTGGAACGACACGATCGAACTGACGGGCCTCACGCGTTTCGCGCCGTTTCGACGCCTCTTGCGAAAGCGGTTTCCCTGGTGGGGCGACCATGAAGACCGCATCGAAACGGGATGGGTGAACGGCGCCTGCATGATGATCCGCCGCGCCGCGTTCGAGGCGGTCAGCGGCTTCGATCCGGATTTCGTGCTCTATGGCGAGGAGGTCGAACTCTGCATCCGGTTCAAGACACAGGGGTGGAAGGTGGTTTTCACGCCGGCCGCGCTGGTGCTTCACCACGAGGGCCGATCGCTGGATCATGACCCCGGGTTTCGCCTCCAGCTGATGTTCGCAGGACACGTGCGGATCTATCGAAAACATGCGCCGATCTGGAAACGCACGGCATTTCAAGCCCTGGTGTCCTGTGTGGCGGCGGTGCGAATGGCGGGCGCTCTGATTGGCCGCGATCGACCCAAGGCGGCGGCGTGGGCGTCGATCATGACCCATCGACCGTGCGATCTGGAGCGGCTGCAACACCCCCCGGCTTCAAGAAAACATGAACCCGCCCGCGCGAAATCCTGATTTTAGGTAACGAGATGAACCAGCAGTCCAATCCCGCTTACTACACCGAAGACGGGCTTGCTCGAACCATCCGCGAGGCGGCCTCCGATCCGGAATTCCCACAGTACGGGTACGGCGTCGTCCAGGCGGCGGCCCTCGCCGGCGCGCTTGAGCTGCCCTCCATGAGCGCGCTCGAACTGGGCGTGGCCGGCGGCAACGGGCTGGTGGCGCTGGAGGAGTTGAGCGACGCCCATTCAAAGCCCTCGGGCGTCGAGATCGCGGTCTCCGGCTTCGACCTCGGCGGCGGCATGCCGCCGCCGAACGACTACCGCGATCTCCCCTATATTTGGCGCGAGGGGTTTTTCCGCATGGATGAGGCGCGACTGCGGGCCCGGCTCAAATCCGCAGACCTCTATATCGGGGATATCACCGACAGAGCGGCGGATTTCAAATCGTCGAACCCGTCTCCGATCGGATTTATCTCCTTTGACCTTGATTACTACTCCGCCACCGTGAAAGCGTTCGATGCGCTGTTACAGTGCTCGCCTGAGCACTACCTGCCTCGCGTCGTCTGCTATTTCGACGACACCGTCGGCCCTCATCACGAGATGCATAGCCAGTTTACAGGCGAATTACTCGCCATACAGGAGTTCAATCAAGCCTCGCGCTATCGAAAACTCGACAAGCTGAACGGGCTCCGCCACAAGGTCGCGCCAATCGACGGGCCGTGGCTGGAAGGGATTTTCATCCTGCATTTGTTTGACCACCCGCTCTATGACCAGTACATTTTTCCCGAGCGTGACCGGCAATTCCCGCTCACCCGGTAAGGGTGCCTGCAACCCATAATTGTTTCCGCCGGCGCCTCAGCGCACCGCCACCGTTCCAAGGAAGGGCATGACCCACCCCCTTTCCGACGCGGATCTTTCGTCGTTTAAGCGCGACGGCTTTCTGGCGCCCTTGCCGGGCCTGTCGACAAAGCAGACAGCGGACATCAAAGCCGCCGTCCTTGACCATCTGCACGGCGACCCCCGGTGCGAACGCTATGAGCTGACGGACAAGGTCAGCATTCGGCGAAAGGCCGGCGGCGAGGATGAAACGCCGGAGTATGAATACTTTCAGGAAGAGGAGCCGGACGCCGCCAAGCCGGTCTTTCCGTTCCTTTTCAATATCTGGCGAAACGACGCACGGTTTTTCGAACTCGGCGTCCAAGGGCCGTTCGGACATATCGCAAAACAGCTTCTCGGCGCCGATGAGGTTTTATTCTTTGAAGACAATGTCGTCGTAAAGGAGCCCGGTGCGAAATTCCTGCCCTGGCATCAGGATTATTCTTACTGGCCGTTTGGTGAACCGAACTGCGTGACCTTCTGGATCGCACTTGACGATATCGACGCCACGAACGGCGCGATGCAGGTCGCGCCGGGCAGCCAGAATTTGGGAGAACGCCTCCCCGTCCAGTTCGGGAGCGAGCAAGTTTTCATGGACGGCGCGCGGCCGGATCTGTTGGCGGTGCCGCAGGACCCGGCGGCTCTTGGACATCCGATCGTGACCTACGCCCTCAAGGCCGGGCAATGCGGTGTCCACGATTCTCTGGTCTGGCATGGCTCGACACCCAATCAGACCTCCGATCGGCGCCTGGCCCTCGTGCTCAGATTCGTCGCCGCGAACACGCTTTGGCTGGGTGATCAACGCATGCCCTACGCCGATATCGGCCTGGCGCCCGGCGGCCGGGTCACCGCCGCGCATTTCCCGGCGGCCGGATAGGCGCGCACGACATGCCGGTCGGTCTTTTCGAGACGTTGATCGGCGCATATGCCCGCCTTCGCCGCTCACTTCGAGCCGGCGTGTTCCAATATGTCGGTCACACACCCGTTGTCGTCGTGAAGCGATCGCTCGAGCGCCTGCAGATACTCGAAATCGATTGCCTCGCACGCGGAGCGCCGCGCATCGACCGCGCCCGGTTTGAGCTGGCGCTGTTCGTGCGGCGCGCCCGCGCTTCCGGTGCACACCGAACAGCTGTTGAGCGCCGGCTTTCGCGCCAGCCATGTCTCAAGCTCGTCGGTCGACGCGATGTCGTGAATGGAGAGAAAGTCTTCCCCATGACGGCTTAGAAGGTCGTCGAACTGGGGATCGTCCTGGATATAGGCCGACTGAAGGCACCGATACAAACGACCGTTGTCCGCGGTCAGCGAGCGCCATAGATGAGCCATCTGACACGTGGCGAAGACCCGCTGGGTCAGGTCCCGGTCCTCGTCGCGGCGCCGGAACGAGTATCGAAAATAGTCGTAATGCTTGACCGTCAGCTCGGCGCCCGCCGCATCGCATTTCGCTTTGAACATCTCCAGATGCCGTTCGACGAAGCGGCGCGTGTTAGGATATCGCGAAACGTGAATCTCGTCGAGGATCTCCCAATAGGAGTCCGGCATTTTCAGGAGCGGAACCCCGTTCGTCACCACCCTTATCCGGCGCCCGACGCCGGACCGGCGGATACGCTCCACCAACGCATCGAACTCGGGGTGCAGCAACGGCTCGCCGCCCAGGATGCGGACATGCTCCACCTCAAGCCACTCGGCCAGGGCTGAAAGATCGGCACCGACGGTGTCGACATCGGCGAAGCGGGTCGAGTGCAGCGGCGAGGCGAAAGCGCAGGACTCGCACCGGATATTGCAGTGCCACGCGGCGATGACTTCGACCGCTTCATTGCGAACGCGCGTTTGCGCCATGATCCGCCCTTCCCTTCTCGCCTTAGAACAATCCGTCGGCTCGACGCAGGCCCTGTCAATCGTGTTCGATCGGGCGTTTCGGCGCCAAGCGCGCATTGAGGTCGATGGTGCTCGCATCAAGCTGAAGCTCGAAGTGCTTGCTCGCCCAGTGGGAGCCCAGATTGAGCCGGGATTGCGCGGACCGGTTCTCATCAGAACCGTGCACGGTCAGGCTATGCATCGCGACGATGTCGCCGGGTTCTGCGACGACGCAGACGGGCTCGGCGAGGCCTGCGGTGTCGCACACGAGCAATATGTCGTCTTCAATCCAGTGATGCAGCCGACCGAGCCGGTGGGAACCGGGTATCGCGTACAAGGCTCCGTTGTCGCGCGTGAACGGCGTGAGCGCGGTGAACAGGGCGCAGACCTGCTGCATGCTCCCGCCCCAGTAGACGCCGTCTTGATGCCAGGGTTTCACGTGGGGATCGTGGGCGGGCTTCCGCAGCAAAAAGCCGAGAAACATCTCCGACGGCCCGTTCAGGTCGCGGATGATGCGCCCGATCGGATCGCACAGAAAAAACTCCTCAAAGCGCGGATCCAGACGCTCAGGGGCCGATATCCAGTGGCGATTGTTGGCCGCATCGAAGCGCTCGTGCGCCGCGGCGACCATGCGCTCGACAAGCTCGCTCGGTATGGCGTCGCGCACGACGCAATAGCCGTCGCGATTGAAGGTTTCCAAATCCGCGTCGCTGACAAAGCCCGGGTTCGCCGCGGGAACAAAGCGGCGTTTGTCCACGAAATGATCGAGTTCGAGCATGGCGATCCGTCCTCGTTTGTGCGTGCGTCCGGTTCAGGCGTCAAAATCCAGCATGGCGGGCAGAATGATCTCTTTCGCGCAGCTTGCAGGGCTTAGGCATTGAAGGCAGTTGATGATCGAAACCATGTCCTGGATCGGCATGCGTTCGCTGTTGAAGCGCTGCAGGGCGTGATCCGCGCCGGCGTCGAAATCGGCCTCGGAGGCGAGCGAGCCGGGGGAGATGCAGGTCACCGCGATCCGGTCGCCGCGAAACACGCTTCGAAAGCCGTTAACCGCGCCGCGAAGTCCGAATTTCGACGCCGCATACGCCGGTCTGCCGCCCGGGCCGTTGTCAAGGCCGTAGGTCGATCCGATCGCGATGACGTTGGCGGACGCGCTCGCCCTCAGGGCCGGCGCCAGCGACTTGGTCAATGCAATGAAGCCGGCCGTGTTGACCGCAACAATTCGATAGATATCGGCCGCATCGATCTGCTCGATTTCTGGATCGGCCTCCCAGCAGCCGGCGCAATAGAGCAGAAGCCGCACGCCTCTCGAACCGATCGCGCCGACCACCGGTTCAAGTTGCGCCGGATCAGCCAGGTCGGCCCTTAGCCAGGTGCGGTCGACGCCGTCGTTGCGATCCAGCGACGGGGGCCGGGAGCGATTGATCAACCAGACTGTATCACCGGCGCTCGGCAACCCGCAGGAGAGACCATGCCCGAGGCCAGCGCTTCCCCCGACAATGACCACGCCGCCGTGTTCGCTCACCATGTTCACCCCGCCGCCCGGCTGTTCACGCACGACATTGCGACGCCAGTCACGCCTCTTTATTAATTCAGCTTATCGGAGAGAAAACTAGATGGAAAGTTGAAACAAGTATGATGAAGGAGCGGCTTCGCGCGCATACGGACCGGTCATGACGGACAGCTCACCAACGCCCCCAATGGAGGCGCGCCCCGGCCGGTTTGACGAACCGGTCAGGACGGTCGACGACCTCGACGAACCCAGCCTCGTCGCGGAGAGCGTCAATCAGATCGCCGACACCGGCGTGATCTGGATCGACGAGAAAGCGATCCGCGGGGACTTCCCCCCGCTCGCCCAAGCCTCGGCGGCTGATCTGGAGGGCTTCATCCTCGAAAACGCCTCGGTGCTTTCCGAACCCCAATGCCGAGACAATCCGGTCAATGCGGCGCCGAACATAACCGGCGCGGTGCGGCCAGCCTGGCGACCGCCGATGTATGGCCGCAGCGTGATCGTGGAGGCGAACGCGCGAACCGCCAGCACCGCCGAGACGCTTGGTCTTCTGGACCTGAAAGGAACGGGCGTGGGCCGAGGCGCCGAGCCGATGCTGATCGACCATCGCAACGGGCTGCTTATTCTTGATGAAGCGCTTGAAGAACTCATCCTACAGCGCCTGATCGATGAAATCTTGCGCGCCGAGGGCGTCGATGTGCGCGGCGTGCCGGTCTACGCCCTGGTGGATCTGCGGCTGGACGCGCGAACACCCTACACCGCGCCCCTTCCCGCGGTGGTGATGGTGCGCCGGGCCCATCACCGGTTTCTGGGCGGGTCCGAGCTTCCCCAACAGGGTGACGGTGGTCAGAAGGTCAAACTCATAATAGAGTTACTCCTGCGCAGATACGGTCTGACCTCGACTAATTATGCGACCCGGCTCACGGTCGGGCGCGAGGAACAGGGCGTGTTAAGCATGCGCTATGGCGGATTTCCCCGGCCCGACATCGCGCCCGTCCATCTCGAACGGCTTCTGCTCGGCCTTGGGATGAAGCTGCCGCGCGGATATTGCATCAATTTCGACTGCGTGAATGTTCAAACCACGCGCGAACTCAGCCTGTCGCCCCTGCGCGCGCGACTGGTGGATTTCGGCCATTATCGCTTCGAAGAGGCCTTCACCAATCCCGTGCTCAGCATCGCGCGCGATCGCTTTATGAACGTCGGAGCCGCGCTTTGGCCCCAGAGCCCGGACTTTGTTCAGCCCGAACCCAGACGCCGAGTCGACTGGGCCGGGGTCGCGCCGCGACCGCTCGAACCCGACCTCGCGGACTTTATTCACGGCTGCGTCCCGCCCATGGAGGGGGACGACCGGTTGGTCTCAGGCGTTATGCATCTGGCGCGCCGGATGGTGCGGACTTATCGGGACTCCGGTCTCAGCGCGGCGCAGATAGACGCGGAGATCGAGCGCTACGTTCGCGATGTCCTCGCCACGCATGCGCCTTGAGATCGCCGGGCCGGCCGCCCGCCTACACACGCTGCATTCGAGTTTAGCGACGAAGGGCTCGCGGGAAGACCACTATGCCGAACGCTTACGGCCTTCATCTGCACACGGCGGTAATTCGCCTCCAAACCGCTGGATTGCAGCACAGCATAACCACAGACCAGTGAACCACTCTGGGTTTGCCGGATGGCGGGTTGTTTGAGTCCTACGCGGCCATTTTGAGGTTCTCAAAGGCCGCGTAATAGTTCGCTTCCGCTTCGGCGGGGGCGATCCGCAGAACCCTGCACATCGGCTCGATCCTTTAGATCTCCACATGGGCCTCCATGAAGGCTGTCAGTTCCGAAGCGGGAGGTCGAGCTCCGCATGGGCGAAACAAGCAGACGCCTTGCGCAGGATCTCATTGGCCTGCCGCAGCTCGCGGACCTCACGCTCCAGGGCCTTCATCCGCTCGGCCATCTCGGTCGGCACGCGAGCCCGCTCGCCGGCGTCGACCTCCGCCTTCTTCACCGACTCGTTCAGCATCTGCGCCGCACAGCCGATCTTGCGGGCGATCGACGTGATCGCGGCCCACCGGGAAGGATGCTCGTGCTCGTGATCCAGTTGACACCGCCCTGTATTTCATACACCCTCAAAAGGTATTTTGTTTTCCTTACTAAGTAATGGGTGGATAATGCCAAGTCCCGCTTCAGAGTCCGAGGGCTCCTTCGCAGACATCGCTGCGCGGATCGTCGACCGCATGCTGGATGACGCGCCCGACTTCGTTGTGAAAACCGTTGAAGCCGAACCAATGGTTCTCGCCGGCGTCATCAACGCCAATCCCGAAGTGCTGATCAATGTGATGGAAGTCGCGCCGAGCGCCATCATCCCGGTGATGGAAGCCATGCCGGAGGCCTTCACCCCGGTGATCGAGGCCATGCCGCAAATCTTCGCCAACGTTGCGGAGCCCGCCTCGTACAGGCCCGACCTTCTCATCGACGTCATGGAGGCCAATCCGGAGATTCTCGCCGACGCCATGGAAGCCGAACCCGCCGTCCTTGCCCATGTGATGGAAAGAAACCCCATGGTGCTGAATAGCGCCATGAACGCGGATGCAGCGGTGCTCAAGACCGCCGTGGAGGCCAGTCCACACCTGATCAGCGACGTTTTGGTCGAAAATCCCGAGATCGCGGCGCAGGCGCTGGGCGCGAACCCCCATCTGGTCGTTGACGCGATGGAGTACCAGCCCGAACTCCTGCGCTCGGTCCTCGAGGCGAACGGCGCGGTCATCGCGGCCATGCTGAAGGCTGAACCTGATTTGATTGATCGATCCTGATTGCTCAGGGCGCCCTGGAAGGCGGCCTAGCTCAAAAAGGCGCTGCCTACTCCCACTCGATCGTGCCCGGCGGCTTTGACGTCACGTCGTAGACGACGCGGTTGATGCCGCGGACCTCGTTGATAATGCGGGTGGCGACGCGGCCGAGGAAGTCGTGCGGGAACGGGTAGTAGTCGGCGGTCATGCCGTCCGTCGAGGTGACGGCCCGCAGGGCGCAGACATGGTCATAGGATCGGGCGTCGCCCATGACGCCGACGGTGCGCACCGGCAACAGCACCGCGAAGGCCTGCCAGATCGCGTCGTAGAGGCCGGCGGCGGCGATCTCCTCCAGATAGATGACGTCTGCCTTGCGCAAGATATCGAGCTTGTCGCGGCTAATGGCGCCGGGCACGCGGATCGCCAGCCCCGGCCCGGGAAATGGGTGCCGGCGGATGAACGGTTCGGGCAGGCCGAGTTCGCGGCCAAGGTCGCGCACCTCGTCCTTAAACAACTCGCGTAAGGGCTCGACCAGCTTCAGCTTCATGTGGGCGGGCAGGCCGCCAACATTGTGGTGCGACTTGATGGTGACGCTGGGGCCGCCGGTGACGCTGACGCTTTCGATCACGTCCGGGTAGAGCGTGCCCTGGGCCAGGAAATCGGCCCCGTCGATCTTCGCCGCCTCCTCGTCGAAGACGTCGATGAAGGTGGCGCCGATGATCTTGCGCTTGGCCTCGGGGTCCTCGACCCCCTCCAGCTTGCCCAGGAACAGGTCGCCCGCATCGACATGGACCAGCGGGATGTTGTAGTGGCCGCGGAAGAGGTCGACGACCTGCGCCGCCTCGTTGGCGCGCATGAGGCCGTGATCGACCAGGATGCAGGTCAGCTGATCGCCGATCGCCTCGTGCAGCAGGATCGCGACGACCGAACTGTCGACCCCGCCGGACAGGCCCAGGATCACCTTGCCCGCGCCGACCTGCGCCCGGATCTTGGCGATCGCCTCGTCGCGGAAAGCGGCCATCGTCCAATCGCCGGTACAGCCCGCGACGTGATGGGTGAAGTTATGCAACAGCTCCGCGCCGTGCGGCGTGTGCATGACCTCCGGGTGGAACTGGACGCCGTAGAATTTGCGCGCATCGTCGGCGATGGCGGCGAAGGGCGCATTGTCGCTGATCGCCACGACGCGGAACCCGGCCGGCAGCGCCGTGACACGATCGCCATGGCTCATCCACACCTGCTCGCGCTGACCCGTGTCCCAAAGGCCCTCGAACAGGGCACAGCTCTCCTGCACTTCAATAAAGGCCCGGCCGAACTCCTGATGGTCGGAGTTTTCGACCTCGCCGCCGAGTTGGGCACACATGGTCTGCTGGCCGTAGCAGATGCCGAGCACCGGCACGCCGAGGTCGAAAACGACGGCTGGCGCGCGCGGCGTGTCGCTTTCGGTGACCGAGGCCGGTCCGCCGCTCAGGATCACCGCCTTCGGCCCGAAACGGCGGATGGCCTCATCTTCGGCACGATTGAAGGGCCAGATCTCGCAGTAAACGCCGCTTTCGCGCACGCGGCGGGCGATCAGCTGGGTGACCTGGCTGCCGAAATCGAGGATCAGGATGCGATCGTGGTTCTGGTTGCCGGCCGGTTCCGGCACTTGCTCAGCCTGCATCGCCATCGTTGTCGGTCCCCTGTCGTTTCAAAATGGCGGCGAAAAAACCGTCGGTGCCGGTGCTGGCCGGCGACAAGTGCAAGAAGTCGCCCGCAACCGGACAGTCCGACCCCAGGACCGCACGCCAGACGGTGCCGACCGGTACGATGGTGTAGTCCGGCGTCGCCGCGAGGAACCGCGCGATCCGATCCTCATTCTCGGCCGGCAGCAGCGAGCAGGTGGCGTAGATCAACCGACCGCCCGGCTTCGTCAGCCTGGCCGCGCTGGCAAGGATCCGGTCCTGCAATGCGGTCAGGGCGTCGAGATCGACCATGCGCCAGCGAGCGTCCGGGTTGCGCCGCCAGGCACCGATGCCGGTACAGGGCGCGTCGACCAGCACGCGATCGAACTTGCCCTTCTGCCGCGTCACCCAGCGGTCGCGTTCGTTGGCCAGGTGTCGCGGTTCGATGTTGTCGACACCGGCGCGCTTGATGCGCTCCTTCGCCCTGTGCAGCCGGCCGGCGGCGACATCGCAGGCGACGATCCGCCCCTTGCCCGCCATCGCCGCAGCCATGGCCAGAGCCTTGCCGCCGGCACCGGCGCAGAAATCGGCGACCTGAAAACCGGGTTGCGCATCGACCAGCAGGGACAGCAGTTGCGAGCCCTCATCCTGAACCTCGATCGCGCCGCGCTTGAACGCGTCGAGCCCTCCCAGCGGCGGCCGGCCCTCGACCCGCAGGCCAACCGGCGACCATGGCGTTGACTGGCAGTCAATGCCCAAGCCCGTCAGTTCGTCGCGAACCTTGTCGCGGTCGCCGCGCATCGTATTGACCCGTAGGTCGAGCGAAGCTTCACCGACGAGGGCCGTCAGTTCGGCCTCGAACCGATCGCCAAAGGCCGCCTCCAGCGGCGCGACTGCCCAATCCGGACACTCCGCGCGCACGGCGGCCGGCATGGCGGGATCGTCCAGCTTCTGGTGATCGATCGCCTTGAGGAGTCGCCGTTCTTCCTCGCTCAACGGCGGCGGCGCATAGCGGTCGCCGTTGAACAGGGTGTCCAGCTCGGCCGGCTGGTGCCCACCGACGAGCAATTGATGGGCCAGCAGCCGGGTGCGCGGCGAGGCCGTCGCCTCGTGCCGGGCCAAATGCCAATCGAGCCTAGCGCGGTGCCGCAGGGCGCCGTAATAGGCGGCCGCGATGGCGCTGCGATCCTTCGACCCGATGTAGCGCCGTTTGCGGAAGTAGGCGGCGGCGATCACGTCAGCCGGACGGCCGCCTTCCTCATCCTCGCTCAACAGCTCCAGGGCGGCGGCAAGGCGTGCGGACGGTGTCATCGGCGGGATCGCGGGTCAGAGGGGGCGATCATTGGGCGTCGCCCAGAATCAGATGCCTTGCCGATAGTTCGGCGCCTCGCGGGTCACGGTGATGTCGTGGACATGACTCTCGCGCAGACCCGCATTGCTGATGCGCACGAACTCAGCGCGCTGCTGCAGGTCGCCGATGGTCTTGCTGCCGGTATAGCCCATCGCCGCTTTCAGGCCGCCGACCAGTTGGTGGACCACTTGGGCGACGGGGCCCTTGTAGGGCACCCTGCCCTCCACGCCCTCCGGCACCAGTTTCAGCGCGTCGGAGACCTCTTGCTGGAAATAGCGGTCCGCCGAGCCGCGCGCCATCGCCCCGACCGAGCCCATACCCCGATAGCTCTTGTAGCTGCGCCCCTGATAGAGGATCACCTCGCCCGGCGCCTCGTCGGTACCGGCGAACAGCGAGCCGATCATGGCGCAATCCGCACCCGCCGCCAGGGCCTTCGCCAGATCGCCGGAAAACTTGATGCCGCCATCGGCGATCGCCGGTATGTCCTGACGGCGCGCCTCCTCGACCACCTCCATCACGGCCGAGAGCTGGGGCATGCCGACGCCCGCGACCATGCGGGTCGTGCAGATCGAGCCCGGGCCGATGCCGACCTTGACCGCGTCAGCGCCGGCGTCGATCAGCGCGCGCGCGCCTTCGGCCGTCGCCACGTTGCCCGCGACGATCTGGGTGTAGTTGGACATTTTCCGCGCGGTCTCGACACCGTCGAGCACGCCCTTGGAATGCCCATGGGCCGTATCGATGACCAGGACATCGACGCCGGCATCGAACAGCGCGGCCGCCCGCGCCAACCCCTTGTCGCCAGTACCGGTGGCGGCAGCCACGCGCAGCCGCCCTTGCTCGTCCTTGCAGGCGAGCGGGTGGAGCTGGGCCCTTTCGATATCCTTCACCGTGATCAGGCCGATACAGCGGTAAGCGTCGTCGACGACCAGCAGCTTTTCGATCCGATGCTGGTGCAGAAGCCGTTTGGCGTCCTGCCGGTCGACCCCTTCATGCACCGTGACCAAATGGTCACTGGTCATCAGTTCGGCGACCGGCTGCTTGGGGTTGGAGGCAAAGCGCACATCCCGGTTGGTCAGGATGCCGACCAGCGTGCCGTCCGGCTTGATGACCGGAATGCCGGAAATCGCGTGGCGCTGCATCAGGGCCAGGGCGTCGGCCAAGGGCGCGTCGGGCCCAATCGTGATCGGATTGACGACCATGCCGGATTCGAAGCGTTTGACCCGGCGCACCTCCTCCGCCTGCTTGTCGACATCCAGATTTCGGTGCACCACACCGATACCGCCGGCCTGGGCCATGGCGATCGCCAGCCTGGACTCCGTGACCGTGTCCATCGCGGCGGAGAGCAGCGGAATGCCAAGCGAGATCGTCTTGGTAAGGCGTGTCGAGGTATCCGTCTCGGCCGGCAGAACCTCCGACGCCAGCGGCTTTAGGAGAACATCGTCGAATGTAAGGGCGGTACGAATTTCCATCGTGCGAACTCGAATCGGCGGCAGGGAAATTCGCCGCACTATACCCAACGGCCTTCACAAGGAAACCCGGCCAATCGCATGGCACCGTTGACCGGATCGAGGGCGTCAATCCGACATGTCGGCGGCGCCGCGAAAGTCCAGCGCGACGACGTAGGTCTCCGCGGAATCGGACCGGCTGGCCGCCGGCTTGGCGTGCGTGACCTTTTCGAAGTCGCGCTTCAGCGGGTCCAACAGTGACTTTTCCGCGCCGCCCTGGAACAGCTTGGCCACGAAGGTGCCGCCCGGCGCCAGCACCTGGGCGGCGAAATCGTAGGCCGCCTCGGCCAACGCCATGATGCGTAGATGATCGGTGGCGGTGTGGCCGGTGGTGGGTGCCGCCATGTCGCTCAGCACCACATCGACCGGCCCGCCGACCGCTTCTTTCAGCCGGTCCGGTGCGTCATCGTCGTAGAAATCCATCTCCAGAACTGTCACGCCCGGCAGCGGTTCCATCGGCAGATAGTCGAGCGCCACGACGACGCCTTGCCCCTTGGTGCGCTCAACCGCCACCTGGCACCAGCCGCCTGGCGCGGCGCCGAGATCCACGATGCGCTGGCCCGGCTTCAGGAAGGAGAAGCGGTCGTCGAGTTGCATCAGCTTAAAGGCCGCGCGGGAGCGCAGACCGCGCTTTTTTGCCTCGGCGACATACGGGTCGTTGAGCTGGCGCTGCAGCCACCGCGTCGACGAGGTGCGCCGGCGCTTCGCCGTCTTCACACGAACGGCGAGCCCGCGCCCGCTGGGCCCAGATCTCTTGCCTGCCATTGTCTCAATCCTTGGGGCGCGGCCTAGCGCGTCCGCTTAGGCTCGCCGCCGGTCATCAGGTCGAACAGAATGCCTTCCCGCACACCGCGGTCGGCAATGCGCAGCCGAGGCACCGGCCAAAGCCGGCCAATCGCCTCGAACACAGCGCATCCCGCCACCACCAAATCGGATCTCTCGCGCCCGATGCAAGGCTCCGCTGCCCGGCCCTGAAAGTCGAGCGACAACAGTGTCCGGCTGACCGTAATGGCGGTTTCCAGATCGAGATGGCTGCCGTCGACCTTCGACCGGTCGTAGCGGGGCAGCCCCATCGACACGCCCGCCAGCGTTGTCACCGTTCCCGATGAACCGATCATCTGCACCTGTCCGTTGGCAATGAGACCGGCGATGTCGTGCTCGGCATCGAACCAAGCCAAAACCGAAATCACCTCGTCGATGATCGTCTCGTAGGCGTCGACCGACATGCGGTTGCCGCCGAAGCGCTCCGACAGGTTGACAACGCCGAGAGGCATGCTGACGCTGTCGATCAGGGCGGCCCGCCCGGTTTCCGGGTCGACCTGCAGCCACATGACCTCGGTCGACCCGCCGCCGATATCGAAGACGATCGCGTGCCGCACCTGTTTGTTCAGCAGCGGGGCGCAGCCGGACAAGGCCAGCCGCGCCTCCTCCTCCGGGCTGATCAGTTCCAGCCGCAAGCCGGTTTCCTCGACCACGCGGTCGCGGAACTGGTCGAAGTTGCTGGCCTTGCGGCAGGCCTCCGTTGCGACCGCACGGCTGGCGGTAACGCCGCGGCGGCGGATCTTGGCGGCACAAATGCGCAAGGCCCCCATGGTGCGGCCCATGGACCGAGGGCTCAACCGGCCGTTGGTGTCGACCCCTTCGCCCAAGCGCACGATACGGCTGAACGCGTCGATCACCCGAAAACCGCCGCGTGCCGGCCGGGCGACCAGAAGGCGGCAATTGTTCGTTCCCAGATCGACCGCCGCGCAGACGCCGTTCTCCGCACCCGGCCGCCGACCGACATCCGCCCGCCTCGGCGGGGCTGGACTGTCGGAAAGGGGCTCGATGGAGGGCAACGGCGGCTCCCAAGACTGAACGGCTAGTCAGATTTCCAGCGCATTTTCGTCACTCTTTCGTCATCGTAACCGCTTGCCGTCGGTGCGCCAAGGTAAACGCTGATTTACTTCGGCAGAGCCCGCCATATGCATAAAGCTTATGGCCCGCCGACCGGATTTGAATGGGTTATGCACCCCGCTCGGGGTTAGGCTGATCCCTGGATTAATCCCGCGATGCCCGAAGCGCCGACAAAAAGGCGACCAACAAGTCGGGTCGAGGACCGTCCAGAAGGGGAGGCCGTGATGGATCAAAACGTCGCTGGCGCGATCGAAACCAATCTCATCATCGATGGCACCTGGCAGCCACCGGAAAGCGGTGGCCGTTATGACGTGCACAACCCGGCACGGCCTGATGAAATCGTCGGCCATGCCGCCCGCGCCGGGGTGGCGGATGTCGATGCGGCGATCAGGGCAGCCCACGGGGCTTATCCAGCCTGGGCGGCGTTGAGCTATCAGGAACGGGCCGATTATCTGCGCGCCGTGGCCAAGAACCTGGTCGCAGACGAGCCGGAGTTGAAGGCCCGCATCCGCCTGTTCACGCGCGAGCATGGCAAGATCCTCAAGGAGTCGGGGATCGAGATGACGCGGCTGGGCGATCGGTTCGAACTGGTCGCCTCCTATGCCGATCGTCTTGCCCACAATGACGAACTGCCGGCCCCGCCGCTTGAAACGATCATCACGCGCCAGCCCTTCGGCGTCGCCTTGTTAATCGTGCCTTGGAACTGGCCTCTGTCGATCCTGGGTGCCAAGCTGCCGCAGGCCCTGATGGCCGGCAACACGGTGGTCATCAAGATCGCCAACGAGGCCCCCCTGGCACCGGCGCTGGCCATCCAGAAGATGGCCGAGGTTCTGCCCAAGGGCGTGATCAACCTGATCACCGGCAAATCGTCGGAAATCGGTGACGCAATGCTGACCCACCCTTTGGTACGCAGGATCAACTTCACCGGCTCGATCAGCGCTGGACGCCACGTCATGGCAAAGGCGTCCGAAGGACTGAAGCCCGTGACGCTTGAGCTTGGCGGCAACGATCCCGCCATCGTACTGGAAGACGCCGATCTCGATGACGGGGCTTTTCAACGCATGGTCATGGGCACGTTCATGACGGCGGGCCAGATCTGCATGGCGCTGAAACGGCTTTACGTGCATCGCTCGCGCTATGGCGAGGTGCTCGAGCGGTTCACGGCGTTCGCCGACAGGGCGGTGGTCGGCGATGGGCTGGACCCGGAGGTCACCATGGGGCCGGTGAACAACAAGGCGCAGTTCGACATCGTGGCCGGCATGATCGACGAGGCGAAGGCACGCGGCGCGACCGTGACCCCGGTCGGCACGGTCAAGGATCAGGCCGTGTTCGAACGCGGGCACTTCCACCGGCCGACCATCGTCACCGATGCCGAGCCTGACCTGCTCGTGGTTCGCGAGGAGCAGTTTGGTCCGGTTTTGCCGATCATGCCGTTCGACAGCGATGCCGAGGCGGTCGCGCTGGCGAACGACAGCGACTATGGCCTGTGCTCCTCTGTCTGGTCGGCGGACCGAGATAGGGCGGTAGGCATCGCCCGTCAGCTTGAGGCCGGTTACACCTATCTGAACGGTCACGGACCGCTGGCTCAAGACAGCCGCGGACCCTTCGGCGGCTTCAAGAACAGCGGCATCGGCCGCAATCTGGGCTATGAGGGCATCATCGAGTTCCAGCAGTATCACAGCATCTCCGGCCCACCAGGGTTCCTCGGGCTGTGATCGTGGGCGTGCGGATTTCGACCGATGGCTGACGGCTCGCCCCCACCCGAAGGGGCCACCGAAACGACCGGATCGATAACCGCCGGCGGCGCCTTGCTCGCTCGGCTGAAAGCGCTGGGCGTCGACTATATCTTCGCCAATTCCGGCACCGATTACCCGCCGATCATCGAAGGCTTGGCCGAAGCCGCCGCGAAGGACATCGACCTGCCCGAGGCCCTGGTCATGCCCCATGAAAGCGCGGCGATGGGCATGGCCCACGGGTACTATCTGGCTACCGGACGACCGCAGGCGGTCATGGCCCACACCAATGTCGGTCTGGCGAATTGCGCGATCGGGGCGATCAACGCCGCGGCCGAGAGCGTCCCGATCCTGATGTTTTCCGGCCGGACGCCGATCCTGGAAAAAGGCCACCCGGGCGCGCGAACCGTTCCGATTGGCTGGGGTCAGGAGATGCGCGACCAGACCGCGCTGGTGCGCGAGGCCTGCAAATGGGACTACGAGCTGCGCTATCCCGAACAGGCCATCGACCTGGCCGACCGGGCCTACGGCATCGCCCTGTCGTCACCCGCCGGGCCGGTCTATGTCGGCCTGCCGCGCGAGCCTTTGTGCGACCCCTGCCCGACCGACGGGCTGGACGCGCCGCCGAAGATGGCGCCGGCAAGGGCGGCGCCGAATGGTGACGAGATCGAAAGAGCCGCATCGATGCTGGCGGCCGCCGAACGGCCTTTGATCATCGCCCAGCACGGCGCGGGGACGGCCGACGCCTTCGCGACCTTGACCCGGCTGGTCAACAACTGGGCGTTCCCCGTTGCCCATTACTGGGCAGTCCAGATCGCCATTCCGACCGACGACCCGATGTGCGTCGGCGGCGACCTGCAGCCCTGGCTGTCGGAGGCCGATATCATCCTGGTCTTGAACAGCCTGGTGCCCTGGTCCCCGGCCGCGGGTGAACCGGCGCCCGATTGTCCAGTCATTCAGATCGGCCCCGACCCGCTGCATCGCCGGTTTCCGGTGCGCAATTTCCGCTCCGACCTCTCGATCGTCAGCGAAACCGGCCCGGCGATCGCAGCCCTTGCCGAAGCGCTGGAGCCGATTGCCGCCGGGCACGCGCAGAAGCGACAGGCGCGAAAACGCGAGATCACCCTGCGCACGGCAGAGATCAGGAAGCGCGTACAGGCGAAGGCCACCGCCGGCGACGGGACGCGGATGACCAAATGGTGGGTCAGCCATTGCCTGTCCGAGGCACTGGCGGCCGCCGGACCGTCGACGGTGATTTCGGAGCTTGGCTGCCCCCTGGAACCCATGCGCCGCACTGAGCATGGCAGCTTCCAACTCGCACCTCATTCCGGCGGCCTGGGCTGGGGGTTTGCCTGCGCGCTCGGCATTCAACTTGCCGATCGCGAGCGGATCGTCGTCGCCTCGGTCGGCGACGGCTCGTACCTGTTCGCCAATCCGGCCGTGTGCCACCAGATCGCCGAAGCGCTTAACCTGCCGGTTCTCGTCCTGGTTCTGAACAATGCCGAGTGGGGGGCCGTCCGCGACTCCGTGCTCGACATCTATCCGGACGGCCATGCGGCGCGGGCCAACCAGATGCCGCTGACCGCCCTGTCACCCCTGCCCGACTTCGTTCAGATCGCCCAGGCCAGCCGGGCCTGGGCGTGCCGCGTCGAGACGGGCGCGGACCTGCCGTCGGTTCTCGCCGAGGCGATCACGCACATCCGCACGGCGGGTACCCAGGCCCTGGTCGAAGTGATGCTGAGCGACTAGCATCGATATCAACAATGAAGACAAAAAGTCGAATGGAGGAGACTGCGCCATGAAACGTCGAACAATTCTTGGAGTAACCACCGCGGCACTTGCCCTTTCATTTGCCGCTGACTGGTCCGCGCCGGCCACTGCTGAGGAGAACTTTAGCCTGGCCTATTTCATGGGGCCGGGCCATCCGATGAACGGCGCCGTATTCCAGCCCTTTGCCGACCGGCTCGCCGAGGTATCCGACGGGCAACTGACTGTCGAAATGTTCCCTGGTGGCGCACTGAACTCAGCCCCGCCGCGGCAATACGCGACCGTGGTCGAGGGCGTGGCCGACATCGTCTTCGCGCTGCCCGGCTATACGGCCCAGCTGTTCCCGGTCACGAACGTGATCACGGTGCCGAACGTCGCCGCCGACGCCGTCGATGGCACCGAGGCCCTGTGGCGGGCACGCGACCTGATCGAGCAGGAGTACGACGCCCAGATCCTGGCTATGTGGACAAACGCCGCGCCGGTGCTGATCACGCGGGACACGCCGATCCGCAGCCTGGAGGATCTGGACGGCATGGTCGTACGTGTTACCTCGGCCCAAGACGTGCCGTTCGTCGAGGCGCTTGGCGCCAGCGCCGTGTCGCAGCCGGTTTCAGTCATCAACCAGAACCTGACCAACGGCACCATCGACGCGATCGCCATCGACCCCAGCGCCATCGGCTCCTTCAACCTGTGGGAGCCCGCGAACTACGTCACCATCGGCCTTCCCGGCTCCGGCTCCGCCTTCGTCCTCTTGATGAACCAGGAGGTCTATGACGGGTTGAGTGAGCAGGAGCAGGCCTGGGTCGATGAGGCGAGCGGCGAGTGGCTCAGCCTCAACGGCGGCCAGGTCTACCTGGAGGACGCTCTACGCGGCATCGAGGTCGCGCGTGACAACGGTGTCGAAATCATAGAGCTGTCGGACGAAGAGGTAGCCCGCTTCAACGAGGCGATGCAGCCGGCGATGGAGGCGTTCCTGGCCAGCACGATTTCCGGCGACCTGACCGGCGCCGATGTCGTCGACATCATGCAAGGCAACAACTAGCCAGCAGAACTCAGCCCAGAACAGCCAGCCCAAACGATGGCCACTGCCAACGGGCCGGAACGCGCGCTCGGCTGGGTCGACAAGCTGTCGATCCTGCTGGCGGCGATCGGCGGTCTCGCCACGGTCGCACTTGTCTGCGTGACCGTGGTCGCGGTGTTCTACCGCTACGTGCTGAACGACCCGATCTTCGGCATGGACGACATTTCGACCATGCTGCTGACCGTCTGTGTCGCCGGCTCCATCTGCTATGGCAGCCGGATCGGCGCCAACGTCCATGTCGACGTGCTCGGCATGGTCGGCGGCCGCCGAATTACGCGCTACACCGACATCGTTGTCCGGGTGCTGGGCGCCGGCATTGTCGGCCTGACCACCTACGCGCTCTACGAGCAAAGCCAATGCGGCGCGCTCTGCGGCTTTTTCACGCCTAACCTGGCGATCCCGCACCAGCCCTTCTACTGGCTGCTGATCGCCGGCATGGGGGCCTACACCTTGGTTCTGATCCTGGAACTGATCGTCGGGATCATCCACATCCGCGACCCCCGTGACCCCAACGAGCATACGTAGCGTCTATGAGCAACATCGAGATCGGGCTGATCGGTTTTGCCGTGCTTGCGGTTCTGCTGCTGATCCGCATGCCGGTGGGCACGGCGATGCTGCTGGTCGGCACCGGTGGGCTTTATGTCATCAGCCCGCGCGGTGCCTTGCCGACGCTCGCCGGCGAGGTCTTCAGCATCTCGTCGATCTATTCGCTGACCATTCTGCCGCTGTTCGTGTTGATGGGGAATCTTGCCGGTGTCTCAGGCATGTCGCGGGATCTGTACGACGCCGCGCAAAGCTGGTTTGGCCATTATCGCGGCGGGCTGGCCTCGTCGACGGTCGTCGGCTGTGCCGGATTTTCCGCACTGTCAGGCTCGTCGCTGGCCTCCGCCGTCACCATGGGTCGCGTGGCCCTGCCCGAGATGCAGCGCTTCCGCTATGCCGACAGTCTGGCGACCGGATCGATCGCCGCCGGCGGAACGTTGGGCATCCTGATCCCGCCCTCGGCCGGTTTCGTCGTCTACGCGATCCTGACCGAGGAATCGATCGGCCGCCTGTTCATGGCCGGCGTGCTGCCGGGCCTGATGCTGACCGGGCTGTTCATCCTGGCCATAACCCTGCTGGTCCGCCGAAACCCGGAACTGGCGCCGGGCTCGGCCACGCGCGCGGACCTGCAGGTGCGCCTGCGCTCACTCAGGCGCGCGACCTGGATCATCTCGATCATCCTGATCACTATCGGCGGCATCTATCTCGGCGTCTTTTCCGCCGTGGAGGCGGCTGGCATGGGTGCCTTCTTCGCCTTCCTCGTCGCGCTCTTTCGGCGAACCCTCACCTGGGCGGCCTGCAAAGAGGTCGTGGCCTACACCCTGCGCTCGACCGCGACCACCTTCATAATCCTGATGGGGGCCTTCGTCTTCACGCCCTTCGTCGCACGCACCGGCATTCCGGCGGCGATCGTCGACGGCCTCACCGGGCTTGGCTTCGGGCCTTATGGCGTGCTGCTGTTGATCCTGGCCGTGCTGATTCTGCTGGGCACTTTCCTTGAAGGTTTCGCGATCCTGGTGCTGACCCTGCCGCTGATCCAGCCGCTTTTGGAGGTCTATGGCTTCGACCTGATCTGGTTTGGCGTGTTGATGGTGATCGTGTTGGAGATGGGCCTGATCTCGCCGCCCGTGGGTATCAATGTCTTCGTGGTGAAGGGCATAGCGCCCGGCGTGCCGATGAACACCATCTTCCGTGGCATCTGGCCTTTCTGGTTCGCCATGCTGATCGCCATCCTGATCCTGGTCGCGGTGCCCGAGATCGCCCTGTTCCTGCCCGATACGATGTTTGGCGGCGGGTGAGGCGCACAGGTTCGGGCGGATGGGCCCTCTCGGCCGGTCGGTGTTGACAACCGCACCGGTCATTGCGATATCGAGGGCCGGTCGGCGCCAGCCGGCCGGTTGCTGGGGGATCGTCTAGCGGTAGGACTGCGGACTCTGACTCCGTCAACCCTGGTTCGAATCCAGGTCCCCCAGCCATCTAAGCTACTGATTTTATTGACGTAGCTTGGATGGCTTGGATCGGAAATCTCGGAACAATCGGAAAACGTCGCGGCACAAGAGTCGGCACAGTCCGTTCGCCTGATGTTCCCGCGCGCCTCAAGCCTGCTCCAGCACCGGCTCGACGAAGTCGGCCCCGTCCGGCTCGCGCCTGTTCTTGACCCGATCCGTCACCCGATAGCCAGTCATCTCGTTCGCCGGGTACGGCTGCAGCAGATGCTCTGGCAGGTCGTCGGCGAACAGCCATTCGTGCGCGTCGGCAGGCCGCAGGAGCACCGGCATGCGATTATGCTTCCGGCCAGCGATCAGGTCGTTGGCGTCGGTGGTGATGATCGTGTAGCTGGTCATCATCTCGCCGCTCTCGGGATCGAGCGTCTCATTGAACAGGCCGGCGAAGAAGAAGGGGCTGCCATCCTTGAGCTGATAGTAAGACCACGGCACCGTGCCTTTCGTCATGGCCGGCTTCTCAGGCTCATAGAAGCCATCAGCCGGTACGACGCACCTGTTCCGCAGTAACAGCTTCCACGGCCACTTGGTGCGCAAGGCGTCGGAGCGGGCGTTGGCGCGCAGGAACGGCTTGGCCTTGCCTGACGGCTGCAGATCCCAGAGTGCTCGCTCAAGCTGCACCTCGCCATCCGCATCGCCGCTCGGACGGGCGATCGGGATCATCTGCTTGATGCTGCGGCGATAGAGCGGCCCGACGTCGAAATCGTAGGGCAGCGTATAAAGGCTCGCCTCACGAAATAGCCTAGCGATTTCGGCCGTCGCCCTGCGATTGCTGTCCGCGTAGCACATAGGACGATGCTGACGCGCGAAATCCGACATGGCAAGAGTCGGTTGACTCCCGGACCTACGATGTTCTTAATTCGTTCTCGTTAGAGCCAGCAGCCCAAATGGAGGTCAGACGTTGTCCGAAGACCTGAATTCCTCATGGAACAATCCGGAATGGGATCGCCGCTGGTATCCGGCAGAAATGGCGCTCGATTACGTGCTGGAGGCCCACGAAGAGATCCGGAAGCAGAACGAACTGGGATGCGGCATGTATGTCGGCACCAGCGATTTCGAGATCCTGGTCTGCGTGCCGTCGCACGATTTCGACGGGCCATCAAGTCACGTGACGTCAGCCTACTACGAAGCCGACGAAAAGCACGGTGGGCCTGGCTGGGTCGTTTATGGCAAAGCGCCAGACCCTGACCTGAAGATCGCCGCGTGGATGCCAATGCCTTGGCCGCCCTCGCCCTATGTCCATGTGCCCAGCACACACATAGCACGGCCATCGGAAAAAGCGGCCCAGAGTCGGCACTGAGTGGGGCAGCGATGCAGACCTTCGACAATCTCGCCTTCGAAATCGAGCTTCAGATGCGCGGCGTCGGCCTGGGTCACCGGCGTCGCGCGAAGCCGTTCATGAGCGAGATGGACGCGCACTGCGCCTCGAAAGAGGTGGCGAAGTGGCTGCGGGAGAACTATGAGATTACGCGGAGGCCAAACGAAAACGCCTGGAACGTGCCTTGAGAATCGCCATCTCCCTCGCCGCCTGCCTGCTGGCCGGCGCTGCCACCGCCCAGGAGATCCGCGTGATCGACGGCGATACGTTCGAGATGGACGGCGAGACGATCCGGCTGTGGGGCATCGACGCCCTCGAACTGGATCAGACGTGCACTTCAAAGGACGGCCGAACTGTTAGTTTTGGCAATGAGCCTTTGGAGGGGCTTGAATACGTGTTCGCTGCCTTCCCAGGCGAGCTTTATTGCGAATCGATCGATACCGATCGCTACGGCCGATCAATAGCCAGGTGCTACCTGAGATCCGGTAGCGTCCAATTCACCTACGACATGGATGTCGCTGCCGCTCTCATAGCGGCGGGCATCGCATGGGACTGGCCGCAGTATAGCGACGGCCATTACAGTGAGGGGCAAGCACTAGCGCAAGAGATGCGGGTGGGTGTTTGGGCCTATGACTGCATCCCGCCGTGGGAGTGGCGGGAGCGGCGTTAAGGTCGGCAATAGGAATGGCTTGTCGTCAGGCCGCTGGTTTCCTGTTGTTCGATTATTGGTTATACTGTCCGCTAGATGTGCAAGGGAACACTAAGGGAGGTGCCGAGCTATGGCGAATCCGATCACTCCGTATTCGCTTTCCTACCGGTTGGCCGACCACATCGGCAAGACTATCCAAATCCGGCATGGAGTAGCACAGCAAACGGAAGAGGAGTACGTGATTCAGGAAGTCTTCACGGACGGGGTCTACCTCAAGTCATCGAGCGGTGATGTCATAATGCCGTTCACCGCCATCAACAGGATCAGATTTGAGCCTTAAGGACTCGCCCGCTCCGGCCTCAGCAGAATGTTTTCGATCCGCTCGACCTGAGACGATAGCCCGTCGATCTGTCGGCCGATGCGCGTCTCTACCGCGTTGAGCGCGGCCGTGAACTGCTCCAGCGACTGCTCTACCTGTTCCTCGACCTGGCCGATGCGGTACTCGTTCTGGTCGATGCGCGCCTCTTGCCGAACGCCCCAGACCAGCAGCACGACGAGCATGCCGACCAGGGTCAACACGTTGCCGGCAGATACGGTGCCGTCCCAATGCAGTCGCTTGTTTGGCATGTCTCTAGCTTTCAGTTCCGGCCGGCTCAAGCACGGCCATGCAGCCTCGCGGAAAGGCCGTAATGAGACACGATGCCCCCCCGTCCGGCGGATGGCCGATCAGCAAGCCCGCCTCGCCGCGGCAGTAGAGCGTGAAGGCCACGCCCGAGGGCGCGACCAGAGCGTCGTGATACTCCCAGCCATTGGCCGCCAGCCATTGCAGCGCGACAGGCGTCGGCCGGCAGTTCGGCACCTGGGCCGCCGCCGCCCACGACCAGATCGCCAGAATGGCAGCCAGGGCGGCGGTGCGGAGGGCGGTCATTCCAACTGGTCCTGTGCCGCCATGCGCAGCGCGTGGTTGCTTTCGCGCATCTCTTGCATGGCCCAATTGACCGTAGAGATCGGCAGCCGCTCGCCAGGCTGCAGCGCCTCGATTTCTAGAAGCAGAGCAACCATCCGATCGTCAGGCAGCAGGATCGCGCTGGCCAGAACCGACAGCGCGTCCGTCCATTCCAGCTCGTCGCTGTCATCATCGCCCGTGATGGCGCCTTCGAGGCGGATGGCCGCGTTCACCGTCGAGGCCAGGCACAGATAGGCCGACAGCGGCGCGACCGTGCCGTCCTCGGCATCGAGCGCGACCAGACGGCAGCCTTCCAAGGCCTGCTGTCCGGCGTTGCTGGCCTCGACGATCGCGCGGGCCCGATCGGCCGGCACCTCGCCGGTTTCGATCGTTTCAATGCCCTGATCATTCGCTGCGGCCAGCAGCAGCGCAGCCGTGGCAACCTCGCTCCGGAGGTCGATCATTCTGCTGGCGCACGCCGTCACGACGACGACCAGCAACAAGACGGCTAGGCGCTTCATCGCTCAGCCCTCCGGCGGCCGGTTGGGCACGGCGTACACCGTGATCGAACCGATCACCGCGATCAGCGCCGTGTAGACGCTCTCCGCCGTGGCCGCCTCGTCGCCGGCGAGCTGGATATGGCCCTGGCTCTGCAGCCAGATCAGCAGCGTGGTGATCGCGGCCACGATGAACTTCCGCGAGGCGCGAATCCAGGTAACAGCCTTGGTCATGTCATGCCCTCCTAGGCATTAAAAAAGCCGCCTCAAGGGCGGCGGGCGGTGACGATTGGTGGCGGTCTAGGCGCCCTTAACTTCGGCGACCCACATGCCGCCGCCATCATCGAAATTGTCATTGCCGAAATCGATCGCCATTGCGTAGGACGTGATCGTCGGGGCCGATCGCTGGCCGACATAGACCACGTCGTCAGTCAGGATCTCGTCGTTCAGCTCTGTCGTGATACCTGCGCCGGGGCTGGCCGGGTGTTTCTCGCCGCCGGCAAACACGACCAAGAGAGAGTCCAGCGCGGTCGTTGCTATGGATGCGGACAAGCCTGCGTTGCTACTCGCCTGATCCGGAACAATGTTGCCCAGCGGGCCGGCGGCGTTGTAGCCGGACAACTCAATCGCGACCAACTCTGTCGTGTCGCTCGTGCCCAGCGTCACGTTGAATGTTGTAGACTCGCTCGCGTCGGTTACGATCCAAAAGAGCTGCCCCTTGTGCCGGTCGCCGCCGCGATTGGCAGTGAAGCGTGCGCGAGTATCCTCGGTGAGCGACGCTCCGCCCGATATCGCCACACCGCCTGCATAGACGCTGGAAAAACCCTCTTTGTTGTACAGGCCGACCAGCACCAATCGTGGGCTGCTGACCGCACCGAGCGTGACGCCAATCGGCGGGTTGGCGCCGCTGCCCGAGCCACGAGTAACTTTTGTGATGACTGGCGGCCCGCTCGGCACCACAGCCGGCTTGATCAGTGCGGGCAGAACACGGGTGCTCATGGATAGCTGTTAGCCAGGCCGACCAGGATCTCCGTGCCCGACCGGACCTGATAGACTAGCCAATGCTTCTGGTTCGCGTCGGTCGGGATGTCCGGCGGGTCGATCCACTTCGCGGCGAACGAGACCGTGTGCGGCCCGCCGCTGAACTCAAGGATGATGCCGCCGGCTTGCCCCTCGGTAAGGCCGCTGGCGTCCAGCGTCGTGTTGCCGGTCACGGTCAACACGTGGTTCTCGCTGCTGTTCAGCGGAAACGTCGTGGTGGCACCGAACGTGGCGGCCAGGAATGCGTCGTCGGAAGCGGCCGGCCCCGTCGGCCCTTGCGGCCCCGCTGGCCCCTGAGCGCCTGCCGCGCCGTCTGCCCCGGCGGGGCCTTGAGCCCCGTCCGCTCCGGCCGGTCCCTGCGCGCCGACCAGCGACGTGCCCGCGCCCCAGGCTCCCGCCGCCTTCGGCCCAAAGATCGTGTCGCTGGTCGTGTTGATGTAGAAATCGCCATCGACCCCGGTTCCGGCGCCAGGGTCGCCGGCGCCGTTCAGAACCGTCTTGCCGTCAGTGCCGG